>JAEEGJ010001896.1_pt1 | contig 414566 bp, 347 predicted proteins | sample 8958761 | NCBI WGS metagenome assembly JAEEGJ01 (sample SAMN16246546, study PRJNA631951) | gut metagenome | biome: gut microbiome; feature: rumen; material: RS-attached | host: Bos | place: Iran: Karaj | collected 2018-10 | reverse complement strand
TAATGTAAGATTGACTTGAGCCATATCTCGTACCTCCTGTTTCTTTTGTTGTGGTTAACAAATATTATACAGGTTGAGATGTGGCTCATCTCTTTTTTTGAATTTACACCATTATACGGACATAACTCATTGAAGTCTGTCGTGATACCTGATAGTGTAACGGAGATAGGAAATGGTGTGTTCTCGGATTGCAAATTGTTGGAAAGCGTTATTCTTTCCCACAATATAACCGCTATTCCTGATAACGCATTTGATGGTTGTTTGTTACTTAAGGATATAAAGATTCCTGAAGCAGTAATATCTATTGGAGAAAAAGCTTTTAACTCCTGTGCGTCTCTTTCTTTGATATATTTGCCTGACGGTCTTCAAACTCTCGGAACTCGTGCCTTCTGTGATTGTTCGTCATTGAAAAGTGTTACTATTCCAAGAGAGGTAATTAGATTAGAGATTTTTGTGTTTGCCGGATGCAATCAACTCTCACGCATTCTTTTGCTGGGTGGTCCCGGTGTTGCTGAAGCTTATGCGTTTATAGGGGTTACTGCTTCTGTGTATTATCCTCAAGACAATCCATGGACCATGAGAGAAAGCGAGCATGTTGATCCAGACAGTTTTCATGTTACATGGATTCCCTATTCTGAAAGTTACTTGGTACAGTACAAGCTTTCGGCTTCAGATCCAGCGATTTTTAAGGATTATGCATTTAACGGAGAAAAGTTTATTATCGAGAATCTTCATCCCACTAAGGCGAATTACAGATTCCTTGGCTGGTCAAGGAGCAGCACTTCGACAACAGCACAATATAGAGCGGGAATGTCATATACAGTTTCTAGAAACCTTATATTCTATGCTGTCTTTGAAAAGATCACACCGCCAGACGCGGTTACAGGTCTGAAGGCAGTCCCTGCGGGAAAGGGAAGAGTAACACTTACCTGGACAGCAAGCTCCGGCGCTGAAGGCTATCTTATCTATGGTCAGAAGAATGGGAAGTACGCCTACGTAGGTATGACGACACAGGGAACAACGTACACGGATACGAAGGCTCTTTACGATGACTATAACTACTATTGGGTATTCCCATATGTAAAGGATGAACTCGGGAACATGATACCGGGATCCTGTACGAAATATGTCTATGCAAAGGGCATCCTTACAGCGGTCACAGGCCTCAAAGCATCCTCTGTCAAGGGTGGCGTAAAGCTTACCTGGAATGAGGTGACGGGAGCAGAAGGTTACCTGGTCTACGGTATTGTCGCCGGAAAGCCCTACGGCTATGTCGGCATGACGACAAAAGGGACGACCTTTACAGATAAGACGGCGTCTTCAACAGAGTATAACTACTACTGGGTATTCCCGTACTTTAAGGACAGTAACGGGAAGATGGTCGTCGGACAGACGGCGAAGTATACATATGGACGTTCGCTGAAATAGAAAATTCACAAAATAAACAAGAATTATAAGTTTATCCTTTGCTAAATTAATATTAACATTTGTTTTTGTTATTTGGACCACATGAAGATAGTGTGATGGGTATGACCCGGGGTGAAATCACTGATGTCTTTATTTTGGTCTATCTTTGGTGGAGGAGACTTAGTATGAAGAAGAGTTGGAAGAGTTTCATTTCGTTTTTGATCTGTTTTTCCATGATTTCCGCGTATCTTCCGGCATACATCCGAGCTGATGAAAAGGAATCTTCATCAGAAGAAGGATCTGCCGGATCAGTTTTTTCAGAAGAATCGTCTGGAGAACTGGAGTTGGACAGATTTTCCTTGGATAAGTCAGAGGACTTGGACATAGACAGATTATCCATTAACCCGTCTTCGGAAGTCGATGTGGACAGGTTTTCCACTGATTCGTCCAAAGAAGAGGACGTAGACAGGTTATCCGCAGATCCGACTGATAACAATAATAATGGTGAAAAAACCATTCAGAATGATGAAATTGAGACAGACGTGGAATCGGTGTCTCAGGCCGGACTCAACCTAACAAATATTTCTGCGAATGGAACTCTGAAAATCGTTGAGAAAACATGTGGCTACGAAGAGTACTACTATGACGGGGACGATGAAATCACATATTTTTATTACTATGTTAAGGATGCTCTCTACAGTTCTTCTGTAACGTTTACCATAAAATATAGTGATGGAGAGACTTATACTGGAACTTTATCCAATATTGAGGATAAACTTTGTGAGGACGGCCTGGATGGTTATTCGATGGTTCTTGACTCTCAGGCAGCGGATTCACCATGGATCGTCGGAAATACATATACTGCGACTGTCAAGTTCGGTTCAATAAGTTGTTCGGTTAATGTGGAAATCATTCCGGAACCTATTGAGTCTATAACTTGCAATGGAACACTTAAGATCGTAGAAGAGACATATGGCTATATTAGTGATGGATGGGATGAAAATGATAATCTCATAGAGTATTTCCAGTACTCTGTAAGGGAAGCCCTTGAAAACTCCAAACTGACATTCACTCTCACTTACAATAATGGAACTTCGGATCTTATCGCTACGTATAATGAGCTTCGCAATCAGGTAGGTGGCTCCTTTTCCATCATAGATGGACAGGATTGGGATAATCAATGGACGGTCGGAAATACATATCCGATTAAAGCTTACTTCCATGGGAAAGAATGTGTAATCAATGTAAAGATCATCCCTGATCCGGTGGAGAGCATTACCTGCAGCGGAAAACTTCAGATCGTCACAGGAACATACACGTATTGGGAGTACGGATGGACAGAAGATGATGAGTATTATGAATATCTGGCATACAATGTCTCTGAGGCATTAGCGGATTCTGATCTTTCATTTACAGTTTCGTATAACGATGGAACATCCTCTGTGACAGGAAACTACTCAGAACTTGCCGACTTAACGGGATGCATCGTGGATGTTACGACCACTCAGTCGTATTCTGCTAAGTGGGAGAAAGAGCATACATATACAGCGACTGTATCCTGCGGCAAAAAAAGCTGTGAGATCGAGGTCGAGATCCTGCCTCTTCCGATAAAGAGTATTACCTGCAACGGGACGCTTCATATTCGGGAAGGGAGCAATGGCTATTATACAACCGATACCAATAATCAGTCGTATTTCATCTATAGCATTAGAGATGCAATTTTTGATTCCGACCTTACTTTTACGATTTCCTATAATGATGGAAGAGCGCCGATTACAGGAGCTTTAGACGAACTGGAAGAACTAACGGAATCGTATATCGATATCACAACATCACAGAATAATGTTCATTGGCTGCCGGGGAATACCTACCAGGCGAAGATTACTTATGAATATGTTGAAGGCACAATGGATATTACTATCGATGAATCTTCGGTCAGCAGTATCACCTGTAATGCCGATCTTCGTATCATGGAAAATACCAATGGATATATGTCGACATACTGGGACGATTATGATGAGCCTCATGAGTATTATGTATACTCTGTTGGAAATGCTGCTGATAACGCCGGTATCGTGTATACGATCCGGTACAAGGATGGAAGCTCCATCTCCGGAACAAGGTATGAGATTCAGGATCAGACAGGAGAATACATCGAATTTAATTATTTTCAGTCTGGAGAATCTCCGTGGACGAGTGGAAATACTTATTCTGCCAATATCTATTTCCAGGGCAGACAAGGTACTCTAAATGTCATCATATATAAAAATCCGGTCGTTAGTGTTACATTTAACGGAACTCTTCATATCCCGGAGAGAACATACGGATACGATGGCGAGATCTTCTATTACGATGTAAGAGATGCCCTTGAAGATTCCGACCTGACATTTACTATTACGTATAATGAGGGGACATCACCCATTACGCTGAAATATAGCGAATTCTATGAAAAGACGGGATATAGTCTGGCCATCTCAGATGAACAGAGCGTAGAGAATCCCTGGCTGCCGGGGGGAACTTATGCGGTAGAGTATTCTTTTACAGGTGTGAAAGGAACGATGAGCGTGGTCATCGATCCGTCACCAGTCAAGAGTTTTACTGTTAGCGGACCTTTGCACATTGTTGAAAATACATATGGATACCTCAATACGTACAATACAGATCCATATTTTGATTATTACGTAAGCAGCGCTCTTTACGCTTCGGATATCGTATTTACGATCACGTATAATGACGGGCGGCCGGCAGTTACCGGTACTTATGAACAGCTCAACGAAAAAGGTCTGTCATTAAACATAAACTACAGCCAGTATTCGAATAATCCCTGGACAGCAGGTCATACATATCAGGCAAAAGTTACATGCGAAGGAAAAGTTCTCGAGCTAAGCGTAGTCATTGATCCGACACCCGTCAAGAGTATCGATGTCAGCGGCCCGGTCCATGTAGTTGAGAATACGTGTGGATATTTGGCCTATTCTTATACAGGTTCCACTTACTTTGTATATCATGTGGATGGTGTCCTTAATAATTCGGATGTGATTTTTTCTATCACGTACAACGATGGAAGACCGAAAGTCAGCGGTACTGCTTCACAACTGAGGGACAAGGGGATCGAACTGTCCGTGTCGGCGGATCAGTCGAGTAATGATCCCTGGACGGTGGGGAATACATATCAGGCGACGATCTTCCTTGAAGGAAAGTCCGAAGATATCAATGTGATTATCGATCCGACTCCGGTCAAAAATATTTCCGTAAGCGGCCCGCTGCATATTCTAGAGAACACCCACGGATATATCACGGAAAGGTGGAGTGACGGGGTCCGGTACTATTGCTACAATGTCACCGATACTGTTGCTTCTTCGGATATTATCATCACTATCACATATAACGACGGAAGAGATACAGTCTCCGGCACATATTCCCAGTTAAAGAACCAGGGAATAGATTTGAGTGTCTCTGCAGAACAAAATGTCGATGATCCGTGGACAGCCGGTCATACATATCCGGCGACGCTCTATTCCGAAGGAAAAGAGACGGGTTTTGATATAATCATTGATCCGTCACCGGTGCAGAGCATTACGATGAATAAAGATCTGCACATAATTGAGAATACTTACGGCGGTTTTAGTACATATAATGATATTCCGTACTATTCCTACTACATATCGAATGCCGTGAATTATTCTGACATGATCTTCACGATTACATATAATGACGGAAGACCATCAGTATCCGGCACATATTCTCAACTTGGGAATCAGCAGGTCTATTTGTCCTTTGATTCGAATCAGGGGTACAGCAACCAGTGGACGACCGGTCAGACATATCAGGCGCAGGTGATCCTCGAAGGAAAGAGAGTCGATTTTAATGTGGTCATTGATAGTACTCCGGTCAAGAGTATTTCTGTGAACGGTCCTTTACACATCCTGGAGAATTCAAATGGCAGTTTTAACACGAACAATGGAATTTCGTACTTTTACTATTCTGTAGGTGATGCCCTTTCTTCGTCAGATATTGTCTTCACTATCACCTATAATGATGGACGTCCGGCTGTATCCGGCACATATCATGATTTAAATAACCAGGGCGTTCTGTTTTCAGTTATCAACGATCAGAATTTCTCTGATCCATGGACGGCGGGGCATACATATCAGGCTACTATATACTGCGATGGAAAAGCCTATGATCTTAGTGTGGTCATTGACCGCACCCCGGTCAAATCGATCTCAAGCAGCGGTCCGCTTCATATCATTGAGAACACAAAGGGCTACATCAGCAAAAATGCAGATGGTTTTTCTTGCTATTCCTATGGTGTATATGACGCGCTTCGTTCGTCAGATATTATCTTCACGATCACTTATAACGACGGACGTCCTTCTGTTTCCGGCACGTATTCCCAGCTGATAGATCAGAAAATACCAATTACACTGAATTACAGCCAGAATTCTAATAATCCCTGGACGGTGGGAAATACCTATCAGGTACAGATCATTTCGGAAGGAAAACAATACAGCCTGAACGTGATCATTGACCCCACGCCGGTCAAGAACATTACGGTAAGTGGTCCTTTGCACATCATTGAGAATTCATTTGGTTATATGTCCAATTATACTGGTGAATACTTTTATTACTATGTGGACGAGGCACTTGAATCATCAGATATAGAGTTCACCATAACGTATAACGATGGAAGACCTTCGGTGACCGGTACCTATTCGCAATTGGACAATCAGGATATATCGATCAATCTTATAACTGATCAGAGTGCATCAACTCCATGGACGGTGGGGAATACCTATCAGACCCAGGGCTATATGGAAGGAAAACCTTTTAGTCTTAATGTGGTGATTGATGATTCACCCATCCAATCGATCACATTCAGCGGTCCGTTACATATTACCGAGTATACAAACGGCTCGTTTGATACAACGGAATCCAGTACTTATTATGTATATCATGTTGGGGATGCGCTCCAGAACTCGAATATTGTATTTACGATCAACTATAACGATGGCCGTCCGGCAGTAAGTGGCCCCTATGCGCATCTGAAGAGCCTTGGATATAAGCTTTCTGTTTCGGCCTATCAGGATTCATATACTCCATGGACGGCAGGTCATACCTATCAGGTACCGGTTTTTTATGAAGGGAAGAAGGTCGACCTCAATGTGGTCATTGATCCATCTCCGGTCAGCAGTTTTACGGTTTCAGGAACAATGCATGTTGTTCAGGGTACCTGTGGAGGTGTTTACGAAGACGATGATGGCAGTTACTACTATTACTATTTAGATAATGCACTAAGTTATTCTGACATTGTGTTTACGATCGCATATAATGACGGACGTCCGTCAGTTACCGGCACATATGCTGAGCTGACGAATAAGGGGATCTACTTTACTTCCCGATCCCAGCAGAGCGGAGCTGCTCCATGGACGCCCGGAAGCACATATCAGGCGCAGGTCTACTGTGAAGGCAAACCACTAACCTTAAACGTGGTCATCGATGCTACTCCCTATAAGAGTATCAAGTGCAATAAAACAATGCATATTACAGAGAACACGTATGGTTACTTTAGTGATAATAACGTTTTCCAATATAGTTTCTATACTAATGAAGTGCCGGATGATGTTACTTTTACGATCACGTATAACGATAACCGGACTCCTTTTACCGGAACGGTATCTGAGATATATGAAGAGACGGGCATCCAGATCCGTATCAGCGAGTTACATGGACCAGTAACTCCTGGAAATACGTACCCTGTGAGTATCTATTTTGCCGGAATAGAAGGAACGATGAATCTAGCTATTGATCCGACACCGGTGAAATCAGTATCCTGCAGTGGAATTCTTACGATCCAGGAAAATACGTGCGGGTACTTGACCACATGGGACACGAACCCCTGGTATGAGTATGATGTGGATTCTGCCCTTAGGGCTTCAGATCTGGTCTTTAATGTAACATATAAAGACAACTCTGCTGGATTTACAGGATCGTTTGAAGAGTTAGCAGAATATCTGCCGAGTCAAAGTTTGAATATATACGATTATTCGCAATACCAGAAACACTGGGTGAAGGGTACGACGGCATACGCATATATCTACATCTTAGGCTATAAGTTAACGCTCGAAGTTCAGATCATAGGGAATGACGTGAAGAGCTTTTCCAGCAGCACCGGTGACTGCTATGTTCTGGAAAATACAAACGGCTATTTAGATTCATCGGATGACCCGTACTACCGTTATTCTATAGAGCAATGGGAGTACATAGATGGACAGGGATACGCCTATCTTTTCCTGGATCCGGATATGCTCTTTACCATTACATACAATGATGGACGTCCTGATCTTACCGGTACAGCAAAAGAGATCTTCCTGGCGACCGGTCAAAGAATCGAGTTCTCTGAGATCACTACTCAGTCGCAGGGTACTCCGTGGGTGGCCGGAGGTGTATATGTGATCCGTGCCCGCTTTAATGGCAAGGAATGCCGGATCAATGTTCATATTACTGAGCAGGCTACCATTTCGGATCCGACAGATGTGAAGGCTTCCTTCACGGGCAAAAATGATTATGTGGATGTAACATGGTCATTCGATGGAGTCGCGGAAGGTTTCTACGTATATCGCACCTGTGGAAATAGCAGAGAATTGATCGCAACGATCGCAAAGGGTGGTGTACGAACCTACAGGGATAATACGATCTCGTACGGAAAATCCTATACATACGGAATCGTGGCATATCGTCAGGGACTTTCGGAATTGCTCCTGTCTTCTGAAGTGAGCGCAACCGTCTCTGTTCCTCAGATCGCTCCTTCCAAAGTGACCGGATTGAAGGCGGCTGCGGCGGGCAAGTATAAAGTAAAACTTACCTGGAATGCGGTATCCGGAGCGGAAGGCTATCTCATCTACGGACAGAAAAACGGTAAATACGGCTATGTCGGCATGACGACCAAAGGAACAACCTATACAGATACAAAGGCGATTTCGGATGATTACAACTTCTACTGGGTATTTGCCTATATCAAGAACTCTTCCGGTAAGATGATCGCCGGCGGCTGCGAAAAGTATGTCTATGCCAAGGGTGTTTGTCCGGCAGCAACCGGTCTTAAGGCTTCTTCAGTCAAGGGCGGTGTGAAGCTTACCTGGGATAAGGTTCAGGATGCCGAAGGTTATCTCATCTATGGTATCGTCGATGGTAAGCCATACGGATACGTCGGCATGACGACTTCCGGGACGACATACACAGATAAGAAAGCATCCGCCACACAGTATAACTACTACTGGGTATTCCCGTACTTTAAGGACAGTAACGGGAAGATGATCGTCGGACAGACGGCGAAATATACATATGGACGCGCGCTGAAGTAAGACGTCCCGTTACGCTTTGAATAGAAAAGACCTTCCGCGTTTCCATTGGAAAATCAGTAGAGCGCGGAAGGTCTTTTGTTTTACCTGTTTAGAAGAGCCGGCCGACTCAGTGACCGGTCTTTAGATCTGATTTGCACCATAATCGGCGTAGAGCTTGTTCATCTCGTTCATCAAAGAGTTCATCTTCTGCTGGAGCTTGCTTAACTCTTTTAAGTTCTTGGCATCGATCGCGAGGCGGATCTCCTTGAAGATGGAGACATACTCGGCGGTATCTTTGGCCAGGTGATTACGGATGGCATCGATCTCTTTCCATGCGGCGACATCGTAGCTGTTGGTGATGTCGTGGAACGGAACGATGTTTCTGATCTGGCTTAAGTTCGATGGGATGATGCGCTCGGAAAGTTCCATCTGCCAGCGGTCGAGCATGGCATGCGTGTAGGAACGGATGAGCTGATCGCTGAAGACATCTCCTGCGCAAAGGATCGGGATCATGTCATCGGTGTTCAGAAGACAACGCAGGGAATCGTAAACGGTCGCCGGCGGTGTTCCGAAGAGACGGTCTCGTTCCTCGATGGAGAAGTGGGTGAATATATCCTCTTCACAGCGGTACATGCGATCTTTTTCGAGATACTCGGCTTCCTCGCCGTAGCCCTTGCAGAATTCCTTTTCCAGCTCCTGCGTGGAGTGACCGGAAGTAACAGCGTATTCGATACCGTCCAGCATACACTGGTATGCTGCAGAAAGACAAAGGTATGTGTTGGTGTGCGGGTTAGGGGAGCGGATCTCGAATCTGGTCTGCACAGCACTTTCGGAGTTTCGGATGAGGCCCAAAAGCACCGAACGGTTACGGGACGGTGTGTGGATGTCCTGACCCAGAGAAGCTACCGCATGTGTCGGAGCTTCATAACCCGGCTGCAGACGCAGGAAAGCGTCTGTTGTTACGGAGATGAACGGGTTGATGAGGCTGTAGTGCTTCATGAAGCCCATCAGAGCGCCCCAGCCGATCGTGCCGAGGAAATCCTTGTTCATATCCTTCGGGCTGAAGAGGTTGACCTTATGGCCATCCTTTAAGAATGCCACAGCATTGACATGCGTATGTTCACCGGATCCGGCAACACCCGGAAGCGGCTTGGCGCAGAAGCTTACTTCGAGACCATGCATACGGAAGATCTCTTTGATGAAGATACGGGCGAGAAGCTCATAGTCTGCCGCCTGAAGTGCATTGGAATAGTGCCAGTCGATCTCGAGCTGTTCCATGATGTCCTGGAAATCACCGGCATCAGAAAGGTGTGCCTTTACGCCGCCGACTTCCTTATGGCCCATCTCCGGCTCAAAACCGTAAAGCTCAAGGAGCATGACGGCCTGCTCAAGCGCAGTACGGACAACACCCTTGGTGCGCTTCCAGTACTGTTCCTTGAGGCTCTGGGATGTAGAGAGGACACGCGTGTTGATCTTTTCTTCCGGAGAGCTTACCCAGAATTCCAACTCGGTGGCCGTGGTCAGCTCGATGCGTGCCAGATCGTCTATGGAGAAGCCCAGCTCTTCACAGAGCACAGGGTATTCGCGAAGGTATCTTTCCAGTTCGGAGGAGAATCTGTCCGCGCAGCGCTTAAGGATTGAACGAGAGCAGACTTTATCGCCGTTATGGATGAGGAAGGACGGGATGCGGAGAGTACCGATCGGAAGATCGTTTTCCGGAGCTAAGTGCTCGTAGTTATAATCAATGAACCACATGACGTTGAGGTCAGGCTCGAAGTCAACACGGCCGTCGTTCAAAGTGGCGATGCCGGGAAGCTCAACCGAAGAACCATCGGTCTGGACTACGCATCCGCTTAAGTATCCCTGGAGATTATCGATGAAGTTACTGATCGGGATCTTCTCGTCCGTGTCGTTTCCGGCGAGGTCGATGCCTACGAAGGATACGAACTTGATCTCAGGGTGTTCTCCGAGAGTGCGTTCAAGGTCTGCTGTATTATGCGTTTCGGGTGGCAAAAGATACAGAAGATTCGGATAAATGCGAAAGTTCATCATGGTGGTTGCCCCTTCCAATTAAGAAATCAGAGACATTATACCATTAAAAATCCGAACTACCTCACAAGTTATGTAGAGAAATTCCACGAAATTCTGTAGCACAAACAACAGGTTAATAATATAATTAACATAATAGTTCTATATAGATGCGGGAAAAGCTAGTATCCTCATTTTTCCCCTTGAGGACCCCGCATGGTTTAGGAGGTCAGAATATGAAAGTTTGTGATTGCGCAGATCTTCTTAATGCAGAGATCCTCGTAAAATCAGAGAGTTTTGAGGAAGACCTGAAGATCGCCTGTGGCTCGGATCTGATGAGTGATGTAATGGCTTTTAGTTCCGATGACAGTCAGATCATGATCACGGGTCTTGTTAATCCTCAGACGATCCGTACCGCCGAGATGCTCGATGTAAAAGTGATCATCTTCGTCCGTGGAAAGGTTCCGGATGAGACGATGCAGGAACTTGCCCGTGATAAGGGTATCGGCCTGATGACCAGCCCGCTTTCCATGTTTACCTGCTGCGGACTTCTTTACGAAGCTGGACTTCGTGGTAAGGAGGCTGCCGTATAGAACCGTTAGTACGCCAATATGAGATAAGGGATAACGATTTCACCCATGCGGGCGAAGCGAGCTCCTCCATGAAGAAGTCTTTAAGCCGTCTGGGCGTAAAGGCCGAGGACATCAAGAGAGCATCTATTGCCATGTATGAAGCCGAGATCAATGCTGTGATCCATGGTCATGGCGGCATGGCGGAGGTGACAGTGCATCCCGACCGCGTCGTGATCGTGATCGAAGACCACGGTCCGGGCATACCGGATCTGGACCAGGCCATGGTAGCCGGTTGGTCCACCGCACCGGATCTGGCCCGTGAGATGGGCTTCGGAGCCGGTATGGGACTTCCGAATATTAAGAAGAACTGCGATGAACTCAATATCGATACGAAGGTAGGCGAAGGCACCAAAGTAACGATGACCGTCCAGTTTACGTGATAACTGAAGGCAGAAGGGGACTCCCGGCTGCCGGAACTTGAGAGGAATAACGTGAAAAAACTACACAGTGTATCTTTGATAGGGGATCTTTGTGTCGGATGTACCACCTGCAGTAAGGGATGCCCGACACAGGCGATCCGCGTGCGCGGCGGAAAAGCGACGATCTACGACATCCGCTGTATCGACTGCGCCCAGTGTATCCGTATCTGCCCCTATCACGCCAAGATCGCCGTGACCGATACGCTTGAGGAACGTCTTTCGGCCGCCAGCGGTAAGGTCAAAGTCGCGATAGTTAGCCCTGCGATATTTTCGCAGTTTGAAAACAGCGCCACGCGTATCGATGTCATGAAGTGTGTCCGCCAGATGGGATTCGACTACGTCTTTGACGAGTCCATCGGGTATTCGGGATACGTATCTGCCGCACGTCAGATGCTTCACGAAAAGCAGTCCCAGTTAGAGGGCCTTTCCGAAGATGAGAAGAGCGAGATCTTCCCGATGATCAGTACGACATGTCCTGTCGTCGTAAGACTGATCCAGATGAAGTACCGTGCACTGATCTCCCACCTGGTCACGCTGGATTCTCCGCTGGAGCTTACTGCCCAGTATGCGATCGATTATCTGTGCCAGAAACTGCAGATCAAAAAGTCGCTGATCTATCTTTGCTATATCTCTCCATGCCCGGCGCGTGTTACGTCGGTCATTAATCCTCTTTGGAAGAAGAAGTCTCTGATCTCCACCTGTGTCGGTACGCATGACGTGTATCCGCAGCTGCGTAAGCTTCTCGATAAGCTTACCGACCATGACCATCTTACACATGAAGAGGAAAGAGCGATCCGCATCTCTGACCCGAATGGACTTCGCTGTGCGGCCATCGGCGGGGAATCGACGAGCATGATGATCGAGAACTATCTGTCGGTCGACGGCATCGAGAACGTGATCGATATCTTAGAGGAGATCGACAGAGATAACATCAAGAAGATCGCCTATGTCGAAGCGACCTGCTGTTTCGGCGGATGCATCGGCGGACCGCTTACGGTCATGAACCGCTTTGCGGCTGTTGCGAAGCTTCGTGAACATGTACATGATTTTTATCTTGAAAAGCAGCTTTTCCCGCAGCTGATCGTCCATGAAGAAGATATCATCCCACAGGTATGGGAACTGCCGCTTCCGGAAAACCACGCGATGCGCCTTTCGGAGAATATCGGTGAAGCCATGACGAAGTATGAGCAGATCGATGAGATCTTAGCAACACTTCCACAGCTCGACTGCGGTGCATGCGGAGCTCCGTCCTGTGCCGCGATGGCCGAAGATATCGTGCAGGGAAGAGCTTCGATCAATAACTGCATCATCCGCCAGAAGAGAATGAAGAAAGAATAGGCCTTTTTGTAAAGGAGACAATATGAGAACAGTATCTGAGATAATTGAAGCGATGGATCTGAATGTATTAACAGAGGTCTTCCGTCCGGATGCCGAGGTGAAAAAAGGCTATGCGGGCGATATGCTTTCGCACGTTATGGCACACCTGCAGAACGATGAGTGCTGGTTCACGATTTTAAACAGCATGAACGTTATCGCTGTTGCTTCCCTGAATGAGTGTCCCCTCGTGATCCTGACCGAGGATGTCGTCCTTCAGGAAGCGGTCCTGGAAAAAGCGAAGGCCGAGGAGATCTGTGTGTGCAGTACGTCTATGGATACCTATACCGCCTGTGCGGTATTAAACGGCATCATGGAAACCATGGAAGCGTAGGTTGGAAGACGGATGGCCATTTTCGTATGTGATCTGCATATGCATTCTGCCGTATCCCCCTGTGCTGAAAACGATATGACACCGGGGAATATGGTATCTATGGCCCTTTTGAACGGACTGGATGTCATCGCGATCACGGACCACTGCTCAGCAAGAAACTGTGAAGCGGCGATCCGCTGTTCTGAATTCCTGAAAAAAGAACATGGGAAAGCACCTTTAGTGATCCCCGGCATGGAAGTGGAAGTCGCAGAAGGCTTTCATGTGCTGGGTCTTTTCCCGGATCTGCCGACAGCTTTGGAGTTTGAAGAGTACTGGACAGCCCACCGGCCGAAGATCAAAAACCGCGTGGAGATATTCGGAAACCAGTACGTCATGAACGATGACGATGAGATCGTCGATGAACTGCCGTACCTTCTTTCCACCGGTTCGGACGTTTCGATGATCGAACTTTATGAAAAGCTCGACAGCATGGGGGCTGCGGCGATCCCTGCACATATCGACAAGGATTCCTACAGCATGGTCGCATCTCTCGGTACCGTTCCGGAGGAGTGGAAGGGGAGACTGCTTGAAGTCAGCAGAAGATGCAATCTCCCGGAGTTCTGGGACAAACATCCGGAACTTGCTTCCTATCACTATATCGTGGACTCGGATGCCCATCAGCTTCCGGACATTGCCGATCCCGGATATTCGTTGAAACTTCCGCTTGAAAAAAATCCGGATATGGATGCAAGGACATTCGTCAATGCATTGCGGGATCTGATGAGAAAGTGATATAATAGCAACGTTGACAATAACAAATATAGAACGAAAAGTGCTTTTCCCGCCGTATTTTCAGGCAGGAAAAAGGGGAGTATCTTGAGAGAATTATCGCTTCATATTCTGGATATCCTGACGAACTCGACCAGAGCCGGCGCTTCGCTGGTGACCCTGTCTATCAACATGATATCGAAAGAAGACCGCCTGGTGATCTCATTTATCGATAACGGGTGCGGCATGAGCGAGGAATTCGTATCGAAAGTGACTGATCCTTTTGCCACGACCAGAAGTACGAGAAAAGTAGGATTGGGACTTCCTCTTCTGAAGGAGCTTTGTGAACTGACAGGCGGCAGCCTGGAGATCTCGAGCAAATTGGGTGAGGGAACGAAAGTGGTAGCTACACTGGTGCCTTCTTCGATCGACTGCCTTCCATTGGGAGATGTGGGCGAGTCACTGGCCGCTTTAGTCGGATCCTGTGAGAAGACCTGCGATTTTGTCGTGATCTTCAAGCATGATGTCAACGGCGAATCGGTCATCGATACCCGCGAAATCAAGGAAAAGCTGGATGGAATGTCCTTGCAGGAACCGGAGATATATTTGTTTTTGTGTGATTATTATCGCGAACAACAAGAATCAATACTTGGAGGTTTATAAGTATGAAATCATTAGCAGAACTCGAAGCAATCAAGAACAAGGCAAAGTCCGACATGTCCGCTAGATCCGAAGCCGGTAAGCGCATCGTTGTTGGTATGGCTACCTGCGGTATCGCAGCTGGTGCCCGTCCGGTCATGACAGCTATCGTTGAAGAGCTGAAGACCAGAGGTATCGAGGATGTTGCTGTTACCATGACAGGCTGCATCGGCCTTTGCAAGTATGAGCCGATCGTTGAAGTAATTGATGCAGATGGTTCCAAGGTCACCTATATCAAGATGGATCCGAACAAGGCAAAGCGCATGGTTGCTGAGCACATCGTTAATGGTCAGGTCTGCGAGGATCTGACGATCGCTACGGCTAACCTCTGATCGGTGGTATAGAGACGGCATGATCCTCTCGAAACCTTTTGAATCGTATAAAATAGACTCTCTTAGCAAAAGGTGGGCAGCAGTGCTGCTCCTCCTTTTTGCGTGGGGAGTTTCTTTTTATATCCTGCTGTCGCCGCCGGGAGATCCTGATTTTTCCCAGATCATGTACTGGTATGAGGATATGTTCGAGGCGGACAGCTTTACGGATTATTATTCTGCACATCCGTTTACGGATGTTTTCACGACGGCCAATCTCGTCTATCTCATGGCATTCTGCGCATATCTGGCGCTGATGCATCTTCTCGGATTTTTCTACTTCGTCCTTTTTACCTGTGACAAGAGAAATATCAGTCTGAAAAAAGCACCTTCGATCTATTTTTCGCGGATCTGGTGGCTGATCCTGTTTTCTGCCGTGATCTGCGTACCTTCGCTTCTGGTACTGAGCTATCTTCCGTATGTCGTTATCTTCCTGCTTCCGGCCTGCTATGCGATCCCGGGTCTGGTGTTCTTTGAAAAGAGAGATCCTTTTACCTCGATCGTCGAAAGCTTTAGAAAGACGCGCGGACACAAACTTTCGATATTTGCTGAGCTTACGGTCGTCTCGATGATCTATACCGTCATTCATTTTGTGATCTACAAGATCTTAAACGACGGATCCATCGGACAGAGCATGGTGGAGAGCTTCCTGCGCGCTTATCTCATCCTCGTGATCTTCCGCAATCTGGGCCTTCGGTACCACATGATCACGGTGCTCGACCGAAACTAATTTTCATTTGCCTTTTTCATTTGGCAATATGCCCCTAAACTTTTCTTTTTAATAGGTATCTTTGGTGATTTCATGGGTTGAAATTATAGTAAAGTTTGCCTATTATTGTTATGTTCCTGTAAAAAAGATACATATGTGGAGGATTGAATTATGGATATTAAAGAAGAAGCCATTCTTAAGCATACCGAATGGCAGGGTAAAATCGAAGTAATCACACGTGCTCCTGTAGCTTCCAAGCACGATCTTTCTGTTGCATATACACCGGGTGTTGCTGAGCCGTGTCTCGAGATCTCCAAGGATGTCGATCTCTCCTACAAATATACACGTCGTCACAATCTCGTAGCTGTTGTTACAGACGGAACTGCTGTTCTTGGTCTCGGTGATATCGGACCGGAAGCAGGTATGCCGGTTATGGAAGGTAAGTGCGCTCTGTTTAAGGCTTTCGGTGATGTAGACGCTTTCCCGCTTTGCATCCGTTCCAAGGAAGTTGACGATATCGTTAACACAGTTGCTCTTCTCGCTGGTTCTTTCGGCGGCGTAAACCTCGAGGATATCTCCGCTCCGAGATGCTTCGAGATCGAAAAGAAGCTCAAGGAAAGATGTGACATCCCGATCTTCCACGATGACCAGCACGGTACAGCTGTTATTACTCTTGCAGGTCTTACAAATGCTCTTAAGATCGTTGGCAAGAAGATCGAAGATATCTCTGTTGTAGTTAACGGCGCTGGCGCTGCTGCTACAGCAATCACGAAGCTCCTGATCTCCCGTGGCCTTAAGGACGTTGTTCTCTGCGATAGAACCGGTGCTATCTACCAGGGTCGTGAGAAGCTCAACTCCGCTAAGGAAGAGATCGCTGCAATCACCAACCAGAAGATGAAGAAGGGTTCCCTCAAGGATGTTATCGTTGGTGCTGACGTATTCATCGGTGTTTCCGCTCCGGGCGTACTGACAGCTGAGATGGTAGCAACCATGGCAAAAGATCCGATCGTATTTGCCTGCGCTAACCCTGTACCGGAGATCCTGCCGGATGAAGCTAAGAAGGCTGGCGTTGCTGTTATGGCTACAGGCCGTTCCGACTTCCCGAACCAGGTAAACAACGTACTCGCTTTCCCGGGTATCTTCCGTGGTGCTCTTGATGTACGTGCTTCTGACATCAACGACGAGATGAAGATCGCTGCTGCTAATGCGATTGCAGGCGTTGTTTCCGATGAGGAACTCAATCCTGAGTACATCCTGCCGGATGCTTTCGATCCGCGCGTTGGTAAGGCTGTTGCTGCTGCAGTTGCTGAGGCTGCAAGAAAGAGCGGCGTAGCTCGTATCTGAATACGTAATTTGTAACTCAAAGATGGGTCATCTTTCCTTAAGGTGACCCATCTTCTGTATTTTCTGAAACTGTTAGTTTAGAAAATGCCCACATTCAAAACCATTGTGGTAGAATATCAGAAGTGATTTTGGCTCGGAGGTGGATCGAATGGTAAACCGCATCGAATTATTGAAGCTCGTAGAACATAACGCAAGGATCAAGGTCGAAGAACTGGCCGTGATGCTTAATGCGTCGCAGGAAGAGATCGTTTCTGAGCTCGATGCCTGCAAGAAGGAGAACGTGATCCTCGGGTACAATACCATGATCAACTGGGAAAAGACCGAGCGCGAAGAGGTAACGGCTCTGATCGAGGTCCGTATCACCCCGCAGAGAAATCAGGGATTTGATAAGATCGCCAGCCAGTTCTACCGTTATCCGCAGGTTTCATCCTGCTATCTGATGTCCGGTGGTTTTGATCTGATGCTGATCATCGAAGATTCTACACTTCGTGAGGTTGCGAACTTTGTTTCCGAGAAGATTGCACCGCTTGAGGGTGTTCTTTCCACATCGACACACTTCATATTAAAGAAGTATAAGAGCAACGGTACACTGTTTACACAGAAACAGACTGATGACCGTGAGGCGATCGTACTGTAAGATAACTGCTGAGGGGAATATACATCAATGGAAATCGATTATCAAAGCAAAATATCTACAGTAGTGAACAATATCGCTCCATCAGCGATCCGTCGTTTCTTTGATCTGGCCAATGAGATGAAAGGTGAGGTGATCTCGCTTTCTATCGGTGAGCCGGACTTTGTTACTCCGTGGAATATCCGTGAGGCCGGCATTTTTTCTCTGGAAGACGGCTATACGCACTATTCCCCGAATCAGGGATATATTGAAGTCCGTAAGGCGATCTCCGAGTATCTGGAGAGAAGATTCGATCTGAAGTACGATCCGAAGTCCCAGATACTGGTGACTGTCGGTGGCAGTGAGGCGCTCGATCTGATCGCCCGCGCGCTGATCGATCCCGGTGATGAGGTCATTATCCTTGAGCCGTGTTTTGTTGCTTATAAGGCAACTGTAACTCTGGCTCATGGTGTTCCTGTAGTTATTGAAACGAAAGAAGAAGACAATTATAAGCTGACTCCGGAAGCTCTGGAAGCGGCTATTACTGATAAGACGAAGTACATCATTCTCGGCTATCCGGGAAATCCGACAGGTGCGACTATGACATATGAAGATCTTTCTAAGATCAAAGATGTCCTTATGCGTCACCCGAATATCTTTGTTGTATCCGATGAGCTTTATTCCGAACTGAGCTATACCGGTGAAAAACCGGCTTCTATGGCAAACTTCCCGGAGATGTACGATAGAACGATCGTCGTCAACGGCTTTTCCAAGTCCTTTGCCATGACCGGCTGGCGTATCGGCTATATGGCCGGACCGGCGCCTCTCTTGGCAGCGATGAATAAAGTGCATCAGTACTGCATCATGAGTTCTCCGACGACAGCGCAGTATGCAGTCATTGAAGCCTGCAGAAACGGCGACAAAGAAGTCGAAGAAATGCGCGATGAGTATAACAGAAGAAGAAGAGTGATCATCAAGGGGCTAAATGACGCAGGACTTACCTGTTTTGAACCTACCGGAGCTTTTTATGCTTTCCCGAGCATTGAAGGTCTGGGACTGACTTCTGAACAGTTCTGCGAGAAGTTCCTTATGGAGAAGAAGGTGGCCATTGTTCCCGGAAATGCATTCGGTAAATGCGGTGAAGGTCACGTCCGTATCAGTTATGCCGCTTCTCTGGAGAATATTCAGGAAGCTATGAAGAGATTGAAAGAGTTCGTTTCCGAACTGAAAGATGGGAGTAAAGAATAATGCTGGAATTCGACAATTTGCGTCTGGAACTGGAAGGGTATGAAGAGAAGATCGAACTTCTCCGTGATGCTCTGCATATCAAACAGGTAAGCGATCAGGTATCGGAGCTTGAGGCCAGATCCCAGGAGCCGGATTACTGGAACGACGTCGAGCGTGCCCAGAAAGAACAGACGAAGATGAAAAGACTTCAGAAGCGCATTAAGTCTTTTGAAGACCTGGCTGCTTCCCGTGAAGATCTTCTGGTTCTCTGTGAACTCGGAAATGAAGCGGAGGACACGGATGTTCTTGCTGAAGCGCAGGAGGGCGTCAAGAAGTTTACTACCGATTATGAGAAGATGCGTCTGGAGACACTTCTTACCGGCGAATATGATAAGAATAATGCGATCTTAACGCTTCATGCTGGTGCCGGTGGAACGGAAGCTCAGGACTGGGTCAGCATGCTTTACAGAATGTACTGCCACTGGGCGCAGGATCACGATTTTGAGATCAAGGAACTCGAGTATCTTGATGGTGATGAAGCCGGTATCAAGAGTGTTTCCATGATGATCATCGGCGAGAATGCTTACGGATTCCTCCGTTCGGAGATCGGTGTACACCGTCTTGTCCGTATTTCTCCGTTTGATTCTTCGGCAAGAAGACATACATCCTTTGCTTCCTGTGAAGTTATGCCGGAACTTGATGATACGATCGATATCAAGATCGATATGGCGGATGTCCGTGTAGATACCTATCGTGCTACCGGTAAAGGCGGTCAGCACGTTAACCGAACCGACTCGGCCGTACGTCTGACGCATATCCCGACTGGATGTGTAGTTGCCTGCCAGGCTGAGCGATCTCAGATCCAGAACCGTGAAACGGCGATGAATATGTTGAAAGCAAAACTCTATGCGCTGGCTATGGCCGCACATATGGAGAAGATCGAGGACCTGAAGGGCGTTCAGATGGATATTGCCTGGGGCAGCCAGATCCGCTCCTATGTATTCTGCCCGTATACGCTGGTGAAGGACCATCGTACAGGATACGAAGAAGTAAATGTCGATAACGTTATGAACGGTAACCTCGACGGATTTATCAACGCATTCCTTTCCGGTATGACGATCGAAAAGTAATCCGATACATGTATAATTAGTGAAAAGAAACAGCGCTGTCTCATTTGTTTTGAGACAGCGCCTTTTTGATTTGTCTTTTAGGCTTTTGCCTTTGGATCAGAGGTACTTCACGTAGAAGTCTCTGATCTTAAAGGAACCGATCTTGGAATCACCGGTAGCTTCGACCGATGCAACGATCGTATCTTTCTTGGCAAGCGCTTCGTTGCTGTTCGGATAGAGATAGAAGGTGTTCTTGCTGCCTTCTTTCGGAACAACGGTGAAGTTCGTGCAGGTGATATCTGTGATCTTCGCGCTGGTCTCAAAACGGATCGTCACATACTCAATGGAAGCATTGAGAGAAGATGTCTTCGAACCGTTATTGGTGAACTTGATGTCGAATGAACAGCTGCTGCCGGAAGCCTTCGCGTTCGTGATCTTCGTAGAGAAACTCGTCTTCGGGAAATCGGAAGGAGCTGCTGTTGTCTCTGTCGGCTCTTCGGTCGTGGTCGGCTTTTCCGTCGTGGTCGTAGCTTCGGTAGTTGTTGTCGTCGGTTCTTCGGTCGTAGTCGTTGTCGGCTCCTCAGTGGTAGTCGTCGTCGGCTCTTCCGTAGTAGTTGTCGTCGGTTCCTCAGTTGTTGTGGTGGTCGGCTCCTCGGTCGTGGTCGTCGTAGGTTCTTCCGTAGTGGTCGAATCTTCTGTAGAATTCTCGGAGATCTCGATAATGGAAGTTTCCTTTGGCGCATAAGTTGTCGTCTTCGGCTTTGTCGTCTCGGAAGAGAAGACGTTACCGAGATTGAAGTACTTCCAGCAGAAGACAAGACCGCCAATGCAGATAAGACCCAGAGCAATCAGGATGATCGGTCTTACAACACTGCGCTTTTTGTCGTTTACATGACCCTGCTGTTCGACAGGAGTGATGGAACCTCGCTGAGAAGCGGCAGTATAGGTGTGGTGCTGGGTCTTGGCGACCTGTGCACTCGAACTGATGTTTCTGTTGACTCCCGGACGGGAGTTGGCTGCGGCAGAAGCAGCACCCGGACGCTGGGTCTTCGGGGAAGTATCTTTTGCTTCCGTAGCGTTTTCCTTCGGTTTGTCGGAAGAAGAGTAGGAGGAACCCGGACGGAGATTGGAAGAATCCGAAGATTTTCTGATCTCCACATCGGTTGCCTTTGTGATAGCGGCTGCTGCAGCAGCTGCTGCGGCTTTTTCCTGCTTTTCTTTCTCAATATCCTTAAGAGCCGCTTCATGGAAAGCGCTCTCGCTCTCATCGCCGAAGAGGAGATGGTTCTTAACGACCGGAGCTTCTTCCGGCGCTACAGTTGATTCAGACTCTTCGGGTGCAGTAGTGTTGTATACATTATCGATCGGTTCCAAGTTGGTAGAGGCGATCGATACATGTGGATGGACTTCAGGGCCCGCATAAGAAGCCGGTTCCTGAGCCATAGATTCATTTTCGCGATAGATGGAAGCATATTCCTCAGGCTCGAAGTCTTCAGACTGCTCGGCAGGTTCTTCTTTATCTTCGGAGAACATGGACGGGTCTTCGATCGGAGCATCATCATACAGGGAATTGGTGTCGAGATCAGCTGGGCTCTGGTATGCCGCTGAGACATCATCTTCAAAATCAGATTTTTCCATAGATGCCACGTCTATAACAGGGGATACCTGATCGATGGCAACATCTTCCTGAACAACAGGAGCTTCTTCAGAGATTTCTTCGACTGTTTCCTCCACAGCCTCTTCGATCTGCTCGACAGGAGCTTCTTCAGAGATCTCTTCGACTGTTCCTTCCACAGCTTCTTCGATCTGCTCGACTGGAGCTTCTTCAGAGATTTCTTCGACTGTTTCCTCCACAGCCTCTTCAATCTGCTCAACAGGAGCTTCCTCGGCGATCTCTTCGACTGTTTCCTCAACAGCTTCTTCGATCTGCTCGACAGGAGCTTCCTCAGCGATCTCTTCGACTGTTTCCTCCACAGCTTCTTCGATCTGCTCGACAGGAGCTTCTTCAGCGATCTCTTCAACAGTCTCCTCGACAGCCTCCTCAATCTGTTCAACAGGAGCTTCCTCGGCAATCTCTTCGACTGTTTCTTCCACAGCCTCTTCAATCTGCTCGACAGGAGCTTCCTCGGCGATCTCTTCGACTGTTTCCTCAACAGCTTCTTCGATCTGCTCGACAGGAGCTTCCTCGGCGATCTCTTCGACTGTTTCCTCAACAGCCTCTTCGACCTGCTCGACAGGAGCTTCCTCGGCGATCTCTTCGACTGTTTCCTCAACAGTTTCTTCGATCTGCTCGACAGGAGCCTCTTGCTGAGCAGCAGCCTGTGCAGCCTGAGAAGCGAGAACAGCGGCAAAAGCAGAACGCTTGCCAGTCTCGGGTACTTCCGGAACAGTCTCTTCGACAACTTCTTCTACGGATTCCTGTAACTCATCTGCCGTTTCTTCAGCGACTTCCTCGATCTGTTCAACAGGAGATTCTTCGGCGATTTCTTCAACTGTCTCTTCCGCAGCCTCTTCGATCTGTTCAACAGGAGATTCTTCGGCGATTTCTTCAACTGTCTCCTCGACAGCTTCCTCGATCTGCTCAACAGGAGATTCTTCGGCGATCTCTTCAACAGTCTCCTCGACAGCCTCTTCGATCTGCTCGACAGGAGCTTCTTCTACGACCGGCTCTGGTTCAGCGACCGGTTCAGGTTCTGCAGCCGGAGCAGGTGTTTTCGGTTCCGGTTCTGCCGGCTTAAAAGCTGCGAACGGGGAGAAGGGGTTGAAGTTTACATCTCCGAGACTTGCATTGATCTCTTCTTCAAGAGAATTGTCGATCTCGTATTTCGGCATGCTGCTGAGGTAATCCTCTTTGGCATACATCGTTTCCATCATGTTCGGCTTTGCCGGAGCGCATTTCGGCTCTTCAAATTTCGGCGGATTATATCCGGCCAGCGGATCATCTTCCGGGAAGGCATCGAAATAATCGTTGCTCTGGGTATCTGCCTGAACGCTCGGGCTTTCCGTAATGAACGGATCGTCGATCGGCTCGTCCATAGTAAGTCCGGCAATATCGTCAGAGAACTCTGCGGCTGGTTCATCATCCGAATTGTTCTGCGAACGCAGGGCTTCAGATACGTCAGATGCAGGATCATTCGCCTTAAATGAAAGAAAGAGCGGACGCTTTACGGCGTCATCTTCCGAGGCAGATGAGTCTGAATCATTGCGGATCATAAACTCCGAATTATTCTGTTCTGTCTTTCCTTTTGAGTGATAAAAAGTACCGAATACTGACGGTCCTTGTGAATCATCAAATTCTTCCTGTGGTGCGTGAAGAAGATGATCTAATTCTTTGTCATCATTATCATGATCACGAAGCATGTGCTATCCCTCCGAAGTAGTTTTTGAGAACTAACTCTTTTAATATCTTATTTCAAATATGCAAAATCCGCAACCAAAAACAACAAAAAGAGACTTCCTATTTGATGCGTTTTCCGTCAAAACGTCTAACATTCGGAGTTTTTGTCGCTCCGTGCTTTCGATTATTGTTCTATACTGTGCGAAAAGATCTGTTCGAGGTTATTTTCTTATGGATAAGAGAAGAGTCGGTTTCACAGTTGCCATGGTCATTCTGGGCATAATCGTGTGTGCGGGTACGGCTCTGTTTTCGAAAAGATCCGGGATCACCATCGAATCTGAAGAAAGAAGTACGGAAGAGTCTTTCACGGAAGATACAGAGGAAAGCAAAAGTGAATCCTTTCCCGTTTACATCTGCGGGGAAGTGAACTTGCCGGGGATCTATAAACTGCAATCTCCTGCCTATTTATATGAATTGATCGATATGGCCGGCGGGCTTACGGAGAATGCAGACCTTGATCACCTCGACATGGTGTATAAGGTGGAAAGCAGTCAGTCTATATACATTCCTTCTTTGAATGTACAGGAGGAAGAGGAGATTCTTTTTGTTCCAAGACCGGATAATGAGGGGATGAAAGATGACTCAAAAGGCGGAAAGGTCAACATAAATTACGCCGGGGAGAGCGATCTTATGACACTTCCCGGGATCGGGGAAAAGACAGCAAAGAAGATCTTAGCTTATAGGGAAGAGCATGGGAGATTTACTTCCGTGGATGAACTGATGAAGGTGCCGGGCATCGGGGAAAGTAAGTATGAGGCGATCAAGGATCTGATCTGCATATGAAACCTAATCCCGTTAGCGATTTTTCCGGCTCGAAGAGTTCTTTAAACGGGTGGTATAATCTGGAAATTTTGATTTGACAAATCAAACTGTCAATGATACTCTTTATTAGCACTAAGAAATGACTGGCTCGTGTGGCGGAATAGGCAGACGCAACGGACTTAAAATCCGTCGGGGTAAAACCCGTACCGGTTCAAGTCCGGTCACGAGCACCATCATCTTAGACATACATCGCGGAGTGGAGCAGTTGGTAGCTTGTCGGGCTCATAACCCGAAGGTCGCGAGGTTCGAGTCCCGCCTCCGCAACCACCTAAAGTCCTGAAGGAATCCCTTCAGGACATTTTAATGTTTTCCCCTTATTAAGAAGAAGTTTTGCAATTATCAGACATTGCGATATAATTATCGTGTATTTTTATGCGAAGAGGTGTCAGGATGCCTGTTTCAGATAATAATTCTTCTGCTTCCAATGCAGCGGGGAAAGTGGCGAAGATCGTCTTCCTTTCTTTGTTTGCGCTGGTGCTCGTTATTGTATCGGTATCGTTTGCCGTACACCATATGCGCCTTGGATTCGAGAAGGAATTCCAGAAGACTCTTGTTTCGAGGATCCAGACGGATGCGGGAAATGCCGCCAAGATCATTTCCGGAAATGAGATCGAAGAAGATGCATCAAAGGCTGCTGCTAAGTACAGCGCGGTCCTTCGTTATATGTTCATGGACACGAATGAAGACGACTATACCACTCAGGCCTTCGGTCTTTATGAATATACCAACGGATCTCTCAATATGCTGACAGGAAGTGTTTCCGACCTTCTTGTGGCAAAGGATATCCCGGTTTCCGAATGGCTCACGGCCGAGATGGCTCCTTATGAGATTAAGGATAAGAATGTGTATCACTATATGGTTCCGATCAAGGACCAGGCGGGAAAAGTGTCTGCTCTCCTCGAGCTTTCGGCACAGTACCGTCCGATCAACGATATGGGAAATAAACTCGAGACAAAGATCCTGTCGACTGTTATTGCGGCTGTTGTCGTTGCGCTCTTCGGATTCGCTCTGCAGTTCATCATCCCGCCGATCATCCGTTTTGCATCTAAGAAGAACACGGAGGCGACGCTATGAATGATTTCCTGATCGAGAATTTTACCAAAGCGCCGAAGGGAAAAAAGGCGATCGCCAGTCAGATCGGATTCTGTCTGATCACTGCACTCGTCGTTCTTTTCGTCGTATCTTCCGTTGTTACGAATGTATATGTCTCCGCTCTGCAGTCCCAGAGAAAGACAGCGCTTTCATCCTATACCGCCAGTGCTTCCGTAGTCCTTTCCGGACAGGATCTGATCGAGGGGATGGCGGTCCCGCTCGAAATTCCGGCGAATGAGACGCAGAAGAAGTACATCGTCAATGTCTATGTGAAGGCCGGAAACTCCTTCCTTCGTGTTTATACTTCAGACCGCTCTTATGATGACGGCAAGCAGTATGTGCTTTCCGGTGCGGGTGAGGAGTACATGGAATGCTTTGAGCAGCAGCAGATCATTGTTACCCATAGAAGAGACAAGAATGTAATGTATGTCACATCGGTCGCACCGGTCCTGCGCATGGACGGAACGGCCTCGGGTATCGTTGAGGTGATGCAGCCCCAGAGTGATTATGTCGCAACAGAAAACGGCATGTCCCTTTCCTGGGTATTTACTATGATCTCCATTGCTGTGGCGATCTCCCTGATCTACGGAGAACTGAGAAGACTCTTCGATACGATCTTCATGCAGCCGGACAGAAATGTTCCGAGAGCAGTCATGTACGGTATGTCTACTTTCCGTCTCATTTCCTTCTTTTCGAGTGTCGGCTGTTCGATGCCTCTGATCGTGCTTTCCGCGTATCTTAAGGATTCCATGAAGGGATATTTTGACAGCGATGCGGTTCTTCATATCTGGATCATCATCGCATGTCTGTTCTATCTTTTCGGTTTCTGGCGATTCGTACATCTTCGCGATCTCATGATCCGCAAGCTCACGTCGAGACTTGCCGTGATCGTTTCTGTTGTGATCGCCTTCGTCCTTTTGCTGATCTGCGGTCTGGCGGATCTTCCGTTCCTTACCGTTTTCATGCAGCTTCCGATCGGCTTCCTCCTGGGCATGCTGTTCCAGTTCCAGAGAGAGTATCGTCTGCATGCTTCGCGCTCGGGTCAGGCGGAGTTTTCCGAGAGAAAAGTCCATCAGACCCAGTACACAGGAAATGTTCTGGGTGTATCTGTCGGCGCCGTTATCTGCGGCATCCTTTACGAAAGATTCGGTCTATTTACCGTCCTGATGGTTTCTTCGTTCTTCCTGTTCGTCGTGGCTATTCAGGTCCTGTACTTCGTACGTCACTGTCCGCCTTCCAATGAGCCGATCGTGCGTCTGCCGAATTATTTCTATGCGCTTAAGAACTCCAAGTCCGGTACATTTGCCTGGAGCACGATCTTCCCGCTGGGCGTTCAGCTTTCGTTCTTCCTGGTATTTATTCCGGATTATCTGGAGAAGGTCCGCATCTCGCTTGCCACAGTTGCGTTCTACTATATGCTGGCGATCGTTTGCGGCGAACTGATCATGAAGCTTCTTATCATCTGGTTTGAAGATTTCTTCTCCCATAAGACGAGGATAACTCTGAGTGCGATGTTAAGCTCGATCGGTTATCTTATCTTTGCACTTTCTCCGTCGGCAAAAGTCCTGGTCATCGGCGTTACCTTCTTAGGTTTCTCCCAGGGACTGCACCAGTTCGGTTACCTCGATTACTATAAGTCCCTGATCCGTCAGGACAAGCATCCGATCGCACGTGTCATCCTGATGCGTACATTCACCTGTGGCACCATGATAGGAGCCATAGCTTTCGGTATCGCGAATTCCTTTGGAAGCGTAAGAGTTCCGATGATCGCCATTGCGCTGATCATGTTTGTGATCTCTTCTTCGTATCCTCTCCTGATGCTCATGGATAATTCTTCTTCGCAGCGTCCGGCGAACCGTCCGAATCGCCCGGCAATGCCCAGATCTGACGGGGAGGTGTAAGTATGGATATATGGAATCAGAAACTTACCCGTGAAAATATTGAACAGTTCTATGATATGTATGCCGCCTTTGCTTATCGCTGTGCATACAAGAACCTTCGTGACACGACCCGTGCGGAAATGTGTGTGGAGAGTGCTTTTATCGATACTTACCACAAGCGTGCCAAGCTTGCGGAAGATAACGTCATTTACTATTTCTCGGATGCGCTGCAGTATCATATCAACGAGCTGGCGGCGCGATATCCGGTGATCAACGACTCGGCTCCGGTGGAGAAGAATCTTGACGAGTATACGGCTTCCACCATGAAGCATTCTATCCTCGAGAAGATCGATTCCCCGAGATTCCGTATCGCTGAATTTATGGCGTCCACACCTGACAGTAAGATGAGAAGGAAGACACCTTTGACTGACTTCCTGCAGAAATCCGGAGTGACCGTGATCCTTCTGATCAAGCTCGTAGTTCTTGCTATTGTTATTGGAATCGTTACCTATTTTGGTGCGATTACGTTCTTCCATACCAACGACCTGATCCTGACGCGTACTCAGAGAGGTTCGCAGAAGCTCGAGGAATATATCGTTGGGATCCTTGATTACCTTCCTGTAAATGGAAGCGGGAATGCCCAGGCGGGATCTTCGCCTGATACTTCCGAGGCGGATCAGGGAGAAACGTCTGCAACTACGGAGTCAGAGGCAGCGTCAGAATCCAGTTCGGAGCCTTCTGCTACAGTAGGATAACGGCCCTCCTAAAAATCTTACTGAATTGTAATGATATTTCCGGGCATGTGGGGTATAATTACCTGCGTGCTCTGAATTTGTGAGCATTTGAGGAGATCAAAAAGAGGGAATGGAAATGAAAGAAGAAGAGAAAAAGGAAAAAGAAGAAAAGAAGGAACAAGACGTGAAAAATGAAAATGGGGGAAACAGAGCCCCGGAGACAAGACTGTCGAGAAGACCGGGACAGCAGATTTCCCATGTAGATGCTAAAGGGAAAGTAGTCCCCGCCGAGAAGGTCAAGAAACCGAAGAAGCAGAAAAAGCCTTGGACATTCAAGCGTGTCATGCTTCGTATCGTACTTCCGATCTTCCTGGTACTGGCGATCATTGCCGGTGGTCTTTATATCGGATATCTGAAGTACAAAGAGTATCTTTTCGATCAGATCGAGTTTATTTCCAAGGTGGATAACCCGACCTTCATCGATGAGGTAGGTTCTGTCGTATCGATGTCCGACTACACATCGGAGACCTATAATCCGCCGGTCGAAGAAGAGCATATCCATAACTTCCTGCTGATCGGTATCGACAGCCGTTCCAGAACATATACAGATGACGGTTCCGGAAGCCTTGCTGACGTTATCATGGTCATGAGCGTGGATGATAAGGAAGGTACGATCAAACTCGTTACGATCCAGCGTGACTGCTATGCCTACTTCCCGGGCTATAAGAAGCCGCAGAAGATCAACGCCGCGATGACTTACGGCGGACCGGAACTTCTTTCCAAGGTCGTTGAGAACCATCTGCGTATTATCCTCGACGGTTATGCATTCGTAAACTTCTATAATATGGAAAAAGTAATCGATGCCGTCGGTGGTATTGACATTGAGGTCACGAAGTCTGAAGTGTACCATGAACCGGGCGGACTCAATGCGAACCTTCGTGAGCAGAACAAGATCGCAGGTGATCCGGAGAGCACGTACGCATTAAATGAGTATGGTATGGTACATCTGAACGGCCGTCAGGCGGTGGCATACAGCCGTATCCGTGAAGTCGGAAACGGTGTTTATGGAAGATCCGAAAGACAGGTCAAGGTCTTAAATCAGCTTCTGAAGAAGTTTACCGACCTCGGCACAACATCGAAGCTTTCTGCACTTGATGATATTCTCCGCATGATCGCGACCAACATCTCCAAGGATGAGATCGAAGATTATGTATTCGACTTCCTGCCGAAGGTAAGAGACATGGAGCTTCAGACCATGGGTATTCCGGTAGAAGGTTATTACCGCCAGGGAATGTTCTCTGATGTTCGCGCCAATGAGTGGAGCATCCGTCCGGACTGGAACGGAATGGTACCGCTCGTACAGGAATTCTTCTACGGCGAGACCTATCCTTTCGACCCTGTACAGGAGATCCCGAAGGCCCCGAAACATGATTCCGATTCTTAAGAAGAGTCAACATAAAAAGTGAGAAATGAGGAGTTGCCAGCATGGCGGCTCCTCATTTTTTGTCTTTTTTGACTTTCTTTGATATTAGTCTTGACATCTGACGGTTTCGTGTTATAGTTGATTTAGCACTCAGGAGATTGGAGTGCTAATACGTTTAAATTTTACTGGAGGTGGTTCATCATGACCATTAAGCCACTGGGTGACAGAGTAGTTATTAAGATGACTGAAGCAGAAGAAACAACGCACAGCGGTATCGTTCTTGCGGGGTCTGCAAAAGAGAAGCCTCAGATCGCAGAGATCGTCGCGGTAGGTCCGGGCGGAGTGATCGATGGTAAAGAAGTGAAAATGGAGCTTTCCGTCGGAGAAAAGGTGCTCGTAAGCAAGTATGCAGGCACACAGGTCAAGATCGACGGTGTTGAATATACGATCTTAAGCCAGAGTGATGTTCTGGCCATCGTTGAGTAATCACATTTCTTTTTGGAGGTTATAAATATGGCAAAGGAATTGAAGTATTCCGAAGATGCAAGACATGCTTTGGAAAATGGCGTAAATAAGGTAGCGGATACCGTAAAGATCACTCTTGGACCGAAGGGCAGAAATGTCGTTCTCGACAAGAAGTACGGCGCTCCACTCATCACTAATGACGGTGTAACGATCGCAAAAGAGATCGAACTGGAGGACCGTTTCGAGAACGCAGGTGCCCAGCTCGTTAAGGAAGTCGCTTCCAAGACAAATGACGTGGCCGGTGATGGTACGACCACAGCGACTCTCCTTGCTCAGGCGATCATCCGCGAAGGCATGAAGAACGTTGCCGCAGGTGCGAACCCGATCATCCTGAGAAAAGGTATTCAGGTGGCTGTAGATGAGGCTGTTAAGTCTCTCGAAGCTGCAGCGAAGAAGGTGGATGGTTCCAAGGATATCGCACGTGTTGCCTCGATCTCCGCAGGTGACGACGTGATCGGTGATCTCATCGCACAGGCGATGGAAAAAGTATCTTCCGATGGTGTTATCACTGTAGAAGAGTCCAAGACCATGGGCACTGAGCTTGAGGTCGTGGAAGGTATGCAGTTTGACCGCGGTTATCTTTCTTCCTATATGTGCACAGATATGGATAAGATGGAAGCCGTTCTCGACGATCCGTATATCCTCATTACAGATAAGAAGATCTCTAACATCCAGGATGTTCTGCCGCTCCTCGAGCAGGTCGTACAGCAGGGCAAGAAGCTCCTGATCATTGCTGAAGATGTTGACGGTGAAGCGCTTGCTACTCTTATCGTAAACAAGCTCCGTGGTACTTTTACATGCGTAGCTGTTAAGGCTCCGGGCTTCGGTGACAGAAGAAAGGCAATGCTTGAAGATATCGCGATCCTCACAGGCGGTCAGGTCATCACGAATGACCTCGGTCTTGATCTTAAGGAAACCACGATGGAACAGCTCGGCCGTGCACATCAGGTCAAGGTACAGAAGGAGAACACGATCATCGTTGACGGTATGGGTGATGCCGAGCAGATCAAGTCTCGTGTATCCCAGATCCGTGCACAGATCGAAGAGACATCTTCCGATTTCGACAGAGAGAAGCTCCAGGAAAGACTGGCTAAGCTCTCCGGTGGTGTTGCCGTGATCAAGGTCGGTGCAGCTACCGAGACAGAAATGAAGGAAAAGAAGCTCCGCATCGAGGATGCTCTTGCAGCTACCCGTGCGGCAGTAGAAGAAGGTATCGTACCTGGTGGTGGAACGGCATATATCAACGTTCTTCCGGCAGTATCCGCTCTCGTTGACAAGTACGACGGAGATGTTGCGACAGGTATCCGCATCATCGCGAAGGCTCTTGAGGCTCCGATCCGTCAGATCGCTGCAAATGCAGGCCTTGATGGTTCCGTGATCTGCGAGAACATCAAGAAGAGCGAGCCCGGCAACGGCTACGATGCTCTGAATGACCAGTACGTCAACATGTTTGAAGCAGGTATCGTCGATCCGGCGAAGGTAACTCGTTCCGCACTTCAGAATGCGGCATCTGTTTCCTCCACACTGCTTACAACAGAGGCTGTTGTCTGTGATATCCCGCAACCGGAGCCGCCAATGCCGAATCCGAACGCCGGTATGTATTAATCAGACATTTTTATGATAAAATAGAGAGGCTATGGCAATCGCCATGGCCTCTGTTTTTGTGAAGGAGAAATGACATGCAGTTCAATAACGATACGATCATCGAAAAGATCGTTAAGAAGAAGATCACATCCAAGGATAAATTCTGCCGGATACTGTTTGTCATACTCGCCATTCTCGCGATACTTCTTGTGAATATCCTCCCGCTGTTTTTCGGGATCACGTATCTTTTCCTTCTTACCGGTGCGCTTTCTTTCGGTATCGGGTTTCTCTGTTATTTCTCGGTTACGGGGATCGAGAAGGAATACGAGTACAGCCTCGTTAACGATGAACTGAATATCGATATCATCCGCGGCAAGAAGCGCCGCTCCCATCTTTTTGCGGGATCGGTGAGGGATTTCGAAATGGTCGCGAAGAAAAACGATGAGCGTCATCCGATCTCGGAATTCGATAAGGGAGATGTCCTTCACGGCAACTGCATCTCCGGAGCGGATCCGGATAATGAATGGTATATAAGCACGAAGATGGGATCTGTAAAGGTCCTCCTTCTGATCGAGCCGGATGAACGTATGCTGAATGTGTTCTTCCGCTATAACCCGAGAAATACGATGTATCGTCCTACCTCGCGTCCGAATGCAGGGAAGAGTAAGACCGGAGAGTGAGAAGATGCAGTATATAGAAGAGAAAAACCTGTATCGCTTTACCATCATCGGTCCTGAAACGGATATTCACGACAGATTACATTACCATTGTCTTTTTGCTATGCTGCAGGAAGCGGCCTGCCTCGATGCGGAACACCACGGCTTCGGTTCGCCGGAGATGGATGCGCTTTCTGCCTGCTGGCTTCTACTGCGCATGAAGGTCTCTATGGAGAAGATCCCGAAGTGGAAGGATGAGATCTATATCAGGACCTGGTCTCAGGGATTTGAACGGCTCTTTTTCAGCAGAGATTTCGATATTTTTGATAAAGACGAAAACCGGATCGGAACGGCTACCTCGGTATGGGTGATCGCACATCAGGGTGACCACCGACCGATACGTCCTACATCTATCCCAGGCATGGAGGTCTTTACCTGCACGACGCCTTCGACGAGAAAGGCCGGTAAGATCTCGCCGATCCCGGAAGATACGAGGGCGGATCTTAGAAAATTCACCAGATATGCGGACTATAGCGAGATCGATAGGAACATGCACGTCAATAACACGCGCTACATCGCATGGAGCGAGGATTGCGCCTATACCCTGATCGATCATGAAGATCCGATAACTGAACTTACGATCAATTATGCCTCGGAGGTCCATCCGGGCGAAGAAGTACAGCTTTACTGCTGCCTCGTTGAGGACAAGGTCATCGTGGACGGCATTGAAGCCCAAAGCGGAAGACATGTCTTTACCACGGAGATCATAGGGAGGAAAACTACATGATAGAAGTATCCAATCTGGTAAAGTTTTACGGCGATAAAAGAGCGCTCGGAGGCATCTCTTTTACTGTCAACCAGGGAGAGATCCTCGGGTTCCTCGGGCCGAACGGCGCGGGTAAAACGACGACCATGAATATCATCACCGGATACCTTTCGGCAACGAGCGGCAAGGTGACGATCAACGGCTATGATATTTTAGAGCAGCCGGAGCTGGCCAAGAAGAATATCGGGTATCTGCCCGAGCTGCCGCCGCTGTTCCTCGACATGACGGTCTATGAGTATCTCGAGTATGTCAGTGAACTGAAGAAGGTCTCCAGGGATGTAAGAAAAAAGCAGATCGCCAACGTCATGCAGATGGTCCATATCGGAAACGTCTCGGGTCGTCTGATCCATAACCTGTCCAAGGGCTACCGCCAGCGTGTCGGTATCGCTCAGACTCTGATCGGTAATCCGGAAGTGATCATCCTCGATGAGCCGACAGTCGGACTCGACCCGAATCAGGTCATTGAGATCAGAAAACTGATTTCAAGTCTTGCGCAGAATCACACGATCATCTTCAGCTCGCATATCCTCTCCGAGGTACAGGCGATCTGTGACCGCGTGATCATCATCAATAACGGAAAGATCGCCGCGGATGCCCCGACGATCGAACTTTCGGCCCAGATGCAGGGAAATTCCCACTATCTGGTCACTGTCGAAGGGTCTTTTTCGAATCTGCAGATGCCGCTGCGTGCCGTACCGGGCATTAAGTCGGTCACGGCGCTTTCTGAGAAGAACGGGATATTGCAGATGGATGTCATGGCTGACGGAAGCCTTGATGTGAGAAAGTCCATTTTCTTTACGCTGGCCCGCATGTCGGCCCCGATCCTGGAATTTAAATCAATGGCACCTTCGCTCGAAGATGTATTTGCCGATATTACTTCAGCCAAGAAGTGAGGAGAGGAAGTTATGTTTGCAGTATTTAAACGAGAGTTTCTATCTTATTTCCGCACCCCGGTGGGCTGGGTCGCGATCTGCCTTCTGAGTGTGATCAGCGGCTACTACTTTACCGGCATGCTGACCAGTACGGTCGCCTATGTCAATATCAATCTGGAGATCGCTTATCTTCGGACATTCTTCATTATCCTCATTCCGATCATTACAATGAGACTTTTTGCCGAAGAGAAAAGAAACGGTACAGATGTGCTTCTTTATACGATGCCTTTTTCGATGAAAGAGGCGGTCATCGGTAAATTCCTGGCGGCGGTCGCCCTTCAGGCCCTGATGCTCATCAGCGTCTTTTTCCACATGATCATTACGGTGCTCCTTTCCGGATTCGTCAGTTCGGCGACCTGGGGTGCGATCTTCGGATATCTTGTTCTGGCAGCGCTCTTTATCTCCATCGGCATGCTGACTTCGGCGCTTACCGAAAATCAGATCATGTCCGCTGTCGTCTGCTTCGTCGTGCTTCTTTTCTTAAGTATGCTTTCATCGATCGCTTCCCAGCTTTCGGATATCTTCAAGTCTTTCCTTAAATTCACGCACCTGTTCGGTCTTTCTGATTCGGCGATCTATTCTGCAGGGGAGGGGCTTCGCTCCATCATCGTATGGTTTGATCCTTATTCCAAGACAGACTGCTATACCTCGGGTGTGTTTAAGCTGATCCCTCTGGTGTTCTGCCTGAGCTTTACAGCTGTATTTATTTACATCACCTACCGCGTTCTTGAGAAGAAACGCTGGAGTCAGAACTGAGAAAGGGGGATACGATTATGGCGAAGAAAACTGCAAGAGAAAGTATCCTTCAGGAGAAGACTGTAAAGACCATGAAGCCGAAGGTCACAATGGACCAGAGATTCAAGTCTTTAAAGAACATCTCCATTATCTCGGTCGTACTGGTGATCGCGATTGCGATCGTCTTTAACCTGATCATCGACATGACGCTCGATAAGCCGCTGACTTTTGATACGTCCTCGGTCAAATCGAATACCGTCAGCTCCATGACCGCAGATTATCTTAAAACACTCGAGCGGGAAGTCGAGATCATAGGTCTTTTCGATAGAAACGATATGAATATGACCCTTCGAGAGTATTTTCTCCCTCTTCTGGATGACTATGAGGCGAAGGGAGACGGGAAGATCGTATTGAAGTATATCGACCCGGAAGAGGATCCTTTCATCTTAAATGAGCTGGATCCGAATAACTTTTATAATCTGCAGAAGTATATCTACGTGGTCAAATGCGGAGACCGGCTGGTCCCGATCGATCCGTCTTCGTGCTTTGAATACGATGCGGATATGTATTCGTATTACGGCGCATGGCTTCCGGTCACAAACCTTGTAGAGCACACCTTTACGGGAAATATCGTCTATGTTTCCTCCAGCCGTCCGCTCAATGCCTACTACCTTGGCGGTCACGGACTTCCTTCTCATCACAACATGGACACGATCCTGAAGTCTATGGGCTTTTCCACATCCGAACTCACGCTTTCGGGCAGTAATACATCGATCCCGGATGACTGCGAACTGCTCATGATATTGCAGCCGCAGAACGATATTACACTCACGGAGAAGGAACAGATCAAGAGTTATCTCGATAATATGGGAAAAGTCCTGATCGTCAATGATTACGATACGAATAAGAACGTTTCATATACGAACCTCAACGAAGTGACCCGCTACATGGGCGCGACCATGGAACAGGGACTTCTTCACGAAAATGATGTCACATATCTGAAAAATGTGGATGATCCGTATTCTTCGATCGCCGTAACGGAAGAAAATGTCGCGCAGAACGCTTTCCTTCCGGACAGTTATGTTGTCGAGAAATGCCGTTATATCAAGATGTACCTGGATAAGTCCTCCAATCTCAAGGTCACGAATCTGGTCGTAACATCGAAGACGGCAAGCATTGATTTTGAAGATTCGGAGATCAATTCGGATGTGACAGCCGGCATGTATCCGGTCGCGATGCTCTGCCAGAATACTTCTCTTGGGACCCAGGAGGAAAGACCGAGTCTTCTTCTGATCGGTACGAAATCTTTTACCTCGGATGACTACTATAGCCTGCAGACACTGGACGATAACAATGCGCAGTTTATCCGTCGCATGCTCGTCAGCATCTGCCCGATCGAGGTCGAAAACGTCATTGTTCCGAAAAGAACAGTTCCGAGCTATATTCTTCAAAAACCGCTTTCCGCTTCTTCGGCAACTGCGTGGGCGACGATCATCATGACCGTCATTCCGCTCGGCACCCTGATCTGTGGCATCTATATCTACCGCAGAAGACGTCATTTGTAAGGTGGAGGTATCATGGGAAATCTTCGTAAACTTAAGACCCTGATCTTTATCCTGCTGGCGCTTCTTGTCGTGCTCGGTATCGTTCTGGTCGCTAAGTATATAGAGAAAGTGAAAAAGCAAAAAGAGCTCGATAAGAACTCGATCCATCTCGGGCTTTCTACGGATGTGCGTGAATTCTCTATAGAAGGGAAAGACGGTTCTTTGACACAGCTCCATCTGGACACACATGGCCAGATCACTTCTGTATCCCATGATGGAACAGATTATGTCAAGGAGAAACTGAATCTCACGGAAGCGCAGAAGGTGCTGGAAACTACGCTGTTTTTCCAGATCAATAAAAGTTTCGATGCTTCTTCACAGAATATATCTGATTACGGGCTTTCTCCTTCTGAATACAAGGTCACCATAGAAAAACTGGACGGAACGAAGACGATCCTTTCTTTAGGAGCTCTTACTTCCGGCAGGACTGGTGTATATGCCAAAGTGGAAGGGGATGACCGTATCCTGGTCGCGGATTATACGCTTTATCAGGTGCTTTCCATGCCGTTTGAGAACTATCTGTCGTCGTATATCTTCTTTATGACCAAGGAGGATGTGGAGGAAGTCTCCTTCATACGCAGATCCAATGGGGATGCCTGGACCGTAAAGAGTGTTGAAGATAACGAAGAGTCCGTGATCCTCGAGCAGAAGTATGAGGCGACCTATCCGATGAAACGGGAAGCGACCGAAAAGCTGGTCGATCTTCTCAATGCCATATATATGCTTCAGGCTACGCAGTATGTGCCGATCGCAAAGGAGGATATGGCTTCCTATGGACTTGATGAACCGGAGTATACTTTTACGATCAAGCTCCTGGACGGACAGACTCATGAGCTTTTCCTCTCTAAGGAACTCGGTGGTTTCTACTATGGTTACACATCCAGTAATCCATATACATTCAAGGTGGATGTGCAGATGATCCCGGGTCTCAATCTTTCTTCTTTCGACCTGATCGATTCCAAAGTCGTTCATGCAGGTCTCGAGGAAGTCCGTACGATCAACTTCAAGGTCAAGGACAAAGAGTTCAATCTGGAGTGCAATGTAGCGGAATCTATGGATTTTATGGATCAGTACACAACTATCACTCTGGATGGAAGAAATGCGAAGGTCTTTGATTCCAATGGAGAATGCTATGGTACGCTTCTTTTCGGAGCTGTCGTGGATATGAAGGTCAGTCGCGTCGATTACAGCGCCACACCGGAACTTAAGAACGAAGTAGCGACGATCCGCGTGAATTACACGGATGGAGATGTGCTTGAACTGAAACTGGTCCCGCTTTCGCAGGAAGAGTACTACTGTTTCATCAACGGCTTCTATAGTGGATTTATTCTGGACAGAAGCGTATTATATAAAGATAACGGTCGCGCGATGACTGGATTTGGTATTTGGGATGCATATCTGCTTATCAATGAGGCGATCGACAATAAGGATGTGGATGACATCTATGACCGACCGTAAAAAGGAAGACAACAGAATGCCGGAAAAAGCGAAGAGAAACGAGACACAGCAGAAGCGCGTCAAGATCACACATAAGTATTCGACGCCGCTTCTTATTACTCTATGTATCCTTCTGGCGGTAGTTACTGTCGTCCTCGTATATCTGATCCGAAATCATATGGAGGCTAAGGACGGTGCCAGAGAACAGCTCCGTCTTTCGGCGATCGCCGGCTTTGACTGTGAATATACAGAAGCCCAGCAGATCTATCCGTATCAGAACGGCCTTCTGAAGGTCACGAACCGCCGTGTGGCTTATCTCTCCATTTCCGGAAATGAGATCTTCAGTGAAGATCTGGAGATGAGCAGTCCCGTCTGCATCAAGAGCGGCCCATATGCCATGGTCGCGGATGTAGATGGTTTCCTCTGCGCGCTTTTTTCGGAGGAAGGGCTCATCTATAAGACCCACATGACCGGTAAGATCGGAAATGTGGCGCTTGCGCCTTCTGGACTGTCTGCAGTCATTATGGAAGATGCCGATTCTTTCGGCGCAGTCTATATGATGGAAAAGGACGGATCTTTTCTCGCGAAATGGTCTTCCTACGAATCAGGCTATCCGCTCTCTCTGGCCTTCTCGCCGGATGAAAGCACGTTAAGCGTATCTCTCGTTGATACGGACGGATCGCAGATGATCCCGCACGTCAAACAGTTCACCATTCCGAAGGACAGAACGACCGCACGCCCGTCCGAATTCGCTTTCTATACACCGACAGTTACAGATATTCTGCCGCTTCTGGCCTATATGAATAATGCAAAAGTAGCGGTAGCGGGTATTTCCGATGTCGCGATCGTCGGCAACGGCAACTGTGAGATCGTTTCTCCCGCATATCCTTGTGTCAGCAGTATGTTCTCCTATGACGGCGGGTACGGCATCATCTACTCGGACGGCATTGAACAGCCGCTGAAGCTCGTGACATTTAATAGTGCCGGAAGTAAAATCGGGCAGATCGATCTCGGAAACCAGGTCTTAAGCTTTGAGGTCTCCGGGTCGTCAGCGCTCTTTGCCGTAGATGAGAATATCTATCTCGTGGATCTGTCCGGTGCGAAGGTCAACTCCAAAATCGAAGTCGATGAACCGATACTTCGGGTTTCCTTCTTCGGTTCGAAAAACATCTGTGTCGTTACGAACGCCGGTGTCCGCGAGATCACGATCTAAAGCAGGAGGCGCCTATGGAGACCGAACTGAAGCTTGCTTTTCCTTCTGAAAAAGAACTGCTCTCGGTCATGGACGCGCCCTGGTTTCTCCAAAATGTCGAGATCCTTTCCGAAAAGACTGAGGAATACGAGAACCGTTACCTCGATACGATCGATCGCGATCTATCGGTATCCCGTACGTCACTTCGTGTCCGTCATGTGGTCGGGGAAGATTATATCCATACGGTAAAAGCCGCTCCCGTTCCGTCAGATCCTGCGAAAAAGGGACTTTCCAGCCGATATGAGTGGGAGATCCGAACGGATCGGACGGATTTTGATGTGGAGTATTTCCTTTCTCATGCAAAAGATCTGAAAGATCCCTATGAACCATTGGAAAAGGCGCTTTGCCCCGTGAAAGGAAAACAGTTTCAGACTGTCTGTACCACGGCATTTCAACGACATACCATCACGGTATTCTTTAAAGAAAGTAAGATGGAGGTCTGTTTCGACCTCGGTAAATGCATAGGGATCAAAAGAAGCCTTCCCATCTGTGAGATGGAGATCGAGCTTGTTTCCGGGGATATGGCATCGGTCACGGATCTGGGCCGTCTGGTCAGCGATCATATATCCTGCCGTCCTCTGGAGATATCGAAGTTTGCCCGCTGCCTGATGCTTATGAAAGAGGAAGAGAATGAGTGAGAACGAAATAAATGAAAACGGGATCATAGATCTTCTCGTGATCGGCGCCGGCGCGTCCGGTATGACTGCGGCCATCGTATTCCAGAAGACGCTTCTTTCGGAAAGAAAGCCTCTGGGGAATGTTGTGATCCTCGAAAAGAACGATCGCGTGGGAAAAAAGGTCATGGTGACCGGTAACGGCCGATGCAATCTTTCGAATAAAGATATGTCGCTTTCGCATTTTCACTGCCATGTGGAGGATTTCCCGGAAAAGGCTATTTCTCTGGTACCTCAGCAGCAGGTGCTCGCTTTTCTGGGCGAGATCGGCATCGTTACGACCTATGAAGAGAATAAACTCTTCCCGATGAGCAAGACGGCCGCATCTGTCGTGGATGCCTTCCGCTTTGCGCTTGACGATTTCGATATAAAAGTCGTTCCCAATGCGGAAGTAGAAGAAGTATCCAAAGATACGGAAAGTGATCTTTTCCAGGTGACCTGTGCAGATGAGTCCACATACTCAGCAAAAAAGCTCCTGATCGCGTGCGGCGGTGCCTGTGCGCCATATACCGGAACGACCGGAGACGGATATAAGTTCCTTTCGATGCTCGGCCATAAGGTCTATGCCCCGAAGCCGTCCATCGTCCAGCTCGTCACGGAAAATTACGTCACGAAGGCGCTCTCCGGCTTAAAACTCGACTGTGACCTGACGCTTCTCTGCGAAGATTTCGTGGTCGCAAACCACTACGGGGAAGTGCTCTTTACGGATTACGGGCTTTCGGGTCCCGCGGTTCTTCAGGTCTCCGGAGAGGTCTCACGAAGAACGAGAAAGGGAAGACTTTCCATGCCCATGAAGGTCAGTCTCAGGCTCTTTAACGATCCGACGCTCATGAATATTCGAGATGATCTTTTCGCAAGGAGAGAAGAGTTCTCTGACCGCCCGCTCGACCAGCTCCTGCTTTCGATATTGCCACAGAAGATCGGTGCTATGCTGATCCGTACCGCGCTTGACCGTCCGATGAGTATGCCGGTCTCGGCGCTGACGGACGCAGATATCGAGAAGATCATCTCGACAATGCGATCCTGGGAATTCGATGTGATCGGTACGAAGGGCCTTGAATCCGCCCAGACCACGATCGGCGGCGCAGATTGTGAGGAATTCAGCGCGAAGTCGATGCAGTCTCGTATCGTACCCGGTCTTTATGCTACCGGTGAAGTTTTAGATGTCGACGGCGACTGTGGCGGCTATAATCTGACATGGGCCTTTACTTCCGGTATCCTCGCGGGATCCCATAGCGCAAAGAAGTCCGATATCTATCAGAAAAAAGCAGGTGAGCCGGATGGAAACTGAGATCCGCCTGTCGATCCCGCTTTCTGTGTACGAGAAATTTCCGGAGAGCAGTTCGGCCTATACTGACCATAAAGATGTTCGTTCCTACTTTGAAAAGAAGTCGAGAAGAAGACTTCCGAAGTACTGCTATTTCCTGAAAAAATCGATCGATGCCCGCCATAAGAACGATATCCGTATCGTCGTTCAGGCTCTGTTTTCCGATGAAGAGAAAAGTAAGCAGATCGAAGATCCGATCCTTCACGATATCCGTGTGTCTTCTTCCGAAACGGAAAAGAAGCGTGTCGTGGTCTGCGGAAGCGGCCCGGCAGGACTATTTGCAGCTGCGGCGCTGGTGGAAGCGGGCATCCATCCGATCCTTCTTGAACGTGGAAGAGATATCGACACGAGGACAGGTGATGTCCAGAAACTAAAAGAGGATGGTATCCTCGACATATGCTCGAACGTGCAGTTCGGCGAAGGCGGAGCCGGAACATTTTCCGACGGAAAACTCTTCTCAGGTGTTTCAGATCCGAGAAGAGATCTGGTACTTCGCACTTTCGTCAAATATGGCGCCCCGAAGACCATCCTTTACGATGCCCATCCGCATATCGGAACGGACTACCTCAGGAAGGTGATCCGCAATATGAGAGAAGACCTGCAAAAGCGCGGGGCAACGGTTCTTTTTGAAAGGAAACTCAATGATATAAAAGTGGAGGACGGAAGAATCACAGCGGTCACGCATGTCCGTTCCCATGACGGATCCGATGCGGTGACGATCCCGTGCTCGGCTCTGATCCTTGCGGTCGGACACAGTGCGAGAGACACTTTCTACATGCTTGATAAGCGGGGCGTCCAGCTGGAGAGCAAGCCCTTTGCCGTAGGGGTGCGAATCGAGCATCTGCAAACGGAGATCGACAGGTCGCAGTTCGGGGAAATGTATCAAAGCGAGATCCTGCGTCCGGCGAACTATAAGGTGGTCACAGCGACCTCGACGGGAAGAAAACTCTTCTCGTTCTGTATGTGTCCCGGCGGGGAAGTGGTCTGCGGCTCTTCGGAAGAAGAAGGTGTCGTCACGAACGGCATGAGTGAATATGCCCGTGATAAGGAGAATGCGAATTCCGCTATGCTTGTGGGTGTCGACGAGAACGACTTCGGAAGCTCATCTTGGGACGCGGGGATATGTTTCCAGCAGGACCTGGAGAAAAAAGCTTATACGCTCGGGCAGGGCGGTTATCTTGCACCTGCTCAGAGAGTTCTGGATTTCCATGAAAAGAAAGTGACGGAGTCTTTTGGAAAAGTAAAGCCTTCCTACCGTCCCGGTGTGACCCGTGCTAATCTCTGGGAGATCCTTCCGGAAGATGTGGCGAAGACCCTGGATGAAGGACTGGTCCTTCTCGGCAAAAAGATAAAAGGCTTTGATGACCCGGATGCGGTCCTTACCGCGATGGAGACGAGAAGTTCATCTCCCGTTCGGATCCGAAGAGATGAAAATGGCGAGAATATCAGCGTTTCAGGAATCTATCCGACTGGCGAAGGAGCGGGGTATGCCGGGGGCATCATGAGCTCGGCGATCGACGGATTAAAGCAGGCGGAAATGCTTTTACATAAGTTATTTTCTTAAGGATATGGTAAAATAGACGTGTCAATTTTGAAGAAAAGGACACGGTGCTATGGAAGTAACGATTTTAGGCTGCAGCGGTGGTTATCCTGGACCCGGACAGGCGGCGTCGGGATACCTTCTCACGATCAACGATAAGAAAGTCCTGATCGATTGCGGAAGCGGTGTGTTTTCCAATCTTCAGCTTCATGTGCCGCTCAACGGCCTCGATGCTATCTTGATCTCCCATCTTCATGCCGACCATTACAGTGACCTGATGGTGATGCGTTATGCGATCGACATGAATACCAAGCATGGCATGGAGTTTAAGAATGTGCCGATCTTCGCTCCGAAGACGCCGGAGAGCGTGATCAACTCCCTGACCAATGACTGGGGGTATAAGATCGGATATATCGGTCATGAATCCGAGCTTCCTCTTTTCGGGGCGAAAGCAAAGTTTTTCCGTACAAACCATCCGGTCGAGTGCTACGGTCTCCGTGTCGAGCATGAGGGCAAGGTATTTGTCTATACGGCGGATGCATCCGTGGATACGCTTTTTGCAGGATATCTCGATGATGCGGATCTGGCCATTATGGACTGCGGCGAGATCGAAGCGGCCAGACGCCCGAACATGCTCCATCTGACACCGAAAGAATGCTATTCCTGCGCCAAGGCGCTTCGCGTAAAGAAGACGATCCTTTCCCATTTAGTTCCGTTCTACGACAGAGAAGATGTGGAACTCGAGGCACGTGCCTGCGGAGACTGGGATTTTGAGATCGCTCAGATCAACAAGACTTATCGTATCTGAAAGGAGAAACACATATGAGTACAGAAAAAGATAAGAATAAGGCGGTCATTACAGTCGTCGGTTGTGACGCGGTGGGTATCATCGCGAAGATCTCCGCACTTCTTGCCGAGGAGGGCGTGAATATCAACGACATCACACAGACGATCTTAGATGACATTTTCACCATGATCATGCTTGTCGACTTAAAGGGAGCCAAGTCTGAGATGAAGGCTCTTTCCGACAAGCTTGATAAGGTGGGCGAGGAGATCGGAGTATCTATCCGAATCCAGCACACAGATCTTTTCTATGCGATGCACCGCATTTAATCTATCTTGAAATGAAGCAGGTATAAATATGATCACGGATTTTGAAGTATTAGAGACCGTCCGGATGTTCCAGGAACAGCATCTGGACGTTAGAACGATCACCATGGGTATCAACCTGATGGACTGTGCGGCAGAAACCCCGGAGAAGTCCTGTCAGAAGATCTACGATAAGATCACGCGTCTTGCCAAAGACCTTGTAAAGGTCGGTGAGGAGATCACGGAGAAGTACCGTGTCCCGATCGTTAATAAGCGTATCTCCGTTACCCCGATCTCTATCGTGGCTGCGGCATCCGGTGCCAAGGACTACACCATGTTCGCCAAGACATTGGACCGTGCGGCCAAAGAATGCGGAGTCAACTTTATCGGCGGTTTTTCAGCGATGGTGCAGAAGGGCTATACCGTTTCCGATAAGCGTCTGATCGAATCTATCCCGGAAGCTCTTTCGGTGACCGATAATGTATGTTCTTCCATCAACCTTGCATCCACCCGTTCCGGTATCAATATGGATGCCGTAAGAGATATGGGCGAGATCATTAAAAAGACAGCGGAAGCCACCAAGGACAGAGATGCCCTTGGCTGCGCCAAGCTCGTAGTTTTTGCCAATGCTCCGGAAGATAACCCGTTCATGGCGGGCGCGTTCTTAGGACCCGGTGAACCGGAGTGCGTCATCAACGTGGGTATTTCCGGTCCCGGCGTTATCAAGGCCGCTCTTGAGACCGTTAAGGGTGAAGATCTCGGTGTAGTTGCGGAGACCATCAAGAAGGCGGCATTTAAGATCACCCGTGTTGGTGAGCTTGTGGCCAGAGAAGCTTCTCAGAGATTAAATGTACCGTTTGGTATCATCGACCTGTCGCTTGCTCCGACACCGGCTGTCGGCGACTCCGTCGGCCGTATCCTCGAGGAGTTTGGTCTCGAGCACTGCGGTGCCTGGGGAACGACGGCGGCGCTTGCCATGCTCAATGACGCCGTGAAGAAGGGCGGTACGATGGCAAGTTCCTTCGTCGGTGGTCTTTCCGGTGCATTCATCCCGGTATCCGAGGATGAGGGCATGATCGAAGTGGCCGAGAAAGGTTTCCTGAGACTGGAAAAACTTGAAGCGATGACCTGTGTCTGCTCGGTAGGTCTTGATATGATCGCGATCCCCGGTGACACTCCTGCCTCCACGATCTCCGGTATTATCGCCGATGAGATGGCACTTGGAACTTTCAACAATAAGACGACGGCTGTACGTGTGATCCCGGTCCCCGGAAAGAAAGTCGGCGATCAGGTCGAGTTTGGCGGTCTTTTGGGATATGCCCCGATCATGGAAGTCAATACAGCTTCCTCCGAGGCGTTCATCGCCCGTGGCGGACGTATTCCGGCTCCGATCCACAGCATGAGGAACTGATCAAGTATTCCTTTATCTGTTATCGCGTCCTTTATACGAGCGCTTGTTCTTATACATGCGCTCGTCTGCGGCGCGCATGCAGTTTACGATATCGTTCGTATCCCGGCCGTTAAGATCACAAAAGCCGATGCTGGCGTGGATCTTATATGGCTTTTCTATGGAGTTGGAGAGCTCTTCGAGCTTTTTGTTGAACGCATTCACGAATTCGACACCGCGAAGCTTTTCTTTGGAAACGAGGACGGCGGAGAATTCGTCACCGCCGTATCTGGCGCAGAATTCGTTTTCGTTGAGACAGGACTTGATGACTTCGGACAGTTCTTTAATAGCGAAGTCGCCGTCGGCATGTCCGTGGATGTCGTTGATCGGCTTTAAGTTATCCATGTCGATGCTGACGATGGTGATCGTCATATCCTCAGATACTTTCGACAGAAGATCCTGCATCGCGCTTTCATACCCGCGGCGGTTATAAATACCTGTAAGTTCATCTGTCTGTGACAGTTTCGTGATCTCGGCAAATGCGCTGAACTTTTTCTGGAAATAGCAGTTCTCGATGGCGGAACTGAGATTGGTTATGTAGTTATATGTCAGTGAGTTCGGCCATTGTCCGACATCCGGCTTTAATACGAGATAGCCGTAGTCTTTATTCTTAAAGAAAAGCGGGATGAGGATATAAGCCCCGGGGTTCTCTGTCTCAAATAAGGAAGACGGCAGGATCTCCTTTCGGGGAAACATCGTATTAACGGCTTCCGCCTGCAGACGGTTTTCCGCATGCATGATCTGAAGAAGGATCATGTTGTCCGTAAAGGGCTTATCCTGATCGTCGGAAGAGAAGATCGGGTCGGTCTCGTCACAGTAGCATATGTATCCGGTATTACATCCAAGAGTATTGAAATAATAGTTCGCGACCGAAAGAGTGCTTTCGATATCATATGAGTTCTGGTAATCCGATGTGATTCTTCCGGATTCTCTAAGCAGGAATTCTTCCTCCGCAATCGTGTGATAGATCTCGTCGGTGATTTTCCCGATGATCTGTTTCCCGCAGCCGCAGCTGGCACGGAAATGGATCTCGTCCGTAAGGGTGATCTCCTTTGGAGGCTGCTTTCCGGCCTTGATATCGTCGATCAGCTTGAAAGCCGCCTCCGCATATTTTTCAGGACGTACGGTGACTGTCGAAAGAGAAGGAGTAGTCTCTTCGCCTTCCTTGATGCCGTCAAAACCGCAGACACAGATATCTTCCGGGACGCGAAGTCCTCTTTTCCTTACCTCTTCAATAATGGAGAGCGCCATGTAGTCGTTGGCGCAGATGATGGCCTGCGGATAGGAACGCCGTCCCTGCATGAAGAAATCCATGGCTTTTGCGCCTCTGTTTCTCCAATAGTTACCTTCGTAGATAGTGTTCGGGTTGATGGGAAGACCGCCGTCACGCATGGCCTCGACAAAACCCTTCAGGCGGTCAGGGGAATCCTTGTGACGGTAAGGACCTGACATATAGCAGATATCCGTAAAGTGATGCACGTCGATAAAATGACGTGTCATCTGATACATCGAATCTCTGTTCTCGATCGTGATCGTGTAGAAGTCCGGATGTCCTGTCTGAAGAAGGATCACGGGACATTTCGCGTTTTTCCTTACGATATCGAAGAACTCGTTATCCATATTGTTGATGTCAAACGATCCCGGCATGGCGATGATCGCATCCAGAGAAGAGTAATCGGGAAGATAAATGATGTTCTTCTTGCCGGTCTCCGCAAGGAGATTACGCCCGTAGGGAGAAGTGTAGGATCCGTAAGAGGCATAGATGATCACATCCATGTCGCGAAGCGAAGCCAGATCAATGATTGCTTTGCCGCACGAGGATTGATAGAACTGAGTGATCTCACTCATAAACAATCCGATTCTCTTACGTCCCAATGTATAGCCCTCCGAAAAAAGAAGCTTATCTTGCTTTGCTGTACACGTACTTGGCTGTTCCGCCGACGATCATCTTGCCGCCATTATTGTGATACGGGAAGACCCAGTAGAAAGTCCAGTCAGCCTTGGATGCTTTGGTGTCAGTAAATGTAGTACCTTTTGTCGTCATTCCGATGTAGCCGTATTTTTCGCCCGGACGGATGCCATAGATCAGGTAACCATCGGCTCCTTCGGAAGCACTCCATGTAAGCGTGACTTTGCCGGAAGTTCCGTTGGCTTTAAGGTTCGTTACTGCAACTGTTATTCCTTTAGCATATACATATTTCTGGCATGCGCCTACGATCATTTCGTCGCCATCTTTTCTATATGCGAAGACCCAGTAGTAGTTATAATCCGTATCCAGTGCCTTGGTATCGGTGAAAGTGGTACCTTTTGTCGTCATGCCGACGTAGCCGTATTTTCCGTTTTTCTGTCCATAGACCAGGTATCCCTGCGCATCCGGTATACGGTTCCAGGAGAGCTTGACTCTATTTTTGCCTGCATTCACGGCCGAAAGACCTGTAACCGCTTCCGGATAATAGTCGATCACAACATAGGGAAGTCCGGTCTCCTGTATGAGCGCGAGAGCCGGCATATCTTTATACACGTAAAGAGTCAGTTTCGGGTCATCTATAAATGCATTTTCCTCAATTGTGGTGAGATTACTGGAAAGGACAAGCTTTTCCAAGTTTTCGCAATTGGAAACGGATTCCTTCTCCATGTAAGTGACACTAGAAGGAATATACAGTTCGGTAAGCGCACTGCATCCGTAAAATGCTCTTTGATTTATGCGTTCTACGCTTTTTGGTATGCTCACTGTCTTTAAGGATATACAAAACAAAAAAAGGGAGATATCGAGTGTTTTTACAGTTTTTCCGAGATAAACGCTTTTTAAAGAGGAGCACCATCCAAAAACACCTATACCTATTTCATGTATACTATCCGGGAATTCAATGCTTTCCAGGGAAGAGCAAGACATAAAGACACCCTGGCCTATCTCATCTAGGCCGGAACCGACATCAACCTTCTTGAGTTTATAGCAATAAGAGAAAGCAAACCTTTTGATCGCAGTAACTGAGTCGGGAATCGTTATCGACTCCAACTGTTCGCAGTACGCAAATGCTCTTTCGCCGATGGTGGTCAGACCTTCGCTGATGTTTACGGTCTTAAGGGATTCACATTTATAAAATGCTTTTGTATCAATCATTTCAACAGAAGAAGGGATAGTGACACTGGTGATGTTTGAATTTTCAAATACACTCTCGCCGATCTTCTTGACGGTATTGGGGATCGTAACGACCTTTGAAGTTCCTTTATACTCCTTGAGGACTCCATCTTCGATCACAAAGGATCCGCCGATGATATCTTCCTCTCCTTCGTAGGATGAATATGGGGAAAGAGCGGTGGATTCGCTGTCTGCAGCCGCCGGCAATGAAAAACCGCCGATAAGGATACATGCAGTTAATGCGATTGGAAGTATGCGCTTCATAAATGTGATCCCTCCTTTGGGAAAATGACGTATCAGCCTTTCAGCTGGTCGAGTGCTGCCTTGACCGTTTCCGGAGCCGGAGCACCGGTGATCGTTCTCTTATTTACGCAGGTTTCAAGTGAGATAGCGTCGTAAACATCTTCTTCGATCAGATCGGAGAATTGTTTGAATTCAGAGAGTGAAAGCTTCTCCAGGGTCGTGTTGTTTTCGATGCAGTAGTGAACGAGCTTTCCGGAGATCTCGTGTGTGCTTCTGAAAGGAATTCCCTTTCTTACGAGATAGTCTGCCAGATCCGTCGCGTTGGTAAATCCGCCGAGCGCAGCTTTTTCCATGTTGTCTTTACGAACAGTCATGGTCCTGATCATGCCGGTGAAGGGGACAAGTACGCCTTTTAATGTATCGATCACATCGAAAAGAGCTTCCTGGACTTCCTGCATATCTTTGTTGTAGGTGAGCGGAAGGCCTTTCATGGTGACCAGAAGAGCAATCAGATCTCCGTAGACACGGCCGGTCTTACCGCGTGTAAGTTCCGCAACATCAGGATTCTTCTTCTGCGGCATCATGGAAGAACCGGTGGAATATGCATCATCAAGTTCGATGAATTTGAATTCCTGGGAAGAATATAGGATGATCTCTTCCGACATACGGGAAAGATGCATCATGAGAAGAGACGCGAAGGAAGCAAGTTCGACAGCCCAGTCGCGGTCTGCCACGCCGTCCAGGGAATTTAAGGTCACGCCCTGCATGCCGAGTTCATCGGCAACGAATTCCCGGTCGAGGGGATAGGTCGTGCCGGCCAGAGCGCCGGAACCTAAAGGAGAGATGTTCGTTCTTTCGATGGCTTCGGAAAGACGGTCCATATCCCGTCCGAACATCTGGATATATGCCATAAGGTAGTGGGCGAAGGTGATGGGCTGTGCGCGCTGAAGGTGCGTATAGCCCGGCATGTATGTGGTCAGGTGTTCGCCCGCAAGATCGATCAGGGTATCGCGAAGAGCGCCGACCAGGGAGAGGATCTCCTTGGCTTCGTCGATCGCGTAAAGTCTCTGGTCGAGTGCGACCTGGTCATTACGGCTTCTTCCGGTGTGCAGGCGCTTTCCGGCATCGCCGATCCTGTTGGTGAGTTCTTCTTCGATGAACATATGGATGTCTTCCGCATCCGAATCAAAGGTGAGTTTCCCGGAATCGATATCGTCCATGATGGAGAGAAGTCCCTCACGGATCTTGTCGGCGTCCTCCTGCGAGATGATGCCCTGCTTGGCCAGCATCTTGCTGTGGGCGACGGAGCCCTCGATGTCCTGTTTATACATTCTGCAATCGAAAGGTAGAGAAGAGTTAAAGTCATTAACGGCTTTATCCGTTGCTTTTTCAAATCTTCCTGCCCACATTTTCTTTGCCATATTTCTTTCTCCTTGTGATTCCCATTTGATGTTAATAATATCACAAATATATATAATATGGGGGATGAAGCATATGATACGCTGGAAAAAGGGGGCTGGAAAAAGGGGACTGGAATTGCGATTGTGAAAGAAAATGTCAGAAATTCCCTGTGAATGTGAAGAAAATGTGAACAAATTGTTGACAAGTGACCTTTCCATCGCTAAACTGATAACGTCATGGGGATGAGAAAGGTTGGAATATGAAAATTGTCGCCTTTAAACAGACGATGAAGAAAGCCGTAAGTGGCCTTCTTGCTGTTTGCGCCTGTATGTCCGTTGTTTCCGGTCTCGCCCTATCTTCCTTAAAACTCAACGCCGATTATGAAGGCGTTACCGTTCCAATTGATGGAAATACCTGTTCGATCACATTTAATGCCAACGGCGGAACCAAAGGTTCGACGTGGGTGAATGTCGTTTATGTTCAGAAGGGATATGTTTTTACTGTCCTTCTGGATACCGGTTTCCTTTCGGCCCCGAGTGGAAAAGTCTTTGACGGCGCAGAGATCGATGGCAATAAGTATGCTGTGGGAACTACATATACAGTCAATAAGAACGTGACGATCAAAGCCCTCTGGAGAGCAAGCGGTACAGCTCCTTCTAAGCCGTCTGCCGTGACGATCACGAAGGCGGAAGGTGTCGGAAAGAATAAGGTCAAGCTCACATGGAACCGTGTGACGGATGCACAGGGCTACCTGATCTATGGACAGAAGAATGGTACTTATGCATATGTCGGCATGACTTCCGGCACAACATTTACAGATACCAAAGCACTCGATACCGACTATAACTACTACTGGGTATTCGGTTATGTGAAGTATAACGATAAGTATATCTGCGGATCCTGCACCAAATATGTCTACGCAAAAGGTGTCTGCGCTGCAGTCACGAATCTGAAGGCGACCAGTCAGAGTGGCAAGGTACGTCTGACCTGGACTGCATCGGCCGGTGCGGAAGGGTATCTGATCTACGGTATCCGTCCGGGTGAAGAATACGGATATATCGGAATGGCTTCCGGTACGACCTTCCCGGATCTTAAGGCCTCCAAGACAGACTGGACATTCTACTGGGTATTCCCGTACCACAAGGCAGCTGACGGCAGTATGGTCGTCGGCGGGACTGCGAAGTACGTCTACGGAAAAGCACAATAATCAAGCGTCCTCATTGATTTTTGTAGATTTATTCAATTACGAAAAGGACTGCCGCATGGCAGTCCTTTTACATTGTTCGTATTTTCCGGGAAGATCCTTAAGTATCGATTCGGGTCATCTCGACAAGCGCTTTGTTTCTGTAGTTTAGATCTTCTCTGATGGTAAATCCCTGGCTTTCCCAGAAAGGGTTTCCGACATCGTTATACTTGAAGACGAGAAGAGCCACCTTCGTGATGCCTTCTTCCTTTAAAGAGGAAAGAGCCATAGACAGAAGTGTCTTTGCAATGCCCTGGCGGCGGCAGTCCTCGGCGACCGCCATGTGATGGATGAATCCACGGCGTCCGTCATGGCCGCTTAAGATCACACCGACGATCCGGTCATCCTGAATTGCCACAAAAGATGATGTCGGGTTTCTTTTGAGGTAGCGGGCGATCCCCTCGGGAGAATCATCTTTATCGTTAAAGCCCATATTCTTGCTGGACATCCAAAGATCCCAGACTTTCGGATAATCCTCTATAGTCATCAGCCGATATTCCATAATCAAAACTCCTTCCAGAAAGGTTGTTGTAAAAACGGGAAAAGAAAAAAGTTTCCCGGCGTCTCCCACAGAACTTCGCCCGAGGACAGCGCCGGAAAACTTCTTTTCATTCAACTAAATTGATCGATCAGAGTAATCCGTTTCTCTTCTTCATCTGAGCAACGACCTTCATCGGGAGACCGAAGCAGTTGATGAATCCGCCTGCATCCTTCTGATCATATACATCATCCTCAGAGAATGTAGCGATCTCTTCATCGTAGAGAGAGAAGGGGCTCTTAGCGCCTGCCGGTGTGCAGTTGCCCTTGTAAAGCTTAAGTCTTACTGTACCTGTAACGTTCTTCTGTGTTTCGTCGACGAATGCGGAGAGAGCCTCACGCAGCGGGTGGAACCACTGTCCGTAGTATACGAGCTCTGCGAAGCGCTGAGCGACGAGATCCTTATAGTGGAGAGTGTCACGGTCAACAGTGAGAAGTTCGAGCTCACGGTGAGCTGCATACATAACTGTTCCGCCAGGTGTCTCATAAACGCCACGGCTCTTCATACCAACGAGACGGTTCTCAACGATATCAGCGATACCGACACCGTTTTCACCGGCAACCTTGTTCAGGTACTTGAGCATCTCGACCGGTTTCATCTTCTTGCCGTCTACAGCAACAGGAATACCTTTTTCGAACTCAAACTCAACATATGTCGGCTTGTCCGGAGCTTTTTCAGGAGAAACCATGAGTTCGAGGATCTTGTCAAGGTTCGGCTCGTTCCACGGATCTTCGAGGTCCATACCCTCGTGAGAGAGGTGCCAGAGGTTCTCGTCCTTACTGTAGTTGGTCTCCTTGGTTACCGGAACCGGGATGCCGCGCTCATTTGCATAATCGATCTCTTCGTCACGGGACTTGATATCCCAGATACGCCACGGAGCGAGAACTTTCATCTCCGGAGCGAGAGCCTTGATGGAAAGCTCGAAACGGACCTGGTCATTGCCCTTACCTGTGCAGCCGTGAACGATCGTGGTGCAGCCTTCTTTTTTAGCGATCTCAACCATACGCTTAGCGATTACCGGACGAGCGAAGGAAGTGCCAAGGAGGTATTTGCCCTCGTAAACCGCATTTGCTTTCAGTGTAGGATAGATAAAATCTGTGATGAATTCTTCGGAGATATCCTCAACGTAGCACTTTGTAGCGCCGCACTTAAGAGCTTTCGCCTTGAGGAATTCCTCGTCGATACCGATACCGACTTCGCCGGCCATTGCGATGACTTCGCAGTCATAGTGTTCCAGAAGCCATGGAATAATGATGGATGTATCCAGTCCGCCTGAATACGCAAGTAAAAATTTCTCCTTTGCCATAAGGCACCTCCATGAATAATTATTAGTCGTTTTGCATAACGGCATTGTAGCAGACGAAATCTGATGCGTCAACCGATATTTTCGAAATCCATTTTATTTATATTTACCCCTAAAGACAAGTGCCTAAACGTTGTGCAAATAACGATTTTTTCTGTGTTTACGAAAGCTATATTAAAGAGTAAAATTATACGGTACTGAGGGGCACTTTTGCATAATATGCCCGTCAAAACGAAGGGGGAATAATAGATGGCGTATCCGCTGGTGGAAGGAAACATCGGGAAATACTGCATACTTAACGGGCTGAAAGTCGATTTCAACTCTATTGAAGGGCAGGAGCTGTTCATTCCGACGGAAGAGATCACCTACTATGAGTCCATTCGTTTCCAGGAGGGTGTACTTCTTTTCTGGGGAGATCATATGGAACGCCTCCGTAAATCGGTCGAGGCGAAAGAGGATTTCCCGATCGATCCGGATAGTTATCGTTTTCTTGCCGAGTCTCTGATCTGGGACAGTCAGATGGCAAACGGGAATATCCGGGTGGTCCTTACAAAGTCCCTGAATCTTATTTATCTCAGCAATATGACCTATCCGACAGAGGAAATGTACAGGGATGGCATCGTGACCAGAAGCCTTACCTGGGAACGTGTCGAACCGCATGTCAAAGTGTTCCGAGGCGATTATAAGAAAGCTGTCGCGGAAACTCAGTCCACGCCGACATCTTTCGGTATGCCGTACGAAGTCATCCTTCGTGGAACTGACGGGAAATTTGTCGAGGGCGGCCGTTCAAATTTCTTTGTTCTGCATGAAAATACAGTCTATTCACCGTCTGAGGATCTGATCCTCATCGGGATCACCCGTAAATATGTAAAGAATGCGATCACCGAGGCCGGCTTAAAGCTGGAGGAAGGTGCTTTTTCCATGGATGAACTGGTAAAGATGGAAAAAGAAGAGGACGACGGACCGCCGAAGATGGGGCTGTTTGTCACCAGTTCGCCCTTTGATATCCTGCCTGTGGCTTCGATCGATGATGTGAAGTTCCGCTCGGCTTCCTGCCCGGCGCTTCAGAAACTGATGAGAAGCTACCAGAAGATCGTGCATGAATATATCGATACGCATGCACATGTGGATTCTTATTAATTTACGGAATAAGTTTTGGAGGTTATAGATATGGCAAAGAAAGGAACAATTTCAGTAACTACGGAAAATATCTTTCCGATCATCAGAAAGTGGCTTTATTCCGATCAGGACATCTTCGTCCGTGAGCTCGTAAGTAACGGCTCGGACGCAATCGCCAAGTTCAAGCGCCTGGTGGATCTCGGAGAAGCCGTAAAAGAGGATAAGGATGACTACCAGCTTCATGTCAATTACGATAGCGAAGCCGGAACCATCGAGTTTACCGATAACGGCATCGGCATGACCGAGGAAGAAGTCGATAAGTACATCAACCAGATCGCTTTTTCGGGAGCGATGGATTTCGTCGAGAAGTATAAGGAGCAGAGCACTGACGCCAGCGGCATCATCGGCCACTTCGGTCTCGGCTTTTATTCTGCCTTTATGGTCGCCGACAAAGTGCAGATCGATACCAAGTCTTTTGTAAAAGACGCACCGGCGGTTTCCTGGGTCTCCGAGGACGGTATGGATTATGAGATCTCGGATTCCGATAGAAAAGAACGAGGAACCACCATTACGCTCACGCTTTCCGAGGAAGCAAAGAAGATCTTCGATGCTTCCAAGATCCGCGGAGTCCTGAAAAAGTACTGCTCCTTCATGCCTTTCGATCTTTACTATAACGACCTTGAAGCCGACAGAAAGCATGAGGCGGAAGAGGAGAAGAAGAGAAAGGAAGCCGAAGAGAAGGGCGAGGAGTATAAGGAGCACGATCATGAGGTCATGCCGATCAACGATACAGAGCCGCTCTGGAAGAAGTCCCCGAAGGACTGCACAGAGGAAGAGTATAAAAACTTCTATAGAACAGTTTTCCATGATATGAAAGAACCGCTGTTCTGGATCCACCTCAATATGGATTATCCTTTCAATCTTCAGGGTATCCTTTATTTCCCGAAGACGAATAACGTCTACGAGACGCTGGAGGGACGCATCAAGATCTATAACCATCAGGTATTCGTTGCGGATAACATTGAAGAAGTCATCCCGGAATTCCTGTTCCTGCTCCGCGGATGCCTCGACTGCACAGATCTTCCGCTGAATGTTTCCCGTTCGGCTCTTCAGCAGGACGAATACGTTAAAAAGCTTGCTTCCCACATCATAAGAAAAGTTTCCGACAAGCTGAATGAAGTATTTAAGAATGACCGAAAGGCCTTTGAAGGCTACTGGTCCGATATCAGCATCTTCGTCAAATACGGCATGATGAAGGACGAGAAGTTCTATGAGAAGGTCAAGGACATCTGCCTCTTTAAGAGCGTAGATAACGAATTCTTCACGATCGAAGAACTGACTAAGGCGAAGGAAAAAGATACGATCCGCTATACAAAGGCTCCGGACCAGCAGGCTGCCTATATCGCTATGGCGAAGGAAAAAGGCTTTGATGTCGTGATCTTAAATGAGGAACTCGACAATAACTTCATCTCCTTCCTCGAGTACAAGATGAGCGATGTGAAGTTTAAGCGTGTCGATGCCGAGCTCGAAGGAGAGACGGCTTCGGAGGATGAAGTCAAAGCACTCGGCGAGCTCTTTAAGGCGGCGACGAATGACGATAAGCTCGAAGTTTCTGCAGTAGCTCTCGGTGCCGACCAGCTCCCGGCCTTCATCCGTGAGACGGAGGAAGCCCGTCGTATGGCTGAGATGAGAAAGCAGTTCGAAGCACTCCGTACGGGAAAAGAAGACGATCCGTACAAGAACCTCGATGACATGTTTCCGATCAAGAAAGATCTGGTATTAAATACCGACCATCCGCTCGTGCTGCGTCTCCGCGGCATGGCTTCGGTCGCAGACGATAAGGAAAAGCTCGATGGCCTCTGCCAGCATCTTTACGATCAGGCCCGTCTGGCGCACGGTTCTCTCGATGCCGAGGGCTTAAAGCGCTTCCTGAAATATAACAGTGAACTTCTTACGGAAGTCGCAGAAAAACTGAAATAATGTGTTACGATAGATAAGGACATATATATTGGGAGGATTATTTATGAGTCAAGCAGTGCGAAGGATCTTTTCAGAGAAGAAGAAGGAATTTGCCGTAGAAGCTACGGGGCTCCTTAAGGACGTAAAATCGGATGTGGGAGCGAAGGGAATCGAAAGCGTTCGCATCTTCCACCGTTACGATGTTTCGGGCCTGACCGATGAAGAATATGAGCTGGCGAAGAACGTTGTGTTCTCGGAACCGCCGGTCGATGTGGTCTACGACGAGACCATCGACACTTCGGGAAGCGCGTATGTACTGGCGATCGAATCCCTGCCGGGACAGTATGACCAGCGCGCCGACTCGGCTGCGCAGTGCTGCCAGATCCTCACCCAGAAAGAAAAACCGCTCGTCCGTGTGGCCCGTGTGATCGTTTTCTACGGTGAAGTTACGGATGAGCAGAAGAAGGCGATCGCCAAATATCTGATCAACCCCGTAGAATCCAGAGAGGCTTCTCTGGAAAAACCGGATACACTTGAGGATGTATTCGATGTACCGTCCTCCGTTCCGACGATCGACGGATTTACCACGAAGTCAAAAGAAGAGCTCTCCGAGCTTCGTAAGACCTGGGGCCTGGCGATGTCCGATGCGGATATAGAGTTTACGCAGGAATTCTTCCAGTCCATCAAGCGTGATCCGACCATGACGGAGATCAGAGTTCTCGATACCTACTGGTCCGACCACTGCCGTCACACGACATTCCTTACCGAGCTTACAGATGTTAAGATCGACGGCGACAGTGCTTTTGCCGAAGAATTAAAGAGCATCTACGCCGACTATCTCTCCACAAGAGAAGATGTATATGGCGAGCGCATCAGCAAGAAGCCGGTCTGCCTCATGGATGTGGCGACCATGGCGATGAGAAAGCTCAAGAAAGACGGCAAGCTCCAGGACCTCGATGAATCCGAAGAGATCAACGCCTGCTCCATCAAGATCCAGATCGATGTGGACGGCAAGAAGGAAGATTACGTTCTTATGTTTAAGAACGAGACACATAACCACCCGACCGAGATCGAGCCTTTCGGTGGTGCAGCGACCTGTTTGGGCGGTGCGATCCGTGACCCGCTCTCCGGCCGTTCCTATGTTTACCAGGCGATGCGTGTAACAGGTGCCGGTGATCCGACTGTTCCTGTATCCATGACACTCGAAGGCAAGCTCTCCCAGAAGAAACTCGTCCGTACAGCAGCTGCAGGATACAGCTCCTACGGTAACCAGATCGGTCTTTGCACAGGCCATGTCGATGAGATCTATCATCCGGGTTATGTGGCAAAGAGAATGGAGATCGGTGCTGTTGTCGGTGCTGCTCCTGCAGAGAATATCGTTCGTGTACGTCCGAGACCGGGCGACATCGTCGTACTCCTTGGCGGCCGTACCGGCCGTGACGGTATCGGCGGTGCTACAGGTTCTTCCAAGGCACACGACGAAAAGTCCGTTCTGACCTGCGGTTCTGAGGTCCAGAAGGGTAATCCGCCGACAGAAAGAAAGATCCAGAGACTGTTCCGTATTCCGGAAGTAAGTAAGATGATCCTCCGCTGCAACGACTTCGGTGCCGGCGGTGTATCCGTTGCCATCGGCGAGCTCGCAGACGGTCTTTCCATCGATCTCGATAAGGTACCGAAGAAGTATGAAGGTCTTGACGGTACGGAGATCGCGATCTCCGAGTCTCAGGAGAGAATGGCGATCGTCATCGATCCGAAGGATGAAAAAGCATTCTTCGAATATGCGGCAAAAGAAAACCTCGAAGCAACGGTCGTTGCTGTGGTCACCGAGGAGCCGGTCATGAAGATGACCTGGAAGGGCAACACCATCGTTGAGCTCCCGAGAGCCTTCATCGATACCAACGGTGCTTCTTCCTATGCAAAAGCAGAAGTTACGATGCCTGATTTTTCTAATGGCATCATCGATAAGACTGTCGAGTCCTATGTGGACGGAGACTTCGCTGAGTCTGTTAAAGGCACGCTCTCTTCGCTGGACGGCTGCTCGAGAAAGGGCCTCGTTTCCAGATTCGACGGCACGATCGGCGCGGGTACTGTCCTGATGCCTTTTGGCGGACGTTATCAGCTTTCTCCGGAAGAAGGTATGGCCTGCAAGATCCCGGTAGAAGAAGGCAAGACCAACGCCGTTTCCGTAATGGCTTACGGTTTCGATCCTTATTTCTCCGCATGGAGCCCGTTCCACGGTGCATATCACGCTGTGACCGAATCTCTCCTGCGTCTTGCCTGCCTCGGTGCAGATCCTTTTAAGGCAAGACTCACTTTCCAGGAGTACTTCGAGCGTATGGCAGGTGAGAAGTCCTGGGGCAAGCCGCTATCCGCACTTCTCGGTGCGTATAAGGCACAGCTCGACTTCGGTACAGCCTCCATCGGCGGTAAGGACAGTATGTCCGGTTCCTTTAATGAACTGCATGTTCCGCCGACGCTCGTGTCTTTTGCAGTTGGCATGACCACGACAGATAAGGTCGTTTCTTCCACACTTTCCGCTTCTGGCAAAAAACTCTATGCAATCAAGATCCGTCGTGACGATAACGGATGCTATGTCAAAGACCACGCGATCCGCGTGATGAAGTGTCTGACACAGATCCAGGACAGAGGACAGCTGCTCTGCGCAGGTGTCGTCAGATCTGCAGGTATCGCTGCCCGTGTCGCACAGATGTGCTTCGGTAATAAGCTCGGATTTGCTTTCTCCGACAAGTTTCCTATGGAGGATCTTTTCAAGCATTCCTTCGGAACCGTGCTCCTTTGCGTAAGCGACGGTAATGCGGTCGAGAAGATCGAGCAGGTCGGCGGTAAACTCTTAGGTACGACCACAGACGACAGCAAGCTCACCTACGGTGATTCTTCCATCACGATCGATGAGGCGATCTCGGCCTTCGAGAGCAAGCTCGAGCCGATCTTCCCGACCACGGTCGATGAAGGAGCTGCCGTATCTTATGAAAGAGGCGAAGTTGCGAAGAATCAGATCACGGCTCCGACGCTCCTTACTGGTGCCAAGCCGAAGGTATTCATCCCGGTATTCCCGGGTACCAACTGTGAATACGATACAGCCTATGCCTTCTCCCGAGCCGGTGCCGAGCCGGATGTCATGGTCATCCGTAACCGCGATTCCGCAGAGATCGTCGATTCTTTCCGTGAAATGAGCGAGAGGATCAAGAAGGCGAATATGATCATGATACCTGGTGGTTTCTCCGCCGGTGACGAACCGGAAGGATCCGGTAAGTTCATCGCCGCTGCTTTCCGTAATGCAGAAGTGACAGAGTCTGTAAGAGACCTCCTCTTTAACAGAGATGGACTGATGCTCGGTATCTGTAACGGATTCCAGGCTCTCATGAAACTTGGACTTCTCCCGTACGGAGATATCCTGCCGCTCGAGCATGATGGTCCGACACTGACATTTAACCGTATCGGCCGACACCAGAGCGCATATGTTTCCACGAAGATCGTGTCCAACAACTCTCCGTGGCTCAGCTTCACAAGCGAAGGCGACACCTATGAGATCGCGATCTCCCATGGTGAAGGCCGCTTCTGCGGATCCGAAGCGCTTCTTAAGGAACTCTTCGCTAAGGGTCAGGTCGCTACCCAGTATGTCGATGCAGAAGGCAATCCGACCATGGATACCGCTTTTAACCCGAACGGCAGTATGTGCGCGATCGAAGGTATCATCTCCCCGAACGGGCGTATCCTCGGTAAGATGGGCCACAGCGAACGTATGGGTAACGGCATCGCCAAGAATATCCCGGGCGAAAAGGATCAGAAGATCTTCGAAGCCGGCGTGCGGTACTTTATCGGATGATGAATAAGCAGCAGGTCCTGTCCATACTCGAGGAGTACGGCCTTCAAGCAAAGAAGAGCCTGGGGCAGAATTTTCTGTGTAACGAAGACGTGATCGGGGATATCCTCGATCTGGCAGAACTTAGAAACGATGTGACATGCCTTGAGATCGGTCCCGGTCTCGGGGCATTGTCAGAAGAAGCGGTACTTCGGGCAGGAAATTATCTTGCGGTCGAGATCGACACGCGGTTTGAAAAGCGCCTTTCCGAAGTGATCCGAAACCACGGGGGACAGATCGTCTTTAAGGACTATCTGGCCTTTGGAAAAGAAGATCTTCCGGATCCGTCCTTTACACCGGATGTGATCCTGTCGAATCTTCCTTACTATGTAATGACACCGATCATGATCAAGGTCATGAAGGATTTTCCTTCTACAAGAAGGATGGTCTTCATGGTGGAGGAGGATGCTCTCGAGCGGATCTTCGCAAAACCGAAAACAAAGCAGTACGGGCCGCTTTCGGTCCTTACGGATCTTTTCGGGAAGAAGGAAAAGTGCCTTAATGTGGATGGCGGAAGCTTCTATCCGGCACCGAATACAGTATCTTCCGTGATCCGGATCGAAAAGGGATCGGAAGAGCCTTTCGATCCTGAGATCATCGGCTTTGTAGAATGTGCATTTTCGCTAAGGAGAAAGACACTGGTCAACAGTCTTTCGTCCGGCGGGAAATACAGTAAAGAAAGCATCGTCTCGGCGCTTTCTGCTATCGGGCGAAAAGAAACGGTGCGAAGCGAGGAGCTTCAGCCGAAGGAGTTTTTAGACCTTTACGAGACCCTTCAGGGGAAGAAAGGATGAGAAAATATGGCATATGAGCGTTTATCGGATTCGCTTTTCGAGAAGTATTCGTCATCTTCGGGCGAAAAGGGAAAAGTGAAGTCGAAGAAAACGGGCAAAAAGGATAAGCCGGTACTCGCGGAGTATTTTCAGCTCCCGAGAGATAATGATCCGAAGCCGAAAAAGAAGAAGGCGGGGAAGGAGAATTACCCGCAGACGCTTATGGTGCGGCTGGCCGGCATGAATTACCGTTTCCAGGTGGATTCCGATGAGGAAAAAGCGAAGACGCTCTACTGCGCCAAGGTCGCGAACGATCTTCTGACAGAAACTCTCAACGACAATCCCATGATCCCGACTAATCAGGCATTGATCCTGGCTTATATGGAGGCCTGTTTCCGCTGGCAGAGCGCGCTGCATCAGGCCGAAGAAGAGAAGCCGAAGGAAGATCCGCTCCTTCCTCTCGAGCAGTACTGTAAAGAGAATAACATTCCGAAGGAGATACTATGAGAAAACCGGAACTTCTGGCCCCCGCGGGCTCCATGACAATGCTCCGTGCCGCGGTCGATGCCGGGGCGGATGCGGTCTATCTCGGGCTTCAGCAGTATAATGCCCGTATCCATGCGGACAATTTCTCGCTCGAGACGCTCCGCGAAGCGCTGGACTATGCCCATCTTCGCAATTCGAAGGTATATATCACACTGAATACGCTGATCGATGACGAAGAGATGATGGACGCCGTCGAACTCGCCCTGAATGCCTATATGCAGGGTGCAGATGCATTTCTGGTCCAGGATAAGGGACTGGCTAGCTATCTTGCAAACTATCTTCCGCAGATCCCGATACACGCAAGTACCCAGATGAACGTCTTTTCCGGATCTTCTGTATCGGAGATGAAGGACCTCAGGATGGATCGTGTCGTGCTTCCGAGAGAACTCTCGATCGACGAGATCCGCTCCCGTGCAAAAGCATTCCACGAGAAAAATATCGAGGTCGAGGTCTTCGTCCATGGCGCGATGTGTGTTTGCTACTCCGGCCTTTGCCTTTTCAGCAGCATGAATAAGTCGGGTTCACGTTCCGGAAACCGCGGATCCTGCGCACAGCCGTGCCGTCAGAGTTACCAGATCTTCGAGGGAAACCGCGAAGTGGCGGTCTCCGGCAAACCGATCCGCTCGGGGAAACTGCTTTCTCCAAAGGATCAGTCCGCTCTTCCATTCCTTTCCGAACTTATGGAGATCGGTGTCGATTCCCTGAAGATCGAAGGCCGTATGCGTGACGAACAGTACGTGACAGCCGTCGTTTCCGCTTACAGGAAGATGATCGATGCGATCTATGAAAAGCGTGATTCCGAAGAGATCAGAAAAGAAATCATGAACGATCTTCTTATTACTTTTAACCGCGGAGGCTCTTTTACGACGCAATATATGCAGGGGAAGAAGGGTCCGGATTATCTGTCCGGTGAATATGTCGGAAAGTTCGGCCTTTACTGGGGTGAGATCACTTCCGTTAATGCCAAGGCAGGAACTATCGATGTGAGGTCTTTTCTTCCGGATCCGCCCCAGAAGGGCGACTTCCTTTCGATCCGCGATAAGGAAGAAGAGGTCGCGAGTTTCCCGGTTGGTAAGATCGATGTCGAGCGCGATTCTTCTTCGGTAAAAGGACTGCATCCGGACGCGATCAGCAAGCTTTCGCGCGGCATGAAGGTCTACCGGATGAGTAAGAAGATCGAAGTCCCAAGAGATATGACCCGGAAGACGCCGGTTTGCGGTTCTTTCCGAAAGACAGAAGATGGGTATGAACTGTTCGTAGAAGTAAAAGAAGGTGCGTTTAAGGGCGTGTCCGCATCCTGTAAGGTAGAAGAGACCGATCTTTCCGACATCGAACCGCTTTCCTGGGATCGGGCAAAAGAACAGCTCCAGAAGACAGGTCAGACACCGTTTTCCTTTGAAAAACTGAAGATGGACGGTGAATTTCCGATCAGGCTTTGTATCTCACAAATCAATGCGATGAGAAGAGATGTGATGGCATTTCTGGCGGAGAATCTTCTGGATAAGCAGACAGAGGGAAGATCCTGCTCCTTTGCTTCCGGGGAAGATGAGGAAGCTTTCCTTCCCAAACCGGAGAAAGCACATATCATCATTGCGGATTATCTCGATATGAGAAGGATCACGGGCGGATATGCCTGCGGTGCGGATCTTTATGTATTCTCGGCGCTTCAGATCGGTCTGAGCGGACGGATCCGCTATATTGACGAACTCTTAAATGAAGAACCGGATGCGATGATCGCTCTCCGGCTTCCGGGCGCTTATAAGGACGATGTGGAAAGCTCGATCAGAAAAGCCTACGATCTTGTCTCTTCCCATGCCGGTTCGCATTTTATCGGATTCTTCGGAACGGCACCCTTAGAAAACACCGCAGGACTTACTGCAGGGGCAAATATCTATAACCATTTCACATACCGCTATGAGGCAGGTAGAAAGATTCCGTATCTGTATCTTTCTTACGAACTCAATAACGATCAGGTCAAAAAACTCGCGCTCTCGATCAAAGGCGATGCTTCTGGAAGCTATATGGCGCTTCACCGCTACGGACCGATCGAGTGGATGCAGTCGGAGTTTTGTCCTTTAGGCCGTCACCAGGTACACTGTACGGTCTGCAGGGATCATCCGGAAGTCTCCCTTGGTGAGAAGACGTCAGAGAAGAGCGATTCCTATCACGACGACCGCGTGGATATCGTATGTTATCCGGGGTACTGTAGGGCGGATCTTTTCGGAAATGCGAGAAATATCATCTCGGGAGAAACGGTCAGTGAGGTGCTCGCTATGGGCATTTCCACCGCATCGGTCGCTCGTTTCATGAACGAGGATCAGGAAGAAAGAAGAATGGTCATTGATTCTCTTTATCCAGAGGATCAGGATATTGATGAAGGAGAAGACTGGTATGAGTTCTGAGATCTATGTCGAAAAAATCACGGAAGACGCGATCCTGCCTTCGTACGCGCATGACGGCGATGCGGGCATGGATCTCTACAGCACGGAAGATGTACTTCTTGCGCCGGGGGAAACAAAGCTGATCCACACGGGATTGAAGTTTGCCATTCCGGCGGGATATGAAGTGCAGATCCGTCCGAGAAGCGGACTTTCCCTCAATACGCCCCTTCGCATTCCGAATGCGCCGGGGACGATCGACAGCGGCTATAGAGGTGAGATCTGTATCATACTGGAAAACACCTCTCCGGAAAGCTATGCGGATGCACCGGTACTTTTCGCGACGGATAAGGGAAATAAAAAAGGCCCGTATCAGATCAAAAAAGGTGACCGTATCGCGCAGATGGTCTTTGCGAGATATGAGACCGCGGAACTGGTTATGACATCGAGCGTTGATACTATCGGTATAGACCGTAAAGGCGGTTTTGGTTCGACCGGAGTATGATTCTTGTGGTAAAATATTCTAATTCTGAAGAAAGACGGGATAGAGCATGCTGAATTTCTACATTTCGGAAAATGTAAAAACGAAAACCGACAGGACAGTCAGTAAGATCCGAAAAACAGATTCGATCTGTGATGATAGCTGGATCAATCTTATCGCGCCTTCTGATGAGGAGATAGCTGAACTTGTTGAAAAACTGGATGTTCCGGAAGAGTTTCTCCGCAGTCCGCTGGATGATGAGGAGAGACCGCGTATCGATACGGATGAGGATACCGATTCTCTTCTGATGATCGTTGACATCCCGCTGGTACAGGATAATGGGCGCCCGGATCTTCTGGAGACTGTTCCGCTCGGTATCATCATTAAAAAGAGACAGATCATTACGGTTTCTCTTCGTGAAGTGAAGATCCTGAATGCTTTTGCGGAAAACCAGGTGAAGGATTGCAAAGTCGGGTACAGAAACCGTTTCGCGATCCAGATCATGTACGCAGCGGCAGGTGAGTTCCTGCGCCTTCTCCGTCAGGTCGATAAGAGCATCGAGTCCTCGGAAAAAGAACTGGCGAAGATCACGACGAATAAGGAGCTTTACCGGCTTCTTGACCTGTCGAAGACGCTGGTCTATTTTTCGACATCTCTGAAGTCAGATGAAGCTGTCCTTGAGAAACTGAATCATGGACCGACGACGATCCGCACATACGAGGAGGATGAAGAACTCCTCGATGACGTCATCATCGAGTTCAAACAGGCAATGGAGATGGCGGATATCTATATGTCCGTTGTCAGCCATACGCTGGATGCGTATGCATCGATCATCAATAATAATATGAACGACATCATGAAGATCATGGCGGCGGCAACGATCGCGCTGTCTGTGCCGACCATCATCTCCAGCTTTTTCGGCCAGAATTGCGTTATGCCTTGGGATGCGGGCTTTTCTTCCCATCCGGTCCCGTTCTTCGTGCTGCTGGCGTCAGGGATCTTCTCGATCGGCGTTGCGATCGTGATCCTCCGAAAGCACCGGATGTTGTAAGAGGTCATCTATGGGTCAAGGTTTAACCAAACGTGAAGGAACCAGATTCTCGCTGTCCAGACTGATCGTCCGGATGGCGCTTGTTTTGAGCGTTCTGGCTATCGTCGTCGTTGCGATCATCGTGCTTACCACGTCCACGGCCAACAGTCTGATGAGTATTGAAAAGAAGGAGCTTCCGAATATCCCGTCGAACGTTCTTCCTTCGTATTCCGCGACGAGTTTTACTTCCGCGGACGACCAGACGATCCTTTCCGGATGGTTCTTCAAGACCGATGATCCGATCAGTACGATCATCCTCGTTCATGATATCCAGTCCAACCGTCTCCCGTATAACGTGGAGATGGTGCAGATGATCGAAGATTTTCTGAACATGCACTTCAACGTGTTTCTTTTTGACCAGAGGCATTCGGGCGAAAGCGAAGGCGCGATCTGCGGCTTCGGCTATCTTGAGTGGCAGGATGTGCTCGGTGCGATCAAGCACGTAAAGAAGATCTCCGTCACGACAGATGTTATTCTCTATGGCATCGGCGCCGGCTGCAGTTCCTGCCTTCTTGCGATCGATAAGCTTCCGCCTTCTTCGGATATTGAAGTGCTCGAGAACTATAGTCAGAAGATCGCTGACCTTGGCTTTGACCAGCATTATATCGCCGGCATCATCCTCGATTCGCCCGCGAAAAACTCCGATGACTATATCACGCCTTTCGTCGTAAAAAAATCCAGTTTCGCGTTTATCACGAAGCACTTCGTTCCGTACGCGATCAGGGTTTCTTCCGGTGAATCTTCCAGCGTCAATCTGGCCACCCAGATCTCCCGTCTTCCGATCCCGGTATGTATCATCTACGGCGGCCGTGATACTTTCGTCGGCTCCGACAAGATCGGACAGATCGTGGAGGAGAGAAAGAGACTGAATCCGAACACCACGATGGCAACAATGATCGCCGGCGCGGGATATGTGGAATCTTACATGATCGACCCGACAGGTTACCGTGAGACTTTACGAGAGTTCCTCGGCACCTACTTTAAGTAAGAGGCAGTAAATGAGTGTGTTGACTTTAGGAATTGAATCATCCTGCGACGAGACCGCATGTGCCGTCATTGAAGCCGGTCGTGTGGTTAAAGCCAGCATGATCGCGTCCCAGGCGGATCTGCACAGCCAGTACGGCGGTGTCGTTCCTGAGATCGCATCCCGCATGCATGTGGAGGCGATCGTTCCTGTCATCTCCGAGACCATGAAACAGGCGGGTGTCACCTATGACGATATCGATGCTGTCTGTGTCACCAAGGGCCCGGGGCTTGTCGGCGCGCTGCTCGTCGGTGTTTCAGCGGCTAAAGCACTGTGTGAAGTAAAGAAGATCCCTCTTGTCGGCGTCAATCACATGGCCGGCCACATCGCTGCCAATTACCTTACAGATATTTCCTGGGAACCGCCGTTCCTGTGTCTTGTCGTATCCGGCGGTCACAGTGAGATCCTGCTCGTGAAGGATTATTCCGAGATGGAATGCATATGCAGTACCAGAGACGATGCGGCGGGAGAGGCCTTCGACAAGATCGCCCGTGTCATCGGACTCGGTTATCCGGGCGGACCGAAGCTCGATAAAGCAAGTAAAACAGGAGATCCGAAAGCCTATACTTTCCCGTCTCCGAAGATCACGGATTCCCTGGACTTTTCTTTCAGCGGGATCAAGACCGCGGCATTAAATACCATCAACCAGGTCCGTCAGGGCGGGGGAGATGTGAAGATCGATGACTTTGCCGCATCTTATCAGGATGCGATCTGTTCGATCCTCTGCGACCGGCTCGATCAGGCGGTCAAACTCACTGGTATGAAGAAGATCTGCCTGGCGGGCGGTGTATCCGCAAACTCCTGCCTTCGCGCGAAGGTGGAAGCTCTGGCGAAGAAAAGAAAGTGCGAACTTTGTCTTCCGAAGATGGCGTACTGTACCGACAACGCCGCCATGATCGCTTCAGCGGGCTACTATGACTATATTTCAGGTGTCCGTGATGAACTGGACATGAATGCATATCCTTCACTGGAATTAGGAGGAAACTATGGCAATTAAGAAAGGAATAAAGGTCATCGCGGAAAACCGCAAGGCCTTCCACGACTATTTTATTGAAGAAAAATTCGAGGCGGGCATCGTTCTTTCCGGTACGGAGGTCAAGTCACTTCGTGCCGGAAAAGTTAACCTTAAGGACAGCTATGTGCAGGTCAAAGAAGGGGAGATCTTCCTCGTCGGTGTGCATATCAGTCCCTATGAGCAGGGCAACCGCTTTAACCTCGATCCGATGCGTACCAGGAAGCTTCTGATGCATAAGGGCGAGATCATAAGGCTTTTTTCCATCGTCAAGCAGGACGGACTTACGATCGTTCCGACGAAGTGTTATTTCAAGGACGGTAAAGTGAAGTTTGAGATCGGTCTGGCAAGAGGTAAAAAGAACTTCGATAAGCGCGATTCTGCTGCCGAAAAGACCGCAAAGCGCGATATCGACCGCGCCATGAAAAGCCAGAAGAACAGCGCGCAGTACTGATGCGGAAAAAGGAAGACCCGAAAGGGTCTTTTCAATTTTGAAGAATAGTCACTAATATTTTTGAGATGTTCGGATTTGTGGTATACTTGACATGTAATTTTGTTAGGGGACGTTCGGTATGAGCTTGAAGCAGGAAAAACAGAAGAAGGCTTTTCATCCTTTGTATTTTCTATTTACGTTCATCATGTGGATTCTGGTCATCGGATGGCTTGCCGTGATATTCTCGCTGTCCGCGGAGTCGGCGGAAGTTTCCTCCATGCGTTCTTTAGATCTGGTCAGAAGGATTACGGATAATCTCCATATTTATGTGACGGAAGTTTTTGTCCGTAACTGTGCGCATATCTTCGAGTTCACGATCCTTTCCACACTGGCCTATATCGCTATGTTTGCGACCAATCATGTACAGTCCGGAGAGATCCCGCCGGCGAGTTCCTATCTCGATAAGCTGAAGAATGATAACGAAGTGTATATCGCTGTTGCTCTCTGGATCACGGCTCTTTCCGCCGCCGCCGATGAGTATCACCAGATCTTCGTACAGGGACGTTCCGCCAGCCTTCTGGATGTTTTCCTCGACCTGTCCGGCGCCTTTGTGCTGATGATGATCATACGAATCGTCGTTTCGATCCATGTTTATGTAAAGAATAAAAAGCAGATCACGCTTAACGTGGTCTCTTCCGATCCACATATTGAGGAGATGTGATAAATGGGTATTTTTGATCGCCGAAGAGAAAGAGATAATGAGAAGATGGATTCGCCATTGTGGCAGAAGGCCTATATTCCATCGTATTCTTTTATCACAGATGATCAAGGGGCTCCATCTGCTGCTTTTGCCTTGAGTGAAGGAATCGCGACTCGACTTCTTAAGAAGCCGCGCGAGTTCTATGAGGAAACGGACCGGTTCACGCTTATCCTGATCTCCGCTACGGAAAATAAGATCATAGGCTATATTCCGTATGAGAAAGCACTGAAGACCGCTGAAAAATTCCAGATCGATGAGACCCGTGACGAGATCCTCATCCGTCCGCTTTCGTATACTGATCTTCAGGAGTTCCTTGCAGCGAAGTGATCTGTCCGTATTTGGCAGAAGCGTCTGCCTGTCTATACGCTGAGTAAATATCGATCTAATGAAAAAGAGGCTGCCTTGTGAGACAGCCCCTTTCATCAGTTCTTAAGTTATTGATAAAGATTATGGTGTGATAGTTGTCTTGCCCATATAGTCGCTGTCGACTACGCAGATGTAAGACTTACCGGCATTTACATCGATCTCTTTTCCTGTGCTGTCGAAGCACTTGATCTGATCGTTCGGAGTCGGCTTGGTCCATGTGATCGGCTCAGCCTTTCCGTAAGAGATGTAGTAGCCTGTGCCGCCTTCTTCAAGGTGAATGTCCTTATGACGCTCTTTGGAGCTGTCGTTCGGACGCGGGTTGATCGGGCAGTAAAGAACGAATACGTTAGTGAAGTGGATCTGCACATCGTTATTGCAGTCTTCCTGCGGCTTACCATTGTACTGGCTTTTGTAGTAGACCTTCTCGTCCTTATTATATGTGAACAGAGCATCATCGTTGGTGCTGGAGAAATATACGTTGATCTCGGAGCACGGCTGGCTGTCAGATGCCATAGCTGCGGAACCGGATTCAACGAACTTGAACATATCCGGCATTTCACCCTTGATGTCGATCTTGTAGTAGTCGATGGCCTTCATGAGGAAGTCGCCGCGGGATACACCGCAGTGCTCGATACCACCACGATGATTCGGTTCGTTCATCCACTCACGGTCACGCCAGCAGAAGCAGTTACCTGTAACTTCGGCCGGATCATGGCCTCTTCTGGAGTCATAGATATTGTTGTTGATGTCGATCCAGTCAATGTTGTTCTTTCTTACATGACTCGGAACGGCAGTTTCGTCGGAACCCCAGCAGATGAATATGGCACCGGTACCGGCGGCCATATCTGCTGCTCCTACACGTCCGCTTCGGATAGAACCAAGGAGCGGGATACGGGCAACATCCGGGAATACGCAGAGAAGTCTTGTCTGACCACCTTCGGTCTCATACTCAAAGATGACGGAGGCTTCGCTGGTACCACGGGAAGGGTTAGCGACCTGACAATTGTTGATGGTGATCGCTGCACCACGCTTGCCTACGTTGGCGGCATCCATTTCCTCAAGTCCCGTCAGAGGGTTTTTGGCGAATTCCGAAGGGGCTGCTAATGTTGTCTCAGAAGTAGTCGGAGCAGAAGTTGAAGCTTCGGTTTCACTAGAAGCTTCTGTTGATTCGGAAGTCCACCATGTTTCATAGCTTTCAGATTCTGATTCTTTTTTACCGCATGCCGTAAGTGAAGACGTCATCATGAGGATGGCGATAGAAACGGCACTCAGTTTGGTGAATAGCTTTTTCATTTGCTCTCTCCTTTTTGAAATTTGTGTATATTTTAACATAACAATGCGAAAATTCCCCATGTCATTGAAATGTAACACAAAATCGGGTAATATGTTTCAAGTGTAAAGAAAGGGATCAATATGTCTGTAAATACTAACGATAACCGTTCATACAGCGATTCTTCAGAAAAGCCGAAGAAGTCTACAGGAAAACTTGTTATCAAGATTCTTTGTTATGTTCTTTGCGCTGTTTTGGGCCTTGGTACGGGCGTTTCGCTATATGTATATAAGCTGATGGGCGCTGTCGGATTTGTAAATACGCCTTTTGTCAGCAAAGAAAAGTACGAGACGATCGAATTTGACGATCTCGATAATATCGATCTGGATGATGGTGATGTTGCGTCTTCCTGGAAGGATGGCGGTCATACGCGCGTTTATGTCAATCCGAAATATCCGATCAAGAAAGTGGCACAGAAGGACAGTAAAGTCGAGAATATCCTTGTTTTCGGTATCGACTCAAGAGGAACAGATGATGTGACCTGCCGTGCCGATGCGATCCTGGTCGTCTCCATCGATCACAGAACTGATGCCGTGAAGATGATCTCCCTGATGAGAGATACCGGCGTAAAGATCGAAGGCAGATCCTCCACGGATAAGCTTACGCACTCTTATGCTTACGGCGGTGTTGGTCTTCTGATCAACACCATCAACGATAACTTTGGCCTGGATATCCAGCGTTTCGTTATGCTCGACTTCGGAAGTTCTTCGAACCTTATCGATATGGTCGGAGGCATCGAGATCGATGTTACGCCGGGTGAGGTAAAGTATGCCAACCACAATATTCAGGAAGAAAGTGAGCTTCTCGGAAGAGATGTTCCGCTTCTGACCCATGGCGGTGTACAGACGCTGGATGGCGTGCAGGCGACTTCCTGGGCCCGTATCCGTTATCTGGACTCTGATTATGTCCGCTCCGGCCGTCAGAGAACGCTTGCTATCGCTTTGATGAATAAGGTGGCATCTTACGGAAGACTTGAACAGACAGCGCTTCTGGAGGACTCGGCCGGAATGTTCGAGACCAACATGAATGCGATGGATATGATGCGTGTAGCGATCTCCGCTATGGAGGTCTTAGGAAATGTTCGTGAATACCGTGCCCCGAGCGACGGTATGTTCAGAGTACAGGAAAACCCGTGGATGATGATCGTAGACTGGGATGCCCAGCTTAAGGATCTCCACAGGTTCATCTGGGAGGAATCGTAAAAATGAGTAAGACTTCATCTGCAGTGGTTTGTGAAACCAATCAGATCCAAGGACAAAATCAGGAAAATGTATTCTTCCACAGCCTTTACCGCGTTCCGGAAGAGTTTACATCTTCATATGTCCGTTCCGCCAGATCTACGGCACCGATCCAGATCTGTGCATGTTTCTCGGCCCAGGGCGAAGATACCCTTGCGGCCATGACGCTCCAGTCTGTTCTTTCCAAGATGCAGGAGATCACTGCGCAGACACAGCTGATGAGCGTTCTCGACTATGAGAGCTTTACCAATCAGGTCGTGACCGTGCTGAATAACACGGTCTGCCAGGAATCCGTCAAGAACAACGGCGCGAACCTCCGTGTGTCCATGTCCATGGTCATTATCGAAGGGGATACGCTCCGTGTCTTAAATATCGGTAATACACATGTTTGGCTTTTCCGTGACGGCAAGCTGATCTCTCTTACTGAAAATCAGACGGTCGCTCACCGTTATGTGCAGATGGGCGCCATTACGAAGGAAGCCGAATATACGCACGAAGGAAGAAATGAACTGACCCAGTACCTCGGACGTTTCGCCCAGGACGGGGAAGTGATCCCGGATAAGAAAGTACACCTGAAGCTCAAAGACGGGGACGAGATCGTCATGCTCGGTACCGGTCTTGACCAGTGTGTGCCGATCCAGAAGCTCGGTACCGTGATCGCACGTCCGACGCAGCCTGAAACAAAAGCATCGGAGATCATCTCTTTTGCTATGGACAATCAGGTCAAGTTCGGTCTTACCGCACTTGTTATCCGTATTGAGAGCACGCTGCTCCTGCCGGGTGATGCGAAGATCGAGGAAGCTGCTGTTACGAATGATCTTTCCGTAGCACCGCGCCCGGTCGTTCCGGAAGTGCCTGTTTCTGCACCTTCTCCGGCCGTATCTGCGGAAGATGCACCTACGATCCAATCCGAAGAACTCCGATATCAGATGAACCAGGCGATGACTAATATTGTGCCGCCGGTCGGGGATGAAAACGAGGAAGACGAGTTTGAGGATGAAGACGACGATCTCGAAGTCGCTTACGCACCGAAGAAGAAAAAAGAGAAGTCCGATAAGAAAAAGAAGAAGGGCTTAAAGACCTTCCTGATCGGTCTTGCGATCTTTGTTGTCGCTGCGATCCTGGGTTATGTGGCGATGTACATCCTCTTTAATGCAGGACATTGGACAGGTAACTTAAAGCCGATCAAGACCTCGGAAGCGACCTCTGAATTCAACGACGAGAACGCAGGTCAGGTCGTATATGCGCTTTACGATGATACTGCACTTTATGTAGAAGAGTCTCTCGACAGCCAGGCGATCGATACTCTCGCTCGCGGTGAAGCTGTGACGCTTCTTGCTTCCAACGACAGTTTTGCGAAGGTAAAGAAAGAGAACGGCCTGATGGGTTATGTTCCGCTCGAGATGATCTCTACCGAAGATCCGACGATCAACGATACACATCCGACGGAATTCTACGATCCGACACCGGTCCCGACGACAACAGCAGCTCCGACGGAAGCTACAGATGAACCGAGTGAGTCTACTGAAGCAGTGACGACTCCGGAAGAAACGACAGAGACGACTCCTGAAGATACCACAGAATCCACAACGGAATCCGTGGAGACGACACCTTCTGAGTCGACAGCGGATACTACACCTTCGGAGACGCCAGCGGAGACGACCCCTTCGGAAACCAGCGCGACTCCGCCTTCTGAAAGCACGACACCGGCATCTTCGTCCGAGAGTTCTGCTGAAAGTGCATCCGAAGTTACAAGTGAAGCCCAGACTGCTCCGGAAGAGACACCGATCAGTTCGGCTGAACCTGCAGAAAACGCAAATACGACGCCTTCCGAAGGTGCTTCGGAGCCGGCGCCGCAGGCTTGATTTTTCGTTTACAGGTGATTTGATCAGTTCAGTTCCAGCTTCGACATTTCCTCGATCTTGAATTCAGACGACAGGGGAAGTTCTACATCGCCCTTTTTCAGTACGGAACGGTAAAATCCCAGGACCATGTCCACGGAAAGATAACCGGATCTTCCGTCTGCGACAGGAGATGTGCCTGTCGTGATCGCGTTATGCAGATCACAGTAAATGCCGTAATGCGGATTTTTTGCTACAGAGATGAGATAGGAAATACCGACGTTCTTGATGTATCTGCGCAGATAACGGAACGCCAGGTTCTTGCCTTTTTCCGTAGTGATGGAATAGGAAGGCTTGCCTTTCCGAAGAGCGATACGGATCGCGGCTTTTTCCGCATTGATAAAGAATGAGGCCTCGTGATCCTTGGGGAAAGTGGCCGTTGTGCCTTCCACCTGGCAGAGTGCACCATTAGAGAAGGTGAACACGCCCATGGCTGTATCTTCGGCTTCCATATCGCGGAAACGGCGGGAAAGCATTCCATCGACCTTTACGGCTTCGGCATTCATGAGATAGCACATCAGATCGAGCGCATGGACCGTCTGGTTCATGAGTGCGCCGCCGTCACTTTTCCATGTGCCGCGCCATGCCGCCTGCTTATAGTAGTCGTTATCGTGTCCCCAGCGGACGATGACGGAACCGTGACCGACCTTACCGAACACACCATTGACCATGTCCTCATGAAGAAGAGACACGATCGGGAAGTAGCGGTAGATATGACCCATGGCGATCTTAAGTCCCAGACTGGAAGAAAGCTCATACAGCTCGCGGGAGGACTTGTTGCTCATGGTCATGGGCTTTTCCAGAAGGATATTGCAGCCGGCCGTAAGACAATCCTTCGCGATCTCGTAGTGAAGTCCGGAAGGAACCGTGATCGCAACGATATCCGGATGGATATCCTTGAGCATTTCCTTGTAGTCGATATATGTTTTCAGGGAACTTTTCAGTTCCGAGATCTTCTTGATCTTCTTTTTGCACGCATTCAGAAGGTTATTCGGGGCGTCCGGATTATTATCCACAAGTGCCGAAAGACAAAGACGGTCTGAAAGTTTGGCGACGGCGCGGATGTGCTTTTCGCTGACTCTTCCGCATCCGATGATGGCGACCTTTAGCTTGATGGGTTGTTCTGCTTGTTCAGGCATAAATTCCCCTTCCTTCCTGATGGTATATCGATATTCTAACATAACGGGAAGAGAAACCAACATAAAATGGTACAATATCAATAGAATGAAAACGAAGGGGGACGACATATATGAATATGCTGGAACTGATCGAAAAGAAACGTGACGGGAAGGCCCTTGCCAAAGATGAGATCGAATTCTTTGTTTCTGGGGTCACCGATAAGACGATCCCGGACTACCAGATCTCTTCCTTTCTTATGGCCGTCCTTTTTCAGGGAATGACGGATCAGGAGACGGCAGATCTTACGATCAGTATGTCCCGCTCCGGTAAGATCTGCGATCTTTCGGATATTCCCGGTATTAAGGTGGATAAGCATAGTACAGGCGGTGTCGGCGATAAAGTCACGCCGATCCTTCTGCCGATCGTCTCTTCATTCGGGATCCCCTGTGTCAAGCTCTCCGGAAGGGGACTGGGCTTTACGGGCGGTACCATCGATAAGTTTGAGTCCATAGAAGGTTTCTGCACATCCGTTTCTCCTTCGGAATTTAAGGAAAAGATCGAAAAGTGCGGTATGCTCCTCGGCGGACAGACATCTGATCTTGCGCCCTGTGATAAGTATCTCTATGCACTTCGTGATGTAACAGGTACGGTACCTTCGATCCCCCTGATCGCCTCAAGCATTATGAGTAAGAAGATCGCCGGCGGAGCGGACGCCATCGTACTCGATATCACCTGCGGAAGCGGTGCTTTCATGAAAGATCTTGATTCGGCAAGAGAGCTGAGCCGGCAGATGATCTCCATCGGAAAGCTTTCCGGGAAACCGGTCACATGTGTTCTTTCTTCGATGCAGCAGCCTCTCGGCGAGATGGTCGGAAACATCCTGGAGATGCAGGAAGTCGTGAATGTCCTTTCCGGAAGAGGAAAAGAAGATGTCCTGAAAGTCGTTCTTACCATGGCATCCGAGATGCTCCGCTTCACAGATGTGGGCAAGGATAAGGACCGGAAGACTCTGATGGCCATGTGTAAGGAGAAGATCGATTCCGGTAAAGCCTTTGAAAAGTTCGGAGAACTCATCCTCTCGCAGGGCGGAATTCTCAATTCTGACGGAACTCCGGTCTTCTCGGACCAGCCGTTTGAGGTCATGACGGTATTTGCTGAAAAGGACGGTTATGTCTCTTCCTGTGATGCTCTTTCGGTGGGAGAGGCTTCGTGCCTTCTGGGTGCCGGAAGAATGGAAAAGGATGACGTGATCGATATGGGCGCGGGGATCCGCCTCCATAAGAAGATCGGCGACAAGGTCAAGCGGGGAGAGGAACTTTTCACGCTGTATACGGGTTCAAAAGACCCGGTCGGAGATGATCGCATCGACGAAGCGCTTTTCCGCATGCAGAATGCGTACGAGATCTCGGATACGCCTGTTGATGCGCCCGAGGAGATATTCGACATACTTAATCCGTAACGGTTGCACGTGCGGAAAATGATTGTTATAATGCTAAAAGAACGAATGTTCAGATTTTGAGAAAGGGGCAGTGTATGGTCATTCTGGGAATCGATCCGGGCTATGCGATCACGGGATATGGGGTGATCTCTTACGAGAAGAACCATTTCACCGTTTTAGATTACGGCGCCATCACGACCAAAGCACATACTCCTTTCGAACAGAGGCTTCTGACGCTGCATCAGCAGATGGATGCTCTAATGGAGAGATTTCATCCGGACGTCATGGCGATCGAGGAGCTTTTCTTCCAGAAGAATACGACTACGGCGATCGGTACGGCGCAGGCCAGAGGTGTAGAGATACTTGCCGCGGCCGAGGCCAATGTTCCAGTCTACGAATATACGCCGATGCAGATCAAGCAGGCGGTCACAGGCTACGGACGCGCCGATAAGAATCAGGTCTCCCAGATGGTGAAGATGCTTCTGAATCTTGAGAAACTTCCGAAGCCCGATGACGTGACGGACGCTCTGGCGATCGCAATCTGTCAGGCACATACAGGCATCAATTCCGCATTTGCCGCGGTGGCCGGTTATCAGTACGGCCGATATGGAAAAAAGGAGTGGGATATCTAAATGTACGCATACATCAAAGGGTCTTTCGTCTCGGCCAGAGGTGAGAATATCGTTATCGAGAATAACGGCATAGGATATAAGATCTATATGCCGCTGATGCTGCAGGGCAGGATCGGACATATCGGAGAGGAAGTCTGCGTATATACGTACCACTACGTTAGAGAGGATATCATCGCACTTTACGGATTCCCGGAGCCGGAAGATCAGGATATGTTTGAGCTTCTTCTTACAGTCAGCGGGATCGGCCCAAAGAGTGCCATTGCGATCGTGGAAGTGCTTCGTCCTTCGGAACTGGCTGTTGCCGTGATCACAGGAGATATCAAGACACTCTGCACGGTGAAGGGCCTGGGCAAGAAATCCGCTGAGAGGATCGTCCTTGAACTGAAGGATAAGCTTAAAGGATTTGATATGGCTTCTGTTGACAAACAGAGCGATGTCGTATCGATCGTTCCGGAAGCGGGCATGTCTGAACTGGAGGACTGCGTATCCGCTCTCGTCGTGCTCGGATATCCTGCTGCGGATGCGAATAAAGCGGCCCGTAAGGTATATGAAGAAGGCGCAAGTGTGGAGCATATGATCCGAAATGCGCTTAGGATCCTTGCAAAATAAGATAAGGTGATCCCGGAATATCGGGATCAGGGAGATGAATATATATGGACTATACGGAATTTGATCATGATGATCGTATGATCGCGAGGGAAAGACTTCCCGAGGATCGTGACGAAAAAGGGCTTCGGCCGCTGACCTGGGCGGATTATTCCGGCCAGAAACAGGTGACCGATAACCTCAAGATCTTCATTGAGGCGGCGATGCGTCGAGGTGAGTCTTTAGATCACTGCCTTCTTTATGGTCCGCCGGGTCTGGGTAAGACGACACTGGCCGGCATCATTGCTAACGAGATGGGCGTGAATCTCCGTATCACGACGGGTCCTGCTATCGAGAAGGCCGGCGATCTTGCGGCACTTCTTACGAGCCTTCAGGAGAGGGAAGTCCTCTTTATCGACGAGATCCACCGTCTAAACAGAAGTGTGGAAGAAGTTCTATATCCTGCGATGGAGGATTTTGCCCTCGATATTATGATCGGTAAAGGTCCATCCGCCAGATCCATCCGTCTCGATCTTCCGAGATTTACCCTGATCGGTGCCACGACCCGTGCCGGTATGCTTTCGGCCCCGCTTCGTGACCGTTTCGGTATGGTACATCGTCTGGAACTATATAAACCTGAAGAATTGAAGGTCATTCTCAAGCGTGATGCCGGTATCCTGAATATCGGGATCGATGAGGAAGGACTGGACTGCCTGGCCAGAAGATCCCGCGGTACCCCGCGTATCGCGATCCGTCTTTTGAAGCGTCTTCGCGACTATGCCGAGGTCCGTGGCAGCGGCATCATTAATAAAGAGATCGCCGAGTTCGGTCTCGATCAGCTGTCGATCGATGCGATGGGCCTTGATTCCACCGACCGCCGCATCATGAGCACCATAGCCGAGAAGTTCTTAGGAGGACCAGTCGGCCTCGATACGCTTGCTGCCTGCACAGGGGAAGATGCCGGCACGATCGAAGATGTATATGAGCCTTTCCTTATGCAGTGCGGCTTTATCGCCAAGACACCGAGAGGCCGTGTTCTGGCACCACAGGGCTGGAAACACTTGGGCCTTACTTGTCCGTCGGATATGGATAAGCGCCTGAGCGGTCTGGGTATCTCTTCCAAGGATATAAATGGCTCGTCCCAGATGACCATCGATGAGATGATGGAAAACAGAGAGGAGTCCTGATATGAGCGGGGAGAAGATGCTTCTTCATGCATGCTGTGCACCCTGTGCCGAGTATCCTGTGTCCGATCTTCTTTCCGAAGGGATCCGTCCCGATATCCTTTACTATAATCCGAATATCCATCCGAAGTTTGAGTTTGAAAGAAGAAAGGAACAGATCGTAAAACTCGGGGAGATCTACGATCTGAAATGCCTTTATTCCGATGACTTCTTTATGGATCTATGGTTTCAAAAAGGCTGGGAAGGGAAATATTCGTCCCGCTGCGAGATGTGCTATTTCCTTCGTATGGACTATGTCGCGAAGTTTGCCAGTGAAAACGGGTACGATTCTTTTGGTACCAGTCTTCTCGTAAGTCCCTATCAGCAACATGATACGATCGCCAGGATCGCAAATGAATGCGCGAAGAAATATGATATCCGGTTTTCCTACTATGACTGGAGACCGCATTTCCGCGAAGGACAGAATATGGCCAGAGAACATGGCCTTTACCGTCAGAAGTACTGCGGATGTATCTATTCTTTAGATGATTCAGAGTTTAAAGAGAAGATCATTTCCGGTTTTCCAGAGAACTGGGAAGCTTCGCGCTGACTAGAAGAGTACTATATTCCTCGTAGATCACCATACCGGGTTTCGCTTTTGCGATCTTTTTGACATGGCTTACCGGGCAGTAGTCGATCTCTACACGGATATCGATCTCTGTTTTCGATTCGGATGCTCCCTTCGAAAAGGCCTTGTTGCTTTTGGAATAGTAGGCAGCGATCTCTGCAGCCTGTACGATGGCCTTGTCCGAGGGCGTTTTTCCATTTGTTCTCAGAATAACGTGCGTTCCCGGCAGTTTCTTGGCATGAAACCACATATCCGTCTTTTCGGCAACATGGAATGTCAGATTGTCGTTTTGAATATTGTTCCTTCCGGAAAGAACTTCCAGACCACCGTCAACGAAATACTTTCTGGGAGATGACGGGTCTTCGTTCTTTTTCGAAGCGACATTCTTATTCTTTCTGCTTGATGCCATCTTCGCGGCCTGACGGAGGGCACGGGAAGAGGCTTTTCCGGATTTTGATCTTCCGGGGTGATAGACCTGATTGCTCTCTTTTCCTTTGGATTTTTCCTCTTTTTCCGAAGACAGAGATGTCTTGATCTCATAATCGATGGCGGAAAGATCGTCTGGCTCCGTGGCGGCATCTACGGCCTGAAGGAGAGAATTTAAATAAGAGACCTCGTCCTTTTCTGATTCCAGGAAACGAAGTGCCGATTCTCTGCGGCTCATTGCTTTCCGATAGCGCTTTAAGTAGAGCTGCCCCTGCTCGGAAGGCGTCATGCCGGGTTCCAGAGCAATCGTCGTTTCCTGACCGAAATCCGGATAATCTGGGATCGTCATGAAGGAATCTTCAGGCTTTACGAGATACTGATAAGCGAGTACCAGTTCGCCTTTGGTCTTAAGTTCTTCCGCATTTTCTGTGTCGCGGATGTCTTCTTCATGTATCGAGAGCTTCTTCGATGCGTGATTACAGGCTGCTGTGAGGATCGAACGAAGATTCCTGCGTCTTCCTTCAAAGCGCATACGAAGGTCTTTATAGATCTCTACCTGATCCATTGCTTCGGAGATGGTGGAGACAGATCTGCCTATGCCGGCATCCAGGAGTTTTAAGGCATGCCAGTCTTTCGGCTCGCCGTCGATATAGAAGACCGTCGGGCTGGACTTATATTCACAGATATCCGTTAATACTTTCCTGCAGACGGTAAGAAGGGCGGAAGACTCCTCGGCAGTAAGAGAAGAGATTCCTTTTCTCGGATCGATCTTCGCCTGAAAGCAGATATCGTCAGAAAGAAGCGGGGAAAAGCCGAGGATCGAGTCCAGGATGGCTTTTGAGACCGGCCGCTGCATGGATTCAGGACGGATCGGAAGATCCCCTCGGTTTACCATATTCAGCGCCTCATCCGGCGGGGTCTTGCCCTGAGACGGCGGTGCTTCGTAGATACGGGCAGGCATGATCTCACGGACCCGGCTCGTACTGTTATCTACATGGACGAGAGAATCGATGATGCGGTCTTCTTCGTTCAGGAAGATGATATTACTGTAGCGGCCCATCATCTCGATGACGAGGCGCTTGTTCGAAGTATCGTGAAGTTCGTCTGTGACAGCGACGGTGATGGTGATGATTCGCTCATATTTCGGGCATTCGACGCTTAAAATATGCGCACCCTGAAGATACTTTCGAAGCAGCATGCAAAAGTTCGGCGGCATCTGCGGGTTTTCACGCATGGAAGAAGTCAGCTGGACACGTGGACTTTGCGGATCACAGCAAAGAAGAAGCTTGCTGTTTCCGGATTTCGTGCGAAGCGTGAAATAGACTTCAAAACGGGAAGGCTGGTAGATCTTGTCTATCCTTGTTCCCGAAAGCTCATTATTGAGTTCGTGTGCCAGAAGATGTGTGGAGATTCCGTCCAGAGGCATAGATATCAGACCTCTTCTGAAGGATCGGAACCGAAAACAGCTTCGCGCTGCTTTTTACGGTCGAGGAGGAAATACACCAGCCATCCGACGAGCATGGACGCGATGATCTCAATGCCGAGGATGATGAAGAAACGGTCGTAGTTATCCATGGAGAAAAGAAGATCGATGCCGACAAGAAGCAGGATCCCGACGATGAGATAGAGGACCTTTCCCCAGGAATACGACCAGATGACGGAAAGGATCGGATCCTTTTCCGGCTCCGGCGGAAGGTTTTTGGAAGACGCGCGGGTAGAAGCCGTGGTCTTCTTCGAAGATCCGGATGAACGGGTAGAAGTACTCTTGGAATTAGATGTCGTCTTCTTCTGGGCCATGCTTACTTATCAGACGTTGTTCATATCCTTCAGATCGCCCTTGCTTGCCAGGAGCTTTCTGATCTTTTCAGTCGGCTTGATCAGGTTCGAAAGCGAAGAGTCGTGGTTGATCGCATCGATAAGAAGAGCGACGAACTTACTCATGTTGACATCAGCAAACCACGGTGCGGCAAGAAGTTCAGGTCTTCTGTAGATAAGGTTTGTAGAGAATACTTTCGAGATCAGACCTTCTTCGTACGCCTGGTTGAATTTGTCGATGCCTTCGGTGAAGAGACCGAAAGTAACTGCACAGTAGATGTTTCTGGCACCGCGCTTCTTCATCTCGCGTGCGATATCGAGCATGGAGTCACCGGAAGAGATCATGTCGTCGACGATCAGGATATCCAGACCTTCGACGGATTCGCCGAGGAACTCATGGGCGATGATCGGGTTCTTGCCGTTAACGACTCTGGTGTAGTCTCTTCTCTTATAGAATGTACCCAGCGGAACGCCGAGGATAGATGCGAAATACATAGCTCGGGAGATACCGCCTTCATCCGGGGAGATGACCATGAAACGGTCTTCGGTAAAGTGCAGGTCCGGAATGGAACGGTACATCTCTTTGATGATCTGATATGTAGCGGAAAGACTTTCAAAGCCGGATGTCGGGATCGCGTTGGCAACGCGCTCGTCGTGAGCATCGAAGGTGATGATGTTCTCTACGCCCAGTCCGTAGATCTCTTCGAGGGCAAACGCGCAGTCCAGAGACTCACGGGAGTTTCTCTTGTGCTGACGTCCTTCGTAGAGGAACGGCATGATGACATTGATACGGCGGGCTTTACCGGAGCATGCCAGGATGACACGCTTTAAGTCCTGATAATGATCGTCCGGACTCATGTGGTTTTCCTGACCGAACATCTTGTAGGTGCAGGAGAAATTGGTCACGTCGCTGATAATGAAAAGATCATGACCACGCACCGAGCTCTGGATCACGGCTTTACCTTCGCCGGAAGAGAAACGGGTGTTTTCCACCTTGATGCGATAATCTGTACGGTAGAAGCCCGGATATTTACTGACGAATTCCTGCTCCTGGTATTCAGATCTTCTTGTGCTTAAGTACCAGTTGACTTTGTCTGTGAACTCCACGCTGCCCTTAAGTGGTACAAGAGCGATCGGACCAACCGGTGCCATCGGGTTGGCGCCGTACTGGTTATAGCGGGAGTAAGAACTTTCTTCTGAGCCTTGTAAAATCGGTGTCATAGTCTTTCTTTCCTTTTCTTTCTTAAGTTAACCCATAACTTCTTCTATACGTATCTGACCGAGAAGAGAATTGAATTTCTCGATCGGAGTGATCAGATGGCCAATAGATTCATCAACATTAATGGCATCGATGAGACGTGCCACATATGGCGTCATGTTTACATCCACATACCATTTCGTATTGAAAAGCTCCTTTGGACGATAAGTGAGGTTCGTGCAGTAGACCTGATCGATGATCTTCTTATCTTTGGCCTCGTTAAACGGCTCAAGACCTTCGGTGAAAAGTCCGAAAGGTGCAGCACAGAAGATCTTTCTGGCTCCTTTATCGTGCAGGAACTGCGCAGTACGGAGCATGGTCTTACCGGAGTTGATCATGTCATCTACGATGAGGACATCTTTGTCTCGGGGATCATCACCTAAGAAGCGGAATTCTTTGATGGGGTGGTTTCCTTCTTCGTCGACCACTGTGTAGTCGCGGTCTCGATAGAACAGTCCCAGCGGAACTTCCAGCATTGAAGCGTAGAAGATCGCACGGGAAACAGCCATCTCATCCGGAGAGATGATCATGAGGTTGTCTTTATCGATGTGAAGACCCGGATTCTTGGAGATCAGGGTGCTGATGATCTTATAGGCAGAAGTCGGGATCTCGATGCCCATGAGCGGTACCGCATTGACGATACGTGCATCATGCGGATCGAAAATGATCAGGTTAGCGACACCGAGATTATAAAGATCCTTCAGCATCTGCGCACAGTCTAAAGACTCGCGGGAAATGCTGTGATCCTGGCGTCCTTCGTAAAGGAAGGGCATGATGACATTGATACGGCGGGCCTTTCCGCTGACTGCCATGATGATACGGAGAAGATCGCGGAAGTGGTCGTCCGGGCTCATATAATGCGGCACGCCGGAAAGAGTAAAGGTCTCTTCGTGAGAAAGGACATCGGAAATAATGAAGATGTCATGGCCGCGGACTGTCTGGTTCAGCGTAACTTTACCTTCACCGGTCTCAAAACGGGTGATGGTCGCCGAAATAGTAAAATCCCTACGTAAATAGCCTGTGCTGTTTACATAAGGACTATAGTTTTCCTGCTGTCTCTTAAGTCTTTTCTCGTAAAGAAGGTCGTTGACCTGCCTTACAAAAGCCTCATTTGAGGTATGCGAAATGATCCCGATCGGGCCGAATGGCTCAAGTAAATAGCCTCGATAGTCTTTAGAATCAGTGGAATCCGCATTCGTTTCGGGATTCACTGAAGACATGTTTTCCGGCATAGCACCCCTCCGTAGAACGTTATAGCTTCAAGCCACAGATTTAGTATAACGCTATTACCATTTTTTTGGTACTGTAAACTTTTGCGAATTATTTTGATTTTTATTTGTGCTTATCGTTAAAATGCATATAAAAAACATTTGTGAAATCCGGTCTGCTTTTTGTGCGGACAAAACATGTGGTATCATGGTAAAAAATCCGCTGGAGGGAAGACATGAGCATCCAATTCCGTAAGACCACATTCTGGGGCGTAGCCTCTGATATCAAGGCCTGTCCGCCTTCGGACCGCCCGGAGATCGTCTTTTCCGGCAAGTCCAATGTCGGTAAGTCTTCCCTGATCAATGCTCTCGCAGATAACCGGAAACTGGCCCGTGTCAGTGCCACCCCAGGCAAGACCCGTCTGGTCATCTACTTTAATGTTGACGATAAGCTCTATTTTGCCGACCTTCCGGGCTATGGCTATGCGAAAGCTCCGAAAGACGTAAAAGAGAAGTTCAATAAGCTCTGTGACCAGTACTTTGTCTCGGGAAGGAAATTCTCGCTGGTACTGCACCTTATGGACATCCGTCATAACCCGTCCGCAGACGATATTAAGATGCTCGACTTCATGAATCAGTCGAATATTCCGTACTTTGTTGTTTTCACCAAGTGCGATAAGCTCTCTCGTGCGCAGATCAACCGGCAGATCCAGCAGTTCAGTAAGGTCCTTGATTTCCATGAAGATGCCCATATCTATGCGGTATCTGCCGATAAGAAGATCGGGCTTGATGATCTTAGAGCCGGTATCGAGGAGTTTTTACAGGATCAGCTGACAGAGTAAACGATTCCCGATACTTTTCTTTGTTTTTTCGACAAACGGCCGATGATTCGTCCTTTTTGTCGGTTTTTCCGTGATCCTTTCCGAAAAGATCCGGCTACAATAGGGCTACCAATTTTTTTTAAGGGTAGCGGCAGTATGGTCTATGGGATTTCCAATACATTTTTGAGGAGAAGAAAGGATGCCTTTTCACTCACGGAATGGTTGGAACGGATCTTTAACATCATTCTGCTGAGACCCTTTGTTATCCTTCTTCTGATGACAGTTCTCGGCGGATATCTCGCTTTTTACGGGTCTTCCTTTAGCCGGATGCTGACCGCTGTCCCGCTTTGCTTCCTTTTCGGTAGCATTTCGGTGCAGGGGAAGTGGAGGGCTCTTGAACTTTCTTGCCTGCTTCTTGGTTTTTTCGGCTTTGCATCGGCATTTGTCGGATTTTCTCTTTATATGGATCGCTCTCTTTCATTTTCCTCGGAAGAGTGGTATGAGGGAAAGGCGAAAGTGATCTCAGCTAACGGCCTATCAGATGGCTATAAGAATATTCTTTTAGAGCTGGAAAGCGGGGAGAAGGTTGTTTTCCTGACGGAAGAATTATTTGAGTATTCCGATACTTTATCGATCAGATGTGAACTTGTCCCGGTAAAAAACAGCGGAAACCCGGGAGACATGGCCATTCGGGATTACTACCTTCGGAAAGGGAGCGTAAGATCGGTAGAAAGTATGCATATCCGGAAGGTGACACATGCAAAGTATTCACTGATGCGGTGGGGATACCGACTTGGATCGATGATCTCGGAGAAATGTTACGGGATGTGGTTAAGATCAACGGAAGAGGAGACGGCCATGATCCTTTCGGCGATGGTCGTGGGTGACTCTTCGCATATGGAAAAGGAAACGAAGGAATCGTTCCGGAAGAGTAATCTGTCACACCTTCTTGTGGTTTCCGGAGCTCATGTAGCCTATTTTTCTTCGACGATCGGCACTTTGTGTGCTTTGTTTGTAAAAAACAGAAAGAAGCAGATTGTGGTTATGTCTTTTCTGCTGGTTCTCTTCGGATTTGTCTCAGGATGGGCCAATTCCGCATCCCGTAGTATTCTGACTTTTCTTCTTGGGAGTTTCCTTTCTTTAGATGACCGTTGTGTCGACCGTGTCTCTTCATGTGCAGCAAGTGCCCTGATACTGATCCTTTTGGATCCTTTTTCCATGTTCTCCCAGGGCCTTTTACTCTCTTTTGGTGCGACATTTTCGATCATGGTTTTTCAAAGACGGGCGAAGGAACAGCTTCGAAAGGCTTTTGGGAAGATCCCGGAAGACCTGATATCAGCCATTTCCTGCTTCCTGTGTGCACAGGTCGGTATGCTTCCGGTCCTCCTATTTATGGGTAATTCACTTTCGGCCTTTTCTTTGATTGCTGTGCTCCTTTCCGGTTTTCCGGCGCAGATGATATGCAGTCTCGGCCTTGTTTTGACCCTGATCAGTATGCTCATTCCCATTCCGTTTCTGCACGCGATGCTGTTTGTCCCGATTCGGGGCCTTGTGATCCTGCTTTCCGCTCTTGCCCGTCTGGGATCTTTTCGGACGGCTTTTCGCCTTTCCTACCACGCTATGCCGTTATTTGCGGTTTTTCTTTCATTTGTGATCCTTTCTGTTCTACTTCCCTGTGGATTTCGCAGAAAACTGGCTTTTTCTTCCGCGTGCATCCTTTTTTTCGGTCTTAATCTTCAGACTTTTATGTTTACGTCAAAAGAAAGCTGCATATACTTTCTTGATGTGGGGCAGGGTGACTGCGCCCTTATTACCCACAAAGGGATCAATATGCTCATAGATGGCGGAAATCAGGGCTGCGGGAAGATCATCGAAGGGGTGATGGACTATCTGAATATCGATTCGATCGATATGGCTTTCATGTCCCATCTTGACTCCGATCATGTTGGAGGCATCATTGAACTTTGGAAAGAAGGACTTGTGGATCAGCTCTATGCGCCTTTCTGGGGCGATAGTGAAGAGATGCAGCAGCTTTTGTTCCTTTATCCGGAGCTTCCGGAAGATGTCTCTGTCCTTTCAGGAGATTTGGTTCTTACGGTAGATGAAGACTTAAGCTTTCATGTGATCTGGCCTAAAGCACCAAAAGATGGCGGAAACGATGATTCGATGGTGATCCTTCTGGAACTTTTTGAAGCGAATATTCTTTTTACGGGTGATATCTCCGCGGAAATCGAAGATCTGATCGACCTTAAAAGCTTTTCGGAGATCTCTGTCCTGAAAGTGGCGCATCACGGAAGCCGTTTCTCGACTTCGGAGGCTTTCCTTTTGAAGAAAAATTATCGTGCGGCGGTCGTAAGTGTGGGTTATAATCATTATGGACATCCGTCAAAGGAGGTCCTGGATCGTCTGAATATGCATGAAATACCGTATTTCCGTACGGATCAGGAGGGCTGTGTTCTCCTTTCGGTACGTGAAGATTCGTGGCATCTTAGATATTATTTTGAGTAATAAACGAGGAACGATATGGCAAAACTGGAAAAGACCACCGGATGGAAAGAGTATTCGAACGTGATCGCTTCTGTAAAGAACGGGAGCATCGCCCGAGTATACCTTGTCAGCGGGGAAGAGAAGTTCCTGATCGATAATATGATCGCTTTCATGAAGAAGACCTGGATCGCTCCCGGGGCGGAAAGTCTCGACTTCTACATGAAAGATATGGGTTCCTCGGATCTTTCCGTGGAGGATTTTCAAAGTCTTGTCGGTTCTCCGGCTTTTATCTCCAGGTGCAGGATGACTGTCATCCGCAATGCCGGCTGGTGGTCCCCAAAAGCATCTTCCAATCCTAAGGAAGTGGAGAAGATGAAAGCTGCCATTGCTGCTGTCCCTGATTTTGCGACTGTCGTTTTTCTTGAGGATAAAGTAGATAAACGGAAAAAACAGCTGATCGACGTGGTCTCCGAGAACGGTATGCTCGTCGAGATCGATACGCAGAGCGAGGAGACGCTTACCACCTGGATCCGTTCCTCTCTTTCGAGAAAGAATATCTCGATCGATCCGGATTGTGTGGCCAGTATCATCAGTCGAACGGATTCATCCATGCGTATGATCCATAACGAGACGACGAAGATCGTTTTATACTGCGAGAATCAGGGTATTTCCCGCATCGATATGAATCTTCTCAATAAGCTCTGTGTCCCGGATGTGAGAGCTTCTGTATTTAATATGACGGATGCAATCGGTGAAAAGAAGCCGGGAAGAGCCATTCAGATATTAAATGATCTGATCCTCCTTAAAGAGCCGATCCCGAAGATCCGCCTGATGCTGGCGCGGCACATACGCCATCTCATCTGCGCGAAGGAACTCGGGACGGAAGCGAAGGTCATTTCCAGCCTCAAGGTCCATAAATTCGTCGCGAAAAACCTTGTTTCCCAGGCCCGGGGCTTTACCATGGAAGAACTCGAGAAGATCTATTTCCTGTGCTTTGAATCTGACCGATGGGTCAAGACGGGAAAGATGGAGGATCGAATGTCAATGGAAGTTCTTCTTGCCGCCTGCGGGAAGGTCGAGAAGCGTTGACGTAAAAAAGGAATTAAGATAAAATCAATGGGATTTTGTCGGATATGGAGGAAGAAATGGCCAAGATACAAATGAAAACGCCTCTCGTTGAGATGGATGGCGATGAAATGACAAGAATCATCTGGAAGCAGATCAAGGAGATCGTGATCGAACCTTATGTTGATCTTAAGACAGAATATTTCGATTTGGGACTTACTCACCGTGATGAGACCGATGATCAGGTGACCATCGATGCCGCAAACCGTGCCGCTGAGCTCGGTGTAGCAGTTAAGTGTGCGACCATCACGCCGAATGCCCAGAGAATGGACGAGTATAAGTTAAAGCAGATGTGGAAGAGCCCGAACGGTACGATCCGTGCGATCTTAGACGGAACGGTATTCCGTGCTCCGATCCTCGTAAAGGGCATCAGTCCCTTCGTTTCCTGCTGGAAGAAGCCGATCACACTGGCCCGTCACGCATATGGCGATGTGTACCGCGATGCTGAGATGTATGTTTCCGGTCCGGCTACCGCTGAGCTTGTAGTTACCTACGAAGACGGCCGTGTGGAGAAGAAAAAGATCCACGATTTCAAGGGCCCGGGTGTGATCGAAGGTATGCATAACCTCGATGCTTCTATCGAAGCATTTGCACGTTCCTGTTTTATGTATGCGCTGGATATCAAGCAGGATCTGTGGTTTGCCACAAAAGATACGATCTCCAAGACCTATGATCATAGATTCAAGGATATCTTCCAGGAGATCTTCGACAAGGAATTTAAAGATAAGTTTGAAGAGGCTGGTATCACCTATTTCTATACGCTCATCGATGACGCGGTAGCCCGTGTCATGCGTTCCGAGGGCGGTATCCTCTGGGCCTGCAAGAACTATGACGGCGACGTTATGTCCGATATGGTCGCTTCTGCCTGCGGAAGCCTTGCCATGATGACCTCCGTTCTCGTTTCTCCTTCCGGAAAGTACGAGTACGAAGCAGCTCATGGTACGGTCACACGTCACTATTACCGTTATCTTAAGGGTGAGACGACATCGACAAACCCGATGGCGACTTTGTTTGCCTGGACAGGTGCTCTCCGCAAGAGAGGACAGCTCGATGATCTTTCCGATCTTGTGGCTTTTGCCGATAAGCTGGAAAAGGCTTCGATCGATACGATCGAAGAAGGTGTCATCACCGGAGACCTGAATGCACTTATGGACCATCCGAACAAAAAGGTCGTAAATACAGAAGAATTCTTACGCGCAATCGCGGAAAAACTGAACTGACATGGAGGTTGCTTACATGAGCTATTTTGAAGATTGGACAAAACGTTCCGAAACCGTAGAGAATGAAAACGATTATAAGGCGTATATCTCTAAGTACTATGAACTGGAGAAGAATGCATATGATGCGATCCTTTCCAAGTACCCGGATAACGAGGACCTTCTGAATGGTAAGGCGATCGAACTTGCTGAGAAGCTTGGCTTTGCAAAGGACACGATGGAGATTTTCGTAGGGTTCCTCGAAGGTATCAACTCCAGCCTTGTTGAAGAATATGACTACAAGTCCGTAACCGACGATTCCGAGGTTGCCCTCAAAGTCGATTATGAGAAGCTTTATTACAATATGCGTGATGCGAAGGCAGAGTGGCTCTTCACACTGCCAAGCTGGAAGAATGTTCTTTCGGATGAGAAGATCCAAGAGATCACTAAGCAGTACAGAGAAGACAATATTGCTCATTCCGAGAAGATCGGCAGAAACGATCCGTGTCCGTGCGGAAGCGGCAAGAAATATAAGAAGTGCTGCGGTAAGAAGGAAGCCTGATCCTTTGATTAAAAACTGAATACGTGTATTGATATTGGGCGTATGCCCGCTATATCGGGAAAATGACCCGACTATGAGATGAGATCGAAAACTCAACTTGTAGCCGGGTTTTTTATTGTTCGGAAAAAGGAGGTGAGAAGATGAAAATATGTGAATTACAGCCCTCGGAAAGGCCTTATGAGCGTCTTGAAAAGTACGGCGCCGCATCGCTCTCGGATGAGGAACTTCTGGCGATCGTGCTTAAGAGCGGAACGAAAGGAAAATCCTCGAAGGAGATCGCGGGCAGGCTTCTTTCGGATATGGGCGGAGCAGAGGGTTTAAGCGGGATCTTCCGTTCATCGCTACAGGAACTATCCGATCAGGAAGGTATTGGACGGGTAAAAGCCATTACGCTGATCGCCTGCATGGAGATCGGACGAAGATGCGTCATGTCCTTTTCTGAACAGAACCGTATCCAGTTCCTGTCCGAGGAAATCGCGAGAAAGTACTTTGAAGAGAAGATGGCTTTCCTGGAAACTGAGGAAGTGCATGCCGTGTTTCTCGATACGCAGAAGCGCCTGATTTCCCACGAGATCATCTGTAAGGGCGGCCTGAACTTCGTAAACCTGAGTTTTCGTGAATTGTTCCGGAAAGCCGTAAAGCTTAACTGTGCAGGTTTAATACTCGCGCATAACCACCCGGGCGGAGATCCGACCCCCAGCCCGGAAGATCTGGAGATGACGAAGAATCTGGTCAAAAACGGCCGGATGATCGGTGTGGATGTGATCGACCATATCATTGTCGGAAGAGGTGTTTCGATCAGCATGCTAAGTAAAAATCTATTGGAGGTAGAAAAATGATGAGAACAGAGAATAAAACACGCCCGGAACTGCTGTCGTTTACAGATTTCATGGCGGCTTTCCGTGCCCAGGTCGAATACGGACCTGTGAAACTCAAAAAGAAGTTTTCCGTATCTGAACAGGTGATCCATAAAAATAACAAAGACCTTCACGGGCTCATCGTTCGTGTTCCGGGAAACAAGATCGCTCCCGTGTTTTACTATGAGGACTTCTACGACGCCTATAAGAAGGGAAGTTCCATAGAAGCCTGTATCGATAGCATAATCGAATTCATTAGTGAAAAGAACCTTCCTGGAGAGGAGTTCGGTGAATTCTTTACCAGCTGGAATAATGTCAAGGATCACTTGATCATAAAAATGTTGAACATTAAAAAGAACAGGGATGTGCTGGCGCATACGCCATATCACGTGTATGGAGATATGGCTGTGGTGATACAGATCTATCTTGACGATCCGAATATCGGAAGAGGAGCCGTACTGGTTGATGATTCTCTTCTGACCATCTGGGGAAAGAACAGGGAGATCGTATTTGAGATCGCGATGGCGAATATGAACCAGTACCGGATCAAAGCGCTGGACCTTCTTGACTTTGCGGAAGATGAGGAACTGGTCGACAGAAATGCGCCAAAGGTGTTCGTGATCTCCTACGATGCGCCGTTTTACGGCGCGGCCGCAATGCTCCGGAACGATTTTCTCTTCGAATTTGCCAGAAAAAAAGGAAAGGATTTTTATCTGCTTCCTGTATCTGTGCATGAATTTCTTCTGGTGGAACAAAATGACGAGGTTGCTGAAAAGACGCTGTTCAGCATCCTCCGATCGATCAACTCAGATAAGTCTTTAGCCGACAATATGCTCTCGGATGAGGTTTTTGTCGTAAGTAGAAGCGATAACTGCCTTCGGTATCTTTCTGACGGCAAGGAGCTTCGGATGCGCATAAACTGACATCAAAGTATTGTGACGATTCTTTTAAGCAAGCTTTCTTTAAAGTGTGGTATACTTTATAAAAGTTTGTGCAGGAGGATCTGATTTTGCGGAGACTTTTTCAGAATAAAGTGCTTGTGATGATACTGGCGACGCTGTTGCTGGTCTCTTTTATCGCGCTCAGTTCGATCCCGGGAAGCCCGCTTTCGAACGTGACAAAGCCTGTTTCCGTGATCGTCGATCCGATCCAGGATGTTTTCCGTAAGATCGGTACACAGATCTCCGACTTTTATTCCGCTATCGCCGAAGGTATGAAGATCCGTAAAGAAAACGAAGAACTCCGTGCGGAGATCGCGGAACTTGAATACGAAGTACAGCAGGGTGAAGAAGCCCGTATCCGCTGGGAGGAGCTTAAGAGTGCCTTCTTTATCCAGGATACTTTCGAGAACTACCATATCCATGGAGCTACCGTACTTACCCGTGAATCTGATGAGTGGTTCAGTGTTATCCGCGTCAACGTCGGAACAAAGAACGGGATCGATTCATCGAACGGCTCATATGCTGTGGTAGATGCCCGAATGAACCTTGTCGGCCGCGTGATGACGACAGATGTTGATTCTTCGAAGATCCTGCCGCTTCTTCACGAAGGCTTTACCGTCAGTGCTAAAGTCAACGAAGTAAATGGTGCCGTCGTCCTGGTCACCGGTGATGTTTCTCTTAAAAACGAGGGACTTTGCGTCGTGACCAGGATACCGACGAATATCATTTTAAAGCCCGGTGATGAACTGGTAACTTCCGGTGAAGGCGGACTTTTCCCGGCCGGTATTCCGATCGGTACAATTGAAAGCTTTGATAATTCCGACCCCGATCACCCCACGGCGACACTTCGTCCGTATGTATCCATCTCGGATATCAAGGACGTATTCATCATGGTGCCGAATACACAGACTGATGACGGGGGAAAGAAGGATCCTTCTGAAGTTACGATCCCGACGGGAGCTACGATTCCTACCGGAGCATCCCTCCCTGAAGGCTCAACGTCTCCGAGTACTGACACGACAGCTCTTCCCGGTGGCGCAACTTCCGGCGAAGCAGGATCTTCTGAAGGAGCTGAAGGGACGCCGGATCCGCAAGAAGGTAGCGTATGAATAAAAAAGAGCGAGCCCGGCAGATCATTCTTTATGCCGTATATATCACCAGCGTCTGCTGTATACAGGTCACGTTTTCACATGTTCTCCGTGTGTTCGGAAGAACATGTGATCTGATGCTCGTTTTCGTCGTCCTAGCAGGATACCTTTTCGGAACGAAGGATGGGATCGTGGTCGGTCTGATCGTAGGTATGTTCCGTGATTATTTTTCCGGGCCGGTAATAACCGGTCTGAACAAAGAACCGGTCGCCGTTCTTGGTATCGGACTTCTGTCTTTTTTCTATATCGGGTTTCTGGCCTCAGTCCTTTTCAGAAAGAGATTTCGCAGAAAGTATAATCTCGGGATCCTTCAGGTCATACTGATCTCCCTGATCTACTACTCTCTGGGGCATATCGTGTCCTTTATCTTTCTTTCTGTCTCCGGCAACCTTGTGACCTATCACTCACTTCGGTATATACTGTTCTCAAGCATACTCCCGCAGATCTTCGCGAACATTCTTGCGACGATTCCGCTTTTGTTCCTTCTTCGATTTGTGGGTCCGTATAAGAAAGGCATCCGTTCCGGTCTTGTGGATGGATACAGCGTGGAGGATCGTAAATGGCAAAGCATATAAACGATGACAATTTATATGTTTTCGATGAGGATCACGTATCGTCGAACCAGCGGGTCGGCGCCGGTGATATTACTTCGCGCGTCCTCGATTTCGTTACGAGCCGTTATTTTGTGCTCGGCCTTTTGTTCTGCGTGTTCGGTCTTCTGATCCTGATCAAGACCGTGTCGCTTCAGTTTTCGGACTATTCGAAGAAGATCTCCGCATCATCCGAGGGTGTATCCCATCAGTATGTCGTACCGGCTCCGCGCGGTGACATTCTCGACAGAAACGGCCGCGTGATCGCCACAACGCAGGAGATCAATGTTCTGATGCTCGCGAATTCCGGCCTTGCCGATCAGGAACTCAATTCCATTCTGCTGGAGCTTTCTTATCTTCTGGATCAGTATAACTGTGTACCGGTCGCTGAACTGGATGATTATTTTTCCGTGGATCCTTACGAGTTTCTGAAGACGGATGAAGAGATCGCGCTGTGGCAGACGAATCGAAATCTTTTCGCGCTAAAAGAACCGAACCCGAATACGGTCGTTACATATACGGACAATTATGTGAAAAGTGACCCGAAGATCTTCTTCCTTTATCTGCGACGCAAATTTAAGGTCGATGAGAACTATTCTGAGGAAGACGCTTACCGTATCGTTCGTATGAGATACCAGATCTATAAGGATAACTGGTCCTTCCAGACCGGTACCCCGGTTATGATCGCCAAGGATGTACCGGAAGAACTGATCCGTTATCTGATGGAACAGAACTACCATTTCATGGGTATCATCGCGAACAAAGAATACCGAAGAGTCTATACCCCGCTGGCCAAAGTCTCGTCTCACGTTGTCGGATACCTCGGCATGATCTCCCAGGAACGTCTTACAGAGCTGGCTCCTGTCGGCTATCAGGCATCTGATCTCGTCGGTCAGGGCGGTGTAGAGGAGCGTATGGAGAGATATCTCCACGGCCAGTACGGTGAAAAGCCTTACAATATCTGGTCGACAGATGAAGAAAACGGTTTCTTCTATGATTCGAATCTTGGTATCGATCCGGTACCGGGTGCGACGGTAGAACTTACGATCGACACGAACCTCCAGCAGGTCGGCATCACGGCGATCAAGGACTATATCGCAGCGGCAAAACGCGCCATGGAGCTTCAGGAAGAAAAGTATAAGACCGCTTCCGCCGGAGCTTTCGTCATGATGAACGTGAAAAACGGTGAGATCCTGGCCATGGGCTCGTATCCTGACTTCGATCCGGGCGACTTTATTCTTTCCATGGAAGGCGATGCGCAGGCCAAAGCACAGATCAAGTATTATCTCGGTATCGATGAATATCAGGAGATCACGAAAGCGGACATGCCCATGTGGAACCGTGCGATCGGTACTCCATATCCGCCGGGTTCCACGTTTAAGATGGTCACGGCTCTCGCAGCACTTGATTGTGGTATCATTACACCGCAAAACAGTGAGGTCCGATGCGTCAGTCCTACCGACTTCGGTGGCATGCCCTGGAAGTGCCTTGAGAAACCGGATACAGGACATGGACTTCTGGATCTGACGACAGGTCTTGCGACATCCTGCAATATCTATTTTGCCACGCTTGGTGTAGATACTACGATCAATGAGATCGACCGCATCGGTCAGGCTCTGGGGCTTGGCGAATTAACAGGTATCGATCTTCAGGGTGAGATGCCGGGTGTCCGCGCAAACCGCGCCAATAAGCGCCGTCTGCGTCTGAATAATACCGATGAGGATAAAGACTGGCACGTCGCGGATACGGCTCAGGCAGCGATCGGGCAGTTCGACAATTCCTTTACGGTGCTTCAGCTTGCCCGCTACACTGCGGCATTAGCAACTAATACCCTGGTCACGCCTCACGTGATCAAAGATGTCGTAGCTGCAGATGGATCGATCCTCTATACCGGTTCGACCACGGCTGTTCCGTGCGGTTTCAATGTAGACTATCTTGAAGCGATCCGCGCCGGAATGAGAGCCGTAGTTACCAGCCCTCTTGGAACGGCGAATGGTATTTTTGGCGATTTCCCGGTTGATGTAGCCTGTAAGACAGGTACTGCGGAGACTGGATTTGAGGATCTGAAGCATGAGTATTCGAACGGACTTTTTGTCTGCTATGCACCTGCCGATGATCCTGAGGTCTGCATCGCCCTTTGTATTGAAAAAGGTGAGTGGGGAAAGAACACGAGTGATATCGCCAAGAAACTTCTTCTTGCGTACTACGGACTATCTGATCCGAAAGAAAAAGCACCGGTAAATACCACTCCGCCTCTCGGAGATGTTCCGGGGGAGACAGAGCCTGCTGCGACTACGAATACGAATGAGACATCTGATGTCCCGTTAACGACAGTAGACTGATCAAATCGTTTTTATGCAGAATAGTAAATTTCAGTTGCAGATTTCTGCTCTTGTTAGTAGAATATATATATACGTTTTTGGAGGAAGCAAGAATGAAGATCGTTATTATGGCAGATAATCGTAAGAATGAGCTCCTCGTGAATTTCTGTATTGCGTACCGCCAGCTTCTTTCTAAACATACTCTGATCTCCCTGCATAACACGGCTACGCTTCTTGAATCAGCGGCAGAATTAAGTGTTGTTGGTCTTTCTACGGATTATTCCGGTGGTTTTGACCAGCTCGCTTCCCGTGCCGAATATAACGAGATCGACTGTGTGATCTATCTTCGTGATACACAGCTGGCCAATTATAATGAGATCAACCCTCTTCTTAAGGCATGTGATTATAACAGCATTCCTTATGCGACAAACCTCGCAAGTGCAGAGATTCTGATCCTGGCGATCGACCGTGGCGATCTTGACTGGCGTGAACTTATCCGGGATTCTTCCTTCTAAAAATCGATATGGCAGATTATAAAATCTTCACAAGAGACGGGACATGTGAGGCCAATACGTATTTCGTCGTTTTTGGCCCGGAAGTATTAGTTATCGATGCTTCTAACCGTTTCGACAGGTCGATGATCCCTGAAGGCACAGTTAAAGCAGTTCTTTTGACACATGGACATTTTGACCATATTATTGCTGCGGAAGATTATGTCAAGAAGTTTTCCTGCCCGATCTACGTCTCCAAAGAGGAGCTTTCCTGCTTTACTGATCCTGAACTGAATGTTTCCGCCTGTTTTGGATTTGCAACCATACTTCATGTGGAAGCGAAAACCTGGGACAGCAATACGATCACATCTGAAGAACTTGGCTTTTCCGAACCGGGACTTTTTACAGTCAAAGTTATTCCCACACCCGGGCATTCCGAAGGTTCGGTATGTTTCCTTCTGGATATTGGTGGTGAAAAGATGCTGTTTACAGGCGATACGCTTTTCCGCGGGACCGTTGGAAGAATAGATCTCCCCGGCGGCAGTGCTGAAAAGATGCAGGAGTCGATCAAGCTTCTTTCCCGGATGGACGATGATCTTCTTTGTTTCCCCGGCCATGGTGAACCGACGACGATCGGTCAGGAGAAACAGTATAATCTGTATTTCGGCGATATTTCTGTTGATGGCCGTGTCGTTGAGATTTGATCCTTAGTTTCGACAACGCTCGTCCATTTGTCGCTTTTTGTCGTTTTAATTCCCGTTAATGCAAAGCCCTTCCTGCTATATTGATGGCGGAGGTGACAGCGATGCATACGATTCAGACAGCGCTTTGTTTTTCTTTAGTGTTTACTGTTCTTTGCGGCTTGCTTTCCATGACGCCCGGGATGTATGAAAGGACCCGGGAACTGGCTGGGCTTTCGGTCGCATGTCAAGAAGAAGAGAATACAAAGGATTCCATTTTTGAGATCAAGGTCAAAGAATCGGGAAATACTTCCTGGAAGATCCAGATCTCCTGCCCGGAAAAGGCGTACCGCCTGGGCAAAGGTGTCCGTGACTCTCTTAAGATCTTTGCGTCTTAGGAGGTGTCTATGAAAAAGAAACTATTCGGCCGGCACGGGTCGATCACGGTATTTCTGTGTCTGATCCTTTCGGCGATCATTGTTTTAGAAAGCATATTTATTTCCGGGGCGTATCGAAGAAAACGGGAAGTCATCCTGACTGAAGCGGTGAATCACCAGGCGGAACAGATCATGTCCCAGTTTAACAAGGATTATCTTGACTGGTACGGAATCTATGCGCTCGACAGCATTGAAGCGGGTTCGTCGGTGTTTGAGACCATGACATCTGGCATGGAGGATACTTCTTTCCAGTACGAACTAAAAGACAAACTCGGGCCAGAGGATATTCGGACCTCGATCATTGATTATATGAAGCTTCGCGGTATCGCCTTTGAAGGCCACGGCATTATCGAAAGGCTCGGTGCTTCTCTCAAAGACCTTTCAAGAGGAACGTACAATACAGACAAACTCTCTACCTGGCTCCCGAAGTTTAAAAAGTATGTCCAGAACCGCGAGAAATACTCGTTCTTCTGGGGTATCGTGAAAAAGATCTGCGAAGCGACGGGAATAGATGATAAAGTCCGGGAATTTACGAATTTTGTGGATCAGCTCGACGATGTGTGGCGCGCGGACAGCAGCGCTGCATTTCAGGCCGGAGATACATCTATCGTCCTTTCCATCTACGATCCGACCTGTGTTTCGACGATCGCCGGTGTGTTCGATCGTTACCTTGATTTGGATCTGCCCACGCTTGTCGACCGTTTTCTCATTAATGAATACGCATCGTTTTCTTTCGATTCATTGGTGAAATCCTATGAAGATTCGGACGAAGAAGAGGAGTGCAATATCCTTGGCATCCCGTTTTCTGATATTCACGGGGAGAACCGTCTGGATCTGGAGTATCTTCTGGTCGGAAACGATAGTGATTTTTTTAAGCGGTCCGCATCTTTCGGTTTCCTCCTGGGAACTCGATTGATTTTGGATCTGAGTGCTTTTTTAATGGATTCAGGCAAAAGGAAGCTCGCGCTGGCGATCGCGGAAGTTATGTCGATACTGATCATGGTGATCTCCTGTTTTACCGTCATCATCTCACCGAGGGTACTTCAGTTCTTTGTCATATTTGCAATGGCCTATATCCGTGCGTTCAGTGATGTGCTGAAGCTTACGTCCGGAAAGACCGTCCCGCTTTTTTATAACGATAAAGTGACGAGCAGGCTCGGCAAATTCGCTGATACGGTTTATCGGGACTATTATCGGGTATTTCTTTTCCTGGTTCCGGAAGATAAGCTTCTTTCGAGAATGCAGTACATTATCGAGAAAGATTGCGGGGAAGACCTGTATACAGGTGTTCGGGCGACGGGTACTTGGAAAGATGTCTCTTATCAGGTCGAAAGGAGGTATTCACTATATGAGAATGAGAGTTAGACGGCTTTTCCTTTCTTGCGGATCGATCATACTTGAGGCCTCGATCGCGACTCCCATATTTCTTTTGTTCCTTGCGGCCATGATCTCTTCCATCACTGCTGTAAATGCGGATCTATATATCCAGCGAGCAACAGAAAACGTGGTGTCGGAACTAAATGTCGCGATCCCTCTGGCTTCCCAGGGTATCCTTTGTGTGGACGATATCTCCTCATTCCTCGGGTTTTCGGGCCCTTCGGATTCGGAAAGCCATACACTTGAAGAAGTGATGGGGTATTTTGGCATAGCCAGCGGTGTAACGGGCATTGACCTCGAAGACGTGATCAGTACAGCGATCTTTGGTCGGTTCGTCCGTGACCGCATCCTGATCGAATACGGGAAACTGTCAAAAGACGGGTGGGTCTACGATAAGATCCTTCAAAACTGTTCTGTGTATCTGGATTACGAAGGGAAACAGAAGAGTATCTATCTTTATGTTTACTATGATCTTGCGGCCGGCCCTGTAGGGATCCCAAGATCGTACTGCTCCTCGCTGGCACTTTATGCCGAGAAGTTCCCGGATGGCTCTGGAGAGAAAAAAGAAGACCCCGAGGCAGATTCGGTCTGGGAAAAAGAAAACTTCGAAAGAGGAGAGATCCTTCGGGAGAAGTTCGGAGGTGATCTTCCGTACAATTTTCCGACGATAAGCTCATTTGACGGGAATGAAGCCATATCGATCAAAAGCATCGATACGACATCTCCATATTATCAGAGTGAAAAGGCCTTAAAAGATAAGATCCGCTCGTATATCCGAGACCTATCAGGATTTGACGGAGCCAAGTACGGCGGATATACCATAAGCAGTGGTGAGGTCAAAAAAAGAACGCTTATCATCATCATCCCGAAAAACGGCTCAGAGGAGTGCAGAAAGTATATCGAAGAGCTCAGAGATTATGCAAAGAAACGGGGAGTGGAGATCAGAATCAAAGAGTACGGGAATTCACACCGGTACATTACGGAGGAAGAACCATCCGAGTGACATTTATATATAATATATAATAAAAAAGTTGTTGTCACATCGGATACCTTGCGGTATAGTAGTAATGCTGATATTTTGAGTTAGTATGTGTATTCGGAGGAATGAGATTGAAACAGAATATCGAGCAGGTTCGAGAAGTCGCTACAACTAGGCAGTCCGCGGTTGGATCTGAAAATGATCTTTCCATCGGTGACGTGCTTCGACAGGCAAGAAGACAGCTGATGACTAAGCGCATCCTTACAGCTATCGTTGTGATCCTTCTGATCACGATCGTTCTCTTCTTCGCTCTGACCGGCGGTTTCGGAGACTTTGTGGATTATCTGATCAGTCTTGCGGAGTGAGACGCTAGTGAATGATAAGTTGAAAGACAATCATATGGACGATCTCTTTGATGCGATCCTTACGCTTAAGACCAGGGAAGAATGCTACTCCCTGTTTGAGGATCTGTGCACGATTTCCGAGATCAAATCGCTGGCATCCCGCTTTCAGGTAGCGATCCTCCTTGCCAAAGGATATACGTACACCGAGATCTTCGAGAAGACAGGCGTCAGCACGGCAACTATCAGCCGCGTGAAGCGCTGCCTCGATTACGGCGCCGACGGATACCGTACGGTACTCGATCGGATGGATCTTAGCGAAGAAGTATCAGAAAAAGGAAAAATGGAAGGAAAAGAGAAGAAATGAGCATTATTACCAAGATCTTCGGAACGCACAGCGATCACGAGATCAAGCACATCATGCCGATCGTTGAAGCGATCGAGAGCCTTTCCGACAAGTATGAGAAGATGTCGGAAGATGAGCTTAAGAATATGACCAACGTACTGAAAAAGCGTCTGGCGGATGGAGAATCATTAGATGATATCCTTCCGGACGCTTTTGCTACTGTCCGTGAGGCCGCCAAACGAGTTTTAGGCATGAAACACTTCCAGGTACAGTTGATCGGTGGTATCATTCTCCACCAGGGCCGTATCGCCGAGATGAAGACCGGTGAAGGTAAGACCCTCGTGGCTACACTTCCGGTTTATCTGAATGCTCTTTCGGGACGCGGTGTTCACGTCGTAACCGTTAACGATTACCTGGCACGAAGAGACAGTGAGTGGATGGGTAAGGTTTACCGTTACTTAGGTCTTTCCGTCGGACTGATCGTTCATGATCTCGACAATGACGAACGCCGTAAAGCATATAACTCCGATATCACTTATGGTACCAACAACGAATTCGGATTCGACTATCTGCGTGATAACATGGTCGACAGAAAAGAGAAGATGGTACAGCGTGATCTCGTATACGCCATCGTCGACGAGGTCGATAGTATCCTCATTGATGAAGCGAGAACACCTCTTATCATTTCCGGTATGGGCGGCGAGTCCTCCGACATGTATGTTAAGGCGGACCGCTTCGTAAAGACTCTTAAGAAATTCGTCGTTGTTGAGACGGATGAAAAGGTCGATATCGACGATGTCAGCGGCGATTGCGATTACGTTGTCGATGAGAAGGCAAAGACGGCTGTTCTTACCGCCAAGGGTATTGAAAAGGCAGAGAAACACTTCAACGTCAACAACCTTTCCGATCCGGAGAATTTCGATCTTCAGCACTACATCAATAACGCCCTCAAGGCCAATGGTACGATGGAGCGTGACCAGAAGTACGTTGTTACTAATGGTGAGGTTATCATCGTTGACGACTTTACCGGCCGTCTGATGTACGGTCGTCGTTTCAGCGACGGTCTCCACCAGGCTATTGAAGCGAAGGAAGGCGTTAAGGTAGAAAGAGAATCCAAGACGCTCGCTACCATCACTTTCCAGAATTATTTCCGTATGTATGAAAAGCTTGCCGGTATGACTGGTACAGCTTATACAGAGGAATCCGAATTCCGTCAGATCTACAGTCTCGATGTTATCCAGATCCCGACAAATAAGAAGATCCAGCGTATCGACGAGCACGATGCTGTGTATAAGAACCAGAGCGGTAAGTATGCAGCTGTTCTCCGTCAGGTAAAAGAAGCGCATGAAAAGGGTCAGCCGGTACTCGTAGGTACGGTTGAGGTAAGTAAGTCCGAATTCCTTTCCAAGATCTTCACCCGTGCGGGTATTCAACATAATGTATTGAACGCGAAGAACCACCTGCGAGAGGCGGAGATCGTCGCTCAGGCAGGTCGTCTCGGCGCGGTCACCATCGCAACGAACATGGCCGGCCGTGGTACCGATATTCTGCTCGGTGGTAACCCCGAGTTCATGGCTAAGCAGGAGATGAGAAAGCTCGGTTATACCGAAGAACTGATCGATGCTTCCACCGCATATAACGAAACAGATGATGAGACGATCCTCGAAGCGAGAACGCGTTTCTCCACTCTCGAGAAGGAGATCAAAGAGAAGATCGCAGGCGAGACCCAGAAGGTCATCGAAGCAGGCGGACTTTTCATCATTGGTACAGAACGTCACGAATCCCGTCGTATCGATAACCAGCTCCGTGGTCGTGCCGGCCGTCAGGGTGACCCGGGACGCACGAAGTTCTTCCTGGCTCTTGATGACGATCTGATGCGTCTTTTCGGTGGTGAACGTGCCAATGCGGCATTTGAGACTCTCGGCGTAGATGAGACGGTTGAGATCCAGTCCGGTATCCTTTCCAAGCAGATCGAGAGCGCCCAGAAGAAGGTCGAGGGCATGAACTTCAGCGCAAGACGTCACGTGCTCGAGTACGACGATGTTATGAACGTACAGAGAAATCTTATCTACGAACAGCGCCGTAAGGTCCTCGATGGTATGGATATCCATGACACCATCAAGAAAATGTCTACCGCTGTTGCTGAGCGTGTTGTAGAGCGTGTGGCTCTTGACGGAAAGATCAATACCGAAGAGTGCAAGGGCTTAAAGGCCAATATCTCTGATGTATTCGGTCAGGTACCGGTAATTGATGAGATCACTAAGACCATTAATGATAAAGAAACAGCGGATGCTGAAGAGATCTCCGAAAAGCTTGTCGAACAGGCTCTTGAGAAGATCGAGCAGCGTGATGAAGAACTCACTCCTGAGATCTTCCGTGAAGCTGAGCGCCAGATCCTCCTGTTCAACGTTGACCAGAAGTGGATGGATCACATCGATGCGATGGATCAGCTCCGTAATGCGATCGGCATGAGAAGTGTCGGCCAGAAGGATCCGGTCGTAGAGTACCGTATCGAAGGTTCTGAGATGTTCGATGAAATGAACATGCTGATCCAGAACGATACTGTAAGACTCGTTATGAAGGCGAATATCGAAGCCGGTCAGAAGATCGAGAGAAAGTCTTCTGTTAAGAAGCTGCAGGAAGGTCACGGCAGTGCTCAGCTCGATGCGGTTGCTAAGCGTGCCCAGTCCGGTGCAGATGCAAAGGCAAACCAGCAGGCAGGTATCGTACAGAACCAGCCGGCAAAGCGTGACTCCAAGAAGGTCGGCCGCAATGATCCGTGTCCGTGCGGAAGCGGCAAGAAGTATAAGAACTGCTGTGGAAAGGATTCCAATGACTGAGTCTTACATTAAAGACATCCTTGAGGCATCTGAATTTACCAAGACACAGGTATCCGAGATTCCGGATACCTGTCTTGTGCTTGGGTCTGGACTTGGTCCTTTGACCGAGCGCGTGGAGACGATCAAAGAGATCCCCTATGAAGCGATCCCGCATTTTCCGAAGACGACTGTCGCGGGACATGACGGTAAGCTTCTGGTGGCACGTCTTTCGAATAGACTGACATTCATCATGAAGGGACGTTTCCATTATTACGAAGGTTATTCTACACAGGAAGCGACATTCTATGTACGCGTCATGGCAAAACTCGGTGTGAAGAATCTCATCATGACCAATGCCGCCGGCGGGATCAATAAAAACATGAACCCATCGGAGCTTATGGTGATCACCGATCATATCGGTCTTTTCTGTGATTCTCCGCTTCGAGGTGGGAATCTGGATGAGTTTGGCCCGCGTTTTCCTGATCAGACCAGAGTCTATGACAAGGGTTTACGTGATCTTTTAAAGGAAGCCGCTTCCGAACTTCACATTCCTCTTCATGAGGGTGTGTACGCCTATACCCGAGGTCCCCAGTATGAGACACCTGCTGAGATCCGTGCACTTTCCGTGCTTGGAGCCGATGCTGTCGGCATGTCCACGGTAGCTGAAGCGATCGCCGGCAGTCATAGTGGGTTGAAAATACTTGCAGTTTCCTGCATTACCAATTTTGCGGCCGGTATATCCGGACAGCCGCTTTCCCATGAGGAAGTCATGACAAATGCCAATGCTTCCTCGAAAAACAGTATTGCATTGATGGAGAAGTTCTTCTCCAAATTGTAAGGAGGCTTTTTTATGAGTGAATTACCTCGTTATGAGATCCGTGACATCGCTTTGGCTCCGGAAGGACACCATAAGATCGACTGGGCATATAGAAATATGCCCGTTCTTCGTATTATCGAGAAAGAATTAAAAGAGACACGTCCGTTTGAGGGATTAAAGATCTCTGTCAGCGTTCATGTCGAAGCAAAGACCGCCAATCTTGCCCTCGTTCTTCGCGAAGGCGGTGCTGATGTGGCACTTACCGGCTGTAATCCGCTTTCCACCCAGGATGACGTGGCTGCTGCTCTTGTTGAGCGCGGCATGAAGGTTTACTGCATCCATGGCGCAGATCCGGAGACATACAGAAAACACCTTGAGATGACGCTTGCATTCGGTCCGGACATCGTGATCGATGATGGCGGCGACCTCGCTATGCTTTTGCACTCTACGCATCAGCATCTGGTATCCGGTATGCTCGGTGCATGTGAAGAGACGACAACTGGTGTTCACAGACTCAAGATCCTGGAAGAAGAGGGAAGACTTGCTTATCCGGTCATCGCCGTAAACGATGCCCGCTGCAAGCACCTTTTCGATAACCGTTTCGGTACTGGTCAATCCGTATGGACCGCTATCATGGCGACGACGAACCTGATCGTTGCAGGTAAATATGTTGTCGTTGCCGGTTTCGGCATGTGCGGTAAGGGTGTAGCTCTTCGTGCCAAGGGGATGGGTGCCCGTGTCATCGTGACCGAGATCGATCCGGTAAAAGCCTGTGAAGCCATTATGGAAGGCTACGATGTCATGACCATGGATGAAGCAGCTCCGCTGGGCGATGTTTTCGTAACAGTGACCGGCTGTAAGGACGTTATCACGAAGCAGCACTTTGAGAAGATGAAGGATGGCGCGATCTGCTGTAATGCCGGCCATTTCGACGTCGAGATCAATCTCGTTCAGCTTGCTGAAATAGCAAAAGAGAGAAAAGAATTAAGGAAAAATATCGAGGGCTTCGTCATGGAGGACGGAAGAACGATCTGTATCCTCGCCGAAGGCCGTCTGGTCAACCTTGCCAGCGGAGACGGACACCCTGTAGAGATCATGGATATGAGCTTTGCTCTTCAGGCCCAGAGCGCCAGATATATTGCCGAGCACGGAAAAGACCTGGCGAAGCATGTATATGATACCCCGGTCGTCATCGATGACCGTGTCGGTGAGTTCCTCTTAAAGTCGAAGGGTTATTCCATCGATAAACTTACCCCTGAACAGGACAGATATATCCATTCCTGGGATCTGGAGGAGTGATCTATGAGTAAATCTGTTTTATTCTCCGGCTTTACCATCGTTACCCCTCATGACGATTCCCCGGTTTCTGTCATTGAGAACGGCTATTGCTCCGTTTTCAGTAATCATATCGTCTATGTGGGCACTTCAAAAGATGAGGCCGAAGCAGCTTTAAAAGCTTCGGGGGCTGAGGACTGGTTCGTCTATGATGGAAAGAATAAGATCCTCTGTCCGACATTTGCCAATGCCCATGCGCATACTCCGATGTCTATCTTCCGAAACATCGCAGATGATACATCTCTTCAGGACTGGCTCTTCGGTGAGATCATCCCGAGAGAAGATAAGATGATCTCCGGAGATTTCTACTACGGAAATCTTCTGACTCTGGCCGAGATGATCGAAGGCGGAACGGCCTGTGCCGCAAATATGTACGATGGTCAGATCGAGATCGCCAGAGGCGCTATTGAGACGGGATTCCGTGTTCAGCAGACCGTTATGGGAAAGTCCTTTAAGGACGGCGTCTGGAGTGTCGATCGTAAGAGTATCGAGGATTTCCTGGCTTTCATTAAGGAGCAGAATACGGATCTTATTAAGCCGAGCCTTCTGGTGCATTCGATCTATCTTTATCCGGAAGAGTTCTATAAGCCTCTTTCCGAAGTGGCGAAGGAATTCGATCTTCCGGTAAGTGTCCATATCTCCGAGACGAAGACCGAGATCGAAAACTGTGTTAAGAGCTATGGTGTATCTCCTGTCGTAAAGCTCGACGAAGCGGGACTCCTTTGCGATACGACAGTTGCCGCTCACTGCGTGCATCTCGATGATCAGGACAGGATGATCCTTTCTGACCGTAAGGTATGGGTCGCACATAACCCGTCAAGCAATATGAAGCTCGCATCCGGACTTGCGGATCTTTTCAAAATGCAGAAAGCAGGGGTAAGGCTCTGCCTCGGAACTGATGGAGCGGCAAGCAACAATAATCAGGATATGTTCCAGGAGATGAAGCTTGCTTCGTTTATCGCCAAGGGATCCACCTATGATCCGACGCTTCTTTCGGCATCGGAAGTCTTCACGATGGCGACGAGAAACGGATATCTCGCTTGCGGTTTTGAAGATTGTGGTATTATAGATAAAGGCTATCGCGCGGATATTCAGGTCATTGACTACGATTGCCCGCAGATGTGGCCTCTCGGGAATCCGGTCTCTTCGCTGGTTTATTCCTGCGGACCGAAGTGTGTGGAATCCGTCATGATCGATGGAAACTTCGTGCTTTATAAGCATGAACTGAAGACGATCGATCTTGAGAAGGTGAAGGAAGAGACGAAAAAGACGATGACTCGTCTTAAGTAAAAGAGAAAACGGATCTGATTCCGTTTTCATATGTCCTCGTAGCTCAGCAGGATAGAGCGGCCGCCTCCTAAGCGGCAGGCCGGAGGTTCGAATCCTCTCGTGGACGCCAGTAAAAGAAAGACTCCTATACTATCGGGAGTCTTTCTTTTTTCTTCAAAATTGATTTATAATGCAGATATCAGTTATGACAGGAGGTCATCTTATGAAAACACTTATTGTCGTAGATATGCAGAAAGACTTTATTGACGGGGCTTTGGGCTCCAAGGAAGCAACGAAGATCGTAAGTAACGTGGTCAAAAAGATCAAGACCTATGTCAAGAACGGGGATCGCGTGATCTTTACACAGGACACGCATAAGAAGAATTATATGAAGACCAGGGAAGGCAAGTATCTTCCTGTTCCACACTGTATCAAGGGTTCCGAGGGCTGGATGATACCTGAAAAGATCCGTAATGCCGCACCTGATGCACTTGTGATCGAAAAGCCTTCTTTCGGGTTTACCGGCTGGAAGCCGCTCCTTAATGGTGATACCGATCCGGTCGAACTGATCGGACTTTGCACGGATATCTGCGTGGTATCTAATGCGCTTACGATCAAAAACCTCTTCCCGGAAAGAGATATCATGGTCGATGCGGCCTGCTGTGCCGGTGTATCTCCGGCCTCCCACGAAGCTTCGCTTCTTACCATGAAGTGCTGTCAGATCGATATTGCCCATGAGGGAAAAGAACCTTGGAGGAAAGCATAATATGAAACTTCATCGAATCATCAGAAGTCTCCTTGAGACGGATATGTATAAGTTTTCCATGGGGCAGGCGATCTATCACCAGTTCCCGTCGTATAAGACCACCTGGACTTTCCGTTGCAGAAATAAGGACGTCAAGTTTACATCTGAAATGATCGAAGAGATCAAAGACCAGATCCGCGCTTACTGTGAACTGCAGTTTACGGAAGAAGAACTTCAATACCTGGATGACATTAAGTGGATCAAGGGCTCCTATATCGATTTCCTTAGACTGTGGAAGCCGAGATATGAGGACTTTGACATCACGACTGATGCAGAATGCGGCCTTTCGATCGAGACACGCGGAACCTGGCTCAATACTTCGATGTACGAGATCCCGACACTGGCGATCGTAAATGAAGTATATTTCCGCATGGCCTATGACTATGACGATCTCATCAAGAGCTTTGAAGAGCGCCTTAACGAGAAGATCGGATGGCTCCAAAGCGGAAAATACTGCATTTCTTCCTTCAGTGAATTCGGCATGCGACGCCGTTTGTCGGCTGAGGCACAGGAAATGGCCGTTCGCGCGCTCGCGGCCGCGGATCTTGCGGACAGTAAGTTTGTCGGTACATCGAACGTGTTCCTGGCAAAGAAGTATAATCTGACACCGGTCGGTACGATGGCGCATGAATGGATCATGTGCGTTGGCCAGGGCGATCACAAGCATAACCCGGCATATTCGAACTGGTATGCGCTTCGCGCCTGGGTAGATGAATATGGCGTCTTAAATGGTACTGCGCTTACCGATGCGATCACGACAGACTGCTTCCTTCGTGACTTCCAGCTGACATATTCCACGCTCTTTTCGGGCGTGCGTCATGACTCTGGAGATCCGATCGAGTGGGGAGAGAAGATGATATCCCACTATAACTCCCTCGGGATCGATGCAACTACGAAGACGCTTCTTTTCTCGGACAGCCTGAATTTCGAAAAAGCGGACAAAATATATCGCCACTTCCAGAGCCGTGCCAAAGTGGCTTTCGGTATCGGTACATATATTGCAAACGATACGCATATGCCTGCTTTGAACATCGTCATGAAGACGACGCTGTGCAACGGTCAGGATGTGGCGAAGATATCCGATGTGGATGGTAAAGGCATGTGCAAGAATCCGGACTATGTCCATTATCTGCAGCGCTGCATCGACTGGCGCATGGAACACGAGTGATCCATTAAACAGCTATCAGATATACACATTACCAGAGGCGGCATCCGGATTAAAGATGCCGTTTATCTGTTCATCCGTAAGATCGATCCCGAACAGATCCTTGTAGTAGCTTTTCGCTTCGGCCGTGATGTCGATATCCGCGAAAAGATCCGGATAAGCGCATTTTGCGAGGTAAAGGAGCGTGATCGGGGTATCGGCGCCCGGGGTATAGCTTCTATACATTCCTAACGGCATCTTAAAGACGTTTTTGTTCTTAACGGCGTCGATCTCACTCCAGTCATAGTTGCCGATGGTATTCCCGTAAAGATCTTCCGGATAAGCCTGATTGAAATTCGTGATGAAGATCAATGTCGGATTCCACGTATAGACCTGCTCGATATTTACTGCCACGGAGTTATCTGTCGTCAGTTCCTCGCCGACGTTTACGGCACCTATAGCCTCGGCCCAGAACTGTCCGAAAAAGAGTTTTCCGGATGTCGTGATATTCGTCTCGTTGATCTGAAACAGGAAGAAGACACGCTGTTTTTGATCCTGCGGAATGCTGTTGACGCGTTCCTGCACGAGCTTATAGATCTCGTTGCTTCTCTTGGCTACTTTCTCAGCCTTATCGTTCTCCTGGAAGATCTCGCCTAAAAGAGAAAACCAGTTGTTCAAAGTCTCGATCGTGTTATAGTTCCATTTATTAACGGAAATACCGATCGCTGAAAAACCGCTGTTTCTCAGCTGTTCTCCGAGTTCTTTATTCGATCCGCTGTAAAAGACGATATCCGGCTGAAGCTTTGTGAGTTCTTCGATATTGACGTTCGATCCGTCCATAAAGGAGGTGGAAGCCTGAAGGATCTCAGGATAGAGCTGGCCGAGAAGACCGTTTTTGGCAGCGATCATGCTGGCTTCGTTCATGCCGACGATCTTCTTACCTGAGTCAAAGAATACGGTCAGGACGGAAGGGAGAGGGAGGATGTCACAGACGACGATTCGGTCGATCTGATTTTTGACCTCTACCTGATTGCCGTTATGGTCCGTGACCACGTGGGTTCCCGAAGAATCTTTCTTTGATTTTGCCTTACAGCCCATGGACAGCCCGAAGGACATGACCATGACGACCGTTACGATCAGAGAGAGAATGCGTTTTTTGTTCATTTCAATTACCTTCTTTTCTTACAGTTTTTCGGAGATATCCGAGATATCGCCGATCAAGTTGGGAATATATTTACGGTAGATCCTTCCCGAGCAGGCTTCGTGCGGCCAGTCGATAACACGTGCCTTTTCTGTCAGGATATTCCGGTAGGTGGGGTCGCAGATGACCGTTTCCGCGCCGGACAAAGCATCAACGATATCGTCTTCGTAAGGCGTGTAGCGGTCAGTGGAACGAAGGAGAGGTCCATCGTTTGTGGGACATAAGATGCGGAAAGAGCGTCCTGTTTCAAGAAGCAGCGCTTCCGAAAGAGAAAGAGCGGCGATCTCTTCACCGATGAGAAAACACCCGTCTGAAGGCGCTTCCTTGGTTTCGAAAATATCCGTTCCTTCTCCGTTATAGAGCTTTTCGAGAGAAGAGAGGACTTTCCTGCTGAATTCTTTTCCATAAGGCACAGCTTCAAGATAAGGTGTTCCGAAAGTGTCTTTCAGGAACTTGGCGGTGTCTCTTCCGGTACTTGAGATCACGAGGTTTACATCGGCACACCCCATGTTTTCTACGGCTTCGAAAGTCGTGTTCATGGCGTAGGTGCAGTTGACCTTCCAGCCGTTACCGGTAAGGAGTTTTACGATGCTCTCGATCTGTCCGTTTGTGGAAAAATCGAGGGGAGTCGCGCCCAGAACATTGATATAGTGGTCCCTTTTCGGAGTGATGTCTTTTCGGACGAAGCGCGCGGCCAGATCCCGAAGGGCCATCGCGGCACCGGAGACATAGGTCTTCATGCCGGTCGTGTTGAATCCGAAGGAAGGGATACCGGTCAGATTTTCGATCTGCATCGCCACGCTCGGACCATCAAAGCCTGTCATGGCAGGGATAGGCGTACCTGCGATCGCGATGAATCGCGGGTGAAATTTACGGGCTTCCGTGACAATATCGGAGATGAGTTTTTCATCATCGCCCATGATCGCCTCCATCTCGGAGATCGCGGAGACGAAGAGCATGCTGTCCATATCGTACCAGCGGGGCTCATCGTGTGTCGTATAGGTGGAGTTGCATCCCGAAGCGTCGTGGATGATCACCATGCCGCCGAGCTCAAAGAGAGAAGAGGCGACGCCGAATGCATCGGCACTGTATGTGGAAAGGATCCTACTTGTCTGGTTCATATGCAGCTTTCACACCCCCATGCCTTTTTCGAGATCCGTTCCCGGATGTCTTTTTCGTTTATAAATGCATCTTCCATAAGTTCGCAGAGTTTTGTGACTGCCTGGTATCCGTAAAGTCCGCCATTCTCGACGATATCTACGAAGTGCGGCGCGCCGTTAAAGTGCGCGGCTTTCTGGCCGATACACAGATAATCGGATCTTTGGTGGTCGGCGGCAAAGCGCATCTGCGGAGAAAGCGTCGGCCAGATCTCCAGATCCGGGTGTTTTTCGCAAAGGTATTCGTAGTCTTCTTTTTCTTCTCCGATAAAAGCATCGGCATAGACGCGGCAGACATTGAATCCGTGGTCGAGAAGAAGACGCGCAAGACCCAGAGGACGCGTGAAAGAAGTGTAGTCGATCGCGACCGGTGTGTCCTTTATCAGTTCTTTTGCAGAAGCTAACGCTTCTTCACACTTTTCTTCCTCGGCATCAAAATCCGGAAGAACGATCGGAAGGGCTTCACTGAGCTTTCGGACATTTTCGCGGATCTCCTTATACGTAAAGGTGAAGGGAAGATAAAGAAGTTTACCCGAAAGACGCTCGGAGAGGTCCTCTCCGCCGACTTTAGCAGACGGATAATCGACGATATAGTATTCGGCGCGCGCCATCTCCTGATACTCCTCGTAGGTATTACATTCCGTCAGCTCATAGATTTTGATACCGGCGGAGGCAAGCGCCTTATAAAGAGTGCTGTCTTTGGCCGTGGAAAAGTCATTTCCTATAAAGGCGACAGATCCGGGAAGGATATCCTTCGGCTTCAGAAGACTATAGAAACGGCTTCTCATGATCTGATCCGGTGTGCGACCGCTCTTTCTCATGATGGGGTTCATATAGCAGTCGGTAAAATCGATCATAGGGAAGCGGGAGCGGAGTTCTCTATAGACCATATCCAGATCGCAGCCGCAGAAATGGTGGACACAGGAAGTATAGACCAGAACGCACGGCGGCTTTTGAGGCAGCTCATCGATGATGTGGCTGACACCATCGATGATGAGATCTTCCATATTGCCCTCGATCAGGTTACTTTCTTCGACCGCGACAGTCGAAAAACGCTTTTCGGCACGCATCTCATATGCGGTCAGTACGACACCGCGAAGACAGCTGGCGGCGCAGACGAAGATCTCGTGCGCCTGCGGGATCAGCATGCCCTGATGGGCGATGTTCCAGGTGCCGCGGGCAGGGGAGGAGAACTCGAGTCCTGCGGGAAAAGGGCTCGGGAACGAGATGTCCCTGATCGGGATCGGATCGATATTGACTTCTATTCCATTTACTTTTCGAAGCATATTCGTAATTCCTTATTTTTCTTCACAGCAGCAAGGACCTGACGTGCGAGTGTTCTGTATTCTTCCGCCATTTCGCTTTCCGGGAAAGCCTCGATAACTGTCTTTCCGAGATCCTCGGCATCGGTGACGATCTCGCTTCGGGAAAGTGTTCCGACGATGGAAGACCCGATATCGGAGCAGAGTTCTTCGACCTTTTTTACTTCATCCTTCACATTTCTTCTGTTTAAGATGATGCCGCCGAGAGAGGCATATCCTCTTCCTTGGAAGTTGTCGAGTGCAACAGCGATGTTCGCAGCAGCATGGATCGCCATATTTTCTCCGGATGTGATGACGAATACTTTGTCGGCATATCCGCCGCGCATCGGCATGGAAAATCCGCCGCAGACGACGTCGCCGAGTACGTCATAAAGCACGACATCCGGCTTGTATATTTCGTATGCACCTTTTTCTTTCAGTTTATCGAGAGCGGCGATGATGCCTCTTCCTGCGCATCCGAGACCAGGTGTCGGACCGCCGGCCTCAACGCAGATCACTCCCTTATAACCGATCCTGACCATCTCATCGAGGGTCAGATCTTTTCCTCTTTTTCTTACAAGCTCCAGTACGGTATCCATTTTTTCCTGTCCTCGCAGGGAGATGGTGGAATCCGCCTTCGGGTCACAGCCGATCTGCATGACCTTTTTGCCCTGGTCCGCGAATGCGGCGGCAAGGTTACTTACGGTTGTGGATTTTCCGATACCGCCTTTTCCGTAGATAGCGATCTTGATCATATGTGTTCCTCCTCTTTTACGTATGTGACCTTGACGCTGACAGAAGGAAGGAGGCTGAGTCTGTGGGAAAGCTCCTCGATCCTTCTTTTCGGACCGTCGAGGTTGACGTTGATCAGGTATACATTTCTTTTTCTGTGTGGCATGCCCATGCGTCCGAAAAGGATATCGGGATATTCGTGAAGGATCGTGTTGATCTTCCCGGATTCCTCGAACTCTGAGCAGATGATGGAGATGCTCGCGAGGGTGTCAGTTTCCGTATCATCTGGCAGTTCTTTTTCCGAAGCATCGGACTTCTTCGGAAGAAGCGATACAGGGATGACGTTATCGATCTGGTTACTGTCGGTCTCGATCCTTCCGATGATGGCCTTAACGCCGAAAGCATCCGCAAGATTTTCTTCCGTGATGATCTCTTTCGTCGCACCGAAACGCACTTTCCCATGGTCGAGAAGAAGGGCTTTTGCGGATCTTCGAAGCGCATGGTCCGGATAGTGGGTGTTAAAAAGGACGCCCACACCTTCAGCGCTCAGCTGTGTGAGCGTATCGAGTACGATGATCTGGTTTTTAAAGTCGAGATTCGACTCCGGTTCGTCTAAGATGATGATGCCCGGATCACTGGCCATGGCGCGTGCGATCAAAGTCATCTGCAGTTCGCCGCCGCTTAACTCGTTACACTTCCTGTTAGAAAGTTTCGTAAGGTGCAGACGGTCGAGGATCGACTCGGCATGTTCGATGTCCTCTTTTCCGGGAGAAGAGAAGACCCCGATCTTCGGTGTCATTCCGAAAAGAACTGAATCCAGGACGGTATAGCTTCCCGCGATCCCGTGGGACTGCGGGACATAGGAGACCTTAGACCACATTTTGGCGGGCGAGAGGTCTTTAATATCTTCGTTATCCAGAAGACTTCTTCCGGAGCTCCAGGGAAGGATACCCATGATCGCGCGGAGCATGGTCGTCTTACCTGCGCCGTTTGGGCCAAGGATACTGATGATGTCGCCGGAATTGAGTTCGAAGTTTACATCGGAAAAGAGCGGCGAGCCCTTCTTATATGCGAAGGTCCCGTTTTCGATCTTCAGGATCATAGTGACCAGCCTCCTTTCTTTCTCATGAGGAATAAGAAGAAAGGTGCGCCGATGATGGCCGTCAGGATCGAGATCGGGATCTCGGAAGCGGACATCGAACGGGCAAGCGTGTCGACGACGATCATAAAAGATCCGCCCAGAGAGATCGACGCGGGAAGCAGGTATCTGTGGTCATTTCCAAGCGCCATGCGGCACATATGCGGGACGATCAGACCGACCCAGCCGACCTGACCGCACATGGAGATCGAAGATGCGGTCGCGGCCGTCGCACAAAGGATCGCGACAAGACGAAGGATACGGATATTCGATCCTGATGAGACAGCTTCCTCTTCCGAAAGCAAAAGGAGATTCAGTCTCCAGCGAAGCAGGAATAGAATGACGATACTGATAAGGATCGGGATCATGCCGATCGCGATCGACTTATATGTAGCCGATTGCAGGCTTCCCATCAGCCAGTAGGTGATGGACGGCAGCTGCTGTTCTGAATCGGCAGCGAATTTTACCAGGGAAACGAGGGCCGAGAAAAGCGAACCCATCATGATACCGGAAAGGACGATAGTGCTCATATTGCGGGTCTTTCCGCGTGCGGCGAGCATCGTCAGCGATACGGCGATACAACCGAAAGCAAAGGATACGAGCTGTAAAATGATCGCAGTGAATCCGAGAAGGATCGAGAGTACGGCACCAAAGCTTGCGCCGCCTGCGACTCCGAGCGTATCCGGTGTGGCCAGAGGATTCTGGAAAAGACTCTGGAAGATCAGGCCTGCGCAGGAAAGTGCGGCACCGACTAAAAAGGCGAGAAGAAGCCGCGGCAGACGTACATTCCAGACGGTGATATAGGCCATCTTATTGATGCCTTCCGTATCCGAAAAACGCGCGGCGATACACTCCAGTACTTCCGGGACGGATACGAAGTATCTTCCTATACAAAGGCAGATCAGAAGAAGGATCACGGGAAGGATGATCAGCGCAAGAATATAGGACGTTTTCCAAAGGGCAGAACGCTTCTTGTTCATAGTCTTTACCTGAAACTTAACCTTCGGAGACAGATCCGTCGGAGACTACATTGGAATACGCGGTCTTCGAGGTGATCCCGGAAAGCTTCCCGATCTTTCCGGAAAGCGTATTAATGGCATCCTGAGGAGCATCGATGGCGATGCTGATGATACTGATATTCTTCTCACGGTAAGGGATGCCCATGCGTCCGATAATGTATTTTCCATACTCATGAAGAAGAGAATTGAGCTTCTCCACGGAAGACGGGTCTTCGACAATAATGCTGATGACAGCGACTCTGGTCTGCATATCTTTAGGATCCTTTCTTTCATTCAGTAAAACTTTATGTCAGAGGTTTGATCTCATTAGTGTAAGGTATCATCTATTTAGGGAGAAGTCAATGGAATTCCCTTGACATATCCTTAAATAATCGGTATATTTGTTTGTGCTTTGAACAAGCGCCAATGTGGCTCAGGGGTAGAGCAATTCACTCGTAATGAATAGGTCGTGGGTTCGATTCCCACCATTGGCTCCATGAAGAACTGTCTTACGGAAATGGTAAGACAGTTCTTTTTTTTGAAACGTTTATTGTATAATAGAAATGATTGAATTTGATTGGATGAAAAGGCAATTTATGTTTCAAAAAGGACAATTAACCGAAAAAGACCGAAGCTTTTCGAAAAGAGCCGGAAAAACCATCTCTGTGGTTCTTTCATTTTCGATCCTTTCCTGCCTTTTTCTGACTTCCTGTAAGAAGGTCAGATCTGAATTTCCGACGATCCCGACATCTGATACATCCGAGACGACCGAACATAAGGAAAGTGTGAGCATCCCGGACAGTAAGACGATGGAACTTACGGTCGCCTCTCCGCTTTCGTATGAGACGGTTTCCTATCTTGCGAAACTGTATGTTGCCAAGAGTTCCGGTCTCCTTGGCGATGGAGTGACCGGAGAGACGGTCGATTTAAGTTATCTTTCCAGCATCGACCTTCCGTTCGTCCTCTCCGTATATGATACGTCTGAGACAGGCTGTAATGCCGATACGCTGAAGCAGTGGAGGGCTTCCGGAGATATGCCGGACATCTTTCTGACCGACAGCTTCGATCAGGTCGTTTCGGAAGGACTTGCGCTTCCGATCACGAAATACCTTTCCGAGATATCTCTTCTTTCTTCAGACCGTATCTATACGGGACTTCTCAGTTCGTTCTTTACGTCCGGAGAACAGTATGGTATCCCGTACCAGACGTCGGCCGCTGTACTTTACTGCGACATGGAAGTCATGAATATGGCCGATATTGCGACCGTCAGCTTTAAACAGAGCAGAACATCACTTCTCGATCTTCTATCCAAACTTAATGAACTCAATGCTTCCGAGAGGACGGTACTTCCGTTCTATCTGGCAGGAAACCTTCTCCCGTATCTTCCCAGTGCGATGTTTAATCATTCTTATCTTTCCGCATCCACTGAAGAAGACCGCGCGGACCAGGCATATCGGGATTCGCTTTCCTATCTTGATTCGATCATCGGGACAGGTTTTTCCTACGAGAGTATGTCTGATGAGGAGATCGAGGCATTCTTCTCCGGTCTTTCGCCTCTTCTTTCCAGAAAAGTAGGCATCTGGGCAGGTACGACATCGGAGATCAGTATCTACGATAACTATATGCCGAATACGCTTTGCCTGATGCAGATCCCGGGGATCACCGAGGACGAGTACACATCGCCGCTTCTGATCTCTTATCCGCTCTGCATTTCGAGCTCCTGCGAGTCACCGAAAGAAGCTTCGGAGCTTGCCTGCTTTATGGCGCTTGATGAGGATGCACTGCTTCTTGCTGCACGCCTTTCACCGAAAGAAGGGTATATGCCGAGCATTTCATCTCCGACGGTTTGGAAGAACGTCGTTCTGACGCAGAAATACGGTTATTATCTCGAGCAGTTCCACGACCGGATGGACCAGGCGATCCCGATCCCCGCCGTTTCGGAGAGCGTGCTTTTTCAGCAGGATATCAGGTATATCTCCCAGTACCTTGAGGAGGCATACGAAGCAATAGATTTACAGGAGTAGCACTATGCCGGAGATCACATTGTCACCGATCCGCATTCTTGATTCCAGCAAGATCCAGAAACAAGGCATTCTGGAGCGTGTCACTGACGATGTGCCTTCTTTTATCCGTGCCGTCCTTTCCGATGTGAAGCGGAAGTACTTCGTCTGCACGGTAAAAGAGAATGGTGCGGACATGCTCATCGGGATCCTGGGCCTGGAGAATATTTCCTCGATCCATAAGAGCGCGGAATGCGTGATGTATTTTTCTTCGGAAAAAGAACTGCCCGGCATATCGGATGTGAATGGTCTTTTCGCATCTGCGTTTGACCGTCTCCTGCGATATGCATTTTTCGACCATCAATTGCATCGAGTATCGATCCTGATCCCTTCTTCCGACCTTGTTTCCGAGAAAGTCCTTCTTGACTGCCATATGCGTCAGGAAGCACTTTTAGAAGAGGCTTTGTATGTAGGGAATAAGTTTGAGGATGCGGCGCTGTTTTCACTTCTTGATTCCGAGTATCCGGATTATTCTGTCGGCTTTGTCGCCTTTAAAAAGGGTGTTGTCGCTGTCCGCGGAGATAATGAAGTGGTTGAGATGATGAAGTTTTATTCTTATGGAAAAGAAATCGAAGGTACGCTGGAAAGAAATGTGGCGATCCATACCGGTATTGCCGACAGTAACGGCGTCATGAAGGGAGAAGGCGCACCTGAGTTTAAAGACCTTCTTGATATGCCGTTTCCGGATGAGGTCAAACGCTGCATGATGGAGCTATATGAGTACTTTTCGAAAAGAAGAACGACTTTTGATATTAATGCCAAGCCACTCTATGGAAGTGATTTCCAGAAGAAGGTCTGGGAGAAAGTCTCCGATGTGCCTTATGGCGTAACGAGAAGTTACGAAGATATCGCGATGGACCTTACCGGTCAGGATAAGATCGCGGCGAGAAATCTGACTCGTGCCGTCGGTGCCGCCTGCAGTGATAACCCGCTGCCGCTTCTTGTCCCGTGCCATCGTATCATCGGTAAAGACGGACGTCTCATCGGATTTTCGGGTGGCCTCGAGATCAAGGAATATCTTCTGAATCACGAGATGTTCGGCATCCATATGTGTTAAGAGAGTCATCAGTTAGAGAAAGGATCTGAAAAATGAAGATCGAAATGTCCCCCTCCACGATGTTAAACCCTGTTCCGGTCGTCATGATCTCCTGCGCAGGGAAAAAACCGGAAAAAGAAGAGATGCGTCCGAACATCATTACGGTCGCCTGGGCCGGCACTATCAATTCCGAGCCCCCGATGGTCTCGATCTCGGTGCGAAAGTCCCGACACTCACATGAACTGATCTGCAGTACGAAGGAATTCGTCATCAACCTCGTGTCGGAAAAACTCGCCAAAGCCTGTGATTACTGCGGTGTTAGAAGCGGGGCAAAAGAAGATAAGTTTAAGAAGATGAAACTGACTGCGGATGTGGCCCCGAAAATGAAATATGCGCCGCAGATCAAAGAGGCACCGGTGTCCATTTCCTGCAAACTGAAGGACATTATTGAACTCGGATCCCATGACATGTTCCTTGCGGAAGTCGTCGCTGTTTCCGTCGATGAAAAGCTGATGGACAGCAAGGGGAAGATACGTCTGGATAAGGCGAAACTCGTGACCTACTGCCACGGAGAATACTTCACGATCGGCGAGCTTTTAGGCTTCTTCGGTTACTCTGTAGCATCGAAAGAAGCAATGAAAAGACGCATGCCCGGAAAAATGACAAAGAAAAGTAACAAAAAGTGACTTTTCGAAGGGCAAATAAGTTGACAATCGAAGTATTCTTTCATTAAAATTATATGGTGTTCAAATAAAGGGACATATGTTTTGAATCTTGAAAACTAAATATTGGAGGTGAGTACCATAGAACTTTGGTTAGCAATTCTATTGATTGTAATTGCTTTCGTAGTCGGTGCTCTCATCAGTGTAGGATTTTCCGTATTATATTTTCACAAGGGCATGTCAGCTAAGCAGCAGAAGCTGGAACAGGATATGGCCAAAGCAGAAGAAGATGCAGAAAGAGTAATTGGTGAGGCGCAGAAAAACGCAGAAAGCAGAAAGAGAGAGCTACTTTTGCAGGCGAAAGAGGAGATCACTAACGCAAAACTCGACTTAGAGAAAGACGTTAGAGAGAAGAAGTCTGAAATCGCCAGAGAAAGAAACCGTCTCGAGCAGAAAGAAGAATCACTGAACCGTAAGGTTGAAGCGATGGAACAGAAGGAGAGTGCTCTGGAGTCCAAGGTCAGCGATATTATGGCCATGGAGGAGAAGGCTCGTGAACTGGAACGGCAGAAAGTGATCGAACTGGAAAAGGTATCCGGATTATCTGTAAGTGATGCTCGAAATCTTGTTCTGGACGCTGCACAGCGTGAATACAGCCACGATATGGCGGTCATGCTCAAGCAGATGGAAGAACAAACGAAAGCTGAAGCCGACAAGAAGGCCCGAGAGGTCGTCGTAAACGCAATCCAGCGTTATGCTTCAGACTATGTGTCCGAAGTGACCGTTTCGGTAGTGTCCCTGCCGAATGATGAAATGAAGGGACGAATCATTGGCCGTGAAGGTAGAAACATCCGTGCGATCGAGACCAGCACCGGTGTAGATATCATCATCGATGATACGCCTGAGGCCGTAATACTCTCGAGTTTTGACCCGATCCGGCGTGAGATCGCCCGATTGACGATCGAAAGATTGATCTTGGATGGTCGTATCCATCCTGCGAGAATCGAAGAGATGTCTCACAAAGCCCGTAAAGAAGTAAACCAGACGATCAAGCAGGAGGGTGAACGTGCTGCATTTGATACAGGTATCGTCGGTTTGAATCCAGAGATCATCAAGTATCTCGGTAGATTACGTTATCGTACAAGTTACGGGCAGAATGTGTTGCAGCATTCAATCGAAGTCGCCTGGCTGGCTAGCATGATGGCGGCAGAATTAGGTCTGGATGAAATGCTTGCTCGCAGAGCAGGCTTGTTGCATGATATCGGAAAGGCTGCTGACTTTGAACTGGAGGGTTCTCATATTGAACTGGGTGCTGACATTGCCCGCCGTTATAAGGAAAACGATACGGTGATCAATGCCATCATGTCCCACCACGGCGATGTTGAACCTACAACGGAGATCGCTGTACTGGTCGCAGCGGCGGATGCTATTTCCGCAGCAAGACCGGGTGCACGCCGTGAGAACATGGAAACCTATGTCAAGAGGATCCAGAAGCTCGAAGAGATCGCTACCAGTTTTGATGGTGTCGAGAAAGCCTTTGCGATCCAGGCAGGTCGTGAGATCCGCGTGATCGTCAGCCCGGATAAAGTATCCGATGACGATATGATCTTAAAAGCCCGTGATATCTGTAAGAAAATCGAGGAAGAACTCGATTATCCGGGTCAGATCAAGGTCAATATCATCCGCGAAACACGTGCCTCGGATGTGGCAAAGTAAACCCAAAACAAAAAAGAAGAGTCTTTTCCTGAAAAAGGAGAAGGCTCTTCTTTTTGTTTTAATAGGATTTATGGTAAAATGAGTTTCAGATTTTTAGAAACTGAGGATTAGGCATTGCGGGTACTCTTTGTCGGTGATGTGGTTGCCCATCCGGGCAAAAGGATCTTAAAAAACAAGCTCAAGGCATTCCTTACGGACAATTCCGTAGATGCCTGTGTCGTCAATGCCGAAAACGTCGCTGCCGGTCTCGGGATCAATTATGCGTCAGCCAAAGAGATCTTCTCCTTCGGCGCTGACTGTATTACTTTAGGGAATCATTCCTTTTCCTGCCCGAATTATCTCCAGTTTGCCGATTCTGAATCCCGTGTGATCCGTCCCGGAAATGTCAGTGAAGCCTGGCCCGGACAATCGGAATACCTTATTGATCTGAAGGAGAAGGGAAGACTTCTCGTGGTCTCCCTGATGGGACAGGTCTTTGTGACCCCTATGGCAAATTCGCCGTTTCAGTATTACCGCACCAATATCTCCAGATGGAAAAAGGAATATGCACCTACGAATATCCTCATCGACTTCCATGCGGAAGCGACGAGTGAGAAAGCCGCGATGGGCTACATGGCGGACGGGGAAGTTTCTCTTGTTCTAGGTACGCATACGCATGTGCAAACCTCTGATGAGACGATACTGCCATTTGGTACCGGTTATATGACCGATGTCGGCATGACCGGGACAATGAGCGGGATCCTCGGTATGGATCCGGATGCATCGCTTAGAAGACTTGCCGATAAGCTTCCGGCAAGGTATACTCCTGCAGATGGACCTGCTTCTATGCAGGCGGTCCTCGCAGATCTCGATATAAAGAATGGGAAATGCCTGAAAATGGAAAGGATCAAGATATATGAATGAACTGAAAAAACCGACATGGATCACATATGTGCTCTGGGGTGAGCTTTTCGTCGTACTGGTATTCATCGACCAGTTCACGAAGAGTCTGATTACGAAGTCCCAGGCACTTTATACGATGTATCCGATCATTAAAGATTTCTTCTCGCTGATGTATGTAAGAAATACCGGAAGCGCGTTCAGCATGTTCGCGGACAAGTCCTGGGGAGTTACGTTCCTGAGTGTCATTTCCGCGCTGTCTCTTCTTGTTCTGCTGTTCCTTGCCTTCTTTGTTCTGGTGAAATACAGAAGCAGAAGACTTTCCGTATGTCTTATCTTCCTTTCGGCAGGAACACTCGGCAACCTGATCGACCGCGTTCGTCTTCATTACGTCGTCGACTTCCTGCGCTTTGATTTCGGAAACTATACCTTCCCGATCTTTAACGTGGCTGATATCTATGTCACACTTTCCTGTGTGGTCCTGGCGGTCCTTCTGATTTTCAGCGAACGATTCATTCCGGAGATCCCGTTCTCGTCCAAAGACGAAGAGGAGAAGTAATGGTAGAGACGTATTTCGTGGAAAACTATCAGGGACGTGTGGATACCTATATTCCTATGGCATGCCCTGACCTGACCCGTTCCCGCGCTGCCCAGCTCATTTCTGACGGTGCTGTCTCTGTCGACGGGAAAACGGTAAAAGCTTCTTTTAAAGTATTCGGCGGAGAAAAGATCGACATCGATTTCCCGCCGCCGGTCGATACCGACGCAAAACCGGAAGATATCCCTCTCGATATCGTTTATGAAGACGACGACCTGATCATCATCAATAAACCGCAGGGGATGGTCGTGCATCCGGCTCCGGGACATTATTCCGGAACCCTTGTGAACGCGCTTCTATACCATTGTGCCGGCAATCTTTCCGATATCAACGGTGTCATCCGTCCGGGTATCGTGCACCGTATCGATATGGATACTTCGGGCCTTATGGTCGCTGTCAAGAATAACGAGACACATCTGGCCATGGCCGAGATGATCGCAAATCACGAAGTCGTCAGAGAGTATCGCGCCTGCGTATATGGGATCGTCGATTCCGACAAGGGCACGATCCATGCGCCGATCGGAAGAGCCATGAATGACAGACGCAAGATGACTGTCTGCGAAGGCGGAAAAGACTCGATCACGCACTTTGAAGTGCTTGAACGTTTCCGTAAGGGAACGGATCTTCTCTGCAGACTGGAAACAGGTAGAACACACCAGATCCGCGCCCATATGACCTATATCGGACATCCCTGTATCGGAGACCCGCTTTATGCCCCGAAGAGAGAAAAGTACAACCTTCACGGGCAGGCTCTGCACAGCACATCCATTAAGTTTATCCATCCGAGAACGCAGGAACTCATCGAATACCATGCCGATGTTCCCGAGCACTACAGTAAACTTTTAGAACTACTCAGAAACGATGTATAAAGGAGACCTTGCATTGAACGAAGAAATCCTGTCTGTCAATCATTTAATTGAACTGTCTTCTAATAACTGTGCCTGGCTGAAGATCGTCGGCGAGATGTTCGAGAGTGAGATCATCACACTCGACAGCGGTATCCTCATCAAAGGAGACCCGGTCAAGACCGCAAAATGCAGCTCTGTGATCTCCGCGATGGATGCCGTTCTGGATCGAAAAGAACAGCTCGATGCGCTTTCTGTCAGGTATCTGTGTCTTCTGGAAAAGGAGAACAGACTTCCTGAATTCATGGCGGACGAAGATCCGGTGATCCTGACGACACCTGCCGGACGTTCCGTACGTGCCAAGACGCTCGGACAGCGTGTATATGTCGATGCGATGGCCAAAAATGATGTCGTCATCTGCAAGGGTCCTGCCGGTTCCGGTAAGACATTCCTCGGCGTGGCGATGGCTGTTCTTGCTCTTCGTGAAAGATCCGTCTCCCGCATTATCCTGACCCGTCCTGCGGTAGAAGCAGGTGAGAAACTCGGTTATCTTCCGGGCGATATCGAAGAAAAGGTCGATCCCTACATGCGTCCGATCTATGACGCGCTTCTCGAACTGATGGGAAGAGAAGGCTTTGAAAAGAATATCGACCGGGGGATCATCGAAGTCTCTCCTCTGGCCTATATGCGTGGCCGAAACCTCGATGATTCTTTTATCCTTTTAGATGAAGCCCAGAACACTACGATCGAACAGATGATGATGTTTTTGACCCGTATGGGCATGAATTCCCGAGTATGTGTCTGCGGTGACACGACCCAGATCGACCTTCCGTCCGGTTATCCGAACGGACTGGACGATGCCATGCGCGTACTGAGAAATATTCCGGGGATCGCCATCGTTTCTCTACAGGAGACGGATATCGTTAGAAATCCGTTGGTGCAAAAGATCATAATGGCTTATAATGCAAGAGAGAGGAGGCATGGCGGAAATGCGTAATACCAAGAAGAATCAGCGTCTGTTTAAAGTGATCAGTATTGTTGCGATCATTTTGCTTGCGGCGCTGATGGTCGCCCTCGTATATATCGGATCTCTTCCGAAAAAATACGATGTTCTTCAGGGGCAGGCCAGTGAATACGACATTACCGCGCCCCGTTCTGTAAAAGATACCTACGAGACCGAGCGCCGTGCGATCCTCGCCCGGACAGAGGTCGAACCGATCTATGTCATTTCCGATGATGTGTCCGCCCGGAACAAAAAACTCGTGGATGATTTCTTTTCCTACTGCGAAGAGCTCCGTAAAGCCAATATCGATGAAAACGGTATGGTGATCAGAAATAAGAAGGAAATGGGCGATCTTCTGCTTCGTGCGGTCAAAGAATCCTACGATATCACGCTCCCTGAGGAGACAGCCTATACGCTTGCCAACATTTCCTTTGTTGATTTTTCCTATGTTTCCACGCAGTCAAAAGAGATCACGGACATGATCTCCATGAATGCTCTCGACGAGCAGGCGCTTATGGTGGAGATCAACAACTATGCTTCTTATGTAAAAGATTCGCGCACCCATGAGAATACTGACTATATTTCGCAGGATGACCTGATCACATCGCTTCTGAACCATCTTCTCAAGCCGAATGCCGTATATGATGAAAATGCGACGGAGAACGCCAGAGAATCCGCGTATAAGAATGCGGTAAGTGAACCTGTCATGATCCAGAAAGGTGCCCGTATCGTAAGCGTCGGAGAGACGATCTCCCCGCATGTGTACAGCCAGCTTCAGGATCTGGATCTTCTGCCTTCCAATTCCTTTAACTTCACGCTCCTGATCGGTATCATCGTTTATATCTCGATCACGGTGGCTGCAGGCGCTTTCTATCTGACGCGTTTTGAAAAGAAGAATAACTATGACTCCAAGACATTGATCTCGCTGATGATCGCCTTTATCGTACCGCTCATCACCAGCCGGTATCTGACCTCGATCTCGCCGCTTTTTTCGACGATCATGTTCACGACGGTCATTTTCGCGACATATCTCGGTGTGCAGGGCGGTATCACGATGAGTGTGCTGTCGCTCCTTGTCGTTCTTCCGATGAGCAGCTTTAATACCGAGCTGATCTTCGTATCCATCATCACGATCTTTATCTGCTCGGTCATTGCCGGCCAGAGAAACCATAAGTACAACGCCGCGACACTTATTATCCTGACAAGTATCGCCGCGGTTCTTGCTTCGCTGGGCTTTAACCTTGTCTCTCAGTCATCCAAGACAGATACCTTTAACTCCGCGCTTTGGGCCGTGATCGGTACGGCTTGTTCGGTGGTTGCAGCGATCGGCTGTGAGCCGCTTTTCGAACTTATCTCGAATACAGCTTCTCCGATGCGCCTTCTGGACCTTGCGCAGCAGAGTCATCCGCTTCAGAAGAGGCTTTTCCTCGAGGCTCCGGGAACTTCCCAGCACAGCATGATGGTCGCCAACCTTGCCGACTCCGCTGCCGAAGCGATCGGCGCGAATGCACTTCTGGCGAAGGTCGGTTCGTACTATCACGATATCGGAAAGCTCGAAAGGCCGGAATACTTTACCGAGAACCAGATGGATGGTGTGAACCCGCACGATAAGCTTTCCGTAGAAGAGAGTATCGCGATCATCACATCGCATCCGTCGGACGGATTAAAACTTGCGAAGAAATACCGTCTTCCGCTTCCGATCCAGAGCATTATCCTCGAGCATCACGGCACGACCTGCCCGGGTTACTTCTATATGAAAGCACAGAAGGAAGCCGAAGCGAAGGGCGAACCCATGCCGAGAAAAGAGGACTTCAGCTATAAGGGCTCTGTTCCTTCTAGCCGTGAATCCGCCATCATCATGATCGCAGACTCCTGTGAAGCGGCGATCCGCTCCCAGGGCATTCACGATGTCGAAGAGGCGGAGGTTCTTTTCCGAAAGATCATTAAATCTAAAATCGAAGATGACCAGCTGGTGAATTCAGGATTGTCCTTTGACGATCTTGAACGCATGATCCGTGCCTTTATCCAGGTATATGCCGGCTTCTTCCACGAAAGGGTGAAATATCCTGAATGAGTATTTCTATTGAAAACAAGACCAGATCATACAGTAAAGAAGAGGAGAAGACCTTCCAGAAGTTCCTTAAGAAGGCGATGGATCTTCTGATTTCCAAGGATTACGTGGATGACAGGATCAGGTCATCCGGTGCGGAAGTTTCTGTGGATGTCCGTTTTGTCGGTACGGAAGGAATAAGGAAACTCAATGCCGAGCATCGCGGAAAAGATGCTGTGACTGATGTGCTTTCTTTCCCGGTCCTTGATATGACGGATGGGAAGCTTTCCTCAGATCTTATGCCCTATGACTTTTCTTTTTCCGAAAAAGGAAAGAAGATCCTTCCGATAGGCGACATTGTTATCTGCCCGGAGCGTGCGAAGAAGCAGGCTTCTGAATACGGCCATTCCATGGACAGAGAGATGCTGTTCCTCGCAGTGCACTCGCTTCTTCATCTTCTGGGATTCGATCACGAAACCGGAAGAGATGAGGAACTGATGTTTTCCAAACAGGAAGAGATCATGGTCGGGATCGGCCTTCCGAGAGATCCTTCCGCGCCTGAGAGAAAAATGACTTCGGGAAAAGAAGAGAAAACGGCTTCTTCCGATGAGCATCCGGTAGGTGAGATGCTACCGCACTGCGGGTACTGTGCTCTCGTAGGACGCCCGAACGTCGGTAAATCCACGCTGCTTAATACGATCTCCGGCATGAAGCTTGCGATCGTTTCCCATAAGCCGCAGACCACGAGAAATAACATTCAGGCGATCTATAACCGGGACGATGCCCAGGTGATCTTCGTAGATACGCCGGGTATCCATAAACCGCAGTCGAAGCTTTCCGAATTCATGGTGGATTCTTCCTTCCGTGCGGCTAAGGGTGCTGATGTCGTGGTCCTCATGGCGGACGGCCGTTTCAGTAAACCGGCCAACGTTGAGATCAAGGCAGCGGAAATGGCGAAGAAACTGAAAAAACCGATCATCCTTGCGGTCAATAAAGCCGATGCTGTGACCAAGGAATCGCTGCTGCCGCTGATTGCGAATTATTCGAAGATCGCGGATTTTGAGGCGATCGTACCGATCTCTGCGCTTAAAGACGATGGTGTTGATGAATTGATGAATGTCATCATCTCATATCTTCCGTCCCAGCCCAGATATTTCCCGATCGAGGAAGTAACAGACCAGTCGGAACGCGAGATCTCTGCGGAACTGATCCGTGAGCAGATCCTCCACTATACGAACGAAGAGATCCCCCACGGGACTGCTGTAGAGATCGATGCTTTTGAAGAAGAATTAAAAGAGGACGCGGTCGACAGCTACGATCGAAGTCTTGTTAAGATCCACGCGTCCATCATCTGTGAAAGAGATTCGCATAAGAGCATCCTGCTCGGCAAAAACGGACAGATGATCAAGCGCATCGGTACGGCGGCACGCCAGAATATCGAGAAGATGTGTGACTGCAAGGTATTCCTCGATCTTCATGTCAAAGTACGTAAGGACTGGAAGAACCGTCAGGTATTTCTCGACGAGTTCGGTTATACGAAAAAGGATGACTGATCCATGGGTAATAGTTTTACGATCCGCGGTGTGGTCATATCCTCAAAACCGCATCGTGATCAGGATGCTATAATCACCATACTTACTTATCAGCAGGGCCTTATTTCGGCCATGGTCCCGGGTGCGAAAAAGCATTCTTCGCGCATGGCGCCTCTTGCCACTCCGCCGCATCTTGCCGATCTCGTTTTAAGTGAGAGCAAGGGTTTTTACTACGTAAAAGAAGGCGAGACGGTCGAGAGTTTCCGTGGCCTTTACGATTCATTTGAAGCGCTGACCTGTGCCTCGCATATACTCGAAGTTGTAAAAGATACCGCCGTGGATCTTGAATCATCCCAGACGCTGTATCCTCTCGTACTCTATGTTCTCTATGATCTTTCGAAACATCCTGAAAAGTATAAGGCGATCGTATCGGCCTTTGAATGGCGTGTCATGGATGCTTTGGGATTTGCATTCGACTTAAGTGAATGTGAATGTGGATCGCCGGATCAGATGCCGACGCGGGCCTTTTCCTTCAGTAAATGCAAGCTTTTCTGTTCGAAGGTCGGATGTGTATCCAAAGCAGGAGACTACCAGTTCGTCTCTCTCGGCTGCATCGAAGCGCTCCGGTATATCCGCGAAGCCCCGCTTGAGCGTCTGACCGCTTTTCGCGCCGAAAAATACGTGCTTGATGATCTTTTCTCCGTAACACACAGATACCTTTGTGAGCGGCTCGAAAAGAATTACGACAAGCTTTTGATCTTAGATACGCTGCCGCCTGTCTGATTAAAGATCATCCCAGAGGATCTCGGCTTCGGAAGCAATGTATTCTGAGGCTCTCCAGTGCTCGGGCCAGAGGACACGGTAATCGTCCCTCGTGTAACGTTCATCCATTAATACGATGAAGCCCCGGTCGTTCTCGTCTCGGATGACACGTCCTGCTGCCTGCAGCACTTTCTCCCAGCCCGGGAACTTATATGCGTACGAGAATCCATCACCGAACTTGTTCTGGAAGTACTGGCAAAGGATCTCTCTTTCCTTACTGATCTGCGGAAGACCGACACCCACGATAAAAGCCCCCTTCAGTTTATCTCCCACAAGGTCGATCCCTTCGCCGAAATGTCCGCCCAGCACAGCGAATCCGAGAAGCGTTTTATCGCCATGGCGGTTGAAACGATCCAGATACCGTTTTTTATCGTCGGCATTCATGCCGGGCATCTGGATCATCAACTCGATATCCGGGTCTTTCTGCACCCGGTTCGAGATATCCTTATAGACCATCTCCATATAGGCAAATGACGGGAAGAAGACCATGAAATTCTCCCGGTGTCCCGAAATCATGCGAAGGATCGTCGTCGCGACCGTACTGCTCGAAAAGTTTCTTTCCTGATAGGTCGTTCTGATATCCTTAATGATCAGTACCTGAAGGTTTTCGGGCGGGAACGGACTCGGGAGCTGCAGCATCGTAGAAAACGTCGTGTCTTTTCCCACGATCATGCTCCGGTAGTACTGCTGCGGTGACATCGTGGCGGAGAAGAAGACGGCATTATGGTTGTCCCGAAGGATGGATGCGATCTTATCCGAGGCATCCAGGCAGTCTAATGTGATTGAGATATCGTACTGTTCATTTGAGCAGACGCCGGATCTCGTGACCTCGATGATATACGCATCGTCGAAATACATTTCAAGTATCGTCAGGAAGAAGCGGGCTTCAAAATAGAATTCTGAGAGTGTCCTTCTTTTGGCACGGTCCTCCAGATCGACAAGAATGTTCGCGATGTGAAAGCAAAGCGCCCAGAGGAGCTGATAGAGGTTCTTCGGGACAGATCTGGTCGCACGGAAATCCTCACCGATGACGATATCCTTTTCGGCGATGGAAGGTTCTGCCATATTGAGCCCGGCCGCATCTTTTTCAAAGGCATAATCGAGAAGCGTGAAATAATCCGCGATCTGATGACTGTATTTTTCGGTCTTGGCTGATATTGTCGAAAGAAGAGGTAGCGCATTTATAAGAGTGCTTCTGGAAAAGACGGCACTGAACATGTCTCTGGAACGTGAGATCATGTTATGCGCCTCATCTATAAGGATCGTGTGGCAGAATTCGTTCACGGCAAAATAGCGCTGCAGACGAATCCTCGGATGGAATACGTGGTTATAGTCACAGATGATGACATCGCAAGCGTTTGAGGCATCGAGCTGAAGCTCGTGCGCGCAGATCTTATACTTATGTGCCGTTCTTCTTATATCTTCGGGATAGATCGCGTCGAGCTGATGGAGTTCTTCCAGAGCTGCATTTAAACGTGAATAGTACCCTTCAGCATAGGGACAGAAACGGCTGTCGCAGAAATCCTCGCCTGCGGTACACATATTATCCTTCGGTGCGAGCTGAATGGATTTAATGACCAGACCCTGCTGGCGCATATCTGAAAGTGCTTTGTCTGCGACTTCTCTTGTGGCTAGTTTTGCGGTCGCGTAGAAGATCTTCCCGCCCTGGGCATGCGGAAGCCATTTTAAAGCAGGGTAGAGGGTGCTGATCGTCTTGCCGATACCGGTCGGTGCTTCGGCGATCAGGGTCTCCTTATGCTTAAGAGAAGAGAGAACGGCCTTCATGAAATCCTTCTGACCGTTTCGTACCATGGAATACGGGAATTTCATATTGCTGATCGATTCGTTTCTTGCATTCTCGTAATTAAAGATACGCGTGGCCTCAGCAAGGTAAAGAGCCATGGTATTATCGAAGAATTCGGAAGCCTCCGCGCGGGAAAACACCCAGCTCTTTTCAAGATACTGGTAATTGAGAAAACATACATATCGCAGGGTGATCGTGATGTCCTCCACATCGGTATGGCTCAGATAGTAAAGATGCGCGTAGAGCTTCAGCTGGGCTTCGTAGGTCGGAAGGATCAGATGCTCGACCTTTTCAACGATACGGTTATGTGTCTTGATCTCAATGAGATTGACGGCAGGACCATCCCCTTCGGGATTTTCGATCACGCAGTCGGCACGCCCGGTGATCTGGATGCGGAAAAGCTCATATTCGATCTCGGTGGCAAGGGAATACTCGGAGATCACGCCTTCTTCGCCGTATTTCTTCTTAAGATCCCGGAAGACACGCTGATGCATTCTCGTACCGTCCTGTCCGGACACGCCGCCATAACCGGCACCCAGAAGGGAACCGGAGCGGTAAATGCGCTCGCTTAACGCGCGGACAGAGATCTTGTGCAGTGCTTTTTCCATAGAATCATTATATCAAAAGGTGGAGATGCCGAATGCGTGATGTGAAATGCAATTTCGTTCAGAAAAAAATTCATATCAGCGTTGTGCTAGGTGAATAGTAGTGCTATACTTCACTTTGTTATATAAGAATATGAAATACTAAAAGGAGAAAGTTGCAAAATGGCGATTCGAATTGGTATTTATGGTTATGGTAATTTAGGTAGAGGCGTTGAGTCCAGCATCCGTCAGAATCCGGATCTCGAACTTGTCGCTGTTTTCACACGTCGTGATCCTTCCACATTAAAGATCCAGACGGAATCTGCGAAGGTCATGTCCGTTAATGATGTTGCTTCCATGAAGGACAGCATCGATGTCATGATCCTCTGCGGCGGTTCCGCAACAGATCTTCCGGAGCAGACACCGAAACTGGCTTCCATGTTCAATGTGGTCGACAGCTTTGATACACATGCGAACATCCCGACACACTTTGCTGAGGTAGATGCAGCTGCCAAGGCTGCCGGCACAGTTGGTGTGATCTCTGTAGGTTGGGATCCGGGTATGTTCTCTCTGGCCAGAATCTATTCTCAGTCTATCCTGCCGGAAGGTGAGAGCTATACTTTCTGGGGCAAGGGCGTAAGCCAGGGCCACTCCGATGCGATCCGCCGCGTGAAGGGCGTTAAGAACGGCAAGCAGTACACCATTCCGGTAGAGAGTGCTCTCGAGGCTGTCCGTTCCGGTTCCCAGCCTGAACTGACCACACGTCAGAAGCACACACGTGAGTGCTTCGTAGTACCGGAAGAAGGCGCTGATCTTAAGCAGATCGAAAATGATATCAAGACCATGCCGAACTACTTCTCCGATTACGATACAACCGTACACTTCATTACAGAAGAAGAACTCCAGAAGAACCACAGCGGTATCCCGCACGGCGGATTCTGCTTCCGTTCCGGTGTTTCCGGTTTTAATAAAGAAAACAAGCACGTTATTGAGTACAGCTTAAAACTCGATTCCAATCCGGAATTTACAGCTGGCGTTCTGACAGCATATGCACGTGCGATCTACAGACTTTCCAAGGAAGGCGTGACCGGCTGCAAGACAGTTCTGGACATTGCTCCTGCTTACTTAAGCCCGCTTTCCGGTGAACAGCTGAGAAAAGAACTCGTATAAGTTATACACTTTTATAAAGCAGCGGAGCCGCACGAAATGTGTCGGCTCCGTTTTTTTATACGGAAAAGAAAAAAGACCGGAAGCCTTTCGACTTCCGGTCTGGTGCGGATAGCAGGACTTGAACCTGTACGACCTTGCGATCACTAGCACCTGAAGCTAGCGCGTCTGCCAATTCCGCCATATCCGCAAATGCTTATCTATAATACTAAAAGAATTCGGAAAATGCAAGGTCATTTCCAAAGATTTTGAAAGAAAAGATCAGCATGCTTTTTTAGGTGTGTTTAAGAAAATGTGATACAATTAAACCAATACATCATGGAGGTGAAAAACATGGATATTAAGGCAAAAATTGATGAAGTTGTAAAGAAAGTTCAGGGCGATCCGTCTATCGCTAAGAATTTTGAAAAAGAACCGGTCAAGACGGTTGAAGGCATCATCGGTGTCGATCTTCCGGATGATGTGATCAATAACGTTGTAGACGGCGTTAAGGCGAAGCTTTCTGCAGATAAGGCAGGCGGAATCGTAGATAAGATCAAAGGCCTGTTCTGATCCTTTCTCTTATCTCAATCTGTTGTGAAATAAAGGAGCTGCCATAGAAGTTATGGCAGCTCCTTTTCCAATGAGGATGAGGTAGAAAAAAATGCAAACAAATAACGGTGGCTATCTGTGTACATACTTGAATGATTTGAGCTGGACGTCTCCACCTCCGCGATAGGTAAGGTACAGCGGTGCTTTTCCGTTTGTGACCGCATGCTTGAACTTCCCTTCGTACTTTTCCCATACCGTCATGAAACGGACCGGGATCTCACAAAGGACCTCTCCGTCGAGATCTGTTCTTACTTCAAATGTACCGTTACCGTAACCTCTGACGAACAGCGTGATGCCTGTTACGTCCTTAAGGTCGAAATATTTAAATCCAATGGTCGCGCCGTCACGGATCTGGGTGACATATCCCGTCTCGTGATCGCCGTCTCTGCCTTCCTGGATGATGCGGGCCACATTGTGCTGACCGACATAAGGCTCCTGATCTTCGTTCATGGAGAAGATGTTGCAGGCGATATAGGAAGGATACTCCGGCTGGTCGGAAAGAGGACCGCCGTTCAAGCCGCAGGAAGTGATCTCCACCTGCCTGATGCTGCCGTCTTCGGCAAATTCGATCTTCTCGGCACAGCCCTGACGGGAATACCAGGTGTTATTGGTATGTCTGTGATAGAAGATATACCATTCACCGTTGATCTCGACGATGCTGCCGTGGTTGTTCGCGCCGTAGCAGGAAGGCTTATCCGCTTTCTTATAAGAATCGATGCCCAGGTCGCAGTTGCTGACGATGACTCCGCCGTAGGAGAAAGGTCCTTCCGGGGAAGTGCTGGTCGCATAGCAGAGCTCGTGCATGACCTGAGAAGAATAGACGAAATAGAAGATACCGTTTCTTTCGCGGATGGAAGGCGCTTCAAAGAAAGCGTGGCCTTCGTATTCGGTTCCCTTGGAATACATAGTTCCCGGAACGATGAATTCCGGTCCCTTTTTGATCGTGAGCATATCCGGTCCGATAACGGTGACCATGGCGCCGTGACGGGAAGCATCTGTCTGTCCGCAGAATCCCGTATAAAGATATGTGGTATCGCCGATCGTGATCACGCCCGGGTCGAACTGCGGTTCGTCGGTGTCTTTGCTTCCGATGAGAGTGCCGTCTTCATAGTGAACATGACCGTAGAACTTAAATGGTCCCTGCGGTTTCTCGCTTCTTGCAACAGCTACCACACTCTGGTTATCGAGAACATAGAAGAGGTAGTAGAGTCCATCAGGACCTACTGTGACATCCGGAGCATAAAGACAGCCTTTGTTTTCGGAATTATCCGGATCGTCTGTTCTTCGGAAAGAAACTCCTTCATACTTCCAGTTGCCGAGGTCGTTGACCGGAGCGGACCAGGAGACATAGTCGCCAGGGCAGAAGAACGAACCGTTAAAGAAGTCGTGGGAACCGTAGATATAGAGACGATCACCGAAGACATAGGGTTCTCCGTCCGGAATATACTCCCAGGAAGGAAGATACGGGTTAAAGGCCTGTTTCTTCATCGGAGCAGCAAGTGCTGCAATGCTTGCCGAGGGACGGGAAGAACTCTCAACACTTCCGAGTGTTCTGTCCGTGAGCCAGTCGATAAAGAACTGGTAATAAGCGGAATCCTGTACTTTCGGGATACAGCCGTCTTTGGTGAAGTGCATCTCGTTCTGACTGTCATTTGTATAGGCCAGCCAGTTCGGCATCTGCTCACCGGTGATATCGAGACCGTTCGGATTTCCGTTTTTCACGAAGTTCGTGATATAGTTTGTCATTTGTCTTGCGATGTCGAAATGTCTTCCAACGAACGGACGCCAGCAGGCGGCGAGAGTCTCAAAGAAGAACCAAAGATCCACAGAGTGGAAAGTGCCCGGATCATCTTCACCCGGAATATCTACTTCGAAACTATAGTAGAAGCAGGGAGCCTTTGTCTTATCCATAACAGATTTGACGGAACATTCGATCCCGCGAAGGGCAGCATACTTATTGCCATCCTCGACAGCGTGAGCTTCCGGGAAGGAAAGGAACTGATCGGCACGTGGTCCGAAGGTGTTTCTTGCCTGCTCCTCAAAAGAAGCATCGTTATCAGCATAGATATAACTCTTAAACTCATCGAAAGTGTTACCGGCGATGAGCGGGACATTCGCCTGTTTTCCTGAAAGCATGAGCTTGAACGGCTCGTCCTTTAAGAAAACATGGTCGATACAAGGCGTGAAGAAGAAGCCATTTTCTTCTCGGAATTTCGCATAGACCGAACGGATCGTAAGTGCGTCGATCTTTCTGGCTTCTTCGATCGTGGAAACGCCGAGGGCGGAAAGGAATTTCTCACCCATCTTCATGGTCTCTTCGATCGGCTTCGGGGAGATCACATTGTCTTTAATGAATGGACTTTCAATAATGCCCGAATAGATGATGGCTTTCTGATAAAGACCGATGCTGGACTCGGATGTCAGGTGTGTAAGGACAGAACCGCCGCCGGCAGACTGACCGGAGATGGTGATGTTCTTCGGGTCACCGCCGAATTTCTCGATATTCTTCACGACCCACTTGATACCTGCCTGCTGGTCGAGGGTACCGAAGTTAGAAGGAGCATCTGGCGATTCTTTCAAAAGATCCGGATGGGAAAGGAAACCGATAGCACCGAGTCTGTAGTTGACGGATACGACGATGACACCGCGCTTGGCGATCTGTTCACCATTAAATTCCATTTCACGGGGATATCCCCACTGGAATCCGCCACCGAAGAACCAGATGAGAACCGGAAGCCTGTCGTTTTCCGACTGGGCCGGAGTCCAGACGTTCAGATAGAGGCAGTCCTCATCCATTTCAATATCTTTATCAACATGCCATTCACAACAGTAAATGTCGGTTCCGACACCCGGCTGATCCTGTACGGAGATCGGAGCAAACTTTCCGCACTCGCGGACGCCTTCCCAATTTTCGCAGGGCTGAGGAGCTCTCCAGCGGTTTTCTCCGACCGGCGGAGCTGCAAAAGGGATCCCCTTAAAAACGGAGATTCTTGTATTATTTCCCTGAAAGCCGCGAACGAGGCCGTTTTCAGTTTTTACAACTTTAAGCATCCTGTTCCTCCTTGACGGGAAGTTCTTCTCCGGCAACTGTGCGCTGATTGACATAGAAGAGCTTCATCTGGATATCCTGGCTGTAGTCGCCGAAATCTTCTCCGAAAAGAGTCATACCTCCGCAGTTGGCGGTATCTTTGGGAACGGAGAAGGTAAGATCGATGGTCGAGTTGTAGTCGATATTCAGATCTTTCAGAGTCGTCTTGCCGATCTGATGTGTTCCATCGATGAACGTACCCTTGTGGTTGATGACCAGCGTCTTTAAAAGACCATACTGATTCAGCGGAGCCGGCCACCAGGCAGGAGCGATCATGCCCTTTCTGTCACCGAAATCACCGGGACTTACCCAGCTGCCAAGAAGGGTACCATTTATATAGAAATATATATCACTAGGATAATCATTATTATAAGAAGGACATTCCGAGGAGATCTCAAAGGAGATCTGGATCTCGCGGATCTTCTGACCGGCATGCAGACGGTTCGGAAGATTATAAGTGATCGAGCCATAGCCGAACCAAAGGATGCCCGCCTTGAATCTTTCCGGATAAGAGAATACACGGGGATCGTCGAGCTCGCCGATGATCTCTTTCGGTGTGCAGATACCGCAGGTCGGATGAATGTCACAGGTGGTGTACTGACCGACGCCGATGCTGTCTTCGTAACAGGGAAGAGGATTGCTCTTGGCGTTTTCAAACATATCAATAATGATACGGTCATGTACAGGCTGGATGATCTTGGAAATACCACGCTTGCCGGAAGTCGTCTTGACAGTTACAAGACCTGCACTTTCCAGTTTACTGATATGAAGAGTAATGGCGCTGTTGGTAACACCTACCATATTCGCCAGGTCATTCATACTGAGGTTGTTGTTTTCGTAGATCAATTCCATGATCTGGATCCGAGCATCGGCGCTTAGAGCTTTAAATACTTCAGACGCCTCCTGCAGGGAGTGAATACAAAGCATGTGGTTTTCCTCGATATAATTATTTCACAAAGAAATGAAATGTATATATTTCATCACTATTTCATCATAAGCAAGAACTATATTTCGCACAACATGAGAAAGTCTAGGTCTCACCCCTCAAAACTTTATATTCTTTGTATTGCTTATTGATTTTTCATACTGTCTCATGTAATTTTAATTAAGGGAAACATTTGATATTTAAGTCTTTTGTGAAATAAAACGTCTGTTTGTTTCCGAAAAAGAAGAAGGAGTCGCTATGTTTAAACTTGTTATCGATCCACAAAAAGAACTGGGACACATCGCTCCTGAGATCCAGGGCCACTTTTCTGAACACCTCGGAAGATGCATCTATGGTGGTGTGTATGTAGGTGAAAACTCCGAGATTCCGAATACTAATGGAATGAGAAATGATGTCGTTGAAGCTCTAAAGCAGATCAAGGTACCGGTCCTTCGCTGGCCGGGCGGTTGTTTTGCGGATGAATACCACTGGAAAGATGGTATCGGTGAAAAATCGAGCCGAAAGAAAATGATCAATACAAACTGGGGAGGAGTCATCGAAGACAACAGCTTCGGTACGCACGAATATATGGAACTTTGCCGTCAGATCGGCTGTAAGACGTATATCAACGGCAATGTCGGTTCCGGAACGGTGCAGGAGATGAGCGAATGGGTCGAGTACATGACGTTTAACGGCGTATCTCCTATGGCGGAACTCCGTAAGGAAAACGGACATGAAGAACCTTGGACTGTGGACTACTTCGGTATCGGAAATGAGAACTGGGGATGTGGCGGCAACATGGTACCGGAATTCTATGCGAATCTTTTCCGTCAGTATCAATCCTATGTAAAGCAGTATGATCCAAACAAGAAGATCAATAAGATCGCATGCGGTCCGAATGCCCAGGACTATGAATGGACAGAGACTGTCCTGAACCAGTGCCATAAGCTTTCCGGCTCCTGGAACAATGCACATGGTTTTATGGACGGGATCTCACTGCATTATTATACGCTTCCTTACGACTGGGCGAAGAAGGGCGCTGCGTCCGTCTTTAATGAAAAAGAGTGGTACATGACGCTTTCGAAGACGCTCTTCATGGAAGAACTGGTCACGAAGCATTCGGCCATTATCGACAGATACGATCCCGATCACAATATCGGTCTGATCGTTGACGAATGGGGCACCTGGTACGATGTGGAAGAAGGCACGAATCCGGGATTCCTTTATCAGCAGAATACGATCCGTGATGCGCTTGTGGCGGCGATCAATCTCAATATCTTCAATAAGCACTGCGACCGTGTGAAGATGGCGAATATCGCGCAGCTATGTAACGTGCTTCAGTCTGTCATCCTGACGGAAGGCGAGAAGATGGTCAAGACACCGACGTACTTCGTATTTGATATGTATAAATATCATCAGGATGCAACGCTGATCGAAAGCTTTGTCGACACCAAGACGATCGGGCTTGAAGAACAGTATAAGGTCCCGAATCTTCACGAGTCTGTTTCCAAGTCAAAAGACGGCAAGTATCACATCACTCTGGCCAATCTTTCTGTGGAAGAAGACTATGAAATCAAAACGGATCTTCTCGGTAATAAGATCTCTGTTGTAAAGGGTGAGATCCTTACTGGAAAAATGGATGACAAGAACACATTTGATGATCCGGATAACGTCCGGATCAAGCCGTTTGAAGCGTCTGTCGAAAACGAGGATAAAATCGTTTTCACGATCCCGAAAAACAGTGTTGTGCATCTTGAGGTCGAGCTCTGATGGACATATCAAAACCATGCCGCAGATGCCTCCTTTCGGAGATGAATGATGCATCAAAAATGGATCTGGTGAAGAAAGGGATCGAAGATCTTCCTGAAATTGACCGAGCGGATGAAAAAGTTTACGGGGAGCGGTTATCTAAATGCCGTCTTTGTGATAACTTATTAAGTGGAACGTGTCTTTCATGCGGATGCTATGTGGAGATACGTGCTGCTATCAAAAAGGGCAGATGCCCGGAGAAAAAGTGGTGAGGTACTTATGGATCCGAAAAGTGTAATTGAACAAGGTAAAAGTGTACTGGGTATCGAGTTCGGTTCGACCCGTATCAAGGCTGTTCTCGTTGATGAGAAAGGCAATCCGATCGCGTCTGGAAGTCACGAGTGGGAAAATGAGCTTCTCGATGGTATCTGGACGTATTCAGAAAAAGCGATCTGGGACGGTCTTGCTGACTGCTACTCGGATCTTAAGAAGAACGTTAAAGATCAGTATGGCGTGACCATCAAAACCTTTGGTGCCATTGGTTTCTCTGCTATGATGCACGGTTATCTCCCGTTTGATGAAAACGATAAGCTCCTCGTTCCTTTCCGTACCTGGAGAAATACCATCACGGAAGAAGCGGCAGATAAGCTCACGGAAGCGCTGAACTTTAATATCCCGCAGAGATGGAGCATCTCTCATCTTTATCAGGCGATCTTAAACGGTGAAGCTCATGTGCCTTCGATCCGTCATTTCACGACACTTGCCGGCTATGTGCATTTCATGCTTTCCGGTAAGAAAGTGCTCGGCGTCGGGGATGCTTCCGGCATGTTCCCGATCGATTCCAAAACCGGAACCTATGATGAGAAGATGCTCGATACATTCTCTTCCATGATCGCCGAAAAGAACTTCCCGTGGACGATCCGTGAGATCCTTCCTGAGGTCCTTTCTGCAGGAGAAGATGCAGGTACTCTTACAGAAGAAGGCGCCAAACTTCTTGATGTCGAAGGTGATCTTTCTTCCGGTATTCCGATGTGCCCGCCGGAAGGTGATGCAGGTACCGGTATGGTCGCTACCAATTCCGTACTCGTAGAGACCGGTAATATCTCTGCAGGCACTTCTGTATTTGCCATGATCGTTCTCAAAGAGAATATGAAGAATCTTCATAAAGAGATCGATATGGTCACAACCCCGACAGGTGATCCGGTCGCTATGGTGCACTGCAACAACTGCACTTCCGAGATCAATGCATGGGTCAGACTATTCGATGAGTTTGGAAAACTGATGGGCAAAGATTTCGACAGAGGAGAGCTTTTCGAAAAGCTTTATGGCATCGCGCTTTCCGGCGATAAGGACTGCGGCGGTCTTGTCTCCTATAACTATTTTTCCGGTGAGCCGGTAACAGGCTTTTCAAAGGGAAGTCCTTTGTTCTTCCGCTCCGCTGAAGATGCCTTTACGCTCAGCAATTTTATGAGAATGCATCTTTATTCGGCACTTGCCGCACTCAAGGTCGGCCTGGATATTCTGACTGTCGAAGAGAAAGTTTCCGTTAAGAAGATGTATGGCCACGGTGGTTTCTTTAAGACCCCGAAGGCCGGTCAGACCATCGCTTCCGCTGCGATCGGTTCTCCTGTCTGCGTCATGGAGACAGCAGGTGAGGGCGGTGCCTGGGGTATTGCACTTCTCGCTCTTTACATGATCGCCAGGAACGAAGGACAGACTCTTGCCGCATATCTTGAAGACAGCATCTTCGCAGGTTCTTCGGGATCCGAACTGCTTGCGGATCAGGCGGATATGGACGGCTTTAACGCCTTCATGAAAAAGTATGTGGATGGTCTTGCTGTAGAAAAAGCAGCTGTCGACATTCAGAAGTGAGGATAGAGGATATGTTAGAAGAATTAAAACAGCAGGTATTTGAAGCGAATATGCTTCTTCCGAAATACGGACTTGTCACTTTCACCTGGGGAAATGTAAGTGCCATCGACAGAGAGTCCGGACTTTTCGTAATCAAGCCGAGCGGTGTACCGTATGAGACGATGACGGCAGAGGATATGGTCGTTATGGATCTTGAGGGAAACCATGTGGAAGGTAAGTATAAGCCTTCTTCCGACACGCCGACACATCTCATTCTTTACAAGAGATTTCCGAACATCGGAGGTGTCGTTCACACGCACTCGTCCTATGCTACATCCTGGGCGCAGAGTGGAAGAAGTATTCCATGTTACGGCACCACTCACGCGGATTACTATTATGGTGCGATCCCGTGTGTACGCTGCCTGACAAAAGAGGAGATCGACCAGGATTATGAGACGAACACAGGTATCCTGATCGCTGATTCTTTTGAAAAGGAAAACCTCGACTATGAGGCGGTTCCGGGCGTTCTTTGCAAGAACCACGGACCTTTCACCTGGGGCAAAGATGCGCATGAGGCGGTACACAATGCAGTGGTCCTTGAAGAGGTCGCGAAGATGGCTTACCGCACTGAATTGATCAATCGCGAAGTGCTTCCTGCACCCTCTGAACTTCAGGACAAACATTATTTCAGAAAACATGGAAAAAATGCTTATTATGGTCAATAAAAATGCTATAATGGAATAACCAATTAAGGAGGATTTAAGACATGAACAACATTCCAGAAATCAAATTAGGTATCGTTGCTGTATCTCGTGACTGTTTCCCGATTGCTCTCTCTGAGAAGAGAAGATCTTCAATCAAAGCAGCTTATAAGGGTGATCTTTATGAGTGCCCGGTCACTGTAGAGAATGAGCTCGATATGCTCAAGGCAGTGGAAGATGTAAAGAAGGCGGAGTGCAACGCTTTAGTTGTTTTCCTCGGTAACTTCGGTCCTGAGACACCTGAAACACTGATCGCGAAGAATTTTGATGGTCCTTGCATGTTCGTGGCAGCAGCAGAAGGCGATGGAGACATGGTCAATGGCCGTGGTGACGCTTACTGTGGTATGCTCAACTGCTCATACAACCTCGGTATGAGACATCTTGACGGATATATTCCTGAATATCCTGTCGGAACAGCTGAAGATATCGCTGCTATGATCGCTGATTTCGTACCGATCGCTCGTGCAGTCATCGGCGTTAAGAATCTCAAGATCATCACATTCGGACCTCGTCCGCAGGACTTCTTCGCTTGTAACGCTCCGATCAAGGGCCTCTATGAGTTAGGCGTTGAGATCGAAGAGAACTCTGAGCTCGACCTTCTCGTTTCCTACAAGGAGCACGAGAATGACCCGCGTATCCCGGCTGTATGCGAAGATATGGCTAAGGAAATGGGTGAAGGTAAGTACTATCCTGAGATGAGCGCTCGTATGGCTCAGTTCGAACTTACACTGCTTGACTGGGCAGAAGCTCATAAGGGTGCTAGAAAGTATGTTGCATTTGCTGATAAGTGCTGGCCGGCATTCCCGTCCCAGTTCGGTTTCGAGCCTTGCTACGTTAACAGCCGTCTGGCTTCCCGCGGTATCCCGGTATCCTGCGAAGTAGATATCTACGGCGCACTTTCCGAGTATATCGGTATCTGCCTCAGCAATGACGCCATTACTCTTCTTGACATCAATAACTCCGTTCCGCAGTACATCTATGATGAGGATAGAGCTGGTTTCAAGAACTACAAGCTTACAGACACATTCATGGGCTTCCACTGCGGTAATACACCTTCCTGCAAGATGTGCTCCGACCGTGCCATCAAGTATCAGCTCATCCAGCACAGACTCCTTGAACCGGCTGGTTCTGATCCGGATTTTACACGTGGTACTCTTGAGGGTGACATTGCTGCTTCTCCTATCACATTCTATCGTCTGCAGTGCAACAGCGACGGAGAACTCGTTTCTTACATCGCTGAAGGTGAGATCCTCGATGTTAAGACACGTTCTTTCGGTGGTATCGCTATCTTCGCTATTCCGGAAATGGCTAGATTCTATCGTCACGTTCTCATCCAGGGCAGATTCCCGCACCACGGCGCAGTTGCTTTCGGTCACTACGGCAAACTGATGTTCGAGACATTTAAGCTCCTCGGCATCTGCCCGTGCAAAATCGGCTACAATAAGCCGGCCGGCGTTCTCTATCCGACAGAGAATCCGTTCAACTGATCCTTCTTACCGCAGAGCAGATCGCTTTGCATATAATGGAATGTAAGTAAAAGGCTGACCCCGCAACTTTTTCTAAGGTGCGGGGTCAGTCCTTTTCTGTTATAATATAAAGAATTATAAGAGGAAGCGTAATGAAGCCTTGATCCGAAAGTTTTTGACCAAACTTCTCAATAACATGAAGCTGCATAATAAGTTTCTTATTATGTATGTTTTCTGCGTTATCATTCCTCTTATCATCACGGACGCGATCGTTTTCCTGTCCATCTATGAGCAGGAGTACAACAACCGCATGTTTGAACTGGAAAACATCGCCAACAAGTATGTATCCACGATTGAGAGTACCGTTGTTTATAACTCCCGAATTGCCCGAGCCATCTGTGACAATGAAGAACTGAACCACTTCCTCGATGAAAAATATGAAAGTAAGAGTGCTTTCTTCATCAAGTACTACGACTTTGTCAGTAAATCCTTTTTTCGTACCCTGATCACCGCAAGATCTGACCAGGTCGCAATCTATGTTGATAATCCTACCATCGCTGACAGTATGTATTTTAAACACATGTATAAAGCTGTAGACAGCGACTGGTACCGTCGTTTTAAGGAAACGGGCAGGGAAGAAGCCCTTCTGGTCTACTACGATGATTCTATTGATCCTTTAAACGATCGTCAGCAGAAATTCTATTACGTTAAGAAGATGCATCTATATGACTCGAAATGCGATAAGCTCCTTCGTATCGATATTAATAGCTCCGAGATCAGATCCCAGCTTCTTCGGTTTTCCTCGAAGTATCTGATGTATGTCTGTAACGGCGACTATGTCGTATTTGCCCGTTTCGGTGAAGCGGTGAAAAACATCAATATCGAAAAGGTCGAAAAGGAGCATAAGCTCGAAGTCCATAAGGTCTATACCGCCTATGGTACGGATCTGGATGTGTATGTTTTCAGTGATGAACTACTGATCAATTCGATCATACAATCAAATCTCTGGATAATACTTCTCCTGTTGTTCTTTACACTCGTGTTCCCGATCCTGATCATGAAGATGATTGAAAAATCACTCGCCTCGCGTATCAAGAAACTAGATACGGCATTTAACGGTGATCAGGTGGACAAATTCCAGCCTATCGCGCATATCGAGGGAAACGATGAGATCTCCATGCTGATGAAGAACTATAATGCGATCGTTTCGGTCAACAATGAACTGATCAACTCCCTTTACAAGGATAAACTCAAGGAGCAGGAGAACGATCTTTCCAGAAAGAATGCAGAACTTTTGGCGCTTCAGAGCCAGATCAATCCGCACTTCATGTTTAATTCACTCGAAAGCATCCGTATGCACAGTATCTTGAAAGGTGAGGATGAGACCGCGGAGATGGTCGAGAAACTGGCCGTAATGACCAGACAGAATGTAGAGTGGGGAAATGACCTCGTCACTATCAAGAAAGAAACAGAATCGATCGAAGCATATCTTTACCTGCAGAGCTACCGTTTCGGAGACAGACTGTCCTTCAGTGTGGATGTAGATGATTCCTGCGCAAGCTATCTGATCCCGAAGCTGACGCTTGTTACGTTCGTCGAGAATGCCTGCGTACATGGCATTGAGTCAAAGTCTTCAGCCGGATGGATCTTCGTCCGTGTTTATAAGAATGATGAGCATCTTTGCATGGAGGTCGAAGATACCGGTGGCGGAATGACGGAGGAGGAGATAAGAAGTCTTCTTAACAGTATCGATGCCGTAAGTATCGATATGATCAAAGGTAAAAAGCACGTGGGTATTTTAAATGCCTGCCTGCGATTGAAACTTCATACAGATGGAGACGTATCATTTAATATCGACAGTGAAGTAGGCGTTGGCATGTGTGTGCTCATCAAGATCCCGTTTTCTAAACTTCGGGAAAGTAAATAAAAGTGGGGGTGGCTTATGTTAAAAGTGATGATCGTTGACGATGAACCTTATATTCTTCAGGGATTACAGCTTTTGATCGATTGGAACAGTGAAGGATTTGAGATCGATGCCCTTATGAGCAACGGTAAAGAGGCACTGGACTATCTTGCCGATCATAAGATCGATCTGATCATCTCGGATATCAAGATGCCGGTCATGAACGGACTGGACCTTCTGGATGAGATAGTAAGGCAGCATCTTTCGGATGCAAAATTTGTCCTGCTTACCGGCTATGACGATTTTTCCTATGTACAGCGCGCCATCCGGAATAACTGCATGGACTATATCTTAAAACCGGTAAGTAAAGATGATCTGACGTCGCTTCTTCGGAAGGTCGCCAATCTCAATAAGGAAAAAGAAAAGGATCGTCTGAGCCAGAGAAATATGGAGGATGCTTTCCTGGCGACGAATCTTATGTCGATCATTAAAGGGAAGTTCGACGACACGAACATCGATTATGTCACGAACCATTTGCAGCTGGCGGGCGGTATCCGCTTTGTCGATATCGAGATGATGACCGAGTCCGCATCCGAGGACGAAGACGATTATGATCTTCGTATTTTGCAAAAACAGATGTTTTCAGCCTGCAAAGATATCCTTAAGGAAAATGCCAGCCATTTCATTTTTGATGTTTCCTATGACAAGGATAATTACGATGTCGGCTTCATTTATTGTGAAAACATGGCCACGAGAAGAGACCTGACAGAGCGGGAATTCTTCGAGATGTTTCTGAAAAAGCTTGAAGTGCTATTTCCAAAGCCGGTGCGTATCATGTGCGGTAAGACCGTACCGGACGTATCTTCACTTTCCAAATCCTACAGTTCCTGTATCCGTATCAGTAGTATCATGGGATTCCATATGCAGAAAAACCTTTATTTATACGAAGATGATATCCAGTTCAGCCAGAGCGGCATCGTGCTTTGCAAGAACAGTCTCGATGAAGTTATCAGTGCCATTCAGGCCAATAATGATGAAGCAATCAAGAAAGCGGTGACAGATCTTTACGAGGAGATGGATATCTCCGGCCAGACCAGCAACGTGATCGACCTTAACATTAATTATCTTCTTTTCCAGCTGATTCATCTTGCTTCGGAACAGGATGATAATATCAACCAGGAAGAAGTTATCCAGTATATTTCGGAGCAGTCCTTTGAAAAATCGATAAAGCGCGGCTCGCGCCAACATGTCGAAAGATTCGCGATCGAGTATGCGGATTATTTAAATGGTCTTAGAAAGAATGTCTCCCGAGGTATCCTTTCCTATATCGAATCGGATATACGTGAGCATTATGCGGAAAATATCAGTCTTAGAAACCTCGGTGAGAAATATTTCATTAACAGTTCCTATCTGGGACAGATCTTCCGGAAGAAGTATAAGCAATCTTTCAAAGATTACCTGACAACTTACAGGATCAACGAAGCTGCCAGACAGCTTATTGCTTCCGACAAGAAGATCAACCAGATAGCAGCCGATGTCGGATACCGCGACTGCGACTATTTCATCCGAAAGTTTATTGAAACCATGGGATGTACCCCGTCAAAGTATAGAAAGACACATGCAGAGGGGTAATGGCATAAGTTCTGAAAGAACAAGACAAATAGCATAAATTAAACATGATTTCGCCTTCTTTTTATTGTGAAAGATACCTAGACTTTTTCATGAATTGATTAAGAGTTTCTCGGGTTGTTTGAAATACTATCGAAATCTAAAATTAAAAAAGAATAAGTTGCAACAAGCAACTCAATTTGAAGGAGGTTACATAATGAAATCAAAGAAGATTATTGCGCTTGCTTTGGCTTGCATGATGACTGTTGGGGCATTTGCAGGTTGCGCAAAGAAGAAGAGTGATTCCGTTGTTGACTGGACAATGATCGCTTTCATGGCTGGTAAAGAGCTGAATGAAGGCAACGAGATCCAGGAGGAAATCGCTAAGAAGACAGGTGTAAGAGTAAAGGAATCCTGGAACACAGCACAGGACGTTGCTTCTGCAGTTGGTACCATGATCGCTTCTAATGATCTTCCGGATCTTATCGATGGTGGTAACGGTTCCAAGATGCTGGCTGAATCTGGTATGCTCGTTGCTTGGGATGAATATCTCAAGAAGGATGAGTTCAAGAACCTTAAGGAAATGTTCTCCGACAAGCAGTGGGAGCTTTTCCGTCAGGCTGACGGTCACATCTACTGGGCTAACGTTTTCGGTAAGACCTATGGTGAGCCGAAATCCAGAACACACAACGACGAGGCTTTCTGGGTACAGGTTCGTGTTCTTGAGTGGGCAAACTACCCGATTATCGAAACTCTCGACGAGTACTTTGATCTTCTCCAGAAGTATGCTGAGGCTAATCCGAAGAATGCTGACGGCGTAGACGTTATTCCTTACACAGCTCTTTGCGAAGGCTGGAGATACTTCTGCGTTGAGAACGCTCCGCAGTTCCTCGATGGTTATCCGAACGATGGTTCCGTTCTCGTAAATCTCGACGATCCGGACAATCCGAAGATCGAAGACTACAACGTAACACCTACAGCTCACATGTACTTCAAGAAGCTCAACGAAGTTTACAACGCTGGCATCATGGATCAGGAGTTCGCTACAATGGACTACGATACATATATCGCTAAGCTGGCTTCCGGTGCTGTTCTTGGTATGTGCGACCAGAACTGGGACTTCTCTCAGATCAACAACACATTCATCGACAAGGGCTTCGATAAGCTCGGTTACAACTACGTTCCTCTTGGCCTCGTAGCTGAAAAAGGCCAGACAAAGAATCAGTGGCACGCTTACGCTGACGTACCGAACGTTTCTTCCGGTGTTGCTGTAACAACAAAGTGCAAAGATCCGGACAAGGCTTTCAAGTTCCTCAACCAGTGCCTCGACCAGGAAATCCATGATCTCCGTTTCTGGGGTATCAAGGACGTTGACTACAAAGTAGGCGAAGATGGTCTGTACTACAGAACAGAAGAAATGAGAAAGAATTGGCAGAACGATGCTTTCAGAGCAAAGCATGTATGTAACTATTCCTACCTCCCGCAGTGGGGTGGTACTCACCGTGATGGCAAGAACGCAATGAAGCCTGAGGATCAGGAGTCTGAGTTCTTCGCTACACTTTCCGAACCGCTCAAGAAGGCTTTCGAGAAGTATAACTATACTTCTTACGGTGACTTCCTCAGATCTGAGCACATCACAAAGCTCGGTTTCTGGTATCCGATGTATTCTCACTCCAACGACATGAACTCCACAACAGATTATGGTGCTTCTTGGGTAAGAATGGGTGAGTGCAAGCATGAGTGGCTCCCGAAGGTAATTACTTCTAAGGACTTCGAAACAGATTGGGCAGCTTATCAGAAGGCATATGCTGACTGCAAGCCGGAACTCTTCCTCGCAGAAATGCAGAAAGAACTCGATCGTCGTGCAGCTCTCGGTAAGTAATATTTCATGACGTAAGTATCTGTGGTGGCAACCACGGTTGTATAACTGTGGTTGCCATTACTAGGTTAAGGAGGCATATTCATGAGCCTTATAGAGAAAGACGCACCGGCTCTTAAGAGTAAGACAACCAAAGCCGATATCAAGCGTCAGAGCATCTTGCTCATCATAGCCGGCTTATATGTAATCTACGGAATTGTCTTTTATTATCTCCCGCTTTTTGGCTGGATCATGGCATTCCAGAACTATAAACCAAGAGATGGTCTCTTTGGTTCTGAGTTCGTCGGCTTAAAATGGTTTAAGTTCCTCTTTGAGGATAAGACATTCTTACGTGTTTTAAGAAACACGCTCGCAATGGGTATTATCAACCTTGTTGCTACTACTATTACTGCAATCGGATTTGCTATTCTTTTAAGTGAAGTCCGTAACGTTTTGGGTAAGAAAATCGTACAGACGATCTCCTATCTGCCACACTTCCTTTCCTGGATCGTGGTTACCAGTATCGTCCGTGATGCTTTTGCTACAAAGGGTATGATCAACGAGTTGCTCCTCAACTTGCATATCATCAAAACACCGATCAGTTACTTCATGGAAACGAAGTATTTCTGGCCGATCGTTGCTATCTCCAACGTTTGGAAAGAGACTGGTTGGAACGCGATCATCTATTTGGCTACGATCACAGCAATCGATCCTTCGCTTTACGAAGCGGCTGCTATGGATGGTGCGGGAAGATGGCAGAAGATCAAAAATATCACCCTTCCGGGTATCCGTTCTACGATCATCATCCTGTTGATCATGAACATCGGTAATGTTATCAATGCCGGATTCGAAATTCAGTATCTGCTTGGTCTCGGTGTATTGCTGCCGGTATCCCAGACTATTGATATATACGTTTTGAACTATGGTATGTCGAACTTCTCGCTTGGTACCGCAGCAGGTATCTTCAAGACATTCGTATCAATGATCTTAATCTTCACATTTAACTATATTGCGAAGAAGACCGGCGATGAACGTCTGTTCTAAGGGGAGGTAGTGTAATGTTCAAAAAGTTAACGAAAACAAAAATGAACGGATGGGACTGGGCGTTCGTTATCTGTAATACGATCTTCCTTATCCTGTTCTGTGCGGTAACACTTTACCCGGTTTTGAACACCCTGGCTTACTCCTTCACGGATGGATCGGAAGCTATTCTTAAGAATATTCATCTTGTGCCGAGAAAGTTTACTACTGCGGCTTATAAGAAAGTATTCAATATGAGCGGTTTCCGTCAGGGTCTGATCGTTACGGTCTCCCGTACCGTGTTGGCATCATTCCTTTCTCTTGGTGCGAATGCTCTTCTGGCATACATCATTTCCAGAAAGAACTTCATTTTCAAAAGAAGCCTGTCCCTTTTCTGGGTCATCACCATGTACGCCAGCGGCGGTCTTATTCCGTCGGTACTCCTTATGACCAAACTTGGTCTTACAGGTACATTCTGGGTATATATTTTCCCGGGTCTGGTAAGTGCATTTAATATTCTCGTACTTCGTACGTACATGTCATCGCTCCCGGATTCTTATGAAGAGTCCGCACAGCTTGACGGTGCAGGTCATATGACGATCTTTGTAAGGATCATCTCTCCTCTGTGTAAGCCGGTTTACGCGACAGTATTCCTGTTCGTAGCAGTTTGGCACTGGAACTCCTGGTTCGATGCAATGATCTATAACCGCTTGAAGTCGCAGAATACAACCCTGCAGTACGAGCTCCAGAAACTTCTGAGCTCTCTTACTCAGCTCAATCCGTCCGCGGACAGCTCGGGTAAGGTTACGGACATGACAACAGAAATTCAGGTCCGTGCGGCTGCAACGATTGCAACCATGCTCCCGATCATCTGCTTGTACCCGTTCCTTCAGAGATATTTTGTAACGGGTCTTACGATCGGTGGTGTAAAAGAGTAATCTCCATCTATATGTGCTACCTGTCTGTACTTCTATGGACAGGTAGCATTTTTATGCGTAAAATCAGATGAAGAGGTTAGTAGAATGAATCTATTGAAATATGACAGTCCGTTGATACAGTTCATAAATACTGTAGTCGATCTTATTATTCTGAATGTACTCTGTACGATCTGCTGTATTCCGATCATTACGATCGGACCGGCCCTGACTGCGAAATATGATGTGGCCATGCGTATCGTAAGAAGAGAAGAGCCGGCTGTATTCAAGCCGTTCTTTAAAGCGTTTAAAGAGAATTTCAAGCAGGCGACCATTATCTGGGTCATCCTTCTTTTTGCCTGCGCGCTTCTTTGTATGGACTGGTCCTGGATGATCGATACAGGTATATCGAATGTCCCGGTTCTCTATTTCGTTGCGGCTGCATTTATTACATTAGTTGTCCTTTTCATCATCATGACGATCTTTCCGATCATCTCCCGATTTGAGGTGACGGTGAAAGAAGCATTCAAGACGTCTGTCCTTTTTTCGATCGTCTATTTTATCGGACTTCTTTCTGTGGCGTCCATCATGGGATTTTCTTTATATGCGTGTATAAAGTATTTCAGGTATTTGCCGGCCGTTGTCGTGCTTTCTCATCTTGTTGTTGAATTCTGTCTTTGTCTGATCCTGATCCGTGGCTTTAAAAAACTTGAAGAGAAGTTCACAGATCCGGAAGAGGACGGTGATGAGAAGCCCGCAGAGATAGAGGATATAACAGAGGCTGAGAAGTGATATGGGCGAGAAAGTTTCACTGAAAAAGAAGATCGAGCAGGAAAAAGAGAAATTCTCTACGCTGGATAGACACGGAAAACTTATGTATTTCCGAGATTATTATCTTATCAAGGTCCTGATCGTTATCGCTGTACTTATCGGTATTGCCTGGTTTGCACGAGATGTTTTCCAGAATAAGCAGATCGCTTATGCTGGAGCCGGTGTCGGTGTAAATATCTCTGAGGCTTCAGAGAATGTTCTGACTAGTGATTTTATCTCTTACTTGGGATCCGGTTATAAAAAGAAGGTCGCCAAATACGGTGGAAATGTTATTGTCGTTCCGCAAAGTGGCGGCTATAACGAAGGAGATGTCGAGGCGGCATTCATTTCCCAGATGACGACGGGCATGTTTCAGTATCTTCTGATGACAAAGGATCAGTTCGAACATTTCCTGTCATACGATTACTATCTTGATCTTTCCAAGTATAAGAATGATTCTAAGTACAGCGATAAGGAATTCCTGTCTGATATAAAGGGAAATCCGGTCGCGATCCGTATCCCGGATGAGATGAAGACGAAGCTCGGGATCACGGCAGATGAAGTGTATCTGACGTTTGTCTATTCTGAAAATCCTAGTGAATTAAATGAACGTATGCTCGAATATATTTTTTCATAAAGGAGATCTTCTATGAAATTATCCAGTATCTACAGTAATGGCATGATCCTGCAGCGCGATGTCGATAACACGATCCGCGGCATTTATGAGGACGGCGAAAAGATAGAGGTCTCTTTTGATGGAATAGATCTGCCGGTCTTTTTTGATGAAAGCAAAAAGATATTTGAGGCGAAAGTGCCTGCATATATTGCTGGCGGACCCTATACGCTCACTGTCCGTGTGAATGGAGGTATGGCCGTAGAGATCTCGGATATCCTTTTTGGAGATGTATATATTCTGGGCGGACAGTCGAACATGGAACTTCCCCTGATATGGACGACAGATCATCATTACGATGAGATAAGAAGTGCGGATTTTGCTGAGATCCGACAGTTCGAAGTGCCGAAGATCCCGCTATTTAAAATGAAGAATGAGATCCTTGAGGGTGGAAAATGGGGCAATGCCGATCAGGAGAATATCGATATGTTCAGTGCGATCGGATTCTATTTTGCAAAAGAAAAGTACCTGAAGGATAATGTACCGGTCGGACTGGTTCAGACTGCGGTGGGCGGAGCTCCCGTGGAAAGCCTGATGAGCGAGGAAAACCTTCGTGCGTCGTTCGCTTCTTTCGAAAATGAACTTAGTGATTCCGGTAAATGCAATCAGGATAAGAGCAAATGTTGCCTGTGGTGCTATAAGGAAAAACTCGAAAAGTACGACATGGCATTTGTCGAAGAGACGACAGCTTCGGATATGAAGCGTCTGGATGCCTGGCATAAGAACGTCGATGATAACGATCCCGGCATTTCCGGAAACTGGCAGGAGACATGGCCGGAAGGTGAGTATGAGACCTTCCATATGCCGTCAACGTTCTATCAGACAGAGTATGAAAACTTTAAAGGCTCTTTCTGGCTCCAGAAGATCGTGGATATCCCGGAAGACTGGTGCGATAAGGAAGTCGAGCTTCGTCTGGGAACACTTATGGACGGAGATACCACATATGTGAATGGTACCTTTGTGGGGGGATTCACATTTAAATATCCGCCTAGAAGATATTTTCTGAAGCCGGGCATGTTAAAACCTGGTAAGAATACTATCACAGTCCGCATGGTCGTTGATACGAATATCGGCGGCGCAGTGAAAGAATGCCCGTATTTTCTGAAAAACGGTGACAGACAGATCTCTCTTGAAGGTGAGTGGAAGATGCGATTCGGAAGTACGTCCGGTCCTGTAGAAGGTCAGACATTCTTCCTGTGGTCGCCTACGGCTCTTTTTAATTCAATGATCTATCCGATCCAAAAGTATTCATGTAAGGCATTCCTCTTTTACCAGGGCGAATCCAACTGCGAGTATCCGCAGTATTATGCTCCGCTTCTCAAAGATATGGTCAAAGAGTGGAGATCTCTTTTCGGGAAAGATGTCCCGTTTTATATGGCAGAGCTTACCTACTGGCTCGGAGACGGTCCGGTATATGAAAGTGATCCTTTTGATGGCGTTCGTCAAGTACAGAAAAAGGTCGTCGATGAGATCCCGTACTGTTACCTGATCCCGACATACGATCTCGGACAGTATAATGACCTGCATCCGCAGAATAAAAAGGATGTGGCGCTGAGGTTCTTTGAATCTTATATGGAGAATGAAGAAGACTAAAAGTCTTCTCATGCGAAAAGATGAGAGAACTAGTCTTTTCTTTTTCTGCCTGACAGCGGATTTTTTGAAACCGCATCGTGGAGAGATTCTTCATCTACATGGGTATAGATCTGCGTAGTCGCTACACTCTGGTGTCCGAGTATCGTCTGGAGTGTACGGATGTCTACCTGACCGTACTTATACATAAGCGTCGCACAAGTGTGGCGGAGCTTATGGACCGAATAGGCGGACGCATCGATACCGGAAGCCGTGAAGAGCCTTTTAATGATGTTCTGGATCATGGGGCCGCTGATCCTTGTCCCGCGGGAACTTAAGAAAAGCGCCTCCTTATCTTTCTTTTTCATCTTGTCACGCTCCGGATAGTAATCAGAGAGCGCATTCATGCAGGCATCGTTTAAGTAAATGGTGCGTTCTTTGTTGCCTTTTCCGACCACACGCAGCGTATCGTCTGTAATATCTGAGAGGTCGATCCCGCGAAGCTCGGAAAGACGCATCCCGCAGTTTAAAAACAATGTGACGATGCAGAAGTCTCTTGCGGCAAATTCGCTCTTGGACCTTTCAGCAGCATCGAGAAGATCACGACTCTGTTCGAGATTTAAGTATTTGGGAAGACGTTTTGCGCGTCGAGGTGTTTCAAGTTCATACGAAGGGTCGTCCTTGACGATCCTTTTCTTCTGGAAAAGATACTTAAAGAACGACTTGATCGTAGCGACCTTTCTTGCGCGGGTAGCAGAAGAGGCTTTTCTTTCCCTGGATAAAAAGATCAGGAAGGCAAAGAGGTCGTCCGAGGTGATGGAGTTTAAAAACTTTTCATCGATATCGTTGATCGGAATATCTTCAAATTTGAAATCATCCGTGAGTTTGACGAGTTTTCGGTCATACTTCAGAAAGCGGAAGAGAAGAATAAGATCATATTTATACTCTTTAATAGTAAGCGGTGACTTTTCCTGAACAGCCTGCATATAACGAAGGTACTGTTCAAGAATCGGAAAAGTAGCATTTTCGCCTGAAGATTTTCCTTTTGGACGGCTCATACTGACTCCTGATTAAACAAAACGTATACTTACAGGATAATAGTAACATAAATCCGCAAAAATAACTTGCAATAGCGAAATGGTTGCGCTATAATACACCCATCAAAGACAAATGTCCACGACACGCGGACAATGAAGTGAGGAATACATCATGGCAAAGTTAAGAGCAGGCGTCATTGGCGCAACAGGTTATGTAGGACAGAGATTTATCTCTTTACTGGACGATCATCCGTGGTTTGAGTGTGTTGCAGTAGTTGCATCTCCTCGTTCCGCAGGTAAGCCTTATGCGCAGGCCGTAGAGGGAAGATGGAAGATCGATTGTGAAATGCCTTCTTATGTGAAGGATATGATCGTCGAAAGTACAGAAGATATCGAAGAGATCTGCAAAAAGGTCGATTTCGTATTCTGTGCCGTCGATATGAAGAAAGATGAGATCCGTGCTCTCGAAGAGAAGATCGCTAAGCTTGAGACACCTGTCATTTCTAATAACTCCGCTCACAGATGGACAGCGGATGTTCCGATGATGGTTCCGGAGATCAACTCCGATCACGCAGCGATCATCGAAAAGCAGAAGGAAAGACTCGGCACCAAGCGTGGATTCATCGCAGTTAAGCCGAACTGCTCCATCCAGAGCTATGTACCGGCATTAACACCTCTTCTGAGCTTCGGTATCAAGTACATCAATGTATGTACATATCAGGCGATCTCCGGTGCCGGCAAGACATTTAAGGATTGGCCGGAAATGGTAGGGAACATGATCCCTTATATCGGCGGTGAAGAAGAGAAGAGCGAGCAGGAGCCGCTGAAGGTCTGGGGCCACATCGAGGGTAACGAGATCGTAAAGGCAGAAGCTCCGGTCATCTCTGCCCAGTGCTACCGAGTAGCGGTTCAGGAAGGTCATACAGCTGCTGTTTCCGTTAAGTTCGACAGAAAGCCGACAAAGGAAGAGATGCTCGAGGCATGGAAGAACTATAAGGGCGCACCGCAGGAGCTCGATCTCCCTCACGCTCCGAAGCAGTTCCTGCAGTACATCGATGAGGACAATCGTCCGCAGCCGGCACTTGATGCGAAGTTCGAGGGCGGTATGGGTGTTTCCATCGGCCGCTTAAGAGAAGACCCGATCTTCGATTATAAGTTTACCTGCCTTTCCCACAACACACTTCGTGGTGCAGCAGGTGGCGCGATGCTGACAGCTGAGCTCCTTTATAAGAAGGGTTATCTGACAGCAAAAGACTGATCATTCAGGAGACCCTGGATCTGTTTCAGAGGCTTGTTCTTTTCAGAGGTTAAGAACTCCAAAAGCTTCTGAAAACAGAATTCCAGGGCTTCTTTTATATCAGTGGTTTCTCGAAGAGAAGTTTTTTTGAAAAGGTGTTGACGAATCTACTGTTTATCGTTATAATCTTTCTTGCGCTTTGAGAAATGGGTACATACTCAACAAGCGGGCCTTTAGCTCAGTTGGTTAGAGCAACCGGCTCATAACCGGTCGGTCCTGGGTTCGAGTCCCTGAAGGCCCACCAAATTGAAGCCAATCTACATCATATATATTTCGAGGGAGAATTCCCGAGCGGCCAAAGGGGGCAGACTGTAAATCTGTTGTCACCGACTTCGGTGGTTCGAATCCACCTTCTCCCACCAGTTAAAGAACTGTTCGTAAAAGAACAGTTCTTTTCTTTATTCTTCCCATTATTTATAATGTAATTGCAATTTGTTTGGTTGTGAGGTATTGGTTATATGAATAAAAGGGTATTGTCGCTGATCGCCTGTGTTCTTAGTGTGTCCATTATTGCAGGCTGCTCAAAGTCATCGGAAAAGAGTATTAAAAAGGCGAAGAAAATCAGACCTGAACGTAAAGTATCAACGTCTTCTTCTGACACAACGGCTACTACTGTTGATCAGGTAAAAGACCCATCCGTTTCGGATACAAGTTTGACTGATCCAAGTGCTTCCGATCCAAGTGCTTCCGATCCAAGTGCTTCCGATCCCAATAAGCCCCTGGAGATCAAGGATATGACTTTCCTTTCTTATTATGCAGGCAAGGAGATCGATGATGATAACGAGATCAAAGAAGAGATCGGAAAGAAGACGGGGGTTCGTTTGCAGGAACGATATAATTCTTTTCAATCGATCGAAGCGGTAGAGGAAATGATTGCTAATGGTAGTCTTCCGGATCTGATCGAAGTCGGTAATGCTGCGGAGAAACTCTATCAAAGTAATAGCCTCGTTGCCTGGGATGACTATCTTGCGGATCCTGCTTATTCGAATCTTCGCAATCTCTATTCGGACAAACAGTGGGAACATTTCCGTCAGGAGGATGGGCATATATACTGGGCAGATATATATGGAATAAATGGCGAATCAAAAGAGAAGTACCATGACGATGAAGCTTTCTGGATCCAGGTCCGTGTCCTCGAATGGGCGGGATATCCGAAGATCGAGACGCTGGATGACTATTTCGATCTTCTGGAAAGATACTATGCTGAACATAAGGAAAATGAGGATGGCACAAAGATCATTCCTTATACGATCATGCGTGAAGACTGGAGAAGCTTTTGTATAGATACTCCGCCGCAGTTCCTGGGCGGGTATCCGAAAGACGGCGCTATCAATGTAAATGCGACGGATCCGGATCATCCGGTGGTGGAAGATTATAATACCTCGCCGGTAGCGAAAGCATACTTTCAGAAACTAAATGAATTCTATGGAAAAGAACTCATCGATGTAGACTTTTCCGATATGATTTATGATCAATATATCGAAAAAATCTTAAGTGGCGCGGTACTTGGGTTCTTTGACGCGAGATGGGATTTCAGATTTGCAGTAGAATCCACATTTAAAGATAAAGGATATGATGAGCTCGGTTATGATTATGTCCCTTTGGCTCTTACGGTCAAAAGCGGTATGAGCAATCACTATCACTCTTACGATCGAGTGATCAACTATGAAAGCGGTATTGCTGTAACGACTAAGTGTTCAGATCCGGCTCTGGCTTTCTCTTTCCTAAACAGGTGTCTGGATCAGGATGTCCATGATCTTCGATTCTGGGGGATCAAAGGTGTGGATTATGAAGTTGACGATGAAGGTATGTACTATCGCACGCCGGAAATGCGTATCAAATGGGAAGACCCGTACTATAAGTATTCTCATGTCTGCAGTTACAGTTTGCTGCCGCAGTATAGAGGAACCTCAAAGGATGGGAAGAATGCCATGATGCCGGATGAACAGGATTCGGAGTTTTTCACAACGCTTTCCGTGCCGATGAGAAAATGCTTCGATGCTTACGGATATACTTCTTATCTGGATTTTCTACATTCGGATGTGACGGAAAATGGAGTATGGTTCCCGATGTGGACTTATTCGAACAGCCTCGATTCGCGTACACCGGGGGGAGCTGCACATATTCGGATCGGAGAGTGTCAGGACGAGTGGCTTCCGAAGATCATCATGAGTAAAAATTTCGATTCTGCCTGGAAACAGTATACGGAAGCCTATGAGGCGTGTAAGCCTTCGATTTTCCTTAAAGATATGCAGAAAGAACTTGACCGAAGGGTGATCGAGGGATAAAAAGGAAAGTCCGATGAATTTGCTTTTTGGCGCCTCATCTGATAATAATACTTTAAGGGTCTTTCGATCCTCTTACTAACACCGAAAAGGAGTGTAAATATGAATATTCTTGTTACCGGCGGTACCGGCTATATCGGATCCCATACCTGTGTGGAGCTCATGAATGCCGGACACGACGTTATCGTCTTCGATAATCTCTGCAATTCAAAAGAATCGGCTCTCGATCGTATCGAGAAGATCACGGGAAAGCGCCCGAAGTTTTATGTGGCGGATATGAGAGACCTTGATTCGATCCGCAGGATCTTTTCCGAGAATACAATTGATGCCGTCGTTCACTTTGCCGGTCTTAAAGCAGTCGGGGAGAGTGTGGCGAAACCTGTTGAATACTATAAAAACAATGTCGGAGGAACGCTGAATATTCTTTCGGCAATGAATGAATTCGGAGTGAAGAAGTTCGTTTTCTCTTCCTCGGCAACGGTTTACGGTGATCCGGCGATCATTCCGATCACAGAGGAATGTCCATTGGGAACGACGACGAATCCGTATGGAGAAACAAAGAAGATGCTCGAAAGGATCCTCACGGATTACCAGAAAGCAAATCCGGACAGCCACGTTATCCTGCTTCGTTACTTTAATCCGATCGGTGCTCATGAGAGCGGCCTTCTCGGAGAGGAGCCGAATGGTATCCCGAACAACCTGATGCCGTATATCATGCAGGTCGTCGTAGGAAAACTCCCGTATCTCCGTGTGTTCGGAAATGACTACGATACGCCGGACGGAACGGGTGTCCGTGATTATATTCATGTCGTTGACCTGGCAAAAGGCCATGTAGCCGCCATGAAGAAGTTCTCGGATGCACCTGGCGTATATATCTATAACCTGGGAACCGGTGTCGGCTACAGTGTACTCGATATCGTGCACGCTTTTGAAAAAGCGAATGACATCAAGATCCCGTACCAGATGGCAGAACGCCGTCCGGGCGACATCGCTGTCAATTATTCAGATCCTTCGAAGGCTTTTAGAGAGCTTGGCTGGAAGACCGAATATGACCTTGAGAGAATGTGTAAAGACTCTTACAGATTCGCGAAGAATGCGCTTTCCGGAACATAAGGTTTCGTTGACAGAAAACACGGGTCTATGCTAATATAATGTCCGTCATTTCACGGGGTTGTGGCGGAATGGCAGACGCAGCAGACTCAAAATCTGCCGACCTTAAATCGTATGGGTTCAAGTCCCATCAGCCCCACCATATTTGTTATTTATGCAATAGAATCACCCGAAGATGGGTGATTTTATTGTATTTTAAGGAAATTCACATTTACCTTCCGTATGTGTATAATGAGTAAAATGAATCATTTAGAAATCTTGGGGTCTGAGAAACAAGGATGGAAAAACGTTTTATCAAGTTTAGTCCGCCGGATATCAGCGAAGCTGAAATAGCTGAAGTATGTGATGCGCTTCGTTCCGGATGGATCACTACCGGTCCCAGAACGAAACTTCTGGAAAGGCGTCTTGCCGCATATATAGAAACAGGTAAAACGGATATTGATGTAGATGCAGATCCGGACAGATGGAAAGACCGTGTGGCCTGTTTAAGTTCTGCTACTGCGGCCGAAGAACTGAATCTTCGGATCCTCGGTGTTGGCCCCGGCGACGAGGTGTTAGTTCCCGCTTATACATATACAGCCTCTGCCTCCGCGGCGATCCACTGCGGAGCGACGGTGCGTTTTATAGATATCCGAAAAGACGGAGATCCGATCACGCATATGCCGGAGATGGACTATGACAAACTTTCTTCCGCTATCTCCGAGAAGACGAAAGCCGTCGTATGTGTGGACCTGGCGGGTATCGTATGTGACTATGAGCGGATCTTTTCGATCGTAGAAGAGAAGAAATCCCTCTTTACTCCGATGGAGTCTGATGGTTCTCCGCTAAAAGATCTGTCTTCCCGCATTCAGAAAGCCCTTGGCCGTGTGGCGGTCGTTTCCGACTGTGCTCATGGACTCGGCGGATCCCGGGTATTCTCCGGAGAGAAGAAATACTGCGGTGCGCTTGCTGATTTTACAGGATTCAGTTTCCATGCCGTGAAGAATTTTACGACCGCAGAAGGCGGCGCGGCGACCTGGAAGACGATCGACGGGATCGAGGATTCCGAGATCTACCATTTCTATCAGCTTTTAAGCCTTCACGGCCAGAATAAGGATGCGCTTGCGAAGACAAAGGTCGGTGCCTGGGAATACGATATCATCGGGCCCTGGTATAAGTGCAACATGACCGATGTCATGGCGGCGATCGGTCTTCGACAGCTCGACAGATATCTGGGTCTTTTGGATCGAAGAGCCGAGATCATCCGAAAGTACGATGCGGTATGCGATGAACTCAATATCTCTCATCTCAATCATTTCTCCGAGGATGCGGGATCGAGTTGCCATCTGTATCTTATGCGTATTCCTGGTTTTGACGAAGAAAAACGGGATCTGGTCATCGGAAAACTGGCAGAGCTCGGTGTGTCTACGAATGTTCACTATAAGCCGCTTCCCATGATGACGGCCTATAAAGCTCTCGGTGCCGATATCGGCGATTATCCGAATTCTTTCGACTACTATAAAAATCTGATCACGCTTCCGCTCCATACGCTTCTTACCGATGAAGATGTGGACTATATCTGCGCCTCTTTGCGTGAGGTAATGAGGGAAATATAATCATGCTGAAGAAATGGAGCCGCCTTCCGGACTTTCTTCAGATCCCGGAAGTAAAACCCTATTATGATGTCCTAAGCAGGAAAAGAGTGCAGCTTTTCTTTAAGCGTGTTTTTGACGTATTTGCCGGAATCATCATCCTCATTCTCGTTTCTATCCCGATGCTCGTCATCGCGCTGCTTATTAGGCTAGACAGCAAGGGACCGGTCTTTTACCGTCAGGAGAGAGTGACGCGTTATGGTAAGCGTTATCGGATCCACAAGTTCAGAACGATGGTAAGTAATGCGGATAAGATCGGATCTGCCGTGACGGTAGGAAACGACAGCCGTATCACGAAAATGGGAAGTAAGCTCCGTCGCCTTCGACTGGATGAACTCCCGCAGGTACTTGATGTCATTTCAGGAAATATGAGTTTCGTCGGCACCCGTCCGGAAGCGGTCAAGTATGTCGAGCAGTACGAAAAGGAATATTATGCGACGCTTCTGATGCCGGCCGGCATCACGAGTGAATGCTCTATCCGTTATAAGGATGAAGACAAGCTTTTGTCCGGCGCGGAAGATGTTGACCGGACGTATATTTCCGAAGTGCTTCCCAATAAGATGAAGTGGAATTTAAAATCCATCCGGGAATTCAGTTTTTTTACTGATATCAAGACTATGTTTCGGACCGTTCTGGCGGTCCTGGGAAAGGACTATCAGTAATGGAGAACTTCAGTGTATTGATGTCCATATACATTAAAGAAAAACCCGAATACGCCAGGGCCTGCTTTGAAAGTCTTCTTTCTCAGTCAGTTCCGGCTTCGGAGTGGCTGATCGTGGAGGATGGTCCTCTGACGCAGGAACTCTACGATCTTCTCGATGAATATGAGAAGAAGCACCCGGGACTTATTAAAAGAGTTCCGCTTAAGGAGAATCAGGGGCTTGGCGCTGCGCTTCGTGCAGGTATTCCTGAGTGCTCCTTCGATCTGATCGCTCGCATGGACACGGATGATATCGCAAGAAAAGATCGGTTCGAAAAACAGCTTTCCGCTTTTTCGAATGATCCGGATCTTTCGATCTGCGGGTCTCAGATCGATGAGTTTGAGACCACCCCGGATCAGATCGTCTCGAAAAGATCTGTTCCTCTTACCCATGAGGAGATCGCGAAGTACCAGAAGAGAAGAGACGGCTTCAATCACATGACGGTCATGTATAAAAAGCAGGCAGTCTTACAGGCCGGAAACTACGAGCCCTGTCCGCTGATGGAAGATACCTACCTCTGGGTCCGCATGATCCAAAGCGGCGCCCGCTGCATGAATCTTCCCGAGTCGCTGGTTTATGCCAGGATCGGGCATGCCATGTACGAAAGACGCGGCGGATGGAGCTACTTCAAAAAATATAAAGAAGGCCGGAAGATGGTCAGGAAAACCGGATTCATCGGAGCCTGGGACTATTTCGTTACGGTGTTTATCCAGTTCGTCGTCGCACTCATTCCGGGAAAACTTCGCGGATTCATCTTTAAGAAGATCCTTCACCGTTAAGAAACAGGAGAATATATGCAGTCAAGTAAACGGATCTATTCAGAACATTTTAAGGAGTATGAACTCGATGAGCAGACCATCGGAAAACTTCACGATGAACTCCTTTCTATCTTTAAGGACATTAAGGCCTTCTGTGATGCTCGTGATATCAAGTATATTTTAAGCGGCGGAACGCTACTTGGCGCGATCCGGCATAAGGGCTTCATTCCCTGGGATGATGACATCGATCTGATGATGCTAAGAGAAGAATATGAGAAGTTTCAAGGTGCTTTTCAAGCGGAATTTTCTGATAAGTATGAGCTTGTTAACCCGCTGGACAAGGACTATTTCAATAAGCAGCCGAAGATCTTTAAAAAGGGGACAACGTATATCGAGATTCCGTATGCGGGAATAAAGGCACACAGCAATCTCTTTATCGACATCTTCGTGATCGAAAATGTCCCTTCTCCGGGCATCGGAAGAAATCTTCGTGCAAAGGTGTATGACCTCGCATTTAAGGCATCGAGCGTATGCATCGACTATAAGTATCCGTCGCCGGTCATCATCGAAAAGAGCAAGACGGATGAAGAGGTCAGAAAGTACTACAAAATGCGCAGAAGACTTGGTTTTTTCTTCGCGCACCTGGGCGGAATGAAGTTTTATCTGAAAATATGTGATAAACTGGGAAGGTACAAGAAGAAAACGGGATGGCTGGCGGTACCCTCGGCGATCAGTTATACGCGCGAGATCCTGCCGGCAGAAGTATTTACGGAGCTTTCGGAGGGAGAATTCGAGGGCCTTACCGTGAACATTCCGAAGGACTTCGACACATACCTGAAAAATCTGTATAAAGACTATATGGCGATCCCGCCGGAAGATAAGCGCGAGAAGCATCTTGCGGTGAAGATCGATTTTTGAGAAATAGAGGTAAATATGGCTAACATTGCACTTTTGATCGCCGGCGGTTCCGGAAACAGGATGCATCAGGACATCCCGAAGCAGTTTCTTACCGTAAATGAAAGACCGGTGATCGTTTATACGCTCGAGGCTTTCGAAAAGCACCCGGAGATCGACGCGATCGCGGTTGTATGCATCGACGGCTGGCAGCAGGTCCTCATGGCATATGCCAAACAGTTTAACATCAGCAAACTGTCGCATGTCGTAACAGGAGGCAAGAACGGCCAGGATTCGATCAGAAACGGCATCTTCGAGCTCGAAAAGCATTACGGGAAAGACGATCTCGTACTGATCCATGATGCGATCCGTCCGATGGTCTCTTCCGAGATCATCTCTGATAATATCCGCGTTGCCAAAGAGAAGGGAAATGCGATCACCGTGATCCCCTGTGCGGAGGCAATGCTTCAGACCGAGGACGGCGAAGTCAGCTCCGGTACTTATCCGAGAGATTCACTTAAAAGAACGCAGACACCGCAGGCCTTCAAGCTCGGTGAGATCTGCCAGTTACATAGAGATGCACTGGAATCCGGAATCACTAATTCCATTGCTTCCTGCACGCTCATGATCGAGATGGGAAAACAGGTGTATTTTTCCCAAGGTTCCGAGAAGAACATCAAGCTTACGACTCTTGAGGATATCGATATCTTCAAGGCACTTCTGGCGGCATCAAGATCGGACTGGCTCAAAGACTAAGGTGAGTTATGCTATATTCCAGTAGTGTATGGAAAAAAGATTTGGATACTGCACTTTCGATCCTTTCCGAACTCTCCGGCAAGGCACCTTGCTCTGTTCTTGTGACCGGCAGTACCGGCCTGATAGGAACTGCTGTCGTTCATCTGCTTCTTCGTTTTAACGATACCAGTGACAGGAAGATCGATGTTCTCGCGACCGGCCGTACGCTCGAACGCGTAAAGGAGCACTATTCCGATCTTCTGGATCGTGATGATCTTTTCTTCGCGCCGTTTGATGCAGCTGATCCCGACCTTTCCGGGTTTAAGGATATCGACTATATCATCCACGCAGCAAGTCCGGCTTCTCCGGATGCGATCGTGAAAAATCCCGTTGAGACCTTCGAAAGTAATACGGTAGGCCTTAAGGCTTTGCTTTCTTTTTCCAGGGATAATGGCGTAAAGAGGCTTCTTTTCGTATCAAGTTCAGAGGTCTACGGGAAAACGTCCCAGGATACGCCGTCGAAAGAAGACGAGTATGGTTTTATCGATCCGCTCCTTCCGAGAAATTCCTATTCTATCGGAAAAAGAGCCGGTGAGAACCTATGCGCGAGCTTCCTTTCAGAATATGAGGTTGATTCCGTGATCGTTCGCCCCGGTCATATCTATGGACCGACGGCTGCTCCCTCAGATATACGAGTTTCTTCTTCCTGGGCATATGATGCCGCAAAGGGCAGGGATATCGTCATGAAGAGCAGCGGGGAACAGATCCGAAGCTACTGCTACTGCCTGGACTGCGCCACTGCGATAATGAAAGTTCTTTTCGATGGCAGGAGCGGAGAAGCGTATAACATTTCCAACCGTGATTCGATCATGTCGATTGCAGAACTTGCCGATACGATCTCATCAGTATCCGGCGTGTCCCTCATTAAGGATATCCCGACAGAGGAGGAAAGAAAGGCGTTTAATCCGATGAAGAATTCTTCGCTTGACAGCAATAAACTCGAGAGTCTCGGCTGGAAAGGGCTCTTTGACGGAAAGACCGGCGTATCCCATACGATCGGGATCCTGCGGGAGGTGAATGGATTTGACCAGTAAGGAGATCCGTATTTCCCGCGACAGCTGTTATTTCTGTACATCGATCTTCCAGATGTTCTCCATCCTTTCTCTGGCTATCAGCAGGAATGAAAAGGCCGATCTTTATCTCGATCCGCAGTTTAAAGATGTGGAAGGCTATGCCGAAAGGATACGTGCAACAGGCATTTTCGAAGATGTCCTCATCATCGATTCGAAGAAGATCTATGATCGTTTTATCTCTCGGGAGAGCGGCCTGATCAATCATCTTCAGATCGCAAGAACATATCTTCATGTCAAAAGTGTCGGAAACATCATTGTGCCGATGGATAGAAGTTACAGTAATATCTTCGTTTCATCACGCGCTTTCATCCCGAGACTATATATCCTGAGCTGCTATAAGAAGAAAAAAGACGTAAATGTTTTCTATTTTGATGACGGCGTCGGAAGCTATTATGGAAACTCCGCACTAAAGCCGTCTAAGCTTGACGGGGCGCTCCGAAAAGTTCTTTTCGGAAAGAAAGCGGTGGACTTTGATCAGGACAGATATCTCCTTTGCCCGACTCTTTATGAAAAGATCAACGGGAAAACACCGTATCAGGTCCTTCCTGTCAAGCCTTTCTGGGAAAATGAGGAGCATAAAGCGCTTCTGGATCAGGTATTTCCTTGTGGCGGCGATCACGTTCTTAATGAGACGGCCGTGATCCTCGAGGAGCTTTCGGATGAATACTTTAGCGACAGCTGCCTGAAACTATTAAATGAGACATACGAAAAGACCCGGGAAACATTTGGTGCGGACGGGCTTCTCATTAAATCCCACCCGAGAAGCAAAGGGGAGAAGAGAGAAGGATTCCGCTATTACAGCAACTATGCGCTACCTTTCGAGATCCTTTGCATGAAAAACGAGATGAAGGACAAAGTCCTTATCGCCTGCGGAAGTACGGCTGTAGCGACTCCCAAGATGATCACGGACCAGGAGCCGTACGTCATTTTGTTATATAAGTTTATCCTTCACGAAGGCATGGAGCAGGATACTCTCGATAATTTCTTCCGGGCACTTAAAAATTCCTACCGAGATTACGAAAAAGTCATGATCCCCGGGTCCATTGAAGAATATAATGAATGCATTGTGCGTATTAAGAAGGAACTCTGAGAAATGACGAATACTTTCAATGCGAAAAACTCGATCATTACACTTTCGGGCACCATGTATTTCGTGGCTCTGGCCATGATCACACAGTCGAACAGTGTATTCGTCCAGTATTTCTGGTATCTGTCTATTGCACTTGGCGCGGCGGTATCACTGATCGTGAATATCTCCTATTTCAGAAAGTGCGTCATCTTGTTTGCGGCGACCATTATTGTGACAGGCCTCATTAATTATTTCCTGATCGGTTCGATACAGATCAAATCTCTGGTGGTCATGATCCTGATCTTTCTGCTGTCGTTTCTTTTCGTCAATGAAAGATTCAATCCGGATGCGATGATCACGGTCATCGTCATGAATGCGGTCATTATTATTTTCAAGTTTCTGACGGTCGGGATCCGTGGACAGATATATCTCGAATCTTCGGTCAACTATATTTCCGTATATATGCTCTATCCGACAGTCATCTACTATACGCTTGTCGAAGCAAGAGGGAAGAAGCTCTACCTTTGGCCGGCGCTTCTTCTCTGGATCCTTTCCATGATCGCCAGCGGACGCGGCGGTATCATCTCATCCTCGATCCTTCTTCTCGGTATTGCTTTCTTCGTGTTCCGCAAAATGAAAAGAGAATACCGCGCGATCTTTGTTCCGGTCCTCATCGTTGTGTGCGGCGTATTCTTTCTTTGCCTGGATAAGATCACAGGCATGTTCGGCGAATCCGTCGCTTCCGAGACGTTCCGTGACCGTGGAATGAAAAGCTCCCGAACTGAACTTTGGGCAGACTATCTCCAATATGCGTTTGCCGATATCGAACACTTCCTGTTTGGTGCGGATATCCGTCTGACGCTTTCGTGGGAAAGATACCTCGGAAATGCCCATAACAGTTATATCAGCGTCCATGCAAACAATGGTATTTTCTGTCTGATCTGGATCTTCGGGCTGGTCATCAAGCGGGGATTATATACACTGAAAAATAAGCGGTTCATTTATCTTATCTGTCTTGGCACTCTTCTGATCCGTGCCTTTACGGATACGATCTTCTGGATGAACTACGGAACCGCGGCTTTGTTCTTCATGCTTTTTATGTACGGGGATCCTGCGATGAAAAAGAAGGTATCTGAAAAGAAAACTTTAGTGAAGGTGGAAGAAACAAAAGAAGATGAGCAGTAATACGGGGAATAAAGCATTAAAAGCCGGTGCATGGTATACCGTTTCGAACTTCCTGATGCGAAGTATCGGTATCATTACGACGCCGATTTTTGCGCGTATTCTTACGAAAGGCGAATTCGGAAACTATAACAACTTTACTGCGGTCCTTAGTGTCCTGACGATCGTGATCACTTTAAATCTCGACAGTACATTTATCAGTGCGAGATATGAATATGAAAAGTCCTTTGATGAGTATATTCTTTCCGTTCTGTCTTTAAGTACGCTTTCGTCCATGATCGCGATCCTGGCATTGAATCTTCTTTATCCGGTCCTTGCGTCCGTGATGCTCATTGACCGGTTCTATATGAACTGTATCCTCGTATATATCGTTTTTCTTCCGGCGGTGAATATGTTTCAGGCCAGAGAGCAGTATTATTACCGCTATAAGATGTCCGTATTCCTCGGGTGTCTTGTCACGGTAGGTACCACGCTGCTTTCCGTCCTGCTTGTTACAACGATGGACGACCGCCTGACGGGACGTATCGTCGGTTCTTTGATCCCGACGATCCTTGTCGGTCTTGTCCTCTATTTCGTCATATTGAAAAACGGGAAGCACATCACGACGAAATACTGGAAGTATGCTATTAAGATCTGTCTTCCTTATATCCCGCATCTTCTTTCGATGTCGCTTCTTAATTCGATGGATAAGAACATGATCCTTCGCATCTGCGGAGAAGAGGACAACGCCGTTTACAGCCTCGCATATACATGCGGCTCGCTGGTGACGATCCTGATCGTTTCTTTGAATTCCGCATTCGCCCCGTGGCTAGGAAAGAAGCTTCACGAGAAGAAGTATAAGGATATCCGTGATTTTTCTGTAAAGTATATCCTGATATTCGTGGCACTTGCTTTCATGCTCATTATCTTCGCGCCTGAAGCTCTTTATATCATGGGCGGTAAACCATATCTCGTCGCTCTTTATGTCATGCCGCCGGTCGCCTGCGGATGCATTTTCCAGTTCCTCTATACGATGTTCGTGAATGTCGAACAGTTCAGCAAGAAAACGATCGGAATGGCTTTTGCCAGCGCCTCTGCGGCGATCCTCAACTATGTGCTGAACGCGATCTTCATCCCGAGATACGGTTTTATCGCTGCAGCATATACGACCCTGGCCGGTTTTGCATGGCTTTTGCTTTCCCATATGCTTTTAGTCTTCGTCTATAAGCTTCATGAGGTGTATCCTTATAAGATCGTATTTGCCGCTGCCGGCGGATCGCTCGCCTTAACTTTAGGAGTCAATTATCTTTACGACGCTCCGGTCCTAAGATACGTGCTCGGCGGGTTTTATACCATCGCCCTTATATGTGGTATTATTATGAATAAGGATGTTTTCATTCAGTTAGTGAAAGGGAAGAAGAATGTTTAATCTTGAACAGTTTATCTCGAAATACGTAACGAAGAGAGAGCGTTCCATGTTTCTTTCCGATATCGATAAGAACCGGGAAGATTTAGCTAAGAAGATCAAAGGGAAGTCCGTACTCGTGATCGGCGGAGCCGGAAGTATCGGATCTTCCTTTATCCGCGCCATACTGCCTTTTGAACCGAGAACACTGGTCGTTGTCGATACGAACGAAAATGCGCTGGCCGAACTGACGCGTGATCTTCGCTCCACTGCCGGCATGTTTGTCCCGGACGACTATATCCCGTATCCGATGGATTTCGCATCGCCTGTATTTGAAAAGATGTTTAAAGAAAGAGGCGGCTTTGAGATCGTCGGGAACTTTTCTGCCCATAAACATGTAAGGTCCGAAAAAGACATCTATTCCGTAGAAGCTCTGATCCAGAACAATATCTTGCATGCCAAAGGTCTTCTGGATCTGCTTTCGCAGTATCCGCCGGAAGAATATTTCTGTGTATCCACGGATAAAGCAGCAAATCCGGTAAACATCATGGGCGCATCCAAGCGCGTGATGGAAGATCTTATCTTCAGCTATTCTGATAAGTTCCCGGTAAAGACCGCAAGATTTGCCAATGTGGCATTTTCAAATGGATCGCTTCCGGCCGGCTGTCTGGCACGTATCTCGAAACTTCAGCCGATCTCTGCGCCTTCCGATGTAAAAAGATACTTCGTATCTCCTGAAGAATCCGGTCAGATCTGTATGCTTTCCTGCATGCTCGGAGAGAACAGAGCGATCTTTTTCCCTAAACTTGAAGAGGCACAGATGATGACCTTTGATGCCATCGCAACTGCCCTCATTGAGGAACATGGTTTCACGGTCGAAAAGTGTGCTTCAGATCAGGAAGCTATCGAGAAAGCCGTTGCGCTTAAGAACGGCTCGACATCGTACCCGGTTCATTATTCCGTATCCGATACCTCCGGTGAAAAGCCGTTTGAGGAGTTCGTTACGGATACAGAGACGGCGGATATGGATCGTTTTTCCGCACTCGGCGTGATCACCGGAAAAGAGATTCCGGATAAGGCAAAGGTCGATGAACTGTGCAGCCGCCTGAGCAGTGCTTTTGAAGCAGAGAAAACAACGAAGGAAAAGATCGTCAGTATACTTAAGGACTATCTTCCGAACTTTGAACATATCGAGACTGGTAAGAGCCTCGACAGTAAGATGTAATTTGAAAGGACAATAGATAAGATGTGTGCATATATTCCTCTTTCGATACCGAATTTTGAGGGAAATGAGAAGAAGTACGTTGATGAGGCCGTTGATCAGGGCTGGGTTTCCACGGGCGGTGCATTTATCACCCGTCTGGAAAAAGACCTCGCCTCTTTCCTGCATACGGAGAATGTGGCGGCCTGCCAGAGCGGAACTTCGGCACTTCATCTGTCACTTGTCGAAGCGAAGGTGGTTCCGGGCGATGTCGTATTAGTTCCGCCGCTTACCTTTATTGCCGCTGTAAATCCGGTAAAGTATCAGTTTGCCACACCGGTCTTTATCGACTGTGATGACAGTTTCTGCCTCGATCCGGTGAAGCTTTCTGAGTTCTGCGAGAATGAATGCGAGTTTGCTGACGGACATCTTACCTATCAGGGAAAGATCGTAAGAGCTCTTGTTGTGGTTCATGTTTTCGGAAACATGGCGGATATGGAAGCGATCATGGAGATCGCCGGTAAATATAATATACGCGTGATCGAGGATTCTACGGAAGCTCTCGGCACACACTATACCGAAGGAAAATTCGCAGGTAAATATGCCGGTACGATCGGTGATTTCGGCGCCTACAGCTTTAACGGAAATAAGATCATCACGACGGGCGGCGGCGGTGCGGTAACTGCCAATAAGCCGGAAGTCGTCGATCATATGCGTTTTCTTTCCACACAGGCAAAGACCGACCCGCATTACTATATTCACGATGAGGTCGGTTATAACTACCGTATGACGAATCTTCAGGCGGCGCTTGGTGTGGCCCAGGTCGAAGAACTTCCAGAGTTTATCCTAAGAAAACAGCAGAACTATGAAATGTACAGAGAGCTTTTCGAGGGATTTGACCTCTGCGAGCTCATGCCTTTCCGTGAAGGAACAGAATCGAACAAGTGGTTCTATTCCTTAAAGATCGACAGATCCCGTATCACGGCATCTATGAGAGACATTATCCTCGCTCTTGATAAGAAAGGGATCCAGACCCGGGCGATCTGGGGACTGATCAATGAGCAGAAACCGTACGAAAACGAGATCACATATAAACTGGAAAAAGCACCATATTATGCGGAACGTATCCTGAATATCCCATGCAGCACCAGCATCACGGAAGATGAGATCTGCTATGTTGCAGAAGAGATCAAGAGTTTGTTTAAGGAGCTGGCCAATGGATAAGAACAGTATGAGCGGATTTTTAGGATCAGATCAACTCAGCATCGTTGATGCCATGCGGCTCATCGATAATAACAGCTGCGGTATCCTGTTTATCACGGATGAAAACGACCGCCTTAAAGGCTGCCTGACCGACGGCGATATAAGAAGATATCTTCTTTCCGGCGGGAAACTCGAAGATCCTGTGATCTCTGCCTTAAACAAAGATCCGAAAGTCGCAAGGAACGAATGTGAAGCGAAGAGTCTTTACCATAAGAAAAACTTCGTCGCGATCCCGATCGTTGATGAAAGTAACGTCATTTGTGATATCTATGTCGGAGAAGATTCCGATAACCGTCCGAGAGCCTCTCTTCAGGTTCCGGTCGTGATCAATGCCGGCGGTAAGGGCACAAGGCTCGATCCTTTTACAAGAGTGCTTCCCAAGCCCCTGATCCCGGTCGGTGAGCTTCCGATCATCGAGATGATCATGAAGGAATACCAGTCCTATGACTGCAGGGATTTCCATATCATCGTCAACTATAAAAAGGAACTCATGAAGGCGTATTTTGCTGATAATGAGAATGACTACGATATCTCCTGGTACGATGAGGAAAAGCCACTCGGAACCGGCGGCGGGCTTTCTCTTCTTAAGGGGAAGATCGATTCCACATTCTTCTTCGCCAACTGCGATGCGCTGCTGACTTCCAATTATGAGAGTATCCTGAAGTTCCATAAAGAAAGCGGAAATGTGATCACCATGATCTGTGCCTATAAGAACATCGCGATCCCTTATGGCGTCGTCGAGATGGGCGTGAACGGCAGGATCGAAAAAATGAAGGAAAAGCCGGAAGTATCTTTCCTGGCAAATACCGGCATTTATATCGTGGAACCGGAAGTGATCGATGAGATCCCGTATGGTGTATCCGTCGGTTTTCCGGATATTGTGGAAGAGCAGATGAAGAAGGGAAAGAAGGTAGCAGTATTTCCGGTAAGTGAAAAGGACTGGATGGATATGGGCCAGCTTCCCGAACTCGAAAAGATGAGAAAGAAACTCTACGGAGAAAAGTAAGGTGAAAAATGGCTGATTCTGAAAGTGTAAAAAGAATAGCGATCATTCCGGCCAGATCCGGATCGAAGGGTCTTCCCGATAAGAATATCAAACTTCTTTCAGGAAAGCCCCTGGTGGCCTATTCCATTGAGGCGGCTATTTCGAGCGGAGCTTTTGCCAGAGTTTTCGTATCTACTGATTCGGAAAAGTATGCGAAGATTGCGATCGAAAACGGCGCTGATGCGCATTTTCTGAGATCTTCCGAGAATGCTTCCGATCACGCGGGTTCCTGGGGCGTCGTAAGAGAGGTCCTTTTGCGATTTGAAGAAGAAGGCGAAGTCTTCGATGAAGTCATGCTCCTTCAGCCGACGTCTCCGCTTAGGACAAAAGAGGATATCCTTTCTGCGATCTCCCTGATGCAGGAAAAAGACGCGCTCGTCATCGAATCTCTTACTGAGATGGACCATTCGCCGCTTTGGTCGAATACACTTCCGGATGACCTTTCGATGGAACACTTCTTTAACGAATACAGCGATATGCCGCGTCAGTCGCTGCCGACCTATTACCGGGAAAATGGTGCGATCTATCTTCTCAAAAGAGATCTTCTGAAAAAAGAAGATGCCGCTATGTTCAAAGAGCGCTGCTACGCTTATATCATGCCGCGTGAGCGGTCGATCGATATCGATGTGGAACTGGATTTTGCTTTTGCGGAACTGATCTTAAGCAAGAAGGATCGTTCCTGATTTTTCGAAGGAGAGGCTATGAAAAAGATCTGTTTTGTCACTGCGACCCGATCGGAATACGGACTTCTGAAATGGCTCATGAAGGAAGTGGATGCTTCTTCGGAATTCACGCTTCAGCTTGTCGTCACGGGAGCCCATCTTCTCCCGGAGCAGGGCCATACCATCGATATTATCAGGCAGGACGGCTTTTCCATCAATGAGATCGTCGACTGCGATCTGGATACGAGCTCCAAGGAGTCCATTGCCGCTTCCATGGGAAGAATGGGTGAGGGGATGGCGCAAGCTTTTGAAAAGCTCTCTCCTGATTATGTTGCCGTTTTAGGTGACCGCTATGAACTTCTTCCGATCGTAAATACCGCGTTTGTCATGCGCATTCCGATCATTCATATTTCCGGCGGGGACATAACCGGTGGTGCAATCGATGACGGTATCCGTAATGCCGTGACCATGCTTTCCGATTACCATTTTCCGGGGATATCTGAAAGTGCAGACAACATTATCCGTATGAGAGGATCCGATCAGCATGTCTGGGCCGTAGGTGAGCCGGGCCTGGATTCTTTTTATAGAGAAGACCTGATGAGCAGGGAAGAATTGTCCGAAGATCTCGGGATCTCTTCCGATACGGACTGGGTTCTCTTTACATTCCATGCGGAGACGAAGAAAGACCTGGAGTATAACATGAATGCGGTAAGATCCTCTATTTCCGCTCTAAAAGATCTGTCCGGCGTGACGACTGTTCTTACATATTCGAATGCCGATTTCGGCGGCAGGGAGATCAACGATTATCTTGAATCGGTTGCCGGGGAAATGCCTTCGAAGTTCAAGGCTGTTCCTTCACTTGGGAATAGAAGATATCTCAGCTTTATGCGTCAGGTGAAGTTCCTGATCGGCAATTCCAGCAGTGGAATCGTTGAAGCGCCTGCTCTCGGAGTCCCTGTCATCAATATCGGTGACCGCCAGAGCGGAAGACACCTTTGCAGTAATGTACTTCAGACAGGATCTGATGAATCATCGATCCGTAATTCCATAGAAAAAGCCATAACTTCGAAAAATTTTGAGAAGGACTTATACTGGGGCGACGGCCATACCTCGGAGAAGATCCTCTCGATCCTGAAAAAGGAGCTTTCGGGAGATGAGTGAGAAGGTCATTGGCGGCGAATTTACGATCCTGACCTCGACCCTTAGAGGACCGGTACGTAACGATCTTTCTTCCCGGTATTCTTTGGGAAGGACCTGCCTTTACGCGATCCTCGAGGCAATTCGCGACGATATCGACGAAGTGATCCTGCCGGATTATCTCTGCTATTCGGTATCCGAAGTCCCGATGCGCATGATGATCCCTTTTTCCCATTATCATATCGGTCCGGATCTACTTCCGCAGCAGGATTCTCTTTCGGATGCTATTTGCGGGAAACGCTGTGCAGTCGTCCTGATCTCCTATTTCGGCGTGATCGATCTTAAGGATACCGTGGCCGCTGTAAGATCTCTAAATCCCGATGCGGTCGTGATCGTCGATGACGTACAGGATCTTTATTCTTTTGGCAAAGATCCGGACTACGATTACTGCTTCACGAGTTACCGTAAGTGGCTCTCTGTTCCGGATGGCGCAGATGTGATCGCTCGGACCGGAAGAAAAGAGACCGGATCTTTTCAGGACGAACCGAAATATGTAAGCTATAAGACTTCCGGAAACCTTCTTAAGAACTTTCCGGGCATGATGGATGAATCAGTTTTCCTGCATCTACTGGAAAAAGGCGAGAAGATGATGGATGAGGATTATCTCTATAAAGCTTCCACCACGGGTGTTTCGCTTCTTTCTAAGATCGATATCGATGAAGTGAAAGAAAGAAGAAATAAGAATGCGAAGGTGCTTTGCGACGGCCTTGCGAAACTTGGGATTCCTTACATCTATAACGCGGAGAAGACACCGCTTTTCGTCCCGATCTTCGTAAGCGACAGGAAAAAGCTCCGGAGCCATCTTTTCAGCAGAAATATCTTCGCGCCGGTACACTGGCCGGTCGAGGATAGAAAGGCGCAGGGCGAAAACGAATTATATGATATTGAATTGTCACTGATCGTCGATCAGCGTTATGATGAATCTGATATGGAGAGAATATTGCGAGAGATCAAAGATGGAATTTGAGATACTGGAAAACTGGGAAGACCTATTAGATAAGTTTCCGCCGGAAAAGAAAGATATCTACTTCAGCAGGAAGTATATCGGGCTTTATGAAGCGGAGGGAAGCCGTGCGCGCTGCGCGGTCGCAAAAGAAGATGAAAAGATCATGCTTATGCCGTTTATAGAAGGAGAAAAGGACGGCTTTTATGACTTTGAGACGGCTTACGGCTATGGCGGACCGATCGTGAATACCGATGACCTCAGCTGGTGCTATGACGCTTTTGACGGCATCTACGACTATTTAAAAGATCAGTCTTATCTGTGCGGGTTTACCAGATTCCATCCACTGCTTCAAAATGAGAAGTATATCCGTCCATCTGATGAGGATCCCAAACGTTTCATTAAGACGATCTATGACCGACAGACGATCGCCTTTGATACGACGCAGAGTCCTGACGATATCTGGACGAAGCAGATCAATTCGAAGAACAGAAACATGATCCGTAAGGCAGAGAAGAACGATCTTCTATATGCTTCCGAATACGATTTTGCTTCTTATGACGAATTCATCGAGCTTTACAGAGAGACCATGAAGCGTCTTTCTGCGGATGACTTTTATTTCTTCGACGATGCATATTTTGAAAAACTGCGTGTCTCTCTTAAGGAAAATGCTTTCCTCGGCACCGTCCGGAAAGACGGAAAACTCATCTGCGCCGCGATCTTTATGTTCTCAGAGTGCTATGGTCACTACCATCTCGAGGGAAGTGACAGGAATTACTCAAGCCTCGGCGCGAATAATTTTCTTCTTTGGAAAGCCGCCTGCGAGATGCATGAAAAGGGCATCCGGGAATTCCATTTAGGCGGAGGAACGTCCTCGTCTTTAGAAGATCCGCTCTACAAGTTCAAAAAAGCATTCAGTAATAACGAAAAGCGCTTTTTCATCGGAAAAGAGATATTCCTTATGGAAAAGTATAATGAGATCGTTACATCCTGGGAAAAGGAAAACCCGGAAAAGAACGAGATGTATGGCAACAGACTTCTGAAGTACAGATACTAAAGAAGATACGGGAGGAAGAATCGTGAAAGACAGATGTTTGATCATTGCCGAAGCCGGCGTCAATCATAACGGAAAACTGGATCTTGCGCTCAAACTCTGCGATAAGGCCAAAGAGAGCGGCGCGGATGTCGTGAAGTTTCAGACCTGGAAGACGGAGAATCTGATCACCAGAAATGTCGGTCAGGCCGAGTACCAGAAGAAGAATACAGGTGTGGATGAAAGCCAGTTCGACATGCTAAAGAAACTCGAGCTTTCTTACGACGATTTCCGTAAAGTCAAAGCACACTGCGATGAGATCGGAATTACTTTTGCTTCGACGGCAGATGAGCCCGAGAGCCTCGACTTTCTTGTATCGCTCGGGATCCCGTTCATCAAGGTCGGCTCCGGAGATATCGGAAACGTCTCTTTTCTCCGATATATGGGCAGCTTCGGCCTTCCTGTCATCTTAAGCACTGGAATGAGTACGCTGGAAGATGTCCGCATTTCGATCGACGCTTTGAAAGAAGGCGGCGCGAAGGAGATCACGGTCCTTCACTGTACGACGAATTATCCGTGCCCGTATGAAGACGTCAATCTAAACGCAATGAATACTTTAAAGGAAGAGTTCGGACTTCCGGTCGGATATTCCGACCACACGATCGGGAAAGACGTATCCGTGGCAGCTGTAGCTATGGGGGCTACCGTAATTGAGAAGCATTTTACTCTCGATAAGAATATGGAAGGTCCGGATCACTTGGCAAGTACGGAACCCTCTGAGTTTAAGGCGCTTGTTGACGGGATCCGTATCGTGGAGTCCTGCCTCGGAAACGGAAAGAAGGAACCGACAGAAGCTGAGAAGAAGATCTCCACTGTCGTAACCAAAAGGATCGTAGCAAAAAAGCCCATCGCCAGAGATGAGCTTTTCAGTGATGACAATCTTTGTGTGAAAAGAAACGATATAGGCGAACTTTCCAGAAACTGGGATCAGGTGATCGGTAAGAAAGCCGGTCGAGATTATAAAGTAGATGAGGGGATCGAGATTTAAGATCTCCTTTTTCTTATTTATTTTCTTCCTCGAAGAATGCCTTGATGCCTTCACATACTCTCTTAACGTCTTCTTCTTTAAGACCATAGTACATCGGAAGACGAAGGAGTCTTTCACTCTCTTTGGTAGTAACTTTATCTTCACCGTCGAATCTGCCGTACTTAAGACCTGCAGGAGCAGAGTGGAGAGGTACGTAGTGGAAAGCGGTCTTGATGCCTCTGTCGGAAAGGAAAGAGGAAAGCTTCGTGCGCACATCGATATTATCGACCTTGATGTAGAACATGTGTGCATTGTGGTCGGAGTTATTCGGAATGTAGGGAAGCTCGAGATATCCTTCTTCACGAAGAGGAGTCAGCAGCTCATAGTAAAGTCCCCAGGATCTGAGTCTGTCGTTATTGATCTCATGAGCCATCTGAAGCTGTGCCCAGAGGTAAGCGGCGTTCATATCACTCGGAACATAAGAAGAACCCTTATCACGCCAAGTGTACTTATCTACGAGACCTAAGAGGAAGCGGGATCTGTCAGTACCCTTTTCACGAAGGATCTCTGCTTTTTCGATATCGGCCGGGTTATTGAGGAGGATCGCGCCGCCTTCACCCATGCTGTAGTTCTTGGTCTCGTGGAAACTATAGCAGCCGAATCGGCCGTATGTACCGAGTCTTTTATCGTTGTAGTCGGCAAGTACCGCGTGTGCGGCATCCTCGACGAGAATGAGGTTATGGTCATTAGCGATCTTGCAGATACGCTCCATATCGCAGCCGACGCCGGCATAGTGGACAGCACAGATGACCTTGGTCTTATCAGTGATTGCTCTTTCGATCGCATCCGGATCGATATTCATGGTGTTCGGAAGGATATCAACGAATACGAGGGTTGCGCCCACGAGAGCAAATGCATTCGCGGTAGAAGAGAATGTATAGGAAGGAAGGATAACTTCATCTCCCGGCTTCAGGTCACAGAGCTGAGCTGCCATATCCAGCGCATGGGATCCGGATGTTGTGAGAAGGACTCTGGCTGCGCCGGTATCCTTTTCGAGCCATTCACTGCACTTCTTGCAGAACTGGTTGTCTCCGCAGATGTGATGGCTGTTGATGGCCTCTTCCACGTATTTCAATTCATTACCTGTAAAGGGAGGGACATTAAAGTAAATCGTTTCCATAGATCGTATTCCTAATTTCTCATTTTTTTCGTACTTTTACGTATTTACAACATTATACTATTAAATCGTGTAGCGTCAAGAATCAGCTTTTGTTGAGTTTTTCAGTATTTTGCGGTAAACTCTCGTTGAAAATAAATGACTGTTGCGGGCGAGAACAAGGGGACACGATGGAAGAAACTAATCAGTTAAAAACCAAAGACGGTTTTATCGGGAGACTGTTTAAGCACAGAATTCTCTTTCTGCTATTTGTTTTTGTTTTGACAGTTGTTTTTATTGGCGGCTCGATCTACATCATGAAGATCGAACCTTTCGAGTTCCTCCGGTTTGCCGGTTTCTATTTCTTCTGCCTTTTCTTTCCCGGATATCTCATTGCAAGAAAACTTGCAGATAAGAGTTCATCAAGTTCTCTATATGCCTACTCGCTGTTTTTCGGTATCGCTTTGACGATCCTATTCTATTTTCTGGATGTTCTGATCCTGGTCCCGCGAATCGGACATTTCTTCCTGATCTTTCTGGGAGGACCGATCCTTTGCCTGCCTTCGATCCTTTTTCTGGTCCTGGATATCAGAAAAAAACGTATCACGAAGGAGAGCTTTAAGATCCGCTTCGGTCTCGCTTTCGTGCTTCTAGTCACTATTGTGATCACTTTTTCTGCAACGACTCTGGTCTCCGGTATCGGTGCAAACCGCACGGGGATCACCTCCGGGTATCACGATATGGTCTGGAACGTCTCCAATGCCGCATCCCTGGAGCACGGCTGGCCGGCGGCATATTCACAGTTCGTCGGCAAAACCCTGGATTCCCATTATTTTGCGAATCTTTTCCGTGCCTGCCTGGCTAAATTCGCCGGATGCTCTTCGGCAAACGCCATGTTCGTCTATTCGCCGTTTGTTTTTATCCCGTTTCTCATCTTTGCTCTCGACTGTATCGGGACTCGTTTCCTGAAAGGGGATAAGAAGAGAGCCGTCATCTATATCGCCATTCTTTTGTTTGTAGGTTACTTAAGTACGGCGATCCTGCATCCGCTGTCAATCCGTCAGATGAGTTATGCTTCCGAAAAAGCCTCTCTGGAGTATGGAATATTGAATCTCCTTTATGTTCCTAACGGCATTGATCTGGCGGTTCCGACCGTATGCCTTCTGGCCGATCTAATCTGCCGCTATTTTGAGGAGAAAAAGAGTCGGATCATGAGCCTTATCGGGTTTGTTATTATGGCTTTCGTTCTCTCCGGATCGAAATTCATCTTCACGGTCTGCGTTCTAGGCGCCCTTGTGGGATCCCTGATCTTCCTTATCATCCAGAAAGACTTTAAGAGCAGTTTTAAACTGGTCCTTCTTCCATTGATCTGCATTTCTCTTGGCTTTGGCGCCTCTTACTATTTCATCCGAAGATCGGATGCGAAGGGTCCTGCCACGGAGGCAGAGCCGGTGTACTATCAGATCACAGATGCTGATTATGAATCTCACCTCATGGAATACATCAATTACTTAGACGGTAGAGATTATAAATACATTGCTGTATTTGAGGGATATTCGTTAAGCGACGGACCGGTGATCCGTCAGGATGAAGACGGATATTACTATTGCGGCGGGGAGGACCTTCAGGTTCAAAACTTAACTGAAGAAGTCGCCCTTGATCCCTTTTTTCTCACAAGTATCGACGATCGCGGGATCATCGGTGGTGCGGGAAAAGAGTATATTGAACCCGGCCCGAGTTTCTTCCGTGTCGAAAATGCTGTGGGATTCCTTCGTATTACCCAGGATCCGGAAGGCAAATATCCTTATATGAGCCTTTTCTATGGAAAAGACGGACTTGCCTGCGAACAGGTCGGCATCAATGATCTTCCACGTGTGGAAAAGCTGTTTGAAGAGAATGTATCCGGAAATGAATATACATATTCTTCCGATTACAGTCATTTGAGTCTGGATCCTTATGCCAAAAACACCCAACTGTACCAGTGGCTGGATGGAAAACTGCATTTTGAGGGTGCGGTCAGATATATCGTATACCTTCTTTTCATCCCGCTTATCTTCTTTATGTGCCGTCCGATCACTTCGATCCCGTTTATCCTCTGGATCCGAAAGAAACTGAAGAACATTCGTGAGATCACATTATCTGAGATGCTTCTTACAGGGATATCCATCTGTGGACTGATCGTATTTTTCATTTTCGAGATCGAAGGAAACAGTCAGTTATATTTCTTCCTTTGCGCTGTTTGCTTTATCGATCTGATCGGCGTATCGTATCTTTTCGAAAACAGGGAAAAGATCCCGAAGTCATGCAAGATCCTTCTTTCGGTCCTGGCTCTGATCGGTATCGTTTCTTCGTTTGGTATCTTGGGATATCAGGGAGGAAGGGGAGTAAAGAACCTTTATCGTGCGGCCAAGAACAATAATCTTGAGGCACAGCCCATCCCAAACGGCATCACGTATTACGAAAAATGCGCTCTCGATTATATATCCGAGAACACGCCCGAAGATACCATCATCGCGACGAACCGTCACAAGAATTATAAGGAGATGCAGGACACGGAGCATCCTATCCCGAGTTCCTACTCTGCTAGATATTACTATGTTGCCGCATATTCGGAACGTCAGGTATTCATTGGCGCATGGGCATATATGCCGAGGACTGAAGAGATGCAGGAGCTTCTGGAAAAGAGACTTCTTGCCAACAAAGCTCTTTTCGATCCGCTTTGCAAAAACAGAAGGGAACTTATGGAGAAGAACCACATTTCCTATCTGGTTGCCTTTGCCTATGCCGGACAGGGGTATATGCTGACAGATCCGGATCTTGAGTGTGTTTACAGGAACCGGGACGTGTCCATCTATAAATTGAAAGAAACGTTTTGATATTCAAGATTTGCCAATTTCAGATTTAATTGATACAATGGCAACAAGTATGTATAAATACTAAGTGAGGGGTTTTATGAAAGGTATCATTCTTGCAGGCGGATCCGCAACTCGTTTGTATCCTTCAACACTCGTTGTAAGCAAACAGTTACTGCCGATCTACGATAAGCCATTAGTTTATTATCCGCTTTCTATTTTAATGCTCGCAGATATCAGAGATATCCTTATCATATCCACTCCAACGGATCTTCCGCTCTACGAGAAACTCTTAGGAGACGGCTCCCAGCTTGGACTGAACATCATCTATAAGGTGCAGGATCAGCCGAGAGGTCTGGCCGAAGCCTTCATTATCGGTGAAGATTTCATCGGTAAAGACAGTGTCTGCCTCGTTCTTGGCGACAACGTATTCTACGGTGCCATGCTTTCCGGTATCCTGAACGATGCAAAGAAGAAGATCGAGAACGGCGGTGCATCCATCTTTGGTTACTACATGCGTAACGCCAGTGATTTCGGCGTAGTTGAATTCGATAGGGATCATAAGGTACTTTCCATTGAAGAAAAGCCGAAGAAGCCGAAGTCCCATTACATCGTTCCGGGTCTTTATTTCTACGATAATCAGGTCATCGAATTCGCGAAAAATGCGCAGCCCTCTAAGCGTGGCGAACTTGAGATCTCTACGATCAACAGTGAATACTTAAACAGAAATGCTCTTCATGTTTCGACACTGGGCCGAGGTGTTTCCTGGTTTGATACAGGCACGCCGAAGGGTCTTTATCGTGCCAGTGGTTTCGTTAAGACGATGCAGGAACTCCAGGGATTTTATGTTTCCTGTATTGAAGAGATCGCATGGAGACGTGGATTCATTTCCAGTGAACAGCTCCGGGAGCTTGGAACTAAGCTGCAAAAATCCCAGTACGGCATCTACCTGTTGTCGCTTCTGAAAGATAAGAGAGAAGAGATCGGCGAGCAATGAGCACCCTCGAGAGTGATAGTAGTACAAGTTACAAAGGCATTAAAAAACACTTATTAAATGACAAAAACATCGAACGAAACGGCTATATCTGGAATATGGCCGGAAGTTTGATGAACGCATTTCAATCCGTTTTTCTTTTGATCATTATCAATAGAGCACTTGGAGATACCGATTCCGGTATCTTTAATATTGCATACGCAAATGCCAACCTTTTCCTGAATATGGGTAAATACGGCATGCGTTATTATCAGGTCTCCGACGTAAAACACGAGCACAGTTTCGGTGATTATTTCACGTCCCGAGTGATCTCCTCCGGCGCCATGATTATCACGTCATTGATATTTGTTGTGTATTCTGCACTCGTGAATTCCTATTCGTCCTATAAGACATGGATCTTAGTCTTCATGTGTATCTTTAAGATCATTGACTGTTTCGAGGATCTTTATGGAGGCCAGTACCAGAATCACGGCCGTCTCGATGTCGGCGGACGCATCGTGTTCATTCGTGCATTTTTCATGGTTTTTGTATTCGGCGCATTTATCATAATCCTGAAAAATATGCTCTGGGCGCTGATCATCACCGTGATCACCAATGCGATCCTTTGGCTGTATCTGACAGCTATCTCCTATAAAGAAGTGAATGTGCATATTACGAAACATTCGGCTAAGAATATCAAGTCACTTCTATGGAAGTGTTTCCCGCTTTTTATCGGTGCGTTCCTTTCTTTTTATATCGGCAATGCCCCGAAGTATGCTATCGATGCGGTAATGACTGATGCCGAGCAGGCAAGCTACGGTTTTATCGCTATGCCGGTTTTCGTTGTAGGACTTTTGAACAACTTCATCTTTAATCCGCAGATCGTCGGAATGACGAAACTATGGCAGAACGGGGAAACAGGTAAGTTCGTAAAAAGGGTTGTCCGTCAGATCGGAATCGTTTTCGGACTGACACTCTGCTGCATTATCGGTGCATACCTCATTGGTATTCCTGTTCTTTCCGCTCTTTATGCCACGGATCTTGCCCCGTATAAGTGGGAGCTTCTGATCCTTCTTCTTGGCGGAGGATTCTTAGGACTCACCGGACTTTTAAATGCTTCGATCACCATCATCCGTTTCCAGAAATCCCTGTTCTGGGGCTATCTGGTCGTGGCTCTTGCCGCATTCTTCCTTTCGAATCGTGTGGTTAAGGAATACGGAATCCGCGGTGCGTCGATCCTCTATACATCTCTTATGGCATTTTTGACCCTGGCATTCCTTATTCTTTTCGTGATCGGTGTCATGAAACTAAAGGATAAAGAGAAAAAACCGGAAGTAGCGTAAGTTATTCCGTACTAAAGCGAATTCCTCAGGTATGTTATAATCGAAGTACTTTACCAGGGGGCGCGTATGTTTAAAAGATTGTCCGTTTTCGCCTATGTGCTCATATGTATAGTTTTCGTTTCGTCTTTTTCTCTTCGTGCAGATACGGAGCATCCTGTCATGCCGGATATGCCGATCGAAAAGGAAGAGGTCGATTCCGGTGCGAAAAAGAGAAGTACGCGTTCCGCATTACCGGAAACATTCGACCTTCGCGATCAGGGGAAGATCACTTCGGTAAAAGATCAGGGCGCGACCGATACCTGCTGGGCTTTTACTTGTCTCGGTGCAATCGAATCCGATATATCCGGAGTTTCAGCGGATCTTTCCGAGAATCATCTGGCTTATTACTTTTATGATGATCAGAAAGACCCTCTCGGCCTGACCTCGTCTGACCGCAATATCCCGAAGAATAATTATCTCAGCAATGGCGGCAATATCCGTCAGGCGGCTCTTTCGCTCTCTTCCTGGATCGGACCTGCTTCTGAAGAAGATTTTCCTTTCGGATCGGATCTTTCTTCCCGAAAAGAAAGGTTTACTCACGATTATGTTTTAAAAGAGGCTTCCTTTCTTACATATGATGTATCGGAGATCAAGAAGGCGATTTTCTCCGGTCTTCCTGTCGGAACCATGTTCGATTATGAGGAAGAGGCATTAAATGACCAGACATACGGATATTTTCTTGATTCCGATGCCGCCACAGTAAATCACGCCGTTCTTCTTGTCGGATGGGATGATACATATTCTGCCGGAAACTTTACAGATACACCTTCCGCTGATGGCGCATGGATCGCAAAAAACAGCTGGGGATCTGATTTTGGTGATTCCGGATATATTTACATTTCATATTATGATCCCACGCTCAGTTCCTGCTGTACATATACGGTAGAGGATGCTTCGCTTTATGACTTTAACTATCACTATGACGGTTCTTCCATGTCCGGATATCGCACCTGTCATTCCGGCGTAAAGGCCGCAAACATCTTTACTGTCAGTGGCTCAAAAGCCGAAGAGCTTCGTGCTGTTTCCGTTGTCAATTATACAAAGAACATCGGTTATTCATTTCAGATCTATAAGCTTTCTGAAGGACAGATGCCGGAAGAGGGGACGCCGCTTCTTCCGGAACCGCAGAGCGGGACACTTACGGAAGCAGGTATTCATACGATACATCTGAATACTCCCGTCAAACTGAAAAAAGGGGAGATCTTCTCTGTTGTCTTTACTTTTGAAGCCGGTAGTGACATCCGTGTTGGGCTTTGCACTTCAAGGGATATCGGATGGGTCAAGTTTTCGGAGCATGTCGAAAGCGGGCAGAGTTACCTTTGTGAGGATGGCAAATGGAAGGATCTTGCTTCCATCTCCGGATGTGCCAGGATCAAGGCATTTACTAAGGCTATCGAACCGGACCCGCTGTCGCCGGTTTCCAATCTTAAGGCTTCCGCGGGAGGCCCGAACCGTGTCGTTCTTTCCTGGGAGGACGATCAGGATGTGGACGGATGGCTGATCTACGGGATCAAAGATGGAACATACGGATATATCGGCATGAGCCGTACCGGCACACGTTTTTCTGACATCAAGGCTCTTGATACCAATTACAATTACTACTGGGTCTTCCCATATGTAGTCAATTATTCCGGATCTTACACCGTCGGTCCCTGTGAAAAATATGTGTATGAGAAGGGGATCCTTCCGTCCGTTTCCAATCCCAAAGCCGAGAAAACTTCCACCGGGGTGAAGCTGTCCTGGCAGAAGGTGAATCAGGCAGAAGGGTATCTGATCTATGGGATCACCCCGGATAAGCCGTATTCTTATATCGGCATGACCACAAAAGGGACGGCTTTTATTGACAAAACCAACAAAGGAGACGGCTGTTTCTACTGGGTTTTTGCCTATCATAAGGATCTTTCCGGAAAAATCGTCCCGGGCAGGGTAAGTATTTGTATTCAGCCCTTGTAAAATGGGGACATTAAACATATAATTTTCTTCGTGCGAAAAAGACACTCTTTTTTGATAATTAATATATAATGGTATTAACGAAAGTAATGGGGAGATAATTGTATGAAGAAGATTCTTGTTGTGGCAGGTGGGGATTTTCAGGTTCCGTTGATCAAAAGAGCCAAGGCTCTCGGATATACAGTAGTAAACAGCAATCTTTATGAAGATTCCATTGGTTTTAAATACTCCGACTTTTCCGAAGTAGCAGACGTTAGAGATAAAGAGAAGAACTTAGGTTTCGCGAAAAAGCATCAGGTAGATGCGATCGTTACTGACCAGAGCGATATTGCTGTACCGACGGTCGCTTATGTATCGAAGGTTTTAGGCCTTCCTTCCATTGGCGAAGATATGGCAAAGCTTTATACAGATAAGTACATGATGCGTGAATTCTGCAAAGTTCACGATATCCCGCATCCGGAGTTTAAGTGCTGCACATCCGCAGATGATATCATCGCTTTTATGAATGAGATCGATGCCAAGATCATCATCAAGCCTTTGGATTCCCAGGCCAGCCGTGGTGTCCATATTATTGACAAGGATACAAAGGATATCGAATCCCTTTATGAGGACGCAGCAAGTTTTACATCCGACAAGAAGAGCGTTATCGCCGAGCGTTTCGTTACCGGTACAGAGTTTACTGTTGATGGTATCGTTTCTCCGAAGGGCCATGTTTCCCTCTGTATCTCCGAAAAGAGACATTTTTCCTATAACAAGAGTATTGCTTCCGAGCTGTTCTTCTCCCATAAGAATGACCGTTTCGATTATGATCTTCTCAGAAAGACCAATAATCATCTGGTCGATACGACAGGACTTCCTTACGGTCTTACTCATGCCGAGTATAAGTACGAGAACGGTAAGTTCTATCTGATCGAGATTGCTGCAAGAGGCGGCGGAACGAAGATCTCTTCCGATATCGTTCCGATCATGACGAATGTAGATAATTATGCATATCTTTTCTGCTGCGCTGCAGGAACCCCGTACGAGGGAAGAATGGAACCGGATCCGGCTCTTTCCGAGCGCTGCTGTGTTCTTAAGTTCTTAAACTACGATTCTCAGGGCAAACCGGTCCGTTCTATCAAGGGCGAAGATGAGATCCGTTCCATGAAGAATGTCATGGATTTCAGCCTGAGTTTCAAAGTAGGCGACACTATAAGCCTTCCGGTTGATGACAAGTCCAGAGTAGGCTATTATATTGCATATGAAGAGAGCGAGCAGGCTCTTCGTGATCTTATGAAGAAGATCGAGGAGACTCTGGTCATCGAATACTGATTCATAACTCTTGGTATCAGGTGCAGATTCATGGGTAAACAGTGCGTTATATTCGGAACTACGAATTTTACAGCGATGATGCGTTACCATCTGGAGAATTCCGGAGATATGCATGTCGCGGCTTTCTGCCTTGATAAAGCATATATATCCGAACCGACATTTGACGGACTTCCTGTCGTTCCCTGGGAAGAGGTATCTGAGAAGTTTCCGCCGTCCGAGTACAGTATGCTCATCGGTCTTGGCTATAAAAGGATGAACGATCCCCGGAAAACCAAATCAGAAAAAGCGAAAAAGTTCGGATACACTCTTACAAGTTTCATTCATCCTACGGCTACGATCTCCGATAATGTCATGATGGGAGAAGGGAACATTGTGCTGGAGAATACTGTGATCTCGTATAAATCTTCCATAGGCAACGGCAATATCATTTGGAGTGGATGTGTTCTGTCCCATGAGATCAAGCTTGGGGATTATAACTATATCGCACCTGGCGTCACTCTTGGAGGTGGTGCGGTTCTCACGGATAACTGCTTTATCGGAATGAACAGTGTCATCCGCGGAGGTACGGTTTTGGAGGACCATACTCTGATCGGTGCCATGTCATTTGTCAATTTCAGTACAAAAGGTTATGATATTTATGTTCCTCCAAGAACTTATAAATTGGAAAATAAGATCAGCACAGATCTAATGTAAATAAATAAGTTAAAATGAGAGAAAGATATTTGTATCAGGGGTGTAATTAAAAATGGATATCAAGCGTCAAATCATCGATAAGATCAAAAGAAACAAGATCTCAACCACTGAGGTCGCTGATTGTCTTGGAAAAACGGGCGTGATCCCGTATGCTAATGCGGTCAACCGCGGCCATTTTGCGGTTGGTTCCGTGAAGTGGATCTATGCTTATGAGGAGTCCAACTGGCCGATCCATGAGCAGGCTCGTGACATTGATGAAGGCGATGTTGTCTTTATCGAGGCATTTGACTGTGGTGATCGTGCGCTCCAGGGTGAGCTGGTCACTAAGTTCATGGTGCTTTACCGTCAGGCGGTAGCTGTGGTTACCAATGGTTTGATGCGTGATGCTAATGACCTGATCAAGGAGAATTATCCTGTTTGGTGCAAGGGCTTTACTCCTGTAGGCTGTTTTAACAGAAAGCCGTCGAAGGAATTTGACCCGGAGATCATAAAAACGCATAAGGAGATGTACGACGGTGCTGTCGCCGTTTGCGACGATACTGGTGTCGTTGTGATCCCGAAAGATAAATTCACTGAGGAATTCCTCGAAAAACTCGACTTCATCGAGCAGCAGGAAGATATATGGTTTGACTGTCTTGACCGTATGAAGTGGGATACCTTCGATATTGTCTGTCTGAAAAAATATCTGGAGGATCGCAAGTAATGCCGGACTTTTCGTTTGTAATCCCTTGCTACTGTTCTAAGAATAATCTTGAACATGTAGTAGAAGATATCAAGAAGACGATGAGCGAAAAGCCTTCGTTTTCTTATGAGATCGTTCTCGTGAATGACTGTTCTCCGGATGGAAACGGCACAAAGGATCTCATCAAAAAGCTTTCTGAAAATGACGACCACATCGTGGGCGTGAATTTTTCCAAGAACTTTGGTCAGCATGCGGCTCTTATGGCAGGGTTCCGTACCGCAAAGGGCGACTATATCGTAACCTGCGACGATGACGGACAGACTCCGATCGAGAGTATGTGGCGTCTTTATGACAAGCTCATGGAAGGTTATGAATTCGTATGTGCGAAGTACTGCGCACGCCCGCAGAAGAACATCATCCGTAAGATGGGTTCTTCGATGAATGAATATATGCAGCAGCATTTACTCGGTAAGCCGGACGATCTTTATATGTCGGCTTATTTTATTGCCACCCGTTCTTTGATCAATGAGATCACACGCTATACAGGTCCATATCCGTATCTGGCCGGACTCGTTCTTCGTTCTACTTCGAAGATCGCTAATATCGAGATCGAGCAGAAGGACCGACTGAGCGGAAAGAGCGGCTATCGTTTAAAAACTCTTCTGAAGCTTTGGGTCAACGGATTCACATCTTTTTCCATCAAACCTCTGCATCTGAGTTTTTCGGTCGGCGTTTTCAGTGTGATCGCCAGCATCCTGCTTATTCTTACGATGATCATCATTAAGATCGTTGACCATTCCTTTATCATTGCACTTCATATCCAGACGGGCATCATTTTATTCCTGGCCGGATGGATCCTGATCTCTTTAGGTATTGTAGGAGAATATATCGGAAGGATCTTTATTTCCATCAATAATTCTCCGCAATATGTAATATCTCCGGACGAAAGCGAGAAGAAGACCAGTGAAGAAGAATCAAAGTGATCCGTTGATGAAATTAGCAAGCGAGAATAAGAACGCGATCAAACTCTTTTTGTGGTTTTTGATCGTCATGTATCCTTTTGTTAATGCTTTTCTCGGCGTAGATCTGGGCGATACCGGTATCCATTACTATGGATACGAACATCTTTTCAGTGATCCGAAGAATCTGAGTTTCACCGCATATTTCACCATGGCTCTCGGCTGGGCATGCACCAAGATCTTCCCGGCTTTAGGCCTTCTTGCTTTAAATCTCGTGGAAGTCCTGATCGAGATCGGACTTGCCGTGATCTCCTATCGTCTTTTGAAACCGCACTTAGGAGAACTGACGACCCTTATCGGTCTTCTGATCTCCGTTCTGGCGATGGATACTTACCTTAATCTTTTCAACCACCATCAGTTCAATGTGTTTCTGATCGTGGTCATTATGGCATTTGAAATAAATGCCATAACCAAGGATAAACTGCGCTACAGTTTCCTTGCCGGTCTTGCCTTTGTCCTTGTAGTTGCCTCCCGTATGGGAAGTGTAACGGTCATTTCTACATTTGTGATCTATCTGATCTGGTCTGCCCAGGAATCTAAGAAGGCAAAAAGAGTCATCACGCATCTTGCCTGTGCTGCCGGCGGTATGGCTGCCATGGGCGCATGTATGCTTGTTCTTCTGAAGGTCTTCGGCCACCTGGGTCTTTTTGTTGAGAACATCAAGCGTCTTGCCGGTCTTGCTTCTGAAAAAGGCGGAAACGGCGGTGGCGGTTACGGATTTAAGAGTCTTCTGGAAAAGTTCGTTAAAGGAAACCTCTACGCGATCGTTTCCGGTATCGCTTTTTATGCCGGGCTCATCCTCCTGATCCTCGCTTTTTATGTACTGCAGAAGAACCTCGGTCAGAAGAAGGGAAGAGTTTTCCTGTATTTCTGTTTCTGCGCAGCCACAGCTTTCATCGCAGTCTATCTGCTTTACTATGCCTACAACGTATATGATGCTCCGCCATGGCCGCAGATGACGGCTGTCCCGTCCTATTCGATCGGCGTACTCTATGTGTCGGCTTTCATTGTCCTGATCTATAACATGTTCAGTAGCAAAGGAAAGAATGAGCTGATCTATATCTCGCTTTTCGCCTTCCTGTTGCCGCTTCTTACCATAGCCGGTTCAAATACCGGTACAAAGCACGTTATCTTAAGCTTCTGGTTTATCGCCCCGATCGGCATGTATGTAATGAAGCAGCTTTGGACAAACGATTATTTCGGAAGGATCGTGCGCCAGTCTTCTGAGGAATATGTTCCGAAACAGTCCACCTGGCCTGTTAAACTCGCTGTAGTGATCGTTTGCTTCTCCTTCGTTTTTAAGTTTACGGAGATGATCTATAAGACCACGAACTTCGACAGTATCCATCGTCTGGATCTTGTCGCATCGATCGACAGTGATAAGGTCCGTTTACTGCGTACAACGCAGAGAGAAGCAGATGCGGTCAATGGTGTCCTCTATAACATCCGCGACAATGAATCCTATCAGGACAGACATCTTATGGTCTATGGCGGATCGATCCTTTTCTATACGCTTCTGGATATGGATTCTTATGTACAGCCCTGGTTTACCAACGGTGTATATGCGAATGAGAAGCTGATCAGTGATATCGAAGAGAATGAGTCCGATCCGAATGTAAAGCTTCCGATCATCATTTTCTGCCGTACGAACAACTATTATGGTTTCTACGAAAGCAATTATGAGGAACTGATCCAGTCCCAGCTTCACAGCGGATATAGCGGAAAACGCAAGATCTTCCTCGAATTCCTCGACAGGAACGATTATCACGTGGGCTATGCAAATGATTATTACTGCGTCTTCTATCCAAGCGGAATGGGAACGAATACTCACGAGGATTACCGTACATACATTACAGGTGAGACTTAATCTGTTAAGATATGAATATATAGATCGAAAAGAAAGAAGGACATTATTATGAAGAAATACTTGATCACAGGCTGTGCCGGATTCATCGGATCCAATTTCGTATATTACATGCTCAAGAAGTACGATGATATCCTTCTTGTCAATCTCGATCTTCTGACGTATGCCGGAAACCTTGAAAACCTGAAGGGTGTTGAAGGAGATCCTCGTCATGTATTCGTACAGGGCGATATCTGCGATAAGGAACTGGTCAAGGGCCTTTTTGAAAAGTATGATTTCGATTATGTCATTAACTTCGCAGCTGAGTCTCACGTAGACCGCTCGATCTTAAATCCGGAGATCTTCGTCCAGACCAATGTTCTCGGTACGGTCAATCTTCTCCAGAATGCAAAAGAAGCCTGGTATGATCCGGAAAAGAAGACTTGGAAGGAAGGGAAGAAGTACCTTCAGGTCAGCACGGACGAAGTCTATGGTGCTCTCGGCGCCGAGGGATTCTTCATGGAGACGACACCTCTTTCCCCGCATTCTCCGTATTCCAGCAGTAAGGCCTCTGCCGACCACTTCGTAAAAGCTTTCCATGATACATATGGTATGCCGATCAATATCACCCGCTGCAGCAATAACTACGGACCGTATCAGTTCCCGGAAAAGCTGATCCCGCTTATGATCAACAACGTCAAGCATCATAAGCAGCTTCCTGTCTATGGTGACGGTATGCAGATCCGTGACTGGCTCTATGTCGAGGATCACTGCAAGGCGATCGATATGGTCGCTGAAGGCGGTAAGATCGGTGAAGTCTATAATGTAGGCGGACATAACGAGCGCCCGAACATTTTTATCGTAAAAACGATCATTTCCCAGCTGCATGACCGTCTGAAGGATGACGGCATCTCTGAAGACCTCATCAATCACGTTGAGGACCGTCTGGGACACGACCGCCGTTACGGTATCGACCCGACCAAGATCAAGGAAGATCTCGGCTGGTATCCGGAGACCACATTTGAAGTCGGTATCGTCAAGACGATCGACTGGTACCTGGCGAACGAAGAGTGGATGGATCGTGTAACGAGCGGCCAGTATCAGTCCTATTACGCTGAAATGTACAAAAACCGCTAATTTCCAACAATTCGGTCCTTTGGCGTCCCAAAGTGAATAATCTGTCATTTGCTTTCCATTTTTTTATGGAATAGTATATATAAGTATGAAATTTTTGAGCAATAAATCCCGAGGTTTATTGGAAGGAGACGAGGATGGAGAACGTATCTGAAATTTCAAATGTCGAGATGGAAAAATGTAAAGATATCATTTCCAAGATCACGACATGCTACTATTCGAAGATGGTCGGACAGACAAGACTTGGCTGGTCACTTCTGATCGCGATCATATCAAATGGACATATTCTTCTGGAGTCTGTCCCGGGTCTTGCCAAGACAACGGCCGCCAAAACTCTTACGGATGCCGTAAACGGTAAGTTCTCCCGTATCCAGTGTACACCGGACCTTCTCCCGAGTGATATCATTGGTACACAGATCTTTAACTACACCACCAACACATTTGAAACCAAACTCGGTCCTGTATATGCGAACTTCGTTCTTCTCGACGAGATCAACCGAAGCTCCGCTAAAACACAGAGCGCCATGCTCGAAGTCATGCAGGAACACCAGACCACGATCGGCGGCTATAACTACGCAATGCCGAAGATCTTCACCGTTATTGCGACTCAGAACCCGATCGAGCAGGAAGGTACATATCTTCTGTCTGAAGCCCAGCTCGACCGTTTCCTCTTAAAAGAGAAGATCGACTATCCGACACAGGATGAGGAATTCGAGATCTTAAACCGTATCGAAAAGGATGTATTCGCTAATTCCAAGGCGGTCGTCGAACTCGAAGATGTCTATTTTCTCCAGCAGATGGCGAAAAAAGTATATCTCGACGATGCAATCAAAAAGTACATTATCGAAATCGTAAACGTGACCCGTCATGCGGGCGATTATATCGGAAAAGATCTGGGCGAGTATATCACGCTCGGTTCGAGTACCCGTGGATGCATCTCCCTGATGCAGGTAGCCAAGGCCGTAGCACTTATCAACGGCAGAGGCTATGTTACACCGGATGACGTTAAGACATTGATCCACAGCGTTCTCCGTCACCGTATTTCTTTGAACTTTGCCGCAGTTGCCGATGGTGTGACTGTTGAACACATCATCGATAAGATCGTAGGAGCTGTTCGTACACCATGATTCTTGATTATGTAACAAGAATAAGAGCGAATATATCGATCAACACAAACATCAAAGCCACGTCGATCCTCGATGGCTCCTATAAATCCGTTTTCATGGGCAAAAGCCTGAATTTCGAGGATCTTCGAGAATACGTTCCCGGAGACAATATCCGTGATATCGACTGGAAAGCTTCTTCTAGAAGCCGTATGCTCCTTGTGAAACGCTATATTGCAGAGAAGAAGCATAATATCCTGATCGTATTTGACAGTGGAGCGAAGATGCTTGCGGAAACCGATAAATCGCAGGTGAAAAAGGATGTCGCTATATACTCTGCGGGCACCCTTGCTTATCTTGCGTATTCAAATGGCGACTTCATCGGTTCTCTTTACAATAACGACGGCAAGATGCGCTTTTTCCCGCTTCGTACCCGACTTTACGATGTGGAGCATTTCCTGGCCTCTTACGACAAGGACGTGCAGAAAACGAAGAAGTCGGATCTGAATAAGACACTTGAATATCTTCTTAAGAATTTCAAAAGGAAGATGATCGTTTTTGTTATTACGGATATGAAGGGAACAGCAAATGTTTCCTCGACACTCCTCAAAAAACTGATCTGCCAGCACGATATTCTGTTTATTAATATCAATGATGCGGATCTTGCCGGTGACCATTCGTATGACGTTGAAAAAGAAGGGTATATTCCGCGCTTTTTGACGCAGGATAAAAAGCTCCTGGCTATGGAACAGCAGCTCAAGAAAGAGATCAGAACGAAGAATGAAGCCATGTTGAAGCATCATGCCGTCATTTCTACGGATATCAGCGCAAAAGAAGATATCACGATGAAGATCACAGATCTACTGGAGAGACATAAGTATGCAAACATCCGTTGATTTACAAGATCCTTTCTCCTATAGCATTCTGCCGATCGTTCTTGTTGTCGCAGCCGCAATCATTCTTTCGGTCGTCCTTTTCGCCATTCATCTCATTCAGAGAAGACTTAACGGACAGATGAAACCAAAAGAGAAAGTAAAAGTGTTTAAGGCCCGTCATCCGGAAGTGATCAGAAAAGATTTTCTTGCCCGTATCGACAAGATCGAACATGATTATACTTCCGGCAAGACAAATGTCCGTATTACGCATCAGGAACTTTCCGCCTGCGTACGTCTTTTCGTTCACGAGATGACCGGCATCAATGTTCATACCTTTTCTCTTAATGAACTGAAAGCACACGGTATCGACAAGCTGAGCGGTCTGATCGAGCAGTTCTATGAACCTGAGTTCGATCTTCGCACGGATAAAGAAACGATGGATTCGATCCGCGATGCCAGGGAGGTGGTCACCTCATGGACTTGATGAATCCGTATTTTATCTATATCGGTATCCCGATCTTTATATTCCTGGGTATTGGCTACTGGGGTTACTCCAACAAGTTTAAAAAAGGCCGTAAAGTCGCTAACACCGAGTTTATCGAGAATACGAAGTATTTTAAAAGAAGACTGTTTGAATTCCGTTTCTGTTCGGTCGTCTCGATCGTATGTCTGGTTTTAGCACTTTCGATCCTGATGTTCATCATTGCAAGACCAAACCGCGCCCACCAGAACGAGACAGAAATCCGTAACCGTGACATCATGCTCTGTCTGGATACGTCCTACTCCATGTTCTACACGGATCTCGAGGTCTGTAAAGAATTGAAGAAGTTCGTTTCGGAACTTCAGGGCGAAAGATTCGGTATAACGATTTTTAACTGTGAAACCGTGACTCTGGTACCTCTAACTACGGATTATGAATATGTTATTGAAGTACTCGATCAGCTGGAAGAATCCTGTCAGGTCGCCATCGATGTCCTTTTGGAAGGAAACTTCTACGATACATCCGATTATGTAGTATATCAGTACATGGTCGATGGAACGACTACGGATAAATATGGCAACGGATCTTCGCTCATTGGCGATGGTCTGGCATCCACTGTTTTCCAGTTTCAGGGACTGGATGATGAGGAAGAACGTACAAGAGTCATTATCCTAGCAACAGATAACCAGCTGAATGGTACTCCTTTTGTCCAGATCGAAGAAGCGACAGAGATCTGCGATTCGTATGATATCAAGTTGTTTGGTGCCGCTCCGGATACTGTGGAGGAAATGGAAGTCTTTAGGGATTGCTGTAAAAGCACAGGCGGTAAGCTCTTTATCCTGGATGAGGATGATGTCGCGAAAGACCTTGTAAATGAAGTAGAGAAGACAGAGACATCCGTGATCTATAAAAGTGAGGTCATGGTTACTGAATACCCTGAAAAACTTGTTACTGGGCTCGTCATTGTTCTCTGTGTATATTTTGTGGTAAGCAGAAGGGTGAAACTATGAAGATTGATCCGATACTTCCAATTTGGCTGATGACGATCCTTTGTATCGGAATGCTCCTTATGAAACGCAAAGGTCTGTGGAACTATATCCGTCAGATCCTGATCGTCCTTTTGCTTTTTGCCATGAATCTTCGCATCCTCGTATTCGCTTATGATGTCCCGAAAACTGAACTCAATGTCGATGTTCTTTTCGTTATCGATGACACGATGAGTATGCTGGCGGAGGATTTTGATGATGGCGGTCTTCGTCTGGATGCGGTAAAAGAAGACTGTGAATATATCATGGACATGATGGCCGGCGCCAGATTCAGCGTGATCGCCTTCGGAAATCAGGCACAGAAGCTGATGCCGTTTACATCAGATGCATCCATTGTTATGACGACGATCGAAACTCTCGAAGGCCAGACGAAGTACTATGCGGACAGTACATCCCTGAATCTTCCGTTTACGGTCATGCGTGATACTCTGGAGAGAAGTTATGAAGAAGACAGATTCCGCGCCCGTGTCGTTTTCTTCATGAGTGACGGTGAGATCACGGAAAAGAACGGAAAACTCGGGTCCTACAAAGAAGCGGAAAAATTTGTATCTGCCGGAGCCGTATTAGGTTACGGAACCACAGAAGGCGGCCGCATGCAGGTAAGAAACTTCGATGGTGATACCGGAGCCCGTTTCTATATGCAGACCCGAGGCAAGGATGGTTTCCTCGAAGATGCAATCTCGAAGATCGATGAGAAAAATCTCAATTCGATCGCGGATGATCTGGACATCACGTATTACCATGTAGTAGATGATACCGTGATCCGCGATGTGGTCGACGATATAAATGCAGATCTGGAAGATTATTCGGAATCGGAAATGTCCGGCACAGAAGGGTATTCCGAGACGTATTACTATTTCGCTATTCCGCTGGTCATTCTTCTTGTCTATGACCTGATCTACTATAAAAGGAGGCTGAAAGCATGAAGAGACGTCTAATTGTCGCAGCGTATATCATCATCGGTGTCGTGCTCTTTAAGCTCGCTTTTTCTTACGGATATAATGAATGGGTCATTTCCAAGTATGAGGAGGAGGACTATTCCGAAAACTTCAACCTTCTGGAAGTGGCCAATGTAAATGAGCCTTATATCGCCTATTATAACAACGGAAATGTCATGTATCGTCTGGAAGATTACAGACGCGCGATCGAGTATTACGAAAAAGCTTTGGAATATGTTCTTCCTGAAGGAAAAGAGTGTCCGATCCGTATTAACCTCGCGCTGGCCAAGCTCGCCCTGATGGATCCGGATTATATGGCTCGCGAACATATCGATGAAAGCCTGGAGATCATGCAGGAATGCCTGGATATCCTTTCCGAAGAGAATTGTGCGAATGATTATGGTTATGGTCATAATAACCGTGCGCAGCGTCTTTACGATGAGATCAAAGAGCTGATGGAAGAAACAAAGAAAGAAAAGGAAAAGCAGGATCAGCAGAAAGAATCGGAACAGGAGACTTCTGACGAATCTCAGGATGAATCAGATTCCAGCGGATCGAATTCTGATCCCAACCAGTCCGATAAAGACAAGAAGAAGTCCAGAAAAAAACAGATCCAGGACGAGATGCAGAGACGTATGTCTGATGCCAACAAACAGCGTCAGTTTGACAGAAAAAGAAGCAGAATGCAGGACGAAGACTGGAACTGGGAATACGATGAACAGCCCGTCTGGTGATGAAAACCGGATCTTTTCGAAAAGGGTAAAAATGCCTATTGCCAATATGCATCCTTTGGATTATTATCTTAACAACGTATCCTTTAAGTCTGTTCCATGAGAGAACAGGAAGGTCGTATGTCGAATAGTTCAAAGCCGTCCTTTTAGGGGACGTTTATATGAGACCGACTTGTAAAGGGTACCGAATTGGTCATTTACTAAGTCGGTTTTTTGTACTTAGGAAACGGAAGGAGTGGTTGTTTTGAAAGAGTATGTCGAGAAAACAGTCCTTATGGATGAACAAGCCGTACACCGTGCTTTGATCCGTATCGCTCACGAGATCATCGAGAAGAACAAAGGCCTCGATAATGTGGCACTTGTCGGGATCCAGAGAAGAGGTGTCCCCATGGCGGAAAGGATCGCCAAAGTCATGGAAGACGTAGAGGGGGTAAGACCCGAAGTCGGAGTACTGGACATCACATTCTACAGAGATGATCTATCCACTCTCGCGGCGCACCCGGTCGTAAACGGAACCGCCATCCACTTTAATATCAATGATAAGAAGATCGTCCTGATCGACGACGTATTGTTCACCGGAAGAACAGTAAGAGCTGCGATCGAGGCGATTTTTGATATGGGAAGACCGGCATGCATCCAGCTGGCGACCCTGGTCGACAGAGGTCACAGACAGCTGCCGATCCGATCGGACTATGTAGGCAAGAACGTACCGACATCTCTTTCGGAGATGATCTCGGTCCAGTTAGAAGAGATCGACGGACAGGATCAGGTCGTTCTTTGTGAAGAGGTGAAATAATGGGACTTAAGAGTAAAGATCTGCTGGGATTAAAGCAGCTGAGCGCGGAAGAGATCTTGGAGATCCTGGATACCGCGAAAATGATGAAGATGGTGCTGACTTCAGGAAATAAAAAGACATCGCATCTTCAGGGTAAATCGGTAGTAACTCTCTTTTATGAGAACAGTACAAGAACAAGACTTTCCTTCGAACTGGCTTCGAAGTATATGGGCTCCGCAAGTGCGAATATCACGACCTCCGGAAGCTCGGTAAATAAGGGTGAATCACTTCTGGATACCGCAAGGACCATCGACATGATGGCCACGGATATCATCATCATGCGCCACAGCCAGTCCGGTGCGCCGCACTATCTGGCTCCGAGAGTCAAGGCGAGCATCGTCAATGCCGGTGACGGCATGAACGAGCACCCGACACAGGCACTCCTTGATATGTTTACTCTCTACGAAAAATACGGCCATATCGACGGACTGAAAGTCGCGATCTGCGGTGACCTTTACCACAGCCGCGTCGTACGAAGCAACGTCATCGGTCTTACCAAGCTTGGTGCGACGGTCAGTGTAGCCGGTCCGCGTACCATGGTACCGGTAGGACTCGAACAGATGGGCTGCACAGTCTGCAGATCCGTCTCTGAAGCCGTCAAAGACGCCGATGCTGTCATGGGCCTTCGTGTTCAGCTGGAGCGTCAGCAGAAGTCTCTATTCCCCTCGGTAGCGGAATATGCAAGATTCTACTCCATCTCCGAGGATGTTCTGAAACTCGCAAAACCCGGCGCTTATCTTCTGCATCCGGGTCCGTGTAATCACGGTGTCGAGCTTCCGACATGTGTATATGACTGCGACCAGTCCGTGATCAACGAACAGGTCACAAACGGTGTGGCCGTAAGAATGGCGGTCCTGTACTTACTGATGGCAAGGAGAAACCAGAATGAAAAGAATTGAGATTAAAAACGGAAAGCACTACGCTTCCGGCGAAAAAGTAACGATATGCATCGAAAACGGTGTGTTTACCGAAAACCTTTCGGGCGATCCGGATGAGGTCATCGATGCGGAAGGTCTGACCGTATTTCCTGGACTTATCGACATGCACTGTCACTTAAGAGAACCGGGCTATGAGTACAGAGAAGATATCAAGAGCGGTACGAAGAGTGCAGCTAAGGGCGGTTTTACGAGCGTTTGCTGTATGCCGAACACAAACCCTGTCTGTGACAACGCAGCAGTAGTAGAAGGTATCCTTAGAAAAGCCGAGCAGGTGGGTTCCTGCAATGTATTCCCGATTGGCGCAGCCAGCAAGGGCTTAAACGGTAAAGAGATCTCCGAGATGGGCCTGATGAAAGAGGCCGGCATCGTCGCAGTCTCTGACGACGGAAAGCCGATCGCAACAGCGAATCTTCTTAAGAAAGTGCTGGAGTATGCTTCTGACTTTGATATCCCGGTATTAAATCACTGTGAAGAGATGTCCATCTCCGAAGGTGCCATGAATGAAGGAGCGATCTCCACATCCCTGGGTCTTCGCGGAATCCCTGCAATCGCTGAGGAGATCATGATCTCCCGTGACATACAGACAGCAGAATACCTCGATATGCCGATCCATATCTGCCACGTCAGTACGGCAAAAGGCATCGAGATCATCCGTCAGGCAAAGGCCCGCGGAGTCAAGGTCACCTGCGAAACCTGCCCGCATTACTTCTCCCTGACTGAAGAATGCTGCCAGACCTACGATACAAACTTTAAGATGAATCCGCCGCTAAGGACCGAAAAGGACCGCCTGGCGGTCATTGAGGGATTAAAGGACGGCACGATCGACTGTATCGTCACGGATCACGCACCGCATCATATCGACGAGAAGGACATCGAGTTCTCCCTTGCGAATAATGGTATCATCGGCTTTGAAACCGCCTTCGCGGTGGGTTATACTTATCTGGTAAAGCCGGGTCACTTAACTCTTGAAGAACTGATCAGGACGATGACCGTCAACCCATCTTCGATCCTCAGCCTCGGAAGAGGAACGCTCGAAAACGGAATGCCGGGCGACGTCATGCTGGCAGATCTTTCCTCCGACTTTACCTACACGGAAGAGGAGATTTTAAGCAAATCTCATAACTCTCCGTATATCGGCCAGGATTTCACCGGCCGCGTAAAACTTACCATCTCAGGAGGAAAAATCACCTATGACGAACTTCGCTGACAGACTTACCAAAAAGATCGAGGAATGCAATAACCCGACCGTAATGGGTCTTGACCCGAAGCTGGACTATATCCCGTCCGATATGATCAACGAATGGCTCGAGGAGGCCAAAAAGCACGAGGAAAAATCCGGTGAGCGCGCCAATATGCAGATGGCGACAGGGATGGCGATCTTCGACTATAACCGCCGTCTCATCGACGCTGTGTATGACATTATCCCGGCGATCAAGCCGCAGTTCGCGTACTATGAGATGTATGGTATCCACGGTATCATGGCGCTTCGAAAGACGATCCAGTATGCTCACGATAAGGGTATGCTCGTTATTGCGGATGCCAAGAGAAACGATATAGGCACGACGGCCACCGCGTATGCCAATGCCATCATCGGGGAAACAAAGATCATCAACGATACAACACCCTGCATGTTCGATTGCGACTGTATCACAGTTAACGGCTATCTCGGCATCGACGGCATCAAGCCTTTTATGGATGTTGCAAAAGAGAAGGGCAAGGGTCTTTATGTACTCGTAAGAACGTCCAATCCTTCTGCCGGAGATCTTCAGGATCTTAAGCTGGAAGACGGCCGCCAGGTATTTGAAGCCATGGCTGAAAACGTTGAAAAATGGGGCCAGGAGCTGATCGGTGAATGTGGATTCAGTTCCGTAGGTGCCGTTGTCGGCGCGACCTGGCCGGATCAGGCTGTAAAGGCACGAAAGATCATGCCGCACGCACTGATCCTGGTTCCGGGTTATGGCGCTCAGGGCGGATCCGGTAAAGATGCTGTCGCTTCTTTCGTAAATGGAAAGGGCGGTATCGTAAATGCTTCAAGAAGCCTGATGTGTGCATGGAAAAAGAGAGACGACATCGATCCGATGGAACTTACGGAGATGCACGGCCCGTCCGGTGCTCCGCTTCTCGGATTCCAGAGAGCAACAAGAGAAGAAGCTCTCCGCATGAGAGAAGACCTGAATAATGCGATCAAAGAAGCCTCGAACAGCTGATTAAAGGTAATAGAGGAAGAAATAATGAAAAAAGAATATACCATATCTCTGGTAAAAAAGGACATCCTGGGACCCGCTTGTGCCGTCCTTACGTTCTCCTGCCCGGAAATTGCGAAGAACGGGCGTCCTGGCCAATTCGTAAACCTGTCCTGTGACTATTTCCTGAAGCGCCCGTTCGGCATCATGTGTGTCGATAAAGAAAAGAACACCTTTTCTATCGGTGTAAGAAAAGTCGGAAAAGGAACAGAGAAGATCATCGAAGCCCAGGAAGGACAGACCTTTACCTGTCTCGGTCCGCTCGGGAACGGCTTTTGCTTTGACGGAGTGAAGAAACTCCTTCTGGTGGGCGGTGGAACGGGCATCTTCCCGATCTACTTTGCTGCAAGCTATGCAAAAGAAAACGGGATCCCCTGTAAAGTCGTAAACGGATACAGAAGCCAGAGCGATGCTTTCCTTTATGACCGGTTCTCTTGCATCTGTGATGATTTTTCCGTCACGACAGATGCCGGCGATCTCGGTATCAAAGGAAATGTTATGGCTTATCTGGAGACGATGAGTGATGAAGAATTATCCGAAAGTACGGTGATGGTCGTCGGTCCCGGCATCATGATGAGAAAAGTCTCTGAATGGGCGATAAATAAGGGTCTTTCCTGCTATGTTTCTCTTGAACAGAGAATGGCCTGCGGCATCGGTGCCTGTCTGGTATGTATCTGTAAGATCAAAGCCGAACAGGAAGGTAAAGAATTCGTTCATAAGCGCTGCTGCAAAGACGGCCCGGTATTTAAGGCTGAGGAGGTGATCTGGTGAGTATTAAAGTAAATGTGGGAGATGTTTCCTTCAAAAACCCGATCATCCTCGCTTCAGGTACATGCGGATTCGGACGTGAACTTGCCGAGTATATGGATCTAAGCAAACTTGGAGCACTTTCTTCTAAAGGTCTGACACTTCTTCCGAGAGATGGAAATCAGGGCGTTCGTGTCGCGGAGACACCGTCCGGTATGCTTAACTGTGTCGGTCTTCAGAATCCGGGTGTAGATGCTTTTCTTGCGACGGAACTTGATTATATGTTCCAAAGCGGTGCCGGTGTCGTCGTCAATGTCGCCGGACACTCCAATGAAGACTATATCGCCATGGTAGAAAAGCTCGATCCTTTTAAGGATAAGATCGATGCACTGGAACTGAACTTTTCCTGCCCGAACGTAAAAGAAGGCTGCATGGTCATCGGTTCTTCTCCGAAAGCGATCGAAGCGCTTGTTTCTGACCTTCGGAAAAGAACAGATCTTCCGATGTGGGTCAAGCTGACACCGAATGTCACATCGATCTCCGAGACGGCCAAAGGTGCAGAGGCCGGCGGTGCAGACGCGATCGTGGCGATCAACACCATGCTCGGCATGGCGATCGATATAAAAACGAGAAGACCGCTGCTTCACAACAATACCGGCGGACTTTCCGGGCCGTGCGTAAAACCGGTGGCACTTCGCATGGTCCACGATATCTATGAAGCCGTAAAGATCCCGGTCGTAGGATGCGGCGGTATTTCGACCATGGAAGATGTTCTCGAATTCATGATCGCCGGTGCTTCGGCTGTTGAACTTGGCACGATCACACTCGTTCATCCGACAAGACCTGTCGAGATCGTAGAACAGCTGGAAATCTACTGCAAAGAGAATAATATCGAAGAACTGTCGTCGCTGACAGGAACACTTCAAATGTGGAGGTAATTACATGAAAACGATTGCGGATTATTTATTTGATACAAAAGCGGTACGCGTAAGCGATCCGGAAAAGCCGTTCTGGTACGCTTCCGGTACACTTGGCCCATTTTATGTTAATACGCACTTTCTGATCGAATCGGAAGAGAAGGCCAACGAGCTTCTCGCGCTGATCGAAGAATCTGCAGCCGGCGACAGATCTGACTTTCTTACGAACATCCTGCCGTTTGTAAAGAAACAGTATGAGACATCTGAGTCTTATAAGATGGTCATTGACCTGATCGTAGAAAAGGCAAAAGAACTGGATTTCGATATCATCTCCGGCGGTGAGCGCCGTGACTTTTTCTTCTCGCTTATGCCTGCTTATCTTCTCGGAAAACCGCATCTTTCCATCTTCAAAGATGGTGAGACGTATTTCTCCGCTAATGTCGAAGAGAAAGCCGTAAAAGTCGGTTCAGATGATCTTTCCGGCAAGAAGTCCCTTCATATCGCCGATCTGATCACCGAGGCCTCGTCCTACACCAATGCCTGGATCCCGTCGATCCGCGGTGTCGGTGCAAATATCACGGATACCATCGCAGTCATCGACCGTCTTCAGGGTGGGGAAGCAAACCTCAGAAAAGAAGGCGTCAATATGTATACATTTGCCAAGATCGAACTTTCATTGTTCGATGAAGGCGTAGAGAAGGAGATCCTGACGAAGGCGCAGAGAGATATGGTTGCCCACTTTATGGAAAACCCGATCGATTACATGAAGGCATTCCTTACAGAGCATCCTTCCTTTATCGATGAGCAGATCGCACTTGGCGGAAAGCCGAAGCAGCGTGCTGAGATGGCGATCTCCCGCGGCTATGTGCCGGGAAGGTCTTAAGCCTTGCCCCGCCGCCGTATCAAAAAGACGACTTATCATGTTACCGGGACCTTTAAGATCCCGGTAACTGTTTATTTCTGCACGGGACTTCGTCGTCTTCGTATCAATCTGGATCCGGAAGGCAACGTCATCGCCCACGCACCGATCCGTACCACACTTTCCGATATTGACAGATTCGTCGAGTCTAACCTCGTCTGGATCGAAAAGCAGAAGATCAAACTGGAAAAGAAGATCCATCTTCCGTATATCGATTCCACTGAGCAGAGAAGAAAGGCAAGGGTCATAAAAGCGCGGGCCAGTGCTTTTCTTTCGGTATATGACGGTAAACTTCCGGAAAAGATCTATGTCCGGAATATGAGTTCAAGATGGGGTTCGTGCTCGTCTCTTGGGAACATCTCCCTGAACGTATATCTTCTGGAAGTCGAGCCGGAACTTTTCGAATATGTGCTGATACACGAACTGTCACATCTTTACCATATGAACCATTCACCGAAGTTCTGGGCGCAGGTAGCAAAATACTGCCCGGACTATAAGGAAAAACGCCGAAAACTGAAGATGTACGAGATACCGAAGAAGAAGGAAAATTAGGCAGATTCAGTTGTCTAAATGAAATTATTTCGATATACTAAATAAGTCGAATAATTTAGGGTTTGACGGAATTTGTGAAGAATACGAGGAACGAGTTTATGAAGAACATTCCGCTTTATGATGTACGCCATATTGAAGATCTCCGGGACATGCTCAAGCAGAGCGTCGAACTGTATGGAGATCTTCCGCTTTTTTACTATAAAAAGGTGAAAGGCGGAGATTACGAGTACTACACGTTCAACGACTATAACAAGTCAGTCCAGGCAATGGGCACAGGCCTTTCGCATCTTTGCGGACTCGGTTCCCGAATCGCGATCCTGGCCGAGACCAGATATGAATGGTATGTTTCTTACCTGGCCACTACGAACGGCACAGGTGTTGTCGTTCCTCTTGATAAAGAACTCCCGCCGGATGAAGTAGCCAGCTGCCTAAACCGCGCGGAAGTCAACTGCGTGATCTATTCTTCTTCGAAGCAGAATGTTCTCGATGAGATCCGTGAACAGATCCCGAACGTAAAATACTTTATCTGCATGGATAAGACCGAAAGAGAAGGCATTGAGTACTTCTATGACGTTCTTAACAAGGGTCAGGAACTCCTCGATTCCGGCGACCGTCTGTTCCTCGACGCGCCGATCGACAGAGAAGCCATGACGATCCTTCTGTTTACCTCCGGTACCACTGATCGCAGTAAGGCGGTTATGCTCTGCCAGAGAAATATCTGTAAAAACCTTGAGGGCATGTGCTCCATGCTCTATATCGACCAGAACGATATGTTCCTTTCTGTCCTGCCGCTCCATCACACCTACGAGTGCACGTGCGGCTTCCTCTGTCAGGTATACCGCGGTTCCCATATCGCGATCTGCGAAGGACTCCGCTATATCGTACCGAATATGCAGCAGTCTAAGGTATCCATCATCCTCGTGGTTCCGCTCATGCTCGAAAAGTTCCATAAGAGCATCATGTCGAAGGCCAAGGCGACGAAGAAGATGGCCCGAAAGTTCGAGTTCGGCAGAAAGCTCTGCCGTTTCCTCCTGTTCTTCGGTATTGATAAGAGAAAGAAGATCTTTAAACAGGTTCATGACACATTCGGCGGCAACCTCCGCATGATCATCAGCGGCGGTGCGGCGATCGATCCGCAGATCATCCAGGATATGCAGGATATGGGATTCGGATGTGTTCAGGGCTACGGTCTTACCGAATGTGCCCCGATCCTGGCCTTGAACCGTGACTGTGACTTTAATAACCGCGCAGCGGGACTTCCGCTTCCGGCTGTTGATGTTCAGGTCATCGACAAGGACGAAAACGGCATCGGCGAATTTATTGCTAAGGGCGATAACGTCATGATGGGTTACTATAAGAACGAAGAAGCCACGAAGGAAGCCATCGATGAGAATGGTTACTACCACACAGGCGACCTCGGGTATATCGATAAGGACGGTTTCTGCATCATTACCGGTAGAAAAAAGAACGTCATCATCGCGAAAAACGGTAAGAACGTATTCCCGGAAGAGATCGAATCGATGCTTTCCATGTCGGATTATGTTGAAGAGTGCCTCGTTTCCGGCGAAGATGAAAACGATGACGTCATCATCACCGCGACGATCTTCCCGTGCATGGAAGAAGTGAAGAAGCTGCTCGGCGATAACCCGGACGATGATGCTGTACAGAACCTCCTCGAGGACGAAGTGGCCAAGGTCAACAAAAATCTCGTCAACTATAAGCACATCAAGCGCGTTATCCTGCGTGATACCGAGTTCGACAAGACCACCAGCAAGAAGATCAGAAGACAGTATAAGAAATAACATCATTTGCGATTAGATAGGAGGCATTATCTTAATGCTCAGTCAATCCTGTATCGAAAGGATCCTCGCCGCGGCACTTTCCCGTGGCGGTGATTTTTCCGAAGTATTCATCGAACATTCGAAAACCACATCCGTTGCTCTTGTTAACGGTGTCGTGGAGTCGACCGGTTCATCGCTCGATATGGGCATCGGCATCCGTATCTTAGAAGGCGACAAATGCGTCTATGTGTATTCCAATGATCTGTATCACGAAGATAAACTGATCCGCATGGCGCAGAATGCCTCCGCTTCATTATCGGATGCTCCGTGCGGCAAGACGATCTATCTTGAGCCGGTGGTCGAGTATTTTTCCGGGAAACCCGAAAATTCTCTCATCAGTGTTTCCAAGAAGCTTCAGGTCGAAAAGCTCCGTAAAGCCGGAGAGACCGCGAAGGAGTATTCTCCGCTGATCACCCAGACCAGCGCTTCCTGTGCCGGTTCCGAAAAAGAGATATGGATCGCTAACTCCGACGGTCTTTATGTGAAGGATAACCGCTGCCGTATCCGTGCCAGCATCGCCGCAATCGCTAGCTCGGAAGAGGATAAGCAGCAGGGGAGCTTCGCGCCGGGTTCTTCCGAGGGATTTGAATTCTTCGAAAGACTGGATCTCGATGAACTGGCCAGAAAATCTGCAAAGATCGCCGTGACCATGATCGATGCCAAGCCATGTCCCTCCGGAAAGATGCCGGTCGTTATCGGAAACGGTTTTGGCGGAGTCATCTTCCACGAAGCCTGCGGACATGCTCTCGAAGCAACCTCTGTCGGAATCAAGTCATCCTGCTTTACCGATATGCTTGGAAAGCAGATCGCAAGTCCGATCGTATCTGCCTTTGACGATGCCAGGATCGAGAAAGAGTGGGGCAGTTATGCGGTCGATGATGAAGGCACTCCGTCTACGACCAACCTTCTCATTAAAGATGGCATTCTGAACAGTTATCTTATCGATAAGATCGGTTCCCGCCGAATGAACATGCCTTCTACGGGCTGTGCCAGAAGACAGAACTATTCCTTCGCTCCGACATCCCGTATGTCCAACACCTTTATCGCCAATGGAGAATCGGATCCGGAAAGCATCATCGCGGATACCGAATATGGCATTTATGCGGCCAGTATGGGCGGCGGTTCTGTAGATACATCCACCGGCGAATTCAACTTCGCCGTCAATGAAGCCTATATGATCCGTGACGGAAAGATCTGTGAGCCTGTAAAAGGAGCCACACTGATCGGAAAAGGCGGAGAGGTTCTTATGAATATCGACCGTGTCGGAAATGATCTGAAGCTCGCGCAGGGCGTTTGCGGCTCAGTAAGCGGCGGTGTCCCGGTAGATGTCGGTCAGCCGACGATCCGCGTTTCCGAGATCACGGTAGGCGGTCAGGCATAAGATCTTAGATTGGGAGTAAGTATGGATAAGAAAACACTTGGTTTTATCGATGAATTACTGAAAAAGGCTGAAGAAGAAGGCTTTCTGGAATCTGAAGTCTACTATGAGTCCGATTCTTCGATGTCGGTCTCGGCAAGAGAAGGGAAGATCGTCGAGTTCGAAAACTCGGATATGGCGGCACTTTCTTTCCGCGGGCTTTATAACGGACAGATGGGATATGCAAGCACGGAAGACATTCAGCCTGACATGATCCCGTTTCTGCTTTCTCAGGCCAAAGATAACTGCGGTGTCCTCGAAGTAAAAGAGAAGATCACCGTATATGAAGGTGAAAAAGAATACCCGGAGCTGAATCTCTATAACGAAGAGCTTGAAAAGATCGACTATGCTTTCCTTTCGGAATTGACTTTACGGCTCGAAAAAGCGCTTCTTGCTTATGATCCGAGGATAGAAGCCGTAGAAGACTGTGTTGCTTCCTCCGGCAGCGGAGAGATCTATATCCAGAACAGTAAGGGAATGGTATGTCACGACAGGGATAACGGTTTCGATCTTTATCTCGGAGTAAGAGCTAAAGAGGGAGAAGACGTTCAGACCTATGGAAAAGGCTGGATTTTTAAAAAGCTCTCTGAACTTGATGAAGAAAAATGTGTAAACGAAGTAGGGAAGAGAGTGATCTCTAAGCTCGGATCGACATCGATCCCTTCCGAAAAGACTTCGGTCGTTCTTGATAAAAAGGCCGCAAAAAGCCTTCTTTCGTCCTTCTCCGGATCTTTTTCCGCGGAATTGATGCAGAAGGGGCTTTCCCGTCTCTGTGACAAACTCGGCGAAAAGATCGCCGATGAGAAGATCACCCTGATCGATGAAGGCATTATCGAAGGTTCGTTTCTGAGCCAGGGTTTTGACTCTGAAGGCGTCCTCGCGAAAAGGACCGTTCTGATCGACAAAGGAATCTTTACCTCGCCGCTTCATAACAGAAAGACCGCTCTCGTGGACGGTGTGGAAAGCACTGGTAATGCGTACCGTTCCGGAGCGAAGGGCTCGATCGGGATCGCGCCGATGAACTTCCATTTTGAAAACGGAACTCTTTCGCAGGAAGAACTCTTCGAGAAAATGGGTAATGGCGTGTATATCACAGCACTTTACGGACTGCATGCGGGCATCAATACGATCTCCGGAGATTTCTCGCTGATGGCGGAAGGCTTTACGATCAGAGACGGAAAGATCGATAAACCGGTAAATCAGATCACGATCGCCGACAATTTCTTCGACCTTCTTATGAAAGTGGAAGCTCTCGGTAACGATATTGATTATTTTTCTCCGGATTCCTCACACACGCAGTCGCCGAGCCTTCTGATCCCGGACGTATCCGTAGCAGGAGAATGATTCTACATATATAAACAGAGTTTACGAAGAGACCCTGCTTTCCTTAAAGGATGGTGGGGTTTCTGTGATTCTTGTCCGATGTTCTTTTCTTCATGAGTTTCAAGAGAAGAACGACGGCGAAGATCATGACGGCGATCAGTACAGCAGCAACAAGGATCGTCAGGATCAGGTCACGGATGCTGTTCGATGACTTTTCTTCCGTCTTTGGTACCGGAGTCGCTTCAAGAAGCTGGTCCGCTATCGTTATGGTCAGTGTGCCGATCCTATACACCTCATTATTTGAAAAACGTCGGTTGACCGGCAGTTCGAACACCTGAAGAGGGGAGAGCGGGTCGATGATGAGTCCCTCGACATCGACGCTGTTACTGTAACCGCCGTTGGCCAGATAGGTCTTCACGGTATAGTAATCTTCGATCTGAAGCTTTTTGTCCCGAATGAAAAGATTCGTTCCCGCGATCGCGTTTCCGATCTGTTCAACCACTGAATTAATGGCGCCATCCATTTCCGAAGCCTCTAACATCGTGGTCGTATAATTGGCAAAGCAGAACTCGAAGAGCTCGGTCAGATCCTGATATCTGTTTTCTGCATCCGCTGCGCCAAGAAGGATACCGATCAGCAATCTTCCGTCTTTTTCCGCACCGGCGATGATCGTATATCCTGCTTCATTCGAATAACCGGTCTTGCCGCCCACATAGTTTTCATACGCCGTGGATGGTGTGGAGATGAAACGGTTGGCGTTATTTAAGATCCTCTTATCGTTGAACTTATTCGTCGGTTCAATGGTAAAAGAGGCAGAAGTGGCGATCTTTCTGTAATCCGGATGACGAAGGGCTTCTTTCTGGATCAGTACCATATCGCGGCAAGTCGTCTTATGCTCGGGATCACTGTATCCGCAGGGGTTTGTGAAATTCGTCGCCTTACAGCCGAGTTCTTTGGCACGTTCGTTCATTTTCTTTACGAAATTCTCTTCGCTGCCGGAAATATGTACGGCAAGTGCCATGCAGGCATCATTGGCGGATTTTAAAAGGCAGGCGTTGATGCACTGCTCGACAGTTACGATCTCACCCTCCGTAAAACCGATACGCACATTTTTATCGGGGATCGTCTCGTACATCTCTTTGGTGATCGTGATCGTGTCCGAAAGCTCGAGTTCCTCGAGGCTTAAAAGGATCGTCATGATCTGCGTGATCGCTGCCGGGGCCCTTACTTCATCGTAAGCATTACCGATCAGCATCGCCTCGGAAAGGCCGTCGTAGATCAGATATGCGGATGCGCTTATAGAAGGAAGGTTTTCCGGTTCGGGGTCAAGGACGCCATCCGTCGGGTCAGTCAGAACATATTCATTCTGCGACGGGGCAGGTGAGCTTTCCGTCTCATCGGCAAAAAGCGTAAAAGAAAGAAGGGAAGATGTCAGGCAAACGGCCAGAAAGACTGAAACAATGCGCCTTATAAAGTTCTTTTGAAGCATCAGAAAAAGCCCCTTCATTTCTTCAAAAATATTCCCGATTCCGCTGACAAAAATCCATTGTTCATGTATCATTAAAGGAGCAAAAACAACGAAATAAATCGAAAGAGAAATCGAGGTCATTTACGTGTCAACTGTTATTGTATCGCAAGATGAGTTATTGCGCTATAACTCTCTTGTTTCTAAGCTGAAAAACCGCATTGCCGAGATGGGCATCGAAGCGGGGCATCCCCTGGTCTACCATGTGAAGACATACGGATGCCAGTTAAACGAATCCGATAGCGAGAAGATCGAAGGTATCCTTCGGGATATTGGTCTTTCCGAAGCTTCTGAAGATCAGGATCCGGACTTCCTTATCCTTAACACATGTACGATCAGAGAAAACGCCGATGTGCGTCTTTTCGGAAACCTCGGCGCCTATAAGCCGATGAAGAAGCAGAACCGGAACATGTTCATTGCTGTCTGCGGCTGCATGATGAAGCAGCCGGAGAACGTTGAACGCATCAAGAAGAGTTTCCCATATGTGGATGCCTGTTTCGGGCCTTCAGATATTCATCTTCTGCCGGAGATCCTCGATAAGAAACTAAGCCAGCGGAAACGTGTATTCTCGATATCCGAAGAGGATTATCTCGTTGACGATAACGATATGCCGGTCGAAAGGAAAAGAAAATTCCGCGCACTTGTGCCGATCATGTACGGCTGTAACAATTTCTGCACATACTGTGTGGTCCCATATACCAGAGGAAGAGAACGAAGCCGCTCTTCGGAGCAGATCTTAAAGCAGCTTTCTGACCTGGCAAATGAAGGGTTTAAAGAAGTCATGCTTCTTGGGCAGAACGTAAACTCCTACGGAAACGATAAAGAAGGGGAGATCTCCTTTGCGCAGCTTCTTGAAGAGACGGCGAAGATCCCCGGTTTTTCCCGTATCCGTTTCATGACTTCCCACCCGAAGGATATTTCTCCGGAAGTCATCTATACCATGAAAAAATATCCGAATATCGAGCGCCATCTGCACCTTCCGATGCAGTCCGGTTCAAGCACTGTCTTAAAGCGCATGAACCGTCATTACGACCAGGAGCAGTATCTTAAGACGGCTCTTTTATTCCGAAAAGAACTTCCTGACGCGACGCTTACGACCGACATTATTGTCGGATTCCCGGGAGAGACGGAAGAAGATTTCCAGGCGACGCTGGATGTCGTAAAGAACTGCCGTTTCGACAGTGCATTTACTTTCCAGTATTCAAGGCGCCCGGGCACCAAGGCTGCATCTTACGAAGACCAGATCCCGCAGGATGTCGTCACGGAGCGTTTTGGAAGACTTCTGGCTCTGCAGAACGATCTGACATTTAAATCGAATGAATCCGTGGTCGGAACGACGGAAGAGATCCTGATCGAAGGAAAGAGTGCGACGGCACCGGATGTGCTGACCGGAAGAACGAATTCGAACCGACTTGTGAACTTTAAGATCCCGAAAGGGACGATGTATAAAGGAAAAGCCATTGATGCGGAAAGCCCGGATTTTGATGCCGATCAGTTCGAGGGACTTCTGGCTATGGTGAAGATCCTTAAGGCGAAGCCCTATTCCGTAGAAGGCGAATTGGAGAGTTTTATCGATGAGTAACGACGATCTTTTAACTTATGCATCTGTCGACAGTTCGACGCTCTCTCCGATGATGCGCCAGTATTTCGACATGAAAAAGGCCGCCGGAGATGCGATCCTGATGTTCCGTCTCGGCGACTTCTATGAGATGTTTTTCGACGATGCGATCCTCGTATCGCGCATCCTGGAACTGACGCTGACCTCTAGAGACTGCGGCTTGGAAAAGCGCGCACCGATGTGCGGTGTTCCACATCACTCGGCCTCTTCGTATATGCAGCGTCTGATCACCCAGGGCTATAAAGTCGCGATCTGTGAGCAGATGGAAGATCCGGCACTGGCCAAGGGTCTTGTAAAGCGCTCGATCACGAGAGTCCTGACTCCGGGTACTGTGATCGACACCAACGGCCTGGATGAGAAGAAGAATAACTTCCTCGTCTGTGTGTTTAAGATCGGAATGCAGTATGGTGTTGCTGCGGCGGATATTACTACAGGTACGATGGAAGCAACGCAGCTCATTACGGGAAATACATCCCAGCACCTCGTCAATCTTCTTTCGAAATACCGTGCTTCCGAACTGATCTTTAACGAAGATTTTTCCAAAGACAGCCTCTTTTCCTATGTCTGCGATAACCTCGTCGGTTCCGTGACCCTTCGTCCGAATGTGGATTTTTCCTCCGGTCTTTCCGACCGTGTGCTCCCGGAAGAGTATAAGAAAGGAAATATCGGGAAGAAAGGGAAGGGGAAGAGTTCTTTTGCCGAAGAATCCAAAAATATCCTTCTTCTTTCAGCGATCGATGCGATCCTGGCTTATCTCGATGAGACCCAGCAGGCCGAAGTTACGCATTTTTCTACTGCAAGGATCTACGAAGTTTCTGATACGATGGAACTGGATGTAGCGACGAGAACGAATCTGGAGATCACTTCTACGATCCGCTCGAAATCGAAAAAAGGAAGCCTCCTCTGGGCGATCGATATGACCCAGACCTCCATGGGCGGAAGACGTCTGAGAGAATACATCGAGGAACCTTTGATCGATGTTATGTCCATCACCAGAAGACTCGATGCAGTCGAGCAGGCCAAGAATGACTTTATTCACCGCCAGGAGCTCCGTGAAGCCCTTCTCGGTGTACATGACATGGAACGACTCGCATCACGTATCGCGCTGTCTTCTGTCAACGCCAGAGACCTTTTAAATCTGCGAAACACCTTAAGTAAACTTCCGTATATTCAGGAATGCGCCGGACAGTTTTCGGCAGGTATCCTTTCCGATACGGTAAAAGATCTCGAAGATCTGTCTGATATCTACGAGCTTCTCGAAAAGTCCCTTGATGAGGATCCGCCGATCTCGGTAAAAGAAGGCGGCATGATCAAGGAAGGCTATAACGAGGAAGCCGACCGCCTCCGCCGCGCAAGTAAAGACGGAAAGTCCATCATCCTTGAGATGGAAGCCAAAGAAAGAGAAGAGACAGGGATCAAGAACCTTCGTATCAGCTACAATAAGGTCTTCGGTTACTATATCGAAGTCTCTAAAGGCAATGTCCCGCTCGTTCCGGAAAGATATATCAGAAAACAGACATTAACGACCGGTGAACGCTATATCACTGAAGAATTAAAGAGTATTGAAGATACGATCGTCGGCTCCACGGCCAAGCTCGTATCCCTGGAATATGACCTATTCTGCGAGATCAGAGAGAAGATCGCGTCCCAGGTACACCGTCTCTATAAGGTAGCATCTGCGCTTTCTGTGCTCGACGTCATTATGTCACTCGGAGAACTTGCAGAAAGAAATAATTACTGCCGTCCGAAGGTGGACGATACGACGGCCCTTGTCATCGAAGACGGAAGACATCCGGTCGTTGAAAAGATGCTGAAAGAAGGCGAATTCGTCCCTAACGGCATCGAGATGGATGAAAACGATCACCGCATCATGATCCTCACGGGTCCGAATATGGCCGGTAAATCGACCTATATGCGTCAGACCGCACTGATCGTGCTGCTTGCCCAGATCGGATCATTTGTCCCGGCCTCCTTTGCGCACATCGGTATCGTTGACCGGATCTTTACGCGTATCGGCGCATCTGACGATATCTCGCTTGGGCAGTCTACCTTTATGGTGGAGATGAACGAAGTCTCGGGGATCCTGCGAAACGGCACATATAAGAGCCTTCTGCTTCTTGACGAAGTCGGCCGCGGCACCAGTACCTACGACGGTCTGGCCATCGCCTGGGCAATCATCGAGTTTATTTCGAACCGGACGATCATGTTCGCAAGAACGATCTTCGCTACGCATTATCACGAACTCAACCAGCTCGAAAAGACGATAAACGGCGTCTATAACGCGCATGTTGAGGTCGAGGAAAAGAATAAGGAAGTCAAGTTCCTGCATAAGATCTCAAACGGCGGTACCTCTGACAGTTATGGTATCGAAGTAGCCCGTCTGGCCGGCGTTCCGAGTGAAGTCGTCGAACGTGCCAATGTGATCCTTTCCGAGCTTGAGAAGAAAAAGATGCAGATCACTTATTCTGATGGGGAAGGGGAGAGCTTCGAAGGACCTATCTCCGGCCAGATCCCGCTCTTTGCCCCGAACCGCACGGAAACTGCCGATTCCCACTCCCTCAGGTCGGAACTGGCAAACATGGACATTTCCCGTATTACGCCGCTGGAGGCGATGAATATACTTTATTCACTCATTGAGAAAGCCAAAGGAGAAGATTAGTTATGTCAAGAATTCATCTTCTGGATGCGGCCACTTCCAATGCCATCGCTGCCGGTGAAGTCATTGAAAGGCCGATGTCCATCGTAAAAGAACTGATGGAGAATTCCATCGATGCAGGAGCCACACAGATCACAATCGAGATCCAGGACGGTGGTATTACATTGATCCGCGTTCGGGATAACGGATGCGGAATGGATGAAGAGGATGCCAAAAATGCATTTATCTGTCACGCCACAAGTAAGATCACGACATTAGATGAACTGTTTTCCCTGCATTCCATGGGTTTCAGAGGCGAGGCTCTTGCCAGTATCGCCGCTGCTTCCCGCGTTACTCTCTCGACCAAGGAACCGCTTGCTGAAAAGGGTACCTGCGTCCGCTACGAAGCAGGACAATTCATCTCCTGCGATCCTATCGGTATGCCGTCTGGAACGACTGTCGAAGTACGGGATCTTTTCTATAATCTGCCGGCACGATTCAAATTTCTTAAGAAGGATCAGACCGAGGCCAACTATATCCAGGTCCTGATCGAGCGCTTTATCCTCTGTCACACCGACATTTCCTTTAAGTTCATCAAGAACGGGAAGACGGTCCTCCAGAGCCCGGGCAACTGCGATTCAAGTTCCGCGCTATACAGCGTCTATGGGAAAGATATCGTAAGTGCCTGCCGTCCGATCGAGTACTCTGTCGACGGGATCACCGTCAAGGGATTTGCCGGACTTCCGAAGATCTCCCGAGCGTCGAGATCCGAGCAGATCTTCTTTGTCAATCAGCGTCTCATCCGAAGTAAGACGATCACATCTGCCGTAGATTCCGCCTATACGAATATGCTCATGAAGGGAAAATACGCCTTCGTGATCCTTGATATCTACATGCCTTCCCAGGATCTTGATGTCAACGTCCATCCGCAGAAGGCAGAGGTCCGTTTCTCCAATGAATCCGCGATCTACCGCGCCGTGTATCACGCGCTTTCCAGCACGCTTGCGACCGAGTCGATGAGCATCGATTATTCTTTTCCTTCTTCGGGAAAAGAACCGGTCAGCGCACCGGTTGCATCCGCTCCGCAAAGCCATGTTGCGGCTCCGGCTCCAGCAACCGCTCCATCTCCGGCACCGATACCTGCGCCGACTCCGGTGGTAAAGACTCCTGAAATAAAAAAGCCGGATTCTACCATCGAGGTGCCGTTCTCCACGATCCCGTTCGATGAGCCATCTCCGGCGATCGCATACGAGAATAAGGAGACACTTTCCGAACCTGCACCTGTCTATGAGGTCAAACCTGAAGAGCCAAAAACGCCGGAACTTACCCAGCAACAGATTCCTGAAACGCTCATTCAGACAAGAGAAGAAAGCCTTCACGAGCTTATGGCTGCCCGTGTGATCGGTACTTTCTGCGATACCTATATTCTAATGGAATCTGCTGACCGCACACTTCTTATGGTCGACCAGCATGCCGCCCATGAGAAAGTTCTTTACGAAAAGCTCGTGGCCCAGGAAGCCGAAAAGAAAATCGTTTCCCAGCCGCTTCTTTCTCCGGCGATCGTTTCTATGTCAAGATCCGATATCAGCTTTATCGATGAGCACAGCGAAGAACTCGAAAACCTCGGATTTGAGATCTCATCTTTAGGCGACAGTGAAATGGCGATCCGTTCAGTCCCTGCGCAGATAGATCCGAACAGCGTAAGTTCCGCGTTTATCGAGATGGTCGATGAATGGATGCATCAGAGCAAGACGAGAAAAGATGCACTCATACTGTCCTTGGCCACATGTGCCTGCAAGGCCGCAGTCAAGGGTCACGATAAACTCCACGATATCGAGATAAAGGGCCTTCTGGAAGATCTTTCAAAGCTTAAGGATCCGTATCACTGTCCACACGGACGTCCGATCCTGATCCGTATCTCGGAAAAAGAGATCGAGAAGCAGTTTAAGCGTATCGTATAAGGTGAACCTTATGGAAAGCATTTTTGAAAAGACCGGATACTCCCAAATACCGATCATCTGCGGGCCTACCGCCAGCGGCAAGACCGCCCTGTCGATCCGGGCGGCGAAAAAGCTTTCCGGGGAGATCATCTGCTGCGATTCCATGCAGATATATAAGCACCTTTCCGTAGGAACGGCGAAACCGACAGAAGAGGAGCAGAAAGAGGTTCCGCATCACCTGATCGACCTTTTCGGACCGGAAACTCCGTTTAATGTAGCGGAATACATCGATCTTGCCTATTCTAAGATCGAGGAGCTTCTCGGAAGGGGAGTACTGCCTGTTTTCTGCGGCGGGACCGGACAGTATGTAAAGGCACTTCAGAAAGGTTTCGCTTTCGATTCTGCACCCATTGACAGGGAAAGAGAAGAGGCGATCCGCAGAGAGTATGAAGAGAAGGGGATCGACGGCATTTACGCGCGTCTTATTACCCTGGATCCGTCCTGTGAGGAAAAGATCCATAAGAATAACACAAAGCGCGTGATCCATACGCTGGCGCTTCTGGAGACACTCGATAAGACCACTTCCGAGATACATGAAGATTCGACAAAAGAAGGTCCCAGATATCCGTTTAAGTTATTTGCGATCGACTGGCCGAGAGATGAACTTTACGACCGGATCGATCTTCGTGTCGATCTCATGCTGAAAGAAGGGATCCTGGACGAAGCCAGGTATCTTTTTGATCTGTCTCTTCCGGAAAGCTGTACGGCCATGCAGGCCATCGGATACAAGGAACTCTTCCCCTATATAAAAGGGGAGAAGGATCTTTCCGAATGCGTGGATCTTTTGAAGCAGCATTCCCGAAACTACGCGAAAAGACAGCTTACCTGGTTCCGTCACATGGACGATGTGACCTGGATATCTTCTTCGGATCTTAAGGATTATGATATTTCGTTATATATCAAATAACCGATATACCTAAATTTCCTAAAAGTTCGCATATAACATACAGATAATCATGCTCCGAGTTGCTATAGTTTAAACACAGGCAAACTTTTTAGGAGGTATGATATATGAACTACGAAGATGTGGAACAGATCCGCGACATCCAGTTTCGTGTCCACGATGTCTTTTTGAACAAATGCAGGAAAGAGCACACTTCATTAGAGATCGTCACATCGTCAGGGGAGATCATTGAAGGGATCATCGACTGCTATGACAAGGATACGATCATCGTCCATAACGAAATGGCGCAGATGATGATATTCAAGCATAGTATCAGCTACATTTCCCCAAGATCAGGAAAGCAGATGATCAAACCCGAGAACAGCAAGTGGGATGATAACTACGTAAAGAAGGAAAGATATTTATGCGCGGCTAGATAAATATCACTGTACCGATGGTCTGAAAACTCCGTCCACCACTCCCAGGATCTTACAATCGTCATCCTCAAACGGGATCGGGGAGTAGGCCGGATTTTCAGGCATAAGGACAGCATGGCCTCTCTTATAGCAGAGGCGCTTGACGGTAGCTTCATCACCGATCAGAGCAACGATAATGGAGTTCATATTCGCCATATTATCCCGGCGCACGATAACATAATCGCCATCCATAATATGAGCATTGATCATGCTGTCACCACGGACTTTCAGTACAAAGTAATCCGAGGAAGTAAAATACTCGGAAGGGAAGGGCATATAATGATCGATATTCTCTTCAGCAAGGATCGGAACACCTGCGGTAACTGTACCGACGAGCGGGATCTTCGTCGCCTGCGAAGTAGAAGAATCTTCTTCATTCTTGATCATGATGGCACGGCGCTTACCGGGAACGTACTCTATACGTCCTTCTTCCATTAAGCGGTGCAGATGAGCATGTACGGTGGACGTGGAACGGATGCCGACACCCTGGCAGATCTCACGGACAGACGGCGGATAACCCTCTTTCTTCACGTAGGAAACGATATATGAATAGATGATCTCCAAAGTCTCATTCAGATTGCTCTTAGTAAATCTATATGCGCTCATATCCATGCCTCCGTACTTAGATTTCAAACTAATCTTAACATTACTATATATGATTGTCAAACGATTGTTCGTATTTGAAGGAACGAGGAAAAATCATGAAAAAAACACGTGAAATAAACAAAGTGTCTCTGTGGATCATAACTATAAGCACGGTCATCATGCTGATCCTCTGCGGACTTACAATAGCCGGAAGGCCTTATAACGTGGATGAAAGCACAGGTTACGGTAAAGTAATGCGAAGTAAAAGTCGTTGTGCTATAATCTTCATGACTAAGGAAAATGAATATGGACGACGAACAGATCAAAATCGAGGATATAGTTGAAGAAGAGGAGATGGATCTTACGGAAGAAATGGAACCTTCCGAGGATATCCTGTCGAAAATCGGCGGTTTTTTCGCCTTTATAGGGCGTACGACCGTTCAGTATTTCAAAAATCTCCCGAATTCCATCAGAAACAGGATCAAGGCGAAGATCGCGGAATACCGCAGAATGCCGAAAAGAAAGTCCATTCATAAGGTATATGTACTCGTGGGATATACCACAAAAGAGTATGTAGACAGTAAATTCCGTAAAGAAAGATCCTTACTGATCATCCGTCGTGTCCTGATCGGCTGCATTATCGTTATTGTGCTGATCATGGCTTACAGATGGTTCGTACCGAAGCTCGATACCAATGAATATAAACAGATGATCGGTATCAACGAATTTGACGAACTGACCCAGAGCGATCCGTTTGCCACAGAGACAACAAACGAAGCTGTCGTTCCGGATATCCAGAATGTCACACCGATCCCGTCAAGCACTGCCGAGTTGAATCCATCTGACGAAACAAAAACGACAGAAACAACTCAGGAAGTCGTCTGATCAGTTTTTCCAAAACAAAAGAGGTAAAGCAGAAGAAGTTCATTTTGAATTTTCAAAAGAGAAGCCTTCAAAATTCGATACGCAATTAAACAAAATCACAGTTTTGTTTAATTGAGAAGAAGAAAAACAGAAAACTGTATGAACCACATTGAGCTTTTATTGTTTATCTCCGAGGACCAGCGTCGAGATTTCGCTTTAAATACAGACCGCTCAGGAGCGTTTTATTTTCTTCCAAACGATATTTGGTACTTAACGGATCATTCTATTTAATGCGCATACGACAGCTCGAAGCGATGATTTGGTTACGGAACTTGAAATGCCTGCTCCAAGATGCATATTTCCATCTTCATCAGCAATCTGTACATATGTGATAGCTGCCGAGTCAGATCCGCTCTTAATAGCATGCTCGTTATACATACGGATCGACAATTTGATGTTCAGCGTTTTTTCGATACCATTACAGAACGCATCGAGTAAACCGATACCGTCTCCGTTGACCTCGATCAGATCCTCGCCGTATTTCAGATTGACAGTTACATGAGCTTTTTTATCTCCGAGAGATTCTTCACGATATCCCACCATGTGATACGGCGTCATGACATTTACATAGACCTCATCAAACAATTCGAAAAGTTCCTGAGGCATCATCTCGCTGTGACGGTTCTCAGATTCCGATGTAACGATCTGCATGAAGTCTTTCTGGAATGCCTTTGGCAGATGCAAGCCATAATTGCGCTCCATAATGTATGCCAGGCCGTTTTTGCCGGACTGACTGTTGATACGGATGATCGGATCGTAATTTCTGCCTACATCCGTAGGATCGATCGGCAGATATGGGACATACCAGTTATTTATTTTCTTGACATTTTCCATACCTTTTTGGATCGCATTCTGATGAGTGCCCGAAAACGCCGTAAATACAAGCCTTCCAGCCCACGGCTGACGATCTCCGATACGCATTCCGGTGCATCCTTCATACATATCGATGACATCATCAATGTTCGAAAAATCGAGTTCCGGATCAACGCCCTGCATGAACATATTCATCGCAAGCGTAACAATATCAGCGTTTCCTGTCCTCTCCCCGTTTCCGAAAAGAGTTCCCTCAACACGTTCAGCACCGGCCATCAGGGCGAGTTCTGTAGATGCCACACCGGTGCCTCGATCATTATGCGTATGTACAGAAATAATAATGGAATCTCTGTACTTTGTATGCGTCGCAAAATACTCCACCTGATCCGCAAATACGTTCGGTGAGGACATTTCCACGGTTTCCGGAAGGTTGATGATGACCTTGTTTTCCGGTGTCGGTCTCCAGACATCGAGTACGGCATCCACGATCTCCACGGCAAAATCCGGCTCGGTCTCCGAGAAGTTTTCCGGAGAATACTCAAGAAGCCATTCTGTGTTACTTTCGTCCGCATCGATCTCGGCCTGGATCATCTTCGCGCCGTTCACAGCGAGGTTCTTGCACTGATCTTTGTCAAATCCGAAGACAACTTCACGCTGAAGCTGAGACGTGGAGTTATAAAGATGCACGATCGCGGATCTGGCGCCTTTTGCGGCATCAAAGGTCTTTTTGATGACGTCTTCTCGGGCCATGGTCAATACCTGTACGGTCACATCTTTCGGGATCAGATCGTTATCGATGAGATAACGTGTAAATTCATATTCCGTATCGGACGCGGCCGGGTAGCCGATCTCGATCGTTTTAAATCCGAGCTTGACCAGATAATCGAAAAACTGGACCTTTTGGATTAGATCCATCGGGACCTCCAGCGCCTGATTACCGTCTCTTAGATCGACGCTGCACCAGATCGGTGCTTTGGTGATCTTGTTGTTCGGCCATGTGCGCTCAGGAAAATCGATTTTTACCGGCATACGGTATTTACCTGAATTCATGCTCTTCCCTCCTCTTCTGCTTCTGCTGTTTTCTAAAAATGTCAAAACAAAAAGGCTTCCGTCTCCAATAAGAGACGAAAGCCTAACTTCCGCGGTACCACTCTTGTTCATCCCTTCCTCGGGATGCACTCGTCGGATACAGGAAATAATCCGATATCCTGCTCTCTGATAACGGTGAGCCTCCGACCTCCCCTACTTATTACCTTTCAGGGCGGCGCACTCCGGGGCGAGTTCAAAACTTCTCTTTCATCTGCTTTCACCAGCCGCAGACTCTCTGAAGAAAGAAACGGGTCTTTACTAATCCCCATCAACGTGTTGTTCTTATCTAACTTAACATAAATGTTACTCTTTGACAATAGGATAAGAACGCTTCACGATCGCGGCCATCTCTTTGACTCTCTGAGCGAGTTCAGCATAAGCTTCCGGTGTCAGCTGCTGAGCGGCATCCGAAAGAGCATGCTTCGGATCCGGATGAACCTCAATGATGAGTCCGTCTGCACCTGCAGCGATAGCTGCAAGAGCTAAAGGCTCAACATACTGGGCTTTTCCGGCTGCATGGCTCGGGTCGACGATGATCGGAAGATGTGTCTTGCCCTTAAGAACCGGAACAGCGCTGATATCCAGCGTACTTCTGGTTGCCGTCTCAAAGGTTCTGATACCACGTTCGCACATCATGATGTGGTAATTGCCCTCGCTCATGATATACTCGGCAGATCCGAGCCACTCATCAATAGTCTCGGCAATACCGCGCTTTAACATACACGGGATACCGGACTTGCCGACAGCCGACAAAAGACGGAAGTTCTGGGCATTTCGAGCACCGATCTGGATGATATCCAGGTAGTTCGATGCATATTCGATATCGTTCTCGGAAGTCACTTCGCTGATCACAAGAAGACCATATCTGTCTGCGACACGGCGAAGGATCTTGAGGCCTTCTTTTTCGAGACCCTGGAAAGCATACGGAGAAGTTCTCGGCTTATATGCGCCGCCACGAAGCACTTTGACGCCACAGGCCACCATCTTCGAAGCGACGGCCTCGACCTGTTCTTCACTCTCCACGGCACAGGGACCTGCCATCATGACGAGCTCATTGCCGCCGATGACGAGATCTTTTACATTAAAGGAAGTGCCTTCCGGTCGGAACTGACGGCTCGCAAGCTTATAGGACTCCATGATCGGAACGATCTTTTCAACACCTGAAAGAACTTCCAGAGAGCCCGGAGCAAGACGGGACTTATCACCGATGACACCGATGATCAAGCGCTCCGCACCTTCGGAAACGTGCGGCTTCAGTTCGTTTCTTTCCAATACGTCAATGATCTCATGGACCTGGGATTCACTGGCGCCCGGTTTTACTACAATAATCATGTTTTACCTTCTTTCTCGTGGTGCTCCATGCACCACACCTACCATACTACGAAAAGGCATTATACCTTATTTTATGTTTTCAATAAAGCACTTATATGCAAGATACGTGAAATACAGGTCGATCTTGGAGATCACTTCATACGGAGCATGCATGGAAAGTACCGGAACTCCGCAGTCGATGACTTCCATTCCAAGCTTGGCCAGGTAAGCGGAGATCGTTCCGCCGCCACCGGCATCTACCTTACCAAGTTCACCTGTCTGCCACGGGATATTATTCTCGGCGAAGATGCGAAGAATAGATGCGAAGAATTCGCTGTTGGCATCACTTGCGCCCGCCTTACCTCTGGCACCTGTATACTTTTCCATCTTTACGCCCTTACTGAGATAAGCGGTATTTCTCTTATCAGAAACGCTCGCATACTTCGGATCATATGCGTTGGAAACGTCTGTGGAGAGCATCTTCGTACCGGCGATGCACTTTCTGTAACCGAGTTCATCATAACCGCCGTTTACCTTAGCAAAAAGTTCGACAAGGAAATTCTCATAAAGGCGGGACTGAGCACCGGAGTTACCGTAAGAGCCGATCTCTTCCTTATCGGAAAGCATGCATACGCATGTTCTTGCCGGAGCTTCCTGTGCCATCAGAGCCATCAGGGCCGGATATGCGCAGACCTTATCGTCGTGTCCATAGGCCGCGATCAGGGCACGGTCAAATCCGACATCTCTTGCCTTCATTGCCGGAACGATCTCAAGCTCTGCAGAAACGAAATCCTTCTCATCGATACCATATTCGGTATTCAGCATCTTCATGATGGCGTATTTGCAGGCATCAGAGGAATCATCACCCGGAAGCTTGCTGCCGCCGATCAGAACATTTAAGTCCTCACCCTTGATGAAATCAGAAGCCTTATGGCTCATCTGCTCAGAACCCAGGTGCGGGAGAAGATCTGTAATATAGAAGATCGGATCGTCGTCCTTTTCACCGACACAGATCGTAAGCTTTGTTCCGTCCTTTTTCATGATGACACCATGGATCGCAAGCGGAATGGTCGTCCACTGATACTTCTTGATACCGCCGTAATAGTGGGTCTTAAAGAAGCAAAGATCATCCTCTTCATAGATCGGGTTCGGCTTTAAGTCGAGTCTCGGGGAATCGATATGAGCACCCAGGATATTCATGCCCTTCACGATATCTTCCTTACCGACGACTGCGAACATCAGGCCTTTTCCCTTAATGGAAGAATAAACCTTATCACCGGCTTTTAGGGACTTCTTGGATTCGATATCTACGTAGCCCGAATCGGTAAGCGCGGAAACCGCATTATTTACGAACTCACGCTCGGTCTTGGAAATGTCGAGAAAAGCCATATACTCCTCGGCAAAAGCCATAGTATGCTCGATATCGTCAGAAGATCTGGATTCCCAAAGATTCGGGTACTCTGCGAAAAGCTCCTTCTTCTCTTTCTTACTTGCCTTCGGTTTCTTTTCTTTCAGCTCTTTTACAGGCTTTTTTTCTTTCGCCATATGATCATCTCCTTTATAGAAAGAATATAAACAAAAAATACGAATATATGATACCATATTATCGTGTTAAGCATGACTAACTCTTTTTAGATTGGGATAAATAATGTATACAGACAACCATAATCACACGAAACACTTCAGTTCAGATGCGAAAATGTCCGCACATGAACTGATCGACGCCTGCAAATCATTGAATATGCGCGGCGTGGCAGTTACCGAACACTACGAGGGCGATTACCCTCATGATATCGGTGAACCGCAATGCTTTGACATCTCAGTTTTTTTCGAAACGGCGAAAGAATGGACCGAATACGCCGGTGATCTGCCTTTATATAAGGGCGTTGAGCTCGGATATCAGAAACACCTTTGCGCTTTCTACGATGATATGGTCGCCAAATACCCGTTTGACAGCGTCATTTTAAGTGATCACCTTTTCGAGGGAAAAGATCCGTACTTCTTCCGTCAGTGCTACGAGGAAGATATGGTCTCCGTATATACCAGATATATCGAGGAAATGGCGGAGATGGTCGAAAAGTGCAACAACTTCGATATCGTCGGACACTACGATTACATCAACCGGTATGCGCCCTATGAGCATCCGCAGGTCAAGTACAGCCAGTGTCCCGAAAGCTTCGATCGTTTCCTTGCTGCGATCATCGCAAAAGATAAGTGCCTCGAGATCAACACGAGATCAGTCGACAAGATGATCAAAAACGGCCACTCCGATGTTCTTCCGGATCAGGAGATCCTTTCCCGTTACTACGAAATGGGCGGCAGAAACATCTCCCTGGGATCGGATTCACATAGTTCGGATACACTTTGCGTACACTTTCCGAAAGTAGCCGAATATCTTGCTTCTTTCGGCTTTACCGAGAACTCCTACTATGTCGGCCGCAAAAGGTATGGCGAGCCGCTTCTTCCACAAAAATCAGAGTAACAAAAACAAAGAAAAAAGGCTGCCTTGTGAGACAGCCCCTTTCGATTCTAATGAATGATTCTTACCTGGCTTTGCTGTACACGTATGGAGCCGTGCCACCTACGATCATCGTATACATATCCATGTGATAAGGATATACCCAATAATATGTCCAGTTTTCTGTGGAGGCTTTCGTATCCACAAATGTCGTACCGGAAGTTGTCGTACCGATATATCCGTAGGATCCGCCCGGACGGATGCCGTAGATCAGATAACCATCTGCGCCTTCAGATGCGGACCAGTAGAGAGTGACTTTTCCCTTTGTTCCATTCGCGCGGAGATTCTTGACCGCAGAGGTCACACCCTTGGCAAAAGTGTATTTTGTACAGTTGCCGACGATCATCTTGCCGCTGTTATTCATGTTATACGGGAACACCCAGTAATAGTTATAATCGGAATCAAGTGCTTTCTTATCGACGTAAGAAGTATTGGATGTCATACCGAGATAGCCATATACGCCATCCTTCTGCGCATAAATAAGATAACCATCCGCATTCTTTACGGAATTCCATGCGAGGCGCACTGTATTCTTTCCGGCAGGAGCTGAAGAAAGCCCACTCATTTCACGCTTGGTCACGAGTTTTACGTCTGAGTCATAGCTCAAAACTATATAAGACATCATGTCGGTGATCCGCTCGTTATAGGAAATGATGCCATCATCTTTTTCAACGAAACATCCCTTCATACGGGTCACAAGAGTCTCATTCAATACCAGATCAAGTTCTTTGATCTGATTCTTCTCACAGCTTACAGATCTCATCTTCGGGCATTTACTGATGTCGAGCTCCGTCAGATTGTTTCCATCAAAGCCGATGGACTCCAGGTTAGGATTCTTCGTAATGTCGATCGATGTGAGACCGCATCTGATCAGCATTCTGGTAGTGTTATAAAAGTACTCCAGTCCCTTATCACAATCCGTCGGCTGACCCTTCTCGATCGGATCAAGGATCTCGATCGTTTTTACCAGTTTTACTTCATCTTTGGTAAGATATCCGTCTTTGTTTCTGTCTATTCCTTCTGCCTTCATGTAACGGAGTAGAACGTAAGAAAAATTCGTGCTGTCGATCTTCACTTTGGAAGTATCTGCGGAGAGTGTTTTCGCAGATGCAAACGAAGGGATGATGAGCGCACAAGCTAACGCGGCTGTCAAAGTCTTCACTAATCGATTCATATATATTCCTCCCAAAATATATAGGGGCAACGATATGTGATCACTTTTTGAATACAGAAACACACATACATACCCCAACCCTACCTGAAAATTCTATCACAGAGTTTGTCGATATGAAATATCAGATGAGCAACATAAGAAAGAATTTATATTTCGATTTCTCCACTGATGATCTTCTTATAATCGAGGAGGTTCTTCCTAAGAAGATTGGGGGTATCAAGACCATATGGACACTTGGTTTTACAGATGCCGCAATCCACACAGTTTTCGATCTTGGTCATCTCTCCCTGCCAGTATTCTCCCTTGAAGTTTTCGGAGGGAGAACGGCGGATCATCTGCGACATTCTCGCACACTGATTGATCTGGATATCCACAGTACACGGCATGCAGTAACCGCATCCTCTGCAGAAATCTCCCTGAAGATCGAGCTTATCCTTCTCAATAAAGGCAGAGATCTCATCAGTCATGATCTGCGGCTCCGAAAGCATTCTGCGGTGTAGTAATGCCGGTCTTTCCAAGAGTGATTATTTTCATGGTTTTGCCCCCCTTGATTTAGGATTCGTTGACCAGTTTACCGGTCATGTGTTCCACGATGAGTTCCAGGCACTGCACACGTGGAAGAGCATGTTTCAGTTCATGCTGAAGATACGCTTCATCGTCTGTGAATTTTCTGACTAAATTCGTGCATATCCACTTCGTTTTCTCAGGATCCGTGACCAGTTTCATGTGTCCGAAAACGACGACACTTCGGATATTTAAGGCCCACTCCCCTTCTTTTCTATATCCTTCATCCATACAGCAGTAACTGACTTTGTCACACTCGGAAACGGCATCCAGCTTATGGCCTTCTTTGGCACAGTGGAAATAAAGCTTTCCATCTTCTTTACAGAAGAAATGATCCATCGGTATACCGTAAGGATAACCGCCGTCACCGATCATGGAAAGGACTCCGCGTTTTTGTTCGGAAAGGACCTTTTCACATTCCTCACGGCTGATCTGCTGCTTGATCCTTCGCATCGGACGGAAGATCCTCGGCAGAATGAACACCTGGTTCGGATACCCGAATTCTTCCGTAAGCTCTTCTTCTACAAAGCCGAATTTTGTATAAAGTGCGCGGGGTGCTTTCCCTTTGGGATCCTCTTCTCTGAAAGTGGATACGGTAATATCCCGATAGCGGTCCAGTTCCGAAAGGGTCTTTTCCATCAGCGCGGATGCTATATGGTTTCTGCGGGAACCGGGCGCTACAGCGAGAAAACAGATCATGTTGCGGGTTCTGGAAAACAGAAGTACACCTTTGATCTCATCATTTTCCTTGACGCAGATCGCCTGCATCTTATCCATAAACTTAAGGACCGTCTTCTCATGATCTGAAAGCGCCTCCTCGGTCTCAAGACCAGGAAACTCGTCACGCACGAGACGGACCAGAACCATCCAGGAAGAAATGTCAGACCTTTTTCCGTAAACAACATCCATATGCGTTACTCCTTACTATGCGCTCAAAATAGAGCAAAGCGCAGATACAAATGACTTAATCTCTTCTTCACTATTATCTCGTCCGATACTGACACGGATCGAATTCTTTGACTCGTCCTTTGAACCTCCCAAAGAAGTGATCACATGAGAAACCGTATCTGCTTTCGATGTACAGGCCGCTCCCGCAGAGCAGGCAAAACCTTTCAGGTCCAAAAGCAGAAGTGTCTTCTCCCCGTCTGTTCCCGGGATATAGAAATTGAGAATGCCGGGATGGCTGCGATCGGTCGCACCATGGAAGATTATATTGGGAATATTCCTGCTTAATTCCGAACGCATCAGTTCCTTTAAAGAGCGGATACGGGACGATGTTTCATCCATTTCTTCACATGCCAATTCCAATGCTTTTGACATACCCGCGATACCCGGAAGGTTTTCCGTACCGGCGCGATACCCGAACTCCTGATGCCCGCCGGAAAGCATAGATAGAAGCTTCGTATCTTTTCGGACAAAAAGACCTCCGACACCTTTCGGGCCATGGAATTTGTGTGCAGAAAAAGAAAGCATATCTACTGAAAGAGCAGATAGATCAATAGGTATCTGTCCTGCCGCCTGGACCGCATCGGTATGAAACAGTACACCCTGTTCATGTGCAATTCCGTAAAGCTCGGCGATCGGTTCTATCGTGCCGATCTCATTATTGACCATCATGACAGACACCAAAGTAGTATCCCCGGAAATAGCGTCTTTAAGATCCTTAGGCGATACGAGACCATATTTATCCACCGGAAGATAGGTAACCTTAAAGCCGTGCTTTTCCATCGTCTGGAAAGACTGAAGAACGGCAGGATGCTCGATACATGAAGTAATGATATGTCCTCCCCTGCTTCCGTATTTTACGGCCCAGTTATCGGACTCGGTCCCACCGGAGGTAAAAAGGATCTCCTTCGGATCACAGTGAAAAGATGCGGCAATACTATCTCTTGCATCTTCAAGACACTTTTTTGCAGATCGACCCTCTCTATGAACAGACGAAGGATTGCCATAGTTTTCGAAAAGCACAGAAGACATGACCTCAGCCACTTCCGGCCGGATCTTCGTCGTGGCAGCATTATCCAGATATACTCTATTCATGAAAAAGGCTTCCTTCCGATAAACATCTTAAGATAATTATATTTCAAAAACAGTCAATAAAAAATGTTTTCTGTGCCGCTCCAGGAAAATCCAAAGAGCAGGCACAAGAAAACATTTTCCTGTTATCAGTCTTATAGAGTTATATGATCACTCTGTTCTAAGTGCAACGACCGGATCTTTCTTCGCGGCAGATCTCGACGGGATGATACCTGCGATCAGAGTAAGCAGCACACTGATGGCGATCAGGATCACTGCCGTAATGATCGGGAGCACTGCGGTCAGGTTGTTAAGACCCGTAAGATCATGCACGATGATATTGATCGGGATCAAAAGCAGATACGTGATCAGTACGCCGAGAAGACCGGAGGTAAAGCCGATGATCACTGTCTCCGCATTGAACATTCTCGAGACGTTTTTCTTCGAAGCACCAAGTGAACGGAGGATACCGATCTCTTTGGTTCTTTCCTGAACGGAGATCAATGTGATGACGCCGATCATGATGGAAGATACGATCAGGGATACGGCGACGAATGCGATGAGCACGTATGTGATCGCGTTAATGATCGTCGTTACCGAAGACATCAGGATACCGACATAGTCCGTATACTTCAGTCTCTGAAGTTCAGGAACGTTGTTGTTATACTCATCGATGCAGTCGACGATCGTGTCCTTATCCTCAAATGTGGAAGCATAAAGACGGATCGAAGACGGCACATTCAGATCCAGATGACCGAGACGGATGAGGTTATAGTCATATGTGAAACCGGAGAACTCGATAATACTGTCGAAGAAGCCGGCACAGTACGTGTCATCAAATCCTTCCATTGCGTGGTCAAGTGAAGCGGCCAGTTCAGAAACAGACTTAGTGGTCAGTTCTTTCTGCATATTATCGGCATATTCGGCAAGATACTTCTCACGGATGCCCTGCGCAAAAGCCTGTTTCATATCCTCGTCGGACATCTGGGCCATATAGCCTTTGACAGTTTCGATATCCATGCCCATTTCACCTGTCATCTGCTCGATCATCATCTGTTCCATCGTCGGACGGTCAAGCATAGCCAAAGTAGCATCTACATACTCCGTGATCATGGACTCGGAAGGGATACTCATGACTTTCACATAGATATCCGCTTTGCCCTGATCGTCGAGCTTTCCGACATAGTCTCTAAAGTAATCCGCCTTTTCCTTTTCGCCGAAAGAAGCTGTCTTCTCATCTTTGAAAGGAAGTCCGGAGGTAACATCGAAATCCTTATCCTTGAGCTGGGCTTCGATTGCATCCGAATTACTCTTCTCGATGATGTACTCGGTAAGCATGTGCGTATATCCGAGTGTACCATGGTGGCTCGTGGAAACCGCATCCTCGTTCGGACGGACGATGCCGACGACCTTCAATACCATCGCATTGTCGTAAAGGTACTGAAGACCCTGCTCCGTAAGACGAAGATCGTTATAAAGACCAGTAGCCGCATCGTAGCTCCAGCAGTCGGACGGAAGTACCGAACGGAACTCAAGATTGCAGATCTCTTCGTAAGACCAGTGCTGATCAGAATACTCCAGCGGCTGCTTGTTCATGGCGGCCTTCATCATGGAAGTGATCTCATCTTTTGTCTTCAGACCGAGTGCATAAAGCGTATAGTCACTCAGTTCGTTGTTTTCATCGAGGAAAAGAACGATCTCATCATAGTTTTCCGGCCAGCGTCCATAGACGATGTCATACTGCTTATGTGTGACCGGATTGGTAGCTTCACCGTTACTTCCGGGAAGCAGTTCGCTCCAGAGAGTCATCGAAGAACCCATCATCTGAGCACTCTGACTGTTCTGTGAAAGGCCGCTCATATCCACATTGAACATAGCCGAAGTATATTCGCCGAAGAGAGCAGACATCAGTTCCGTCGTATCGGAATGAATGATGTTTCCTTCCACATTCTTCGTATAGATCGCAAGATTCAAGTCATAGGAATACTGTACACCGGAAAGGGCTCCTGCGAATTCACTGTCACTCTTTTGCTTTTCCTGTTCGATATATGTCTTGAAGGAAGAAAGGTCATTCTCCTGCGTCTCCACAGCGATCAGAGAGTTCATCATGTCGTACATCTTATACTGCTGATACACGGCATCTCTCTCATGCACGGTAGATGCCTCGTCATTGCCGACAAAAGCATTCAGAAGAGTGCTGAGATCTACTGTCTGGGCCTGGATCTCCAAAGGATAAGCAGAAATCGTATCTTCCTGAACTTCGTTGATGAAGTTATTTGTACCCTGGGATACCGAGTAGATCAGCGCAATACCGATAATACCGATAGAACCGGCAAACGATGTCAGAATCGTTCTTCCCTTCTTTGTGAAAAGATTCTTCAGGGAAAGTCCAAAAGATGTGGCAAAGGACATAGAAGGTTTCTTCTCGGATTTTGAAGCCTCTTTCTTTGCCTTTTTATCGAGCTTGCTCATCTTCTCGAAGATCTCATCGGCTTTCTTCTGTTCTTCTTCCGTAAACGGCGCAGAGTCATCCGTGATCTTACCATCAAGCATCTTTACAATACGAGTGGAGTACTTTTCAGCAAGCTCCGGATTGTGCGTGACCATGATGACCAGCTTATCCTTGGAAAGTTCCTTCAGGATATCCATGACCTGAACACTGGTCTCGGTATCAAGAGCGCCTGTCGGCTCATCCGCGAGGATGATATCCGGATCATTTACGATCGCACGTGCAATGGCTACACGCTGCATCTGACCGCCGGACATTTCGGAAGGCTTCTTTTTGAGCTGATCCTCAAGACCTACCTTTTTCAGTGCTTCCGTGGCTCTTTCACGGCGCTCCTTTTTACTTACGCCGGAAAGGGAAAGCGCGAGTTCTACATTCGAAAGCACATTCTGATGCGGGATCAGGTTATAGCTCTGGAAAACAAAACCAATGGAATGGTTACGGTAGGTATCCCAGTCACGGTCCTTGTATTCTTTCGTCGATTTTCCATTGATGATCAGATCACCTGAAGTGTACTGGTCAAGGCCGCCGATGATGTTCAGCATGGTCGTCTTACCACATCCGGACTGACCCAGGATCGATACGAAATCACTGTCTCTGAAGCTCAGGTTAATGCCCTTTAATGCTTCGACCGGGTTATCACCCGCAGGATAGATCTTTACGATGTCTTTTAGTTCTAGCATTTTCTGTCTCCCTTTTTTCAGTTTCTTATATTGTCATTTAGAAGATTATTCAATTCTATTTGCCTGCTTTTTCTCGACCTCATCGACCACATCTTTGATCTCTTTACAGGATTCGATAAAATCCAGGATACGGTCTTTTCCGAAATGCTCAACGATGGCGCTGGTATAGTAGATGATCTCTTTCTGTTTTTCAAAAAAGACATTTCTTCCCTGTTCCGTTATAGAAACGAGCACACGTCTTTTATCGGCCGGATCCGCCTCTTTGGTGATCAGTCCCTTATCTTCCATCTTCTTTAAAAGAACCGCGACACGTGCCGTACTTACATTCGTATACTCGGAGATCTCGCCGGCAGATACGACGTGATCTGAATGCAGAAGGAACCCCAGGACATTCCCGATGCCCATGGTCTGTATATCGATCTTCTGCAGGAATTCCAGCGGCTTTATGCTGTTAAAATCTTGAAGTAATTCGAGAACTTCCTGATCTGAAACCATACTCTCCTCCCAAATTGCTAACTGGGTTAGATTATAGTTTTTGAAAGCAGAAAATTCAATGCACAATTACACAGAATAATTGAAATGTTTCGTGAATTATTTGTTACTTCTTGTCAGAAGATCCGTTGGAATTGCCCTCGTTTTTATTCTTCAGATGATCCATCCATTTACGGATCTGGACCTCGTAGCCGAGGTTTCCGGGCTCATAGTATTTCGTTCCGACCATCTCATCAGGAAGGAACTGCATGTCGACGTAATGCTCCGGAAAATCATGAGCATACTTATACCCGACAGAATATCCGAGATCTTCCATGCCCTTGGCGGGGGCATTGCGAAGATGCATCGGGACTTCTCCGGTCCTTTTATTCGCGACATCAGAAAGCGCCTTATCGATCGCCAGATAGGAACTGTTGGACTTGGGACTGGTCGCTACTGTAACAGCAGCCTCCGCTAAGAGGATCCGTGCTTCCGGCATACCGACGGCCATTACACCCTGATATGCCGCCATCGCTACAAGGATCGCATTCGGATTGGCCATGCCGACGTCTTCAGAAGAACAGATCAGGATACGTCTTGCCAGGAATTCAATATCTTCCCCGCTGTGAAGTGCACGGGCCAGATAGAAGATGGCCGCATCCGGATCGCTTCCTCGCATGGACTTGATCATGGCGGAGATATTGTCATAATGGCTCTCCCCGTCCGTATCAAAGGCAAGTGATCTTTTCTGCATACAGTCCTGCATGATCTCTTCGTTGATAGTGATGGTCCCCTTCTCATCCGGAGGCGTGGTAATATACGCAAGTTCCAGGGAACGAAGCGCAATACGCGCATCACCGTTGCAAAGATCCGCAATATAAGCAAGAGTTCTATCAGAGATCTCGATCGGTTCGTTTCCTAAGCCTCTCTCTTTATCTTTTAAGGCCTGCCGGAGGATAGCAATGATGTTCTCCTCGGTCAGCGGCTTTAACGCGAGTACGGTGGATCTGGAGATCAATGCTTTATTAACTTCAAAGAACGGGTTTTCGGTAGTCGCACCGATCAGGATCACAGTTCCGTCCTCAACATGAGGAAGCAGCGCGTCCTGCTGCATTTTATTAAAGCGATGGATCTCATCGACGAAAAGGACCACTCTGCCGTTAGGTGTCAGGATCGGGTTCTTCGCATCTTCTACGATCCTTTTGATATCTGAAACGCCCGCCGTCACGGCATTTATGCGTTCAAACTTGGCAGACGTGGTATGAGCGATCAAACGGGCCAGCGCCGTTTTACCGGTTCCCGGAGGGCCAAAAAGGATGATTGAAGACAGGCGGTCTGCCTCGATCATCCTTCGTAACATCTTTCCCTCACCGAGGATATGCTCCTGGCCGATATATTCGGACAAAGAACGAGGCGCCATGCGGAATGCCAAAGGTTCTCTCTTTTTGTATTCCTCATTGACGCCCATATTTATCGTTCCTCAATTTCTTTCGAAATAGCGGTGATCCGCAAAATCGAAAGTATTAGTATTTCATATCCGGATAGAGCGGATACTTGGATGTAAGACCTGCAACAGCAGCCTTGATGTCTTCCTTAGACTCCTCAAAGGAGAAGATCGCCTTGGCAATGCAGTCTGCGATCACATCCATATCATCTTCCTTCATGCCACGAGCAGAAACAGCAGCTGTACCTACACGAACACCGGAAGTTACGAACGGCTTTTCCGGATCGAAAGGAATGGTATTCTTGTTCGCTGTGATGTTTACATCGTCAAGACGGAGCTGGAGTTCCTTACCTGTAACGCCTGTGCCGCGAAGGTCGATGAGCATCAGGTGATTCTCTGTACCGCCGGAAACGAGGTTTACGCCTCTCTTCATCAGGCCGTCAGCCAGAGCTGCTGCATTCTTAACTATCTGACCCTGATAAGCGCGGAACTCATCGGAAAGAGCTTCCTTAAATGCAACTGCCTTAGCAGCGATGATGTGCATCAGAGGACCGCCCTGCTGGCCCGGGAACACGGCAGAATCGATCTTCTTGGCATATTCTTCTTTGCACATGATGATACCGCCACGCGGTCCGCGGAGGGTCTTATGTGTGGTCGTTGTTACGAAGTCAGCATACGGAACCGGGTTCGGGTGAAGACCTGCAGCAACAAGGCCTGCGATGTGAGCCATATCTACGAAGAGATAAGCGCCTACAGCATCAGCGATCTCACGGAACTTCTTAAAGTCGATGATTCTCGGATAAGCGGAAGCACCGGCAACGATGACCTTCGGCTTTACTTCCTTGGCAAGCTCCATAAGCTTGTCGTAATTGATGGTCTGTGTCTCAGGATCTACCTGATAGAACTCAGACTGATATGTGCGGCCGGAAACATTGAGTTTCATGCCGTGTGTGAGGTGTCCGCCATGAGAAAGGTCCATACCGAGGATCTTATCGCCCGGCTCGAGGATCGCGAAGTAAACCGCTGTGTTTGCCTGAGCACCGGAGTGCGGCTGAACGTTTACATGCTCGGCGCCGAAGAGCTTCTTAGCTCTTTCGATAGCGAGGGACTCAACGATATCTACATATTCGCATCCGCCATAGTATCTCTTTCCCGGATATCCTTCAGCATACTTGTTCGTTAACGGGGAACCTGCTGCCTCAAGAACAGCTTCCGTTACGAAGTTCTCAGAAGCGATCAGTTCGATCTTATTGCGCTGACGCTCCACTTCCTGTGTAATCGCCTGAAATACCTCAGGATCTTCCGCTTTAATATGTTCAAACATGGGATACCTCCAACATCGTGATACAAAATTACCCTAATATGATAATCAAAATATCACTCTGCGTAAAGAGTAATTAGGAGTGCAACTGCACAAAAATGCATTCGTTTGCATGCAAATGGAAAAGATTTCGAAGTGCCTCCGCAGGCCGATGGCCGAGGACCAGCACGAGAAACTTTTCCTTTTTGATGTAACGAAGCTATTTTTTCTCAATTACGCCCATTATCCTGTTTCCGCAGACCTGACAGGTATAATTCTCATCGACGGGATCTACGATCGGTGATGCGCAGGATGGGCAGGTGTCTTTGACGATCTTTTTAGCCAAAGCGACTTTCATCTGATCATCATGGGCTTCAAGTGTACAGTTTGCGAGGTACCCGTTTCGGAGGGCTCCTCTTACCCTTCTCATCTTCTTATTCCCTTTTGCCTTGATGGAAGGGATCTCTTCTGTCGGGATAAAGGGCTTTTCGCTTTTAGAAAAGAAAGATGCGCATGAATCGGCCTCATAGATGAAGAAGATCTTAAGAATCCTTCGAATGCCGAGGATCAGAAGGATAAACAGAAGAATACCCGAAAAGATGATCAAGTTCATCAGCTGCTTCTTGATCAGTTCGAAAGAGTAAAGATGATTCGAAGGATCGAGAATCGTCTTCGTAAGATACGATTTACTGTTGTACTTGGAAATATCATCGCCGATCATGAATGCAAGAAGAAGGCAGACCGCCGCACATATAATGACAAACGTGATGAACAGATTCTTCTTTGTGTCGAGGCTCTTGCTCTTATAGAAATCCGGCTTGTTATAGCCTTTCCTGACTTCGTTGGAAATACTGTAAAAACGGTCTCCCGACAGTATCTTCGCGAAAAGATCCGAGCTTCCGCAGTAACTGCATATTCCGGTAAAGTAGATCCTCTTATCGATCGGAGCACCGCAGTTTTTGCATTCACAGAGGGTCCTTTTACTGTAAAGCTCGATCAGAGTCTTCCCTTCGATGTTAACGAAGGTATATTTCTTCATGTAGATATATCGGAAGAAAGAAAGCTCCAGATAAATGATAAATCTCGGCTTGCCCGTAACTTTGGAAAGCTCTTTGCAACTGATCCTTCCGTCAAGGGAACCTTCAAAATAACTGGAATAAAAACGAGCATCGCCGATGAGTTTTCTCGAAATCATCGCAATCAGAAGCATCATTACCGCATTGACCACCCATTGGATCGAACCCGGCATGGCTTTTGCGTGAATGGCGGTGTCGATGTCATCGCTGTAATAGACGAAAAGACTGATGATGTTATATGATCCGGCAAACAGGAAGAACACACCGGCAATGACCAGTAATACGTTCTTGACCTTCAGGAATTTTAATACTTTATCCCGCAAATACATAGAGGACCTCCTGATTCCCTTCTCCCCGCTTCAAAACGGACCTGTTATGGTTGAAATTATGTTCTCGGCGTACGCTCGATCTTATAGGTCTCGATCCCTTCCACACCCTGCTTGACCAGAGCATCGATATCGAGATTGGCCTCAGCCTCGACGATATGCTTTTTCTGCGGATGCGTCTTCGGGTGCTTAGCCACGAATACCGTGCAGCAGTCTTCGTAAGGCAGGATCGATGTCTCAAATGCGCCGATCCTTCGGGAAATATTGCATGTTTCTTCCTTATCCAGGCCAATAAGCGGACGGAACACCGGAAGATCCGAGACTGCTTCGTTGGTGATCTGGATCGCTTCGATCGTCTGGCTGGCAACCTGTCCCAAGGATTCGCCCGTGATCAGACACTGGCAGCCCTGCTTATGCGCAAGTTCCTCAGCGATCTTAAACATAACGCGGCGCATCGTGATCGTCAGCATATCCTGCGGGCTGTTCTTATAAAGGTTCAGCTGGATCTCCGTGAAATTACATACATGGAGTTTGATCGTACCGGAATACTGGGAAACGATACGTGCCAGGTCCTTGACCTTCTCAAGAGCACGCTCGCTGGTATAAGGATACGAATGGAAATAGATCGCTTCGAGCTGCATACCACGGGAAGCCATCATGTAACCGGCTACCGGGCTGTCGATACCGCCTGAAAGAAGAAGCATTCCTCTCCCTGCCGTTCCGACCGGAAGACCTCTGTGTCCTTCCAGTTTTTCACTATATACGAAAAGATCCTCTCTTACTTCCACATAGATGATGAAGTCCGGTTCGTGCACGTCAACAGACAGTTCCGGATGGGCGATCAGGACCGCTTCACCGACCTCGACGCAGATCTCCGGAGATGCGAGAGGAAAACGCTTGTTTCCGCGCTTACTCTCGACCTTAAAGGTCTTATAGTCATGTTCGGAAAGAATCTCGTCCGTGAGCATATTTGCATGATCTTTGATCGTTTGAAGATCACCCTGGAATTTCCACACAAGGGATGCGGAAACGAGTCCGAACACCTGTGTTACCGCGTGTAGCACGAGATCCGCGGTCTCTTTATCTTCTAAGACATCCGGATTTACATCCTTCGGCTCGATCCAGATACGGGACTGACTCTGTACGACGGAAAAAGCGCCGTACTCCTTAAGTCTCCAGCGCAGATTATCGATCAGCTGTCTTTCGAACTTGCCGCGGTTTAAACCCTTCAGTGTGATTTCACCCATTCTCGCAAGGATAATGGTGCGGTATGATTTGCTCATGAATGATACTCCTTATCAGACCTTATATTTTTCGTAGATCTCTTTGATCGCGCAGATCGTCTCATCCAGTTCTTCTTTAGTAGTAAATCTTGAAAAACTGAAGCGGACGGCATTAGCGGCGATCTCTCTTCTTATGCCCATCTCAGAAAGAACATAGCTGATCTTCTTGCTTTTTGACGAGCATGCCGAAACGGTCGAAACGTAGATCTCTTTTTCCTCTAAACAGTGTAACATGGTTTCCGACTGAAAAGACGGAAAAGATACATTCAGCACATAAGGAAGCGCATCGGAGGGAGAAAGGATCTGAGCTCCGAGTTCTCGTAAGCCCTCGGCAAACCGGTCCCGAAGAGCCGTCATATTCGAAAGGTTCTCTTCGATATTCTCCGTTGCTTTTTCCAGCGCTAAAGCAAAAGCACTCGCCAGATAGGCGCTCTGCGTTCCGGATCGCATTCCCTTCTGCTGTCCTCCACCGAGGATCAGGGGCGATACACGAACGCCGGTCTTAATGTAAAGAAGTCCGAAACCCTTGAGTGCATGGATCTTGTGTCCGGAAAAAGAAGCCATATCGATGCCCATACGGGAAAGAGAAATCGGAAGTTTTCCCAGAGACTGCACACAGTCCAGATGGATCTTCGTGTTTCGGTTCTTTTTATTTCTGATCTCGATGATCTCCTTAAGAGGAAGGATCGAGCCAGTTTCATTATTCACATGGGTAAAGGTAAGAAGCGCGGTGTTCTCATCGATCGCATCCGAAAGCGCCGCAAGATCGGGTTTCCCGTCTGAAAGAACAGGAATATAGCAGACCTCATACCCTTCCTTTTCGAGTTTGGAAAGAGATTCGAGAGATGCCTTATGCTCCGTCTTTGTCGAAATGACCTTCTTTCCGGCCCTCGGATTACTGTGCATATACCCGAGGATCGAAGTATTGACCGACTCGGAGCCGCAGGACGTAAAGAAGAGCTCGTCCTTTTTGCAGGAAAGCAGCTTGCTGATCTTATCGAGACTGTCGTTTAAGTCCTTTTCCGCAAGCACACCAAGACGGTGGAGAGATCCAGGGTTACCGAAAGACTCTTCACCGCTTAAGCTTTCATATACCAAACGAGCCACTTCGGGAAGTGGCTTCGTGGTTGCACTATTGTCTAAATAAATGCTCATATTCGTTCCTTAACAAACCTCAAAAAGAAGATCGGATCAGACGTTGAGTTCCGGCTCTTCCATATCCAGCTCGGAAGCATACATCTTGAGGATCGGCTCCACATCGTTCTTTAAGAAAGAAGTGACCTGCTCCGGGCAGCGACCGATATAAAGCTTCGGATCAAGAAGTGTATCGAGGGAATCCTTATCCAGGCCGAAAGCCGGGTCGTCTGCGATACGGGAAAGAAGATCGTTCGGAAGACCTTCTTCCTTTACTACCTTACCTGCTGCCATGGAGTGCACGCGGATCTTCTCGTGAAGTTCCTGACGGTCACCGCCGCGCTTTACCGCCTCCATCATGATGTTCTCGGTTGCCATGAAAGGCAGCTCGTTCATGATGTGGTTATGGATCATCTTCGGGTAAACAACGAGTCCGGAGGCAACGTTGAGATAGATGCTCAGGATCGCGTCAACTGCGAGGAAAGCTTCCGGTACGGAGATACGCTTGTTCGCCGAGTCATCGAGCGTTCTTTCGAACCACTGCTCGGAAGCCGTCATAGCCGGATTCAGGGCATTTGCGATAACATAACGGGACAGAGAGCAGATACGCTCGGATCTCATCGGGTTTCTCTTATACGCCATAGCGGAAGAACCGATCTGGGTCTTTTCGAAAGGCTCCTCGATCTCCTTCAGGTGCTGGAGGAGACGGATGTCGTTACTGAACTTATGCGCGGATGTCGCAATACCGGAAAGAGTATTGAGAACTTTCGCATCGAGTTTTCTGGTATATGTCTGACCGGAAACGGAGATGGAAGATTCAAAGCCCATCTTCTCGGCGATCATCTTGTCGAGTTTTTCAACCTTCTCGTGATCCCCCTGGAAAAGATCCAGGAAGCTTGCCTGTGTACCAGTTGTGCCCTTGCAGCCCAGAGGTTTCAGGCAGAAAAGTGTGTAGTCGAGCTCATCGAGGTCGATCAGAAGATCCTGCAGCCACAGAGTCGCACGCTTACCGACAGTAACGAGCTGTGCAGGCTGAAAGTGAGTAAAACCAAGTGTCGGCATCGCCTTATACTCATCTGCGAACTTCGCAAGTTTCTCGATAACTGCAAGAAGTCTCTTTCTTGTCAGGATCAAAGCCTCACGCATAAGAAGTATATCCGTGTTATCGCCAACATAGCAGGAAGTCGCGCCTAAGTGGATGATTCCTTTCGCCTTCGGGCACTGCTCACCGTATGCATGGACGTGAGCCATAACATCGTGACGGACGAGCTTTTCTTCTCTTGCCGCCACATCGTAGTTGATATCTTCCTTGCTGGCCTCGAGCTCAGCGATCTGCTCATCAGTAATGTTCAGGCCGAGTTCTTTTTCACAAGAAGCCAGATAGATCCAGAGCTGTCTCCAGGTCTTGAACTTATGATCCGGCGAGAAGATCGCCTTCATTTCCTTACTGGAATAACGGGAATTCAGCGGACTTTCGTAGATATCCTTCATGTCTTACTCCTCCAAAAGTTTTCTTACAGCTGCTAGTTTAGCACAAACAGAGAAAACTGTAACGGCTGTTTCGATATCTTCTACATTCGGGAAACTCGGCGCGATACGAAGATTGCTGTCGTTCGGATCTTTTTTATATGGATAAGTAGCACCTGCAGGTGTGAAGGCAACGCCGCACTCCTTGGCAAGACGAACGGTCTCTTTCGCTGTACCATTTAAAAGATACACAGAGATGAAATATCCGCCAAGAGGGCTGTTCCAGCGGGCAATGCCGGAACCCTCTAACTCATCGTTTAAGATCTTCAGTACCATTTCGAACTTCGGACGCAGAAGTTTTGCCTGCTTCTTCATGACTTTCTTGACAGAGTCAAGATCCGGGACATACTTTGCATGCATGAGCTGTACGATCTTGTTCGGACCGATGGACTGCACGCCGAGGTACTTTCTGGCGCGAGTGGTGTTCTCTTCATTTGCCGCCATGCAGGCAATACCGGACCCGGCAAAAGTGATCTTACTTGTAGAAGCAAATTCATATACACGGTTCGGGTTTCCGGCCTCACGGCAGAGAGAAAGGATCTCCGGAAGAGTGCCCTGCTTTGCCGGATCATCGTAAAGGTGATGTACGACATATGCGTTATCCCAGAGGATACGGAAGTCCGGAGCGGCCGTCTTCATGGAAGCCAGTCTCTTACATACTTCTTCAGAATAGATATATCCGTCCGGATTGCTGTAAAGCGGCATCGCCCACATACCGAGGATCGACGGATCTTCAGCAACGAGTTTTTCGACCATATCCATATCCGGACCGTCTTCATTAAGCGGAACCGCGATCAGCTCAAAGCCGAGAGTCTCAGTCACGAGGAAATGTCTGTCATATCCCGGCACCGGGCAGATCCACTTACGGTTCGGAATCTGTGCCCATGGCTTTTCAGACTCGATCTCACCGAAGATCAATGAGCGGGAAAGTGTATCATACATCAGCTGCAGGCTCGAGTTGTTGCCGACAGTGATCAGAGAAGCATCGACATCAAGGATCTCGGAAAAGAGCTTTCTGGATTCAGTCAGACCGTACGGAACACCGTAGTTACGGCAATCCGCACCATCTTCAGCTTTCAGATTATCAAGATCAAGAAGGCCAGGCATCTCATTTGCAATGCTCAGCTGATCCGGACTCGGCTTACCTCTCGTCATATCCAGAGCCAGATTACGGGATTTGAGTTCGTTATAGCGCATCTCCAAGATCTTGAGAGTGTCCTGTAACTCCGCTTTGCTCAATTCAAGATAAGTCTTCATGACATCGGCCTCCTTGCCTAACTACACATTTTTTTGCTGTAAAAGCGTTTCAAAAAGAATTTTGTTTTATCTGGTCTTGCATTTTTAGAAAACAATGCAGGGTTTTAGCCGTACATATTATGGTATAACTGAAAGATTTTGACAAGCGACTTGCAAGAAAAAGGGGCAAAATCGATGAAATGCCCAAAAGAACCCTGGAAAGTAGGTATTTGCATGTCAAATTAACAAGTTTCATACGTGAAAACTACTCTATAAAACGGTTCAAAAGGTAATTTCTCGTGCTGGTCCTCGGGCGTGCGCCCTGCGGAGGCACGTCGAAATTACTTTTGATTCCGTTTTATCCTGTATTTCGTATGAAATTGTTGATCTGCTATGGTTTACAGATTTTACAGGGAACATATCCCCAACCAATCAATTCTTCTCTTGTTCCTGTGTAGTACCACTTGTTCTTCTCTTTCATCTTTGAAACGGCACTACAGCCCGGATAATGGAATTTTCCGGTATTGGTATTAACGATGTAATCACATGTATTGGCGCTATCCGGTACTGTTTCAATAGTTCCCGGCGCAATAAAGACATCGTCCGATACGTCCTTTTCGACATAGATCTGACATTCTTCGTTTTCAATTACAAAGACGATATCCCCATAAATATCCGTACGAAGAAGATCGACCGACTGATCCTTTAGTTTGTCCAGAATGCTCTGTTTAGGGAAGCCATAAGCATTATCACGTCCACAGGAGATGATGGCATATTCCGCATCCACTTTCTTCAGAAATCTATCGGATGTTGAGTACTCACTTCCGTGATGTGCGACCTTTAATACGGTGCTAGAAAGATCATACGAAGAATTCAAAAGAGAATTCTCTTCATCAAATTCCGCATCTCCTGTAAACAGGAAGGAATACTGTCCATAGACAATACGTATAACAATAGAGTTATTGTTCGTGTCTTCAAGTTTTACTCTTGGCCCTATAATCTGCACTTTTGCGCTGCCCAGTTCAAGCTCGGTCCCAGCTTCAGGAATCTCAAGGACCACTCTCTGTTTATTAAGATACTTCTGAAAACTGGAAAACGGTCGGCTATCATATTCATCCACAGAACAAAATGCCCGCTCAACAGTTGCGTAATTCAGTGCACCTGACAGTCCACCGATATGGTCATCATCAGGATGTGTACCAACAATGTACTTAAGTTGAGATATTTCGCATTTTTGCAAATACGAATAGATAAGATCTGATTTATCCGAAGGTCCGCCATCGATCAGCATTGCCTCCCCATCACAAATGATAAGCGAGGCATCACCTTGTCCTACGTCGATAAAATGAACTTCAAACTGCTGGATCACCTCTTCGGCTACTTCATGGCTCTCTACTAACGGCTCAGAAGTTTCGGAAGAAGATGTCTCCCGGGCAGTTTCAGAAAGAGTATCTTCAGTGATAAGATTTGTAGGTTCGGTTGTTTCTTCAGTTTCAGCGCTTTCGGTTATCTCTGTGTTTTCGGAAGATTCAGATGAAGCAGTCGTTTCAGAAGATTCAGAGGATTCCTCGGATTGCGAAGTTTCAGATGGTTCCACAAATCCATCTGTTTTATTTGTAGGCAGTGCACTATTCACTGCGTCCGAGGAAAACGTAGATTCGGATTTCACAGGAATTTCGGATGCGTTTGTATATTCTTCTACAGATGTTTCGCAAACAGAAGAACTATTCTCACTTACCGATGTTTCCAAAGAAGGACAGCCGGAAGCCATGAGAAGCGAAAGCGTAAGTACAAACGCCAGGAAGGTTTTTAGTCTTTTCATCAATCCCATTTTCATATCATTACATACCTAAACAAAATACCTCTGACAACATGTTAACAATGGTTTGTGAAGAGACTATGACGAAACAGTCAATAAAACGGGGTGAACTGCACGTTAATGGGGTTTCCTGAAGCGTCATGGATCACGCCGGCGACGAAGTAGGATACTTGATCGAGGGAATAGCCGTTTTCTTGGCAAAAGTATACTGTAGTCTTTAGGATCTTGTTCTGCTTCTGCCTCGTCACTGCTTCTTCCGGGGTGCCGTAGTTCATGTGGGCATTTCGGGATTTGACTTCGATGACCAGGATCTTGCCCTTATACTCGCAGATGATATCGATCTCTCCGACGTAATGGACCGCATAGTTTCTCGAAAGTATCTTCGAGCCTCTTTCTTCGAGATACTTTGCGACGTACTCTTCCGATCTCTTTCCTACCTCATGGATCTTCGACATACGATAAGATCAGTGCATCTTCTTTAAGAAAGAAAGACGGTGGATCGGGGAAATTCCGAGCTCATGGATCGCGGCGTAATGCGCTGCAGTCCCGTAACCTTTGTGCTGGGCGAATCCGTATCCGGGGTATTCCTTATCGTATTCTTCCATGATACGGTCTCGGGAGACTTTGGCCAGGATCGATGCGGCAGCGATCGAATTCGACTTCGCATCACCTTTAATAATCGGTTTTACTTCAATACCCGTTCCGTTCAAATTGACCGCGTCGATCAGGAGAATGTCCGGCTTTATGGTAAGCCCGGCTACGCAGGCGCGCATAGCATTTTTCGTGGCTTCCAGGATATTGACCTCATCGATCTCCTTCGGCTCCACTCGGATCACGCAGAAGCACTTGGCTTTTTCGAGGATCTCATCGTAAAGGGCGTCTCTTCTTTTCGGAGAAAGCTTCTTCGAGTCATCCAGCCCATAGATCGGCTTTTCCGGATCCAGGATACAGGCAGCGGCAACAACGGGCCCAGCAAGAGGGCCTCTTCCCGCCTCGTCGATCCCGCAACAGAGGGGCTTTCCTTCTGCCGCACATTCCTTTTCGAACTGCGACATCACTTCATATTTCTCGATCAGTTTTTCTTCTCTAGTCATAAGATCACTCCTTCGGCTGGTCCGGTGTCTCAAGAGAGATCCGACCTATACGGATGCTTCGAAAATCATCGAGGAACAATTTGGCGAAACGCTCATCATTGATACGGCCGCCTGAGAGGATACAGCCCATCTTTCTGGCCGCTTCCTCAAAACGCTCATAATCATCTTCTATATACTCTTCAGAGCCTTCGGGAGCGAGACGGTATCTCGAATAGAGTTCCTCAGGATAGAGCTTTTCGATCAGTTTCATGCCGGAAAAGGCCACTTCCACGACATCGACGACTTCAGTCTTTACTGCGCCGGTCAGCGTGAGCACGAGTTGATTTCTAGGTGTGCCAAGTCTCGGCCAGAGAACGCCCGGCATATCCATAAGTTCGAGTTGTCCGTCGGTCCTCGCCCATTTAAAATCACGGGTCACGCCGGGCATATCACCGGTCACGGCGATCTTGCGGTTACAAAGCGAGTTGATGAGCGTGGATTTACCAGAATTCGGAACACCGACGACCATCGCACGTACAGGACGACCGATACGGCCTTTCGCTTCAGCCTTCTGAAGAATATCTTTGCAAAGTTCAATAGACAAAGACTTCAGCTTATCCAGTCCTTTTTTATGGGAAGCATCGATCGCCACGGCACGGATGCCGTTATTCTTGTAGTAATCGAGCCAGGCGGACGTCACTTTCTCATCTGCAAGATCCGCTTTATTCAAAACGACGATACGCGGCTTCCCGGAAACCAGGCTATCCAGTTCCGGATTCCTGCTGGAGATCGGGATACGGGCATCGACCGTCTCATACACGATGTCAACAAACTTCAGTTTATCGGAAACCTCGTTGAGCGCTTTTCGCATATGACCGGGAAACCAGTTGATGTTAGATCTGTTGTCGCTCATATCTCTCTCCTTCAGATAATCAGAATCAATCCCTGTTATTGTACCATACATCAATTCAGATGACGGTTCTGTCACGTGACGTATCCTTCATTTACCGAAGATAAAAGAAGTTTAAGATGGATACAACAGCGAAAGGAGTTATCAATGAGAAAGCAAGTTCTTACTTTTGTTCTGGCATCTGTGGTACTTTTCGCGGCATGTCAGAACACGGTATATAGACCTAAAGAGACAGAAACCACTGTAGAAACAGTAGTCGCAAGTGATATTGAAACAGAAGATTCCGAAGACGAAAAGGAGAAAGACATCGATGAGAGCCAAACGGATCCCGCTTCCGATTCAAAGCCTGCGCTTTTAAGAAACGAGACAAAAAGAAAGAAAAACCAGTACGAAGTAAGTATTAAGCTCGACGACGAAAAACACACTTTAGATGTGGACCAGAAGCTCCACTATGTAAATAACAACGGGAAGACCATAGACGAGATCTATTTCAACCTGATCCCGGAAGCCTTTAAGTCCAAGGGCGGCGGACTTGATATGAAGTCCGTCTCTTCCGATGGAAAAGATCTAACCATCAAACAGGTGAAGGAAACCGTTTATTCCCTTTCCCTTGAAAAAGAACTCGCGCCCGGCGAAAGCTGCGACATCCATATGAACTACACGGTAAATATTCCTGAAAACACTGACCGTTTCGGATATTTCGGGAACAACTACAATCTCGGGAACGTGCTGGCCACACCGGCTCTTTTCGAAAACGGGCAATGGCTGGTCCAGCCGTATATCGATCTGGGAGATGCCTTCTATACAGAGATCTCGGATTACCGAGTCAAGATCGATGTTCCGAAAGGCTATACGATCGCCGCGACCGGAACGCTGAAAGATGACACTTATGTTGCAGACGATGTCCGTGATTTCGCATTCACCGCCTCTTCTGAAACGATGATGCTCTGTGAAGAACATGGAGATACCGCGCTTATCGTTCATTATCCGAAGAACTGCCCGAACACGGGAAAACACGTGATGGAAGTCGCGAAAAGATCGATGGATCTGTTTAATCAGATCCTGGGCGGATATCCGTACGAGACGCTGCATCTTGTCTGCACTTCCATGCCTGGAAGTATTGGCGGTATGGAATATCCCGGTCTTGTGATGCTGACGGTCAACTCGGATATTGAGGATGTTCTCGATCTTTACTACGACCGTATCTCGGTCGATCAGTATAATAAAAAAATGAACGGCACATCCATGCAGAGCCCGTCCGACTCTGTTCCGGAAATTGACGGAACTGTCGAGACTTTGAGTGATTCAGAGATAAAGAACATGCTCATCTACGACGTGGATTCGCTCACGAAATCGACCGCACACGAGATCGCTCACCAGTGGTTCTACGGCATCGTCGGGAACGACGAAGTGCGCTACCCGTGGATCGATGAGGGCATGTGCCGCTTTATGGAAGGCCTGTACTGCGAATACTATAACGAGGCGCTTGCCAGCTTCTCTCTTTTCGAGAGATTCAAAAGCGAAGATGAGAGCATCTATCAGGAATTCAAAGGAGAAGTCGAAGAATCCTACCCTATCGATCTCAATGACACTCTCTACGATTATAAAAAGAAGACCGAAGATTACGGCATGATCTACTATAAGGGCGCCGCCATGATATATCACATGTATTCCCATATGGGATCGGAATCCTTCTTCGAAGCCATTTCCGACTACATAAAGACCTTCGCCTATACGGAAGTCACCCCGGACGATTTCGTCGATTTCTGGACGAAGAAAGGCGATTTCAAAGAGATGTTCGATGTGTACATGAAGGACTTTTAATCTTTAAACAGCCAGCAATTTTCTATCTACCCTCCAATATATTTTTCAAGTAGGAAGATGCCCTTTCGGGGGCATTTTTCTTTGCATGAAAAAAGGGTGTCTTCCGAATTGGAAAACACCCTTCGAGCTCTAGCAATTTTGAAATTACTTCTTAGAAGAAAGCTTCTCAGTAATTCTGGCTGCCTTACCAACGCGACCACGCAGATAATAAAGCTTAGCTCTTCTTACACGGCCCTTACGGACGATCTCAATCTTATCAATGTTAGGAGAATGAACGGGTAAAACACGCTCAACACCTACGCCATAGGAGAGACGGCGAATTGTCATGGTCTCAGAAAGACCGCCGCCCTTACGTGCAATCACATAGCCTTCAAATACCTGGATACGCTCACGGGAACCTTCCTTGATCTTCAGGTGTGCTTTTACAAGATCACCAACCTCGACTTCCGGATAGCTATTACGCAGATTATCCTGCTCGACTGCTTTTACTAAATCCATATCAGTTTCCTCCTCTTCCGATAGATGTTCATGCGGGATCACGCAGCGGACCATCCCTTTTAGCCGTTAAATGATACCATAACGGATTTTTATATGCAAGCCTTTTCTTAAGAAAAGTGCTCGGATATCAGACTTTGGCGAGATCAGTCGCCGTTTTTTGCCGTAAAATAGGCATATCCGACCTCGTACGGATGGTCGAAAAGCCTGCTTTCACGATGTTTTCTAAGCGAAAAGATCACCATGAGATCTCCGGCTCCCCCGACGACGCCTAATACGCTGAAAGATACCAGGAACAGACTTTTGAAGATGATCCCTAAAATGATCGGGATGATCCCGAGAAAAAGCGTCGGTCCGATGCTTCCGAAGAAATATCTGCCGAAGGATAATGCCTCGCAGCAATGGCAATACGGTGTACATGTCTTCGGGTTAAAACCGAAATCGATACTGCCCCACTTTTTCTCACAGGTAAACTGCCAGAGAAATCCGTGGATGAATTCATGAACGAATATAGAAACAAGATAAGCTCCAAAGAAGATCAGCATCCCCTTTGTTCCCTCAAATCCGAAGATGAGAGCCGGATCGATTCTCCCGTTTACGAGATAATAGATCGGATATGCGATCAGCGATACGAGAATAAAAAGCACGATCCCGAAAAGGTTTGCGGTCTTGATACTGATCTTTTCAAGATTCGCCTCAAAACCCTTCTGGTCCATTTCATCGACCAGATCCTGATACTCCTGCTTTTTTCTTTCACGAATGCGATCGTTTTCGACTTCGATCCTCATATCCTTCTCCTTACGTGTCTTTCTTTTCACTATCGATCAGCAGGATCTGTTTCCAGTCCTCAGCGCTGATATTTAAATTCTTAAGCATATCCGGACGGCGCTTCCAAGTATCGTAAAGCCCGTGGATACGCTTCCATTCCTTGATCTTTGCATGATTTCCCGAAAGCATGACTTCCGGTACCTTTTTATCGTGCCAGACATTCGGTTTGGTATATTGCGGCGCTTCAAGATACCCCTGCATATGGGATTCTTCCTCGTAGGCTTCCGAATTCGGAAGGACGCCTTCGATCATGCGGGATACACAGTCGATCACGACACACGCCGCGACTTCCCCACCGGTCAGAACATAATCTCCGATCGAGATATCCTCATCGACGATCTCGTCCAGGACTCTCTGATCGATCCCCTCATAGTGACCGCATAAGATCACGAGGTGATCGTACTTAGAAAGTTCTTTTGCCTTCTCCTGTGTAAGGACCGAGCCTTTCGGGCTCATGAAAACACAATGGGGTTTTTCTTCTTTATCTGCATCATAAAGCGAGGTAAAGGCCTGATAGACCGGCTCACACTGCATGAGCATACCGGTACCGCCTCCGAAGAGTGTATCATCCACTTTCCCGTAGCGGTTGCCGGAAAAGTTACGGATATCTATGGTATCGATATTCAGGATACCTTTTTCTTCCGATCTTCCGATTATACTCTCCGAAAGGAAGTTCTTCACTTGATCTGGAAACAGGGTCAGTACCGAAAACTTCATGAGCAATCCTCACTCATAGATCTCATAAAGACCTTCAGGCAGGATGACCTTCATGACGCCGCCGGAAATGTCCACGTCTTTTACGATGGAATTCAGGTAGGGGATCAAAAGCTCATTCTTCCCTTTTCTCTTTACGATAATGATATCGCTGGCACCCGTGTTTATGATGTCTTTAATGGTTCCCAAGTCACCACGGAGATCGTCAACGACAGTAAGGCCGATAAGATCGGCGATAAAATATCTTCCTTTCGGGAGTTTTACCGCATCTTCTCTTGATACCGCAAGGAAAAGACCTGTAAGCTTTGAGGCTTCGTCGCGGTCATCGAGTCCGTCGAAACGGATCAGGGTGCGCGACTCATCAAAGCGGACACTTCTTACGGTCTTTTTTTCTTTCAGGTTTTCTCTTTCGTCTAAGAGCATGCAGTCCTTAAGCGAAGAAAAACGGCGCACATCGTCCGTGAGAGGGATGACTTTCACCTCTCCCCGAACACCATGTGCACCGCCGAGTTTTCCGATGATCAGATAGTCTTTCATCCGATGATATCAACGATCACGCGCTTTCCTTCACGAAGGTACTTGGCCTTCATGATGGAACGGATCGCCTGAGCTCTTCTGCCGCCCTTACCGATGACCTTACCCATATCGTCCGGGTTCACGGCAAGTTCCAGAACAACAGTGTTGCCTCTTTCAGACTTCTTTACGGATACATCCTCAGGATGGTTGACCAAAGACTTGGCCATTGTAGTTAATAATTCCATTTTTCTACAATTGCAGCATGTAGATAGAAGTAGGTGTGCTGCTTGCCTCCTTATTGTATTCGAAGTGAATTACTTCTCGATAGCACCAGACTTCTTAAGCAGAGCGCGAACTGTATCTGTCGGCTGTGCACCGTTAGCGATCCACTTCTTAGCGGCCTCGTTGTCGATCTTGATCTCAGCCGGATCAGTCAGCGGATTGTATGTGCCGATCTCCTCGATGAAGCGGCCATCACGCGGATAACGTCCGTCAGCTACCACTACACGATAAAAAGGAGCCTTCTTTGCACCCATTCTTCTCAGACGAATTTTTACTGCCATTTTTCTTTCCTCCTAGCAATATTCTTCTTTTTTTGTTTCTTATATATTCTCGCGTCTTTTCCCTAAGCAAAAGAACTGTCGATTCGGGATCTCGCGTGAACATCAGTTTAAAACGGGAACTTGCCTTTTCCGCCCATTCCCGGGAAATTTCCCATTCCGGGGAAACCGCCCATGCCCGGCATCTTGCCGAAGCCCTTCTTGCCGCCCTTGGTCATCTTAGAGAACTTCTTCATCATCTCCGAAGTCTGCTCGTACTGGCGGACCAGCTGATTGACCTGTTGGACCGTGGTACCGGAACCGGCAGCGATCCTCTTTCTTCTGCTCGCATTCAGGATATTCGGAACTCTTCTTTCCTTCTTCGTCATGGAGCGGATGATCGCCATATTCACATCGATGACCTTATCGTCGATATCAGCATCCTTGATCTTACCGGCTGCACCCGGGATCATGCCGAGAACATCCTTCATGGAACCCATCTTCTTCAGCTGTTCGAACTGGGAAAGAAGATCGTCCATCGTAAAGGTATTGCTGAGCATTCTCTCCACGGACTTGGCGGCTTCTTCCTCATCAATGTTCTGCTGAGCCTTCTCGATAAGAGAAAGGACATCGCCCATGCCGAGGATACGGTCGGCCATACGGTTCGGATAAAACTCTTCGATATTGTCGATCTTCTCACCTACGCAGATGTATTTGATCGGCTTTCCTGTCATCTTACGGATCGAAAGCGCAGCACCGCCTCTGGCATCACCATCGAGCTTAGTCATGATAAATCCATCAAGACCGATTCGGTCTTCAAAGCTCTGAGCTACAGCTACGGCTTCCTGACCGATCATGGCATCGACGACGAGGAGCTTCTCATGCGGCTTTACGAAGTCACCGATCTTGATGAGCTCATCCATAAGTTCTTCGTCAACGGTCATACGACCGGCGGTATCGACAAGGAGCGTATCACAGAGCAGGTATTTTGCACGATCGATACCCGCTTTGGCGATCACGATCGGATCTTTTTCTTCCGGCATAATAAACGACGGTACATCGACCTTCTGGGCCAGAACTTCGAGCTGTTTTGCCGCGGCCGGTCTGTGAACGTCAAGAGAAAGCAGTAATGGGCGCTTGCCGTTCTTCTTCAGGATATTCGCAAGCTTGGCGGCCGTCGTTGTTTTACCTGCACCCTGAAGACCATAGAGCATGATCACGGTAAATCCCGAAGGAGATACAGCGAGCTTACTGGTGGTCTGACCGAGGAGCTCGACAAGGGACTCATGTACGATCTTTACGATCTGCTGCCCCGGTGTCAGGCTCTTCATGACATCGGCGCCCTTGCACTTTTCGGACATATCCGCGACGAATTCTTTTACGACGGAATAATTAACATCCGCCTCGAGGAGCGCCATACGGATCTCCTTCATCATGGCTTTGATGTCGGCTTCCGTAACACGGGCACTGCCGCGGATCTTCGCGGTGATATTCTGAAGTTTTGATGATAAACTCTCAAACATTCTTCTTATAATTCCTCAACCAATGTGGAGAGAAGCTCTTTTGCCTTCTCTTCGTTATGTTCCTCCAATGCCGAAAAAGCACTGGCAATCGTTTTCTTCTGCTGTGTGAACCGCTCTACGAGTTTCAGTTTCTCTTCGTACTCAGAAAGAGAGGCTGTTCCTCGGTGGATCGCATCATGGGCGGCCTGCCTTGTAATACCGAGATCTTCGGCGATCTCAGCAAGCGACATATCCTCCTGAAAACGAAGCTCGAGGATCTCTCTGGTGCGGGAAGTCAGCAACTGCCCGTAAAAATCAAGCAACATGCAAACCTGTACGCTGTCCATAGAGGTACCCTCCTTCACACGATAATGAAGAATAACAGACTTCAGACCCGCTGTCAAGCACTTTTACTTGTCACAAGTTCAAGAAAATGATTTCTCGTGCTGGTCCTCGGGCGTGCGCCCTGCGGAGGCACTTCGAAATTCATTTTCTTTCACCCACATTTCGCAGGGAACTTCTTCCGAACAATATTTTCTGTATTGAATATGCGAAAAATGAAATGTCTCGAGAGACGAGTTTTGCGTAAGCAAACTGTTTGAGTCTCAAGAGACATATTCTTTTTCGCATATAAACAGAACAATATATGATTACGGAAGAAGTGACTTTACGAAGACTTCCGGGTCGAAGTCGACTAAGTCTTCTGCGCTCTCTCCTAAACCTGCCAGGAAGATCGGGGCTTTTGTAGAGTGGGCTACCGCAATGGCTACACCGCCCTTCGCACTTCCGTCGAGCTTCGTGATACCGATACCCGAGATCTTCACGGCTTTACTGAAAACTTCTGCCTGGATGACAGCGTTCTGGCCAGTCGTGGCATCGATGATCAGAAGTGCCTGTGTATTCGCAGACGGGGCTTCTCTGTCGATCACGCGGCAGATCTTGCTCAATTCGTCCATCAGGTTCTGCTTATTGTGAAGTCTACCGGCAGTGTCGATGATCAGGACATCCGCACGCTTGGCGATCGCCGAATGAACAGCGTCATAGCAGACAGCGGCAGGATCGGAACCTTCTTCGTGGGAGATGACGTGCGTATCAGTCATATCGCCCCAGGCTGTGAGCTGTTCGATCGCTGCGGCACGGAAAGTATCTGCAGCAGCCAGCATGACTTTCTTTCCTTCGTTCTTATAACGCAGGCAGAGTTTTCCGGCCGTCGTGGTTTTCCCTGTACCATTGACTCCGACCATGAGGATGATGTTCAGATTGTTATCTTCGATCTTAAGCGTCTTCTTTTCACCGAGGATATCGAGCATTTCTTTGGAAACGACGTTCATGACCGCTTCCTTACTGTCATCACCGGTCTCCTTAATGGAATCTCTTACGGCATCCATAATGGCAAGTGAGGCGCCGACGCCGCAGTCCGCCTGTACAAGAAGCGCTTCGAGATCATCGAGCATATCCTCGTCAAAACGGCCCATAGAAGCGGATATTTTGGTGATACCTTCCGCTACGAAGTTTCTGGTCTTTGCCAGGCCTCTTTTGAATACGTCAAATAAACCCATATGTTACTCCTCGTTTTATCTATACTTCTATTCTATCACGTCTCACTCAGGCGCATAGAGAGGATCTTCGAAATACCTCTTTCCTGCATCGTAACACCGTACATTCTGTCACAGGCCTCCATAGTACCCTTTCTGTGGGTGACCAGAATGAACTGGGACTTGACGCAGTAACGGCGTACAAAATCCGTAAAACGGTTTACGTTAGCGTCATCAAGTGCGGCCTCGACCTCATCGAGCACGCAGAACGGAGACGGACGAAGCTGCAATATCGCGAAAAGAAGTGCAATCGCCGTCAAACATCTTTCACCACCGGAAAGAAGCGACAGGCTCTGCAGTTTCTTTCCCGGAGGCTGTGCCTTGATGTCGATACCGCAGTTTAGGACATCCTCTTCGTTCTCGAGAAGGATCTCCGCCGTACCGCCATTGAAAAGATCTGCAAATACGGTCTTGAAGTTCTCGTTGATCTGCGTGAAGTGCGTCATGAACTGCTGTTTCATCTCATGGATGAGATCCTCAATGACCTTCATGAGATCTGCTTTTGCCTTCTCGATATCATCACGCTGACTGCACATGAATGTGTATCTCTCGTTGATCTTCTGGAACTCCTCGACAGCGTTGACATTGACCGCGCCGATCTCCTTGATCTGGGATCTCAGTTCGTTAATGCGCTTCTGCATCGCACCGAGATTTGGGATCTCGATCCGGTATTCGGCGGCATTATCGTATGTAAGCTCGTGGTTTTCCCACAGGCGGTTCTTACAGTCGTCGATCTCCAGCTCATATCTTTCGAGCTTGGATTCCATCTTCGTCTGCTCATTCTGAAGACGTGAAAGCTCCGTCGTGGCTGCAGTAACATTATCGATAAAGCCAGTAAGTCTTCCTTCGAGTTCTTCTTTTTCCTGAAGGATGCTGCGGATCTTCTGCTCGAACTTCTCGTCTTCCTGTTTCAAGCCGTCTTTGAACTTCGCCTGTTCTTCGAAATCCTTCTTAATGCGTTCCACATCGGCTTTTGCCTGTTCGCATTCCTGCTTGATCCTCTCGGAATCGTCTCTGTTCTTCTTCTTTTCGTTTTCGAACATGCCGATCTTCTCGGAAAGTGCGCCGATCGAGCCGTTTGCGCCCTCGATGCGGACACGAAGATCACTGATCTGCGCCCTCATCTTCTCCAGATCGATCTGATCCTGCTCCACAGAATCGGAAGAATTACTTACCTTTTCTTTCAATTCAGCAATCTCATCTTCTCTTTCCATGATGACAAGCTTGGCTTCCTCGAGATCTTTCGAAGAAGTAAGCTTGGCAGCAGAGATGGTCTCGAGTTCTTTTTCCACAGAAGTGATACGCTCGAGCGTCTTCTTATAATCTTCATCTGCCGTATTGAAAGCACTCTCTGCGCGGATACGGTCAAGGGATGCACTCTGGAGTTTTTCTTCAAGAGCCATATGCTCCCGTGCGACTTCCTTGATCTCCAGTTCGAAATCCTGCTTCTGTGCTTCCATCTTGCCGATCTCGCGATCGACAGCACCGCGCTTTTTCCTAAAATCATCAAGCTCTCTGGCACGACCCAGAAGATTCGTTGCCTTCTTGTTGATGCTACCGCCTGTAAGAGAACCGCCGGGGTTCACGACATCACCGGCGAGAGATACGACACGGTAGTTATATCTGGCGGCTTTTGCCATGGCAATACCGTTTTCCAGTTCATCTACGACTACAATGCGGCCGAGGAGGTTCTCGATAATATCACGGAGCTCCGGCTTTGTCTCGACAAGCTCGGAAGCAAGGCCGATATAACCGCGGGATCTTTTCGCATCGCGGAGGAAGTTTTCTTCCAGAAGCCTCGGGCGGATCGAATCGATCGGCAGGAATGTAACACGGCCGAGGTGATTCTCTTTTAAGTGGTCAATAAGAAGTGATGCATCCTTATCGTTTTGCGTGACGACGTTATGTACGGCATTTCCGAGAGCGATCTCAATGGCGGTCTCATACTTCTGCTCGACCTTGACAAGTTCACCGAGGATGCCGATGACCTTACTCGAAAGAGACGGGATCTTGTCGGTACTGGAAAGAAGCCGTCTTACGGACTCCTGATAGCCTTCCCTGCTCTTTTCAAGGTTCTCCAGAGTCTTGATACTAAAATCGATATTTGAAAGAAGTCTCTGCTTTCCTTCAAGATCTGCGGACAGATCGCTTTCCTTTTTTCTCATGGACGCAAGTTCAAGCTGCTTGTCCGATACCTGGGAAGCGAGCTCAGCGGCATCCTTTAAGACCTTCTTCAGGTCGGCATCCGCGGAATTTCTTCTTTCCAGCGCTTCGTCTCTTTCGGAGATCATGAGCATACGGTCCTCGGAAAGCGACTTGATCCGCGCGTCCTTGACCATCATGTCACCGGAAAGATTGCTGACCATCTCGCGGACCTCAAAGACCTCATCGGTCAATATCTCGATCTTTCTACGAAGTTCGGACTGCTTGGCCTGGTTTCCGGCCATCTTCTCCATCAAAGCCTTGTGCGAAGCTTCCACGGCCGAGAGTTCATTTTCCAGATTCGTCTTATCTGTCTGAAGGGACGTCATCTGTTCTTTGGAAACCGCGATTTCCTGTTCGAGACGCTCGATTTCGGATGCACGCTCTTCGTCCGAGCCCTCTGCCGCCTTGATACGCAGCAAAAGCTGGTCGTGGCGCTCTTTTAAAAGAAGCATCTGGGAGTTGATCTCATGGATCTTCTCGGTAAGGTCGGATCTTTCCTGACGTGTGTTTTCGATCTCTTCTTCAAGAGACGCGGATCTTTCGGTCAGTTCTCTGTTTTCGGAGCGGATCTTAAGAACGAGGTTTTCCTGCTGTTCGATCGCATCCTTCAAATTCTGACGTTCTTCCGCCGACGAATCAAGGAACGCCTTGTTTCTGTCGATCATCTGAAGGATCACGGCGATATCATCTTTCTTCCACTCCTCATAAAGGACATGGTATTTCTTCGCCTTATCCGCCTGTTCGGAAAGAGGCCCGATCTGGTTACTTAATTCTTCGAGAACATCGTTGATACGGACGAGGTTTTGTTCTGAAGCGGCAAGTTTTCGCTCTGACTCTTCTTTTCTCGTCTTATACTTCACGATACCGGAAGCTTCTTCAAGAACTTTTCTTCGATCTTCGGACTTCGTAGAAAGGATATCATCTACCCTGCCCTGACCGATAATGGAATAACCGTCTTTACCAAGGCCCGTATCCATGAAAAGCTGCAGGATATCCTTCATGCGGCAGTTTACATGGTTGATCTGGTATTCACTCTCTCCGGAACGATAAAGACGTCTAGTGATCTGTACTTCGTAATACTCGATCGGGAGGATCCCGTCGGAGTTATCGAGCGTCATGGAGACTTCTGCAAAACTCATGGCTCTTCGGGACTGTGTACCGTTAAAGATCACGTCCTCCATCTTCGAACCACGGAGCGTCTTGACGCTCTGTTCGCCCAGCACCCAGCGGATCGCATCCGTAACGTTGCTCTTACCGCTTCCGTTCGGACCGACAATGGCAGTCATTCCCTTGTCAAACTCGATAAGAGTGTACTCGGGAAAGGACTTAAAACCTTGAATTTCCAACTTCTTAAGATGCATGGATCGTCTCGTTTCTTTTATCTCGAAGATTCATTATAACACAACATATGGGATTTTACGGTAAAAGCTTATGCTTTCCAGATCGAAAGCGCTAGACGTGATGCTTCCTGCTCCGCCTGCTTCTTCGAACGGCCTTCCGCCCGGACGATCTCCTGGTCATCGATCTTTACCGCGACCTCGAAAATACGGTCATGTACAGGACCTTCTTCTCTTACCACTTCAAAAGAGACCTGATGCGGATCGCTCTTGATCTGGGCTTTTTCCAGAAGACGGCTCTTATAGTCAAAAATCAGTTCGCCCTTTAAGGCCAGCTCGATATACGGACGAAGACAGGAAAGAACGACTTTCTTCGCGCTTTCAAATCCGTCGTCGAGATAAATGGCGGCGAAAAGGGATTCCATCGTATCGGCAAGCGTCGAGATCTTTTCCCGTCCGCCAGTAGCTTCTTCGCCTTTTCCGAGGAACAGCAGCTCTCCGATCGAAAGGGACTCTGCGACCTTGGAAAGGGTCTTCTCACATACCACCAGGGCGCGGGTCTTCGAAAGCATACCTTCATCCCAATCACTCATGCGGGTATACATCTCTTCGCCGACAATGAAGTCAAGGATCGCATCGCCCAGGAATTCCAGGCGCTGATTGGAGATTACGCCGAATTTTCTGTGCTCGTACGCGTAGGTCGAATGGGTAAGCGCAAGAAGCAGGAACTCTTTTTCCTTAAAGGTATACGAGATCCTCTCCTCAAGTTTTTCGTGAATTGGCAGATACTTTCTTTCCATAAAGACTTCCCATCCGGATTTCTTATAAAAGTATAGCAAAAAAATAAGGGACTGTCCTCTTTTCGAAGTCAGTCCCTTTTATCAGCTATTTGTAATGATGGATCACATCTTGCCCTTGATGAACTCTACTGCGTCGCCAACAGTCTTGATGCGCTCAGCTTCTTCGTCCGGGATCGAGATGTTGAATTCCTGCTCCATAGCCATAACCAGCTCTACCATATCGAGAGAATCTGCATTAAGATCATCTACGAAAAGAGAATCCATTTGTACGCTATCTTCAGAAATATTCAATTGATCAACGAGAATCGATTTTACACTTTCAAATACACTATCAGATGACATTTTCTAAAACCTCCTGTCAAAATTGCGCTCTTGCAATCTTCATATATGTTTTTAATTGAAGAAATTCAATTTGTCAATACATAAATCCAATAAAAACCGTAAATATTTTGAAAATCAAACAATTACTTCTCTTCTTTGAAGTATTCGAGGTTTTTCAGAAGGTAATCCATACCTGAAATAATGGTCATGAGTACACAGATCAGGAACAGGATATTGCCCACGAGCTGGACATTATTCGTGATGTCGATCTTATCCCAGGAGCCATTCGCCGCAGAGAAGATCCGGATCAGGAGCGACTCGAACATCAGGTAGGTCACTGCGACCATCTGAGTCACGGTCTTGACCTTACCGATCATCTTGGCTGCCATGACCACACCCTTGGCACTGGCCAGCATACGGATACCCGTTACGGCAAACTCACGGAGCACGATGATACATACCCATACAGCAGAGATACGGTTTAGATCGACAAAGGCGATCAGCACCGAGATGATGAGCATCTTATCAGCAAGAGAATCCAGGAACTTCCCAAGATTAGTAATAAGGTTATACTTTCTCGCGATCTTCCCATCCAGAAGATCCGTAACGGATGCGATTACGAAAAGAGCTGCAGCCACGATCATACCGTACTCCACGATAAACTCGTTCCAGCCAGAGGGGGCAAAGGATCCGATATGGATCGGGAGCATAAAAAGAAGGATAAACGGGACCAGTATGATCCTCATGAGCGATAATTTATTTGGCAGATTCATCTATTATGTAACTCCTGTTAAATCATAAGGCGTGCATTCCATGATCTTCACTTTGACCTGGTCTCCGATTTCAAGAGGCCGGGTCGTAGAAGCCACATAGATCACAGGATCCACTTCCGGTGCCTGTGCATAGGAACGCCCCAAGTAGAATATACCATCATCGGATACAGAATCAATAGTCACATTGACAGTTTTGCCCACCATGGCCTGATGGTAGGAAAGGGAGATCTCCTGCTGAAGCTCCATGACCTTTTCATATCTTCTCTGGGAGACATCTTTTCTCACACGCGGATGCATATTGTAGCCCATAGTCTTCTCTTCCGGGGAATAGATAAAGCAGCCGAGGCACTGGAATCTCCATACTTTCAGGTTCTTAAGGAGATTTTGGAAGTTTTCCTTCTTTTCTCCGGGGAAACCGACCATGACCGTCGAACGGATCACGATGTCCGGCATAGCCTTGCGAAGCTTTTCCAGGGTTTTTGTAATGGAAGAGACGGTATCTCTTCTTCTCATCTTCTTTAAGATCTCATCGTCGCCGTGCTGTACGGGGATATCGAGATAATGAAGCACTTTCCTGTTTCGGGCCATTTCCTCGATAAGTTCATCTGTTATTCCGTCAATATAGGCATACATAATGCGGATCGACGAGACACCTTTGATTCTACTCAGTTTAGAAAGGAGCTCCGGGAGCATTCTCTTCTTATAAAGATCCTTACCATAGCCTGTCGTATCCTGGGCCGCAAGGATGATCTCTTTATTTCCTTTTGATACAAGGAATTTTGCTTCTTCGAGTATATCTTCCATCGGACGGGAGATGTATTTACCGCGGATACCGGGGATCGCACAGAATGCGCAGCCGTTACTGCATCCCTCTGCGATCTTCAGCCACGCAAAAGGATTCGTGGACACTTCTCTGTCTTTCATCATATGGGAAAGACTTCCGGGTTTTCCGATATAGTCGTTCCAGCCGAACTGATCCTTCTCAAAAAGTTTTCCGACCACTTCGGAAATATCCTGATAATGGGAGGTTCCAAGTACGGCATCCACTTCCGGAAGAGACTTTCTGATCTCGTCGGGGTATCTCTGGGAAAGGCATCCGGATACGATGATATACTTCAGTTTCTTTCTTTTTCCTTTCAGCCTGGCCACATCAAGGATCGTATCGATAGCTTCTTTCTTCGCACTCTCGATAAAACCGCAAGTGTTAATGATCGCCGCTTCCGCCTGGGAAAGATCATCGACCATCTCATAGCCGTCCTTTTTCAGGATCGCGGTCATACATTCTGCATCGACGAGATTCTTCGAGCAGCCTAATGTGATCATGGAAACCGTATGTTTAGTACTCATATGGACCTGCCTCATATAGATTGATTACAGGTTATTCTACATCATCCACGATCTTTCGGAAAGATGAAAGCGCAAGCGAAGAAGAATATCCGCGGCTTTCGAGATACCGAACAGCCTTCACGAGCTGCTTCTTTGCTTCTTTCGGATCTTCGGAAAAGCTCTCCGGCGGGAAACGGTCGGAAATAACGTCAAGGATAGTGACTTCATCGGAATACTCTTTTCTACGAAGAAGATCGTCGATCACATCATCCGCGATGCCGTTCGCTTCGAGCCGTGCGCGAAGTTTCGCTCTACCCTCGGCTTTCGATCCTGAGCGGGAACGCAGGATCTTCTTGGCATACCGGACGTCATCCACATACTTATCCTCAGAAAGCTGCTCGATGACTTCCTCGATCACTTCCCGGTCATAGCCCTTCTCCGTAAGAAAATCCCGGATTTTCCCGGATGAAGAAACAGCGATGCCTATATGGGCGATCGCTTTGTTTCTTGCTTCACTATATTGCTTCTGATCCATCATGGAAATCAGATATCGATGCCGAGGAATTCTTCCTCGTCGTCATCGCTGTTATCTGCGGCTACAGATTCTTCCGGAGCTTCTTTACCGGACAGGGAGGCACGGATCTTCTCTTCGATCTCATCTCTCATCTCCGGATGCTCCTTGAGATAGGTCTTCGCGTTATCCTTGCCCTGACCGATCTTCTGACCATTATAGGCGAACCAGGAACCGCTCTTCTCCATAATGTCCTTATCTACTGCAAGGTCAATGATGCAGCCTTCCTTCGAAATGCCTTCGCCGTACATGATATCGAACTCTGCTTCTCTGAACGGCGGAGCTACCTTATTCTTAACGACCTTTACGCGGGTATGGTTACCAATGACTTCACCGCCGTTTCTTAAGGATTCCACACGACGGACATCGAGACGTACAGAGGAATAGAATTTCAACGCACGTCCGCCAGGTGTCGTCTCCGGATTACCGAACATGACACCGACTTTTTCACGGAGCTGGTTGATAAAGATACATACTGTGCTGGACTTGCTGATGATACCGGCAAGTTTACGGAGTGCCTGGGACATGAGTCTGGCCTGAAGACCTACATGGGAATCACCCATCTCACCATCGATCTCCGCCTTCGGAACGAGAGCCGCAACAGAGTCAATAACAACAACATCAACCGCACCGGAACGGACAAGTGCTTCCGTGATCTCAAGTGCCTGCTCACCGGTATCCGGCTGGGAAACGATGAGTTCATCGATATTTACACCGATCTTCGCTGCATATACCGGATCAAGTGCATGCTCAGCGTCGATAAATGCTGCTGTGCCACCCTGCTTCTGAGCTTCAGCTACAGCGTGAAGAGCAACCGTCGTCTTACCGGAAGACTCAGGTCCATAGATCTCGATGATCCTTCCCTTCGGAAGACCGCCGACACCGAGGGCCAGGTCCAGTGTAAGTGCACCGGTCGGAATGACATCCACGACCATACCTGTCTGTTCTCCAAGACGCATGACCGCGCCCTTACCGAACTGCTTCTCTATCTGCATCAACGCTGCATCCAGCGCCTTGGCTCTCTCACTATCGACCTTCTTCGATACATCCTGCGTAGACTTGTTGGAATCTTTCTTAGCCATAACTTCCTCCTTGCCGAACATTCGTTCCTTTGTCATTAATCTTAACAATACATTAGCACATCGTCAATACCTTTGGAACAACAATTTTTCGACAATCAGGGCGAATATTGGGACAATTGTCGCAAGGCGGTTTCAATTACTTGGAGGCGGCGGATCTTTTCCGAAAGAAACGGCTCAGATAACGGTCATAAGCGACCTTGAGCTCATCCATCCTAAGTGCGAAAGCCATAGCGAAATAGATCACGAATGCAAAGATCGCGCGAACACCGAACCAGGCGATCTGAAGGATCTTTCTATTCGGTGCATATGGAATGAGACGGATAAGAAGCAGTCCCAGGATCAGGCAGGTAAAACAGATCGCCGACTTAATGAGGAAAGACTTCATCTTTCTCGGCGCAAGCTTCTTATTGCGGCAGTAAACGAGCGCCAGAAGGATCATTCTGACAAGGCAGGATACCGAATAGGAGATCGTCAGGCACATCGCACCGCATCCGAGATTGACGAGGATGAAGCACAGCGAAAAATTGACGACCATGGAAACGATACCTGCAAAAAGCGGAAATCTCGTCTGTCCGATCGCATAGAATGCCTGATTCAAAATGAAAATGACCGACTGGAAGACGATCGCAGCACAGTAACCGGTAAGGAACAGCGCCGCCATTTCCATATTCTTATCCGTTACATTTGAGGACCACTGAAGGAGCGTCTTGACCAGATCCAGAGGCAGGATCAGGAAGATACCGGCACAGGGAATCGTTAGGAACAGCGCGTTCTTTATACTTGTGGAAAGGAGCTTACTCGATTCCTTAAAGTTCTTATTTGCATAATGCGAAGCAAGTGACGGAAGCATAACATTTCCGATTCCGACAGCAAAGATACCGTACGGGAGCTGCCACAGCGTTGAGGCGCTGTTCAAGGCATAAAGCGGGCCGTCGCCGAATCTGGTCGCAAAAGAGTTTAAAAGCAGCATATTGACCTGAACGATCGACGCGGAGATCAGGATCGGGATCGCAAGTTTGAACAACGACCGGAACTCCGGATCTTTGGTATCCAGGCAGGGCTTGTAATGGACCATTTCCTTTCTGCCCATAAAGAGCTGGAAAACAAAGTAGATCATGGCCGCAGCCATAACGCCGACACCCGTCATATAGAGGGATTCCTCATTCGACGCACCGAGAAGACCGATGGCAAGAAGAACGCAGATGTTATAGATCGGCGGACCAAAGGCGGTGGAACCGAACTTCTTATAGGCATTTAAAACACCGATACAAAGAGCGGCAAGCATCATGAAGAAGATCTGCGGATAGAGTGTTCTAGCCATATTTCCGGCAAGGCGGATGACATCCTCACTCTTGCCCTGGTTAAAGAACTTATAGAGATAATTGGAAAAGACTTCACAGATCGCAACAAACGTCAGTACGAAAAGGCCCATCCACGTAATGAAGATGCTGACACCGCGCCAGGTCTTCCTCTGCGTCTTCGTCTCGATTGCCTTGGAAAGCGTCGGAGTGATCGCCGACTGGATAGAACCGCCGACAAGAAGCGCAAATACGAAGTCAGGGATCAGAAATGCCGCGATAAAAGCGTCACGGTATGTCTCGGAAAAGGTATGTCCGATCAGGACGGTACGCAAAAAGCCGGACCCTTTGGAAAGGATCAGGCCAATGATCATTATGATCGTGGAAAAGGTGATGCTCCGGGTCTTGCCCGGAGCTTTCTTCTTGCTTAGTTCAGGTTGCGTATTACTCATGAAAGTCTCATTCTGATCAGATTAAATGCGTGAAGTACAGCAACATGGCGGACACGGCTTCTGTTACCGCTTAAGTGTACTTCTTTTACCTCCGTACCATTCTCATCGGAGATCGCGAGATAAACAAGACCTACAGGCTTCAAAGCACTTTCACCTGTCGGACCGGCAATACCCGTGATGGATACGGCGATATCGGTGCCGAGAAGCTTTCTTGCACCTTCAGCCATCTCCTGTGCGCACTCACGGCTGACAGCACCTAAGTTGTCGAGCACATCATCAGAAACGCCCAGAAGATTGGTCTTTACTTTATTTCCGTAAGATACCACAGAACCCATGAATACCTGGGATGCACCAGGGATATCTACGAATTCGGAGGAAACCATGCCTGCGGTACAGCTTTCCGCAAAGCAGACTGTCTTATTCTTTTCAAGCAGAAGATCATAAGCAACCTGCTTGAGCGGGCGCTCGCCGATCTCATAGATGCACTGGCCGAAACGCTCTTTCATGATGTCGAGGATCGGCGTGATCAGATCCTTCTCCTCTTCACCCTTTTCGATACGCTGGGTCACACGGAACATGCACTCACCTTCCGAGGCATACGGTGCAATCGTCGGATTGGTCTGCGCGTCGATAAGATCCGAGATACGCTCAGCAGCGGAAGATTCGCCGATACCGAAAAGATGGACGAACTTCGTCACGAACTTATACTCACTCATCTTCTCAAGAACAGGACGTACTTCATTACTAAACATCAGCGTCATTTCAGACGGCGGACCCGGAAGCAGTACGAAATGCACGATACGGTCAGGGTCTTCTTTGGTCGGGCAGGAATACTCGAAGATCGCGCCCGGGGCAGTTCCGTTATTATTCTTAAGGATCGTTGCGCCTTCCGGAAGCATAGCCTGCTTGCGGTTATTCTTCGGCATATTTCTGCAAAGACGGCGGAAATAATCACTCATGTTCTGATAAGACTCTTCGTCGAAGACAAGTTCTTTTCCGGCAACTTCGGCGGCAACACCCATAGTGATGTCATCAGTCGTCGGACCCAGGCCGCCGGTCAGGATGACGAGATCCGCACGGGAAGCGCTTTCCCTGATCTGCTCGGCCAGACGATCGTGATTATCACCGACGACGATCTGTCGGTAGGAAGCGATACCTAAAGATACCAGTTCTTTTGCCAGAAAGCAGGAATTGGTGTTGAGGGTATGTCCCATCAGTAATTCAGTACCTACGCAAATGATCTCTGCAGATTGAATACTCATATCAGATACTTCCTTTCTCGATGCGGGTAAATGCTTCCAGTGTGTTCTGGAGGAGCATGGTAATAGTCATCGGTCCGACACCGCCCGGTACCGGAGTGATGGCAGATGCGATATCCACTACATCATCGAAATCCACGTCGCCTCTTACCTTACCGTCTTCACAGCGGTTGATGCCGACATCGATGATGACTGCGCCTTCTTTTACGAATTCCTTTGTAACGAATCCCTGCTTGCCGATTGCTACGATCAGGATATCCGCCTGCTTGCAGATCTCCTTGATGTTCTTCGTTCTGGAATGCACGACAGTTACTGTCGCATTCTCGTGAAGCATCAGGGAAGCGACCGGCTTACCTACAATATTACTTCTGCCGATGACCACGCAGTTCTTACCGGAGATATCGACATTGGCATACTTAAGAAGCTCGATACAGCCCTTCGGTGTGCAGGAAACAAGGCAGTCTCTTCCGATGGAAAGAAGTCCCTTATTTACCGGATGGAAACCGTCCACGTCCTTTTCAGGTGCGATAGCACAGATAACAGAGAACTCATCCATATGCTTCGGAAGCGGCAGCTGACAGAGGATACCGTGCACACGGTCGTCCTTATTGAGCTGATCGATCAGGTCCAAAAGTTCCTTTTCGGTCGCACTTTCCGGAAGAGAATATCCGAAAGACTGGAAACCTACCTGCTCACAGGCCTTCTTCTTATTATTGACATAGATCGTGGATGCCGGGTTCTCACCTACCTGGATCACTGCCAGGCCCGGCTTCTTACCGTACTTGGCGGTCAGCTCCTCGGTCTCTTTGGTGATCCGCTCACGGATCAGGGAAGATAGTTCTTTTCCGGAAATAATGGTTGCGCTCATACTTTATCCTTTCTTTGCTTTGATCTCCAGCCACTGGGCAGGATCGATCAGTATTTTTCTAGGTTTACTGCCTTCAAACGGACCGATATAGCCTTTTTCAGCCATGCGGTCGATAAGACGGGACGCTCTCGGATACCCGAGATTCAGGCGTCTTTGCAGAAGTGAAACAGATGCGTAGCCGGTCTGGATGACAACATCTACGGCGTCATAGAAAACATCGTCCTCCCCGCCGCTCTCCGAGCCGGAATCCGAAGTCGTACTTCCGGACTTCGTCGCGGTGACGATGGCTTCCGCCGTTTCCTCATCATATTGTACATCATTATTCGCTTTTATATAACTAATGATCTCTTCAACTTCTTTATCTGTTACAAGAGCACCCTGACCACGTACAGGTTTAGCCGCACTCTGCGGATAATAGAGCATATCGCCCTTACCGAGAAGTTTCTCAGCCCCTGCCATATCAAGGATCGTTCGGCTGTCGACCTGGCTCGATACGGCAAATGCGATACGGGACGGAATATTTGCCTTAATAACACCCGTAATGACATCGACCGAAGGTCTCTGTGTAGCGATCAGAAGATGAATACCCGCCGCACGGGCCATCGCGGTAAGACGGGAGATCGATTCCTCGACCTCTTTCGATGCGACCTGCATAAGGTCAGCAAGCTCGTCGATGACCACGAGGATCAGCGGGAGTTCCTTCTCCCCGTTCATACGCTGGTACTCGTTATATCCCTTAAAGTCACGTACGGAAGCCTCCGCGAACTTCGCATAACGGTCTGTCATCTCCCGAACGGCCCAGTTCAAAGCATTGGCCGCTTTCTTCGCATCGGTCACGACCGGGCAAAGAAGATGCGGAATACCGTTATATACGGCAAGTTCAACGACTTTCGGGTCGACCATGATCATACGGACCTGAGACGGAGATGCGTGGCAGAGGATACTGATCAGGATCGAGTTGATACATACGGATTTACCGGAACCTGTAGAACCTGCGATCAGAAGATGCGGCATCTTCGCAAGGTCACAGAGGATCGGACTGCCCGGGATATCTTTTCCAAGAGCTACCGTCAGCGGAGATTGGGAATTCTTAAACGTCGGAGAATCCAGAAGATTTCCCAGATGCACAGGAGCCACAGTCTTATTCGGTACTTCGATACCGACCGCAGACTTACCGGGGATAGGCGCCTCGATACGAATGCTCTGCGCCGCGAGTGCCAGCGCGATATCGTCCGAAAGATTCGTGATACGGCTGACCTTGATACCCGGAGCCGGTGCCACTTCGAATCTGGTGATGGCAGGGCCTCTGGTAACATCGGTAAGTCTTGTTTCGATACCGAAACTTCTAAGAGCGGCAACAAGCTTCATTCCCTCTGCGTCCTGACCATCGATGACATTTCTTGCAGCCTGCGGCTTATCATGGGAAAGAAGATTCGTCGGTGCTTTCGCATATTTCTTATTCGAAGATCTTCTCGTCGGCGGAATATCCGGGACAGAAGTCTTGGCAGAAGCTGCATTATCAACAAAATTTCTATTCTCTTCCACCTGAGAAACAGGAGGTATCGGAGCCTGAACAGCAGGAGCAGGTGTTTCCACTTTAGCTACAGGAGGCATCTCCGGGATCGCAGATGCAGGAATATCCTGTGCATAAAGATTCGAAGAAGAGGTATCTCTTTCCATTTCGTTCAAGTCAGGAACACGGATCTGCGTGCCGCCCTGCTCATGAACACGGACTTCTACCTTCTCCTGATACGGGCTCACCGTAGGAGACGGCAGGATCGTGCCCGGTCTCGGTTCTTCGCCGGGAAGCGGCGGAAGATCGATCCACTGAGGTTCATTCTCATCCGGGATCTTTTCAACATGAGGAGCTTTCGGATTACTGAAACCGAAATCGACTCTCGGCTCCGGCGGAACTTCTACTTTCTGGGCTTCCGGTGCCGGATCCGTATCATTTGTCAGATCAAAATCAAAGACTTTCTCCCGTTCCGACCACGTTTCCTGATTCATCTTCACAGGAGTTCCCTCTAAATCGATAAAGCCCTGCGGACCCGGGATCTCTTCAAATGGTGAAATACGGGGATCCCGAACAGCAGAAGGTCTTCTTCCTCCCTGCTGGGCCAGCATCCTCTCCCTGGCGATGCGTTCTCTTTCACGCCATTCTTTTCCCTGACGGAGAGCTTCCGAAGCCTGCTGGCTCTTTGTCTTGATGACATTAGCCGTCTTCGTCGCAGTATCGGTAATACTGATGTTAAAGATCAGTACGACCTGTGAGATCGTAAAAGCGATCAGGATGATCAGCGCTCCGGCTTTCGCGGCAACTGCACGAAGAGCTAAAGCGATCGATCCGCCGATGATACCGCCCGGGAGGATAACATCCTTCGCAGGAGCACCTAAAAGCGTGTTATCCATGCCCAGTCTCCATAGAAGCGAGAGCGCTTTGGTGGCTTTCACATTTCCGCTGGCATTCGCGCAGGCAGTTTTCACATAGACAGGGCTTACGGTAATGACCGCCAGGATCGAAGAAACGCAGACCAAAAGGATCAGTACGGAACGGACACGTATAGGTGCCACGTTGGGTCTTTTCTCTAGGAAAAAGTCCACGGACGCATAAAGCAGGATGATCGGGACCAGATAAGCGGAAACACCGATAAGACCGGTACCAACGCCACGTAAGATCCTGCCGAGGTTCCCTGTTACAGAAAGCGGCAGATAATAAGAGAGCCCCAGTAAAACTGCGACAGCAAACAGCAAAACGCCGGTTATGTCATGTCTTTGGCCACTTCTTTCGTTCATCAGACACCGACCCTTCTTGCGGTCTTTAAAAGAGCTACCATCGTTTTTGCATCAGAGATCTCATTGGTCTCGATCTTCTCGATCGCCTCGGAAAGAGGCATCTTCACAAGCTGCAGGAACTCCCCGTCATCCGGGTTTCCTTCGCCGAAAGAAAGACCGGTCGCCAGGAACAGGTGGATGATCTCCGAGCAGTACCCGGGAGTCGCATACATATGACCTAAAGACTCGACCTTTTCAGCCTGCATGCCTGTTTCTTCCTTCAGTTCTCTGATCGCACAGGCCATGGGATCTTCATCCTTTTCGAGTTTCCCGGCCGGGATCTCAAGAAGGACCTTTTCATAAGGAGAACGGAATTGTCTTACCAGATAGACGTTTTTCTCGTCATCGAGCGCGACGATCGTCGCACCGCCATGATGCAGGACGACTTCACGGCGCGCAAGGGATCCGTCAAAAAGCTCGACCTTCTTGACCTCGACCGAAAAGACTTTACCTTCAAAGGCGACCTGCCGGTCGACCGTTTTCTCGCAAAGCTGCTCATCAAGAGCAGCGATATTCCCTTTCGGCTTATCCATTCGTTCCTTCTCCCTGTTTTTTTGATTGGGCTACTGCGAGTTTGTCGCAGCGGTTGTTATACTCATTATCGGCATGGCCCTTGACCTTGATCCAGGTGATCGTATGAATACCGGAAAGGCGGTCAAGTTCCTGCCACAAGTCAATATTACTAACGGTTTGTTTCGAACTGTTTTTCCAGCCGTTACGTTTCCAAGACATGATCCAGCCTGCGGTAAAACCATTGATCAGGTAGGCACTGTCGGAATAAAGCTGCACTTTACACGGACGGTTCAGGCACTTTAACGCCGAGATCGCCGCAATCAGTTCCATACGATTATTCGTGGTCAGACTCTCCCCGCCGGAGATCTCCTTCTCGACACCCTTACAGATCAGGATCGCTCCCCATCCGCCCGGGCCGGGATTTCCGGAACAGGCACCATCCGTATAGATATCTACAGACATCAGATCTGCCACAGATCATTTTCCTCCTGCAAGGGCCTTCGTCTTGAGGTCAGCAGCAATGACTGCATCTTCAACAGCCGCACGCAGACCGCCCTTCTCGAGCGCCAGAACGCCTTCGATCGTCGTTCCGCCGGGAGAACATACCTGATCCTTTAATACTGCAGGATGCGTACCTGTCTCGACCATGAGCTTGCCGGAACCGTAAACGGTCATCGCAGCAATATCCAGAGCTGTCTTTCTCGGGATGCCGAGCTTTACAGCCGCATCAGCCATCGCTTCAATGAAGAGCATGACATAGGCAGGGCCTGTACCCGATACACATCCGATCGCGTCGAGTGTCTTCTCGTCGCAGGGAACTACGATGCCGCAGGTACCCAGAAGTTTTTCAACGAATTCTTTCTTCTCATCATCGACATTACGTGTACAGACGGCACATACGCTGGCGCCAACGAGCGCCGGTGTATTCGGCATAACACGGACGATGGAGGAATTTTCTCTGAGAAGTCTTGAAATACGGTCCAAAGTTACGGAAGCTGCGATAGAAATGACCACAGCACCGTCCTTGATATTTCCGGAAAGTGTTTTTACGGTCGCATCAAACACCTGAGGCTTGACGGCCAGAAGGATATAATCCGCACCCTCAACCGCAAGAGAAGCGTCTGTGTACGGCTGGCAGCCTGTTTCAGAGGCTAATTCCGTAACCTTCTTCTCATCGATATCGCAAAGTCTTACATCCTTGGGAGTAAGGATCCCGCTCTTAATAAATCCGCCTACAAGGGCGCGGCCCATATTGCCGGTTCCGATCACTGAAAAAATCATGTAAAAACACCTCGATTTTCTTTATGTTCCTATCCATAAAATCATAACATTCTACTTGACATCATGCAAACACTTGAGTAAACTAATGCATGTTGTTTGGCTCGACCAAACACCCATATACCTAGGGGAGTGGCTCAATGGTAGAGCAGCGGTCTCCAAAACCGCTGGTTGCATGTTCGAATCGTGTCTCCCCTGCCATATCAGGAGTTGTTTTCACAGCTCCTGATTTTTTCGTAAAAAGAACCGCCACCCCCGATTTAACGGAGATGGCGGGATAAGCTCATTTATAATCGACCGGATCAGCCAAAGATAGAGTTTACATACACGTACTTGCTGGCTTCCTTTGCCGGAACGAAATCAAGAACATAGCAGAGAACACCGTCGATCGTATTCTTGGACAGCGCATATGCGATGTCGCCATCCACGACTGCTACAGCCGGATCAGCTGATGCCACGGACTGGTTGAAAGCGTCTTTTAACTTATCTACGCATGTCTGGCTGTCATATCCTGTAAAGGCCTGCAGGAATCCTGCGTAGGCGACGATGATCACATCAAGATCCTCCTGGGTCTCAAACGGAGCGAAGAAACGGATACGCTTCATGTAGTTGTTGCTCTTGCATTCACAGCCTGTAATATAGATCGGCAGGTAAAGAGCATTCGAACAGGAACTGTCGAAGTAGCGGTACTTGGACTTCTTCGCCGTAGTTACGGCAGTCGGATCTACTGAAGTTTCAGTAGCTGCTGTCGTCTCCGCAGTTGTTTCTGAAGCGGATGCATCAGTTGTTGTCGTCTCTTCTTTCTGATCACGATATGTCGGTTCCGGAAGCGTAAAGCCGTAGTTGATGATTCCCTTATAGATCGGAGTCTCAAAATACTTCACACGGAATTCTCTCTCGGTAATGCCGAGGTTCGGTTCCTGATGAACTGACATATAAATATAGATGATACCGCCGATCAGCGCGAGGAAGGCAAGAACAATACCTGTGATCGCAACGCCGTCGAGTTTCGCCTTTTTCTTCTCTTTCGTTTCTTCCTGGACCTTCTCCTTTTTAGGGATCACGGTATCCAGACCGACCTTCTGCTTCTTGTCAGAGATCTCTTCGGCCAGTTCTTCTACCTTTTCCAGGGAAAGATCGCGCTCTGCGTGACGCTTCTCATAGAATTCATTCACTTCGTCGGAGATCTCTTCCGCTTCTTCTTCAACCATCTCTTTTGTTTCAGAAGCCTTCTCCTCCATATCGGAAGCTTTAGCCAGGATATCGTCGACAGCATCGTCGACTTCCGGGTCTTCCACTGCTTCTTCCACTTCTGCCTCTTCAGATACATTCTCGGAATCAGCGTTATCTTCCGCATCCGTCTTTTCAGATGCTCCCTTTTTCTTCTTCTTTTTGCCGGGGATCACCTGATCGATCTCTTCGTCAAGGCCCATACCTGCAAGTTTTACTGTAAGGTTCTTAAGATCTACTTCCGGAGATTCATTTTCATTCTCCAAATACTTAGCCATACCATTTACCTTCCTATAAAGACACTAAAGAGATAATAATCATTATTTGGAATTTACGCAACCTTTTTATCACGCATACGCTTGTCATAACAGGATTTGTTCGATACGATTAAACCATAAAGCAACTTTGGGGAGGGTCTTTCATGGAAAACCGGAAACATTGTCTGATCACCGGCGGTTCACGCGGGATCGGCGCTTCTACCGCCTACCGTTTTGCACAAGCCGGATACAAAGTCACTTTCTTTTACCGTTCCGATGACGAATCCGCCCAGTACACGCGCCAGAAGATCCAGGAGCTCACATATGATGTCCTGGCCTATAAAGTAGATGTGAGAGATCTGGATGCCGTAGATTCCGCGGTAAAAGAAGCAGTCGACACCTTCGGTCCTGTTGATGTCCTCATCAGCAATGCCGGCATCTCAAAGATCGAGCTTTTCACGAAGACATCTCCCGAGGAATGGAACAAGATCATGGATACAAATGTCGGCGGGCTCTTTAATCTCGTGCACACTGTCCTCCCCTCCATGATCAGCCGTCACAGCGGAAACATTATCACGGTCTCTTCCATGTGGGGTGTCACCGGCGCTTCCTGCGAAGTCTGCTACAGCACATCTAAAGCCGCTATAATCGGCTTCACTAAAGCGCTTGCACAGGAAGTAGGCCCCTCAAACATCCGCGTCAACTGTGTCGCACCTGGCGTGATCGATACCGAGATGAATGCAGTCCTTGATGATGAAACGAGAAATGCTCTTTGTGAAGAGACTCCTCTCTGCCGTCTCGGCACACCGGAGGAAGTTGCGGACACGATCTTCTACCTGGCCTCGGATACCAGTTCTTTTATCACCGGACAGGTCATAGGAGTAAACGGCGGATATATCGCTTGAGGATTTTGATTCTATATAACAAAAAAGAGCTGTCCTTTCGGACAGCTCTTTTCGTATAGATCGATGTATTTCCGATCAGCTGAAGAACATCTTTGTGAACATCCAGCTGAAGAAAAGATCTGTGAGGTAATAGCCAGCCATAGTGCAGATCGTGAACAGGAAAGCATTTACCTTACCCTTTGCAGCATCCTTGTTGTTGATTGCGAAATCATAAAGGCAGATCACAACGAAGAGTGTCGCAACCGATGTGAAGATCGAAGAAATGGAGAAGAAATTGATATCAATCGCATTATAGATCTTCGTGTTGATGAAAGCGATCAGACGGGCAGGAGCCATGAAGCAGTATGCAAGACCTGCAAGAGAAACCGAAGAAAGAAGATCGAGTTTCTTGATTTTAAATACAGACGTGAAAAGCAATGCAAAGAGTGCAAGACCAGCAAAAGCAAAGATCTCAGTCAGCAGATAGTAGAAACCCCACTGAGCTGTCTTGTAATCAAAGTCGATCAAAGCAAGGATAAACTGAAGCACTGCAAATGCACCAGCGCAGATAACACCGAGTACCCAGAACGGAGCCTTAGCTCTGGAAGTAACAGCATCAACAGGATTAGAGAAAAGATCCTTCATGAAAGCGCCAAAGTTCATATCAATGTTGCTGGCAGCAGAAGCAGCCGGAGCAGCAACAGGAAGAGTCTGAACAACAGGAGCCTGAGCCGGAGCAGGTGCAACCGGAGCAACTTCCGGAGCAGGAGCGACAGGAGTCTGAACAGCCGGAGCCTCAGGAGCAGTTAACGGCGCTCCGCAATTTGTGCATGTAGCACTTCCGTCAGGAACTTGGAATCCGCATTTTGGACAAAACATAATATACCTCCTCTGCAACTATTCATATTGCAACAGTAAAAATAGGTGGTCGGAGTGACCTGACTTGAACAGGCGACCTCTTGCACCCCAAGCAAGCACTCTAGCCAGCTGAGCTACACCCCGACGCTAAATAAATTCTAACACAACAGTACCATGTGTCAACAAAATCAGAGCAAAATACCTTACATAAAACTGTTTTTCAAGCCCTTTAAAACAAAGAAAAAAGGACTGTCTCTTTTAAAAGAAACAGTCCTCTTGCATTTACTAAATCAGAATTTCTGATCAGGATCAGAACTCACGGGAACGGGAACCCGGATGCGGTGTGGATTCTTCAGCGGCATTGTCGTTGAAGTCTCTTCTCTGACGTTTCTCGAAGCGGTCACCGTGTCCGCCGCGACGCTCACGGTTCGGACGGTCAGATCTTCTCGGAGCAGCCTCCTCTTCTACGTATCCTTCCGGCTTCGGCATGCAGTCACGCATGGACAGGTTGTATCTGCCCTGGCTGTCTACCTCGGTCAGCTTGACCTTAACGACGTCGCCTTCCTTAACAGCATCTTCCACGTTCTCCACGCGGCCCCATGCCATCTTGGAAATATGTACAAGACCTTCCTTACCCGGCAGGAACTCAACGAATGCACCAAACTGCATAAGTCTGGTGACTACGCCTTCGTACTCGATGCCGACTTCCGGATCCTCTACGATACCCTTGATGATCGCCATAGCCTTAGCAGCAGCTTCCTGATCCGGGGTTGCGATGTGGAGGATACCGTCATCGTTGATGTCGATCTGAGCGCCTGTGTCAGCGATGATCTTGTTGATGACCTTTCCGCCTGTACCAATGACCTCACGGATCTTGTCGACCGGGATCTGCATGGTGATGATTCTCGGAGCATACTTGGAAAGCTCAGCACGCGGAGCAGAAATTCTCGGAAGCAGTACTTCATTGATGATCTGCTTTCTGCCCTTCTGTGTCAGCTCGAAAGCCTTTCTGATGATGTCGAGAGAAAGACCGTCGACCTTGATATCTACCTGAATGGATGTGATACCGTCTTCTGTACCTGCAACCTTAAAGTCCATATCACCGAAGAAGTCCTCGATGCCCTGGATATCCATGAATACGAGGAAGTCATTTTCATCTTCTTCGTTCACGATAAGACCTGTGGAAATACCGGCAACCGGCTTCTTGATTGGAACACCGGCATCCATAAGAGCCAGAGTAGAAGCACATACAGAACCCTGGGATGTGGAACCGTTGGACATCAGGATCTCAGATACAGTACGGATCGCATACGGGAACTCTTCCTCAGACGGAAGTACCGGTACGAGGGATCTTTCTGCCAAAGCACCGTGACCGATCTCACGACGTCCCGGAGAACGGGAAGCCTTTGCCTCACCTACGGAGTAACCCGGCATATTATAGTAGTGCATATAACGCTTGGAAGCTTCGTTATCGAGACCATCCAAAGTCTGAGAGTAAGACAGCGGTGCCAGTGTACATGTGGTCATGACCTGTGTCTGTCCACGCTGGAAAAGACCGGAACCATGAACTCTCGGGAGAAGTCCTACATCGCAGGACAGCGGACGGATCTCATCCAGACGGCGGCCGTCAACACGGACATGCTCCTTAAAGAGGTAATTACGAACGACCTTCTTTTCGAGCTTATATACAGCATCTGCCAGATACGGGAGATACTCTTCGTTCTGCTCGGTAAGATATTCCTCGATCTCCTTGGTAAGAGCTTCGATGTTTGCATCACGAACGGACTTATCTACTGCGAGAACTGCCTGACGCATCTTCTCCCATGCAAAATCCTTAACAAGTGTGAATACTTCTTCCGGAACATCTGCGGACTCGTAGGTGAACTTCTCTTTACCGATCTCAGCTACGATACTGTTGATGAATGTAACGATCTCCTTGATGGTCTCATGACCGATAGCGATCGCCTCGAGCATTGTCTCATCCGGAACTTCGTTTGCGCCTGCTTCAACCATGCAGATCTTCTTAGCAGTACCTGCCAGAGTGACATACATGCGGCTTTCTTTTCTCTGCTCTTCTGTCGGGTTGATGATCACGTCATCACCGATCAGGCCGAGAACAACACCACCGACCGGGCCATTCCACGGAATATCGGAAATAGCGATCGCAATAGATGTACCGATCATGGCAGCGATCTCAGGAGAGCAATCCTGGTCAACAGACATAACCATGTTGGAAACAACAACGTCATTCCTTAAGTCCTTCGGGAAAAGAGGACGGATCGGACGGTCAATAACACGGGATGTCAGGATCGCCTTCTCGGAAGGACGGCCTTCTCTCTTGATGTAACCACCCGGGATCTTACCAACCGCATACATCTTCTCTTCGTAGTCAACAGACAGCGGGAAGAAATCAACGCCCTCACGAGGTGTCTTAGATGCAGTTACCGTGGACAGGATAGCTGTCTCACCGTAGCGGATCAGGCATGCGCCATTTGTGAACTGAGCCAGCTTACCAGTCTCGACAACGAGCGGACGTCCGGCCAGTTCGGTCTTAAAAATACGTTCCATAAATGTACCTCCATTTATTCTATTTTATAAGGAGGTAGCTTGTAGATTCATACTCCGTGCGAGACGGGATATCAATCTACCCACTACTCCCCTTAAAATCTTTATACGCGCGCATAATAACGCAACATACCTATATTAGATATAACGGGCAAAAAAATCAAGCGGAAACGGAAAATATCAAATATCCGAATCCCAGACAGAAGAAAAAAGCCCTTTGCGAAGTTCACAAAGGGCTTTCCTGTTTCTTAATTGTTTTACATTACTTTCTGATGTTCAGACGAGCAATGATAGAACGATAACGCTCAATGTCGATACGAGCGAGGTAGTCAAGAAGACCTCTTCTCTGACCTACCAGCATCAGAAGACCACGACGGGAGTGGTGATCGTTCGGATGAACCTTCAGGTGCTCAGTAAGGTGATTGATTCTTGCAGAAAGAATCGCGATCTGTACCTCAGGAGAACCTGTGTCGCCTTCTTTGAGAGCGTACTCTTTGATGATCTCAGCTTTGTTGATCTGTCCCATTGTTCTTTACCTCCATAGTCCTGTAGCAAAGTAAGTGGTCGGAACCTTCCACAAACTGTGTCCACGGAAAAATACTTGCGTATGATAGCATATCGAAAAGAACTTGTAAATACTTACGGGCACAAAATGCGGATATATCTTTCTTCTTCGCCGTAAAGGATGGATTCGACCATCTTCTGAAGCTCGTCCTCGGAATACGGAGGACGGACCGCTTCGATACCGCGCCAGGTATTTCTTCCGCATGTTTTACTTAAATACATAGCCTGGTCGGCGATCTTTACATGATCTGAAACGCTGATGCCCGTCGGGTTATTCCTAAGGAGCGGGAACGGCGTATAGCCGATACTGCAGGTCACCGGGCGGTTCTTCCCTGCCCCCTGACCTGTGATGCGAACATTCTTCTCAAAGACCGCACGGACGTTTTCCGCATAAGACTCCATGCTCTCGGGGTAATTCAGGCAGACGACCAGGAGGAATTCCTCACCGCCGTTTCGAACGACAACGCCCTTATTCGCGACGATCTTTCGGAGGGTCTTTCCGACAAGCGCCAGGATCACGTCACCATACTGATGGCCGAATTCGTCGTTGATGCGCTTAAAGTGGTCGATATCGATCATGAAGATCGCATATTCGCTGCTACCGTAAGTCTTCATCGTGCCGGCATTATTCATGTCGCAGAGCATCTCCGTCTTTAGCATCTGGGAAAGCACCTGCTGGAAATACTTTCTGTTAAAGCAACCGGTCGTCTCGTCGTAGTACTTCTCGTTTCCGGCAATGGTTATATACTTATCAATCGAATCGACCCAGGTACCTGTCGTAGAAACCTTGATGAACGGGTTCTCTTCAACGAGCGAGCGCATCTCTGCCGGGAAAGCAGCCGCTGCTTTCTCCGTCTTTTCGGAGATCTCCTTAATGATGTTCTCTGTCGGAGCCATGATCATGCGGTCGTAAAGCCATACAAAGAAAGTTCCCATTAGAAAATCGATCAGAAGCATTCCGAGGAAGATCGTAAGAAGGACCAGTCCCTGATCACGAGGCATCTCATGGATCGGCACGAAACTTTCATAGCCCATGATAAAACTCAGGAACGAAAACAGGAAAAGACCGACGACAAAAAGGAAAACGGTAGCACAAAGGTAGATAAAAGTCGCAGCTTCCTTAAGTGTCTTCCATCTGCCGATGGCAAACACGCCCTGCATAAACTTTGTAAACTTTCGTACTTTATAACTGAAAGTCATCATTCTTCCCCCATACTAACCTCATATTAAGAATTATATCATTCATGCATATTCCAAATTGCGAATTATCTGTAAACATTATCACATTTCACTCTTTACTTTATCGGGAATATGTTTTAGCATTTATGAGGAATTAAACCAGTATTCATTATTTATTTTATAAAGGAGTGTTCATTATGAATCTTTCACCACTTCAGAAAGCCAGATATGAGTATCAGCCGAAGCTTCCGGGCATGCTCAGAAACGGTATCTCAGAAATCTCCGTAAAAGAAGGCGCAGCTACAGCAAGCGTAGCTGATCAGGACAAGATCCAGGCTCTTTTCCCGAATACATACGGTAAGCCGGAGATCACTTTCGAAAAAGGCCAGAATACTTCTGTTGCAAAGAAGCAGGTCGTAGGCGTTATCCTTTCCGGTGGACAGGCTCCGGGCGGACACAACGTTATCTCCGGTCTTTACGATGCTCTGAAGGCAACCAACAAAGAGAATGTTCTCCTTGGTTTCAAGGGCGGTCCGGACGGACTTCTTAAGAATGACTATGTTGAGTTCGACGACAAGTTCATCGATTCTTACAGAAATACAGGCGGTTTCGATATTATCGGTTCCGGCAGAACAAAGCTCGAGACACAGGAGCAGTTTGCGATCGTTGCAGAAAACGCAAAGGTAAACGGTCTTACCGCTATCGTTATCATCGGTGGTGATGACTCCAACACTAACGCGGCTACACTTGCTGAGTACATGGCTGCAAACAACACAGGTATCCAGGTCATCGGTTGCCCGAAGACCATCGACGGCGACCTCAAGAACGAAGATATTGAAGCTTCCTTCGGTTTCGATACAGCAACCAAGACATATTCCGAGCTCATCGGCAACATCGAGCGTGATGCTAACTCCGCTAAGAAGTACTGGCACTTCATCAAGGTAATGGGCCGTTCCGCTTCTCACGTTGCACTCGAGTGCGCTCTGGAGACACAGCCGAACATCTGCCTCATCGGTGAGGAAGTAGCTGCCAAGAAGATGTCTCTTGCTCAGATCACCAATTACATCGCAGATGCAGTTGAAACACGTGGCAACAACGGCGAGAACTTCGGTGTAGCGATCATTCCGGAAGGTATCGTAGAATTCGTTCCTGAGTTCTCTGCTCTCATCGCTGAGATCAACGAGCTCCTCGCTGGCGAAAAGACAGCTGCTTTCAATGCTCTTCCTGACTGGAACGCGAAGTACGACTTCATCAAGGCCGGTCTTTCCGCTGACGCTTTCAAGGTATTCGACATCCTGCCGCAGGGCATCCAGCAGCAGCTCTTCCTCGAGCGTGACCCGCACGGTAACGTTCAGGTTTCCCTCATTGAGTCTGAAAAGCTCTTCTCCGAAATGGTTAAGGCTGAGCTCGCTAAGAGAAAAGAAGCTGGCACATATAAGGGCAAGTTCGGTGCTCAGCACCACTTCTTCGGTTACGAAGGCCGCTGCGCTTTCCCGTCCAACTTCGATGCTGACTACTGCTACTCTCTCGGTTTCAACGCTTTCATGCTGATCCAGTATGGTTTTACCGGTTATCTTTCCAAGGTATCCAACATCGCTAAGCCGGCTGACGAGTGGGTTGCCGGTGGTATGCCGATCACCAAGATGATGAATATGGAAAGAAGAAACGGTCAGGATAAGCCGGTTATCAGAAAGGCTCTTGTTGAGCTCGACGGCAAGCCGTTCAAATATTTCGAAGCTAACCGTGAAAAGTGGGCTGTTGAGACATGCTTCACTTATCCGGGTGCGATCCAGTACTACGGACCTGCAGAGGTTTGTGATCTGACCACCAGAACACTGGCTCTGGAAAAGTCCTGATCTCAATCTTAGTACATTAAGCAAATCAAAAAGGAGCGTTCCTTATCGGGAACGCTCCTTTTCTATATAAAGAATAAATAATCACTCTGTGACCAGTTTCGTAAAAGTATCGTATTTCAAAGAGACGATGATCTCCCCGTCATCAAAGCAGTCATAGTACTCGTAGAAATCCTCATACTCCATTCTGTCACGTTCTGCCGCACAATCAGAAAGATAATGGTTATGACGGATATCGAGCTGTTCGATCATATTTTTACGGATATCGAGCATCTGAAGAGATTTCAGGAAATCCACGTTGAGTTCAGAAAGTTTGTTATTCGAACACTCGATCATCTCCAGATTCTGACAATGCGATACACGAAGAGATGTAAGAAGATTGTCTGAACATGCAAGGACGATCAGTTCCGCGCAGTTGAAAAGGAAGATATCAGAAATATAGCAGTTACAGCAGTTTAAATGTTTCAGATGGATATTGGCCGAAAGATCGAGACGATCGATGCAGTTGGAATCACACCGAAGTTCCGTAAGTTTTCTGTTGTGATTCACTTCCAGATGCGGAAGACCGCAGTCCGTGCACTGAAGGATCTCGAGTTCCTTATTAACGGACAGATCCAGTTTTCGGAGATTGCATTTCTCACAAGAGAGTTTTTTAAGTTTCAGATTATGAGAAACATCCAGGTTTTCCATCCGGAAACTCCCGCCGACGCGCAATTCCAGGAGTTCCGGGTTATGGCTCAGATCGATCGCAGCGATGGGATTATTCCCGCAGTCCAGATGGGTCAGGGCATGGTTGGAACTCACGTCAAGCTCCGATATCTCATTCATTCCGCATTCCAGGACCTTCAGCCGAAGATTCCTCGAGCAGTCGAGAGATGTGAGGTTATTTCCATAACAAGTAAGCCTCTCGAGGTTTTCAAAGTGCTCGATCCCGCAAAGTGAACCCACTCTAAAAAAACTTACGTCGATCTCCCTGATCTTCCCGATCTCCTCATCAGTTAAAAGACCGTCAGAATCCGTATCGAATCTCTTCGATATTTCATTTCGGAATATTTCATCCGGAAAAGTTTCTGAGCTGATCTTCAGGGGCATTATGTCCTCCTTCTTTTAGAAAAGAACCGGTCAGAGAGCCCGCCCGTATGTATACTTGCCGGTAAGTCCCGCGACGATATTTCCGCTTGAATCCTTGTGATACGGATATACCCAGTAGTAGTTATACTGCGAGGAAGAAGCTGTCTTATCCGTATAGGTGGTTCCGGAAGCCATACCGAGATAGTGATAACTATTATTGGATCCGGTGATCCCGTAGATAAGATAACCCTGTGCCGTAGATGAAGCCGACCATGTCAGTTTCACACCGCCACTCACAGACGTGGCTTTCAGATTAGAAACCGCCGCACAGACACCTTTTGCATACACATAGTTTTTACAGTTGCCTGTGATCATGGTGCCATTGTTGTCTTTATAATACGGGAAGACCCAGTAATAGTTGTAATCGTTATCCAGAGCATTCTTATCCAGATATGTATAGCCGGCACGTGTCATTCCTACATATGAGTACTTGGAGTTCTTCATGGCATATACGAGATATCCGTCTGCACCTACCACGGAGTTCCACTTTAATCTGACCTGATTTTTCCCTGCTGCCTGGGCACTTAAATTCGTCGTCGAAGAAAGTGCAGGATTCAGTTTAAAGGGTTTTCCGGCATAATCCGTCTCGTGATTTCCGCGGATCTCTTCCGGAACAAGATAGATCTTATACTTTATGCCCCAGTATCCGAGCGAAAGATCACTCGGCAGCTCAAAAGTAGCTGTTCCACTGGAATTAATAGAGCCGGAGACATTCACTTTTCCATAATAAAGGATATTGGCACCATCTTCGAAATAGTCCTTATCTGTGATCAGAACAGACATCTGGTTGATCGAAGAGGTCCTCGATCCGGACACGGTAAATGGTACTGTCACTTTTGAACCGGAAAAAGACACTTTCTTTCCTGAAGTGACGGCAACATTCATAGCAGAGTCTTTCAATGTCAGCTTATACTCGGCACCGATCGTTCCATACGAACCGGAGACCGCCGACGAGAAAAGGATCGTAGAAGAATCCACGTTGAAAGCAGGACTTACGCCGAAACCATAATACACTTCGCCAGAACCCTGATAACCGTCGAAATCGATCTTACCGACATCCGAACTGTAGTTCACCGGAGCAGATCGCAGCCACCACATTCCGGCAGATCCACCGGACTTCTTGATCCTGCTGACGATATTCGACCAGTCCCAGTCGTCCGAGCTGTATCCTGAAAACGGCAGATATCCATAGTCGGCATTTAATACATCTTCGATATCCAGAAGGAAGATCTTCTCTCCTTTTAAAGGTGTATACGTCTCATATGTCTCATTTGTGGACAGTTCCAGGTTAAGTTTATGGGAGCCGATCGTACTCTTGGCGATCGAATTGCGCTCAATAGATGTAAATCCGTTTGCCTTATTTAAGAATGCGGAACCATTCATGGTATTGCGGATATCGCTATATCCCCAGTCGTTGGAGCGAGTTGCGCCGGAATTCGGCACTCCGTCTCTGTCGAAAGAATCATAATAGAGTATGCTGTCACAATCCAAAAACAGAGACGATACTCCAAATCTTGAAGTACTCGGACAAAGTACACGATACTTCACCGGAGTCCCCTCATATTTTCCGAAATACACATAACTGCCCTTCCATGCATCCGAAGCAGCTGCAGGCTTTTTGGGCGATGACATTCTCGAAGAACCGATACGTGTATTCTCTTTCGTCTTGGTAAAATCAGCTATGACCTTCTTTTCCGTCAAAAGATTCGGGCAGATGGCAAATGCCATCGCGGCCGTAAGGATCAGTGATCCGGCCCTTTTTATAGTCTTTCCTTGTTTAATCATCAACAGAACTCCCATGTCGTCAATTTCCGTACATCAAAATTTTACTACTACACTTTTCAAAATAAAACCCTGTTACGTGACGGTATTGTCACAGAAGAACTGAAATCTCGACGTTTCAGGATTTTGAAATTATTTTTGATATGATGATCCCGAAAAAAAAGGCAAAAAAAGAGCGCCCGCAAGGGACGCTCTTTTGAAGTTTTTTTGTCTTGCAACTTACTCTTCAAGGACAGAATCCGGATAGATCTCTCTCTTAACATAAGTTGTGTGCAGGAGTTCGTGAGCCAGGTGGCCGTTCGGAGCACCGAGGAACTCTTTGTAGAGCTTGTCGACCTGAGAGTTCTTGTGACTCTTACGGATCGGCATGATCTCATCTTCTTCGTAGAGAGCCTTGGCACGCTCAGCACGGATATCGATATCCATGAGTTTCTGAGCCGGAACCTGAGGCTGACCGCCACCACAGACGCATCCACCGGAGCAACCCATGATCTCAATGAAGGTATACTCAGGAGCGGAACCATCCTTGATCGCATCAAGAAGCTTTCTTGCTGCAGCTGTACTGTGGGCAACAGCTACACGGATGTTCTTACCACCCAGGGTGAGCTCAGCTTCCTTGATGTCAGCATCTACGCCACGGACTGCCTTGTATTCAAACTCAGGCAAATCTTTTTCTTCGAGGATATCAGCAACTGTACGTACAGCAGCTTCCATAACACCACCGGTTGCGCCGAAGATAACAGCAGCACCGGAATACTCGCCAAGAAGATCAGCATCCGGACCTTCATCCGGGAGAGCGTTGAAGTCCATACCCGCTTCACGGATCATACGAGCCAGTTCACGAGTGGTGATTACGACATCAACATCCTTCAGACCGTCAGCATTGACCATCTGCTCTCTTGCAGCCTCTGTCTTCTTAGATGTACAAGGCATAACGGAAACAACAACGATATCCTTTGGATCGATATTGTTCTGCTTAGCATAGTAAGACTTAATGATCGCACCTTCCATCTCGTGCGGAGACTTACATGTGGAAAGGTTCGGAATGAACTCAGGATAATAGAATTCGCAGAAGCGGATCCATCCCGGAGAACAGGAAGTGATCATCGGGAGAACACCACCGTTGTTGATACGGTTCAGGAGCTCAGTTCCCTCTTCCATGATGGTAAGGTCAGCACCCCAGTTGGTGTCATAAACCTTATCTGCACCGAGACGCTTCATAGCAGCGAACATCTTGCCTGTAGCACGGGTTCCGATCGGGAGACCGAACTCTTCACCGATTGCTGCACGGACAGCCGGAGCAACCTGCATAACAACGTGCTTAGAAGGATCCTGGATCGCAGCCCATACCTTATCGGTCTCTTCTTTTTCATGAAGAGCGCCGACCGGGCAAGCTACGATACACTGACCGCAGTAGATACACGGAGCATCTGCCATGGAGATATCATAAGCCGGTCCAACAGATGTGGAGAATCCACGGTTGAGGAAGGAAAGAACACCGATGCCCTGCTTCTTACAAGCAGATACGCAACGACCGCACTTAACGCACTTGCTGCCATCACGAACGATGGAGAAAGATTTGTCATCATAAACGGACGGGCTCTTTACGCCTTCAAAAGTAACCTTACGGATACCATATTCCTCAGCCAGAGTCTGAAGTTCGCAGTTCTTGTTACGGATACAGGAGAGGCAGTCGCGGTTATGATCGGAAAGGATCATCTCGAGAGTCGCCTTACGGGTATCACGAACTTTCTTGGAATTTGTATGAACGACCATACCTTCGCTTACCGGCATAACGCAGGCAGCAGCAAGAGCACGGGCCTTCTCTACTTCAACGAGGCAAACGCGACAGGCGCCAACTTCGTTGACATCTTTTAAATAACACAGGGTCGGAATCTTAATGCCGGCTTGTTTAGCAGCTTCAAGAACGGTGTAGTTCGAAGGAACCTGTACCGAAACCCCATCAATGGTAACATTAACCATATCCATTTGTTTCACACTCCTTTTTCGAATTTAATCGTCTCTTGAATTATCTCTTCTGAACAGCCTTGAACTTACAGTTCTCGATGCAGGCGCCGCACTTGATGCACTTTGTCGTATCGATGGAGTAAGCAACCTTACCAACCTCACCTGTAATCGCGTTGACCGGGCACTTCTTAGCGCACAGAGAACACTTCTTACAGATCTCAGGATCAATGTAGTATTCTGTCAGGCCCTTACATACGTGGCAACGGCACTTCTTATCAACTACATGCTCAACATACTCTTCACGGAAGTGCTTGAGTGTGGAGAGGATCGGGTTAGCAGCTGTCTGGCCGAGGGCACAGAGAGAACCATTCTTAAGAGAAAGAGCGATCTCTTCGAGGGAGTCGATATCCTCGAGTGTACCAGTACCATCTGTGATCTTCGTAAGAAGTTCAAACATTCTCTTAGTACCGATACGGCAGGGAGAACACTTACCACAGGACTCATCTACGGTGAACTCGAGGAAGAACTTCGCAATATCAACCATACATGTGTCTTCGTCCATGACGATCATACCGCCGGAACCCATCATGGAGCCAGCTGCTACGAGGTTATCGTAGTCGATCGGTGTGTCAAGGAGAGATGCCGGGATACATCCGCCGGACGGACCACCGGTCTGAACTGCCTTGAAGGCCTTGCCATTCGGGATACCGCCACCGATATCAAATACGATCTCACGTACTGTAGTACCCATCGGGATCTCGACGAGACCAACATTGTTTACCTTACCGCCGAGAGCGAATACCTTAGTACCCTTGGACTTTTCTGTACCAACAGAAGCGAACCACTCAGCACCCTTGTTAATGATAACCGGGATATTTGCATATGTCTCAACGTTGTTGAGGATAGTCGGCTTACCGAAAAGACCCTTGATCGCCGGGAACGGCGGACGAGGTGTCGGATTACCGCGCTTACCTTCGATAGAACGCATGAGAGCTGTTTCCTCACCGCAAACGAATGCGCCTGCGCCGAGACGGATATCCAGATCAAAGGAGAATCCGGAATCGAAGATGTTCTCACCGAGCAGACCATATTCTCTAGCCTGATCGATAGCGATCTGAAGTCTCTTAACTGCGATCGGGTACTCAGCACGGATATAAACATAACCCTGGTGAGCGTCGATACAGTAAGCAGCGATCGCCATAGCCTCGATTACGCTATGCGGGTCACCCTCGAGGATGGAACGGTCCATAAATGCACCCGGGTCACCTTCGTCAGCGTTACAGCAAACATACTTGGTGATGCCCTGTCCTCTGTTACCGGAAGCGAACTTCCACTTAAGACCTGTCGGGAATCCGCCGCCGCCACGGCCACGGAGACCGGAATCGATGATCTCCTGGATAACAGCATCCGGATCTCTCTTCTCGGTAAGGATCTTACCAAGAGCCTGATAACCATCATGAGCGATATACTCTTCGATCTTCTCCGGGTTGATGTTACCGCAGTTACGGAGAGCAACACGCATCTGCTTCTTGAAGAAGTTGCTGTCATTTGCAGAAGTCTTCTCAGATGCCTCAGCACCATCGTGCTTCGGAGCCATGAGACGCTCAACATAACGGCCCTTCAGCAGGTGCTCGCTAACGATCTCTGTAACATCTTCAGGAGTTACGCGGTAATACATAACACCTTCCGGATAAATAACAACGATAGGACCCTGGGCGCAAAGGCCGAAGCATCCTGTCTGAACTACTTTTACTTCTTTTTCAAGTCCCTGAGCCGGAATCTGCTGTTCAAACTGCTCGATGATCTTCGCGGAGTTTGAAGAAGTGCATCCTGTACCACAGCAAACAAGGACGTGCGCACGAAATAAATCCATGATTAAGCCTCCTTATACTTTGCGATAATACCGGGAATTTCATCCGGTGTCAGACGACCATATACATCGTCACCGACCATAATAACCGGTGCCAGACCACAGGCACCTACACAACGGCACGCAGAAATAGAGAACTTTCCGTCCTTCGTAACATCGCCGCACTTGATGCTGAGAACATCCTCAAGCTTGTCGAGCAATGCCTGCGAACCCTTAACATAGCAAGCTGTACCCAGGCATACGCTGATCGCATTTTCACCCTTTGGCTTCAAAGAGAAGAAAGAATAGAACGAAATTACGCCGTAAACCTCAGCAACAGATACCTCGAGAGCATCCGCTACTTTTCTCTGGACAGGAAGCGGCAGATAGCCGTAAATTTCCTGAGCCTGCTGCAAAGTGGCCATCAAAGCCTTTTGGCCCTGGCCCTTGTATTTCGAAAGAACTTCATCGAGCTTTGCGCTCATTTCTTCCGGAGTCATTTTTTGTTTTCCCACAGTTGACTCACCTCCCACATGGTAGGATAACACATGAAGAAATTTCGCTCAACGGAAAAACGGAAAATTCTTGTCAAGATAGACTGAAAAATCACAAAATGGACACAGATTTTGGTCAAAATGAAAATCATTTTCTTTTCTTTTTATATAAGAGAGGGTAAAATGAGTTGCATCATTTTGGAAGGAGGAATCACATGCAGCTTCAATTCCGGATCGCCCCCGAAGACAGTGGCAGGAAGATCTATGACATCTTAAGGGAACGCTATCAGATGTCAAATCTTCTCTGCAAACGTATCCGGCTCTACGGAGAGCTGTATATCAACGGATTCCCCGCCCGCATGATCGCATCGACCGAGGAGGGAGACGAGGTCCACATCATATACGATGACGCCGAGGGCATCATACACACCCGGCCTGATACAGATATCCATATCTACTATGAAGATGACTGGATCGTGGTCTGCGAAAAGCCCGGAAACCTTGTGACCCATCCTTCATGGCAGCACATGGACGATTCCCTGATCCAGCGGCTTTGCGACCAGCGCCTTCATCCGATCATGAGGCTCGACCGCGAGACTTCAGGTCTTATCGTCATCGCAAAAAACGGATATGCCCATAACACAGTCTCGAAAAACAAGATGGATAAGGAATATGTCGGCATCGTGTACGGGACTTTCGCCCCGGAAGAAGGCACGATCGACCGGCCCATCGGAAGAGACGAAAACTCCATCATGATAAGGATCGTCCGGGACGACGGGCATCCGTCGGTCACACACTATAAGACGGAACAGGTCCTCCCGGAGAAAAATCTTTCAGTCGTTTCCTATAAACTTGAAACAGGACGATGCCATCAGATACGCGTGCATTCCCTCTATATGGGGCATCCTCTCGTAGGCGACGGACTTTACGGCCCCAGATCGAACGATTTTCCGAACCCGGAAATGCCCTGCATCGAAAACGAGGACCGGATCAGCCGGCAGGCCCTTCACGCGAAAAAGCTCGGCTTTTATCACCCGATCACGAATGAATGGATGGAGTTTACTTCAGAAATGCCCAAGGATATGAAAAACCTTCTTCTTTGAGAAAAAGATCCTTATTTTCTTTCTTCGATCAGGCTCTTCGCCAGTACCTGTGACTGAACATCGCCAGAATTACCGGAAAGCAGACGGGCGACCTCCTGAATGCGTCCGTTCTCATTCAGCGGCGTGATCGTCGTTTTGGTCCTCTCCCCGCTCTGATCTTTTGAGATAAAGAAATGCTGGTCAGCTGCCGCAGCGATCTGTCCCATATGTGTTACACAGAATACCTGGTGGAACTTACTAAGCTTCTTCATCGAGAAAGATACGGCCTTGGCCGCCTCGCCGGAAATACCGGAATCTACTTCGTCGAAGATCAGGACAGGCGTTGCATCGGCTCGAGCCAGGATCGTCTTGATGGCTAGCATGATACGTGCCGCTTCACCACCGGATGCCGTCTTCGAAAGAGGCTTTAAGTCCTCTCCCTTATTTGCAGAGAATAAAAACTCGACTTCATCATATCCGGTCTTACTGAAAAACCGTTCTTTCGGGCGCTTACTGAAAGACACCTCAAATGTCGCATTTGAAAGGCCCAGGAACTGTACTTCCGAGACGATGTCGGAAGACAGCTGTCTTCCCGCTTCTTCTCTGACATTATGAATGACATCGGCCAGTGCGATCAGTTCCTTTTCGATACAGGAACGCTCAGAATTGAGCTGCCTGATCTTCGTATCTCCTTCTTTCAGCATATCCAGGCGTGCCTTCGCGTTTTCCAGAAATTCATTCATTGAAGAGACCGAGCCGCCGTACTTGACCGTGCATGCGCGAAGTTTTTCCAGCCGCGCTTCCACTTCATCATAAGTCTCCCCGGAGGAGAGATCCTCCGAACCGATCTCGTCGTGAAGGCCCTGAAGATCCATGACCAGGGACTTCATCTGCTGTGCTTTTTCGGTAAAAGATCCGTCAATGGAAGAAAGTGCTTCCAGATGCTCGGAGGCGGTCTGAAGCGCGGAAAGCGGAGATTCGGAATCCTCGGTCGATAAAGCGCCCTGCACAAAAGAAAGATGGAAGCGTCTCTTCTCGTCCTGCTTTAAGACTTTAAGTTTCTCGGACAGTTCTTCTTCTTCCCCTTCTTTAAAGTGCCCCTCTTCGATTTCCCGGATCTGATATAAAAGAAGATCCTGCATCTGGCGGCTCTTCTCGGGATCAGATTCATACTGCTTACGAAGATTCAGTATCTCCCGGTATTCATTCAGTTTCTCGGAAAAAGCGGAAATATGCGGACGGATCTTCTCCCCGAGATAATCATCGAGGATCCCCAGATGCTTGGAGCTGTCAAAAATCGTCTGCTGATCATGCTGGCCGTGGATATCTATAAGATAAGATCCTATCGTGCGAAGAACAGATACCGGCATCGTGCGTCCGTTGACGCGCACAAGGCTCTTGCCGTCTTTACTGATCTCCCGAAGAAGTATGATCGTGTCCTCTTCACACTCGATACCGAATTCATCGAAAACGGATCGCGGGATCACAGAGGAGACCTCATCAAAGACCGCCTCGATCACGGCCTTATCACTGTCTTTACGGACATAGTCCCTGCCGATGCGGTGCCCAAGAAGTGCACCGATCGCGTCGATAATGAGAGATTTACCCGCGCCGGTCTCACCCGTCAGGATATTAAGTCCCCTTCCGGGCGTAAAAGACGCATACTCAACTATCGCGAAATCTTGGATCGTCAGGCTAACTAACACAGAGCTCTTCCTCGCTTAAAAATCGGCATTCATTCGACTGTTCATGTCCTTGATGGTGGCCTGGATCGCCAGAGCATCTTCAGGAGACGGGGTCGCCACGAAGATCGTATCATCTCCGGCGATCGATCCTACGACACCCGAAAGATGGATCGAATCCAGGGCAGAGGCCGCCGCATTCGCCATACCCGGAAGAGTACGGATCACGACCATATTCATGGCCACATCACTGGAAAGCACCGAATGGGCAAATACCGAAAGCAGTCGTCCCGGTGCCACATCGCCGGTACGGTCCAGAACACTGTATTTCGTTCCACCAGAAGGGAGCGTGACCTTGATGATGCCCAGATCTTTTATATCACGGGAAACTGTCGCCTGAGTGACCTGCCAGCCCTGGGATTCCAGTTCCCTTGCCAGTTCTTCCTGCGTGCTGATCTCTTTGGCACGGACCAGACGGAGCATCGCTTCCTGTCGTTCATTTTTCGCCATCTTCATAGAAACTACCTCTTGCACGGATCTTCTGTCTAACGGTCTGATAGAAATTCTTATAGCCAAGTTTTGCGACCACGACATCCTCGTCGGACTTTCTGATGAGGATGCGGTCATGGTAGGAAAGCTCGATATTGTCACGTCCATCCAGAGAAATGATCGGCGGTTCGGAGAATTTCTCGATAATGATCTCCATCGTGCTGTCCCCGGAAACGATATAGGTACGGTTATGAAGTGTATGCGGACAGATCGGCGTGACCATGAAGATATCCAGTTCCGGCTGTACGATCGGACCACCTGCCGCAAGACAGTATGCCGTAGAACCGGTCGCAGTCGAAAGGATGACACCATCGCCGGAAAGACGCTCGACATAATCGTGGTCGATCAGAAGGTCGAGAGTAACCACATGCATATTCAGGCCTCTGGCGATCACGCAGTCATTCAGGCAGAGCCCGTGCTCCTTGACATTTCCATTTTCGTCCATGAGAGTGACATCCAGCTGCGAACGCATCTCCAGGGTATATTTTCCGTCGATGAGACGGTCAATGGCGTCTTCGAAACTGTCCTTATGGATCTCGGTCATGAATCCGATACTGCCGAGATTGACACCGATGATCGGTGTTCTCGTCTTCAGATGCTTATGTGCAGTCCGAAGGAAAGTACCGTCTCCGCCGAAAGAAATGAGGATATCACAGTCAGCATAGGACCCGAACTCCACGTAAGGAAGATCTTTTAACGGAGTATCCTTATAGATCTCATCCAGAACGACGGTGCCGCCCTTCTTATGAATGACATCCGCCGCATATGAGGAAAACGAAAAATCGATATCCTTTTCTTCATTAATCGCAAACCCGAATCTCATCGTGCTTTCTCCTTCCCTTTTCCAAAGAAAAAGTCGTCTGTCTTTGCATAATTATACCGCAAATCCCTAAAATATACAGTTTTTTATGCAAAACGAGTAGAGATATGACAATTATACAGAGAAATCATTTTCCGCGCATGATGATATAAGCGCGATTTGAAACTTTTTTCAGGATTTTTCGACAGCTGCGACGATGGCTTTCGCATCCATGCCCTCAATACCTAAAAGTACACCACGGTTTCCGGCCACCAGCGGATGGTCACTGACACCGAGGACCGTAAAATCATGGACACATGGAAAATCCCCTGCTTTCTCAAAAACAGAAAGCAGATACGTGCCGAAGCCGGCATGCGCGATACCATCTTCGATCGTGACGACCTGATCGATATCTGAAAGAAGCTCCCGCCATGTATCTAGATCCACAGGTTTTACGCATCTGACGTCGATCACTTTGGCCGAGATGCCTTTTTCAGCAAGGATATCCGCCGCTTCAAGCGCCTGATCGCACATGATACCGAGAGAAAGAATCGCAACCTTTCTACCGTCACGGATCACTCGCGGACCGATGCCTTCGGATACAGGGATCTCAGCAAGTCTGTCCGACTGGCCGCCGCGCGGATATCTGACGGCGATCAGTCCTTTTCCCTCGGAAACAGCATATTCGAGCATACGGTCGAGTTCCGCGAAATTACAGGGAGAAAGCAGCGTGACATTCGGCATGGAGAGCATCATGGAGATATCGTAGATGCCCTGATGGGTCATACCATCCGCTCCGACGATACCGGCACGGTCCAAAGCCAGCACCACATGCAGGTCCTGAAGACATACATCGTGAAGGAGCTGGTCATAGGCGCGCTGGGCAAATGTCGAATACAGCGCCACGACAGGAACGAATCCGTTCACGGCCATACCTGCGGCCATCGTCACGGCATGTTCTTCCGCGATACCGACATCGAAGAAACGAAGCTTCATGTTCTGGCGGAAATTCTTAAGTCCCGTACTGGTCATCATGGCCGCGCAGATTGCAACGACATTCTCATATTTCATACCGATGCGCACCATCGAATCGGAGAAACACCCGGTAAAAGTAGGCTTAGTTGAAGGCTGTACGCCTTTTTCCATGTCAAAAGGACTGACCCCGTGATAGACAGACGGATTTTCCTCCGCCGGAGCATAACCTTTCCCCTTCTGCGTCACGATATGGATCAGGACCGGACCGTTGATCTCCTTGGCGATCTCAAGTTTCTTCTTTAAAAGCGCGATATTGTGCCCGTCAAAAGGTCCGAAATAATGGAATCCCAGATCTTCGAAAATGACCGGTGTATTTCTTCTGATCAAAAGACGGAACCAGGTCTTCAGCATACGAAGGAACCGCGCGATCGGACGACCGATCAGCGGTATCTTCAGAAGGACTCTCTCGACACGGCTCTTGGCACGGATATATCCCGTGGAAGAACGAAGATTCGAAAATGCCCGTGAAAGTCCGCCGACGTTTTTATCGATCGACATCTGGTTATCGTTCAATATGACCGTCAGGTTTTCACTGAAATGGCCGGTATCGTTTAAGCCTTCAAAAGCCATACCGCCCGTCATGGCGCCGTCGCCGATAACAGCGATAACATGCCCGTTATCGCCTTTCAGCTTCTTGGCACGGAGAAGTCCTAACGCCGCGGAGACCGAGGTGCTGCTGTGTCCGACACCGAACACATCGTATTCACTTTCGGATCTTTTCGGAAAGCCTGTAATACCGCCATACTGGCGAAGCGTATCGAAACGGTCTTTTCGGCCGGTAAGAAGCTTATAGGCATATGCCTGATGTCCTACGTCCCAGACGATCTGGTCGGTAGAAAGATCGAACTCCGCCAAAAGCGCGACGGTCAGATCCACGACACCGAGGCTGGATGCCAGATGACCGCCGTTTTTACTTACACGGTCAACAATGACATAACGAAGCTCATCGGCGAGTGCCTTGCATTCGTCATAACTTAACTGCGCCACGTCCTGCGGGCGCTTGATGCTGTCCAGTATAGGAGTCGGTTTCATAGTCGTCACTGCACCCGATTCTGCAGAACATCGCTGAACTGCCGTAATACTGTGACGTCAAAACCACGGGAAGAGAGCTCATCGAGCGCATCATAGACATCCCCGTAGGTATCGTCGAGCATCTTCTGTGCGGTGCTTTCGCCAAAGACCGTAACAAAAGTTGATTTATTGTCGCGCTGATCTTTTCCGGTGGACTTGCCGAGGACCTGCTGATCCGCCTGCACATCCAGTAGATCGTCCTTGATCTGAAAACCCAGGCCCGTGCCGGAAGAAAAACGGCGGATAAGATCGTAAAGGGACTTATCTTCGCCCTTTTCGGCCGCGTAGATATAATATGGTACCAGACAGGACGCATTGATCAGCGCACCCGTCTTCTTTTCATGAAGTTCACAAAGGCGTCCGGTATCGATCTTCTTGCCTTCCGAAGCAAGATCGATGCTCTGACCGCCGATCATTCCGAGAATACCGGTATTTTCGGCAAAGCAGCAAGCCGCCTGAATCGTGTTCGGGTTCCTAGAGACAGACAGAAGGACTCTTTCAAATGCACGGTTTAAAAGCGCATCCCCGCCGAGAAGCGCAAAAGCCTCACCATGGGCGATATGGCAGGTCGGCTTTCCTCTTCTAAGGCAATCATCGTCCATACAAGGAAGATCGTCATGGATCAGAGAATACGTATGGATCATCTCCATCGCGACCGCAAAATCATCCACACACGAAAGCTCGATCCCCAGCATTTCCGCGACCATGTACATCAGCACCGGGCGGATACGCTTGCCGCCGGCCAGAAGGCTGTACATCGAAGCTTTGACCGTCGGATCACAAGAAAGCTCCTTCGGGAATACATCCAGAAGCAGTGATTCGATGCGGTCCTGATACTTCTTCATGAAATAAGAGATCTTCTCGCTCATAGTTTACTCTCCAAAAGCACTCTCGCTCTCGCCGTCCTGCCCGAGGATACTGATCTTCTTTACGATCGAATCCAGTTTCTCCTTACAGAACTTCGAAAGCTCCATCCCACGGGAATAAAGCGCGATGGAATCATCAAGGGACGCTTCTCCGGATTCCAGTTTCCGGATGATCTCCTCTAGCTCACTGACTGCCTGTTCATAGGTCATGTTGATCTTCTCATCCATCAGTTTCCACCCTCTTTTTCCTCGATCGATCGAACTACGGAGCAGATCACACCATCTGCCACCGCCACTTGGATCTCTTCCTCTATATTAACACATTTTACAGAATCTACCGTTTGTCCGTTTCTATTCTTCACACGGGCATATCCGCGGAGCAGGACTTTCATAGGATCTAACGCCTCAAGTTTTGCCAGTGCCGTGGTAAAAGAACCCATCTTCCGCTCATATTCGGCCTTCATCCTCTCGCCGAGTTTTTCGGAAAGCGCATCGCACCTCTGCATCTCTTTCTCGATCCGGTACTTCGGCTCCAGAAGCGCTCTGTGCTTACTTAATCTTTCCCACTGGTGGTTCTTGCTCTTGATGAAGTTTCGCATCGCCAGCGCAAGTTTTCCGGAAGTTAGATCGAGTCTTCCGAGAAGTTCCTCTTTATTCGGCATGACAAGTTCCGCCGCTGCAGAAGGCGTCGGGGCACGAAGATCTGAACAGAAATCACAGATCGTATAGTCGGTCTCATGACCGACTGCCGAGATCACCGGGGTATTCGCCTCAAAGATCGCACGCCCCAGCGCCTCGTCATTAAAGCACCATAGATCCTCCATGGATCCGCCGCCTCTGGCGATGATGATGACATCGACATCTTCCCTCTTATCAAGAAGCTTCAAAGCGGAGATCAGTTCTCCTGCGGCTTCTTTTCCCTGCACGGAAGAAGGCGCGATCAGGATATCGTAGTTCGGGTATCGGCGATTCAGGACATTCAGGATGTCCTGGATCACGGCGCCTTTCGGAGATGTCACGACACCGATCTTTTTCGGAAGGTACGGGATCGGCTTTTTATGAGAATCATCAAAAAGGCCCTCTTTCGCCATTTTTTCTTTTCTTTTTTCAAACTCACGGAAAAGATCCCCGATGCCGTCTTCCTGCATAAAAGATACGACCACCTGGAATCTTCCATCGACAGTGTATATGGACGCTCTTCCGTAAAGGATGACCTGCATGCCGTTTTCCGGAACAAAGCTGATATGGGAAAAGCTGCCCTTGAAGATCACGCAGGAGACGGAGCTGTTTTTATCCTTAAGCTGGAAATACGCATGTCCGGATGGATAGCGCTTATACCCCGAGATCTCCCCTTTCACGCATAACTGACAAAGCACACTGTCATTATTTACCAGTGTGCTTGCATACTCGTTTAATTCAGATACGGAAAGGATCGTCTGCATTATTTTTCCAGGTCGTTGCCGATCCTGCCTAAAATCGCGTTGATATAGCTCTTCGACTCTTCAGAACTGTATTTTTTCGCAAGAACGACCGCCTCGTTGATGGAAACGCTCACAGGAATGTCCGGCTCGTGCAGCATCTCATATACGGCGATACGAAGAAGGATGACGTCGACCTTCGGAAGACGGCTCTGTTTCCAGTCCTTCAGATACTTGGAATACTCGCTGTCAAGCGCTTCTGACTCAGCAAACACACCTTCCGTGATCTTATTGAAATACGGAAGATCTTCCTCATCAAGAGGATGCACCTCGAGGTACAGTTCTTTTTGCTCGGAAACGGGCTCATCCCGAAATCCCAGCTGATACAAAAACGCAAAAGCCGCTTCACGCGCTTCTCTTCTACTCATCGAAACCTCCCGGGCGGAAGGATCTTGTCCATCCAGTCCTTGACTTTATCTTTATCCGAGAAAAGCAGCGCACCTACAACGTAGCCGATCACAGACATAACAATTATAAACAGTGTTTTTAAGAAGCCGAAGATCACCAAAAACAGCGCAAAGACAAAGGCAATACCTGCTCCGATCTTGCCGGAGTTCTTGTCTTTGAGCATATCGAAGAATTTGACGAAAAGGGCTCTCATCTATTAACGTTCCACCTTCGCAACGACAGGCTCTACGCGGCTGACCTTAACGGAAACGCTCTCCACAGTGATGCCTGTATAACGCTCGATGTCCTTCTTGATCCTCTCCTGGACCTTACCCATGGTGGAAGGAACTTCGACGTTGGAATAAAGGACCGCACTCAAATATACGCGGATCGCGTTATTCTTCGCGGAAAGAACTCGTGCACGTGCAGCTTTGATACCTGCCTGTGCGCTTTTGGCGGAGTTTAAGGCGATGCTCTCGATCGCATCGACACCGATCTCGACAAAACCGATCTCTGTCTGACGGATACGGGTCTTACTGAGACGGCCGTTTAAAAGACAGAAGGTCACGGTAATGACACAGGAGATCAGAATGACCAGAAGTACCGCAAGATAGATGTATTTTTGGTACGGATCGGTAACGATATTGGAAAGAGGAGAAAGAAGATCTGCGAAGATACCATCGTCTGCCAGTGCATAAAGAAGAAGCAGTGACAGTATCGCGAGGATCGTCGAATATACGATCAGAACAAAACGGATGATACGGTTCATGAATTCTTTTCCTCCCTTAACACCACGCCGCAGACATGGACATTCACGGATTCCACGACAAGGCCGGTAAATTTCTCTACGTCCTCCTTGACGCGCTCCTGGATGGACCAGGCCACCTCTGGAATAATCATACCATAATATACGATAGGATAAACAGTGACGGAAACGAACCCCTCTTCATTCTCGGAAAACTCGACGCGCACGCCCTTCCCTTCATGAACGAACCCCAGAGATTCCTTAAGCACTACAGGTACAGAGGCCGTAAGACGAGCAACGCCCTCCGTACGCAGGGCGGCTTCTGCTGCATACTGTGCAACAAAGCCCTGCGACATCGAGCGTTCGCCTTTAATCGATTCCGATACGAGATTCTCACCCATCTTCGACAGTTCCCTTCTCGACGAAAATCAGAACGTGAGATTATGCACGTTCGAGATATTCACCTGTACGAGTATCTACACGAATGATCTCGTTCTGGTTTACAAAGAGCGGAACCTTAACGGTTGCACCGGTCTCCAGTGTTGCGATCTTGGTCGCGTTGTTTGTCGTATCACCACGAACACCAGGCTCGCACTCAGTGATCTCGAGCTCAACAACGATCGGAAGCTCTACACCGAAGATCTCGCCCTTATAGGAAAGTACTTTACAGATCATCTCTTCCTTGAGGAAGCGGATGTTGTCGCCGATGTTCTCTTTAGCGATCGGACGCTGCTCATAAGTTTCCTGATCCATGAAGTAGTAAAGGTCACCATCTGCATAGATGTACTGCATATCGTTTCTTTCCAGCTGAGCCTGCTCGAACTTCTCGTTCGGGTTGAAGCTGCGCTCAACTACAGAACCGGTCTTTACGTTCTTATACTTTGTACGTACGAAAGCGGCACCCTTACCAGGCTTTACATGCTGGAATTCCACTACCTGGAAAACCTGACCATCCATCTCAAAGCACATACCGTTTCTAAAATCACCAGCGCTAATCATAAATACTCCTCCGAATATACACAAAAAATGTTATCTAATTTATTACGTTATAACAGTTTACTTGAACATTTGTAAATCCGCAAGTAAAATCAGCGCAAATCGTGAATTTATCTATTTTCCACAAAAACAGAGCGGTTTTCGCACATGAAAGGTCAGATCGGAAGGCTGTTGGCGTAAACATAATTGCCTGCAGAACTCTTTACCATCACCCCGTCTAACGTATAGAACCAGAATACCCAGTAGTAGGTATAATCATTCTGACACAAGAAAACATCAGTATAGGAATTATATGTCACCGTACGGAAATACTTGCATTCTTCGCCCGGACGTTTCGCATATATCATATAGCCTTCCGCGCCCTCCATAGCATCCCAGGTAAGTATGACCCTGGCCTCCCCGCTTCGTGCACGAAGACCCGTTACCGGGACTGGTCTTCCTCTCTCAAAGACATACTGTTCACAGCCCCCGGGGATCATCTTTCCCCTTTCATCTGTAACATACGCAAAGACCCAATAGAAGTTATTCTCGGTTGCCAGAGCATTCTTATCCACATAAGTCGTTCCCTGTGTCGTCATGCCCACAAAGCCATAGACGCCTTTTTTTCTAGCATAGATAAGGTATCCTTCAGCACCTTCAACAGGATCCCATGTAAGACGGACACTATGGATGTCTACAGACTCCGCTTTTATATGTTTAACCGTTGCCGGACACTTAACAGAAATCGTAAACTCCTCAATATTGGTAGCACAGTCTGTTCTCTTATCACCATTACACAGCTCAGAAAAGACTTTTACTTTATATTTTCCTGTCAGAAGATCTGAGGGAACCTGAAAATTCACTGCACCATACTCCTTATCATGGGCGATATGTCCATAATATATCGGCGAATCGTTCATATCGGTAATGATTACAGAGACAAAACCCGGAAGCAGTCTGGAGCCGACAAGACCGTTAAGGAATGAGATCTTGATGTTTTCTCCCGATTCATAGTTTTCTTTATCAATAAATGCAATGAAATTTTCATAATCCTTGCAATATAATGTCAACTTCCATTCATTCTTTGTATAATCCGAGATCTTGACCATTTTCCCGACAGATGAAGGATCGTTGCTTTTTACTCCGTTCGCAGTCATGAACAAAATAGTTTTCGGACGGCACATGAAAGAAGGACGCACGCCTTTGACCTTTGTCATTGACTCACCTACGACATCATAATACCCTTCAGATGTAACATACTGAATATCTGTCGAAGTCTGTCCTGGAGTTCGAAGCCAGTAGTCAACTCCAATCTTGCGTAATGCCGGATCGAGAGCATAGACCTCATTCAAAGAAAGCGGACGCAATCGATCTGTGATCAATGTCCCGGCAACACCGTCAGAATATGGTGAAACATTCACGTAACCGGCAGGAAGGATTCTTTTTGAAGTCATGATCTCTTTTTCTTGTGCATTTATACCGCTATAATAGATCGATTCAATTTCTGATTTGAGATCGGATCCTTCATACGAATTCCCACTCCCGGTACTTTTTCGATAGGCCGTATTCGGACCTACCGCCGAAGTGGACAGGAACGTCAGAATCGTATCACCGCCTCTGGCTGTCTGTTTTTTTATTACCTTCCAGGAAATGGGCTGGTTTTTATAGTACCCAAAATAGACGGTAGCACCTTTACTGCTGTTTATATTCGTCATGAGATGATCATATCCGAACACAAGCGTTTTATTTGCGTTTGCTGCTGCCGCATGTACCGTTTCTTTTTCAGCAGATGCGGCGACAGCAAAGGAGCCGACAACAATTCCGATACTCAACATGATGGACAACATTGATTTCAAATACTTCTTCATAAACACAACCCCTTTCCTGATCTCCGTTAGATTTTTGGTTTTTATAATGATTTCCCGTAGGTGTAGTTTGCCGTTCCACCCGGGATCATTTTCCCGTTATTCAAATGATATGGATATACCCAGTAAAAGGTATATGCCGATGCGGATGCACTTCGATCGGTATAAGATGTACCGGTATTCGTCATGCCGATATAGCCGTATTCTCCGCCCGGACGGATACCATAGATCAGATAACCATCGGCATCAGCTACCTGATTCCAGGTAAGTTTGACATACCCGGAACCGGATGACGCGCGAAGCCCTGTGACCGCAGCACAGACACCCTTGCCATAGGCATACATCTGGCATTTTCCCGGGATACGTCTGCCTTGACTATCTGTGATAAACGCAAATACCCAGTAATAGTTATAATCTGTATCCAGCGCATTTACATCCGTATAGGTCGTTCCCTGTGTCGTCATGCCAACAAAACCGTAAACTCCGGCCTTCTGTGCATAGATGAGATATCCTTCTGCAGTCGGGACTGCATCCCAGGAAAGTTTGACCTTGTTGCGTCCGGCAGGTGTACATTTGATGTTTCTTACTGTACCCGGGTTATTGACATGGAAGGTCAGCGAACGCTGCACAGAAGAATAGTCCGTCTTCTTATCGCCATTGCACTGCTCACTGAATACTTTCAGATAATAGTCACCCGTCTGAAGATCTCTCGGGAAAACGAATCTGGCCGAGCCACTTGTCGAATTATTTGCGATATGTCCGTAATAGAGCGGTTCCCCGTTCATATCGGCAACGATCACAGAAACGAACTCAGAAGAACCTGACTTCGCTCCGTTGTAATCAATCATGACAGCGCCGCCGGCATCGACTTCTCTTTCGTCATAGCAGCTGACACGAAAATCCTTTCTCGAATCATCGTAAAGCGTCAGCTTCCACTCGTTTGTTGTCGCGTTCGTGATCTTCGTCATCTTTGAGACGGAAGATACACTATTACTCTTGAGGCCATTGGCTGTTGTCAGGAAGATCTCCTCCTCCTTAACATTCATGGCCGGGCGGCTGTACTTATTTTTCGTCACGGTATCCCCAAAGAAGTGATAGTTTCCATCATCACCCACATAAGTTGCCGACGAGTTCGAATCACCGGGCGAACAAAGCCACCAGTCCACATCGATATCTCTGATCTTTTCATTCAGATATGAAGATTCTTTGGTCGATAAAGGCCATAACTTAGCATCAGTTACTTTTGTTCCTGCGACTCCATCCGGATATTCAACACTCGAAAAAGTACTTGTTACTAATGTCTTTCCAGCAACGGCCGCCTGCTCAAGGCTCGAAAAATAAGAAGTATTGCTGAACAGATCATTCAATCGTGTCTGCAAAGCCGAACCCGAATAACTATTTCCTCTGGAAAGCTGAGAATTAAACGGGCCTGCTTTTCCGATCGCTTTACTTGAAAGCAGTGTTAAGCAGCCGGCATTGCTCTTCGAACTGACCTGCGTTCCGTTATAGCCGATCACTCGCCAGGCGATCGGCGCGTCATAATTTCCCATGTACACAGTAGCAGCATTATCAGAGTTGACACCTGAGGTCAAAGGTTTTACCCCATACATCAGTGTTTGTTTTGAAATAGCGGCATTCACCATCTTTTTCTCTGCCGGCTGTGAAATAATCAGAGCTCCGGAAAGGATCCCGGCACTCATCATCATGGCAAGTGTTTTTCTGCAAATGTTTTTCATGTTCTTGATTCGTCTCCTGTCTTTTTTGAAAAGCTTTTTTCGTTATATTTTGATGCTCTTTAAAGCGCTTTCCCGTACACATAGGCGGCGGTTCCGCCAACGATCATTTCGTCTCCGTTATAGTGGAATGGGAATACCCAGTAGAATGTCCAATCTTCTGTGGAGGCTTTCCTATCAACAAAAGCCGTTCCGGTCGTTGTCATACCGATATATCCGTAGCTCTCGCCCGGGCGGATCCCGTAGATCAGATAGCCATCTGCGCCTACGGATGCCGTCCAGTTGAGTTTGACACGACCGGTCGATGAGCTGGCTCGAAGATCAGTAACTGCCAAAGTAACACCTTTGGCATATACATACTTTTCGCATCCGCCACAGATCATCTCTCCAAAATCATTCACGTAATAGGCAAATACCCAGTAATAGTTATAATCAAAGTCCAGTGCTTTTGTATCTGTAAAAGTAGTTCCACGCGTAGTCATGCCGACGTAGGCATACTCACCGTCTTTTTGCGCATAAACAAGATACCCGTCGGCGCCTTCCACTGCATTCCAGGAAAGGCTGACTCTACCTCTTCCAGCCGGCTGCGCGGAAATACCCGTAACGGACTCCGGCTTAGGTTCCACGGTGATGAGCTTGGCTCCCTTATCAAAGCTGAACTGCGTCCAGCCCGGATAATGGTAGAATTCATATTCGGCCCCCATGTAGGATGAAGAACGAAGCGGAACATACTCCATCAGTTCAAGGAATCTCGGACAGTGGGATATATTCAGTTCGGTAACATGATTTCCAAACGAATCCATGATGTCGAGTCTCGGACTGTTTAAAAGCAACGTCGTGATCTCATTGAAGGTACAGTTCAGTTTATATAGATTTTTGTTATTGCGCAGGTCCAGGCTCTTTATCTTATTACCGGAACAAACGAGAAAAGCTAAACGCGGACAATTACTGACATCCAGTGATTCCAGCTGGTTGTTCTCGCAATACAGGTCGCAAAGCTCTGTATTATTACTAAAATCAAACGACTTGATCTTCGTATTTTTGCATGTAAGCGTGGTAAGCGCTGTATTCTTCGAAAGATCAAGCGAAGTCAGGTTTTCGCAGCTGCAATTGAGTTCTCTCAAATCGAGATTTGAAGATACATCAAGTTTTGTGAGCGGATTGTTATAGCAGGACAGCCTCCTCAGTGAAGAATTAGACTTTACATTTATTTCAGTAAGTCCACAATCATAGCAAGTCAGTTCTTTTAGACCTGGATACGCCGACATATCTAATTTTTTCAGCGGGTTTTCACTGCAATCAAGTTCAGTCAGCGATTGAACTCCTGAAAGATCAAAGGATGTGAGATTGTTATTTCGGATAGAGAGCCGTTTCAGAGAGGTAAAGTACTCAATACCTGTAAAATCACTTATTCCCTTAGAAGCACAGTATATATAATCTGTCTCTTCTATCTCTGCAGTACTTAACGATAAACTGTTATCTTTATCGATCTTCTCGAGGACAAAACTTCGGAAATTCGGATCCGGAAATGTTGATTCATTGATCGGGATCTCATTTGCAGCCACCTTTTTAGATAAGGACGGCTGAATCGAAGAAATCACACAAATGGCCGTCAAAGCAATGATCGAGGTCACAAGGACACGCCTGATGTTCTTTTTCATGAAAAAATCTCTCCTGATATGATTAGATTTCTTCATCAACCGGCGTCATCCCCACGACCGCCGTTTCACTATTACTTACAGCGACTTGCCGTAGACGTACGCGGCTGTTCCGCCGACGATCATCTTCTCCCCGTTTTTGTGATATGGAAATACCCAGTAGAAAGTCCAGTCATCCGAAGATGCATTCCTATCTTTATAAGACGTTCCCAAAGTCGTCATGCCAATATATCCATATTCTCCACCCGGTCGGATACCGTAGATCAGATACCCGTCCGCATCGGTAACCGCATTCCAGGAAAGTCTGACATAGCTCTGTTGTGAAGAAGCCGAAAGACCTGTCACCGCAGCGCAGACGCCTTTTGCATACACATACTTTTCACAGCCTCCGCAGACTTTCTCATCAAAATGATTCTCATAATAAGCGAAGACCCAGTAGTAGTTGTAATCTGTATCCAGCGCTTTTGTATCGGTAAAAGTAGTGCCACTTGTGGTCATACCGACATATCCATACTGAGAATCTTTCTGTGCATAAATTAAATACCCATCCGCGTCCTCAACTTCCTCCCAGGAAAGCTTTACCTTATTTTTCCCCACACCAACGGCAGTAAGCCCGGTGACCTTATCCGGCTTCGGCTCTTCGAGAAGAAGCGCCGTCGACCGATCAAAATAGAACTGCGTCCAGCCCTTTTCAAAATAATAATCGTAAGTTGCATCCTCACCTTGGTGAGTCAAGCGCGGCGCATACCCCATAAGAGTCAAAAACCTCGGACAATGGGAAAGATCCAAACTGGCGATCTTATTTCCATAACACGCCATAAAATCAAGTCGCTCGCTGTTCAGATACAGTTCCTTCATGCCATTATTCTTACAGATCAAACGGAACATATTCGTATTCTTACTGAGATCTAATACTCTGATACGATTATCTGAACAATTCAGATCACTAAATTTCGGATTGTTGGAAAAATCCAGGCTTTCAATAGGACAGTTTCTGCAATCAAGAGAACTCAAATTAGGATTTCCCGAAAAATCCAAAGATTTGATGGGGTTATAACCGCACATAACACCATTCAATTTCTCATTCTTGCTTAAATCAAGCGAAGTCAATTCATTTTCTGAACAAGTCAGAAAAGTAAGATTACTATTATGAGAAACATCAATCGTCTTAAGGTGGTTTTGATCACATTCCAGATTCTGCAAAGCCGGATTATATCTTACATCAAGTTCATATAGTTCATTATTCGAACAATCCAGTTGTTCCAATTGTTTGAGAGCACCAATATTGAGACTTTTGATCTTGTTCGACCCACATCGAAGGAGTTTAAGTGACGTAAAATACTCTATTCCATCAAGAGACTCGATACCATCATCATAAAAATACATTTTCGTAACAGCAGCAATCTCCTGCTCTGATAGATACCCGTTACTATCCTTATCGTATTCTCGTACTTTATCAAGGAAGTTCTTATCCGGGAAATTCTTCTCATTTAATCTACAGACGATCGGACTGTCATCTGTTGCCAGCAAAGGCATACCCGGAATATAAGCACATGTAGCGATCACCAGACTTGCCGAAAAAGCAAGCATTCCAATAACTTTTCTATTCACAAACACATCCACTCCTGACCCAAAAATTTATCTTCACCCGACGATAGTATACATTACTTTTTGGAAATTTACAATTTATTCATAAAATTTTCAAATTTGATATAATCAAAAAGAAGATCCCGCCGGAAATTCGACGGGATCTGATGTGTTAAAGGCTGATTTTTCAGCGATTTCGGCTTATCAGTTCGTTATCTTGCCCTTCCGTACGTATACTTCGCGGTTCCGCCAACGACCATCGTATTTCCGTTCTTGTGGTACGGGAATACCCAGTAGAACGTGTAGTCTGTCTTTGATGCCTTGGTATCTGTATAGGTCGTTCCTTTCGTCGTCATACCGATGTAGCCGTAGGATCCGCCCGGACGGATACCGTAAATGAGATACCCTTCTGATCCTTCGGAGGCCGTCCATGAAAGCTTCACAAAACCCGTTCCGGAAGATGCCTTCAGGTTGGTTACTGCAAGGCAGACGCCCTTGGCATAGACGTATTTCTCACATCCGCCGGGAATCATCTTCCCGTTCTCATCTTTTACATAGGCAAATACCCAGTAGAAATTCCAGTCTGTATCCAAAGCTTTGGTGTCTGTGAAGGTCGTTCCCTTTGTGGTCATACCGACATATCCGTATTTCTTGTCCTTCTGGGCATATACGAGATAGCCTTCTGCCCCTTCGACAGTATTCCAGGTCAGTTTGACTTTATTCTTCCCTGCCGATACCGCTTTCAGGCCGGTCACCTTACCCGGCTTTAGATCGCTGACTGTCAGTTCAACTGTTGCGTCATATGAGAGGAAACATGAAGAGGTTTTATCTCCATACTCATAGTAGCGGAAATTCTTATACATCTTCTCTACCCGATCGCAGGTCTTATATACCTCGACAAGAGACGGACACATGGAAATATCGAGTTTTCCGATGTTATTCAGGCTGCAGTCCAGATAGGAAAGTTTCGTGCAGTTCTGAAGATTCAGTTCCGTCATTGCATTGTTCCCGCAGGATACAAACTTAACATTCTTATTCTCACTAAGATCAAGTGTGGTGATCTGATTGGATACACAGACCAGTTGTGTAAGTTTAGGAAAATGTTCTACACCTTTTAATGTCGTGATCGAACTGCTGCCGCAATTGATCTCTTTGACCGATGAGATCTCGGTCTGATCAAGATAGCCGTTCTTATCTGAATCAAAGTTTGAGGACACATAGGTTCTAAAGTTCTGATCCGGGAAAGTCGTCTCGTCGATCCATACCGGCTCAATGATCTTCACGCTCTCATCCACGGAGAAGTAATAGAATGTATATCCTTCATTACTGCTGTATCTTACGGTCTTATTGCTGTACTGCGGCGTCGCTTCATGAATGAGTTTGGCAAGATTCGGGCATTGTCTTACCGAGATCTCTGTAAACTTATTCCCGTAACCGCTGAAATATATAAGCTTCGGATTCCTGCTCAGATCAATACTTGCTATTTGATTGTTATAACAGGCCAAAGTTTCAAGGTTCGGGAACAGCTCGATCCCCGTAAGATCCGCGATCGACTTTCCTCCGCATTCAATCTGCGTCATGGAATTGATCTCACTTTCACTGAAGGCACCCGTATGATCCGGATCTTTCATATCGAAAAGATACTTTCGGAAATTACTGTCCGGAAAATATATATCATTGATCCCGATATCCTCCGTGCTCGTATAGATGATCAGCGAAACATCCGTATTAAGTGCATATTTCACTCCGCTATACGTCTTATTGGAAGTCTTATAAACGCTTCCTGACGAAAGGGTCAGTGGGACATCCGAAATCAGCTGCAGAAGTTTCGGGCAATTATATATGGACAGTGACATCAGAGAACAGTTTGTGCAGTCTACGCTGTATATTTCTGTGCATTCGGTAAGTTTCAAATAAGTTAACGGATTATCATGAACACTCAGTTCCTTAAGTTTCGTGTTACTGGTAAGATACAGTTCCGGGATCTGGTTCGAGTAACAGAAAAGTTTTTCAAGCAGAGTATTCTTGCTGACATCAAGTTCCTTCAGCTTGTTTCCGTAGCAGTTGATAAAAGTTGCATTAGTAAAGAATTCCACGCCCTTAAGTGACTCGATCCTCTTATACGGGCAGTCGATGATCGTGACCGCATTGACTTCACTCTCACTAAGAGATCCATTACCATCAGTATCAAAAGTCGAAGCGACATAGTTTCGGAAGTTTTCATCCGGGAAATGCAGAGGATCAATATTATACATATCCAGGCTGACTGCTGTTTCGTTATCCACATAAAGCTCATATGCACGGTCGTATGAATACGTGGAGTAGGAATAATCATTGGCAGCATCATATTTCAGTGGATGTTCATTTAAAAGTTTCACAAGCCTCGGAGTTGTCCCGATAAAAAGCGAAAGAATCTGATTGCCGTAGCATTTCAGTTTGTCCAGTGCTGGGTTATGAGTAACATCAATGGAAGTGATCTTGTTGTTTTCACAGTACAATTGCTGCAATTTCGCATTTGTACTTACATCTATAGACTTCAACTGGTTATTGGAAACATCAAGATCTGCAAGCGATTTGAGCGTACTGATATCCAGGCCTGTAAGCTTATTCTCTGCGCAGTTGAGAGTCTTTAAATTCCTGTTTTCACTGATCTCTAAAGATGTAAGACTATTCTTTTCGCAATGCAACTGGATCAGATAGTTCTTTTCACATATATTCAGTGAAGTAAGACTATTGGAAGATACACGGACATTTCCAATTAACGGGTTATTACTAAAATCAAGACTTTTGATCTGATTTCCATGGCAGTTCAAAACGCGAAGGTCAGATAAATGCGAAAGATCGAGAGAGGAGATCTTATTGGCATTGCACGCAAGATTCTGGATCGTTGAAATCGTGCCAAGATTCAAAGAGGTTATTTGATTCTTCGAACAATTAAATTCAACAAGAGAAATACACTTGCTTACGTCAAGTGAAGTGAGATTATTCGAGCTGCAATTGAATATCTGAAGAAGCGGAGCATCTAATTGAAGACTCGTCAGCTGATTCGATCCGCACTCAAGCCGAACAAGCAATTTCTTTTCTCCAAGAGATAGTGAAGTCAATTGATTATTCTGACATTTAATGCTTTCAAGATCAGAATGCGCGGAAAGAGAAAGCGAACTGATTTTATTATCACTACAGAAAAGAGTCTTTAGTTTTGTGTTCGAGGAAAGGTTTAACGAGCTGATGGAGTTACTACCGCAAACCAGAACTAAGAGATCTTTGTTCTCGGAAAGTATAAGCGAAGAAAGCGAGTTTGATTCGCAATGCAGGCTTTCTAGTTTTTTATTTGCGCTTACATCAAGTATGCTGATGTTATTTCTTGAACAGACCAGATACTCAAGGTCTTTACACTCATCGAAAACAAGGGTGCTGATATTATTTCCATCACAGCGGAGTTTTTTCAGAGCTTTATTCTGATTCACATTTAACGAAGTAATCGAATTCGAATTACATTCAAGTTCCTCAAGCGCCGTAAAATAGGAAATACCCTCCAGAGAACTGATTTTCTTTCCTGGACAATAGATCTTCTTCGTATTTTTAATTTCACTTGCACTAAGATACTCATCCCTGTCCGAATCGATCGAAGTTAAAAGATAGTTTCGAAAATACGCATCAGGGAAATTTTCGCTTCCGATATGGATACCGGAATTAGATGCATATACTGACTGTTGCAATGGTTTTCCGTCTTCTCCGGAATAAGCTCCGGATCGTCCATTTAAAGGAACAGCGACCGCTGCTATTAAAGCAGCGATCGCAACGGATACGAGAATGTTTTTACTGTTCATAGATCGGATCCTCCTGATGCAACTTGCATCGTTATGTTCTTATTTCGCTTTTCCGTAAACGTACTTAGCTGTTCCGCCAACGACCATCGTATTGCCGTTCTTGTGATATGGGAATACCCAGTAGAAATTCCAGTCCGCGGAAGATGCTTTTGTATCTGTAAACGTTGTCCCTTTTGTCGTCATACCAATGTAACCATACTGTCCACCGGGATGAATACCATATACGAGATATCCTTCTGCATCATTTACAGCGTTCCAGGTAAGCTTCACACCTCCCTTAACACTCGATGCCTTAAGGCCGGTAACAGCAACGCATACGCCTTTTGCATAGACATACTTCTGGCATGCGCCCGGGATCATCTTTCCGTCTGATTTGGCATATGCAAATACCCAATAGAAGTTATAATCCGTATCCAGAGCTTTGGTATCTGTAAAGGTCGTTCCTTTCGTGGTCATACCAACATATCCGTATTTCTTATCTTTCTGTGCATATACGAGATAACCTTCTGCTTCCACGACGGCATTCCAGGTCAGCTTTACTTTATTCTTCCCTGCAGGTTCCGCCTTAAGGCCGGTGACTGTTCCGGGCTTTCTTTCAAGTCGGATCCATTGAGCATAAATAATCTTATCCGTTTTGACCGTGATCTTATCTCCAGGATTGCCCGCACTCCAACCTGCAAATCCGCTACCATCCGGACCTCTGAACATAATTTCCGGGAGAGTATACTCACTATTAGGCAAACAATAATCTTCCCAGGTCTCAGTTCCATTTTGATCCGACATGAATGTAATCTTACACAATTGGGAACCCTGATGAATCCAGTAAGCATATAGAGTAATATCCTTTGTGACCAGGATCTTATCATTCGTTTTGACAATTTCCCCGTCTAACTTCCAACTATAGAAATCTGATTCGAAAGGTCCAGTGAATCCTGTATTGTCCGGAACCGTGTAGATGGATCCTTCCTTTACACTTACACTTTCCATCGAACCGGAAGCTCCCTGGCCATCAAAAGAGATCGTTACGTTCTGCGGCTCTCTGAAACGAAGGATCAGTGCGGAGATATTGCTGTCCGAAATTTCTTCACCTGTATAAGCAAAGATTGTCTTGTTATTTTCGAGAGCACTTATGAAACCACTTTCTAAATCAAAGACGAGATCTTCAGAACCATCTGCGTCAAGATCGTAGTAAACAAATGTATCATCTTCTCTTATGTCAGCAATGTCCGATAACGTAAATTCTAGCATAGCATCGGCGGCTGCACCGCTGATCATTGTCGGGCCTTTGTAGAGATCTATGTCGATGACGTCCGGGCGATAAATCAGATATGTAGGTTCGCTCGCATAATCAGTCAAATAGACCGCATTCGAACCTGTTGCCAGCTCTTCTGCCAGAATATACACGTGATAATCAATACCCCATTTATTGATATCGTATCCGTTAGGGAGTTTGAAAGTTCCTGAAGAAGTAGAAACATCACCGGAAAGAGCTCCGTAATAAAGGATATTGGCATTATAGGCATTCCCCTTAGACCAAGGCATATCCGTAATAAGAACAGAGACCTGATTGACAGAACCAGCATTATTTCCTTTTATCGTATATGGAACAGTAATTTTACTTCCGGAAACTGAGATTTCCGATCCACTTGTCAGACCGATGCTTACATTATCATCAATGACCGTCAGCTTATACTGCGCTCCGAGTCCACTTTGATCCGGCGAGAGAGTCTGTGTATTAAAAATAACAGAATCCAGATCAACATTGAGTGCAGGTGCAACACCCATTTGAAAGGTTACATCCATAGAACCTAGAGTTGCTTCTCTTCCAGCATCCATCATGCTGATAGCCCCTGCATAAACAACATTGTCAGAGTTTGTTCTTTTATTTCTCAGCCAGTACCAGGAATACCCGTTATCCAAATCACCTTTTGCACGGTTATAAACAGAGGTTCCTTTCCACCAGTCTTGTTCAGCATCATAGGTATACCCTGGATTAGATGAATAACCATATGCGGGATTTGTAACATCTGCAGCATCTAAAAGAAAGATCTTGTCATTACTGAGTGGTACAGTTTTACCGTAAACGTACTCCATCCAGGATCCCGCTTCATAGGATTCCTGCTTCAAAGATACTACAGGAATCGCCTTGGCTTCAGGGCGCGAGAAATTGATAGACTGAAAACCTTGATTTAAATATGCACGAAGATTACTATCTGCCCATTCATTGGTAGATGAATCAAAGGGATAATCAAACAGCACTCTGTCGCTGTCGAGAAACATGGTCTTCATTCCGAATTTATCAGTTTTCGGATCCAGTACACGGAACTTGATCGGAGATCCGTTATAACTTCCAAAGAAAACATAGTCCCCGTTCCATCTTTTGTCTTTCGTTTCCGGTGCAGCCGGAGATGAGATCGTAGCACTTCCAAGATGCGTGTTATTCATGTTCTTCGAAAATGCGGCATTAACTTTTTCCGGATCTTTTGCAAGACTGATCGCCGGCATGCTGATCATGGCTGCAAGTATCAAAGCTGTCGCTTTCACTGTCTTTTTCCTCGTCGTTTGATTCTTCATATGAGACCCTCCTTTAGCGGTTTACCATACTCAAATCAAACTTATCATAAAAAGTTAACTATTCGCATCGCCACAAATAGTGATTTTTCTATTCAATTTTTCACGAGGATAGATTTCAGGACAGTTTCCTCATCTCGCCTTCCCGTACGTATACTTCGCAGTTCCACCGACGATCATGGTCCCGTCAGCATCCTTATGGCACGGGAATACCCAGTAGAACGTGTAATCCGTCTTCGACGCCTTAGTGTCTGTATACGTCGTTCCCTTTGTCGTCATGCCAATGTAGCCATAGGATCCGCCCGGACGGATGCCGTAGATGAGATATCCTTCGGCTCCGGCGGAAGCTGTCCAGGATAGGTTCACGCTACCAGTCTGAGATGTAGCCTTAAGATTTGTCACCGCAAGGCATACTCCCTTGGCATAGACGTACTTTTCGCAGCCGCCTGGAACCATACTACCGTCAATATCCTTCACATAGGCGAATACCCAGTAGTAGTTATAGTCTGAATCAAGTGCTTTGGTATCTGTAAAGGTCGTACCCTTCGTTGTCATACCGACATAGGCGTACTTTCCGTCTTTCTGGGCATAAACCAAGTAGCCTTCAGCACCTTCTACTGCATTCCAATTAAGCTTTACTTTGTTTCTTCCAGCAGATACAGCCTTCAGGCCGGTTACTTTTCCGACTGAGGGACCAGTAGTAATAAGATTAACATTTTTATCATAGCTGAGAAGACTACCTGTATCCATTTCTGGATCTCCATAATAGTAGTAGTTTCCATTACTGGAAATCTCTTCTTTTCTTGTTTCCGTTTTCACAAGATCAAGAAGTATCGGACAAAGATGGACATCAAGTTCTGTTATCTTATTTCCAAAACAGCAAATACAACGAATCTTTTTATTTTCAGCAACATCAAGTGCAGACAATTGGTTATATTCACAATCCAACACACGAAGATCCTTGCATTTGCTCACATCAAGAGAAGTTATTGAATTACAGCAGCAAACCAATATAGTTAATTGGGAGTTATTACTCATATCAAGATCAGTCAAAGAGTTATTAGAACAAAACAATTTAGATAGTTTCGGGCAACTTCTTACATCTAATGAGGTCAAAGCAGATTCATCGCAATACAATTCTATCAATTCAGGATTGTTGCATACATTCAGAGATTCCATCGATGAATTACAACAATACAAGGTTTTCAGTGACTTGTTTCCGCTCACATCAAGAGTGGTCAATTTATTGTAGTTACAATCCAGATATGTGAGCGATAAGTTATTGCTCACATCCAGTTTTTTTAAGCTACAGCCTTTACATGACAAATACGTCAGATTAGTGTTCATGCTCAAATCAAGTGAATAATCAAATGGGTTGAAGTTGCAGTTGAGTTTTTTAAGCGAAGTAAAAAACTCGATACCTTTCATATTTCTAATAGATTTGTTACTGCAATCGATTACAGTAACAGCATTTATCTCATTTGCACTTAAGCTACCGCTGTTGTCTTTATCATATTTTGATACATACTTTCTGAAATTCACGCCAGGAAAGTTTGTTTCATTGATTTCAACTTCCCCTGCCGGTACAGCGTAGTTCTGAAGCGTGAGCACTTCAGATTTATCTTTCTGAAAGATTGGAGATTTCGAAAGGGCAATAGCAGACATTGCTACAACTGCTAATGCAATGAATGATAATACTTTCTTTTTCATATGGTCTTCTCCCTTAGTTGCTTGTTATCTAGCCTTCCCGTACGTATACTTCGCGGTTCCACCGACGATCATGTTCCCATCAGCATCCTTGTGGTACGGGAATACCCAGTAGAACGTGTAATCCGTCTTTGATGCCTTAGTGTCTGCATACGTCGTTCCCTTTGTCGTCATGCCGATGTATCCATAAGATCCGCCCGGACGAATTCCGTAGATGAGATATCCTTCGGCTCCGTCGCTTGCTGTCCAGGAAAGCTTCACGCTGCCAACCTGAGAAGATGCTTTTAAGTCAGTTACCGCAAGGCAGACTCCCTTGGCATAGACGTACTTTTCGCAGCCGCCGGCAACCATACTACCGTCAAGGTCTTTTACATAGGCAAACACCCAATAGTAGTTATAGTCTGAATCGAGTGCTTTGGTATCTGTAAATGTCGTACCCTTCGTCGTCATTCCGACATAGGCGTACGTTCCGTCTTTCTGGGCATATACCAAGTAGCCTTCAGCACCTTCTACTGCATTCCAATTAAGCTTTACTATGTTTCTTCCAGCAGATACAGCTTTCAGGCCGGTTACTTTTCCGACGGAAGGTCCGGTGGTGATAAATGTAACATTGAGATCAAAAGCAAGTTCATCGTAAAGGCCATATGTATAAAACACAAGGTTTTCAATAAGATAATAGTTCGTATGAGGTCCATGCTTTACGTTATCCAAAACCTTAGGACAAAGATGAACATCTACTGCTGTCAATTGATTACAAATGCACCAGATATACTCAAGTACGTCATTAGCTCCAAGGTTCAATTGTGTCAATTCGTTTCTTGCACAAGATAGTCGTTTTAAAGAAGAACAGTTACTTACATCGAGTTTGGTCAGTTTGTTGTCGCCGCAACAAAGCTCACAAAGAAGCGAGCACTTTCCAAAATCAAGAGAAGTTAGTTGATTGTTTATGCACGATACTCCAGTCAGTTTCGTATTGGTTGATAAGTCTAATGATTTCAAAGAATTATAATTACAGTCTAAATCAATCAGATTGATATTTTTGCTCACATCTAGTGTAGTTATTTTGTTGCCTGAGCAATTTAAATGTGTCAGAGCAGCGTTTTCACTTACATTCAAAGAAGTGAGATTGTTATGATCACATATCAACTTCTTAAGAGTAGTGTTTTTACTCACATCAAGCAAACTAAGCTGATTATTGGAACAGTCTAAACTCTCAAGCGAAGCGAAATACTCGATTCCTTTCAATCGCTTAATCGTTTTGAAATCACATTTGATTTCGGTCACAGATTTGATCTCACTAACACTTAATCCACCACTCTTATCTTTATCATATTGTGATACAAAGTTTCTGAAGTTCTCATCTGGGAAGTTCGTTGCGTTAATTTCTATTTCCCCTACCGGTACAGCGTAGTTCCGAAACGTGATCACCTCAGATTTAGCTTCCTGAAAGATTGGAATCTTCGCAAGGACAACAGCAGCTACGGCTACTGCTGCTAGTGCGATTACTGACAAAAGTTTCTTTTTCATAAAGACTTCTCCCCTATTCTTCCCTTAGTTAATTGTTATCTTGCTTTCCCGTACGTATACTTCGCTGTTCCACCGACGATCATGGTCCCGTCAGCATCCTTATGGTACGGGAATACCCAGTAGAACGTGTAATCCGTCTTCGACGCCTTATTGTCTGTATACGTAGTTCCCTTTGTCGTCATGCCGATATATCCATAGGATCCGCCCGGACGAATTCCGTAGATGAGATATCCTTCGGCTCCGGCGGAAGCTGTCCAGGATAGTTTCACGCTACCTGTCTGAGATGTGGCCTTAAGATTTGTCACCGCAAGACAGACTCCCTTGGCATAGACGTACTTTTCGCAGCCGCCTGGAATCATTGTACCGTCAACTTCTTGAGCGTAAGCAAATACCCAGTAATAGTTATAGTCATTATCCAGCGCTTTTGTATCTGTAAATGTCGTTCCTTGCGTTGTCATGCCAACATAGCCGTATTTCTTATTCTTCTGGGCGTAAATGAGATAACCGTCAACGCCATCTACTGCCTCCCACGTGAGTTTGACTTTATTCTTTCCGGCAGATACGGCAGAAAGATCGGTCACTGTTTCCACACGCGGACCAATAGTTGTCAACACGACATTCTTATCAATTAACAACTCTGCATCCCTAGTACTGTATGAGTAGTACGTATCTTTATCCTGTCTTTCCTGATTCTTTACTAAGTCAACAAGTGCCGAACAAAGATGGATATCCAGAGCAGACAGTCGATTACCATAGCAGGATAGTTTCACAAGAGATTTGTTCTTATTCACATTTAGCGTCGATATTTGATTATCATAGCAATATAGACTTGTTAATGATTTATTCTTTGTCACATCCAATGACGAAAGTTGATTTTTATAGCAGGAAAGTAACGTTAGATCAATATTCTTACTCACATCCAAAGAGGCCAACTGATTTTTACAGCAGTACAGTCTTTGTAGCTTCGTGTTCGCCCTTAAATCCAGAGACGTCAACTCATTATCTTGACAGCTTAATTCAACAAGTGCAATGTTTTTTCTTACATCAAGTGTTGTTAGTTTACTACTATCATAAGTTAAATACTTAAGTGCGGTATTCTTGCTCAAATCAAGTGATAATATATTGCTGTTTGAAACATCCAGAACAGTAAGAGCCGTATTCTTACTTAGATCAAGTATTTCTATGCCAGTAGCTTCACAGTACAATTTTGTTAGAGCAGTATTCTTACTTAGATCAAGAGATGCTATTTTGCTGTGAGAAACAAACAAGCTTGAGAGAGCAGAATTCTTGCTCAAGTCAAGGGAATCGATTTTGGTTGAAGAGCAAGTCAACTCTGTTAACAAAGAATTACAACTCACATCTAGCTCTGTCAGAGGATTATTCCCACATGTCAACACTTTAAGTGATGTAAATTTCCTCACATCCAGAGAGTTAAGTCTGTTAAAATAACAATTAATAGATTCCAACTCCAAATTCTCACCAAAAACAAGTGATATCATTTTTGTATTATGGCTACAATCAATCGTTTTTAGCGAAAGATTCTCGCTCACATCCAACGCTGATAATTTGCACCACGAACAATCCAATTGTTCAAGAGCTGAAGCACCCTTAAGATTTACAGATTGCAGATTATCGCATCCGGACAACATTAACTCTTTGAGAGCTTCATTTTTGCTGAAATCTAAGGAAGTAATGTTCTTGCAACTATGACAATTTAAACTTTTAAGTGCTTTGTTATTGCTCACATCAAGAGAAGTCAAGCTCCTGCAGAAATAACACAAGAGCGTTTGGAGAGAAGTATTCTTACTCAAATCCACTGAAGTCATAGAATTCACGGAAAAATCCAATGTAGTAAGTGATGTATTGTATTTAAGATCAAGTTCCTTCAACTTGTTGCATCGACAATTCAGATCAACTAGAGATATGTTTCTGCTCACATCAAGAGTAGTCAATTCGCATGAGTCACAATTCAATACTTCAAGGGCAGTAAAATGCTCTATACCTTTTAAATCTTGTATTCGTAAGCCTACAACGGAAATTTCCTTTACCGCACTAATCTCACTTGCACTTAGACCGCCACTGTTGTCTTTATCAACATTTCTTTTTACATAATATCTAAAAGTCAAATCTGGAAAATTCGTTTCGTCAATTGCAACTTCCCCTGCAGGTACAGCATAGTTCTGAAGCGTGATCACCTCAGATTTAACTTCCTGAAAGATTGGAAGCTTTGCAAGGACAACAGCAGCTACGGCTACTGCTGCTAGTGCGATTACTGATAAAAGTTTCTTTTTCATAAAGACTTCTCCCACGGTCTTTGAAATAAACAAAAAGAGGCACATTTCATCTCTGAAAGCACCCCCATCTATTCAATATTCAAAGTTTCAAACGGGCAATTTGTGATGCGGACGAAGAAGTTAAGCTAATCCATAAACGTTCACATATCATAAGCAACAACCCGAATACTACAAAAACCAATGTTCCCAATACAGAAAGACTATCATTGGGAAACAAAAAAGTCAAACAAATTATAGGATGGATATGTGAAATCTCAGAATCTGCAGACCTTACGAATGATCCACTCCGGAAATCTTTTGAGAACAACGTAAAATACTTCTTTTTTTCCGTAACGCTCCACAAAAATGGTATAAAGACCGGCTCGGTTTCCTGCGGCAATGTCGGTAAAGAGCTGATCACCGATCATGACGGTATTTTCCTTCCCGGCGCCAATCAGGTCCATAGCCTTCAGGACGCCGGAAGTTCCTGGCTTATTGGCGTAGGATACGCAGGGGATATCAAGCATCTCGGCGATTCTTTTCGATCTTTCGGATTTGGCATTGGAAACAAGGCACAGGGAGAAACCTGCCTCCTTCAGTTTCCTGATCATCTCATAGGAATACGGGACCGGCGCGGTCGCGTGGTCCGGGGCCAGCGTGTTATCGAAGTCCAAAAGTGCAAAGCGATAGCCCTTTTCAAACAGAAAAGAAAGATCGATCTCACTGACTTTTGCGGCACACAGATCCGGACGGAATATATTCTTCATGCAAAACCCTCACTATTTGACCTATGTAGAATACCAATCATGGTGAAAATGTGCAACCTTGGGTCTTTCTATTGCGAAATGCACTTATATAAATATATAATTACGGAAGAAAATAACGAGGAGGTCGGGTTTTACCCGATAGAGATATGAAAGTTACTAAGTTCGGTGGTTCTTCCCTGGCAGACGCCACTCAAATCAAGAAGGTCTGCGATATTCTTTTAAGCGATCCGGAAAGACGCGTGATCGTCGTTTCCGCTCCTGGCAAGCGTTTTTCTTCCGACATCAAGGTCACGGATCTTCTGATCGCGCTGGCTGATGCGAAGATCGCCGGAAAAGACGGAGCAAAAGAACTGCAGGCGGTCCTCGACCGTTTCTCTTCCATTTGCGATGAACTTGAGATCCCTGAGGTCATAGATTCCATCAAGGAAAACATTGAAGAGTCCATAAACCAGCCGGTCAAGAATGCTTCGCGCTTTATGGATGCGACCAAGGCACTCGGTGAAGACAGCTGTGCCCGTCTGGTAGCGACCTACCTCACAAAGACAGGACATAAGGCTACCTACTGCAATCCGAAGGTCGCCGGTCTTCTTCTGGAGACCGAAGTCGGCGGACATGTAAAAGTTCTTCCTGAGTCCTACGATAATCTGGCAGATCTTTCGAGACTTCGCGAGATCTGTGTATTCCCGGGATTCTTCGGTTATTCCGAAGACGGAGAGATCATCACCTTCTCCCGTGGCGGTTCCGATATCACCGGTGCGATCCTTGCGGCCGCACTTCACGCTACTGTTTACGAGAACTGGACTGACGTAGATAACGTATATGCCGTAAACCCGAACCTCGTACAGAATCCGTTCCCGGTAACTGAGATCACCTACGATGAGATGCGAGAACTCGCATATGCAGGGTTCTCCGTCCTTCATGAAGAAGCCCTCTACCCTGCTTTCGTCCGCGGGATTCCGGTAAATATCCGCAACACGAATCATCCGGATGCAAAGGGCACCATGATCGTCAGCAAGCGTACTCATTACGATTCTCTCGTAACAGGTATCGCCGGTGAGAAGGGTTTCTGTGCCCTGAACATGAGCAAATACCTCATGAACCGCGAAGTCGGATTCCTCGTTAAGGTACTTTCGATCATCGCTGACGAAGGTCTCTCGATCGAGCATATGCCTTCCGGTATCGATTCCGTCTCTATTATCCTGAGAGCCGCGGACTTCACTCCGGAGAAGGAACGTCGTATCGTGCAACGCATAAGCCTTGAGTTGAACGTGGACAATATCTCTGTCAACCGTGATCTCGCAATCGTCATGATCGTCGGTGAAGCGATGGCAAACACCGTTGGTACTACTGCCCGTGCTGCTACTGCCCTTTCCAAGGCAGGTATCAACTTAGAGCTCATCAACCAAGGAGCTTCCGAGATCTCCGTTATGTTCGGCGTTCGTGAGGAATACTGCTCCTACGCAGTACGTACCCTCTATAAAGAGTTCTTCAGCTAAGATCAGTTTATAGAAAAATAGAAAACTCTCCTGTAGCGTGACATTTCTTTCCGTCCGCCACAGGAGAGTTTTCTATTCCCAATTACTACTTGATCAGGCTGAAGCTTTTTTCTCCTTCAGCATAAGATTCAATCTGTTTTCAATAACAGATACCACCTCATCCAGTGTTTTCTGCCCCTCAAAGAATGCGGGCAATTCCTCATTCACAATAACAAGTACCGAAGAATCGAGATCCGGAACCACGACTGCATCTGAGATCTGCTCGATAAACCGGTCCACAATACCATCAGGGACTACCTCTCCGTAAGCATTTGCAGAAGGATTCAGGTTATACTCATCCAGTTTTTCTTTAAACACTTCTTTTTGCGCACTTTTCAAGACCGGAATACATCCGATAGATTTCTGCACATCCGAAGAAAGCATTTTCATAACAAACTCCCATGCCCCATCCACAAGTGCACTGCAGCTTGTAATGCCGATTCCCCAACCACAGATGCTCTCTGCATGTCCATCAGATGTCGGCATGCCGATAATCGAGAACCGCTCAAAATAGGGTCCGCAATAATACAGATAATTATCAAAGTCAAAATGGCCTACCGCCTGAATGGGAGAAAGTCTCCATTCTGAGGTCAACGTATGCTGATTCTTCTGTACGATAGACTTTACAAATTCAGCTGTTTTTCTAAAGCAACCGGAAGAAAGGTCGATCTTCCCTTCAGATCCGTAAGAGAAGCAGTCCGATTCAAACATCAAAAACCTCATGAGAGATAATCCATCATGGCCTAATAGATCAAGAGCGTCTTTTCCGTTATTCTTCTCCTCTATGATGCGGTCATATTCTTCATATGTCAGACCTTTCGCACCTTCAGGCACATAATCATTATTGATCAGAATGCAATTACATAAGAAGGTATAATCAAGACGATAGATCTTCCCGTCACGGCCGTTCGGCTGCTTGATAAAATCCATATAACTTCCATCGTTGAGGACTGCTTCAGATCCGATCCGGGAAGTCAGGTCGATCAGGTATTCCGACGAATTCAATTGGGCCATGTCGTATGAGTAAAAGACCAGATCCGGACCATTTCCGTCCCGAATATCCGACATAAGTGTCGTTACTGCATCTGCAGCGTACACATCACGAAGGGAACCATTCTCCTCGAGTTCAGATGCCCCGTTTTTCGATGTCTGGATATCGTAGTACTTCGGATCCATCTCAATGAAGTATGTGTCAGATTCTCTGTTGAATGCATTTACCGCAGCATAATCAGATGTCAGCACATCGTCAAAATAGGCCGCTCTGAGTATTTTTCTTCCGGCATTCGGGTTCGTCTCCGCTTTGCTCAAGCGGATGAGACTGACGCCCGTATCAAAACTGCCACTATCGCAAATGACTACAGCATCGTTATCTGCCCATACTATTTGCAGATTATAGAACATTCCATTCAGATACGAAGTGGAAAGATCCAGCACTTCGTTATCCGTTCCTGTATTCACATCGAACTTGCAAATTTTGTTAAAGTCTTCGACTGTAAAGATCCCACAATCTTCCACAAAACTCGGGTCCGAATCGGAAAGGCCCATATCCTTTTTCGTAAGAGCGAATGTATCCAGATTCAGCTTACAGTAGAGCTTGGCCGCTTTCCCGTTATCCTGACCATCTGCACAGAAAACTATGTCATTTCCGTCCTTCATCACATCGGAGATATAGCTGAGCTGAAAGGTATTTCCAAAAGAAGGAATATAGAATCGCGGATCTTTTCCATCATCCACACGGATCTCATAGGATTGGCCATCATTTGAGTCTGTTTCCAGGAGATATACGAGTTTATCGCCGACGCCGGTCACTGAGCGGATCTGCGGGACGGAACCGTTTTTCGAGCGCACATCGATCTTCACAGGATCCTTAACTGTCCCCTGTTCGAAATCGATCTCATAGCTATAGAGAAAATAAGATTCAGCATCCTCATCGTAATGATTTACAATGCTGTAGTACTTATCTTTCAGTTTATAAACAGTCTGAAAGTCATCATCCATTCCCAGGCAATCGACAAAATCGATCTTGCCAAGGCACTTCCCATCATACGAATAGCGCATCAGGAGCTGTGTAAACATCTTTTTCTGACAATAGACTTCAAACTCAAACACAACAGAATCTTTGTCCGCCAAACATATATGGTCCACCATAGATGTCACCTTATCGTTAATGGCCTGACTGATCACATCATCATTGATGTTTGTTACCTGATCATTCCACCAGATACTGTCTTTGGCAACAGTTTTTACATTTGACTTAGCGGACTTTTTCATACTGCAGGACGTCATGGAAAACAGAAATGCCGCAGTCATAAGCATACAAAGCGCTTTTTTCATAGACCCAATACCTCGTTCCAACCTGTAAGACTACGCTTACTATTTAATTTGACACAGATTACTTTGCCATCAAAGTTAGAATATCAAAAACTCAAATCGGAAATCTTACACATTAGTCATATAGAGAGACATTTTGAAAAAGTCTGCAAATAGCATAAAAAATGGCGGTCTGCTTTATGCAAACCGCCATATAAATCTATTCGGTTATACTCGATCAGATCAGATCAGCGATATCGATATTCACGCCGGTCAGACCAACATAAGCGCCACTCTTCGCTTCGGAGGATTCCTCATGAGCCAGGAGCCACTTATTGCAGGCAGTCATCCACTTATCTTCCTCGTTGATCGGTGTAAGTGCAGGAACGGCACCGTTTGTACCCTTCGGCAGAACGATTACTACCTTAAATCCATCACCCTTCTTTGCAGAACACGGAGCATAGTGGAGAGATGTCTCATAGACTTCAACTACCTGTCCTTTTTCTGCCTTAAAAGCCATAACCTTCGATGTGTCGAGTTTGCCGTCAACGATATCGTCAGCCTTGGCAAGGAGAAGGATAAAATCGGTCGAGCCGATGTTCAATTCGCTGTCTCTGTGATACTCGAGGCAGTTGAGCTTCGTGTTATGGCCGTTGCAGTAGCCGAGCTGGATCGGCATTCCGCCGTATGCGTTATTCTGAAGTACACCAAAAGCATCTGTGTACTCGAGATCTGCGCAGCTCATTACATAATCAACGCCTTCCGGAAGAGGTGTCTTCTCATCGAGAGCTTTAAGAAGAGCTGTCGTGTCATAACCAGTAAGCACCTTGCCATACGGGGCGAATTCTTTATCGAGAACGCTGTAAATCTTCATGTCTTGATCCTCCTTAAGGAAATATTTACGCTCCTTCTATTTTACATAAAAGGAGCGTAAATGGAAATGCTTTTTCGAAATCGATTTCGGTATTTTCTATACCGCGATATCAGACATTTGCGAGTGCCTGCTCAATATCAGCGATAATGTCTTCCTTGTTCTCGATACCTGTGGAGAAACGGATGAGATCCGGGCTTACGCCTGCAGCCTTGAGTTCTTCATCGTTCATCTGACGGTGGGTATGGGAAGCCGGGTGCAGTACGCATGTTCTGCAGTCAGCTACGTGTGTGCAGATCGCAGCAAGCTTTAAGGAATCCATGAACTTGATGCAGGCTTCTCTTCCACCCTTTACACCAAAGGAAAGAACGCCGCATGTGCCATTCGGGCAGTACTTCTTTGCTTTCTCATATTCCTTATCACCAGGAAGACCCGGGTAAGAGACCCATGCGATCTTCGGATGGTTCTGCAGGTACTCAGCGACAGCCAGGGCATTCTCACAGTGACGCGGCATACGAAGGTGCAGAGTCTCGAGACCGAGGTTAAGAAGGAATGCATTCATCGGGCCCGGAATGGAACCGAGGTCACGCATCAGCTGGGCAACAGCCTTCATGATGAAAGCGGACTTACCGAAGCGTCCTGTGTAAGATACACCGTGGTAGGTCTCATCCGGCTCTACAAGTCCGGCGAATCTATCCGGATACTTGGTCCAGTCGAATGTTCCGGCATCTACGATACAGCCGCCAACAGAGGTGGCATGACCATCCATGTACTTCGTCGTAGAGTGGATAACGATATCGGCACCCCACTCGATCGGACGGCAGTTGATCGGTGTGGCAAATGTATTATCGATCATGAACGGAAGGCCGTTCTTATGAGCTGTCTTTGCGAATGTCTCGATATCGAGAACATTGAGCGCCGGGTTAGCGATCGTCTCACCGAAAACAAGCTTCGTATTCGGCTGGATCGCAGCTTCGATCTCCGCCTCAGTTGCATCCGGAGAAACGAAAGTCGCATCGATACCCATCTTCTTGATGGTGTGGGCGAAGAGATTATAGGTTCCGCCGTAAAGCGCGGAAGAACAAACGATATGGTCCCCTGCGGAGCAGAGATTAAAGATGGAATAGAAGTTTGCCGCCTGACCGGAAGAAGTCAGCATCGCAGCAACACCGCCCTCGAGCATGCAGATCTTCGCAGCCACGAGGTCGCTTGTCGGGTTCGCAAGTCTTGTATAGAAATAACCGCTCTCTTCCAGATCGAAAAGACGACCCATCTGTTCGGTCGTAGAATACTTCCATGTGGTGCTCTGGACGATCGGCATGACACGCGATTCACCATTTTTCGGCTGATATGCACCCTGTACGCAATTCGTCTCTATACTAAACTTATTATCCATTTTCATTCCTCCTTGAAACCTCACAAGTTTCTTTCGTAACAGACTAAATTATAGCACAAACTCCTGTCGTCACAATATAAACACATAAGGGAGAAAAAGAAAAAAGACTGTCTCTTCCGAAACAGTCTTTCCTGGTGCACCTTCAGGGACTCGAACCCTGGGCCCACTGATTAAGAGTCAGTTGCTCTACCAACTGAGCTAAAGGTACATACTTCGCAATCAAGGATATTTCCTTCAGCGAACGTTGATTATTATAACGATGAAAAATGACTCTGTCAACACATTTTTTCAGTTTCTAGCCTACTGGTTTGAAAGAATTTCATTTTTCTTCGTAAGAAGGACGTTATCCAGTTGCTCCTGTGTGATCGTTCCCTCCTCGACAAGAGCCTTTCCGCTGTTCTGAATGATGTAATAGAGGGTGATATCGTCGATATAGCCGATCCGGTTCATATAGTAATCCTGCGAACAGTAACGGACAAATTCCGGTGTTTTTGTTATGAGCCAGTTCCCTTCCCCGTTATCATGGAACCGGAATGTGCCGGAAACGAGCAGAGTTTCCGTATATTCCCCCTCAGTGATGCGACGGCACGCTTCAAGGATAAAACCGTTTATGAATTTCAGAAAGGCGGCATTGGCTTCCTCAGAGGAATAATCGGCACAAAGCAGCTGTACCCATTCTTTTGCCGCTTCGTTTAAAAACGCTTCATCCTCGAGAATCAGATCTTCACAGGAACGGATATCCGGGATCTTCATGGTCACTTCCAGATCATAGTTCGAATGATCTGCCGTGATAAGCGTCCCGTAAAAGTAGGAAACATCTTTAAAGACGGTCGAAAAGACCTGTTCATCGCAGTCATATTTGGCCGGAAGGATCTCATTCCTTAAGTAACCGAAGATCTCAGATGTCGCTTTGACGTCTCCGCTTCGCAGCACATCGATATATTCATCCGCCATTTTCTGGAACCGGCTTTTAAGGCTGGTATCTTCTGTTTCTTCCGTTGAGGAAGGATCAGATGTAGTTGTAACTTGCGAAGTAGTATCCGTAGGAATATCGGAAGAGATCATGGAAGATGTCTTTGACGGCATGCTTCCGAGAGAACAGGAAGACGCAAAAAGCGCGACCGACATCAGTAAAGATACGATCGCACTTGCTTTATTGAATCTTCTTCTTTCGCTTTTCATCTTAGCCGTAGATAAACTCTTCGCCATTATTACGGATCACGACCTGATTCTCGGAGCCTTCCGGCAGAGCTTCTACGCGGCCGACGATACGGGCTTCGATATTGTACTTGCCGGCGATGTCGATGATGCCCTGAGCTACCGACTCATCGCAGTAGAATTCAATTCTGTGACCACAGTTAAATACCTGAAACATCTCCTTCATCGGGATCTCGCCGGACTCATAGATCGCCTGAAAAATCGGCGGGAACGGGAAAAGATTATCCTTAACGATACGGATATTCTTACCGAAATCACGGCACTTGGCCTGTCCGCCACCTGTGCAGTGGATGATGCCGGAGATGGACTCACGGTACTTTTCGAGAACATCACGGATGACCGGAAGGTATGTACGCGTCGGAGAAAGGATCGCCTCGGCAATGGTCTGCTCACTGTTCGGGAGCTTGTCGGAAAGACGGAACTTGCCGCAGTATACCTTATCTTCCGGGATCGTCTCGGAAACCGATTCCGGATATTCCTTGAGGTAATCTTTGCAAAGGAGCATGTGACGGGCTGCGGTAAGGCCGTTGGAGGAAACACCGGAGTTGTAGGAATCCTCATAGGTCGCCTGACCAAAGGAAGCCACACCGACGATCACATGTCCGGGCTTGATATTCGCTGCATTGATGACATTCTTTCGAGCCACACGTGTGACAATGGTCGAGTCAACGATCAGTGTACGGACGAGATCTCCGACATCGGCCGTCTCACCGCCGCACATGGAAAGATCGAATCCCATGTCCTGAAGTTTACCGACGATATCGTTATAGCCTTCGATAACCGCTGCGATGCACTTACCATCGACACGGTGGGCATTTCTTCCGATCGTATTGGAAAGAGAGAGCTTCTCGATGGCGCCGACACAGGCAAGGTCATCGGTATTCATGACCAGAGAATCCTGAGCAATACCCTTGAACCACTTAAGATCACCGGTCTCGCGGTATGCGATATAGGCAACAGAAGACTTCGTGCCCGCGCCGTCTGCATGGATCGCCGTACAATACTCCGGATCTCCTGCAAGGTCCTCGATCAGTTTACAGAACGCACCCGGGAAAACACCCTTATCCTGATTAGCGACCGCCTTCTTTACATCATCCTTCGTGGGGGAAACACCGCGACTCAAGTATGATTCTGCCATGAATAGATCCTCTCTTTCTTTCGCGCAAAGCGCTGTGCTTATCTTCTCTCCTCAAAAATGAGGACAAAATTTAGTTAACATTTTCCGAGTTGAACCTATAAGCCGGGTTCTGTCTTAGATGATCATCTATCTAGACCGGAAATTTCGTTCCGGCTCAAGCCGCCTCCTCAAAGACCTGCGGGTCACAGTAATGTCTTTTCCACGGCGTTGCTCCGGGTGGGGTTTACAAGGCCGATACGTTACCGTACCGCCGGTGAGCTCTTACCTCGCCTTTTCATCCTTACCGCGGCCCGAAGACCGAGGCGGTTTTCTTTTCTGTTGCACTTTCCTTAAAGTTACCTTCACCGGGAACTGCCCGGCACCCTTGCCCTATGGAGCCCGGACTTTCCTCACGCACGGCCTTTCGGCACCTGTGCCCGCGATCATCCGGTCCAGCTCAGAAAACATGTATATTATATCCGAACTGTTTTTTTAGTTCTAGGGATTTTCTCACCATTTATGGCCGGGAAAGACCGTAATCGGCAATTTCGGCAATTTGCGCAAAAGTTGTTCTTTCAAACTCGGAAGCACTATGCGTTCTGTGACCTCATGACCCGCAACAATTACGGCGATCCCCGATTCTTCCAGTTCAAGCATGTGATGGTGCTTCATCTCGCCTGTGACGATGACATCTACTCTGGCAAGTTTTAGTAACGGAATGGATTCGTCTTCAAAAGCTCCGCCCTGCACGAACACACGGGATACTTCCTTATCTTTGTCCGTGTTGAGAAGAACGCCGCTTCCACCGAGTTTTTCCTTGACCGTATCCGCGAACTGAAAAAGCGTGATAGATTCCTGCCCGACACTTCCGCAAAGGCCGACCTCCACGCCGACCAGGTTGATCTGCATGACAAGGCCTAATACCGTCGCAAGAGCCTGATTGACGCCATTTACCGCCTTATCAAGATTCGTATGGGCGGAAAAGATATGGATATCGTTCTCAATGAGTCTTTTGATCATGGCACCCTTCGGGGACTGATAGTCGATACAATGGAGCGGCTCAAAGAAGAACGGATGGTGCGTGATGATGAGGTTTGCGCCCTCTTTTAGCGCCTGATCGATCGCCGAATTCGTGACATCCAGTGCCAGAAGAACGCCCTTTACCTTCGTGCTCGGATCGCCAAGCATGAGACCCACGTGATCCCATTCACAGGCAAGATCCTGTGGCGCGATCTTCTCCATCTGCGCGATGATATCCTGAATGAAATATTCTTTACTCATATAAGGTTCTCCCAGTTTTCCAGTATTTCTCTGCACACCGGATCCCCCAGCGCGCGCTTTTCCATGACTTTCTTCTGATGAATCATGTATTCCCCGTATTCTTCCGGACGCTCCTTCAGTATCACGGGACCGAAGTGTTTCTCCTCTTCCGAAAGAGCATATTTTTCTTTAGTATACACCGCGAAAAGAGAACTGTACCAATGCCCCTTTTCCTTCATGATCTTTTCATTTCGGATCGAAAAGCCCTGTTGGCTCAGGAACTCGCGGACTTCGTAATGCGAACGCTGCGGCTGCAAAACGAAGGAAGTTCCTTCCGGGATCCCTTCTTCTTTTTTAAGTGCGTCCTTTAAAATCTTACAGATCTCCAGTCCGCCCATCCCGGCGATCACCACCGTCATATCACTTGTTAAGTGGACATCTGTTAATCCGTCGGAAAAGAGCACTTCGCTTTTATCAGAAAAGCCGTCTTCGTCAAGGCGCTCTTTCGTCCTTCTAGCCGGTAATTCATGGATATCGGTTGCGATCACATACTCACAGATCTGATTTTTCAGGCAGTAGGAACTGAGTTTTCCATGATCCGAGCCGACATCGACTAAGGTCTTACAGGGCGCTATTAAGGAACAGACGGCCAGAAGGCGCGCCGAAAGCATCTCTTTTTCCATAATTCAGCGTTTCCCCGTCTTTTTCTTTAAGTACTGAAGATATTCCAGAGTTTTCCGGAGCATAGTCTCCGTGGCCGCACGGTCCGGGCCTTCCGGCATGACGTCAAGTCTTCTGGCAAGCTCTGCTTTCATACGCGTATACACGGAAAGACGGACACGGTAGAGGTAATCGATCGTATGACTGATCAGAGATTCCAGATCATCGCCGTATTTCACGCTCATAAGAGCCTCGGACAGCGTATCTCTTGCCGGTCTCTGGTTTAATATGAGATTGTCTCCGGCAAGCAGGAGACGGTTCGCATCCAGTCTTCCTTCCTTTAAGATCGGGAGGATCTCTTTGGCGATCGCCCGCATGGTACCCATGGTAAAGTCAGTTTCCAGAGGCTCATCGTTCGTTCTCTGGACAAAAGTCTTATAGGATTCACCGAGCATCGAAAGAAGACACAAAAGCACCAGTTCGTCGCGCGTGGCGGTCTCTCCGGGCTGTTTTTCAGGCATGATCTCCGTCTGCTTACTGATTTCCTGATTCGACTTACGGATGGCTTCTTCATGTGTCCTTGTAGAAAGTTTGCCGACTTCAGCGAGGACCGACTGCGTCGATACACCGAGGATCTGTCCGGCTTTATATGCAGCTCTCTCACGAAGGATCATGTTATCTTCCCAGGAAAGATATGTGGAGATCAGCTGCTGGAATACAACAGGGTCAAAGGAGCCTTTCTCGATGCTCTGGTTATAGGCGGAATCGACGAGATAATCGAGAACGGGCACAGCCTGTTCCACGACCTTGGCAAACTCATCCTTTCCGTATTCACGGATGAACTCGTCCGGATCTTTTCCATTCGGAACCTTCGCAACACGGACCTGCGTCGTCATACCGGTATGCTTCTTCTTCCGATCCATGAGCATCTTAAGGCCTCTTACAGCAGCATTCTGGCCGGCACGGTCAGAGTCATAGAACAGGATGACTTCCTCGCAGTATCTCTCGAGAAGGTCGAGCTGGCGCTCGGTAAGCGCTGTTCCCAGTGAAGCCACGGCATTCGTTACCCCCGCCTGATGCATGGAGATCACATCCATATACCCTTCGACGACGATGATTCTTTTCATCTTCGACTGTTTTGCGAAATTGAGTGCATAGAGATTCCTCTGCTTCGAATACACCGGTGTTTCCGGCGAGTTGACATATTTCGGCTGACCATCGCCGATGATCCTTCCGCCGAAAGCGATCAGCTCACCCATAGCATTAAAGATCGGGAACATCAGCCTTCCACGGAAAAGATCGAACGTCTTTCCGTTTTTACTGACGAATAGACCTGATTTCTGGATCTCATACTGACTGAAATTCTTACTTACGAGGTGATTATAAAGTCCGCTCCACTCATTCGGTGCATATCCGAGGCCGAATTTCGTCGCTGTCGCCGGTGAAATGGCGCGCTTCTGAAGATACTTTCGCGCCTCCTCGCCTTTTTCGGATTTGAAGCTCTTATAATAATAGCGAGCAGCCTCGAGAAGCACCTCCTTGAGGCGCTTACGAAGCTGCTCTTCTTTTCGGTAATTGGCATCGTCCGGCTCCGGGATCGTCACGCCCGCCTTCTCCGCCAGGAACTTCAGCGCCTCGATATATGAGAGGTGCTCGATCTCCATGATGAAGTTGACGACATTTCCGCCCTTATGGCAGCCGAAACAATAGTAGATCTGCTTATTTACAGATACGGAAAACGATGGTGTATCTTCCGAATGAAAAGGACAGAGCCCGAACTGATTCTGTCCGGAGCTCTTGGTAAACTGCACATACTGGCCCACGACCGAAACGATGTCGCTTCGGGAAATGATCTCTTCCACTACTTCATTTGGGATTCCGCCGCGGCCGTTGCTCATTTCTTACTTCCTTCAGATCATTCTTTGATTTCGCCGAGTCCGTTGTCTTCCTTTGCTGTATCTTCTGCAGGTGTTTCTTCTTTCTCTTCTTTTTCCTTCTTCTTCAGGACCATCTTACCGGACTTTTTCTTATCTTCCTCAGATGTCTCTTCGACCGGCTTAGCGTCTCTGGAGATAACCGATCCGATGGCGTTCTTCTTAAAAGTGACCAGTGTATTGGCGGCCGAAGTCATGATGGTGACCTCATCGCCCTTGATATTTGCGACTTTACCTACAAGACCGCCGATGGTAACAACTGTATCACCTACGCGCATCTTCTCGATCTTCGCATTGAGCTCTTTTTCCTTTTTCTTATTCGGACGCCAAGCGGCAAAATACCAGATAAGAACTAAGAATACGAACATACCGGTGATAATGATCGGATCCATGGCACCACCCGTTGGTGTAGCACCCTCCGCGGCATCCAAAACAAAATGAATCATGTTAACATTTCCTCCAATTTCTATTTCCTTGACTTACGTCATTTATTCACGATAGAACCAAAATTCTTATTCGCCGATCATCTTCTGCATATCGTACATGCCCGGTTCTTTTCCAAGCATGAATCTGGCTGCCGCCACTGCGCCTCTGGCAAACACGCTTCTGGTCTGGGCGCTGTGGGAGATCGTTAAGATCTCTTCGCCGCCGATGAACATGACCTTATGCTCGCCGACGATGTTGCCTCCACGGATGGAATGGATGCCCAGTTCCTTCTTTTCGCGCTTCTGGCGCTTGCTCTGTCTTTCATAGACATATTCGAGCTGATTATCGAGCGTGTCATTCATAGCATCGGCAATCATCAGCGCAGTGCCCGAAGGCGCGTCGAGCTTCTTATTGTGATGCTCCTCGACAAGTTCGATATCGAAATCCGGATAAAGCTGTGCTGCCGCCTTCTTTACGAGATTGATCAGCACGTTGATGCCGAGAGACATATTACCGGAATAGAATACGCCAACCTTTTCGGAAAGAGCCGTAAGGGCTTCCTTCTGATCATCCGAAAGACCTGTCGTACACATAACGATCGGCTTCTTCTTCGTTTCAGCAAGTTCCGTGATCTTAGCAAAAGCGCTGACATGAGAAAAATCGATGATCACATCAAACTCTTCACTGCAATCCATCGGATCCTTATAGATCGGGAACGAAGACTGCGGATTTTCTACAACATCGGAACCGGCTACGATCACCGCGTCGTCATAATCGGCGACCATATCTGTGATCACACGGCCCATGCGGCCCATACAGCCGCTCAAAAATATTCTTACCTGAGACATAATGTCCTCCTTATTACCTGTAATGCGATGTGAATGAAAGATGATCAGCCCTTCGGATGGAAGGAAAGATCGTATTTCTTAAGAGTTTCGGCAAGCTTCGCTTTACCTTCTTCACTCATATCGCAAAGCGGCATACGGCAGGAACCGATGTCCCATCCGAGGATATTCAGTGCTTCCTTTACAGGAATCGGATTGACGTCGGAGAAAAGCGCCTTTACGAGCGGGATGATATCCGCCTGCATCTTCGCGGCACCCTGTACATCACCATTAATGAATGCCATGACCATATCGTGCATCGTTTCCGGGATGACATGGGCAGCTACGGAAATAACGCCCTTACCGCCCATAGAAAGGAGCGGAACGACCAGTCCGTCCTCACCGGAGTAAAGCAGAAGGTCATCACCACAGAGGTTTACGGTCTCCGGGATCTGGTTCATGTTGCATTCCTTGACACCTACGATGTTCTCGATCTCAGAAAGTCTCTTATACGTCGCCGGAGCGATGTTCAGATTCGTTCTGGAAGGAACATTGTAAAGGATGATCGGAAGATGTGTCGCTTCGGCCGTAGCCTTAAAGTGACGGTAAATACCTTCCTGGGATGTCTTGTTGTAATAGGGTGTGACGGTTAAAAGAGCGTCGGCACCGATCGCTGTGGCTTCTCTTGTGAGCTTGATACCATGAGCGGTATCGTTACTGCCTGTACCGGCAATGACCGGAACACGTCCATCGACATATTCAACTACGGTACGGATCGTCGCAAGGTGCTCTTCGTCCGGCATAGTTGCCGCCTCACCAGTGGTGGCTGCAACCAGGATCGCATCAGTCTTATGTGCTAAATGGAAGTCGATCAAAGCCTTCAGTTTTTTGGTATCTACACCTCCTTCGTTAAAGGGTGTGATCAACGCTACCGCGGAACCGACAAAAACGGGCTTCTTCATAACTCATGCCTCCATTTCTTTTGAGATTTCAATGGTTTTCACGCACTCCCCGGCGCATGGAAAACCTCATAAAATGATACCACCTACTATACATCAACGTCAATTGCATTTATAATATGAAGCTATGAAAACAAGTGATTTTTACTATGATCTACCCGAAGAACTGATTGCCCAGCACCCGCTCTCCGACCGTTCAGGCTCACGCCTAATGACCCTTAACGGCGAAACAGGTGCGGTCTCGCACATGCATTTTTCCGACCTGCCGTCTCTTCTTAAGTCCGGAGACGTTCTGGTCATCAACAATACCAAGGTCATCCCTGCCCGTCTTCTGGGCGTTCGAAGCGACACAGGATCTGCTGTTGAGCTTCTTTTACTAAAGCGCATCGATGAGAATCACTGGGAGACGCTGGCCCGTCCCGGCAAGAAGATCCGTCCCGGCAAGCGTATGACCTTCCTTCCAGGAAGGCTCGAAGCCGAGTGTGAAGAAGTCAAGGAAGACGGAAACCGCATCATCCGCTTTGATTTTAACGGCATCTGGGAAGAGATCCTCGACGAAGCAGGCACCATGCCGCTTCCACCATATATTCACGAGCAGCTTCTGGACCAGAGCCGCTATCAGACAGTCTATGCCAAGGAAACAGGCTCAGCGGCCGCCCCTACTGCCGGTCTGCACTTTACGCCTGAGCTTCTCCAGAAGGTCCGTGACATGGGAGTTGAGATCTGTGAGATCACGCTTCATGTCGGTTTAGGCACCTTCCGGCCGGTTAAGGTCGAAGACATTTCCGACCATCATATGCACAGCGAATGGTATGAGCTCGACGAGAAGGCTTCTTCCATCCTTCGGAAAGCAAGATCCGAAGGCAGAAGAGTCATCGCGGTCGGCACCACATCCTGCCGGACCCTGGAAACAGTGGCTTCCAAAGACCCTCGCATGATGCCCTGCTCCGGCTGGACCGATATCTTCATCTATCCGGGTGTATCTTTCCGCTGTATCGATGGATTGATCACGAATTTCCATCTTCCGGAATCGACTCTGATTATGCTTGTCTCCGCTTTTGCCGGAAAAGAGCATGTCCTGAATGCATATAAGACAGCCGTTTCGGAGAAATACCGTTTCTTCAGTTTCGGCGATGCGATGTTCATTACCCCGGAAAAACCGAGAATCAAAGATCCCCTGGAGGAGATAAAATGAGTAAATATCCCGTATATTACGAGCATATCCATACATGTAAACAATCCGGTGCACGTCTTGGACGTGTACACACCCCGCACGGATCGTTCATGACTCCGCAGTTCATGCCGGTCGGTACCCAGGCCACCATCAAGGGCATGGCTCCGGAAGAAGTCGAGGAAATGGGGGCACGTATCATCCTTTCCAATACATACCATCTCTGGATGCGTCCGGGAAATGAGATCGTGAAAAAGGCCGGCGGTCTCCACAAGTTCATGAACTGGAAACACTCGATCCTTACAGACAGCGGCGGATTCCAGGTCTTTTCGCTCGCAAGGCCGAAAGACATAAAGGAGGAAGGCGTACATTTTAAGTCCCATATCGACGGTTCTGCTCACCTTCTTACCCCGGAGCTTTCCATGAAGATCCAGAACGACCTCGGATCAGATATCATCATGGCTTTTGACGAATGCTGTCCCTGGCCAAGTGAGCATAATTATGCAAAGAAATCCTTAGAGCGTACCACGAGATGGCTCGAGCGCTGCGTCAACGCACACGAAAATCCTGAAACACAGGCTCTTTTCGGCATTATCCAGGGATCCTGCTATGCAGACCTTCGTAAACAGAGCGCAAAGGAGATCACATCTTTTGATCTGCCGGGATATGCGATCGGCGGACTTTCCGTCGGTGAACCAGCCGAGCTGATGTATGAGATGCTCGAAGAAACAGTTCCGCTCATGCCGGAAGATAAACCGAGATACCTGATGGGCGTCGGAACTCCGGACTACCTGATCGAGGGCGCGATCCGCGGCATCGACATGTTCGACTGCGTCCTTCCGACCCGTATCGGAAGAAACGGAACCGTTCTTACCAAAGACGGCCGTCTCATCATCCGCGACAAAAAGAGTGCGGAAGACTTCCGTCCTATCGAGGATGACTGTGACTGCTATGCATGCAGAAACTACAGCCGCGCCTATATCCGTCACCTTCTGAAGGCCGGCGAGATGTTCGGTCTGCGGCTTTGCTCCTACCACAACATCCATTTCCTAATTCATCTTATGGAAGACGTAAGAAAGGCGATCGCCGAGGACCGCCTTTTGGATTTCAGAGATGAATTCTTTGCAAGATACTATCACAAGTGATCACTGATTGATCGATCTTACCACCATCGTAAAGTCAAGTGTCACCTGCTCGAGGTATTTTTCGTCGCTGCATGTGGCAACGATCGCGAAGTATCTTCCGTTCAGATTGATCACGCATGTGGTGCAGTCCATCTGCTTGCTGTCATCTTCGATCTTCGAGATCTTATAGTTACGGATACGCATCTCCGTCTCACTTTTGCGCACGATCGGATTGACTGAAGTATAACCTCCGAACTTATACGAACTGCCGAGCGCCTGTTCTGCTGATGTGCAGGCCTGCGTAATGGTTGGCTGATCATCCAGAAGGATCACGAAAAGACGACTGTCCGGATCATCGACATTATTCATCTTCAGTTCCAGGCAGGTAAGATCATTTCCGATCTTTCCCTGATCTACCGATGCTATATCCGACTTTCTATAGAGGAATTCAGGCATATTCTCTTCAGAATAAAGAACGTAGTCCGTCTCTTTTTCCGAATCTTCCTTAAAGCTTAGGAAGATCGATTTGACCTCCTGCCAGTCCGTCTCCGAATACGCACCATAGGAATCTCTTGGTATGACCGCGTACGTAATGAACACTCCATCTTTTTCTTTTCTCTCATAGGCCATGATCGTAAGATCGACACTCTGCCCGTCCCGTTCCGCAATACCATCAAACTCGATACCGGTGGAGCCGGAAGGAAAATCGAACACATAACACTCATCCGTCTGAAACTGGAATCCCGTAAGGCCGAGAACTTCTACAGTATACCCTGTGATGATATCATCACTTTGCGCCAGAAAATCATTGAGCGTGGAAACACGCATATCGTTGAAATCACGGATCAGATCCGCATAGAAAACACATTTGCCGTCATCACGAACGAGAGTATAGACTCCGCCCTTGTTCTCAAAGGCGTAGTTCGAAGCGGCTGTGATAGAAAACTTTCGGACGCTGTCGCTATAAGTTTTCAGACCATCCTCATCTGTGATCTTCGGATCCTCATACGATTGCTCTGTCGTTGTTGCCGACGTCTTTTTCGTCGTAGGCTTATTCGGTTTCCTGGTCGTTGTCGGTGTTCCCCACTCATAATTCTGCGTGATGTAAATACCGACCGGAATAGATACGCCGATCAGAACGATAAGCCCTGCAAGAATGTATGTAAGAGGACGCTTCCAAATACTCTTTTTCACTTTGGCAGGAGGCACAGATACGCCTTCTTCCTGAGATGCAGTAGCCGCTGCAACCGGTTCTCCGGCAAGAATAGACGGAGAAAGCACTTTCTGCGGAACATAATCCTGAGCCATGGCCACTGTTTTCCCCTGGACCATATTGCCCTGCGGGATCTGAGAAGAAGCAGTCGGCAGTTCATTTCCCGAAACCGGCATACTGGTCGGGATCTGAGCATATGAGGAAGCAGGTCCTATTGCTTTCTTACCTGTAAGCGCTTCCGAAAAAGAAGCCATATCCGGAAAACGTCCGGATGCACTGACCGCCATGGCTTTCATGAGCGCGTCATTGGCATATTGGGGCATCTCTACACCGAGGCTGATCGGAGATGCCAGAGTATCTTCATGTACACGCTCGATCGCATCCGGCGGCATGACCCCGGTAATGATCAGGTACATCGTAGCGGCAAGCGCATACTCATCCGACCACGGCCCCTGATTTCCATGTTTTCTATACTGTTCTTCCGGTGCAAATCCGTGCTTTAAGATAATGGATTTGCTCTTCTCCGTATCAACCGCCAGACGGGCCGCTCCGAAATCCAGAAGACGCGTCGTTCCGTTTTTCATCACGACGATATTGTCCGGACTGATATCTCTATGGAGAAGATTATGCGCATGCACATGCGCAAGAGAATCGATGATCGGAAGGATCAGACGGAGAGCTTCTTCATAAGAGAGCTTCCCTCCCCTTTGCTGCGTATACTTCATCAGATCCACACCCTCGATATATTCCATAACGAAGTATGCGGTGCTATTTTCACGGAAATAGTCCTGAACCGTCACGATATTCGGCACATCACGGAGTTTGGCAAGAAGTCGTGCCTCTTCGAGGAACTTCGAAGCACCGGTATCAAATTTCGGCTGTTCTTCCGGAGAACTAACTGTCATCGTATATCGGTCTGCATCACGAAGTGCAATACCGGATGGCAGGAACTCTTTGATAGCAACGGCGATCTCGAGCGTCATATCAAAAGCCAGATACGTTACACCAAATCCGCCGACACCGAGAACGCGTCCCGTAAGATAGCGTCCATTCAGGATCGTACCGATCGGAAGCGCAATAAAAGGATGCTTTGCGGTCGCAAGATCATATCCGCAATGCGGACACGGTCCCACTCCATCATGTTCATTGAAACAACCAAAACAAAGTTTACTTGTATCCATCCGTCAAACCGCCAATCTGAAATACGTGATCAAGGTCAAATTGTCACCCTTTAAGTGACTTCTCTGGGTCGCGCGAAGGAGCATCTTCTGTGCCCAGTCTTTTGCTGTATAGGATTTATGCAGATCGATCAGCATCTCGGTCTCATACACATATTCCCACAAACCATCCGAGCAGACAAGGATACCGTCTCCTAAAGCCAGATCGAAAGACTCCTCATGCGGCTCGACCTTTTCTTTCTGCCCGATACACACAGACATTCCGGTACGGTCATCGATCTCGCGGATCGCCTCATAGTCGATCTCTCCTCTTTCAAAAGAGCGGTAAGTCGGGGTATCATCCACTGAATGATGCGCGAGCTCCCCGCCTGAAAAATGGTAGATATGGGAATCGCCAACGTTCGCCCAGCTGCACTTGCCGTCTTTGATCTTCACGGCGCAGATCGTCGCTCCGGCACGACGCAGATCGACGTTATCGAACTGCATCTCCCGGAATCTCTGATTTGCCGTCTGACACGCTTCGGAAGGAGCTTTTCCCTCAAGAAAAGCTCCCATCGCCGCATCAGATATGATCTTCGCAGCCTGATCTCCGCTCGGGAGACCATTCAAGCCGTCGCAAAGGACCATGAGGAATGAACCTTCATGTTCCACGACCTGTGAGAAGTCACAGTTCGGCTCGTGGCCGCCAACATTGGTGTACGAATAATGATCCATCTTACTCTCTGTCTACCTTAAACTCATTTGCTTTATCTGCAAGAGCGAAAGTGGAACCGGGCAGGAGCTGCTCCGGAACGCCCTTTGTCAGTTTTCTGCCGTCACTTAAGTACGTGCCGTATGTCGAACCATTGTCCGTCAGAACGAATGCCTTGGTTCTGGCGTCGAAATAGATCGAGCAGTGGTTGGAGCTGATACCCGGCGTTTCTTCCGGGAATACGATCGTACAGGAGTGAGTATCACGGCCGATCGTCATCGTCTGACCGGTGATCTCATACTTCTGTCCGGCGAAAAGGCCCTTCTCGCAGTACAGATAGGACTTCTTTCCATCGTCCTGCTCACCGACCATAACGACCTTCTTGTTGCCGACGATAAAGAGGATCAGAAGAACAACTGCGCAGACGCCGCCGGCGATGACGAAGATAAAGAACTTATTTCTCGCCTCAGTGATCTCATCCTCGATATCGGAGATCTCGGACTTCTGTTTCTTTTCAAACTTCTTCTTTTCAGAAGAGATCTCATCCTCGATATCATCGAGGTAATCTTCACTCTTCACATATTTGATCTTATTTGCATCAAGTCTCTGCTTGATCTCATTTGCCGTGATCGCGAAGTGAACATTCTCCGAATCCGGGTTTGTCAGTGTGTTCATACCGACAAGGAATCCGTTCTGATCGAGAAGCGGTCCGCCGGAGTTACCGTGGGAAATAAATGCATCATGCTGCAGGGACTTATAGGAGAAGCCGTAAGCAGACGGAACGAAATCAACCTTGGAAATAACACCGCTGGTAACCGTCTGTGACGACTTACCTACGGATTTTGTGCTATCCACTTCCATAGCCTTATCCGGATAACCGATCGCCGTGACCTTTTCACCCGTCTCCACTTCCGATGTATCACGAATGATGACCGGCTTTCTCTCATTTGTCGGTTGCGGGATCTTAATGATCGCCATATCCAGCTCAGCATCAAACTGATAGAATATTACTTCCGCCTCGATACCTTCGATGAAACTGTCTCCAAATACGATATAAAGAGGAAGTCCCTTTTCCATATGCCGCTGTACTACGTGACCATTGGTGACGAAATACTGCACCTTTTCATCGAGTTCACCGACTGCATAGCTGGTTCCGCAGACAGCAGTCCCATCCGGGTTCAGAACATATACGAATGCAACGGAATCCTGGTTCTCCTGAGGAGTAAAACTTGTCTTAAAATCGTCCGGTTCAAATGTCTTGCCCTGTGCCTCATCAAGATCCGCCTTGGCGTCTTTCCACGGACCATATGACAGGAATGCCATAACACCCGAGCCCGCGATGGCCAGGATCAAGAGGAACATTACGATTCTTCTAACCCATTTCATTCTATTAACCTCCTATTTTCCGCACGGCAAACACAATAGCCGTGTAGTTATCCTGATACTTTTTGTTCTTTGCCATGATGGCCTTCTCCAAAAGCTCTGCGCATTCGGACGGGCTGTGCATCATAGCTTCCTTGATCTCTTCAAAAGAAAGGGTATCGCTTACTCCATCAGAACAAAGAAGATATACGTCATTCTCCTTCACCTGCCACGGAACGATGGAATAATCCGGTTCTGTGTGCTTGGCACCCATGAATTCCGTAAGCGCCGGTGCATCCTTATGTGTCAGCGCCTGATCCACAGAAACAGCACCTTCGACCGCTCGCATCAGAAGGGTATTTCCATACTCCTGACGGATGTTCATGGCATAGATACGGTTATTCCTAAGCAAAAGAAGATCGCTGTCACCGACGGAAGCGAACCACATCTTATCGCCTTTTAAGTACGTGATGATGACCGTTGTGCCGCCTCTTCCCTGATAGTTCTGGAAGATCTCATTGGAAAGCGCGTCGAGGATCCACCCGTCCTTAAGTTTTTCAAAGGAATAAGGAAATTCCGAGATGATATCATGCACGAGTTTATTGGAGATCGCTGCCCCTGCATCCATACCGCCCATACCATCGGCAAGTACGGCTAAAAAGCCTTTATCCTTCCATTTGGAACTCGGAGAAAAAGCAAAAGCATCCTGCTGTTCCTCTCTTTCACCTGTTCCCTGAAGATTCCCGATCTCGATGGCAAAAGTACCGTTATCCATCGGTACAGACGGAGTAACCGATGAATTTACAGCACCAGCTGCAGATCCCCTCCTGCTGCGGAAGATCAGAACGATAAGAAGGATAAGGAGAAGTACGGCAAAACATGCGGCAAACACCCATTTCATGCTGTCGAAATACTTCGTCGCGATATCCGAGATTGCGTTAAGTGATATTACCATGCGAACTTCTCACTGCAGACCGGCATGAAGAGCATTCTTGTCTGGCCGATACCGATGACATCGTACATTTTCAGTTCCGTTTCTTCATTGATGAAAGTTCCGTTTACGGAAACTCTCTTCTCAGGATCACCCTGGGATACCGTGTAACGGTAATTCTCCTTCACATAGGAAAGCACCGCATGCGGGCTTCGAGATACCGTATTGTCACGGAAAAGAGCGATCTCATAGTTCTTCTGGCGTCCGATGATCGCTCTATTCTCCTGGAATACGAAGCTGGCACCCGTCATAGGTCCATCGATACAAACAAGGAAAGCGCGCGCATGGATACGCGGAAGATAATCCATATCGGATTCGGTAAGAGCTACGGTCGCATTCGGATCTTTCGGCGTTTCTTCCACTACCGGAACAGGTACTACAGGAACTGCCGGTAATTCAAAAACCGGGGTTGCAGGTACTTCTGGAACTGCAGGCGTTTCGGAAACAGGAGTTTGCGGAACTTCAGGGATCTCAGGAACTACCGGAGCCTCAGCAACTGGTACTGCAGGAATCTCCGGAGTAGGAACAGGTGCAGCGGGGGCTACCGGCATGGCACCAGGCATCGATCCGGGCATCGGTCCACCCGGGAAACCAAATGCAGCAAAAGCAGCAGCTTCCGGACTTGCAGGCTGATTAGGGGAAGCAGGGATCGTGTCACCGGCAGGGATCGGGAATGTCGCACCTACGTCATTCGGGATCGGTGTCGGGTTTTCCTTCACGCCGAGACCTGTCACTGCATACGGTCTGTCCGCAGAAGACTGATAAAAATGTTCTTCCTGCGGAAGCGGCTGCGGATTCTCCGTGACGCCAAGACCGGTCACGGGAAGATCGATGGAGATCTCTTCGGTAAGTATTCTTTCCGGAGTCTCGGAAATGCCGTTAAACGGGATCTGTGCAGATATATCTTCAGAATAGGAAGGAGCCATCGGAGCGGAGATCTCCGATACGGAAGGCATCGGGACAGGTTCCGGGATCACAGGAACCGGAGCTTCAGGAGCTACAGGAACTTCAGGAGCTGGAGCTGCTGAAGCTGCTGGAATCGGAACAGCCGGTGCCGGGACCGGATTCGGGATCGCTGAAACCGGCGGGAAATCCAGCGGTTCTTCAGAAATGGCCACCGTCTTACTGACACGGGGAGCTTCTTCAACATAGTTATCGATCGCCACTGTTTTTCCAACAGAAGGCTCTACTTCAACACCCTCCACGGCAACTGTCTTACCGCAGGAAGGCGTAGGGATCGCCATATTCGGGGCTACTGGAGGAGTTACGGATCTTGGTTTGGAAGATACCTGACTGCAATACGGGCAGGTCTGATAGCGGTTTTCATCGAAGAAATGACCACGTTCACACTGTATCATTTACATACACCTCGTTTTAAGATTATCTTATATTTTAACGTATTTATATGTAAAAGTACAATAAACAAATCAAAGGAGCGTAGGATTTACAGTTCTTCCTGCCTTCTTATCACCTTCAGAACAGCCTTCCATGTAAGGTACATGGAGATAAATCCGATAAAGCCGTACGAGAACAAAAGATAAAGGATCATCGTGATGGCATAACCGATCTGTCCGAAGGAAAACATCAGCATAAACGGAATCGCCACAAAGAGGATCAGCTGCAGGAAGAAGACTAAGATCGCAATCGGGAAATTCTTCACGGTCATGATCGCCGCATTTCTGTATACTTCCTTAAAGGAAAGTTCAACACAGGCGATCAGTGGGTATACAAACAGCTGCATACAGCACCAGAAAGCGAGGATACAGGAGAAGAACGACTTCGCCGCCATGGAGATCATGCCTTCCATACCATTGGCATAGTAACCGATGTTAAAAAGAAGGACACATGTGACAACGATAGAAAGGAACATCGCTCCAAGAGACTTCTTCCAGTTATCTTTCAGACCCGTTTTGATGTCTGTCTTAAAGTTGTCATCCCCGGTCAGGACATTTCTGAAGAAATAACTGACGGCCGAATAAAAAGGTCCGTTTACAATAAGGAGCATGCCGCTCATAGCCATGGAAAAGAGCATGCAGAGCGTAAAATAGATATTGTTGATGACATCTTCCGTTGCCGCTGCCGCATCGAGCATTTCATTTTCAATCACAAATTCTTTCAGAGAATCAGGAAGAAAATACGGAAAGATCATCGGGAAAAGAAGCATGACAACACAAAGAGCAATCACAAAAGAAACGATATTGGAAAGCAGAAGCACTGCATTTCCGGCAATGACCTTTCCCCAGTTTTTGCCGTAGGAAGACCAGAAACCTTTCTTAATACCGACTTTTTCCCAATCATCTAAATTGAACTGATGTGCACTCATTTCCAAAGGTTCTCCATTTTCTCTTTATTTCCGCATACCTCTTCCAATGCGCGGTTGGCATATGCGAGATACTTTTCTTTCTTTTTACCTTTCACCTTATAACCTAAAGGCGCCACGAGACCGAAGTTGGCATTCATCGGCACAAAGTTCTTCACGCCCGGATCAGATACATAGGCCGCCATCGCACCGATCATGGAGGAAGAAGAAAACTCGACCGGGCTTTCTTTACCAAGTGCGCTTAAGGCTGCATAGTATCCGGCAAGATATCCCGATGCCGTGGATTCGATATACCCTTCCACACCGGTGATCTGGCCGGCAAAGAATACATTCTTATCATCTCTCATCTGATAGGTCGGTGTCAAAAGTTTCGGAGACTCAATGTAGGTATTTCTATGCATGACACCGTATCTTGTGAATTCCGCATTCTCAAGTCCCGGGATCATACCGAAAACTCTCTTCTGTTCAGGAAATTTCAGTCTCGTCTGAAAACCGACGATGTTATAGATAGATGCCATACGGTCATCCTGACGGAGTTGAACGCACGCATATGGCTCTTTTCCCGTTCTCGGATCGATAAGACCTACCGGTTTTAACGGACCGAAACGCATCGTGTCATATCCGCGCTTGGCCATGGTCTCGATCGGCATACAGCCCTCAAAGACTGTTTCCTTATCGAAGCCTTTCACATCCGCAAGTTCCGCGGACACAAGAGCTTCATAGAAACGACGGTATTCCTCTTCATTCATCGGGCAGTTGAGATAATCGTCTCCGCCTTTTCCGTATCTGGACATCGCAAAACAGATATTTCTGTCGATACTGGATTCCATGACGATCGGAGCGGCCGCATCAAAGAAATGAAGATCAGAGTTACCCGTCTTTTTCATGATACTGTCATAAAGATCCCCGTCTGTCAGAGGACCTGTAGCAATGATCACGATGCCGTCATGCGGAATCTCATGGATCTCTTCGTCAATGACCTCGATATTCGGATCTTCTTTGATCGTATTTGTGATATAGGATGAAAACTCATCGCGGTCCACAGCCAGCGCTCCGCCCGCAGGGACGGCACTTCTGTCGGCAGATTTCATGATGAGGGATCCTAAGATGCGCAGTTCTTCCTTAAGAAGGCCCACGCCGTTTTCCAGCTGATTGGAACGAAGAGAATTACTGCAGACAAGCTCGGCAAATCCATCACTGTGATGTGCCGGGCTCTTTCTTGTCTTCTTCATCTCATAAAGGCGAACAGAAACGCCGAGCCGGGAAGCCTGATATGCCGCTTCCGATCCGGCCAGTCCTGCTCCGATGATCGTTATCGTCGGACGATCCATAGATTATTCCTCTTTGGCCTTAGTGGATTTTCTGCGTGTGGTCTTCTTCTCTTTTACCGCACCTTCTTCGCCTTCTTCGGCCTTACTTGACTTCTTCGCCGTATTCTTCGGGCACTCAGGATTTGCACACTTCGGATACGCGCGGCCTCTGAAACGCTTCCAGACCATATAGCTACCGCAGGTATCGCACTTCTGGCCTTCTACCGGCAGATACCAGCTGATAAAGCCGCACTCCGGATCACTGCCCTTCTTATCACAGGTATAGAACACACGGCCCTTATACTTGTTCGAGCGGTGGGAAACCAGACCGGAACCACATACCGGGCAGGAACCCTTAACGGTATTTTCCACATTTCTCGTGAACTTACATTCCGGGAAATGAGAGCATGCGACAAACTGACCGAAACGGCCTTCCTTGATGACGAGATCGCCACCGCATTCAGGGCATTTCTCACCCGTCTGCTTTTCTTCCATCTTAACTTTCGAAACAGCAGAACCGGCCTTCAGGATCAATTCATGGAACGGCGGATAGAATTCGCTTAATACCTTGACCCAGTCTTTCTTACCGACTTCGATCTCATCGAGCTTGGATTCCATGTCTGCGGTAAAGGAGACATCAACGATCTCAGTAAAGTTGTCGGAAAGAAGGAGCGTGACGACCTTGCCGAGCTCGGTAGGATAGATGATCTTGCCCTTCTTCTCGATATAGTTTCTCTCGAGGATCGTAGAGATCGTCGGCGCATATGTAGACGGACGGCCGATCCCCTTTTCTTCGAGCGTTCTGATCAATGTGGCTTCTGTAAATCTCGCCGGCGGCAAGGTGAACTTCTGCTCGGACTTAATGTCGAGAAGCTTTAATGCCTGACCATCGACAAGTTCCGGAAGTTTTGCCTTTACATTCTTATCGTCATCTGCAGTATCCTCTGCGATATCCGCATAAGCGGCAAGGAAGCCCTGGAACTTGATGGTCTCGCCCTGTGCACGGAAGATGCTATTTTTGCAGATCACATCCAGAGATACCGTATCTACCTCGGCGGAAGCCATCTGCGAGGAGAGGAAACGGTCCCAGATCAGCTTATAGAGCTTATACTGATCTGCACTTAAGGAAGAACGGATCGATTCCGGATCGAGTTCAAAGTGAGCCGGGCGGATCGCTTCGTGTGCATCCTGCGCGGAATTCTTATTCGAATACTTTCTCGGAGACTTCGGAAGGAACTTCTCGCCGTACTTCTCACTGATGAGTTTTCGTGCGGCAACCATCGCCTCATCCGAAACACGGACGGAGTCGGTACGGATATAGGATACAAGAGCGACCTGACCCTGTCCGCTGATCTCAACACCTTCGTAAAGCTGCTGGGCAACACTCATGGTCTTTCTCGAGGTAAAACTGATCCTTCTTGAGGCTTCCTGCTGAAGTGTACTTGTCGTAAACGGAGCAAACGGCTGACGGAGCTTTCTGCCCTTCTTGATGGAATCGACAGAATAGTCAGAACCTGCGATCGAAGCAAGAAGTGCATCTGTTTCTTCTTTACTTGAAACCTTTACCTTCTCGATCTTGCCGTTCTTCTTCTCGCCATGGTATCTGGCCTTGAAGGGGAAGTTCTGCTCAGCCGGAGTCAGTTCCGCATTGATATTCCAGTACTCTTCCGGAATGAAAGCCTCGATCTCCTTTTCACGGTCAACTACAAGTTTTGTTGCGACAGACTGTACACGGCCTGCAGAAAGGCCCTTTCTGACCTTGCTCCAAAGAAGCGGGCTCAGTTCGTAACCTACGAGACGGTCCAGCACACGTCTTGCCTGCTGGGCGTTCACGAGATCGATATCGATCTTTCTGGGGGACATGATCGCTGTCTTGATCGCTTTCTCCGTGATCTCGTTAAACGAGATACGGCAGTCCTCATTCAGATCTATATTCAGCACCTTGGCGATATGCCAGGCGATCGCTTCACCTTCGCGGTCAGGGTCCGTTGCGATATATACGCGATCGGCAGATCCTGCCAGCTCCTTAAGTTCGCGAATGACTTTTTCTTTACCGCGCATATTTATGTATGTAGGCCGGAAATCATGACGCACATCCACGCCCATCGTAGAAGAGGGCAGGTCACGGATGTGACCGACAGATGCTGCGATCTTATATTCCTTGCCTAAGTAGCGTCCGATGGTCTTTGCCTTCGCCGGTGACTCCACTATCACTAAATTTTTGCTCATGATCGGTTTTGCTCCCAATGTTTTTTTCTGACAGTATCTATATATAATTCATTAAACGCGAATTGTCAAAACATATTTGCGGCGATCCAGGTGAATATATCCTTCCACTTCCATTTTCCCTAGTTCGGATACGACCATGCGGTAAGGAAGGCCTGTCTCTTTGACGATCTCATCAGATGTCGCCTCGGAAACTGACAGGATCTCGATCAGTATCCTTCGTACTTCCTCCGCCGTGAGCGATTCGGGGCAGTCCTTTATCTTTTTTTCCAGGTTCTTCCTGTCATAGACCTCCTTGATTTCTTCGATCTCCCGGAAGAATACGACATGTGCAAGAAATGCCAGTATATCTTCCGGCTCTGTCGCGGCAGAGGCTCCGTCCTTCAATAGCATAAGATTGCCTTCTGCGGTCTCTGAATAGATAATGCTCGGCACCACGAATACTTCTTTCCCCTGCACTCCGGCAAAGCTTGCCGTATGAAGAGTTCCGCTCTGCTTTCCGGCTTCCGGGATGAGGACACAGTCTGAAATAGCGGAAAGGATCCGGTTTCGGGCCGGAAAATACTGCCGGATCGGCTCCTGGCCAGGCAAAAGCTCGGAAAGAAGAAGGCCGTCTTTTCCAATTTGTTCGAATAGTTCCCGATTCTCTTTGGGATAGATCTTATCTAATCCGCAGGGCATTACGGCGATGGTCTTTCCGCCGTTTTCAAGGCATGACTCATGGGCGATCGTATCGACACCTCGTGCAAGGCCGCTAACGATCACCAGGTCATGCCGGCTGAGTTTTCCCGAAAAGTCCCGGGTCACCCTTTTCCCGTAGGAGGAAGGACGTCTCGTTCCGACGATACAAACGCGGGAGCGATCCTTCGAAAGCAGTGAGAGATCTCCTTTGTAATAGAGGATCAGCGGCATATTCGGGAGGGGCTGCATATACGACGGATAGTCATCATCGAAACGATCGATGGAATGGATGCCGTGGGAGCTTACATATTCCACATATTCGTCAAAGCGAAGAAAAACGGGGCTTTCCCGGAATTTCTTCCAGGTATTGAACTGGTCCGCGGTAAGGCTGTCTTCATTTAAAAATTCCTCTTTCCCCTCCCATAGTTCTCTTAGCGAAGAAAGTCCCTTCAACGAAGCGATCTTCATGATCTGCTTTCCTGTCATAATGTGATGTGCGATCAGAAGCGAACAGAAAAGATCCGACGCGAGTTTTTGATCCATATACCGTCACCCCCTTTTATCTCCCCATGCGGGGAGACGGAAAGAAACGGCTTCCACGATATGTTCATTTCTTACATCCCGGCTTTCATCAAGGTCAGCGATGGTCCTCGAAAGCCGCACCATCCGCTGAAGCCCGCGGACTGAAAGCTTCAGCTGGTGCGCGACCATCGCCGCATATTCCATTTCTTTTTGCGGAAGGCGGAAGATCTCTCCCAAGTTACATTCTCTGCACTCCCCGTTCCTGCAGGGCGGGATCCCCATTTCCCTGCATCTTTCATACTGCATCTGCCAGATCTCCTGTATTCGAACTCTTAAGGATCTGCTTTCCGGAACAAAATCTCCTTTCATAGTCTCCAGAAGCGAATCCTCCGAGATATGATTCAATGCGCAGAAAATATCCATACGGTCTAAAAGAGCACCGCTGACCTTTCCCTGATATGAGGAGATCATCGAAGGCGTACATGTACACTCGGACGGGTTTTCGAGGCTTTTGCCGCAGCGGCAGGGATTCATCGCCCCCACCAGAAGAAAGCGTGCCGGGAATATGTTCGTGCAGTTATTTCTTGACACTTTCATCTCTCCGGTCTCGATCGGCACACGCAGAAGGTCGAGCACATGCGCCGGGAACTCGGGAAGTTCATCTAAAAAGAGTATGCCGTGAAGGGCCCGTGAAATCTCTCCGGGCACGGCAGATCGGCCGCCGCCGACCATCGCGGACGGCGTACAGGTATGGTGGACATAACGGAAAGGTCTTTCCATGGAAGCAATATTCTCCTTCGAGAGAACGGAAAGCGCGCTCTCCACACGAAGGAGAGCGATCTTCTCCTCTTTTTGAAGTGGTGGCAGGATACCCTGAAGGATGCGTGCAGAAAGAGATTTGCCGGTACCGGGAGAACCGAACAGGAGCATATTGTGAAAACCCGCGGCGGAAAGAAGGATCGCACGTGCGGCAGAAGGCTGGCCGCGAAGCGAGGAAATATCCGCAGCCGGATCAGGAAGATCCGAAGAAAATGGAAAATCATCGAAAGAAGGTATGCCGCATCTTTCTTCGCCGGATACGATGGAGATCGCACCAAACAGCGTATCGACGCCTTCCACAGATACACCGAGAAGCGACGCTTCCTCCTGATCCTTTCTCGGCACGATGCAGACGGAACAGTCGTCTTTCGGAAGACATAAAAGACGCGAAACGCTTCCGGGGACGGCTTTCACATTCCCCGTCAGAGAAAGCTCGCCGTAGATCGTGACAGTTTCATATGCCGAGTGGACCTGATCTGAAGCCAGAAGGATCGCCATGGCAATGGCCAGATCAAAGGAGGATCCGGATTTGTGAAGGTAGGCCGGAGAGATATTGACCAGAAGCCGCTGGTTTGGAAAAGTAAAACCGCAGGACTTTATACTGGCACGGACACGCTCTTTCGCTTCCCGGATCGAGGAATCGCCGAGCCCCACCACTTCAAAGCTCGGAAGTCCTGGAAAGATGGACGCCTCGACCTCTGCCTCCATCCCTTCCAGGCCTGAAAGATAAAGGGTTTTCACTTTCGCATTGTGAGGTGATCCTGCCATCGTTTTCTACCTTCTTCCATCGGATTTAGGCCATTCTACTCTTTCCCTTTCTGCATATCTCAGGTTTTTTTCGACAAAAGACGACAAAGCGACGAAATGTGCTATAATAATGCGTTGAAAATATTAAATACAGGATCTTTTCAAGAAGAAAAAAAGAGGATCCTTACGAAAAAGAAATGAGGTCATTTCATGAAACTGGGTATCGTTGGTCTGCCAAACGTCGGCAAGAGCACACTGTTTAACGCAATCACCAAAGCAGGCGCAGAATCCGCAAACTATCCGTTCTGCACCATTGAGCCGAACGTCGGCGTCGTTTCTGTCCCGGACAGCCGTCTGGACGAACTTGCCAAGATGTATGACCCGGAGAAATATACACCGGCCGTCATCGAATTCGTCGATATCGCCGGTCTTGTACGCGGTGCAAGCAAGGGCGAAGGTCTGGGAAACAAGTTTCTCGCCAATATCCGTGAAGTTGACGCGATCGTACACGTCGTCCGCTGCTTTGATGACTCCAATGTCGTACATGTAGACGGAGGCGCTAACCCGAAGCGTGATATCGAAACGATCGAACTCGAACTCATCCTTTCCGATATGGAATACATGGACCGTCGTCTGGATAAAGTCAGAAAGATGATGAAAGGCGGCGACAAGAAGTTCCAGGCTGAACTTGACTGCTATGAGAAGATCGCAAAGACTCTCGAGGAAGAAAAGCCGGCCCGTTCCCTCACCTTCGACGAGGAAGAAATGGAGTTCGTTAAGGATCTCGCACTGCTTTCCCTGAAGCCGGTACTTTATGTAGCAAATATCGCCGAGAGCGACATCTCCAACCCGGACATCGATTATGTAAAAACAGTACAGGAGATAGCCGCACGATCCGGTGAGGAATGCGTCGTTATCTCTGCAAAGATCGAAGAAGAGATCGCCATGCTCGATCCGGAAGAAAAGGCTATGTTCCTTGAGGAACTCGGTCTTTCCCAGTCCGGTCTCGACAAGATGATCCAGGCCAGCTACAAGCTCTTAGGTCTCATCTCCTATCTGACCGCAGGTCCGCAGGAAGTAAGAGCATGGACGATTAAGAACGGCACAAAGGCACCTCAGGCCGCAGGTAAGATCCACTCCGACTTCGAGCGTGGTTTCATCCGTGCGGAAGTTGTTGCTTTTGATGACCTGATGGCCTGTGGCACCTATACCGCTGCCAAGGAAAAAGGACTTGTCAGATCCGAAGGTAAGGAATACGTCATGAAGGACGGCGACGTCGTTCTCTTCCGTTTCAACGTCTGATACTTTTAAATTGATGAATGCAAGGGGCTGTCTCACAAGGCAGCCTCTTTTCTTTTGTCCTTCTTTGGATAAGGCCGTTTTATCCAACTCCGGATTCTTCTTCGGATACAAAAACAGTATCGTAAGAATGACTTGAATTCTTTACGACCGGTTACCTCCTGCATTATAAGTCCACCCATGTTCGCCATGGTAGATCATCAGTTTTGTCATGCCGCCATCAATACAGATGTTTTCACCGGTAATGAATCCCGCTTTATCCGAGCAAAGGAACAGGACCATTTCAGCAATGCGGAAATGCCACCTTTAGCTGCCGTATAGCTCTCCGTCTGAGGCTGACTCATCCTATCTCTCGAAGACGCTATATTGATGACGCAAGAGCTTTTCCGATGCCTTGAGCGCCGCCGGTGACAACAGCTACTTTATTCTGAAAATCCATAGTGTCCTCCTTCTTGTACCAAGATCAATAGACGTCGTTCTGGATCATCTTCTTTTCTTCCCATTCGAGATCTTCTTTGGGTTCTGCGCCCTGCATATCCAGGACCTGACGGAACTGGGTCTCATAAAGGTCTCTGTAGATGCCGTTCTTTTCCAAAAGCTCCTGATGCGTACCGAGCTCAGCCACGTGACCTTCCGCGATGACGACGATCTTCTCAGCTTTCATGATGGTCGAAAGCCTGTGCGCGATGACGATCGATGTACGATTCTGCATCAGGACTTCAAGCGCCTCGGAAATCGCATTTTCGGAGATCGAATCCAATGCGCTGGTAGCCTCGTCAAGGATCAGGATCTTCGGATCTTTTAGAATGACTCTGGCAATGCTCAGGCGCTGCTTCTCACCACCGGAAAGCTTAAGGCCGCGGTTTCCGACCATTGTGTCATATCCTTCCGGCTGTTTTTTTATGAATTCATCGATGCTCGCGATCTTGCAGGCCTTTTCGATCTCCTCATCTGTCGCATCTTCCTTCGCATACAGGAGGTTTTCCTTGATAGTACCGTTAAACAGGTAGGTATCCTGCGTAACGACACCGATCTGCTGACGAAGGTATGTAAGATCGATGTTCCGGACATCCTCGCCCGCGATCGTTACGCTTCCATCTTCGACATCGTAAAGACGCGGAATAAAGTTGACGACCGTGGATTTACCGGAACCCGAAGGACCGACGATCGCGTACATTTTTCCGCCCGGAACGGTAAAAGTGACATCCTTGAGAAGTTCTTTTTCCGGAGTATAGGAAAACTTCACGTGATCAAAGACGATATCCTTGTTGGTGACATCCGGCTTGACACCATTTTCAGGAGATTTCAACGGATTCTCTCTGTCGAAGTAATCGAAGATACGCGTGAAAAGCGCCAGCGAACGGGTAAAGTCGACGCCGAGGTTCATAAGGGATTCGACCGGACGGTAGAGGCGGTTGATGAGCGCGACAGTTGCCGTGACGACACCGACCGTCAGGTTCGGATCGTATTTTTTGATGATGCAGATGCCACCTGCAAAGTAGATAAGGAGCGGACCTACCTGGGTAAACATACCCATCATGACACGGAACCATTTGCCGCTTCTCTGCTCTTTCAGGGAAAGGCGCGTCACCTGCTCGTTGACTTCCACGAAGTTCTCATACTCTTTATCTTCTCTCGTAAAGAGCTTTACGAGCATGGAACCGGAAACGGATAGGGTCTCGTTGATGACCTGATTGAGTTCATCGTTCTTTTCCTGTGTTTTCGTAAGGAGTTTATATCTGTTACGCCCGACATTTCGGGTCGGAAGGATAAGAAGCGGAATAATCAGGATTCCGACCAGCGCAAGAGGAACACTCATCATAAAAAGTGCGACGAGCGTAGTAACAACGGTGGCCAGGTTATTGATGCAACTGGAAAGTGTATTGGAAATAACGGAGCTGACGCCTGAAATATCGGTGTTCATTCTTGTGATGATGTCGCCCTGCTTTTCTGTCGTAAAGAAGCTGTGCGGCATCCACTGCAGATGGCGGTACATCTCGTTTTTCATGTCGAAGATAATGCGCTGGGAGATCCATGCATTGATGTAACTTTCAACGACGGAAATCACCTGGGATGCAGTAAGGGCAACGAACGCAGCGATCAAAAGCTTGATCAGAAGACCGAGGTCATCCCCGAGGAGCGCTTTATCAACGATCCTTCCCGTGATGATCGACGGCAGAAGTCCGACCACGGCCGAAAGGAGGATCGCGAGGATCACGAGTGCGAACTGAAGCTTATAGGGCTTCATGTAGGAGGCGATACGCTTCAGTAGCTTCTTATCGACCTTCGGTTTATTCTTTTTCTCTTCTTCCGTCAGGAAACCTCGAGGGCCTAATCCCATGCGGCCCGGTCCACCCATACCCATAACGTTTCCCTCCTAACGCTGTCTTACTGCTCTTCCGTGTTTACGTCCTCTTTTTCTTTATTCTCGTCCTGTTTTGCTGTCACAGAAGAGGTCTTGCTTAAAAGGAAGATCATCATGAAAGAAGTCATGACGAAGATCCCCGTGACCAGAAATTCCGCCAGCACGAAAAAAAGGATCGGCAGGTCCTTTTTCATAAAGGAAAAAAGGAACACCAGAAGACATGCCGAAGCATAGACGCCGGCGGATGCGCCGACGAATTTCGAATAATCTTTTTTCTTAAGCACGGTAAAACAGACGACAGTGATCACGACCGAAAAGATCAGGAAAATGCCGGAAAGGATCATACCAGAGGTCATAAGCGGATCCCCCGCTCATTCAGTTCTTCCTTCACATAAAGGTCGATCTGCTCGTAAAGTTCCTCGATCGTGCCGTCGTTGACGATTACCCGGTCCGCAAGCTCTTCATACTCCTCACGAGTCATCTGCATGGCCATTCTCTTCCTTGCGTCATCTCTGTCCATGCCGCGCAGCACGAGTCTTTCGAGACGGATATCGTCGCTGCTGCTGACGACGAGGATCTGGTTACAGACATCGACGAAACCACGGCGCACCGGGATCGGAACATCGAGCACAATGAGCTTCACCTTACGCTCAGCGGCCCTGGCGATCTCTTCGCCGATCGTCGTAAGCACATAGTGATGAACGATCGAAGAGAGTTTATCGAGTTTCTTCTTCTCCGTGAAAACCAGAGAAGCCACATATTTTCTGTTCAGGGCTCCATTCGCCGTGAGCGCACGGGGTCCGAAAAGTTCGGCGATCTCCGGAAGTGCAACACCTCCGACATCCGTTACTTTTCTCGAGATCTCATCAGCGTCGAGGACTTCAACTCCCTTATCTCTGAAGTATCCGGAAACTGTGCTTTTACCTGTTCCGATACCACCTGTTACACCTAAAACAAACATCTTCTGCCTCCGATTATGTCAGTGAGCTTCCGCCCATGTTTTCCCGATTCTTGCTTCCGCAATGAGCGGCACATCCAGTTCGATGACGTTTTCCATTGCCTCGGAAAGCACCTTTGCCGCTTCTTCTGCGATATCTTCCTTCGCTTCCACGATCAGTTCGTCGTGTACCTGAAGGATCAGCTCCGCATCGTATCCTTTATCACGAAGCGCCTGCTCCGCGTGGTTCATGGCCAGCTTGATGATATCAGCCGCAGTGCCCTGGATCGGGGTATTCATCGCGGCACGCTCGCCGAAACTTCTGATGTTATAGTTCGCAGAAGTCAGTTCCTTCAAGATCCTTCTTCTACCGAAAAGTGTGGCTACATAGCCCTTTTCCTTGCCTTCCTGCTTAAACCCGTCAAGGCACGGCTTGATCGTCGGGAACTGACGGTAATATTCTTCGATATACCGCTTGGCTTCGTAAACGCTAACACCGAGATCCTGGGAAAGCCCATAGTCGCTGACACCATAGACGATACTGAAATTGACGCGCTTGGCCGCCGATCTCATTCCCGCATTGATCATTTCCGGCGGCACACCGAAGATACCGCAGGCGGTCTTGGTGTGAATGTCTCTTCCCTCTTTAAAAGCACTGATCATCTCCTCGTCATGGGAGATCGCGGCAAGGAGTCGAAGTTCGATCTGCGAGTAGTCGGCATCGATCAGAACATATCCGGGCTTGGCCACAAAGGTCTTTCGGATCAGAGATCCGAGATCCGTACGTATCGGGATATTCTGCAGGTTCGGATCCGAGGAGGAAAGTCTTCCGGTATTGGTCATCGCCTGGCTGAATGTTGTATGCACACGGCCATCCTTATCCGAAATACTCTTCTTTAAGCCCATTACAAAGGTCGAATCGAGTTTTTGGATCTGACGGTATTCGAGGATCTTATTGACGATCGGATGCTTGTCGCGGATCTTTTCGAGTTCTTCAGAATTGGTCGAATATCCGCCACTTGGAAGTTTCTTTCCGGACGGCAGTCCGAGCTTATCGAAAAGCACCTTTCCCAGCTGCTTGGGTGAAAGGATCGTGAATTCTTCTCCCGCCAGCTCATGTATCTCTTTTTCCAGTTCGCGGACCTTTCCGTCAAACTCTTTATGGAGCTCATCTATCTTACTGACATCAACAAGCACGCCTCTTCTCTCCATGCGGTCAAGTACCATGACAAGAGGCATTTCGATCTCATAGATCAGCTTCTCGATGCCCTGCTTTTCAATATCTGCTTTCTGATAGAATGAGAGCCATCTCGAAAGAAGTACCTGATATGAAAAATCGAGCACATCATCTTCCGTAATGTCTTTTTCCTCTTCGGCTGTTCCGTCGATAAAAGCGAAAAGATCCTGCTGACGGTTCTTTTTCTTATCGTCATCCCTGGCCTGTCCGTAATCTTCCAGGATCGGGAAAGGACGATGGGTACCGTGTTCGATCAGCATTTCAAAGGAAGGATCCGCTCCTTCGATCGAGTTTAAGACATAACCTGCGATCTCAACGTCAAAGACGTGGTCAAACGAGAGCCCGTTCTCCAAAATCTTGAAATGATTCTTCGCACTGTATACGACAGGTGCTTTTTCAGAAGACGTACCTACACCGGCTTTATTCAGCTCCGAGAGCACCTTACTGATATCGTCTTCTTTCGACCAGACATAGACCTGATCGGCTGCGACGGAAAGCCCTAGTACAGGGCCATTTAAATCAGCCATATCGATCGCGGCAGGATTCTTTTCCGATATCATGGAAAGGATCGTTTTCATAGAAGCAGCACTATCCTGATTCAAAAGGATCGTCGGGCGTTTCCCGGAAAGCTTCGGGTACGTCCCTTCCTCTTCAGATTCCGGAGCGGCCGGGGCGGCCTCGGCAACGGCTGTTTCATCGATATTCCACTTCTTCATCTGCGCGCGGAAACCGTACTTATAGAAGCAGGCCGCCGTAGATGCATTATCTAAGGGTTTTCTTTCCAGTTGATCAAGTGTGACGGCAATCTCGGCATCCGTGACGATCCGGCTAAGCATCAGAGACATATAGGCATTGTCTTTATCGGTCTCGAGTTTTTCACGAAGCTTCGGGCTCAGTTCGGAAAGGTGCTCGTAAAGGCCATCGAGGGTCTTATACTTACGCACAAGATCCATCGCGCCCTTTTCGCCGATGCCCTTTACACCCGGGATGTTATCGGAGCTGTCTCCCATCAGTGCTTTTGCCGTAACAAAATCCGATGTCGGGATACCGTATCTTTCCTGAAAGAGCGCTTCGTCGTAGTAATCCGTACCGGAACCATCCTTCTTCGTGACCGGCATGATGACCTTCGTATGCTCATCGATCAGCTGAAAATCGTCTTTATCACCACTTAAGATGAAGACTTCAAAACCATCCTTCACGCCCATTGTCTTGAGCGTTCCGATCAGGTCGTCGGCCTCGAGGCCCTCCTGCTCATAGCGGGGAAATCCCATCGCGTCGAGGACTTCTTTCAGGACAGGCATCTGCGCCGCCAGATCGTCGGGCATACCTTTTCGAGTCCCTTTATACTCCGAGTAAGCCTTATGACGGAATGTCGGCGCCTTTAAATCGAAAAGCGTACATGTATGGGTCGGCTGGACTTCATCTATATACTTCGCAAGAGTATTGAGATAGATGTTGACTGCCCCTGTGGGAGTTCCGTCCGGCGCCGTCAGATTATTCCGCCCGGCAGTTGCGTAGTAGGAGCGGTTAATGATACTGTTTCCATCTACCAGAAGTAATCGTTTGGCGTCAGACATAGGTGTCTCTCCCGTTTCTTATGAATTCTTCTTTTCTTCTTCCTGCCGCTTCATCTCTTCGCGGTAATGCGCCGTGCTGACCATGAGCTTGATACGGTTCAGCTGGTTTGCCTCACTGGCGCCCGGATCGTAGTCGATCGGGATGATGTTTGATTCCGGATACTGGCGGCGGAGCTCTTTGATCATGCCCTTACCGGTCACGTGGTTCGGAAGACATGCGAAAGGCTGTGCGCAGATGATGTTCGGCACACCGCTCTCGATAAGTTCGATCATCTCGGCCGTCAGGAACCATCCCTCACCATTGTTGTTGCCGCAGGACAGGACGTTCTCAGCTTTCTTCGCCATATGACGGATGCTCTGCGGAAGCTGGAACTTACCGGTCTGCTCCATCTTCCTGATGATGTGGCTTCTGTACGACTGCAGAAGATCGATACCACGGTTACTGAGCCATGCGCTCTTCTTACTTCTTCCTAAGTGCTCGGCAGCCCATACAGGACCCATCGTGCAGTAGAGGAAGAAATCGAGAAGACCGGGAACAACGGCTTCGCAACCTTCCTGCTCGACAACATCTACTGCGTGGTTATTCGCATCCGGCTGGAACTTGACGAGGATCTCTCCGACGAGACCGACGCGCGGCTTTCTCGGGATATCGAGCATCGGGAACTTATCAAAGGTATCGATGGTCGCATCGATCAATCTTCTATAGGAAGACGGACGGCCGACCTTCGCGCAGTGAAGTTCCTTAAGAAGATCCTCCACCGCCTTCTTCTCCTCATCGGAAAGAGGCGCGTTCTTGCAGGCCTCCGCCATGATGTACTCGGTCGTGATGTCTTCGAATTTCTGCTTCGGATTGAAGAAGAGCTTGCCGCAGCGGTTCCAGAACTGGTAGAGCGCATTCGCCGAGCCCTTTATCTTCTCATACGGACGCACGCGTAAAAGCAGCGTCTGCAGCATATCGCCGTAGCAGATCGCACGAAGTGCACTGTTGATGAAAGGAAGCGTCGGTCTAAAGCCCGGGTTCTTTTCAAACTGCTGTACCGAAAGCGCAATGACCGGAATATCGCCGTAGCCTGCCTCGCGCAGTGCTTTTCGAAGGAAAGCGACATAGTTTGTGGCACGGCATCCGCCGCCGGTCTGTGTGATCAGCACCGTCGTATTGTCGCGGTCGACATCTCCCGACAGGATCGCATTGATCATCTGTCCGACAACGATAACAGTCGGGAAACATGCGTCATTGTTGACGAATCGCAGTCCGCACTCGATGTCCGCCTGGGTCGCTTCTTTTAAGACCTTCAGCTTATACCCGTGGTTATGGAACACGGCTTCGACGAACTCGAATTCGATCGGCGCCATCTGCGGTGCCAGGATCGTGTGGCGTTTCTTATGTTCTTCGGTAAAAGGCACGCGCTTGATCGTATAGGACTTCTTCTCGCGCTTCGGCATCGTGCCATCTTTTCGCGCCGCCTCACGCTCATCCATCGCGACCTTCAGGGAACGCATACGGATACGGGCCGCACCGAGGTTACTGACTTCGTCGATCTTCAGGAGCGTATAGAGCTTTCCCTGGGATTCGAGTATCTCCTGCACCTGGTCGGATGTAACGGCATCAAGACCGCATCCGAAAGAGGTCAGCTGCACAAGCTCAAGATTATCGTTTGTAGCGACATAGGCAGCCGCTTCGTAAAGACGTGTGTGATACATCCACTGGTCAACGACACGGATCGGACGCTGAAGTCTTCCAGGAACCGCGACGCTGTCCTCACTTAAGACAGCAAGTCCTAAGGAGTTGATCATCTCCGGAATACCGTGATGGATCTCCGGGTCCGTGTGATACGGACGGCCGGAAAGAACGATACCCTTTTGTCCGGTCCTTTCAAGATCCTCGATGACTTCCTGGCCTTTTCTTCTGATATCCGCCTTATACTCGTCATATTCCTTGTTACCGGCAGCTACGGCCTTCACGGTCTCCGCCTTCGTGACACCGAAATCGGAAAGCGCGATCGCGAGCTGTTCAGCAAGTGCCTCATCGTTATCGAGCGGCAGGAACGGATTTAAGTACTTAATGCCTTTATCCTGTATATTTTCGAGGTTGTTACGGATAACTTCCGGATAAGAGGCGACGATCGGACAGTTAAAGTGGTTGCCGGAATCCTTGTTCTCGTGGCGCTCATACGGCACGTCCGGATAGAAGATCGTCTTGATGCCCTTTTCGATCAGCGCCTCAATATGGCCGTGTACAAGCTTGGCCGGATAGCAGACACTTTCCGACGGAATAGAATCCATACCCTTTTCGAAAAGCTCATGGTTCGATCTCGGAGAGATCACGACAGAGAAACCGAGCTCGGTAAGGACCGTAAACCAGAACGGATAGTTCTCATACATATTCAGCGCTCTCGGAATACCGATCTCGCCTCTTGGCGCCTTATCCTTAGCCAGCGGCTTATAGCGGAAAGTTCTTGCATATTTATATGCGATCAGGTTCGGGAGCGTATCCTTTGCTTTTTCTTTTCCTTCACCTCTTTCACAGCGGTTACCTGAAATAAAGCGCTCGCCGTTGCTGAAAGTGGAGATCGTCAGTTTACAGTGGTTGGTACAGAGAGGACATGTCGCCATCTCTGTCGTCATCTCGAATCGGTTAAGTTCTTCGAGGCCTAAAAGTCCGGAGACTTTCTGATCTTTCGGCATACGTTTCTTCGCGATGATCGCCGCACCGAAAGCACCCATAAGTCCGGCGACGTTCGGACGGATGACTTCACGTCCGGAGATCAGCTCGAAGCATCTAAGGATCGCATCGTTTAAGAACGTACCGCCCTGTACGACGATCTTCTTACCGAGCTCCTGCGTATCACGGATCTTAATGACCTTATAGAGAGCATTACGGACGACGGAATACGAAAGGCCCGCGGAGATATCGCCGACGGTCGCGCCTTCCTTCTGCGCCTGCTTTACTTTCGAGTTCATGAATACCGTACATCTCGTACCGAGATCCACCGGGTTTTCGGCCGAAAGAGCTTCGATGGAGAATGTATGCGCATCCATATTAAGGTTTTCGGCAAATGTCTGGATAAAAGATCCGCAGCCCGAAGAACAGGCTTCGTTCAGCATGATGGAGTCGATCACGCCGTTTCGGATCTTCATGCACTTCATGTCCTGACCGCCGATGTCGATGATGAAATCCACATCCGGGCAGAAATACTTCGCGGACTGGAAGTGCGCCATCGTCTCGATCTCGCCGAGATCGACACCCAGTGCGGCGCGGATGATGTTCTCGCCGTAACCGGTAACACAGCTGTTCGCGATATAGGTCTCCGGCGGCATCTGCTCATAGAGCTGCTTGACGATATTGACAGCGCTCTTTACCGGATTGCCCTGGTTGCTGGCATAGTAGGTATAGACCATCTGTCCTTCTTCGTTGATAAGGACTGCTTTCGTGGTCGTACTTCCGGCATCGATACCGAGGTAGCACGGACCCTTCTGCTTCGAAAGCTGATAGAGGTCTAAGGTTGCTCTCTGATGTCTCTCATCGAAAAGCTCCTTTTCACGTTCATTTGCGAAAAGCGGCGCAATTCTCTTGATATCCGGCTCGAATCCCTCTCTTGATGCAAAAGAGGCGATCAGATCGGAAAGCTTGACAGCATCGCCCTTGGCACCAAGCGCCGCACCGAGAGCGACGTAGATCTGTGCATTATCCGGCATCCAGAAAGATTTCACCTGCTCTTCCAGGGTTCTTTCAAAGGCTTTTCTAAGTTCAGAGTTAAAGAACAGCGGACCGCCTAAAAATGCGATATGTCCACGGATCGGACGTCCGCAGGCAAGTCCCGCGATCGTCTGGTTGACCACAGCCTGGAAGATCGAGGCCGCGAGGTCTTCTTTTGCAGCACCTTCGTTGATCAAAGGCTGAAGGTCGCTCTTAGCGAAAACACCGCAGCGGGATGCGATCGTATAAAGCGTCGTATAGGACTTCGCCATCTCATTTAAGCCGTCGGCATCCGTACGAAGGAGTGTAGCCATCTGGTCGATGAAAGCACCCGTACCACCGGCACAGGTACCGTTCATGCGCTGCTCCGGTACCGGATGAAGATAAGTGATCTTCGCATCCTCACCGCCGAGCTCGATGATAACATCGGTCTCCGGGTGATATTTCGTGATCGCCACGGTCTCCGCAATGACTTCCTGAACGAAGTCCAGTCCCAGCCACTTGGCCACGGAAAGTCCGCCGGAACCCGTGATCTGTACACGTGTCTCCAGTCCCGGGAATTGCTTATTCACTTCTTCAAACGCGCTTAAAAGCTCACCGGCAATATCGGAGTGGTGGCGCCGATACTCGGAATAAATGACCTCTTCTTCTTTCGTGAGTACGATCTTAATGGTCGTTGAGCCGATATCCAGGCCCATGTTCATTATCGTTTCCATGAAATCTTTCCTACTGTCCCCTTACTTTTCCTTCTTTTTCGTTTCGACGGAAGCCGAAGTCTCCTTCTTCGCACTTGCCGTCTTTTTTACGGCACACTTCTTCGTGCCGGTAACTTCTTTCTTACTTTCATTTTCCTTTTTCGTCTTCGCCGCTTCTCTTTCGGCTTTTGCGGCTTCCCTTGCCAGTTTTCTCTTAAGAAGCCGCTGCTTCTTCTTTTCTTCCTTCTCCTGGATCGCGGCAGAAGTCTTCTTCAGCTCCTGAAGACGCGTCTCCGCCTGCTTGATGAATCTTTTCCTGAAATCATCATGCGCGGAAAGACTCTTTCTGAATTCAGGCTCCAGGCAAAGACACAGCATCTCATCCGGGATACCCAGGTGCAGATCGAAAGGCTGGGAAAATACATCCTGTGTGGTCAGATGAAGTGTCTCACAGGCGATAACAACATTCTTCTCGTAATCGCAAAACTCGCCCTTTAAGCCAAGCGTCAGCATAAGCCCGGTAAAGTTCACATGCACATACGGCAGATTTCTGCTGAAGATCAGGTGCAGCGCAAGAAGCTTCATATACGATTCGAGCGTGATGAACTCCTGATCACAGATCAGCGACACAGCACCCTTCGGTGCGATCGTCGCAATATCGGAAAACTCATTCTCGAAGCCTTCGGACCACAGATAGTAAAGATCGCGGTACACGGCCTTTTCGAACTCGTCGTAATCGTAGGTCAGAGGCTTGGCCAGAAGATCTTTTCCGATCTGGAAAATATAGTACAGATATTCCTTCTCCTGATGGGACGACACACCTGCCCATTTGAAGTATGCAGCAATATCTCTGGCGTTATATAGATAGTTGATCATAAAATCTCCTAAGAAATGCAAATTTCGTGACATATTATTATATCACAAAAGAAGCTTTCCCAGTATGTTTTACTATGGAATCAGTACGGATCTCTTTTCGATGCGACGTAGAGCGTCACACCAAGGAAAATGCCCGTCAGGAAGAGTATCGTGGCCGTTCCGGTGACATAATTCATCGTGGTCATTTTATTCAGTGCGATCTTCGTGGAAAAAGACTTAAGATCGAAGTTGGAACTTAATGGGATCCAGAACTGGATAAGCGCGAATACAAGATCGAAAACGCCGAAGCACCAGAGCGCGGAAAGCACGATCGCAAGCGGAGAGGCTTTTCGAAGATAAGCGACCATAAAAGCCAGGGATGCAAAAGTGATCATGACGCCCAGCATAAATACGCCATTTTGAAGCATCAAAAGGCCGTCCGTAAATGCAAATGATGAACACAAAGCAACACTTAGTCCCAAAGAGACAAGGTAACAGAGGATCTCCGAAACCACTAATACAATACATAGCGTGAGCCACTCCAGGAAGACGATCATCGCTGGTTTGGAATTCAGAGAATAGTGATTCACATGAAATCTGGATTTGAATTCACCCGACACAAAGATCGCGAACACGAGGCTCCAGAGGAAGTACACAAGTTCCGAACAGTAATTCATGCTGACAACGCCCGACAGACAGTTCGTATTAGCAAGATCATCCAGACTTATAGCCAGAGCTTCATAAGAATCCTTTTCTGCTTCAGTCGTCGCTGCGTCAACGATATCCACTTTAAGCGCCGATAATAGACCGAAGGGATCATCCACACAGAACTTGATGACAAATGCTGACAGGATCGAACCGAAGATCAGGATACCAAGGATGACATAAGGCGACTTCGACCGTAAAAGGCGGTATAAATTGACTTTCAGTTCTTTGATCATGCGAAAAGATCCCTCCTACCCTGACATTATAGCCTAAGTACTCCCGCAAATGTACTAAGAAAATATAAAGAAAAAAGGAGCTGTTGGATTTTATCCAGCAGCTCCCGCTAACATTCAATTGGATAAGTAAGATATTGCATCTTACTTTTGGCGAGCACTCTTCGGATCAGCCGATGTTTTCAACATCTTCTACAGTTCCGAAAAGGTTCAGTCTGAACAGCAGTGCTTCGTCTTCCTGATTGGAGCAGTAGATCTTCGCACTAACAAGCTTACCGCCTTCGATCAGCTTCATAAGACCTGTGATCTGGCTGAGTTTGCTCTTCAGATTAAACTTGTCACCCTCATCGGTAATAAGCATTACATCGCCGGAGCAGGAATCCAGAGCCTGCATAAACTGATGAACATCTACATTGCTCATGTTAAAAGCCTTCATGGTGACTACCTCCTTTAAGTAAACAATTTCTTTTTCCATTCTTTTCTTGCGCCAGGTCATCTCTGACCTTGCGATTTCATTATAGCTTTCGAAAGAAAATGAGTCAACGCTTGTTTTGTAGATGTTGCACATTCGAAACGACTTAGAATTGTACACATAGCACAATTTCGAGTTGTGCATTTTCATGAAATGAAAATCATTTTTTCATATACGTCCAGATCGAAAAGCTTACACCCTTCACCGAGTGTATAGATGCTTCGCGGCTTAAGAGCTTCCACTCCTCCTGCTTATCCAGGTCCGGGAAAAAGGCATCAGCTGGAAAGCTTTTATGGATCTTCGATACGATACATTTATCGCAGTAAGGCAGGAACTGCTTATAGATCTGCTCCCCGCCGATGATAAAGAAGGTCTCGTCCGGATCTTTTCGCATATACTCGACGGCCTCTTCCACCGAGTGAAAAACCGTCGCCCCTTCTACAGAGAGCTCAGGATTCCTCGACAGGATAAAGTTCGGGCGCCCGGGAAGAAGTTTTCCTCCCGGAAAAGTATCCAGCGTCTTTCTTCCGAAGATGACAGGATGCCCCAGGGTCTTGACCTTGAAGTTCTGCTTCTGGTCTTCGGGAAGGCTTATGAGAAGTTCTCCCTTGTTCCCGATCCCCCAGTTTTCATCTACTGCCACGATGGCTACTATACTCATCCTGCTTTCTCCTGTACATCTGTGCGATAGTTCTTTTCAAGTATAACATAAAAAGAAGGGATCCCGTCCGAAACGAGATCCCTTCCGTTAATGCTTAGTAATGTGATGATCAGGCGATCACTTCGATTTTGATTGCATCTACATAGAAATCATCAGTTACATCCTGTGTCTCAAAGTAGAGCTTCAGAGAAGCCATTCCATCCGGAACAGTTACCTTGGAACCATTATTAAGTACCCAGTCTACTGTAGTCAGATCCAGAACGCCTTCTACGAAGACCCAGTCTCCGCCGGAGGTGTTGATCTCCTCAAGATGAGGCCACAGATCTGTGATATCCGCAGAGAAGCTCAGAGAAGCTGCTGTGGACTTAACTGCGAAGGAGTACTTGATCTTCTTGCCGAGGAATCTTGTACCATCGATCACATAGCCGTCCCATACTTCAGAAGCACCGGACATCTTCAGGCAGGAAGTACCTTCGTAAGCGCCTTCCTTCTCAACAGAGAGAGCACCGCCCGCACGGGAAGAACCGAGATAATTGCCGTCTTCGAAATCCTCAGCATACGGATCGCTGTCCTTCGGAGGTTCCTTATAATCAGCAGGCTTCTCGATCGTGCCGCCCTTCTTCGCATTTACAACACCGTCAAATGCCAGCTTTGTGGAGAGGTCTCCGGAGAAGAGGACCGGATTCTCGCCGGTGAGCCAGGATCTGGAATCATCAAGACCCCAGATGGTAACGCTTTCGATCTTATATCCTTCCTTCTTGGCAGCAAGGATCGCCTCGAAGAGAGCCTGATAATAGAGGCCCTGATCGTATTCCGGATTAATGAGACCGGCGGTCTTCATATCCAGCTCAGTGATGTGGATGATAACACCGAGTTCATCTGCATACTTCTTAAGAGCAGTGATGTAAGCTTCAGCTGTTACGCCGGAGTCAACGTGGGACTGCATACCGATACCATCGAGGTTACCGGCTTCCTTGATCGGCTTCATGAGCTCGATGATCTTGTCCTGCTTGCCCGGAACATACTCGTTGTAATCGTTGTAGAACAGCTTGATGTTCTTGTTTGCATACTTTCTTGCATACTCGAAAGCGAAGTTAAGGAAATCGTCACCGATCGTCTCTGTCCAGTTGCTCTTACGGATATCGTTCGATCCATCCATGACGCACTCGTTGGCTACGTCAAATGCATAGAACAGATCCGGATAGTTTGCATCGATGTACTCGAAAACGCCCTTGATGTAGTTCTCGAGACGCTTCAGCATAAGTTCACGGCTGGCGAGCTTTCCATTGATATCATAGTTCTCATAGAAGAACCAGTCCGGTGTCTGGGAGTGCCATACGAGTGTATGACCACGCATCTTGATACCGTTCTCCTTGGCAAAGTCGAGGATCGGCTTGCAGGCATCGAACTTGAGAGCCGGGCTCTCATTGTACTTCGCCGGATCGGCCAGAGTCGTCTCTGCATCGAGGATGTTCTCCGGCTTCATTTCGTTCTCACATGTGAAGGAAGAGAATTCCTTAACGATGAGTTTTCTCGGCTCTTCGACCTCACTCGTAACAAGTCCCTTCGGGATGCAGCAACCGAAATCGAAATCGTCCTTATAGAGTTCCTTGAGTGACAGATAGTCAGATGTATCCTTAAGAACGAGTTCAGGAATATCCGTAGGATCTACATAATCACCTTCCACAGTGATATATACGTAATCTACGAAGATATCGTCTGTGGTCATGCTCTCCACATAGATCATCGGATTTGTGCAGTTTGCAGGTACATTGATGCTGCCCTTACCTTCAACAAAGCTGTCTGCGCATCCACCGATGTGGAAAACGTTCGAGTATGAAGGGCTGCCCATGGAATCGAACTGCAGGGAAATGATGACATCACCGGAAGCAGACTTAGCTGCAGCCTGAATGCTGATCTTATTTCCGATCATATTATCGACCGGGAAGTTTACACCGTTCCACTCTGCTGTACGGCCACCGATATGCAGAACTTTACCGTCTGCGCCGTCTGCGTCTTCCAGATCCAGTGTAACGCTGTCACCACGACCATTATATGTCGTAGCCTCGCCACCGAAATCCTCGATGACAGCGGGGACACCCTCTTTTACTTCCGGCTTATCTACAACAACAGGAGCCGCAGTGGACTCTGTCTCGGAAGCCGAAGTAGCCGTCGTTTCTGTTTCGGAAGCAGATGAACCTTCTGTCGTGGTTTCCGACTTTTTACAGCCGTAAAGACCGATAGAAGAGATCATCGCCAGCGCCAGGATCAAGGCGCCGATCTTCTTCTTCTTCATAAATATTCCTCCATTTACCTGACGGGCTATCGCCCGATTTTTAATTACTTTCTCATATTATCCGAAAGGAAAGATAACTTCAATGATTTTAACGAAATCGATTTCGAAACTTTTTTTGAGGTGAAATAAAAAACTGCTTCCGATTTTTCGAAAGCAGTCCTGGAATAACTTATTCAATACTATGACGATTTATTTTCCGTTCTTCATCAAAGGATCAGTATCGTCTCCAGATAATCTTCGCCGGATTCGTATAGACCATCATATCGTTCACATCAACTTACAAAGCAGAAATATAATCCAGTATATCACCTACAATCGATCCGCTACCGCCAATGCCGTTACCGACGTAAAGCGCCTGCATTACATATCCCGGATCCAGCTGCCACATTCCGTTTGCACGCTCGAAAACAAAATAACATGTTCCCGTGCTCTTGTCTACACAGGTCATCTCGACGGTAACGATTATATTCAGATCCTTTTTCTCGACTTTCTCGATATCGAAGACCACACCCTGCAGGATCGACTTTCTGGCGATCTCTTCGTCATCATATGTTTCTTTTCTTAATGTTTTGCAAAGGTATATAGCGTCATATCCGGCATCCAGATCCGTCTCGAGCGGTTTGAAATTTGACCAGGTACTGCTGTTGTGGTTCTTTGCCCCGTAAGATTCCAGGATATATTCGACACGCTTTTTGACCTGCGCATTGTCACTTCCCGGACCATACTTGTTAATGAAATAATAGGCGATCATGCCAACTAAAACTACGCCTATGAAAATAAGCGCAACAATGTAACTCTTCTTCATCTGTTTCCTTCTCCTCTTTTTTGACAGCTTTCAGCAGAGACACTATCTGATCAAATAGTTTTCAGCTGAGAAACTATCTTATCAATTGCAGATTCTTCGAGAGAGTCATACGACTGTCCATCGACCATAATGTCGCTGACCGCATCCATAGTATTGGACAGGATCCATTCGCCATCGTAGTAGAAATACTCCAGGACAACATCCCCTTCATGATTCCCGTAGTAAATGTGTACGTTGACTTCGGCATCACGGCCACTGATCGATGTGCTGGTAATACAAAATTTGGCTTTATTCAGGACTCTACCCGCAATCTGCGAAAATAGAACCTGTCCGTCCACCTTCTCTCCTGTCATCTGGGAAACGATACCCGATGCCGCCTCTAGATAGGAAGTATCGATCTCTTCTCCCGAATGAAGAAGATCATTCTGTCCGGGAAGCGGAGGAACATAATCAGAATCCACCTCAGTACAGCCTGCAGCGACCATCGTCTTTATCGCACAATCACGGACCTGCGCTTTTTTGGCGCGGTGATCCTGAATGATGCCGGCAACGATCATCACCACAAACATGACCCCAACAGCTATTAAACCAACAACATACGACTTTTTCACAGTCTCAGTTCTCCCACGTTTAAATCATTTTGATGATAACACAACTCGCGGGGCTTTGTAAACAAATTGTGAACAAATTTGAAATTTTCTTCATTTTTCAGATCCTGAAACAATGGATCAGTGATCAGTATGCACATCGATCTGCGGGAACGGGATCGTGATATCATTTCCGGAAAGCGCCGAATCAATGGCTTTCAGGGCACGTCTTCTCACTCCGGCACGATTCTGCGGAGCACAATTGATGCGAAGTCTAAAGAGCTTAGAGGAATCCTGATAATCCTGAAGGCCTAAAAACTCAGCCTTTCTCACTTCTTTCCAGGAGGAGATCTCATGCACGATCTCATTAAAGACGGTATCGATCTTCTCTGTGTCCTCTCCGTAGGAAAGCGGAATGTCGAGGCAGAGAATGTCCGAATAAATGAAGACCTTATCGATATTGCGGTTACAGATACGGACTTCATAGCCCTCTTCCCCGTTCACGATACGTGTGGATTTCAAAGTCATATTCGATACTTTTCCCACATGATCGCCGATCTTGACGACATCTCCGATACGGAAAAAGTTCTCACTTAAGATATTCACGCCCATGATGATGTCTTTGAGCGCATCCTGAAGAGCCAGACCGACGATAACGCTGGCGATCCCGAGTCCGGCAATGGCACTTGTGACATTGATGCCGTTGACCTGCAGGACCAAAAGCACACATAGGATCGCAAGCGAGTACTTGATGATGTTCAGCACTACTGCAGCAAAAGCATCTTTTTTCTCGGATTTTCCGATGATCTTCCGAACAAAGCGGCGGGTCGCGATCCAGATCACGAGGACCACGATGACGATAGCAATACAAAGATATGGTTTCGGCGATAAAAGCCAGTTTACGATCTCATCCATAATTCACTCCGAAAAGAAAAATCACATAAATCATTATACGGAAAAACAGGGAAAAGAAAAAGCGCCCACAGCAAAATGTCTGCGGACGCCCTTTACTGGTCGGAGTGGCGAGACTCGAACTCGCGGCCTCTTGCTCCCGAAGCAAGCACTCTACCACCTGAGCCACACCCCGATTACGAACTTCTAAATAATACTTCTTTCATGCGGTCATGTCAACCAAAATCTTACAAAAGAAAAGCGAATATTGTTTTTTGTGCAATTTGTAATTGCGGGGACGGAAAAACCATAATACTATTAAGTCAAAGTACGTAAGATTTTTTTACTTTTGGAGCGAGTGAAACGTATGAAAAAGAAACTTTTGGGCGTGATCGCCACCATTCTGACATTTGCACTTCTTCTGACTTCCTGTGCTTCCGGCGGTTCATCCGATAAGAAAAAGGATGACGACAAGCAGAAAGACGATCTGAATGAAGATATCGTCGAAGTCATTGATGACTATTTCAAAGCGCTTTCGGGCATGTCATTCGGAAAGCTTTCCAAATACACGGAGACGACAAAGTTTTCCGAACTGGATCTTTCCTCCGAGGAAAGCGATATCTATAACGAGTATCTGAGTCGAATCAAATACAAGATCTCCGCTGCAGACGGTAAGGAAAAGAAAGGCAAAGGCTCCGTAAAGCTTAAGCTCACATTTATCGATATCCCGCGCCTGATGCTCGATCTGGATGAGGAGTGCACCGCCGATGACATCCTGGAGGCTTTAAAAGGCAAGAAAGTGAAGACATTAAAGGAAAATGTCGAGCTGGAGATGGTCTATGAGGATTCCTGGAAGATCAAGGATGATACCCTTATCTATAACCTTCTGATCAACGGCAGTTTTACGGATATCCACGATGCCCTTTATCCGGAAGATGAACCTGACGTAACGACCGAAAGCACCGAAGAGCCGACAACGACGACTACTGAAGAGCCAACGACTACGACAACGGAAGAACCAACCACCACAACCACAGAAGAACCAACTACCACTTCAACGGAAGAACCGACTACCACTACTACGGAAGCGCCGACGACAACCACAGAAGAACCTGCGACCACGACGACGAAGGAAACCACCAAGGCAACCAAAAGCACGACTACGCCATCTTCGAGAAAATCCTACAACAAAGGACTGAGCGAAAGTGAATTTACGTCAAAAATGGAATCCGCAGGCTTCACCGTTATGGAAGAAACCGACGAGGATGCCATGAAGCTTCTCATCGCGATGAACGAAGGCTGCTACGTCTCTTACTATCACTTCTCTTCCGTTGACGAGGCCGGAGAATACTATGACGACAGCTTTGAAGAAATTACCGATTACAAAGAAAACGGCGAATTTATGGGGACCATCGAGGAGAAAAACGGCATAGCCAAAGGCGAGGGCCAGTTCTCTGACGAAAGCGATATGGAGGGACTTTCTGCCACATTCGTCCTGATCCATGCAGATGACACGATGATCATCATCCTCTGCCAGAAAGGATATGAGAGCAATCTCAAAGCCGTAAGCGATGCGCTAGGTTATAAGTTCTGATCCGTAACAAATTGAGAAATAAAAGGCGCTGTTCAAAACAAATGAGACAGCGCCTTTCTTTTTACTTTGATTCGGATCGAAAAGATCTGTTCAGATCTCAGCTCATTACCGCCTTCTTGGTGTTGATCTCATCGAGGAGCTTGTCACAGATCGCATCGATGCTCATAGAGCCAAGATCGCCCTCGAAACGGGATCTTACGGATACTGTGCCTTCTTCCACTTCCTTATCACCTACAGTAAACATGTAGATGACCTTGTTGATGTTCGCTTCACGGATCTTCTTACCGAGCTTTTCAGAGCGGTCATCGACCTCGGCACGGATGCCCTTGGCCAGAAGTGCATCACGGATCTCGAAGGATCTGTCAAGATGCGCATCGGCGATCGGCAGGATACGTACCTGTTCCGGAGCCATCCAGAGAGGCAGGCAGCCGGCATACTTTTCGATCAGGTAAGCCAGTGTTCTCTCGAAGCAGCCGAGGCTGGTTCTGTGGATGATGTACGGAAGTTTCTTCTGTCCGTCCTTATCGATGTATTCCATACCGAACTTCTCCGCAAGGAGCATATCGATCTGGATAGTAACGAGTGTATCTTCCTTACCGAATACGTTCTTATACTGAATGTCGAGTTTCGGTCCGTAGAAAGCCGCCTCATCGATACCGATACTGTACTCAAGGCCGAGATCGTCGAGGATCTTCTTCATCGCAGCCTGAGCTTCTTCCCACTGTTCCGCAGTACCTTCGTACTTATTCTTCGGGTTCGCCGGATCCCACTGGGAGAAACGGAATGTGCAGTCTTCCAGAAGTCCGACAGTGCCGAGGAAGTATTTTGCAAGTTCAAGGCAGTTACCGAATTCCTGTTCGAGCTGATCCGGGCGGATAATGTAATGGCCCTCGGAAATGGTGAACTGACGGACACGGATCAGACCATGCATCTCACCGCTGTCCTCATTTCTGAACAGTGTGGATGTCTCAGTCAGACGCATCGGCAGATCACGGTAGCTTCTCTGACGGTTCAGGAATACCTGATACTGGAACGGACATGTCATCGGACGGAGAGCGAAGCATTCCTTGCTCTCATCATCGGCATCGCCCATGATGAACATACCGTCACGGTAGTGATCCCAGTGACCGGAGATCTTATAGAGGTCACGCTTGGCAAAATACGGTGTCTTGGTCAGAAGGCAGCCTTTAGACTGCTCGACATCTTCTACCCAGCGCTGCAGGAGCTGTACGACACGTGCACCCTTCGGAAGCAGGATCGGAAGTCCCTGACCGATATAATCGACAGTGGTGAAGTATTCGAGTTCACGGCCGAGCTTGTTGTGGTCACGCTTCAGCGCTTCTTCTCTTGCCGCAACGAAAGCCTTGAGCTGCTCCTTATCCGGGAAAGATGTACCGTAGATACGCTGCAGCATCTTATTCTTTTCAGAGCCTCTCCAGTAGGCGCCGGCACAGGAAAGAAGCTTGAAAGCCTTGATATCACCTGTCTTTTCCATATGAGGACCAGCACACAGGTCAGTAAAATCTCCCTGCTTGTAAAAAGAGATGACGGCGTCTTCCGGAAGGTCATCGATAAGCTCTACCTTATACGGCTCATCCATCTTCACCATCAGTTCTCTGGCCTCATTTCTGGGAAGCTCAAATCTCTCGATCGGGATATTCTCCTTTACGATCTTCTTCATTTCTTCTTCGATCTTCTTCAGATCGTCTGCCGAGAAAGCCTCATCGCGGTCAAAATCGTAGTAGAAACCGTCGTCGATGGCAGGACCGATGGCAAGCTTTGTCTCCGGCCACAGTCTCTTTACGGCCTGCGCCATGATGTGGGACGTACTGTGACGATACCTGTTTCTCTCTTCTTTAATCTCAAAATCAACCATTTCGCTTTCCTCCTTCTTATGGTTTCACTAGAGTTTCCCGGGATACAAAAAACCACGCATCCCGATCATAGGGATGCATGGCTGCACGGTTCCACCCTAATTGCCCGGAAAACTTCCCGGACCACTCATAACCCCTGGTAACGCTTGTAGGCAGCGGCTGCTTCATACTTGAATACTCGTTCCGAAGCGCGACTCCGAGGTGGTACTTCCCATTTTGCTCCTGTAAAAGAACTTCCAGCCGATGGTCCTTTCTCTCTGGCAGGAACCTGATGTTATGGAAAACATGTCCTCATCAACGTCCTTAATTGAAAACAGTTTATTCCATCGTTTACGTAATTGCAATACCCTTTTGGTATAAAGACTCAATGGATATGCAGCTTTTCTTCCAGATGGAATGCGAAAAGTCTTGTCTTGGCGATGACCGGATCGGACGGATCGTTCGAAAGGCCCTGCACCATGACATAGTAGCCGTTCGATACTATGATTTCGAGATAGCAGTAGCCCATCGACCGGTTCTTATCGTCGAGATAGCCCTCATAAAGAGCCATGTAAGGCTTTTTCACCATATCTCTCGTATCTAATGGCGCACTGGATGTCAGATACTCTTCCACAAGCGTATCCAGGGTCTTTCCCTGCAGTTCCTCGACAGTTACGATCATCATCATGGACTCATCGAGAGCGATAAAACCGGTCCCTGTCTCGCCCTTTATCGGGGAAAGTCCTTCACTTTCGCAAAGTGCTCTTACCTCGGTAACATTGATATGGAGCTTCTCCGGAATAGGTTCTTCCTTTTTCGGGCGAAGTCTCCAGAGTTTCTCATAGAAAGTCAGTTTCTCCGTTTTCTCATCGTCGCCCCAGATGGAATCCTCATCGATCACATCCACGGTGGGAGAAGTCTCTTTGTCTTTTGTCCCGGATTTATCTTTTCCGATCATATATCCGACACCGCCTGCGACAGCAGCAATAACAATTGCTGCGCAAAGGATCACGGCGACATTCTTCCAGAAGTTAAAGGTCCTATAGAAAGGTACGCGGTCAGACATTTCTCACTTCCCGCCTTCTTTCACATACTTCCTGATCCAGTCTTCGTCCCGGTAATCGGAATCCTTATCCATCAGACATCCATAGCAGATATCATCCGCCATCTCTAAAAGAACTTCTGAAAGCTCTAGATCTTCTTTCCACTGATCACCGATCTTTTCATAACCGCAGATCGCGCCTACGATATTCCCGGTAAGCGCACCTGTGGAATCGCTGTCACCGCTGTGATTGACTGCGGAGATGATCGCACCGGAGAAGTCATTTTCGTGACAGAGAGCACAGTACACCGCGATCGCGAGTGCCTCATCTCCGCACCATCCGGCACCGATCAGAGGAATATTCTCAGAATCGGGATCATCATTTTTCGATAGTTCCACGGCTCTGTCGATCAGATCCATAAAAGCTCCGAGATGCTTTCTCTGAGAGAAAAGATCCCTGATCAGGTCCTGGGTCTCCAGTACGATATCCAGAAGTTTTACCGGACCTTCCGTGTTAACGATACGCTGGATCACATGGGTAAGGAATGCGGCCGGCATGAAGCCGAGCGAATGGGAATGCGTAAGTGCCGCAATTTCAGCGCCTTCCATCGCGGCATATCTTTCATCTTCATCACGAAGCGCCAGTGCAGCGGGAGCAACACGCATCACACCGCCACAGCCTTTGCTGTGGTTGATCCGGTGCTCCGTAGAACCCTTCTCACCACTTGAAAGCGCATCCAGGCAGGTCGCTCCCGGAGCGCGAAGGCTCCAGAGTCCGGGGATCTCGGAAAGCCAGCAGATACGCTCGCCATGTCTGTCTCCCCGCTGCGTCTCCAGCCAGTCCAGATAGGCCAGATAGACATAATGCACGGGATCAAAATCACGACCGGTCATCTTTGAAACAGTCCTGGCATAAAGAATGCCGTTGGCTGTAAACAGACTCATCTGTGTATCATCGGAAAACAATGCCTTCCCGTCGGAAGGGTCTTTTACAAAGAAAGTAATGCCGGAAGATCCGTACTGGGAAAGGATCGATTCAAAGGACATGAATTCCACGGGATAGCCGAGCGCATCGCCCATCGCACCGCCCAGAAGACATCCGCGGATACGGTCTTTTTTGCTTTCAGCCGCAGATACGGCAGTTTTTAGATTCTCCGGAAGTAACGTCTTATCCATAAGCAACCCTCCCTATAGGATCATTATAGCAGAAAGACGACGCCGAAGCGAAAGGTCAATTCTTTCCCACGACCTGCCCCGCGATCTCCTTCCAGGAATAGCGGACACGCTCAACACGGATCATCCAGATGAGTTTCAGGATATTAAAGATCAGAAACCACACCACTGAACTTGCGAGGAATGTTGTAATGATACTTAAGATGGCACAGACCAGACAGGCCAGGATCACTTTGCCGTACCACTTATCCTTCGTAAAGAAAAAGGTCACGAATGCAATCAGACCGAGCTGGATGAAGCCGGCGCCAAAACGGATGCTCCCGACAGCGACCCCGTCTCTGACGGCGATCGGCGAGATCAGGAAAATAAAGCAGATGATCGCTTCAATAATGCAGATCTTGTTGAGCTGCTGGCGGATGCGGTCCATCTCCTGCTGCTCCGCTTTTCTCTTTTTCTCTTCTTCGGCAATCCGGATCTTCTCTTCTCTTTCCTTTTTCCAGGATTCCTCCACATCGCGCTGGGCCTGAATGCGCCCCATCTCGCGCTCGTAGCCCGCACCGAATTCACCGGTGTGCTCGATCAGCATCTGCTTTCCGCACACCGTGCAGGTCGCGACCTTCACCGCGGCATCCACTTTTACATTCGCACCACATCCGGTGCATGTCATATCTACAAGTTTCATTTCATCTCACCTGTCAGCCGACTTTAATGTTGACCGGATCACAGAGGTTCTTGTTTTTGTAATCATCCTTTTCCGCATAGTAAAGCTGGAGACTGATGGTCTCGACTTTTTTGATTGCTGCATCCTGAAGTCTCGTTTTCGAGATATCCAGTGTATAGACCGACTTGTTTCCGGGTTCAAGCGTGCAGAACATGGTACAGAGAATATCTATCCCGTTGACATATACCGTCTCTTTTTCGACACGGAGCGTCCGGTCGGAATTGTTCTCCAGGAGCAGAACGAGTTCGGCGTTATAATCCGTCATGCGATAATCCAGTGCCGATATCGAGATATCGTCGTTTTTGAAGATCGGAGCCGCATAGGAGAAGTCATAGGTCTTATTCTCGTCGTAAAGATTCGTCTTGATCGACGCTCTCTGCGTAAAATACCGTTCTCCGTTATCCTTATACTCCACGCTGAAGATCAGATCGATCTTGCCGGGATTCCAAAGTCCGATCTCATCCCCGAGCGTCAGGAAGAACTCATAATCCTCATCGACAGTTGCCTGATCCTCGACATCGATCAGATACATCGGAAGGAGCTGAAAATCCTCGACCGCGATCATCTCACTGTTGATCCTGACAGTATGTCCGGATTTATTCTCGATATGCAGTGTCAGCGTGCGGATCGTCCCCATACCGATCTTATAACCTGTGGCCGTGATCGTAAGTCCGTCTCTGTTACTGATCTCCACAGGGTCAAAAGTGACTTCCTGATATGAATACTCAGGCGCTTCATGAGGTCCGATGGTCTCGACCGGGCCTTCCATCGTGCTCGTAGGCGCTTCTGTCGTTTCTTTACCGAAAGTAGGATCCTTTGATTCCTGCGATTCCGTCTCCTTCGGGGTCTCCGCGGGGACTTCCGTCTCCGTCATCACGGCTGTTTGAGATTCCGATTCCGTTTCAGGCTCAGGCTGTGTCATCGTGATCTTCGGGCTCATATTTTTCTTTTTCTTCTTCGATGATTCTTCCGACTTACAGGCAGCCAGACAAAGCGGCATCGATATAAGCATGCCAAGTGTCAAAAGCAACGACAAAAATCTCTTCATTTTCCGACCCTTCTTCCATTTCTTTTCAGCAAAATTATAACACATATAAAGATCACTTGTGATATGATGGAACGCGTACACAACATCAACTATTACGAGGTCTTTATGAAAAAAACACTCTGTATTTTACTAAGTGCCATTCTTCTTGTTCCGATGTGCGGCTGCTCGAAAAAGCCGAGAGTGGATTATGAATCCTTTGAAAAATACGCGATCGCGGATCTGAAACTGGAGAAAAAGGAACGCGACCAAAGCTCCTCGAACGCCTTTTTTAACATGGATGATACCATCGGCAGCTCCGATGGTATCAATTTAAAGCTGGACCACTATGCACAGGTCTTCTCACAGGCAGAAGGCTCCACCGCAGGAAATCTCTATGTTCTCTACTATGACTACCAGGAAGAAAGTGAAGCCCGAAACTATTTCGATCAGCTGGTTTCCGAGGAAAAGACAGTGGTCGAAAGTTCAAAAGAAGATCATGTGATCGATTCGACGGACGATCACCTCATTGTACTTACGCGGCAGAATGGTATGCTCTTCACTTTCGAGTGTCTTTACGTAGAGAAGGATATCCTTCTTTTCGCGGCGATCGTCATAGGCGCACAAGATCTGACAAAGGTCAATTCGGACTGGCTGAAGATGGTCGATACCTTCTTCGGTGATCTTCGCATCAAAAAACCATTCGATCTTTCTAAGGAAATAAAAAACCTGCTCCATTAAGAAAGCAGGTCTTAAAAGATAATCTTAAGCGGTGATCTCGGAAGGCTTCTCCGGGGAGTTATCGCCGGATCGGCTGTCCGGGCTCTTTTTCTTAAGGAAAAGGAGCTTTTTTACAGCCGAAGTAAGGTGATACTCTCCCATGCCTAGAAGGATCGATACGATGAATACCGTGATCGCATAGACCAGAAGGTTATACTTTCCGGCCTTGAACGGGAAATACTTCTTATTCATCAGGAAACGCATCATATCAAGCGCCATCAGGTTCATCAGGTAGGTGTCGAGTGAATACTTCCCGAAGAACTTCGTCACCGGATTGACCACATGGTACTTCATCATAAAGACGATGACCAGAAGTCCTAAAAGGGCGAAAAGCGGAACCTGACAGAAATATGTGCGGATCTTGGAATAGACGCCCGGACCCTGAGTGGACCACTCGGTCCAGTATCCGAAGTGCGCCTGTCCGTATTCTGACAGCAGGAATGCAAGATATGTCAGAAGCAGAAGGATATGGAACTTCAGGGCATACAGTTTTTGAAACCAGGGAACGATCTTTTTCTCGTAACTTGCAAAAAGAAGCCCGGTCAGGAATCCGATCGCGGAATTGACCCACCATTCACCGCTGAACCAGAGCACCTTCTGCTCTCTCCACCAGATCCGGTTCGGCTTATTCCATTCCAGCCACCAGTTCTTCTTGCCGTACCACCAGGCAAAGTGCCCGTTATAGCAGAACAGAAGGCCCAGACCGATGATCACGGCGCCGATAATAAGGAAGCATACCGGGCGCTTCTTTATGAAGCGGAAGCAAAGGAAGAAAGTAAGATAAAGGATCGCCAGAACGATCGGGAACCATGCGAAGGTATTCATCATCGTAAGGCCGGAAAAATTAAATATCCATTTCTGCGCCGGCCATTTCACACCTGCGATAAAGAATGCGTAGATGCCGTAAAGGATGATATTAATGTAAAACGGCAGGAGAATGGATTTTACGATCCTGTTCTTCACAAATCCCTTAAGATAGTTTTCTTTCGTATCAAGGCTCTTGATCAGGCCATATCCTGAGCAGAAGAAAAAGATCGCGACGAAAAAGGCGCCCGCATTGACAAACGGAGTCAGCACTTTCTGCTGCTTAAATACTTCTTCCTGGGAGATATGGTGGATGATGACACCGATCGCCGCAAAACCTCGGAGGGATTTCATCACCTCAAGACTTGCATAATCATCATGAAATCCTTCCGTGCCGAAGCGGTTCTTCCCACCCCAGAACAAAAGCATGAAAAAGAAAAAATACGTGGCCACACGGAAAATAGGCCAGAAACTGAATATCTCCTTAAGCATAACAACCTCTAATAACTGAAAATATCAACCAAGATGGATCTTCGCTTCCGGATAGACGCTCTTGATCTTGTTCTTCTCCTTCGTAACAAGGCCCATAGCGAAAGTCAGCGGACCGACACGACCAAGGAACATCACGGGAATAATGGCCAGCTGTCCCCAAGTCGAGAATTGCGGTGTCCCCGCAGACGAAAGACCTACGGTACCAAAAGCAGATGCCGATTCAAAGAGCAGATCGAGGAACGTAAACTTTCCGTCCGCGATCAGCTGCCTCTCCGTCACGGAGAGGACACAGGTCAGGATCAGCATGAGAGAAAAACCAAGAGTAAAAATCGTCAGCGCGCGCTGAACGGTCGAACGGGTCACGCGGTGGTTACGGATGACCACTTCCGTTTTGCCCGTGACATCGCACTTAACCGCAGCGATCAGGAGCGCGATCGCCTGCACCTTGATACCACCACCGGTAGAACCGGCACCGGCGCCAATAAACATGAAAATAACGCAGAGCACTTTCGTACAGTCACGCATGGCCAGCTGATCGATAGAGTTCATGCCGGCCGTACGAAGCGACATGGACTGGAAAAGCGAAGCATTGATCTTTTCAAAAGTCGGAAGATTACCGATCGAAAGACCCGTGTCATTGGTCCATTCCATGGCAAAGATCAGGACAGTACCGATCACGAGGAGACCGACGGTCATGAAAAAGGCCAGGCGGGTGTGGAACATCATGTGGATATTGGTACGTTCCTTCTTGTCGTGACGGAGGATGGTCTTGATCTTTCTTACGGAATAATCAATGAGGTCCTTCCATACATGGAATCCGAGTCCGCCGGAAAAGATCAGGAAGGTACATGTCAGCATAACAAGCGTATTCCCGTTATAGGCGGTAAAACTGGAAAACGGACCGGACGGGGTATCGCCCATCAGATCAAATCCCGCATTACAGAATGAAGACACCGAGGTGAAAAGCGCCTTAAAAAGCCCGGTGCCATATCCGAACTCAGGCACAAATTGCGTTGATAAAAGAACGAAGCCGATAAATTCGAAGCCGAATGTCATCGTAAAGATCGTCTTCAGAAGTCCTTTTAATTCCGCGAAAGAAAAACTGCCGGCATTCTCCTGTGCCAGAACACGCGAACGGACAGAAAGCTTCGAGCGGAAGAGGCTGATGGCAAACGAATAGATCGTAACCAGTCCAAGTCCACCGACCTGGATCAGAAGAAGAAGAACAACTCTTCCGAAACTATTGAATGTCGTGGCGGTATCCCGGACGACGAGACCCGTCACGCAGGTGGCAGATACAGTGGTAAACAGCGAATCAAAGAACCCTATGCTCGAACCGGAGTTGGTCGCAAAGGGCATCATAAGCAGGATCGTACCGACGATCATGATCAGAAAAAAACTGGCGACGATGACACGTGCCGGTCTTTCGAGCATCCACTCCACGATCTTTTTGGTCTTGCTTCTCCGAACCAGCATTTACTGCACCATCGCTTTCCAGATCTGTTCGATATCTTTCTGCGCGCAGACCATCATGATCTGGTTTCCTGCATGCATGACCGTGTCACCGACCGGAGTGATGGTCTCACCGTTCTCCCCTGCCATTACAACGACACGAGCGCCGTGAACAAATTTGTACTCCATCATGGACTTTTCACATGCATCCGAATTCGCGGAAAGGACAAATTCGATCAGTACGTGATCGGAATTCTTGATACGATGCACGATACGAAGACCTTGAAAATCGATCTCCTGCTCGATCATGCTCGCGAGGATCCGGGTACCCGAAAAGGCACGGTCCACACCGAATCTCTCCATGATCTCTCTGTTCTTCGGATTATTGACTCGTGCGATCGCCTTGGATACACCTAAGTGATTCTTCGCGATCTGGCACGCAATGATATTCGTTTCATCCTGATTGGTAAGGGCCACGATCATCTCGGCCCCCTTGCAGGCTTCACTTAAAACGGGATAGGAGGAACCGTCGCCATTGATCACTTCCGACACCAGATCATCCGCAAACTTCATGGCGGCATTCGGATCTTTATCGATGATCACGATCTCATTCGTTGATTCCAGCTCTCGGATCAGATAATAAGCCAGTTTTCCGGCACCTACGATTACGATCTTCATATAAATGCGAACCGGTCAGACCTTTTTCTCGGCCAGGACCAGCTTATCTCCCTTCTCCAGTTTCATATTCGGAAGTGTGGTCATGAATTGATCATGTCTTACCACAGCGAAGATATGGCGGCCTTCCGTATCCTCCACATCTCTTACCTTGGCACCGACAAAACTGTCGTCGATATCCAGGATCGTAAAAGCAACACTGTTTCCGAAGATATTCGCCATGCACTGGCCGACATAATCTTCTTTTTTGATCCTTCCGTCGATGGCGCGCATAAATGCATCGGCCGTAAGCACTGTGGAAGAGATCGACAGGAATCCGGCATCGTCGAAGAGATGGTAATCCTCCGAAGCAAATACACGGGTAAAGACTTTTGAAACATGGAAAACATCCCGGGCGATCTGGGATGCCATAAGGTTCTGGTTCTCACTTTCACTCATGGCACAGACCATATCCATAGAAGCGATGTCCGCTTCTTTCAGGACATCGATATCGATAATGATTCCGTTGATGGTGAGAATACCTAAATTGAACTGCTGTTCGATCTCCTGCGCCTTCGGATCGACAAGAACGCATGTATGACCTTTTTCGATAAGACGCTTCATCAGCGAGATACCTGAGCGGGATGCTCCCAAAATCATGATCTGCATGATATGGCCTCCAGATATGTCTAATTGTCCGGCGAATTCGCCAGCAGATAACCTAGGATCGATGCGGCTGACGCTGCATTGAGCGATTCCGCCCGACCAGGCATCGGGATCTTAATCAGTATATCACAAGAAGAAGAAGTCAACTCACATAATCCGTTGGCTTCATTACCGATCCAGAGTGCGGCAGAACTCGGGAAAGACACCGTTTTCAGGTCTTTTCCGCGAAGATGGGCACCAATGGACGGGACTTGATGTTCTTTCAGCACTTCGAAGATCTTTTCGCTGCTGGAAAAGGACAGAAGCGGGATATGAAAACATGATCCCATGGATGCGCGAAGGACTTTCTCATTATAAGGATCCACAGAATCCTCGGTATAAAGGACCGCCGTATAGGCAAAGGCATCCGCCATACGGATGATCGTGCCCATATTGCCCGGATCCTGAAGATGCTCGAGGACGATATATCGGCTCTTCCCTTCTTCGTAAGGGAAACTGTTGAGCGTATCCGGAACCGATACGACCAGCGCCATCCCCTGCGGATTCTTCGTCTGGGAAAGCTTTCCAAATAAAGGCTCGCTGAAGATAAGGACTTCCGCGGTATTAACGGCCGGGAACTCCTTCTTCCACTTTCCGATCAGATCCTCCTGACCGGACCTCAAAAGAATGGTCTCCGGGATCATGCCGGATGAAAGTGCATCTTCACACAAGCGCAAACCCTCGATGAAGACCTTCCCGCTTTCCCGCGCGACCTTACGGTCATGCAGGGCAGCAAGTGATCGGAATCGAGGGTTTTCTCTGCTTTTTATCTCTAAGAAGCGATCCACGCGAAATTAAAGCGCGTTCTTTGCCTGCTCGCAAAGAGCTGCAAATCCATTCGGATCGGAGATAGCGATATCAGACAGGACCTTACGGTCGAGAGCGATATCCGCCTTCTTAAGGCCATTCATGAAACGGCTGTAGGAAAGACCGTTTACACGGCAAGCAGCGTTGATACGCTGGATCCACAGTTTTCTGAAATCTCTCTTCTTATTTCTTCTGTCACGGTAAGCGTAAGCACCGGACTTCATGACCTGCTGGTTAGCAACCTTAAAAAGCTTGCTCTTGTGGCCGAAATAGCCCTTAGCCTGCTTCAAAATCTTATGATGACGCGCTCTTGTGCGAATACCTCTTTTTACTCTGGACATGGTATTATTCCTCCCTTAAAACTAACTTACTTTGAAATCCATCCGGCACCGATTATTTATACGGAACCATTGTTTTGATGATCTTCGCATTAGCAGCAGAGCAGACCGCAGTATGACGGAGATGTCTCATTCTCTTGCTCGGTCTCTTGCTGAGGATGTGGCGACGGAAAGCCTGGGAGTATAAAACCTTACCTGTACCCGTTACCTTAAATCTTTTCTTAGACGAACTGTGTGTTTTCTGCTTAGGCATTTTTCTATTTCCTCCTTATTCACAATCAGTTTTTCTTCGGAGCGAGGAACATGACCATGTTCCTACCCTCTATCTTGGCCGGCTTATCTACCTGGCCGAACTCTGCGCACAGTGACGCAAACTTCTCCATTACAGCGTAACCCTGATTCTGGTAAGCCATTTCACGGCCACGGAACTTCACGATTACTTTTACTCTGTTTCCATCCTTTAAGAAACGACATGCGTTCTTCGTCTTGACATTCAGATCGTGATCTTCTGTCGTCAGCTTCATGCCGACTTCCTTTGTTTCGATCACTTTCTGGTTCTTACGGGCTTCCTTCTCACGCTTAGCCTGCTCAAACAGATACTTGCCGTAATCCATTACTTTGCAGACCGGGTTGTCCGGGTTATTTGCGATCAGTACAAGATCAAGTCCTGCAAGATCAGCGGCCTTTCTGGCCTGCTCGATCGGAACGATACCAACCATCGTACCATCTGCATCAATCAGTCGCACCTTCTCAAAACGAATCTCTTCGTTGATCGGCTGCCCATTCGTTTGTCTGGCGATAAGAACACACCTCCTTCAAATCAAAAACGGAGTGAAACATTCCGCTTCACTCCGTCAAAACTTACTTCAAAATAAGCCACTTTAGTGAACCTCTTCATCGAAACTTGAGGTGAGAAGCGGAAACTCCTACTTGCTGTAACTTCAACATAATAATCGTTAGTCACCGGCTTGTCAAGCAAAAAATCCATTTTTCTTCGAGATCTTCTGCAACCTCACATATTTTACATGAAAATCCCTCTTTGCGCCATACCTTCATAGTTAATAACCCAGTCGTTCCTTATTATGCTATAATCCCATATAGCAAATCCTATGATTAAGGAAGTGGACGACATGATTTCAAAAGAAATAGAACAGAAGCTCTCCGGCGGATCCCTTATCCGCAAAATGTTCGATGAGGGCGCCAGACTTAAGAAGATCTACGGCGAGGATAAGGTATTCGATTTTTCCATCGGTAACCCGGACCTTGAACCGCCAAAGGAAGTAAAAGATGCTCTGATCGAGCTTGCAAATGCAGACATTCCCGGTATGCACGGCTATATGGCAAATGCCGGTTACCCTGAGACAAGACAGGCGATTGCAGATAAGCTCTCTGCCGAGAGCGGCGTATCTATCGGGATCGATTCGATCTGCATGACCTGCGGTGCGGCCTCCGGCATGAACAACATCCTGCGCGCTATTGTCGAGCCGGGAGACGAGATCATTCTTCTCGCGCCATTCTTCCTCGAATATCTCAACTATATCAGCAATGCCAAAGGAGTACCGGTCATTGTGAATACTGACCCGGATACATTCCTTCCGATCATGTCCGAGATCGAAAAGGCCATCACACCGAAGACAAAGGCGATCATCGTTAACTCTCCGAACAATCCGAGTGGAGCGATCTACCCGAAGGAGACCCTGATCGAGCTCAATGCACTTCTTAAGAAGCAGGATCATGTCATCCATATCATCTCCGATGAACCGTATATCGATCTGGCATATGACGGAATGAAGGTTCCTTCTTCCCTCTCCTACTTTGACAACCTGATCATCTGCTTCTCCTGGAGTAAGTCTCTTTCTCTTCCGGGCGAGCGTATCGGTTATACCTGTGTCAGCCCGAAGCATGAAGATTTTGAACTTCTTACCCAGGCACTAGTTCTCTGTAACCGTATCCTCGGAGCCGTCAACGCACCGGCCCTTATGCAGCGCGTCGTTGCCAAGGCCCTGAATGCGAAGGTGGATGTGCCGAACTACGAAAGAAGAAGAAATCTGCTTTACGATATCATCACAGAAGCAGGATTCACCTGCACTAAGCCGCAGGGTGCGCTTTATCTTTTCATGAAGACACCTATCGAGGATACAGCTTTCTGCGAAGTCTGCGCGAAGTATAACGTATTAGTCGTTCCGGGTTCTGCATTTAAGCGCGAGGGATATGTGCGTCTTGCATTCTGCGTATCGGAAAAGACGATCACCGGTTCCCGGGATGCCTTCGAAGCTATCGCAAAAGAACTGGGGCTTAAGAAATAAGAACTTTTATCCTTAGACTTTAGGAGTAACGATCACGAGCATGGTTCCGTCTTTCATGTCGAAGCCATGCTCTTTTTCTTCCATATCAAATTCGTTGCTTACGGTAAAAGAACTGCCCGGTACGATATCGTGATCCGAAAGAAGATACTTCATACCGACAGAGGATACACAGCAGGCGCCTTTCCCAAGAGGGATCAGCGAGCAGGTGTTCTCTTTTAATGCCAGTTCGTCGGAAACGCGCCAGGAAGCCTTGCCTTTCATCGGATAGACCCATGTCGTCCCATCAGTAGCCGTAATGGAATAGCCCTCCTCATGAAGACGCATCACAAGGAGCATATTCGACATCACGTGATCGAGCCGCCCTACTAAGGAGGTCACAAAGAGGATATCCTTTTCCTTCGGAACACTTAAAAGACAAAGCTCCGAATCCGTCATATCCTTTTCGACAGGAAAGAGCTTATGGGACACCTGATTGGCCTTAAGCCAGGAAACAGTCTCTTCGGAAATGGAATCCATATCGCCCCAGACTGTGTCGGGCACGATGTGATAAGGCATGAGAGAATCTGCACCGCTGTCGGCGCAGATGACTGATTCCGCACTTTTAATAATGGGAAGGAGATTTCCGATATTCTTATTCGGACCGCCGGCGATTACGACAACGCACACGAGAGGAGCTCCTTTACCGCTCTGGCGTGATCCTTATTGGAGAAAACTGCAGATCCTGCTACAAGATAGCTGGCGCCGGCAGATACGACACGTGGTGCCGTCTCATCGCAGATCCCGCCGTCCACCGAAATAATGGTGTCAGCATCGTTTTCATCGATGACTTTTCTTACTGCAGCTATTCTCGAAAGAGATTCCTCCATAAAGTGCTGGCCGCCAAAACCCGGTCGGACGGACATGACCAGTACCAGATCGCACTTGGTCACGTAAGGCAGTACTTTTTCAATAGGCGTATCAGGATGGATCGAGATACCCGCTCTCTTTCCGAGTTTACGTATCGCGTCGATGGCAGCATCCGGATCCTCTACTGTTTCCACATGGAAAGTGAGCATATCCGCGCCGGCATCGGCAAAAGGCTTAAAGAAGTCCATAGGGTTCGTGACCATAAGGTGCACGTCAAAGATCATGTTCGTTGCTTTGCGGATCGACTCCACGACCGGAACACCGAACGTCAGATTCGGAACATAATGGCCGTCCATTACGTCGATATGCAGATACGAAGTCGCCGCCTCCACTTCTTTGATCTCTTCATTGAGACGGCCACAGTCCGCAGCCAGTATGGATGGTGCGATCACCACATCGTTCATGTAACAAACCTTCCTTCTATTTCCCGTATCTTTTCGAATTCTCTATTATTATATCTAAAAATTCACGATAGCGCGCAAGTCTTCCCGAAGAAATCCCGCTTTCGTCCACAGCACATCCGAGCTCGCCGTTATGCCGGCAGTCGAGGAAGCGGCACTTCCCTCGTATCGCCTGAAGTTCCGGGTATCCGCCGATGAGATCTTCTTCCAGAAGGCCGATCCGGTCCACATCAAGCGAGGAGAAACCGGGCGTATCGATCAGAAAGCCGCCCTCATACGGGAAAAGCTCAACATGGCGCGTCGTATGCTTTCCTCTTTTCAGCCGTTCACTGATATTACCGACTTCGATATGATCCATGCCCGTCAATCGGTGGCAGAGCGTGGATTTCCCGACACCGGACTGACCGGCAATACCCACGGTATGTCCGGAAAAGATCTCATGGATCTGCTTTTGCGGAAGCATAGTATCTTCAGAGGATTCGACCACTTGAAAACCCGCGTTTCTGTATTCTTCCGAAAGCTCATCTGCGCGCTCCCGAGACAGATCCGTCTTCGTCAGCCAGATCAGTGGCTGGATACGAAGCTTGGCGCATATGGTCAGAAGCTTATCGAGAAGCTTCAGGTCCGGCTCCGGATCGAAGGTCGAAACGGCGATGATCAGGATATCGATATTGGCAACGCTGGGACGGATCAGAAGATTCTTCCGCTCTTTAATAGAGACGATCGTATAAGGAATATCGGGATCACCTGACGGCTCGACCGAACAGAAATCGCCGACTGTCGGCGTCAGTTTACTTTTGCGGAATATGCCTCTCGGATAGGCAAGCACAGAGGAGCCTTCTTCAAGAAGGATCGTATACGATCCGCCTATGCCCTTTGTGATCCTGCCATTCTTCTGTTCCCCCATGAACGTCTGCCCTTCAATTCCGCACATGTTTTCTTCCGAAGTGATGTTGTTCGATGTTTTCGACATCTTCGCTACGCGGATCCCCTCCGGCCGGCGGTGCCGGCGGATTCGGGTCACCAGGTTCAGACGGCGGCGGAACCGGAGTCGGTGTCGGCTCCGGTGTCGGCGTCGGTTCCGGTGTAGGCGACGGTTCCGGTGTAGGCGACGGTGTCGCCGACGGAACCGGCTCAAATACGGCCGTCAGGTACACATCGTTTCCAGGCATCACGAAGGTGTAGGATGCGGAGTAGCTGATCGGGTTATTCATGAGATCGACCCATGCCACGAACTGATATCCGATACTCGGTACAGCCGTGATCGTAACCGGTGTATTCTGCGCATAGAGTCCGTCACCGGTCACAGAGCCTTCGCCCTGGACAGAGAGCATAACGTCAAATCCAATGACCTCCGGCGTCGGGGTCGGTGTACCGCCACGTTCAAGATCCTCTGCGTTTCCGACATAGATACGGATCGCAGACTTTCTCTGGACCTTCGTTCCCGGTCTCGGATCTGTAAGCAGTACGAAAAGCTCTGTCTCGCTCAATCCCTGCTCCTGCAGTTCCGGACTGATCTCGATCTCGCCAACTACGAGATCAGCCTGATCGATCATCTCTCTGGCGGTCTTAAGATCCTGCTTAATGATATTCGGTACTTCGATCTCCGAAGACTTCTTGGCAAATACGATCGTAATATCCGATCCGGGCTTCACAGGAGTACCTGCCGGTGGTTCGGTACGGATAACGAGGCCTTCTTCTACAGAGTTTTCGATCTCCGGCCGGACGAAAACGTTATATCCGTCCACCTTGAGTTTCTCGTATACTTTGGAGTATTCTTTACCGGTAAAGTCCTCAAGTTCGACGGCATCCGGCGCTTTACTTACTGTCAGGATCAAAACATTTACGGAGCTGTTGTTCTTCATCTCCATACCCGGCTGGATATTCTGCTTGATGACGACATTGGCCGCATAGTCAGTCCTGACTTCATATTCGACTTTATATGTCGTGAAGTTATGTTCTTCAAAACTCTGCTGGACTTCGACAATGGTCTTTCCGACATAGTTCTGAATGATAAATACATTCTGCGTCTCCTGCTTGACGGACTTTTTCAGCGTATCCGTCACCAGATACGTAAGGCCGATCAGAAGGCCGACGATCAGGATCACGACCGCGATGACGATCAGGTTATCCTTCCATCTGGATCTTCTTCTCGTCTTGATGGAACGCTCGATATCCTTGAGTTTTCCGTAATTGGGCTCCTGACGGATCGACGGAGATACGCCCGTCACATCGAAGTTCTCTTTCGGGGATTCGACATTGGTATCCACGATACCATAAGAACCGTTCGGGTCCACCATGAGGGAATCAAGTTCGGTGACCATCTCACGGATGGACTTATAACGGAGTTTCGGATCTTTCTGCATAGCCTTCTGGATGATCGCATCGAGGCCCTGCGGAATGCCCGGAACAAAGGAGGATGCATACGGCACCGGCTCCTGAAGATGCTTCACGGCGATCGCGACAGAGTTTTCCCCGTCAAAAGGAACGCGTCCGGTCACCATCTCAAAGAGCGTTACACCAAGGGAATAAATATCGGAGCTCGGGCTGACGATACCGCCTCTGGCCTGTTCCGGTGAAAAATAGTGAACCGATCCCAGCGCACCGCCGGATGTCAATGTGATCGTATGGTTTGTCGAGGCATGCGCGATACCGAAGTCCGTCACCTTCGCGATACGGTCACGGGTGATCAGGATGTTATGCGGCTTGATGTCTCGATGCACGATACCGTTCTGATGCGCCGTATCAAGTGCCATACCTACCTGAATAACGATCGGGACAGCGACCTTCCAGTCGAGATGTCCGTTCTGCAGGATCATGTCCTTGACGGTGATACCTTCGACATATTCCTGCACCATATAGCGGATATTACCTTCCTGTCCGACACCGAATACATGAACGATGTTGGCATGCGAAAGCGATGAAGCGGCTTTGGCCTCCGTATCAAAGCGCTTGATGAATTCCAGATTGGTAGCAAATTCCTGCTTCAGGATCTTGATCGCTACGTTCATTCCCGAAGAAAGGTCCGTGGCCAGATATACATCCGCCATACCCCCGGAACCGATCAACTTAATGATCCTGTATCTTCCACCTAGTATCATGCCCTCCGGGCTCATTGTCGTACTCATGCTTTCTCCTTATTTTTTCGTATCTCGCACTCTGCGATGATCATCGATATGTTGTCCGGGGCGCCGGCCGCTTCGGCCAGGTCTTTCAGGAGCTGAAGACAGTAGTTCAGATCCTTGTGCTTACGAAGCACCGCCCGTATCGTTTTGTCTTCCACACAGCCGTAAAGGCCATCTGAACACAAAAGTATAACATCTCCATTACTAATTGCAACTGAGAAGGTGTCCGGCTTGACATACTCATTCACGCCCAGGGAACGAAGAAGCACATGACGCTTCGGATGACTTCTCGCCTCCTCCTTCGTGATCATGCCCTTTTCCACCATCCGCTGCACCAGTGTATGGTCGGTCGTCAGTGTCTGCAGTTTCTGTCCGTGAAGAAGATAGGCCCGGCAGTCGCCGATATGCGAAAGATAAAGTGTCTTATCTCGAACGACAGCTACCGTAAGTGTCGTACCCATGCCCCGGTAACGGAAACTGCCGAGAGAGGCGAGGTACACCTTCACGTTTGCTTTTTCCAAAGTAAAAGAAAGGAGTTTTAAAAGTTTCTGGGGATCGTCCGCTTCGAAAAGATAGTCATTCAAAGACTGGGTCACATATTCGACCGCCGTCTGGCTGGCCAGTTCCCCTGCTGCATGACCGCCCATGCCGTCCGCGATGACGAAACACTCGTCTTTTCCCACGGAAAACACGGAAAGACAATCCTCATTGTTTGTGCGCACCAGACCTTTGTCGGATACACTCACTACTTTCATGTCTCTTTCTTCTCCTGCAAACCTCTGCGCAACTGACCGCAGGCGGCCATAATATCCGTACCCATCTCCCTTCGGAGGGTCACGGTCATGCCGAGTTTCTCGAGAAGATCCTGGAAGGCGCGTACCGACGCAGGCTTGCTTCTCTTAAACGGGCTGCCATCAAACTCATTGGCAGCGATCAGATTGATATGACAGTGAATGCCCTTTAAGACCTTCGCCAGTTCCCTGGCGCACTCCGGTGTATCGTTGACCCCGTCGAACAGAGAATACTCGAAAGTGATCCTCCTGTTCGTATTGCGCTCATAGGTACGACAGGCGTCGAGGAGCTCCGAAAGGCTGTATTTATTCGCGATCGGCATGATGCTCTTTCTCAGTTCATCGTTTGGCGCATGTAGGGAGACCGACAGGTTCACCTGCATATCATTCTCCGAAAATTGTATCATTTGCGGCACAAGACCGCAAGTTGACACGGTGATGTGGCGGGCGCCCAAGTTCAAGCCCTTTTCGTCATTGGCGAGGTGTAAAAAGCCGATCAGTTCGTCATAGTTATCGAAGGGTTCGCCGATTCCCATGACGACCACGCTGTGGATCCTCTCTCCTGCAAAAGAACCCGCCAGGAGCACCTGTCCGAGCATCTCGCCGCGGGTCAGGGATCTTCCGAAACCGGCATGCGCGGAGGCGCAGAAACGGCAGCCCATCTTGCATCCGGCCTGGGAGGAGATACATATCGAAAGCCCGGTCTTATAGCGCATGAGGACCGTCTCGATGCAGTGCCCGTCATATAGGTGGAACACGAACTTCTGTGTCCCGTCGATCTTTGACACCAGATGCTTATCGATACTCATGCTCTCATAGACGAAATCTTCGCGGATCGCGTCTTTTACGGCACCCGGGACATTACTCATCTTATCCATGTCGAGAACGCCCTTACTGTACCAGGAGTAGATCTGGGAAGCCCGGAATTTCGGAAATCCCTTCTCCTTCATATATTCTTCCCAGGCGGGAAGATCGAGATCGAGAACAAATCTTTTACTCATCCGCTTCTCCTTTCCAGTTTCGCGATAAAGAAACCGTCCATGCCTTCTTCATCCGGAAGGATGGTCATCCTTCCTTTTCGGCTCTCATCTAAAAGCCTTGGGTTTTTCTTCAGTTTCTCCGGCAAAAGATCCGTAAACGGAACCGCTGAGAATTCAGGGTGCGTTTTCAGGAACTTTTCGACCTGAAGCTCATTTTCGTTCGGGTTGACGGTACATGTGCTGTAGATCAGATATCCTCCCTTTTTCACGCGAAGAGAGGCATTTTGAAGGATGCTCTCCTGCACCGGAAGAAGCGTCTGCATCTTCTCATAGGTCATGGAGACGCGGATATCGGGCTTTCTGTGAAGGAGTCCTAAACCGCTGCAGGGCACATCGCAGAGCACCAGATCGTACTCTTTAAGAAGTATCTCCTTTTCTTCCGATAGAAAAGTACCGTCATAGGCGAGTGTCGTAATATTTGAGATGTGAAGTCTTTTCGCCGTTTCATCTACCATGCGGAGTCGCACTTCATTGGCATCGAGGGCATCGATATGTCCCTGATCTTCCATGATCTCCGCCATATGGGCCGTCTTTCCGCCCGGGGCGCTACAGGTATCAAGGACCTGATCTCCCTTCTTCGGGGAAGCGATCACACCAACGAGCATTGCCGAGGTGCTCTGGACCGAGAAGTCTCCGTTCTGATACGAGGAAAGCGAGGCGATATCCGTTATATTTTCCGTAAGATCCAGACAAAGATCCGGAAGAATTTCGTTTTTCCGTGTTTTGACGCCTTCCGAAGAGAGCTTCTCCATAAGCTCCTCCTGGGATCCGACAGCAAGTACATTTCTTCTTAGGGTCACCGGCGGGACAGATAGGTAAGATGAGAGGATCTTCTCGGTTTTTTCCCTTCCATACCACTTGATAAAGCAGCCGGAGATCTCGCTTTTAACGGAGTATCGGAGGTCAAGTTTTTTCTTCGGGATCTTAAGAAGAAGGTCCTTACCGGAAGATGCGATCTTACGGAGGACTGCATTGATCAGGCTCTCCGAGCCCTTCGGGCAGACTTCACGCGCCAGATCCACGGTCGAAGAAACGGCGGCATAGTCTTTCACCCCATAGGAAAAGAGGATCTGCCACGCGCCCATGCGAAGGCAGGTGCGGACAGACGGATCCAAGTCATGAAGGTTCTTTTTGAGAAAAGGCGAAAGGATCGAATCGATCGTATATACACGGGTGATGGTCCCGTAGACCATGGCGGTAACAAAAGACCTACCCTGTTCCGGAAGGTCTGACCCGAGCAGTTCCTGTTTCAGGACAAGATTCGAATAGCCCTGATTCTCGAGGACTTCCAGCAAACAGCGATATGCCGTGTTTCTGGATGCGTCCGAACGTGGAGTCATTACTCTTCGTCCTCCATTTTCGCTCCGACTTCAAAGTTATGGGCACAGTCGATCGCCTTCATGCGCTTGCCGGAAGCGGGCTGTACCTCTAAAAGCAGGAGCGGCATATCTTCACACATCACGGCGAGAACACCCTTTTTCCCGTAGATCACGGTGCCGGGTACGGCTTTCCCGTGGGTTGCTTCGTAGTTATTAAGTAAAGAATCATCCTCAGCAGGACATGCATCGTAGATCTTCAGTTTTCCGCCCTTCCACATCGTGGAGGCACCGGGCCAGGAAGAAAGCGCACGCACCTGTGCGGCAATCGCGGAACAGGGACGGTTCCAGGATATCTTCCCCTGCTCTTTCGTGATCGGCGGGGACATGGTCGCATCTTCTTCCTTCTGCGGAACCGGAAGGATCGTACCGTCAATATATCCCGGGATCGTCTCGATCAGAAGATCGGCACCAACGTGCGCGAGCTGGTCCATCAGTTCAGGCGTATGGACTCTCTTCCCGATCGGGACCTCTCTTTGCGTTAAGATATCGCCGGTATCCATGCCGACGTCCATCTTCATGATCGTGATACCTGTCTTCTCGTCTTCATTTAAGATCGACCACTGCACGGGAGCAGCTCCACGGTACTTCGGAAGAAGCGATCCGTGAACATTGATACAGCCGTATTTCGGGAGCTCAAGCATCTCTTTCGGGAGGATCTTGCCGTATGCGGCAGTAACGATCAGATCCGGCGCATATGAAGCGATCTTCTGAAGTGCTTCTTCGCTTCGGAGCGTCGTCGGCTGCCAGACTTCGATCCCGCTTTTTTCCGCTTCGACCTTCGCCGGCGGGGCAGTAAGGATCATTTTTCTTCCGACCGGCTTATCCGGCTGGGTGACACAAAGCACGACATCATACTTTTCAGAAATAAGACGGGATAAAACAGTCGCCGCAAGATCCGGCGTTCCCATAAAGACTATACGCATAATTAAGACTCGCCGTCCTCCTCGTCGTCGAATTCATCTTCTTCCACTTCCACGATTTTATCGATGAAAAGGATACCGTCGAGGTGATCGTATTCATGGCAGATGCATACCGCCAGAAGATCCGTCGCTTCAAGATCAAACCATTCGCCGTTTCTATCCTGTGCACGTACGCGGATACGTGTCGGGCGCTCGACATAGCCGTTCTTGCCCGGGCAGGAAAGACATCCTTCCATGCCAAGAGCTGCGCCTTCTCTTTCATATATCTCCGGATTGATGAACTCGAGTTTTCCATGTTCATCTCCTACATCCACTACGAAAGCTCTGCGGAGGATGCCGACCTGAACGGCAGCAATACCGATTCCGCGGTTATCGTAATACATGGTCTCGGCCATGTCATCTAAGAGTATCTTCAGTTTATCGTCGAACTTCTCAACCGGGCGGGATTTCTTCCGAAGGATCGGATCGCCGTCCACAACGATCTCACGTAATGCCATATCTTTTCACCTCATAAAGTATGATTATACATTTTACCACATCGCGTCGATATCCGTAGAGATGGAAAAGCCATATCCCGCATAGGACTGCTGAAGTTTCGTAAATCCGTCGGAAAGAAGCCCTTTCGTCTTCGCACGGACCACGATCTGGTAGCGGTAACGGTTCATAAGTTTCGGTATCCCCGCAGGGCAGGGACCGAGGATCATCATGTCATCGCCGAGATTTACGGCCATCTCACGGAGAGTATTGGCAACCATCGTGGCCTGTACGGAGCAGGCCTGTTCATCTTCATGCGTGATAAGGATCCCGCCGATCGCCTTAAAAGGCGGATAGGAAAGCTGCTCTCTGTACTTGATCTCGCTTTCGAAGAACTTTTCGTAGTCCTGTGTCGCGGCGTAGGCATAGATCTCCTGGTCGGGACTTACTGTCTGGATGAAGACTCTTCCCGGAACATCTCCTCTTCCCGCACGGCCGCTGATCTGCGCCAGCAGCTGGAAAGCTCTTTCTCTGGCGCGGTAATCGCTCTGCCAGAGGACACTGTCCGCGCCCAGAATGCCAACGACGGAAACTTTCGGGAAGTCATGGCCTTTCGCGATCATCTGTGTGCCCACGAGGATATCCGCCTCGTGGTTTTTAAACTGGTTGATGATCTTCTCATGTGCTCCCCGGTAAGAGGTCGTATCCTGATCCATACGAAGGACCTTCGCATCCGGAAAATCCTGCAGCGTCCAGTCTTCAAGCTTCTGGATCCCGTCGCCTCTTACCGCCAGATATTCGCTTGTGCAGTAAGGACATGTCTGCGGAGAAGGAATGACTTTCCCGCAGTAATGGCAGATCAGGAGTTTATGTCGTCCCATCGTCTTGGTATGAAGAGTCATCGGCACATCGCAGTCGGGACAGCGGATCATGGAACGGCAGGACGTACAGTACACATTCTGCGAAAAACCTCTTCGATTTAAAAGAAGCATTACCTGTTCGCCCTTACTGAGCGCTTCTTTCATCGCGGTATAAAGCTTTCGGCTGAAGATCGACTGGTTATGCGTATCTCTTTCTTTCTGCATATCGACGATCTCGACATGCGGAAGCACTGCTCCGCTCACGGCGCGGTTTTTAAGCGTCAGAAGCTTCATGTAACCATGTTTTGCGGCATAGAAGGTCTCGACCGAAGGTGTCGCCGAGCCAAGAAGGAGCTTAATACCGGCTCTACCCGCACGGAATCTCGCCACATCCCTTGCGGAATAACGAAGCAGCGTATCGGCTTTATAGGAAGAATCATGTTCCTCATCAAGAATAATGAGTTTCAGGTTCTGGACCGGCGCGAACACAGCTGACCTTGCACCGACGACGATCTGCACTTCCCCTTTCTGGATCATCTTCCAGGAGTCATAGCGCTCTTTCGCGGTCATGCGGCTGTGAAGCACGGCGATCCGGTTCGGAAAGTGCGAGCGGATACGGGCTACGGTCTGCGGAGTAAGGGAGATCTCCGGCACGAGATAAAGGACAGATCCACCCTCTTTTAAAATCTGCTTCGTGATCTGAAGATATACCTCGGTCTTTCCGCTTCCCGTGACACCGAAAAGCAGGAATTCCTGCTTTCCTTTTGCTTCGACGACTTCTTTGACCGCAAGCGCCTGCTCCTCATTGAGCGTGACTTCGGGAGGGGTGACTAATTCGAGCTCTTCTTTCCTTTTTTCCTTCTCCGCAAGTTCTTCCGCGGAGATCCGTACAGATCGGATATTCACCAGGCCGTTTTTCGCCAGTGTATCGATCGGGGATCGGCTGATCGACAGTTCCTGCATGATATCGGAAAGCGTCATCTCATCGACATCCAAAAGCCATTCCAGCGCGCGGATCTGCTGGATCGAGCCGACCGCTTCGCTTTCGAGGGCTTCTTTCGCCTTTTCGGGATCTGAAAGAGACACCATCAGCTGGGATCTTCCTGTTCGTTTCGTGACAAGCGCCGGCACCATCTGATGCATGGCAGACCCGTAGGTGCAGGCATAGCGCTTTACAACGAACTTAAGAAGTTCCAACTGTTCGCTGTTTAATACGGGCTCTTCTTCCACGAGGGATTCAATACTCTTAAGCTTTACTTTCGAGTCCGATGTCTCCTTTAAGGAAAGGACCAGCGCCACATTCGGACGGTTCCCTTTACCGAAAGGAACGCGCACATACTGTCCCACCCGGATCTTTTCCAAAAGCTCCTCCGGAACGACATAATCGAATATTTTATTGGTCTGCCAGATACTTTCCCGCAGGACGATTTCGGCGATCATATTCTTCCCTCATTCTCTATTAAGACACGACTTCATGACCGATATTATAGCAGATCGAAAAGATCCATCTGTCTGGTTCTCGGAAGACCGGAAAGGAGCCCTTCCTCCTCGAGTTTCTGCATGGCGGACGGGCCCAGATGTGCTCTGGTCGCCAGATCATCCTGCGTACTGAACGGGCGCTCGTTTCTTGCCGCAACGATCGCTTCACCCATGGAGGTACTGATCGAGCTGATAACATTAAACGGCGGCAGGATCTTGCCCTTCTCCACTTTAATAAACTTTACGGCATCCGACTTATTCAGATCATAAGGAACAAACGATATCCCTCTGAGATACATCTCCTCGACAAGCTCACAGAGATAATAAAGCGATTTCTCATTCGGTTTACGTCTCTGAAGTCCGTTATCCAGTTCCAGTCTCTTGGCCGTGACATATTCGATCCCCTTACAAAGAAGATCACCATCGAACTCATCTGCACGGATCGTAAAGAACGCGCAGTAATACTCCTCCGGATAGTTGACCTTAAACCAGGCGATACGAAGAGCCGAGATCGCGTAAGCTGCCGCGTGGGCCTTCGGGAACATGTACTTGATCTTGTTACAGGACTCTATGTACCAGTCCGGCACCCCGTGTTCCTGCATATGCTGTTTAAAGTCCGGCCATCTGGGTTCTTTTCCCTTAGCAACCTTACCTTTTCTTACGGCCTCCATGATGTCGAAAGCCTCTTTATTCGGAAGTCCCCAGTAGATCAGGCGGGTCATGATGGAGTCACGGCATCCGATAACCGTCTCCAGCGTACATGTGCCGTTTCGGATCAGGTCCTGGGCATTACCGTTCCATACGTCCGTACCATGGGAAAGACCCATCAGCTGGACAAGATCATAGAAGCGGGACGGTTGCGTCTCCTTGATCATCTCTCGTGCCATCTTGGTTCCGAGCTCCGGAAGACCCAGCGTCGCAGCGCCGGCCGGAGAAGTTCCATCCGGGATCCCGAGCGCTTCTGTCGACGTGAAAAGCGACATGACCTTCGGATCCGGGATCGGGATCTTCTGGACATCAACACCGGTAAGGTCCGTAAGCATACGGATCATGGTCGGATCATCGTGACCCAGGATATCGAGTTTTAAAATCGTATCGTGCAGCGCGTTAAAGTCATAATGCGTCGTGGTGATACCGCAGTCGAGTTTATTTGCCGGGTGCTGTACCGGAGTGAACTCGTAGATATCCATCTCCTTCGGAAGTACAACGATACCGCCCGGATGCTGTCCGGTCGTTCTCTTAACACCGATCAGTCCCGAAGCGCGGCGGTTCAGTTCTGCGTCCGTGACCGTCTCACCCTTTGCATCGCAAATATTCTTCACCAGAGCGATCGCGTTCTTATCTGCAAAGCAGCCGATCGTACCGGCCCGGAAAGTATGGTGCTTTCCGAAAAGCTCTTCAACATACTTATGGGCTCTCGGCTGGTATTCACCTGAGAAGTTCAGGTCGATATCCGGCTGTTTGTCTCCGTAGAATCCGAGGAAGGTCTCAAACGGGATATCCTGTCCGTCAGAGATCATCGTTGTGCCGCATTTCGGGCAGGGCTCGATCGGAAGATCGTATCCGGAGCCGTAAGTACCGGTAAGGTCAAATTCGGAATACTTACACTTCGGGCACCTTCTGTGAGGGGCCAGTGGATTGACTTCCGAAATACCGGATAAAGTCGCCACCAGCGAAGATCCTACCGATCCTCTCGAGCCGACGACATAGCCGTCGGAATTGGATTTATTTACCAGTTTATAGGCGATATAGTACATGATGGAGTATCCGTTGCCGATGATACTATTGAGTTCTTTATCGACACGGTCCTGGACGATTTCCGGGATCACGCCCTCATGCTCGTACATCTCCTTCATGGTCTTATTTACGATCGCACGCAGGTCATCCGGTGCAGACAGGATGACCGGTGGGAATGTGCCGTCAGGGAACGGCTTGATGTCATCTCTTACCATCTCGGCGATCCTGCCCGGGGCATAGATAACGACATCCTTACAGCGCTGCTCTCCTAAATAAGAGAATTCTTCGAGCATCTCGTCTGTGGTACGGAAATACAGGTCGCTCTGAAGCTCCGCATCCTTAAAGCCCATATCCATGAGCATATATTTACGGAACTCGCCGTCCTTCTTATCGAGGAAGTGCGCATCCGTTGTGGCACAGCAGGGTTTTCCCACCCGCTCCGCCATCTCGGAAATGATCTTATTGATGTTGATAAGGTCTTCTTTCGACTTTAATCCGGACGCATCGTCACGCAGATAGAATTCGTTATTGCAGATCGGCTGGATCTCGAAATAATCGTATAGACGGATCATGCGGTTAAAGGATGAATCCGAACTTAAGAACTCGAGGGTCTTGTCCATATTGCAGCCGTTTTCGACATAAGCATGGTGTACGGCGCGGAAGATCTGGCCTCTTTCACATGCCCCGCCGACGATCACACCGGCACTCAGATATCTGACCTCGGATTTCGGGATCCTCGGACGCATGCAGAAATACTCGGTATGCCCTTCCGAGACCATGCGGTACACATTATAAAGACCGAGCGTATCTTTTACCAGGAAAATGATGTGATACGACGGTGTTTTCCTCTTTGTGACTTCCTCTTTCGGAAGCATGCCGACATGCGTATTCATCTGCCGGCAGGAGGTAAATCCGAAGTCGGAGATAACGCGAAGGAGGATCTGTCCGGCCGCTCTTGCATCTCCCATTGCACGATGTGCGGATCCGTTGACGATCCCTAAGAATTCACAGGCATCAGCAAGGCCGTGCTTTTGCATATCCGGATAAAGGAATGTCACGGCCGATACGGTATCGATCTCTGCCTGATAGAATTTCACGCGGTATGGATGGTGCTTATCCTCATCCAGCTGCTCGATATCGATCTGGAAACCCGCTTCCCGTATAAATCCCATATCGAAAAAGATATTGTGGCCGACGAGAACATCTTCCGGCTTAAGGAACTTCGCAAGTTCTGTGACCGCATCAAACGGCTTCGGCGCACCTTCGATCATCTCTTCAGTGATACCGGTCAGTTCTTTTGCCTTATCCGAGATCGGAAGGCCCGGATCGACCATCGTGGTAAATACGTCCGCTTCCTTATAGGTACCATCCTCCTGCTTTACATAGCGGATGGCGGCGATCTCCAAAAGGCCGTCTGTTGTGCAGTCGAGCCCCGTTGTCTCCACATCGAGAGCGACGAAAGAATCCAGAGAAATATCATTATCCTCGAGGTGATAAGCGATGCAGGGACCATCGTCCACAAGATAGCCTTCCATACCGAAGATCAGCTTAAATCCCGGGACATCGCCCTTTTTCCTGCATTCCTTCCAGGCCGCATACGCATCATTAAAGCCCTGTACGACACCGTGATCGGTAATGGCACAGGCCGGATGCCCCATGCGGTAGGCTGTTTTGATCAGTACACCCGGGTCGATGACCGCATCCTTCTCGCTCATCTTCGTATGGGCGTGAAGCTCGACCCTCTTTTCTTCGGCAAAGTCCATCCTAGGCTTCGGCGGCTCGGCACAGTAAAGTCCCTTTACAGTCGTGCTGATCTGCCCATCAAAGGTGCTGTAGGCCACTGTGCCGCAGACACCGATATAGCCCGTTCCTTTCGGGAATTTATTATTGAGAAGATCCGCATCTCTCGGAGATGGAAATGCCACGCAGTCGATACTGTAGGAACTGTCGGTCAGATAGAACTTGAAAAGGATCATGTTCTTATTCTTTCCGACGAGACGCTGTCCGTCGAGGATCTTGACTTCCCCTTCCATCCGGATCAGCTGGTCAGGCGCAAGCGCACCGCTTCCCGACATCGATACGGCATCGGAGATCTTATACTTTTTCGTCTCCGGCGGCACAAGTCCCCAGATGACGGTTCCTTTTTCATTCGAATCTTCAAACTTCTGGCCGCCCCGCTGGAAAGTCGTCTTCTTTTCCTTCTTGACGGCCTGTTTTTCCATGATGGACTTATATTCCCAGGAGTTCTTATCGAGGTTTTCCGTATCCGGTTTACTTGCTTCCTTCCCCTTTTTGCTGTCACTTCTGACCGTGATCTCGACATCGTCAGATCCACCCGAAGAGGACATGGATTCTTCAAGGGCCTTCTTCGCATGCTTGCTGGCACGTTCGCGCATCTGGTTCAAGAAAAAGTCCGGATCATCGGAGACTTCAAGTTTCTTCTCTTCGAAAACAAGCTCCGGCTTTATAAGAAGATATGTGGTCGTGAACTGATGGATATAGGAGGAGATCTCCCCTTCCTCCAGTTCGGAGAGGGTATTGGAATGAACGATGCGCACCTTGCCGCCTTCCGAATGAAGATCATCGATGAGCACACCATATCCGGTCTTGGTCTGTATGACCCATTTGATCCACTGAAGAACGGAGGGCATCGACTGTATACCGCACTCCTCCTGCATATTCAGGATATAAATGCGCACATGAGAAAGATGCAGGAAAGCCCTAAGCTCCATCTCCAGCGCCTTCAGGGCGCGCGAAGACTGGATCGGACCCGTAAGAGAGATCTTCAGCTCCATCCCCTCAAAATTCTCATCGATGCGGATCTCCCGCACTTCACTTGGTATAGCTTGCGCGATCTTCGCCAGTTCCTCGTCCGACGAAGCTTCGATAGCAAACTCATATAACGTCATACAGATCGTATCCTTCCGAAGACCGGAAAACACCGGTCATATTACTTACTTTTATTCATTTCTTCAATTACAGAAAGAAGCTCATCCACCGCTTTCTCTTTCGGGACTTTGCCGATCGGCTCTCCCTTTTTGAAAAGGAGGAACTCATCGACACCGCCGGCAATGCCGACGTCTGCTTCTCTCGCCTCACCCGGTCCATTGACCGCACACCCCATAACTGCTACCGTCATGTTATAAGGAAGATCGCGGATCCGGCTTTCTACTTCTTTGGCCACCTCGATCAGCGGTACCTGTGTCCTTCCGCATGTCGGACAGGAGACCATCCTCATGCCGCCGGTCCGAAGGCCTAGTGCACGAAGGATCGAGGTCGCTGCATATACTTCCTCTTTCGGCTCATCAGTAAGACTTACGCGGATCGTATCGCCGATACCCTCTGAAAGCAAAGATCCGATGCCGACACTGCTCTTGATCACACCTTCACGAAGTGTTCCTGCCTCTGTCACACCGACATGGAACGGATACGGAACCAGAGAACGAAGACGCCGGTAGCTCTCGATCGTCAGAACAACATCCGAAGACTTCATACTGACGACGATATCGGAAAAGCCGCAGGATTCGAGCATTCCGATCGCTTCCAGTGCACTTTGTGAAAGTGAATCCGCATTGACCCCGCCGTATTTTGAAAGCATATCCTTTCCGATCGATCCCGAGTTCACTCCGACCCGGATCGGGATATTCCTTTCCTTCGCCATATCCGCTACGGCCTTAACGCGGTCCATCCCGCCGATATTTCCGGGATTGATGCGGATCTTGGCCGCCCCGTTCTTCATGGCCTCCAGAGCCAGACGGTAGTCGAAATGAATATCCGCCACGACCGGGATCGGACTTCTTTTCGTGATTTCCGAAAGCGCCTGAGCCGCCTCCATATTGAGGATCGCCACACGTGTGATATCACATCCTGCATCCTTCAGTTCAAAGATCTGCCGGAGTGTGCCTTCGACATCTCTGGTATCGGTATTATTCATGGACTGGATCGCAACCGGAGCATCTCCTCCGATGATCACACCGCCGATATTTACTTTCTTTGTTTCAAAACGTTCGATCATATCCATCACCTCGAAAGCCGTATGATGTCAGATACCAGCGCAAATACCACAAGCCCGATGATCATGACAAATCCGATGACATTGATGACCTGCTCGGATTTTCTCGACAGTTTCTTACCGCGGATCATCTCGACGACCGTAAGCACGATGGCGTTTCCGTCAAGACCCGGGATCGGAAGCATATTCGTAAATGCAAGACCTGTAGAGATTCCGCCCGCCAGTAAAAGAAGCATCTCGATCTTTTCACTGTTATCTGTCTTCGGCGCATCAACCACATCAGAAACGACCGATGCGATACCGACCGGACCGGACACCACGTCATAGGCCTTTACTTTTCCTGTGAAGACCTGTGCCAGCGCATCAATGGAGATACGGATAAAGGAGATCGGGAAAACGATCGCTTCCTTTATGCATGCCCCGATGCCTTTTCCATCCTGAAGATAGATTCCGCGAAGATTGGCGGACTTGATCATGGTCGCGACCATCTCGACTGTCATCTCTTCGCCACCGCGGATGAGCCGGATCTTTAGTGTCTCACCTTTGGAATTACGGACAAGATCGGTGATATTCGGATCAGTGACCGGAACATCGTTGACCGAAAGAACGGAATCGCCGGGTTTAATGACCGGATTTCCCTGATTCTGCGATTCAGAAACTTCCATGACTCTCCATCCGTCATTTTCATCCAGATCCGCATAATGCGTGATGCCGAGCATATACTGCTCCGTGATCTCCGGAGTGAGTACGACTTCGTATTTATCTCCCGTTTTTGCAGAACGCATTGTAAGCGTGACCTCGTCAACATTGCTGACCTGTCCGAGATAGTACGAAAGATCCATCTGGCTGAAGATCCGCTGACCGTTCATTTTCAGGATCGTATCTCCCATTTCGATATTCGTCGCCGCAACCTGCGTTCCGGGAACGATCACATCCTGCCGAAGCGAAAGAAAGCCGAAATTGGAAAAACAGATCACGAAGATGATGATCCCGAGAATAACATTCATAAAAGGTCCGGCCAAAGAGACCAGAAGGCGTTTCCAGCGGGCCTGGTTAATAAGGTTTTCGGGATTGTCATCTTTAAGCTCACCGGTCTCCTCATCGATCTCCGAGAAGCGGACATACGCGCCCAGAGGGATCAGACGGATATAGTACTCGATATCGTTTCTTTTCCACGAGAAAAGCTTCGGTCCCACAAAGACGGATAATTCATATACCTTGATCTTCAGAAGCCGCGCGACGATAAAGTGGCCGATCTCATGAACGGCCGCCAGTATTCCTAAACCCAATATGCAGATAATGATGCTTTGCAGTGACATTTCCTACTTTGATTACTCACTTTCTGATTTCCTGTGTAATAAGTCTCGCCCATTCGTCGACAGCGAAGATCTCCGCCAGCGAAGGATTCTGGATCACGCCGTCTCTTTCGTGGCGCTCCATAACACGTTCGACCGTCTTTTCAATATCGAGGAAAGAGGCTTTACCATTAAGAAAGTCCGCCACGACGATCTCATTGGCTGCGTTCATCGCCGCCGGAAGCGTGCCTCCGACAAGACCTGCGTGATAGGCAAGATCCAGCAGTCGGAACACCTGCTTGTCACAGGGCTCGAATGTAAGCGTGCCGGCCTTTTCGGAAAAAGGTGAAAACGGCTGGCAGATCCCCGGGCTTCTTGTCGGATAGAAAAGCGCGATCTGGATCGGCATCATCATATTCGGGAAGCCCATCTGTGCCAGAACCGAACTGTCCTTAAGCTCGATCATGGAATGGATGATACTCTGGGGATGTACCACAACATCGATCTGATCGACCGGTACATCAAAGAGCCACGAAGCCTCAATTACCTCAAGTCCCTTATTCATCATGCTGGCGGAATCGATCGTGATCTTGCCGCCCATATTCCATGTCGGATGCGCCAGCGCTTCTTCCAATGTGACCTTCTCAAGCTTCTCACGGGAATAACCACGGAACGGTCCGCCCGATGCGGTAAGAAGGATCTTCTTAAGAGAGCCTTCCGGCTGGCCCCAGAGGCACTGCCAAATAGCAGAATGCTCGGAATCGACCGGACGCAGCGAGATCTTCTTCTGTTTTACGAGCGGCATGACGATCGATCCTGCCGCCACAAGAGTCTCTTTGTTGGCAAGCGCGATCTCCTTGCCTGCATGGATCGCAGCCACGACTGAAGGCAGGCCTCTCATGCCGACCATCGCAGCTACTACACAGTCCACTTTGGGAAGTGTCGCACAATGCTGGTTTCCATCATCTCCACAGTACACTTTGACCTTGGAATCACGGGGAAGCATGCGCTTCAGCGTTTCTTTCCGTTCTTTCGTCGCCACGCTGACACAAAGCGGCTTAAACTCGATGATCTGCTCAAGGAGCGTCTCGATATTATATCCGCAGGTCAGGGAAATGACTTTAAACTCTTCCGGGAAGTGACGTACGACCTGAAGAGTCTGGGTACCGATAGAACCTGTCGAACCTAAGATACAAAGCGATTTCATAATACTCCTCCATACAATACGACAAAGGCAAGTCCCAGCGCGACCGGAAGCGTGAAGAATGCGCTGTCAAAGCGGTCCATGACACCGCCATGTCCGGGCATCAGTGTGCCGAAATCCTTGACTCCGACAAGACGCTTGACACTGGAAGCCATCCAGTCACCGATCTGGGAAACACACGAAAGGAAGAATCCGAAGACACCTGCAAGAGCCACATACACAGCGTAAGGCATCTCCACATCAATGACATTATTCATGACAAATGCGAAGAACAGTGCCGTCAGAAGCGAAGTAAAAACAGCACCTCCTATACAGCCTTCCCAGGTCTTTTTCGGGCTGATATGCGGTACGATCTTATGTTTTCCGAAGAAAGAACCGCAGAAATACGCAAATACATCCGATACCCACGGGGCGAAAAGACCGACCACCATGAAGAACCATCCCTTCGGGATCAGGAACATCATGACATGTGTGCAGGCGATCGGGAAAGAAACATATAAAGCAATCATGGAAGAAGCAAATCCGGAACGGATCGCTTCCGGATGCTCTTTCGCCAGCGGCGGGAACATTGTCGTAACAAAGCAGTAGATCAGAGTAACGAGCGCATACAGGGTAAAGCCCTGCGCCGCTGTACCATAATTGGCGATCCAAAGGGTCACCGGCAGAAAGCCCAAGAAGCCTCCGATCACCGTCACGGCAATGGACATCTCTTTTTCTTTTTCTCTGGCGGCCTTGATGAGCTCATAGAGAGCAAGGCAGGTCACGAGAAAAGTAAACACCAGAAGGATCGCCGGAAAAAAATACGCGGGAATGACCAGCGCCAGTACGACGATCGTGAATATAGTTCCTGTAACGATCCTTTGTAACATCTTTTACTCTTCTTCCTTCTTTTCCTTCGAAAGTCCCCCGAAACGGCGGTCACGCTTCGTATATGCGATCAGGGCATCGGTCAGTTCTTTCATTCCGAAATCCGGCCACAAAACATCAGAGAACCACAGTTCGGAATAAGCCCCTTCCCACACGAGGAAATTCGATGTCCGCTCTTCCCCGCTCGGACGGATGATCAGATCCGGATCCGGTACGTCAGGAAGATAAAGATGACTCGAGAACATATCTTCCGTGATATCTTCACTATTTATCTCCCCGGATGCGACCTTGTCAGCAAGTTTCTGTGCCGCCTGTACGATCTCTCTTCTTCCACCGTAATTAAATGCCACGATCAATGTCATTCTCGTACGGTGCTTACTACCTTCTTCCGCGCGTTTGCAGACCTCCTGGATGTTCTCGGGAAGCGCGGCGATATCGCCGGTAAAACGCACACGGATGCCTTCTTCTTCGAGTTCCGGATCATAACGGTCAAAGTATTCGACGAAAAGCTCCATCAGAGTATGGACTTCACTTTCGGGGCGTGACCAGTTCTCCGTAGAAAAAGCATAAACAGTCACATACTTGATGCCGTAGTGACCGCAGTTCTTACAGAGGTTTTTTAAATTGTCGGCACCGGCGCGGTGACCAGCGGATCTCGGAAGCATGCGCTTTTTCGCCCATCTTCCGTTACCGTCCATAATGACGGCCAGATGGGTCGGGATCTTCAGATTGGACGGATCTATTTCCGTCGTCTTTTTTCTAGAAAAGATCGAAAACTTCGAATCTTCAGCTGCGCACATATACTTCTCCAAAAAAAGAGGGTGTCTCTTTTACGGCCTGCGTGAAGAGACAACCCCGAATTTTACCTAAATGGTCGATCAGATCTCCATGAGATCCTTCTGTTTCGCCTCACAGCACTTATCCACTTCTTTTATGTAGCGGTCAGTCAGTTTCTGCATCTGCTCTTCAAACTCGGCAAGATCGTCATCTGTCAGTTCCTTTTTCTTGTGGATTCCGCGGTACTTATCGATACCTTCACGGCGGATGTTACGGACGGCGACTTTGGCTTCCTCGCCATACTTCATAACGTTCTTAACCAGTTCCTTACGGCGTTCCTCTGTGAGGATCGGGAACACCAGACGGATCATCTTACCGTCGTTGCTCGGGTTGATGCCGAGATCTGAGGACTGGATCGCCTTTTCGATCTCACGGAGCATGGACGGGTCCCACGGAGTGAGAGTGATCATTCTCGGTTCCGGAACCTGAATATTCGCAACTGCATTGAGCTGGGACTGAGTGCCGTAATAATCTACGGTAATACGGTCCAGAACATGCGGATTCGCACGGCCTGCACGGATCGCATTAAAGTTCTCCGTAAGGTTTGTGATTGATTTCTTCATACGCTCCTCATAAAAAGCGTATACGTCCTTTGTGATTTCCTGCATTGGCATAGATCAAACCTCCTTCAAAGCTTTGTATTCGATCAGCAAACGATCGTGCCTATATCTTCGCCCAACACGACTCGGACGATATTTCCGGGTTCTTCCATGGAGAATACCATGATCTTCGTATGATTATCGCGGCAAAGTGCTGCAGCGGTAGCATCCATGACTTTCAGATTCTTCGACAGGACTTCATCATGGGAAACTGTCTTATACTTGATGGCATCCGGGAACTGATGCGGATCTTTGTCATATACGCCATCGACCATGGTCGCCTTACAGAAGATATCCGCTTCGATCTCGGTAGCGCGAAGTGCGGCGCCTGTATCTGTAGAGAAGAACGGATTACCGGTTCCGCAGGCGAAGATGACGATCCTCTTCTTCTCAAGGTGTCTCACCGCACGCTTTCTGATATAAGGTTCTGCCATCTGACGGACATCGATTGCAGACATGACACGTGTTACGGCTCCGGCCTGTTCAAGCGCATCAGAGATTGCAAGAGCATTCATAAGTGTGGCCAGCATACCCATATGGTCCGCTGTAACACGATCCATATTCTCGCTCGATCTGCCTCTCCAGAAGTTTCCGCCGCCGACAACTACGGCAACTTCGACGCCGAGGTCAGCCACTTTCTTGATCTCGTCACAGATCTTCTTGACGGTCGCATCGTCGATACCGACCTTTTTCTCCCCTGCCAGCGCTTCACCGCTGATCTTCAGAAGGATCCTCTTATAGACAGGTTCACTCATTGAACTCTTCCTCCAACATATTTACTTAAATCATTTTATCGTTAATTACGGATTATGAAAAGATAAAAGACGGATTTTTTACCGATTTAATCTTTTCTTTCGTATTCATTTGTATAGCATTCGCGGAAACGCCCGGAAAATGAAGGTTCCACTCCCGCAGCAAGAAGATGCGAACAGTCTCCGAAAGAAAGCATCCGGAACTGGGCGATCCCTTCTCTTCTTTCCTCAGTGACCACAGTGGTGACAGAAGTCGGTGCCGCCATCATGGCATGCCACATGACAAACGGAGGAAGATTGAGAAGATAGGAAAGAAGGACCGCTTCCAGACCATAATGGCAAAACAAAACGATCGTGTCATTATTCGGATGTACGGCTCTGAACCATTTCCCCTCTTTCTGATACCCGTGTTTTCTCAGAAGTTTATCAAATTCCGAATATACCCAGTCTCTTTCCTCGCGCACATGTGCATCCTGAAGTGCCGGATACTCCGTCCATTTATCAAAATCAAAGGCATAGGGCATAGTCATCCAGTCAGAAGGGATCCAGTCCCAGGCCACGCCCAGTTTATCTGTTCTTTGGACTTTCGGAGCAAATTCACGAAGCCAGAGAAGCTCCTCTGCCTCCATCCCTATTTTCTCAAGGCACGGAGCAGCCGTCTCTTTGGCCCGGCCAAGAGGAGAACAGTAACAGTAATCGGCCTTTACATTCTTCATTCTCTCGGAAAGAAGTTCAGCTTCTTTCTTCCCGACTTCAGTCAGGCAGTCATTTTCATAGTCAGGATCGCCATGACGCACGATCAGGATCTTCATATACCAGGTTTCCTCATTTCTTCTAATTGCCTAATATTGTATCAAAACGCTAGAGAAGAAAAAGACTTGACTTATATCTCTTTACAAAGATCAGTATCGATATCGGGAACAAAAAAGAAAACCGGGAGCATCTCTGCTCCCGGCCCGTCAAACCAAAGAATCATTGAATTGTCTTGGATCACTTCGCTATGCCGTAAACATATTTATCAGCGCACGTTCCAGCGATGATCTTCCCATTTGCATCCTTGTAATAGGGATATACCCAGTAGAAATTATACTTCTCAGAAGATGCCGTATAGTCCGAATATCCGAGCGATGATGTCATACCAACATAACCATATGGTTTATCACCTACGATTCCATAAATGAGATAACCCTCCGCACCGGCAACACGATCCCAGTAGATCCGTACATGACCCTTTGCGTTTCCCGCGCGGAGTCTGGCTGGAGAAGGAAGACCGCCCTTGGCATAGACATACTGCGGACAAGATCCCATATATCTTGTTTTGCTCGCATCATTCACGACCGGGAATACCCAGTAATAATTGTAGGCATCCGGATCCGCCTTCGTATCATAATAAGAAGTTCCTGTGGCTACTCCAAGGAATGTTTTCTTTCCATCTCGCAGGGAATAAACAAAGTATCTGGTAAAATTGTCCAATTTCGGTTCATCCCAGGAAATCATTACTTCATTTTTACTTTTGTTACCATGGGGTTCAGCCTTAAGATTCATCGGGCTGGCATTGACAAGAAAATCTGCAATAGAAGAGATTCCTCCTTCGCTGCTGATGGCAAAGACCAAATTCTCCACGGTGTTGGATGAACCGGAAACATCTTTCTTTCCCCAAGAAAGGCTGCCATCCGAATTAAACGAGAGGCAAAGCGTCATTATCCCGCTATCAGGATCAAGCGTAAAGTCCGAAGAGTGGAATACTGTAGCTGTAGGAATCACATTGCTTCCATCCGTAATGGGCTGCATCGTCCGGATGGCTACATTATCCTTCACATGGATCGTATATGTAGATCCTTCGATCGAGAAACCCTTATACGCATTTTGAATAAGGAAAAACGCATTTAAATCCTCACGCGGTTTGAAATACATATTCCCGAACACTTCATTGATGGGAGCAAAATCCGAAGAGACTTCAGAGCAGTAAAGGCAATGACGAACGACATTCCCCTGATCATCAGTATACTCTTCGCCCCAATAATGCTCATGATTCATTCTTTTTAACTGATCAATAATATCCTGGTTCGTCTGATCATCAATTCTGCTTAATCCACTCGCAAAAATGCATGTCGCCGGAACGATAGTAGTCAACATAACGATTGATAGGAAACTACTTAGCAGTTTCTTAAATACCGTTTTCATAAAAACACCTCCTAAAAATCTCAAATGCTATAATGCTCTTTCATAAGTTACTCTGCCGTCTGTCCGGCGATGTCTTTCAATATATATATCAATAAACAAACTCTCTTCGCTACAAGATTTTACAAATCTCCATAATTCGAGCCATTACAGCGCGCGTCCGTAAGTATACTTGGCCGTCTGACCCACTACCATCTTCCCGTTACTGTCCTTAAAGTACGGGAAAACCCAGTAATAGTTATACTGTGTCTTCGACGCCGTCTTGTCTGTGAATGTAGTTCCCTTCGTCGTCATCCCGACGTAGCCGTAAGGCTTTCCGGCTACTATACCGTAGACCAGGTATCCTTCTGCTCCCGTCACCGCATTCCAGGTAAGCTTCACTCCTCCGGTAACGGAAGATGCCTTAAGACCTGTGACAGCTGTCAGAATTCCTTTCGCATATACGTACTTCGTACAGGATCCCGGAATCATGTTTCCGAGCTCATCCTTTACGTACGGGAATACCCAGTAATAGTTAAAGTCATCGAAGAGCGCTTTTGTATCCGTAAACGTGGTTCCTTGCGTCGTCATGCCCACATAGCCGTACTTTCCTTTTTTCTGGCCGTAGATAAGATAGCCCTCCGCTCCGGAACTTGCCGTCCAGGTAAGGGTCACTCTTCCCTTTCCCGCCGGTACTGCTTTAAGACTGGTTACTGCAGAAGGTGGGGTGATCTTCTCCCAGACTGCATAAAATATTAGATTTCTGGAAACAGTATACGTCATTCCAACGCTATACTGTGCTGTCGTCGCTGTGCTGCTTCTTGACCATCCAAGAAATCTGTAGTTCGCTTTGGTCGGATGTAGATTCTCAATAATAAGCTTCTCTCCACTTACAGCATAATCCGTATATACCGCCATATCAGATTCTGAAAGCTTATACTGTATCGTAAAATATTCTGAATAAGGAATCCAAGTAACGTGAATTCTGTCAGGATCAGTATACTCATCGATTTCTGTCATTTCCCATGGTGTATCCTGTGGATAGTAAACCAAGACATTAGTATCCAAGAAGGCACTAGATTCCGCAACACCTGGGCCGCCTAGTAAAAAGATATGAGAAAGCTGACCACAACTATAAAATGTAGACTTATCCAAATAAAGAATACTACTAGGAATGGCAACTCTTCTCAATGACGAACACATTTTTAAAGCGCCGAAACCAATAGATTGAAGTCCTTCAGGAAACTGTATCGTAGAAAGAGAAGAACAAGAAGTAAAAGCATAACTGCCGATTGATTTAAGTCCTGCTGGCAACTGTATTGCGGATAGTGAGGAACAAGATGTGAACGCATAATCACCAATGGAAGTAACACCTTCAGGAATCACTACAGATTTCAACGAATTGCAATCGCTGAAAAGCTTATTCGGAATACTCTTTAAACTTGAAGGAAGAACAGCGCTCTCAAGCTGCTGACAATTAAAAAATACTGATTGTCCTATCTTTGATACGTTCTCAGGAATCTTAATAGTCTTTAAAGCGCTACCAGAAAAAGCGCTATTCCCAATTGAAGCGAGAGATTGTGGAAGCGAGATGTTCTGAAGACTTGAACAACCAAAAAATGTGCTTGCTCCTATCGAGTTGAGAGTGTTAGGAAGCACAACATTCTTCAGTCCTGTACAATCTCTAAATACTGAATCGTCAAGATCTTTCACGCTGTTAGGAATAGAAATGGAAGTTAAAGCTGAACAACCACCGAAGGCACTCTTACCAATCGTCAGAAGACTATTGGACAATTCTACTGAAGTGATTGATTTAAGATTCATAAAAGCTTGATCTCCTATTTCAGTGACGCTATCCGGAATCACAAGAGATCCACTTATTGAAGTACCGCAAAAAGCATAGTTTCCAATTTTAGTCACACCAGACGGTATAGAGATTGAAGTAATCAGACTACAATTGAAAAACGCTTTAGTGTCTATAGTTTTGAGATCCGATGGCAACTTGATATTCTTCAATGAAGAACATCCGGAAAAGGCCTCCATGCCAATTTCCGTGATTGTATTCGGCAACGATACATCTGCCAATGCCGTACAGTTTCCAAATAGATTTCGAGATAGTTTTGTTACCTTTGAAGGTATGACAACACTTTTCAGAGGACATGCATAAAAAGCAGCTTCTCCAATAGAACTAAGTTTTGTGGAAGGAAGATCGATCTTAGTCAGAGAAGAGCAATTTGCAAAAGCTTTAACGCCGATTTGTCCTAGATTTGCAGGCAGTGTTACTGAAACCAATTTACTACAAGCATAGAAAGCATTATCTTCAATAATTTGGACCTTTGAAGGGATATTTACAGATGTCAGATTCACACAATTGTTAAACTCAAAAGCACTTATTCTTGTAAGATTCGGTGGAAGGACAACACTTGTAAGAGATGAACACTTACTAAACACATATCCGTTAGTTTTTGTTACGCTCGAAGGAATTGAAACAGTCTTAAGTTCGGTATGTTCAGAGAAAAGATGTCGTCCTAAATTAGTTATCCCATCTTTGATGATAACGTTTTTTACATTTGAAACATATTCAGCCCATGGCACATAATAATCTATATCATTTCCATGATGAGCAGGTGCTTTATAATCTTCGGTAGAACCACTTCCAGATAAAATGAGTGTACCATCACTGTCTAATGTCCAATTAACAGAATGTCCACACGACCCAGATGCTACAATACTTGCTGCCTTGACTTTGCTCACAGGCATAAGTAGCCCAATAATCAACAAAATTCCTGCCATCAGTAACATCGTTTTTCGTATATACCTCATATTAGCGCCTCCTCAAAATGTGTACATTCTTTATATATTAGTTTGCTAATCCATAAACCTCTACAGAAACAGAAACTAAAACAGCTAAAACAGCAAGTAAACGGCGTTTCTTCACACAATATCTCCCCCTCATTAAGTATCCCCGACCTCAAATTCTTTATACCATACAAGAACAAATCAATTCAACAAAGCATGACATTATTCACAGAATATTTATACTCGAGAACAAAATAACAAATCCCCCATCTCAGATCCAGGACTCGAAAAAGCCTTAAGAAATAAAATGGGAGATCTTTATATGTCACAAAACAATCAATACTTCAGTTACTTAGATCGCTCTACCATAAGTATACTTTCCAGTCTGACCAGGCACCATTTTCCCATTGGTATCTTTGAAATACGGGAATACCCAGTAGAAATTGTACTGTTTCTTCGACGCCGTCTTGTCTGTGAATGTAGTTCCCTTCGTCGTCATACCGACATAACCATATGGTTTTCCATCGACGATACCGTATACGAGATAACCCTCAGCTCCCATCACCTTGTCCCAGGTAAGTTTTACCCCACCTTTTACAGATGAAGCTTTAAGATTAGCTGCAGCTGGAAGTCCGCCTTTTGCATATACATAGTTCGGGCATTTTCCAACACGCATTTTCCCGGATGCATCTTTGATATATGGAAATACCCAGTAATAGTTATACTCTCCGGCAATGGCTTTTGTATCAGTGAACGTTGCACCTTGAGTCGTCATTCCTGCATAACCGTAAGTACCATTCTTCAGACCATATACAAGGTATCCTTGAGCATCGGAAGAAGGCGTCCACGAAAGCTTTACCTGATTTGCGCCGCCGGGCACAGCTTTGAGTCCCTCTGTTTTCAGATGCAAAAGAATCCTGGAGATAGCATAGCCGGTCATTTCCGAATCAGATTCTTTACACCAATATGTAATCGGTGCAATTCCTCCGCTATTAGAAACATAGAAGCGCAAACTGTAAAACCATGAACAATCCCCTGGCTGATATGGAACTTCATCCCATCCCATTACAAGACTCCCATCAAAACCGACATTTACACACAAAATTCTATTGGTTCCGTCATCGTTGACAAAATCAGACGCATGGATCGGTGTTCCAGCTTCTACCATTTCGGTTCCCATCCGATAAGATTTACTTGGAGTTATGACCGAGTCTTCTGTCAGATAGATTAAAATCATCATTTCAAGAAGAGAAACTCCCTTATGCACATTCGTTAATGTGAATGTAATATCAGGAATTCTGTAATACGGCTCAAAACAGACACTGTCAAGAACTTCATTTAGAACTGGCGGATGCTCTGTCGTAAATGCATTGCAACCCGGATCTTCACAGTACCATCCGCTTAAATCTGTTGCTCTCGCCCATACATGATCGTGATCTTCTTCCTTGTCCGCCATCAGGCCGGAAGCAGGAAGACAGGATATCGTCAAAGCCAAAATCAATAATATCGAAACGGCTCTTTTCTTCAACAAACACCTCATATTCGTCCCTCCTGCCATTATTGGGACAAAAGAATCGATTCCAATTCTCTCATCTTGTCTAATGTCATATCAAAGAAACCATTAAATGCTGAATAAGTGCGGGAGACCGGTGAATAATGAATACGGATCCGGTACCCTTCTCTTACCTCAATAACAAAAGTCAGCGATCCTTTTTTCCATAAGGCATCCGCAAATTCCTTAATTTCTGATAATTCGTACTTCTTCTGTTCTGTCTCCACTTCCGAAGGCTTCATCGTATCCTGAGAAACAGGCGTGTTTGTCATCGAATCCCTAGTAGTCTCCACCGGGATTTCTTCTGTTGTTTCCTCGGTGACTTCCATAGTTGCCTCTGAAGTTGTTTCTTCAGTGACTTCTCCAGATAGTTTCTCCGTCTCGTCAGTGACCGTCTCTACAAAAGTTTCTTCAGTTAACTCTGCAGAAGTCGCCTCTGATGTTTCCGTGATCGGTTCCGCATTCATTTCCGAAATTGACTCTAAAGTGGTTTCAGAAGCAAATTCAGTAGTCGATGCTGAAGCTTCTTCCGTGGTCATTTCCGTAGTTGTTTCATCAGTCATTTCCATGGTTTCATCTGCCGACGTCTCAACAATCACTTCAGATGATTCTTCCTCAGTCGTTTCTGTAGTTGGCTCAGTGGGCACTTCCGTAGTCTCTTTCAAAGTCGTTTCTGTAGTTGGCTCAGTAGGCACTTCCGTAGTCTCTTCCATGCTCGTTTCCGTGGATATTTCCGCAGCGGTTTCTGTGGCAGGGTAAAAGGCTTCCGGCCGATAAGAAATCAGACCTGTGTCCTCATCCAAATATACTGCATCATTCCCATATTGGTCTTTCCATGCTTCCACCAGACGGCGGTTATTCTCAGTAAGTCCAATGTTCGTACAATTATTGAGAAGGTCGATTACTTTTTCGATTCTTTCCATATCCGTAATCGTATGGATCAGCTGATCATCATTGCCATAAACTTCAATTTTGATGCCTTTTTCCGGTAGTCCGTACTTTGTAAAAATCTCATTCGAAAGGTCTCCCTCCTCGAAATCGATCTCATACCCTATCGTTGAAATGAAGGAATACGTATCATCTTCCTCCAGGATGAGTATGGAGGAATTATCCGGATATTTCGAATAATGATACACTTTTCTCCCGACATCATTTCCGTTCTCATCATCTTTGGTTCCGGTCACCACACCGGCATATTCACCAATGTCCTCTTTTGTGATGACTTCATCATCCACATTTTCAGGCAGCCCATAACGAAGTCTATCTTCAGCGTCCGCTAAGCCGACATAGACAAGATCATCCTGATTATCTATAAAGAGCATGCGCGAGGATGAATATTCTTTTCTGTTACGGATCTCTAACTGATTATCCTTCGTCCTCTTCATCATTCCGGCATTAACCAGCAGAAGGGACGCAGCTGCTACAGACAGACCCACAACGGAGGTGACAACTATCTTCATCCGGGTCTCTTTCCTTTTATGTATTTCCGGAATATCTGATTCAATGATAAGATCAGGATCTATATCCACCATTTTATTCAATAGATCTTTTCCGTTCATAATAATTCCCTCCGCTCAAGGTACTGATGAAGATCCTTCCTCATACGAGTAAGAAGTGTCCTAACCGTACTTTCCTTCATATCCAATCGTTTTGCGATCGTCTCCATCTTATCAAGGTAGTAATAACGTCTCATGAATACCAATCGTTTTTTAGGCGGCTGCTCCTTTAGAAATTTTCCTATCTCTTCTATCAAAAGGTTCTCATCTATCTTGTTTTCAACCGAGATAGAAGAAGCAATACACTGTTCCATTTCCGAAGTCAATTCAGAAATAAACGCGAATCTCTTCAGTCTGCGGTCTCTTACACATCGATTGATAGAAATCGTTCGAACGATCCTGGACAAGAAGGCAAGAAGGTAGGTTCTCGGCTCATGGGGAGGAATTCTGTTCCATGCCTCCATATACGTGTCATTCTCACACTCTTCAGCCGTCTCCGTATTTTCAGTGATTCCGTAAGCGATACTCCGGATACGCGCACCGTATTTAGCAGATACAATTCGGATCGCTTCTTCCTCACGATTCAGGAACATATCTACGATGCTGCTGTCATCACTTTTTAATGCCTTGTCTTCTCTCATCTCGCTCAAATCATTTTTGACAGTCGACGATGTCTTTCAGTATATATATCAACAAACAAGATCTCGCCGCTACATGTTTTTACAAGTTTTATAAGTACAATAATACATCAGAACGGACCAATACCGCAAAAAAACGAATATAATTACAAATCTGTCTTACAATTCATGCGAACGCAAAACACCCTTAATGCAAAAAAGCGAAAAACTTTCGTGATTGCAAATCACGAAAGTTTTCCTATCAATTCATTTTTTGCCTTTGAATATAAGTCGACCTACTTCAGCGCGCGTCCGTAGGTATACTTTGCTGTCTGTCCAACGATCATTTTCCCGTTACTGTCCTTAAAGTACGGGAATACCCAGTAGTAGTTATACTCCGTTGAAGACGCCGTCTTATCCGTAAAAGTTGTTCCCTTCGTCGTCATACCGACATAGCCGTAAGGCTTTCCGGCAACGATCCCATAT